>Ga0074199_1000011_pt1 | contig 484484 bp, 403 predicted proteins | sample EPASupsiteSAE347_FD_64528 | JGI IMG/M metagenome (GOLD analysis project Ga0074199, IMG submission 64528) | Bioremediated contaminated groundwater from EPA Superfund site, New Mexico - Sample SAE3-47 | ecosystem: Environmental > Aquatic > Deep subsurface > Groundwater > Contaminated ... | reverse complement strand
GTTCTTTTTCATATGCATCTGATACGTAAAAGAAAATTTCAACTAATTTGGTACTCTTAGCCTTAGAGATCATATCTTTTGATGTTAGGTGGAACTCACATCTAAGATACTGATCTTTAGGGCTTTATAAAACTATTATTTTCATAACTTATTAACATTCTGTTTGTTAACAACAATGGATTTTAACCCTTGATTCACATTATTACTAATTTTTCATGTTGAGGTAGTTTCGGTTAGGTTACAACTAAATGTCACTATTCAAGATGACTTTTTTTCTAACAGATTGTCTTGTATATGTTTGAATGTCTGTCTATCATATGTGTTTTCCCACAATCATACTTCCCGAATTTAGTGATGTGCAGAGATTACAATACAACCTGCCTTAAATGCTAAGGAAGTCTACTTTTGATTATCGTTCCCATAATAACAAAAACATTACTAAATATGTGCAAAAATCATGCCAATACATTAAAGAACAGAAAATCAATGTAATATAAAAATTAGTTTGATGAGAAAGTGTAAAAAAACTTTACATTGGTGTAAAAAGTGTAAAAATAATATACACTTTTATGCCTGTATTTTCCATAATACAGGCTCGTTAATAACAGAAAATTCCGGTGTCATCCATTTATTTTAACCGCGCTAAATGATAGCGTTTCTTTTGAAATATGTTTAATTTCGCCTGACCATCTTTAACACTGCTTTCATGGCCCTCAGTTGGAACGAAATAAAGGACCTCGCCATGCGAGACTACCTGCTCAAATATCCGGGCCTCAACTAGGAAATGTCTCTTCCGCTGTTACACTTGTCCACCAGTCCACTTGTCCGCAGCCATTCCCCAACGAAACCCGCCGCATCGAGTTTCTTTTTGAGTTGTACGACCGGTACACGGCGGGGCTGTTCGCGACTAAGAAGGGAAAGAAGGATCGGGAAGGGTGACGGAAAGCGTTTTGCGTTTAGGGTTTGGATAGCTAACATAGTATCAGAAAAAATCAAGGAAACAGCTTGACGGAGAATTTAGGATTGCCTAAAACTGCTTAATTCAGTATATTTGCAGTTAGGCATCTGTGCTTTTTCTGATCCGGTAATCAGTGATTTTATGACAGAGCTTATTTACACATTGCAAATAAATCAATTATGAACCTACAATATATCTCAGACAGCAAAGGTCAAACAACCGGAGTATTCATTCCGATCAATGAATGGAATGACCTGAAAAGAAAATACAAAGATATTGAATGTGAGGATGTCGATATCCCGGAATGGCATAAAGATCTGGTCAGACAGCGCGTTGATGAATATCGGCAAAATCCTGGTTCTGCCTTGGAATTTGATGCGGCAATCGATGAAATCGAAAAAGAACTGTAATGTATAAATCAGTAATATTGCCCCTTGCAAAAGAGGATATCCGGGAGGCTAATAAAACCATACTCATTCTGGCTATCTTCCATACAAGCCGTAACCCTGAGTTTTGGGCAACAAGAGAAATGAGCGACTCTGGCTTGTAAAAGCGCATCAAGAGCTGGACCTGATCGTCGACCTGTGCTACCATCCGCCGACATTTCCCAAAGGAACCCGCCGCATCGAGTTTCTTTTTGAGTTGTACGACCGGTACACGGCGGGGTTGTTCGCGACTAAGAAGGGAAAGAAGGATCGGGAAGGGTGACGGAAAGCGTTTTGCGCTTCAGTTTTGGATAGCTAACATAGTATCAGAAAAAATCCAGGAATAGTTTCCATATATTAGAACATTTATCTAAATTTGTCGTTTAAAAAATACGATGAATGAAATCGAAATTTGAGATCGTTCTTCTTGAAGAAGTTTGGGTATTTTTTGATATTCTGGACGAAAAGACAAAAGGGAAAATTATTTACAATATTGACAAATCAAAATATTTCAATGACCCAAAACTGTTCAAGAAAATAGAAGACGAAATTTGGGAGTTTAGAACCAAATATAACAGAGTGTACTATCGACTATTTGCATTTTGGGATAAAACGGACAAGATAGACACACTGGTAGTTACAACTCATGGAATGATAAAAAGGACTGACAAAATTCCAAAGGCGGAAATCGAGAAAGCGAAAGCAATCAGGACGTTGTACTTTGAACAGAAAAACAAATCAAAATAACAATGGAAACAACAAAAAAAATAAAGACTTATACACTTGACGAGCTGAAAGACAAACATCTCGGAAAAATTGGGACAGAAAAAAGAGATACATATGAGTACGAACTCAGGCTTGACCTCTTAGGTGAAGTAATCAGGCGCACAAGAAAAGAAAGAAATTTGACCCAAACCGAATTAGGAGAAATGATTGGAGTGCAAAAATCTCAAATTTCCCGCATTGAAAGAAATGCGAAGAATGTAACAATTGAGACTATTTTGCGGGTATTTAATGCGCTGAAAGCAAAAGTGAATTTCAATGTGGAACTGCTTGACGGAGAATTTAGGATTGCCTAAAATAGCTTGGTCCTTTTCATCCGGCAAATGATAAGGGCTCCCGGAAACTTTTATTTCCCCTGATTTGGTTTTTTTGCGCTAAAATTTTATTGGTTTCAAGAACAAGCTGTATCGCTTCTTCAAGATTTGACTTTGCTTCTCCCAGCGTCTCTCCCTGCGAATTTGCACCGGGAATTTCTTCAACGTAGGCTGAGTAACCACCGGAAGGTTCTTCCACAAAAACTGCAGTGAAACTGATATGTTTGAGTTCCATTACCAAGATTTTATCACAAAAATAGCATAATTTCGAATATTTGCAAGCAGCCATTTGCGTTTTAATCGATCCGGGAAGTAGCAAAGTGGTAATAAAAAAGTCAAAAAATTAATTCACCGTCACGGAGTAGAGGAATTCCCAGCCCCAGCCGCCGGCCATTGGAAAATACACCGACCTGACGCCCATCTCGAAGGGATAGACAAACCTGAGCAGGTGAAAATCGAAGGTGAGTTCGGCGCCGGTCGACTGGTACCACAAGGGCGTCACTTCATCCGCATGGCCGGCATCCGGACCGTACCATCCGCAGGCAAAATCGTAAAAGAGGTTCATCTTTACCCGTTTGAGATAAATGACCGATCCGGCGCTGAGATCGGGATAAATCAACGGAAACTTGTAGTTGACTTTGCAACTCAGCAGGTCGGATTCATCGATGTCGCTGAACCCGCGCGGAAGTCCGATCAGGTCGGCATAGGAATATGCGAGGTTGTCTTTTTCGCGTTTTTGTTGGTAACCGGCATAAATCCAGATTCCCTGGTGGCGGATGATACCGGGAACGTAAAGGCTGGCCTGTGCCGCGAGGATCGATCCCATGTCGTTGCTGCCAAAGGGTGAATGACGAAAATCGAGCCGGGCAACCTGCCCCAGCCGCGGGTAGACATCCTTTGCATCCGATCGTTGGTACTGGCTTGCGGCAAGACTGTAATCGAGGGTCTGGATCAGTCCGGAGGTGAATGTTTCGGGGGTGGAGGCATGGTGGCGGATTCCGATCAGGGTGGTTCCGACCGATGGGGTCAGATAACGCGAATAGCGGCCGTGAGAGAAGTTCCACGGGATGGAGGCATGGAATTTCAGGTTGCTTTCCTGCCAGGTAAACCGGTGCTTTTCGGAAGAGCCCTGAACGCGGGCCCAGGCCGCCCGGTTGCCGATGTCGAACTGAAGGTTTAGCGCGGGATACCATCCTTCATAACTGAACCCGGCGAAAAACTTTCCGGTACGCTCGTTCAGGTCATACTCCCATCCGGCTTGTGCCGTCATGGTACCCAGCAGGTTCTGCGAAAGCGCCATGATACCGGGCTTGACCTCCAGGTTCCCTGCATCGATCGACAGGGGCACCCAACTGTGCGGTGTAAACAAATGGAGAAATTTGGAATATTTCGTTACCGGATGGAGGGCGCCGACGATGGTATCACGCTTCAGCCCGGCATCGTTCAAACTGTTCAATTTCCAGATATTCCGCCGGAGCACACTGTCCTGGATGTTGACCCGTTCCTGTTTGGCGAGCGTTTCACTCAGCCCTGCCGGGCGATCGGTAATGCTGTCGACGGGGATCCAGCCGGCGGGATCGATCGGGGTTTCGGCCACCATCGCGCCGTCGGAGGTATAATCGGACCAGATCATGGTCTTTTGATCACCCGAAAGATGTGGATGATATGCGGCAAAACGCGAGGAGGTCACACGGAAGATGGTTGATGAAGCGGTATCAACAGCAAAAATGTTTGCCATTCCTGCATGGCTCATACTAAACAGGATGTATTGTTTGTAGAACCTTGACGGGCCGGTGATTTCGTTGTACTGAAACGGAACGACATTCCGGATGACGCCGGTTCGGGTATCGAGTATCGTGATTGCTGCCCCCTGAACTGAAAGCAGGGTGAATACAAGTTTATGTCCGTCGGGTGACCAGTCGGGGTTCATGACCGTCGATCCATCCGGAATTGGGAATGATATCACTGCTTTTCCGGATGAGATTTCGATGAGGTCGATACGGCATTGGTTTTCGGGAGAGATGTACACTGCTGCCACCCTCGTTCCATCGGGCGAAACCGCGGGTGCAAAATAGCGCGAACGCCTTGTTAATTCTGATATTTTTCCACTTCCGGAATGATACAACCGGATCCGGGAATAACCCAGGTTTTGCCACCGCCGGCCACGTTCAAATTCCGACCAGGCGAGCCAGCCGCCGCCGCAGGAGAGGGAGCCGTCGATATGTGGTCCGGGTGTAAGCACGATTTTTTCCTTCCCGGTATTCCGGTTGATGCTGACAAAACGGGTCACATCATCCATCGATACTTTTTCGGCGACGATGGTCGAATCGGTGAAAAACAGCGGTTGGTTGTAGCTGGCGTAATTTCGCCGGTCGCGTTTCGTGATCATCCGGTATGCTGCCGGGCGTTGGGCATCGGATTGCTTTTTCCACCCCGAATCGAGCGCCTGCAACGACTGCCTGTACAACGGAACTTTCCACAGCCCGGTCGACTTGCGGACACCGCTGTTGAACGGAACGAACATAAAGGGGTATTTTGCCGTACGGTCAAGGGCTTCGTTCCAGACGCCTGTTCCATACTGTTTTCTGGCCTGCCCCACGATGAAATAGCCGAGGGAGTAAGCGTCGGGGGTAAAGGTTTTGTACGATCCCAGGGTGGCCTTGTCGTACGAATAGGCTCCTTTTTCGAGGAGCTGGGCACGCAGGGTACTCTCAAAAAGCGCCGATCTTCCCCGGCCGGTCTTGGAGAGCGCGGTTTCGGTCGCCGTCGCATCGCCTTCGAGAAACCAGGTTGGAATGTACAATCCTAAAATACCACCGGTGATCTGTTCTCCGAAAAGATAGTAGAGAACTTTTGAGAATCCGCGGTTGATCTTGCTTATCTGAACAGCATGGCGGTATTCGTGAATGGCTAATTGCTCAAGCCACTCTTCGGCATAGCTTTGCTGGGGCGGGCAGGTATAGAGTTCGATCCGCTTGGGAGCCCACACCGTGATCCCGTTTGAAAGGGTCGACCGGGTATGAAGGATAATGGGAACACGGGGCGTTTTCGCGGTCAGAGAGGCTGTTTCGTGCCTTACAACCAGATCCATGATATTGGCCAGGTACTGCGCTTTATGTTCAAAGGAAGCGGGGAAAATGATCTTGTACGCCGGCGTTTTGATCTCTTTCCACCTGACGGATGCCGGATCCTGTCCGGTACTGAAATATTGTCCGGAACTGTTGATTATGAAAGAAAAGAGAAGAATAACGGTTCCACGGATTTTCATCAGTCATCGGGTAATGTACAGGCCGGATCTGAATTGTATTTCAGACAGACCGTCAGCGACAAACAACAAAATGTTTTATTACCTGTTTTTCACTTCCCCTCACAACAGCCGTGTATAAACCGGCAGGCAGACCGGGCAGCGCCACGTGGCGGTCGATGGTGCCGGCGTGGATGTCCTCATCTGCACGGAAAATGACTGATCCGATCGCGTTGATCACTTCGATGACGACAGATTCTGACTTGTTCCATCTCCCTTTAATCGTGAATTTACCGTCGTTGGGCACGGGGAAGAGGGTCAGTGAGTTGTTGACCTGTTCTGCGATTCCGGTAACGATAACAAAGATGTGGTTGGAGGTATCGGTGATTCCGTACCGCGTAACTTCAGTCCAGTACCACCCGTCGATCAATGCCTGGTGAACCGGGCCTGTTGCGCCTTGAATAGCGGAACCATCCAGATACCATTGATTTCCGATCGGATGGTTGCTGAACAGCAGGTCGAACGACTGGGTGATATGGGGTTTTTCGGGAGGCGCCGTGATGATCAGGGCAAACGCGGGAGAAGATATTCCCGTGCCGCAAGTGTTGACGCCCTTGACGCTGATGTTTCCTGATACCGATGAAGCGGAAAAATTCACGGTCACCGACCGGGTGTTGGCTCCTGCAACGATGGAAGCGCCTGCCGGAAAGCTCCAGGAATAGGTTAACGCGCCGGCGATTGATGCTACCTCATAATGGATGCCGGCGGCTCCGTAAGCAACTGAATCGAGGCCCAGGATCGGACCAGCGGCTGCAGGCAGGTTGGTAACCGTAACGGCGAGGGGAGGAGAGAGGGGGCCGCTGCCGCATGCGTTATAACCGGAGACGGAGATATTTCCCGACTGTGCGGTCGGACCATAATTGACCGTAATAAACCGCGTACCGTTTCCGGAAGCAAGGGTGGCGCCTGGAGGCAGGTTCCAAAGGTAAGAGGTGGCTCCTGCAACCGAATCGACCGAGTAGATAATCCCGCTGGTTCCGGCACAGACTGAACTGGCGCCGGTGATGGCTCCGGCGGAACCCGGCGGCGTTTTTACCGTCAGGTTCAGGGTGGAAGGCGTTGCGGCGGTACATCCGGCCGAATTATAGTTGACGCCGATCCATTGCGAACCGCTTCCGTACCAGGTAACATTCACCTGGTTGGTAGCGGTGCCTGAGGTGATCAGTCCGCCGGGCGACAGGGTCCACTGATAGCCCGTCATTCCCGGTTCGGTGGAATAGGAATAATTTCCCGAGTTGGCGCAGGGCGTCGTATTTCCGAGTATCGACGGGGTGGGAGGCGGAGTGACCGTCACGGTTTTTGATCCCGGCGTCGTGCTTGTGCAGCCGGAAGGGTTGGAATAGGAAACGCTGATGTTCTGGGTTCCGGCTACGATCCAGGTGACTGTAACGGTATTGCTCGTGGTTCCGGAGGTGATGATCCCTCCCGGTGAGATGGTCCACTGGTAATTGGTCATCCCGGCGGCAGTGGCATAAACGTGTCCGGAAGTGCCTGTACAGGCGGCAGCCGGCCCGGTGATGGCCGGTGATGCGTTCGCGCTTACAGTGACCGGGTAAACCGTGGGGGTTGCCGTGGTGCATCCAATCTGGTTAACATAGGTAAGACTAACCGATCGTTGTCCTGCCGTGTTCCAGGTTACGCTGATGGTGTCGGAGCCACCACCGGAGTTTATCGTTCCGCCGGGCGACACTGCCCAGACATAAAGGTTCATGTAAGGATCGGTGGTGTATATGTGGCCGGATGTGGCGGCACAGGCGGCAGTTGGTCCCGAAATGACCGGAACCGGCCGGGGATAGACGGTTACGGGATACAAGGTTGCGGAACCGGCCGGGCATCCGAAGCTGTTGTTGTAATTCACCTGAACATGCTGGCTTCCTCCGGAATTCCATTTAACCGTCACCGTGTTGCTGGTCGGGGTGCCTCCGGCGGTGATCGTCCCACCGGGAGAAACACTCCAGGAGTAGCCGGTCATTCCCGGATCGGTTGTGTAGATATTGCCGGTTGTGCCGGCGCAGACCGCGTTGGGGCCCGAGAGACCCGGGGTTGGCTGGGGATTCACCGTGACCGCGTACAGGGTCGGGTTAAGGGCCGGACAGCCAACGGAATTGTTATAGTTCACGCCAACGGTTTGCTGACCCGCTGAAGTCCAGTTGATGGTGGCCGATGAGCTGGTCGGGGTTCCCCCCGCGGTGATGACGCCTCCGGTGACCGACCACGTGTAGTTACTCATTCCCGGCTGGGTGGTATAAACATTTCCGGTCGATCCGGCACAGGCCGGGGAGGGTCCGCTCAGCGTGGGAGAGGGACGCTGGTTTACCGTAACGGTTTTGATGATTGGCGCGGCCGGACTGCACCCCGTCGGGGTGGTGTAGCTGACGCTGACTGTCTGTGATCCGGTGGCGTTCCAGACCACCGTGACACTGTTGCTGGTTGAAGTTCCTCCGCCCGTGATCATCCCGCCGGCTGTGACATTCCAGATATAATTGACCATTCCCGCCTCGGTCGTATAGGTGTAAGGGGTCGTGTTCACGCAGCCGGTTGCCGACCCCGACAGGGTGGGTACCGGAATGGGATTAACTGTTACCGGGAATTGGGTTGCCGTTTGGGATGTACAACCGTTGGAGTTGGTGAAATTCACGCTGACCGACTGGGCACCGGCCGTGTTCCATTTGACTGTGACGCTGTTGCTGGTCCCGGTTCCGCCGGCGGTAATGGTTCCGCCTGCCGAAACGCTCCACTGATAGTTGGTCATTCCTGCCTGGGTGGTGTAGACATTGCCGGGTGTTCCGGCGCAAACCGATGCCGGGCCGGTGATGTTTGGTTGCGGATTCGGATTCACGGTCACCGGAAAGGTAACGGGTGCGGCGGCTGTACAACCGCCGGCATTGGCGTAGTTTACTTTAACGGTATCGGTTCCCGCCGTATTCCAGGTGACGGTGATGGCATTGGTTCCTGATCCGGAAGTGATGGTACCACCGGAGGTAACGTTCCACTGGTAGTTGGTCATACCTGCCTGTGTGGTGTAGATTTTTCCCGCGATGCCGGCACAACTGCTTGCCGGCCCGGTGATCGTGGGCACAGGCCGGGGACTGACGGTGATCGGGAAGGTCGACACGGTTCCGTCTCCGCAGGAATTTGATCCGTAAACCGTGATGTTGCCTGCCTGGGCTGTTGCTCCTGCCGAAACGGTGATGGCGTTGGTATTGGCCCCCGATGTTATGGTGAATCCGGAAGGCAGCGACCACACGTAGGAGGTGGCGCCGACGATGGAGGGAACGGAATAGATTAATCCGGTGGATGACTGGCATACAGTCGCAGTTCCTGTGATGGCGCCGGCCGGGCCGGGAAGAATACATCCCGTAAGGACAATCTTACTGTTGGAAGCCGGAATCACGCTGAGGGTGTTGTTGGGGGTGGAGCTGAAAGTCGCCGTGTTCGCACTTTGTTGAGTCAGCAACTGCGAAGCATCGGGAGGAACCGACATCAGCGAGTCGTTGATCCCGCAGGTGTAACTCGGGGATGACCCGGAAGCGAGCATGGTACCATAGATGAATTCAATTGTCGCATCGGCTTCATGAAGCCTGATCTGGAAATTCACATGATCGGCATTGATCCCTTCAAATGAAAAATGCACCCATTCAAGGGTAAATACATGATTTCCGGCGGCTCCGGTAGTTTCGTATTTCACGGCGTTGTTCAGCGTATACCCCCAGGTGATCATCAGATCGTCGTAAAACGGGGCAAGGGCAAGAAGGGTCCCGTCGGGCGGTGGTACCGAAAACGCGGTGTTGTCGGAACCGTATGGCCTTTGCTGGTATCCGGCTGCGGTATTGCTCGAGAAGTCGACAAAACCGTTCGTGGAAACGCTCAAATGGGTGTACAGCTTGCCCAGGTAATTAAACGAAAAACCGATCGGAATGGGGTAACTCCTGTTATTTCCCGTGTTTTCACCGGCGCGCCATGCGGTGACCGCGATTCCGGTGGCATCGATGGAATTGAAGGTGATCCCGGTTTCCCGTGTCGGTGTATAAACGGCCACACCCTGTGCCACCGACCCTGTCGGGGTCAGGATAAGAAGGAAAAGCAGGAGAGAGATGTGATTTTTCCCGAAGTTCATGTTGCTCTTCATTGAAAGCGGTGATTGAATTACCTGACAACGACCGGGAATTTTTTTACCCATTTTTGATCGCCTACTGTAAGAATTGCGAGGTATAATCCCTCCGGCACCCGGTCGAGTATCACTTGTCGTTGCAGTTCAGGATAAGCCATGAGATGATCCAATCTGAAAACCTCCGTTCCCGACAAAGTTACGATTGAGAAACTGCAGGGTGAAGATCCTGAAGTTTTAATTTTCAGGTTGAAAGATCCGTCGTTTGGGGTTGGAAAGATTACAAATTCCGAACCGGAGAGTTGTTCAGTCCCGGTGATTTCGACCCAGATTTTGTTTGACGGTTCCGACGGGCACTCCCCGAGCGTCACCACAGTCCAGTAATAACCGGTGTTGTGCAGTACCGTATAGACCTGGCCGGTAGCGCCTTCAAGGATGAAACCGTTGTAGTACCATTGATTTCCTATCGGCGCGCTGCTTGTCAGTACCGGTCCGTCGGCGGTAACCACCGGGGTTTCGGGAATCGGCAGGATCAGTACATTGAATTCCGGTGAGGGGGTTCCCGGTCCGCAGCCGTTTGATCCGCGTACCGTGATGATTCCCGGTACCGGTGTGGCTCCGAAGGTCACGGTAATCTGGTTGGTTCCGGGTCCGGAGGTAATAACGGCCCCGGTCGGAAGTGTCCATTCATAGCTGGTCGCGTTTTGTACGGGATCAACCTGGTAGACAACACCGGTCTCCGCGGCGCAAACAGTATCCCGGCCTGTAATCACTCCGGCCGGTCCGGGAGGGAGATCGACCGAAACCTGGAAAAGCGGAGAGGTTGTTCCATTGCCGCAGGTGTTGTTGCCGGTCACGGTTATTTGTCCGGATGTTGCGGTAGGACCGAAATTCACGGTGATCTGGTTGGTTCCCGCGCCGGATGTGATGGTCACACCGGCAGGCAGGCTCCAGATGTAGGTAATGGCATTGGGGATGGCTCCTGTTGAATAAACTATTCCCGTTGCGCCCTGGCAAACCGCGGCAGACCCTGTCACAGCGCCGGCTGCCCCGGGAAGGGGTGAAACCTGAACCGGGTAAACCGTGGCCGAGAGTGCCGAACAACCATCATTGTTGTTGTAATTCACGCCGACGGTCTGTGAACCCGGTGACAACCAGGTAATCGTTACGCTGTTGTCGGCCGTTCCACCTCCTGACGAGATCAACCCACCGGGCGAAACCGTCCAGACATAATTGGTCATGCCGTTTTCGGTGGAATAGCTGTTTCCGGGTGAATTCTCACAGGCGCCTGATGGACCAGATATGGTGGGTACCGGCAATGGTTTCACCGTAACCTGCTTGTTTGTCGGGGAGAGTGGTGCACACCCCGTTGCCGGTGCGGTGTAGGTCACCGAGAGATTCTGATTTCCCGGTGTGTTCCAGGCGACGACGATGGCGTTGGTACCCGCACCGGAGGTTATGGTTCCGCCGGCGGAGATGGTCCAGGTATAGCCTGTCATTCCTGCTTCGGTATTGTAAGGAACCCCGGTAGTAGCCGCACAGACCGAACCGATTCCGGTGATGGCAGGGACGGGTCGCGGATTCACTGTGACGCTTTTTGTAGCGGGACTGACCGGGGTACAACCGTTGTTGTCGGTGTATGTCACAGTCAGATTTTGTGTTCCGGCAGTATTCCAGGTTACTACAATGGTGCTGGTCCCTGAACCCGAAGTTATGATGCCTCCCGATGTGATGGTCCATGAATAACCGGTCATTCCCGGTTCTGTCGCGTAGTTGACTCCGGTCGTTGTGGCACACACGGTACTGATCCCGGTTATCACGGGAACAGGCCTGGGATTCACGGTAACGTTGAGCGATGAAGGGGATCCTGCCCCGCACGGACCGGTACCAGAAACAGTAACATTCCCGGAAACGGCGGTGTTGGAAAAATTCACCACGATGCTGGCAGTGTTCCCCCCCGAAACGATGGTCGCCCCAACCGGCAGCGTCCAGGTGTAGGAGGTTGCATTTGCGATGGGGAGTACCGTATATGTGACACCCGTAGTCCCGGCGCACAGAGAATTCGGGCCGGTGATGGTTCCTGCATTGCCTGTTGCCAGATTGGTGATCAGCGCATCGTAATAGTAGGAGGAAGTCGGAACGTCGTTCATCGCATTGCCGTATTCATCGGCGTATTCGCATTCTCCACCGCCTCCGGCCGTGTTGTTGAACGAGAGCGTGTTCGTGCTACCGGTCAGGGTAAAATTCAGATCCATCAGTTTTGAACCGTTACCCAGGGTCAATGGATTGATATTGGTCCACACGATGAGGATCTTCCGCAGGGTAGGACTCACGCCGGCATCATTGATCATCGCGCCGGCAAGCGCCGGATTGAGACTTGAATAATTGACGAAGGTGAGTTTGGTGGGATCATAATCAAGCCGGAGCGACATCGCAGTCACCAGGGTAAAATTGGTTACAGTCAGTGGAACGGTCACCGATCCTGGCGGACACACCGAAACGGATCCCGCCGTTGTGATCGGGGCATTCCGGCCCGAAACCCATAAGGGCGCCAGGATCAATACGACTTTGAAAAAATGTTTTAAATGCTTAATATGCATTATGTCAAATGTTTATTTCCGTACGGTGATCTTTTTCACGATCCGCGAATCTCCGGAGATCCAGACCACGGAATAGATCCCGTCGGCGATGGGTCGCAGGTCAATCTGTTTTTCCAGGTTATCCTGGATGGTCAAGGGTCCGGTTTCGAAAATCATAGCTCCCGTACTGTTATAAACCCGGATGATGCCGGAAATCTCATCGGGTGTTTTCAGCGAGATCTTAAATGCGCCGTCGGAAGGTACCGGATAGATCCGGAATGCAACCGGGGTTGTTTCTTCCATGCCGGTAACTTCGATCCAGACCTTGTTTGAAATCTCTGAGCTGCATCCGTTCAGCGTGACCATGCAATAGTAGTATCCGGTATTGTTCACAACGGTGTAGTTTTGTCCCGTTGCACCCGGTATCAGGGTTCCGTTGTAATACCACTGGTTTCCCGAAGGGGCGCTGCTGGTGAGCACAAATCCCGCTGCTGTAACTACCGGTGTAGCGGGGATGGCATGGATGGCAACGTTGAAATTCGGGCTGGCATTCCCGGCTCCGCAACTGTTGCTCCCTTTCACGCTGATCAATCCTGCGCCTGCAGTGCTGCCAAAGGTTATGGTGATCTGGCTGGTATTGGCTCCGTTGGTGATGACCGCGTCGGCCGGCACAGTCCAGATATAGGTGGTTGCATTGGCGATGGGTGGCACCGTGTAAATATTTCCGGTTGATCCGGCACATACCGATGCGGAGCCCGTGATGCTGCCTGCAGCCGCGGGAAGCGCGTTCACGGTAACTGCCAATGTGGGCGACGGGGTGCCGTTACCACAGGAATTACTGCCCATTACCGTAATGTTCCCGGAAGTGGCGGCAGCGCCGAAATTCACGGTTATATGGTTTGTTCCGGCGCCTGTCGCGATGGTAGCCCCGGCAGGCAGGGTCCAGACGTAGGAGGTCGCATAATTGATATCGGGGCAGGAATAAGCGACTCCCGAGGTGCCCGCGCAAACCTGCGACAACCCGGTAACCGATCCCGCAGCCGAAGGCAGGGGATCAACAAAAAGGTTGTACTGGGTGGGTGCAGGCGGCGTGCAGCCATAGGTATTGGTGTAGGTCACGCTGACCCATTGAGATCCGATGGTATTCCACGTCACCATGATCTGGTTGGTTCCCTGCCCCGAAGTGATCGATCCTCCGGGAGAAACGGCCCAGACATAGTTATTCATGCCGGCGTTGGTAATGTACTGGTTATTGGAAGAGCTGAGACACGGGGTGTTGCTGCTGCCGATCACCGGAATTGCAGCCGGGTTGACAGTCACCGGATACACCGTCGGTGTTATGGCGCTGCAACCGCTTGGATTGGTGTAGTTGACGCTGACGGAGCGCGATCCGGCATAGGGCCACGACACGGTGATCTGATTGGTTCCGGCGCCCGAAAGAATCGTTCCGCCCATGGCGACATTCCATTGGTAATTGTTCATCCCGGTCTCGGTGGTATAGGTAACCCCGGTTGTGCTGGCACATACAACGGCAGGTCCGGCAATGGTCGGGATGGGTATGGCGCTCACGTTGACGTTGTAAACGGTCGGAGTGGCAGGGATACAGCCATTGGCGTTGGTATAACTTACGGAAACTGTCTTTGGGCCGGCGGTCGTCCAGGTGACCACAATGTTGGCGGTGGTTGCTCCGCTTGTGATGGTTCCTCCTGCCGATAAGGTCCAGGTGTACCCGGTCATTCCCGTCTCAGTCGAATAGGAATTACCGGAAGTGTTGATGCAGGGCGATGCCGGTCCGGTAATCACAGGTACAGGCAGGGGGTTGATGGTCACGGCAAAACCGGGTGAAGGAGCGCCGTTGCCGCAGATGCTGGATCCGTAAACGGTAATATTTCCGGAGAGTGCGCCCGGGGTAAAGCTTACCGTGATCATGTTGGTATTTGCCCCTGCTGTAATGGAAGCGCCTGTGGGGAGGGTCCAGTTATAGGTCGATGCATTGGCGATAGCAGGAACCGAATATACGTATCCCGATCCCGACTGGCACACGTTGGCAGGGCCTGTAATCGTCCCGGCAGCAGCGGGAATGGGACAGCCGGTTGTGAAGGTTTCATCATTTCCGTAAGATGTTCCGGCTGAATTGGTGGCTACCACCCTGAAATGGTAGGTAGTATTGCCCATAAGTCCCGTAATTGGTGCCTGAACAGGAACTGCGGCAGAACCGGATACGGTTGCCGGAACTCCCGGAACGGTTGTGCCGTAAGCGGGCGTTTGTCCATATTCAAAAGTCACCGTCGCGTTCTGATGGTTGGCATTCACCGATCCGTTGAGATCTGCCGTGAATGGCGTGATTCCGGTAGCGGGGAGGGTAATCACCGTTGGTGCGATCTGGGAACCGGTAAAGGTTCCGAAGGCAGTCAACCCATTGGCAGTAAGCTGATGCAGGGTGGTGTTCGAAAGGTCATAAGCCGTGAAGGGGGTCGGTACCACCTGCACACAACTGATGGCTGCTTCCGTGCCGCTGACATCGGCCGGAACATATCCGAAGGTGGCATTGCACTGAATTCCGGACAGGTCATTCCAGGTCAGATTCCAATAGCGGTTGAGGTAGCTTCCGGTGTTGGGATCCAGCGGGTACTTCGCGTTGACGAGATTCACCCCGACAAAGTTTGCAGTGCCGAAAACAGCTCCGGTGAAGTTCAGCGTGACCGGCGAAAATTCGGCTATTCCGGTGTTATCGCCCACCGGATAGGTAAAGGTTCCCGTAAATCCGGCAGCAAAGCTTTTTTTCACCTGGCCGGTTCCGGTAGCGACAACCATGGCGGTTTCGGAGGGTGTTCCGCTGAAAGTCCCGGTTGTTCCCAGGTTCAGATCGCCAGTTCCCAGGTTGAAAAGACCGGTGGTCAGTTTCAGGGTCCCGTTCAGGGTGAGGGAGGTACTCAGATTGATCCCGTTACTGTTGAGGACCTCAAGAGTCGATTTAGAGTTGGTCGTAATGGTGCCGGTTCCGCCAATGGCCTGGGTCGCGGTGCCGTTCAGTTTAACCAGTCCTGCAGAGGAGGGATTGAAATTCAGCGTGCCGTTCACGGTAATATCACCTTTTATCTGATGGTTCCCCGATGTGGGCCCCGTCATGTTAAAATTCATGGTACCGTTGGTGATGGTAAGGTTGTCGATTGAAACCGGACTTCCTCCCGAAGGCGATAAGGTAATGCCGGGGGCGTCCATCTCGAAGTTGGCGTAGCTTCTGCCCGAAAATGCGGGAGTCAGGTTGGCGATTACCTTAAAGAGGCTGCCAGGCTGGAAAACCACAACACTGTTGGGTTGGGAAGCGCCGAACGGGTTGCTCCCCGCCTGTTGGATGTAGGTGGATCCGCCGGCAAAGATGACCGATCCCAATGAGGTAGTGCCAAACGGGTTTCCCGAGAAGAAAGTTCCCGCTTTGAAAACAGATCCCGCGCTGAACACGAGGGAACCGGCATCAGCAGCGGTTAACCGGTGCGCGGTGGAAGCCGTCGAGGAGAAGGTCATATTACCGGCAACTTCTCCCGTAGCAGTTGTTCCAATTGCGATCGTGATCGCGTTAACGGCGTTCAGGTTCAGCGAACAGCCAGAGGGAACACTCAGGTCGGTACCTGCCACGCCGCTGATGGTCAGCGTTACGGCGGAAGAACTCTGCAGGTTGATGGTTGTATTGTTCGAAAGCAGCAATTGGCCAATGGTTTGCGCAATGACTCCGGTCACCGTTTTCGTGGTTCCGTCGTTGAATTGAAGGATATCGGTGGCGGCGGGAGTGGTTCTTGAAGGATTCCAGTTGGCGGCAGTATTCCAGTCTCCGTTATCGGGTCCGATCCAGGTATAGGTTGCAGGACCCGTTCCGTTGGTGGTCGCTGAAGCTGAAGGAATGACGGGAGTCGTGTGATAGTTGTAAGTCTCGGGATTGATACCGTCACAGGCAAAGGGAATGATCGAGTAGGAATACTGGGTGGCCGGCGAGAGTCCCGGGATCACAGTATTCAACGTTGAAGCAGGAGTGATAATGGCTGCAACTGTGCCGTCGCCGATGGTGGTACCGATTGAATATCCTGTCGCGTTAACGGGAGTGCCCGACGGGGGAACGCTGCCGTTTTTCTGAAGTACCAGATATCCGGTTGCGCCGGTAGCCGCTGTGGTCCACGACAGGTTTATACTCGTTGTCCCGCCGGGCGCCGCGGTAAATCCGCCAACATGCGTAGTTGGTTCATCCGACAGGGTGTAAAATGAGGCTTCGGCGCTGGTGGATGTACCGATGGCATTGTTCGCGTAAGCCTTGAAAAAGATCTGCGTCTGTGCCGGCAGAGACCCGCGAAGATGGGTGAAGATGCCGGTTGTAGTGCCACCTTCCGCCACTTTATTGTCGGGATAAACGACCCCGGGTGTGGTTTTCCACAGCGTTCCGCGCTCGGTGATGGACGATCCCCCGTCATCTGTGATGTTACCGCCTAACATGGCGCTGAACGCGGTGATACCGGTTGAAGTCGGCGAAGTGACAGTCGGGGTTGTCAGCACAGGAGATGTTGCCTGGCTGTTGGGATTCAGGAGGGCGGTGGTCGTCAGGAATTTCGTGGATGTTCCCGTGCCGTTATACTCGTACACGCGGAACCAGTAAGTGACGCTTGCAGAAAGTCCGCTGACCGCTAGGGAGTTTCCACTGCCGTTAAAGATAACCTGTTCGCCCGAACCGGAATAAACCGGGTTGGCTGTCGGATCGGTACCATCGACCGGGTTGGTGAAACTGTTTATGGTATTCATGATCATAATCCGTTGGGCGCCATCTCCATTGCTCCATGCCGTGTTCATTCCGGTCGATGTGATCCCGTTGAAGGTAATGTTGGAAGCCTGGAGGGTGGGTGGGGTAACGCCTCCTCCTGCTACATCGGCCCAGGTCAACCCGATGCGTATCCCATCAAGTTTCAGGTTAGTCAGGTTACCTGATGATCCCTGGCGCAGCGCAACCGATCCGACTTCAGAGAGGTCGGTGTTGACATCTGTCGCCGTAAGGGTAGGTAAAGGCTCAGCACCCCCCAGCGCGGGATTGATGAACATGCTGACAATGTCATTGCTGGTGCCACTGACAATGGTGTATTTGACCACCAACAGGTAGGTGGTGTTAAATGCGTAATTGTATCCTGAATAGGCAATGGAGGCGGCCGTCGTAGTGGCGAATGAGATCCCGAAGGCGAGATTGGATGAGGCATCCTTTCGAACGAACACCCTTCCCCTGAAGGTCGATCCGATGGTAGTCTGCCCCAGGTGGAAAAAATAATCGCCTGTTGTGGAGGCATTGGTGATATGCACCAAAAAAGCCGCGTAAACCGATCCGCTGGTCTGAGGAGTGAAAGTCTTGTGATCATCCTCACCCGATGCCACGAGGGAGACTTCATTACCTATTCCGGAAGAGAGGTATCCCGGGTAGGTGATGGAAGGCGCGGTTACCGTTATGGCATTGGTTCCGCCGGCTGAATGGGCGGTCCAGCCGTTAGCCGTTAACAACTCACCAACGGCATAAGTGAAGTTTTCTTCCAGAATTACCTGTCCCATACTTGTGTTACGGATTCCCGTAAGGATCATCACAAGGCAAACGAGGGTAAAGAATACAGATCTTTTCATGACTTTGTTTTATTTCCTGAATGGTTATTGATTTTAAAAGAAAAAAATGATGCCTGATTACATTTTGACAAGACGTAATTTACAAAAATAGAAAGTTACGCAATAATTGCCTATGCTTTGTTAAGAATTAATGGAAAAAAGTGAAACAACCTCTAAAAGCAGGTATTGTCTTTCAAGTATCCCTGGATATACTCTTCAACGGCATCTTCCAGGGAATAAAAGGTTCGCGAATAACCTGCCCTGTGCAGTTTTCCCATTTCAGCCCGGGTAAAATACTGATATTTGTCGCGAATGTCGGCCGGGGTATCGATAAAGTTGATGGAGACAGGTAATGACAGGGCATTGAAAACTGCATGGACCAGATCAAGGAAAGTACGGGCTTTACCGGTTCCCAGGTTATACAATCCCGATTCGGGAACCCCGGCACTGCTGCTCAGACTTTGTTCCATCAGGAAATACATCACATCGATGACATCCTTAACATAGACGAAATCACGGAGCTGACCACCGTCGGGGTACAAAGGATTGTGCGACCGGAAGAGGGTCACCGGTGAATATCCTTTGTTGCTTTTCGATTGCCCGGACTGAAGCGAACCGTTCCCGCCGGGTGGCGTCATGATCTGGCGGAAAGCATGAAAGACCACCGAGGCCATACGTCCTTTATGATATTCATTCGGTCCGAAAACATTGAAAAATTTCAACCCGTACCAACGGGGGGGCATTTTTTCCTGTCGAAACGCCCATTTATCAAATTCATTTTTGGAAATTCCGTAAGGATTCAACGGTTTTAAGCGGAAAGAAAGCCCCGGATCGGTATCGTCATATCCCAAAGAGCCATCGCCATACGTGGCGGCCGAGGAAGCATAGACCATCGGGATCCCCGATGCGGTACATAACTCCCAGACCGTTTTCGAATATTCCAGGTTCAGCGTATTGAGTACCTGCATGTTGAATTCGGTGGTGTCGGTGCGGGCGCCGATATGAAAAATAAACTCCACATCCGCTTTGTGCGCCGCGAACCAGGCGAAAAAATCGTTGCGGTCGACCAGTTCCCGGTAACTTTTATGGGCAATGTTGGGGAGCTTTTCCTGTCTGGTGAAATCATCAACCAGCACGATGTCGGTGATCCCTTTGTTGTTGAGCTTGCTCACCATGCAGCTCCCGATGAATCCTGCCGCTCCGGTTACAATGATCATATCGTTGAAAATTAGGGTTAAGAATCAACTGATCTTTTCGCCAATGAATTGATCGTCACGATTTTTAAAAAGAACATTAAAGGTGGTCAGGCTTCCGTAGATCCGGGTGATGTATTGCTGTATATCCACTTTTTCTTCATCGGTCAGGTTGCTCGTATTGAGTTTCTGTTCCAGAACCCGGAGCCGGTCGCGGACCATCACGATCTTGTGAAAGAAAGTCTCCATGGGGACTTCCTTTTCCTTTAATCCCGGATCGTTCGGATAAAGCACTACTTTACCTCCGGTCCATTTGGAACCCAGGGGTACGGTCTCCTGGATGTCGCTGAAGCGGTGAAGCACGCGGATCAGGCTTTTCTCGATTTTTTCATAGGTAGCAAGATCCGATGGGGTTTCCACCGCCTCGATGGTCTCCAGTCCTTCGTAATCCCGCATGATCCGCCGTGTTCCGTGATCGATAAAGGTGATCTCATAGGCATCGGAATGAATCTGAATGATCACCCCCTTACCAAACTGGGGATGTTTGACCCGGGATCCGACCCCGTAAACTGTATCTGTCATATCTGTTTAATTTAGTCTGTCCATGTCAATCGTAAATTTTATCTTGACTGCCTTTTGCAGGTCGTAAATCAATTCGGCACAACAGAAAATTACACGCTGCCATCCGGCTCAGATTTGCTACAGTCAGGTGCACAAAGATAACAAAAGCCTGAAAATTCTTAACCTATTCCCAGAAGGTTGTTGTCTCTTCCGGGGTTTCCCGTTCCTTCAGGATCTCAAAACGGGCTCCCTCTTCATAATAGCCGACAATCCTTGGGGTTTGCCTGCTGTTGTAACGCGACCACATGCTGTAGGTATAGCTCCCGGTGTCGCGGATGACTAAAAAATCACCTTCTGCAACCTCAGGCAGCTGAACATCCCGGGCAATAATGTCGCCTGAAAAACAGAGCGGTCCTGCAAGGTTATAGGGCTTCACGTCGACCCCGCTCTTCAGATGTCCTGCCGCATCGAACACTGCATATTCATGCTGCCAGTCCCTGGGATTCAGGCATTCCCTCACGAAAAGATCGGCGCCCACGTGCAGCATGGCGGTTTTTACTTGGGGATCATCCTTCACGTATTCAACCCTGCTCACGGTCCATCCGGCATTGGTGAAAGTCCAACGGCCGAATTCGGTGATCAGTTGCACACGACTCCTGCCGGCATTGTTTTGTTCTTGTTCCGGAGATTCCGGATCAGCAACGGGGGCGAAGGAATCGGAAAACAATCCGGGAGCGCGTTGGCGGATCCAGTCGACATAATCTTCGATGACGGGTGGATTGGATCCGGGATGATAGGAAACCGGAAGCCCGCCTCCGATGTCGAAAACCGACAAAGGTACAAATCCCCGATGTATCCTTTTTTCATTGATCTCCAGCATAAAATCGTAAAGTATGCCCGTTCCGTCAACCAGCATGGATACCGGGCAACCCTGCGATCCCACGTGAAGGTGTAACCCAATAAGCCATTCATGGGTCAGGAAGGCCTTCTCGATTTCCTGTTTCCGGGATCGGATCGGCACCCCGAACTTTGAATATTCACCGGCAACACTCGACTCGAGTATGGAACCCAGTCCGACCTGAGGGTTGATACGCAGTCCGATGCTGCTTTTCGGTTTCCATCCCGCGCCTTGCCTTTTGATGTAATCATGGATCCGCTCCAGTTCCTGCAGGTTGTCGATGTTGATCCGGATGCCTTTGTCGAGGGCAAAAGCGATCTCTTCCCTCGTTTTTACCGGCGAATCGTAGACGATCCGGTCGGGTGAAAATCCACAGTTCAGCGCCAGCATGACCTCCCCGGCCGAAGCTGCCTCAACGCCTACCGACTGGTTTATCCGGCTGCTCCATTTCAGGATCCGGGCAAGGGGACAGGCTTTGACCGCCAGGCCGTGAAGGGTCTCCGGCGAGAAACCGGCTGTCAGTCTCTGAATACGCTGTTCTAAAAAAGTAAAATCATAAAAGATCAAGGAGGTATCCTGATTCCGGATAAGTCCCGACTGCAATGCCTGTGTGAGGGTCTGACCGATCTGAATAAGTTCCGGACCTGTTTCCGGGAGCTCAGGTTTCGTCTGGATCATCATGCAAAATTATTCAACCATTGGTATAAGTTTGTGTTCCCGGGCCACCTCGATCATTTTTGAGATGGCGACATGTCCGCCTGTGCCAAGGCCCAGCGTATTTGCATTGACATAGAGGTTGATGTGCTGTTTCATCACTTCAGGGTCCATTTCACGGGCATGTTCCCGGACGAAGTCCATGGGGATCTCAGGATTTTTCATCGCAAAATCGACACTCCGGTAAAGGATCCGGTTCAGTTTATTAATGGTGTCGCAGCCCACGCTTTTTTTCACGACGATTCCTCCAAGCGGAATAGGTTGTTTTGTCAGGTTTTCGTAAAAGGCCCCGAGGTCCATAATCGGGTACAACCCTCTTTTTTGGTAGGTGAAACGGTTTTCGTGGATAATGACTCCGGCATCGACGGTGCCATCGAGAATGGCATCTTCAATTTTCCCGAAATGCATGAAAATCTTTTGGGCGGGTTGCGGAGCCGCAATCGAAAAAAGCAGGTGGGCAGTGGTATGCTCCCCCGGTATGGCCACTTTCATATCCGGGATATCCGACAACCGGCAACCAATTTTACTGATCAGGATCGGTCCGTTGCCGAAACCGAGCGCGCTTCCCGAATCAAGCAGCACCAGTTTCTTTCGGAGCATGACATAGGTGAAGAAACTGACCTTGAGCATGTGTGTCATTTCCCGGATAGCCATATTGTTGAGGGTTTCCACATCGTGCAGGGTGTAGTCAAATTTCATTCCTTCGAGATCGATGCGATGGTTTACGATCGGATCAAAGATAAAGGTGTCGTTGGGGCAAGGCGAAAATGCCAGGCTGATTTTATTCATGTCGATAGTTCTGTCAGAAAATTTGTCATTGTTTCATGGAGATTTTGGATAGCCAGTGCAGTCTTCCATTTCGAATGGTCACGTTCGCCTACCATATTGGAAATGGCCCGGATTTGGATGCCCGGGATGCCGGAAGAGATAGTGGCATAAAAGAATGCCGCTCCTTCCATGGTTTCAACAGCTGCACCCGTGTAGGTCATAACCTGCCTGATGGCTGAAGGACGGGTACGTATTGTAAAGGTCGTGGTTCCTTTCACACCTGGAAGCCGGTCAAGGGTTGATGATCCGGTAGCGTGCCTTTCTCCGGTCTCAGGGATGGCGATCCCTCCGACAGGCCCTCCGGCGCCGGTTTCCTGTCCGGAAATCCGGTAAACCGTTGGGATTAACCTTCCGTCAGAAAAGGGAAGGGTATCGGGATCGGCCAGTCCTGCCGTGAAGGGGGCCACGAACCGGATCCCCTCATCAACGCCAAAATCAGCAAAGCAGTCCTCAATAACCCGTACCACGGTTCCGGGTTCGGGATCCGGCGCGAAGCTACCGGCAATGCCGGCATTGATCGCCAGATCGTACCTTTTCAGTGTGAGATGTCTTCCTGTTTGAAATGCAGCCGCGGCAATTCCTACCCCGGTAATTAAAAAGTCGACCTGCACATTTCCGATTGAACCGGAGTAAAACTGACCGGTACTTATACACCGCGTACCCGGTGTGTCAATAAGCCTATGGACCTCATGACAGGTAGCGGAGACAAGCAGCAGGTTCATCCGGGGAATTTTAAGCAAAGTTACGATTTTCAGGTTTAATATGGATGAAAACTAATTGGATAACAGAAAATTTAATAGCTTTGCCGGTCTTATTATTTTCCTCAATTCAATATTCCCGTCATGACCGAAAAAATTCAAAAGATTCTCAGTGAATCAAAAGCAGCGCGTTGGACTGCGCTGGTGCTGGTATCGTTGACGATGCTGGCCGCATACTACTTCGTCGATATGATTGCGCCGTTACAATCCTTACTGGAGCAGGCGCCATATAAGTGGACACCTTCAAACTACGGATTCTTTTCCGGTTCGGAGTATCTGCTGAATGTATTCGGTTTTCTGATCCTTTCGGGGATTATCCTCGATAAGATGGGAATACGGTTTACCGGACTTACCGCCACCGGGGTAATGCTGTTGGGCGGATTGGTCAAAATGTACGCGTTGACCCCCTATTTCAGCGCAGGTGGTTTTGGTTTTGACTTTTTCAATTCCTTTTTACCTTCCCTTCCGGCTTCCGCGAAACTTGCCGCCATCGGTTACGGTATTTTCGGTATCGGGGTCGAAATGGCCGGGATCACCACGTCACGGACTATCGTAAAATGGTTCGCGGGAAAGGAACTTGCCCTTGCCATGGGCATGCAGTTGGCCACGGCCCGTTTGGGAGCCTCGGTAGCCTTTTTCTTCTCTCCGATGATGGCCGGTTACCAGGATACCCCCGCAGGACCGACAGGCAACCTTCTGAATCCCGTCTATTTCGGAATCGCGCTGGTTTGTATTGGTTTCCTGACGTTCCTGACCTATACCTTCATGGACCGAAAACTCGACAAACAGACCGGTACTGCCGGTCCCGGAGCCGATCCTACCGAAGAGTTTCACGTTAAAGACCTTAAAAAAATTATTACCAATCGCGGCTTTCTGATCATCTCCTTCCTCTGCGTGCTTTTTTATTCGGGAGTATTTCCATTCCTGAAATATGCCGTTAACATGATGCATTATAAGCTGGGTGTATCCGCGGAGACGGGTGGATGGATCACCAGCCTGCTGCCGATCGGAACCATTCTGCTGACTCCCATCTTCGGAAATTTCATCGACAACAAAGGGAAAGGCGCTTCCATGATGATTCTCGGATCGGCGCTTCTTATGATCGCCCACCTGACCTTTGCACTGGTTCCCCTCAATATGGTCATTGCCATCATGGCCATCATCATTCTCGGAATTGCATTTTCGCTCATCCCCGCATCCATGTGGCCTTCTGTTCCCAAAATCGTCGAAGAACGTTATCTGGGATCGGCCTACGCACTGGTATTCTGGATTCAGAACATCGGCTTATGGTTTTTTCCGTGGCTGATCGGGATGGTGCTTCAGGCAATGAATCCCGGCGTTGCCGAACGGATCCAGGGTGGTGACCGGACTGCTGTGTATAACTACACCGTTCCCATGCTTCTTTTTGCCGCGCTGGGAGCCTTGGCCATCGTTCTTGCCTTCCTGCTCCTCCGGGAAGATAAACGGAAGAAATATGGCCTCGAAGCGCCCAATAAGAAACAAAGCTGATTTTACGAATAGATCGGCTGAAATACACCGAATCATAGACCGGGATCAAATCCTGCCATTTCCCGGAATCAAACTTACACAGCAGTGAAAGAACTCCCGTACAGGGGCTGATTCTGACGTTAATCCTGTGCCCAGAAAGAAAATCAGGATCACCGGCATAGTGGATATTTTCCGTATGTTTGCAATGTTCAAATCAAATCCCTATGAGATTAAGGATATTGCTTTTTTGTTTATTGATAGGTTGCGTTTCAGGAACCCATGCCTTAACCAGTGCAGGGGCGCCCGACAAAACGCGGAAATCCCCGCCTCCTGTTGTGAATCCGGTTTTCAAAAGTGACTCCCCGAACCGTCCGGCAAGTGTCGCCCCCCTGCTTTCCACCCACTGGGATGAAGATTGTTTCTATAACGGTTCGTGCCCGGCCGACCCCGCAGCCACCTCCTCCTGCTTGCATACCCTGGCTGGTTGCGGCGCCGTTGCAATGGCACAGATCATGAAATATTACGGCTATCCCTCACATGGAACCGGTGAACATGGGTATGTCCATCCAGTTTACGGTATTCAGTATGCCAACTTCGGGAACACATCCTATACCTGGAGTGCTTATCCTGACTCCATCACCGGAAATCATGAAGCCCTTGCCATATTGATCAGTCAATGCGGTATTGCCCAGGACATGAATTATGGCATTCAGTCTTCCGTCTCTGAACCCGCGAACCTGGATTCTGCCCTGATCAAATATTTCGGTTATCCCAAAGCGGCCGCCTGGAAAAACAAAGACGACTATCCGCTTACCACCTGGATCTCCATGCTTAAAACCGAGCTGGATGCCGGCCATCCCCTGATCCTTCGCGGATACAACTACAACGGCAGTCAACATCGGTTTTTTATCTGCGACGGGTACCTGAACGATTCCTTCCACATCAACTGGGGGCTGGGAGGAGCATCCGACGGCTATTTTGAACTGTCGAACCTCATCCCCGACACCGTCAACTTTTCCTATAATCAGTGCGCCTTATTTGATCTGACGCCTGCCACACCCCCTCCCGCGAATATCACTATGGATTTTGAAAATATTGCCGATTTTTCGCTCACCTTCAACGACTGGTCGGTTAATGATGTCGACAAACACGCCACGTACGGAATTACCAACTACACGTTTCCGCATCAGATGGAGGAGATGGCGTTCCTCTGTTTTAACCCGGCCGCTGTATCGCCCTCCATGGCCACCGATCCGGCCATTCAGCCGCACGGCGGACAGCGTTTCGGCGCCTGCTTTTCCTCCAACCCGCCCTCCAACAACGATTGGTTCATCTCACCCCGGGTGCAACTCGGAACAGGAGGCAGTTTTTCGTTCTGGATCAAATCGTACAACGATCTGTACGGAGTTGATGAATATCAGGTAGCCATTTCCACGACCGACAACAACCCCTCGAGCTTTGTGCCACTCACGGGCGCTATCCCGCTACAAACAACCACAATCTGGTCAAAAAAGGTATTTAATTTATCTGCCTACAACAACCAACAAGTTTACATTGCCATTCACTGTGTCTCCAACGATCATTTCCTGATGATGATCGATGATCTGGTGATCCAGCCACAGGCGGCAGCTTTCATAACGGCCGATTTCGTTGCCGACAAGACCATCGTGAAGGTAGGCGATACGGTGCACTTCACCGACCAGTCAACAGGAGCTCCCGTATCCTGGAAATGGAGCTTCACAGGCGGCATACCATCCACTTCGGACCAGCAGACGCCGCCACCCGTGATTTACACAGAACCGGGCACATTCGCGGTGAGTCTGAAGGTTTCAAATGGAACGCAGAGCGATTCGATCACCCGGAACGGCTACATCACGGTCAGCGGGTATCCGTCATCCATGTCGCTCGATTTTGAATCATTGACCGACTTTATCCTCGATTTCTCACCCTGGACAACCCTCGACGTGAATGGTGGTGATACTTACGGGATTACCAATGTTACCTTTCCGCATTATATGGAACCGATGGCATGGATCTGTTTCAATCCTTCGCATACCTCTCCGCCGCTCACGAATATGCAGGCCCACTCAGGCCAGAAACTCGGGTGCTGCTTCTCTTCCATGCCCCCGAAAAATCCGAATAACAAGTGGCTGATCTCGCCGAAACTAAGCCTGGCCTACAGTCCGAGGATCGAATTTTTCGTGCAGACCTATAATCCCCTGTATGGCGATGAAACATTCAATGTTGCCGTATCAACCACCAATACCAACACGTCGAGCTTCGTGACGATCAATAACAACCCTGAAACGGCGCCTTCAACGTGGACGAAGATGAGTTATAGTTTGGCTGACTACGCCCACCAGGAGGTGTACCTGGGAATCCAATGTACTACCAACAACGGGTTTATCCTGATGCTCGACGATATCAGTATTACATCCCTGGTCGGAATGGATGAATACAACAAGGCTGGCCGCTTGCAGATTTATCCCAACCCGGCCTCGCATGAGGTCATCATCAGGCCATCAGAGCCTGCTAATGGCCAGGCGCTTATTGAACTTGTCAATTCACTTGGGAGGGTTGCGGGATCCTGGCTGCGTCCCGTTGAAAACGGCATGATAACCCTTGCTGTCGATGATATTCCCGCGGGGTTGTATCTCCTGCGATTCAGCATGGGAAAGCAGGAATTGACCGGAAAACTATCCATCATTCATTAAACTTCACCGATTAACCATGAGTCCACACCGAAAACCCGATATTTTCCGGGAAATCAAACAAACAAGATCGTACAAAGCTGATTGCAACTGTCCTTCGACTTCATTCGGGATTGCTTTCCTTTTCTTGTTGCTATTGATCGCTTTTATTTCGAATCCGGTTTCCGCACAACTTTCGCGCCCCGGGATTCCATATAGTTATTCCCATGGATTGCCTCCCGTTACCCGTGACCTGCTGCTCGTTTCTGCTCCCGATACCGCCCGGCTGCATGAAGAAGATGCCAGGAACCCGGTTCCCTACCGGTTTGCCGTTAATATCCCGATCAACGCCGATTTCAACAACTCCGGGATTTATGAAATGATGGACGATGGCACCCGGGTGTGGCGGCTGACTTTGAAATCACCCGGAGCGCTTGCCCTGACCCTCTATTTCGACCGTTTCAGATTGCCTGCCGACGGAAAGCTATTTGTCTACAACCCGATCCGGACCCGGTTGCAGGGAGCCTTCACGGCTGAAAATAACAATGCACTTTCGACTTTTGCAACCGGTCTGATCACCGGAGATGAGATTACCCTCGAATACAATGCACCTGCCCATGCCGACCTTCCTGAATTACGCATTTCGGAGGTTGCCCACGCCTACCGGGGCATTTCATTTCCCGATGCGCCGCAAACCGGATTTGGCGCCTCGGGGAAGTGCCAGGTCAATACTGCCTGCATTGAAGGGATTGACTGGCAGAAACAGAAACGAAGCGTCGTGCGGCTTGAGGTGAAAAAAGGGAGCAGTACCTTGTGGTGTACCGGTTCGCTCGTGAACAACACCCGGAACGACGGGACCCCGTATGTGCTTACGGCTGACCATTGCGGGCGGTACGCCACGGCATCTGATGTCAGTAAATGGGTATTCTTTTTCGATTACCAAAGCCCTGTCTGTGAAAATCCGACCAGCGAACCGGCCTATCGTTCGATCACCGGGGCATTGCCGGTAGCTCATGGCGGAAATGCCGGCAGTACGGGATCCGATTTTTACCTGGTTCGCCTTATCCCCGCGATCCCGGATTCCTTCAATGTTTATTTCAACGGGTGGAACCGCGAAACCAGTCCCAGTCCTTCGGGAGTTACCATCCACCATCCCGAAGGCGACATCAAAAAGATCTCTACCTACACTGCTCCCGCCCAGGCAGCTTATTGGCCGGGTTGTTCAGCGCTTGCCCACTGGCGTGTTTCCTGGGCTGAAACAATCAACGGTCATGGGACTACGGAACCGGGTTCCTCCGGATCCCCGCTGTTCGATAACCAGGGCCGTCTCGTGGGAACGTTGACCGGGGGAGACTCCGCCTGTGACACCAACCACATCCTCCTTCCCGACTATTATGGCATGTTTTCATACAGCTGGGATCAGAATGGCACCGACTCCGCATCGGTACTGAAATGCTGGCTCGATCCCATACAGTCGGGTGTGACGACCCTTAACGGGTGGGCCCTGGGAATCGCCGTTCCTGAGAATACGGCCGACATCTCACTCTTCCCCAATCCCGTCGCTTCTGAATTAAATATACGGGTCAACGGGGCGATGAGCCGGAACCTCACCGTGGCGGTGGTTAATATTCTGGGTGAAACACTAATCTCTGAACAACTCCGAAACGATCCGGCAAACGGAATAAAGATCAGAGTTGCCGGCCTGCCTGAAGGAATATATCTCGTAAAGATTTTTGACGGAAACCTTCAGATCGTGAAAAAAATTGTAAAAAAAGATTGAAATGACCGATAGCCCTGCTGTGACCAGAATCCTTGCGGCGACGCGCTCAGTCGAGCTGGGGAATATCGCCCGGAAGGTCGTTGACAACCAGAGAATATCGGTCGAAGAAGGAGTGTCGCTCTTTGAACAGGGAAACCTCGGCTTTTTGGGGATCCTTGCCGATCATTGCAGGCAGGTGAGGAATGGGGATAATGCCTTCTATATCCGGAATTTTCACATTGAACCGACGAATATTTGTGTCAACAAATGCCGGTTTTGCTCTTACTCGCATCATTTCAGCCCGGTGAGCTGGGAACTTACGGTCGATGAGATTCTCGAAAAAGTGAGGGCACAAGATGAAACGGTAAGAGAACTTCATATAACCGGGGCGGTACATCCTGCCCGCGACATTGTTTATTACGGAAACCTGTTGAAAAAAATCCGGGAAACCCGACCCGGCTTGCATATCAAAGCCTATTCGGCCGTCGAACTGGACTATATGATCCTGAAATCGGGGATGTCGATCCGCGAAGGATTGCTATATCTCAAAGCCTGCGGACTCGAATCGATCCCCGGTGGCGGAGCGGAGATTTTTGACGAAACTATCCGTCAGCAGATCTGTTCCATGAAAACACCCGCGCATGCCTGGCTTGAGATCCATGAAACCGCGCATCAGCTTGGAATTCCTTCGAATGCCACCATCCTGTATGGTCACATTGAGAATTATCGTCAGCGGATTGAACACCTTGCAGAACTCCGTGCAGTCCAGGATCGTACCGGTGACTTCAACGCCTTTATCCCGCTGAAGTTCCGGAACGGCAACAACCTGATGGATGCCGTTCAGGAAGTGTCCGTAACCGAAGATATGAAGATGTACGCGGTATCGCGAATATTTCTTGATAATTTCCGCCACCTCAAAGCATACTGGCCGGCGGTGGGCCGGCAGCTCGCACGGATTTCACTCTCATTCGGTGTCGATGACCTCGATGGAACGATCAACGACTCCACGCGGATTTATTCACTAGCCGGAGCTGAGGACCGGAACCCGGTCATGACGGTGTCGGAAATGATTGAGCTTATCCGGGAAGCCGGCCGACTTCCCGTTGAACGTGATTCGTTCTATAATCCGGTGTATCCGGGTGAATGACAGCCAAAACAGGGTATTATGACAGGCTTGCCTTAAAGGTGGGATTTCGTTAATTTTTTTCCATTGCCTCTTTGATCCTTTGTCGCACCATTTCAGCGATTTCCCGTGGTTCCGACTCCCTGAAATCGTCGTAAGCGATCGGCGCGAGGACGGCAGCCCGGATGTTGAAGTTCCGGTTGATCAGGAATCCTCCCTTCCGGATTGCCTGCGAAGTGCCCCGGATCGCGACCGGGAGGATGGGGCGTTTGTTTTCAAGGGCAAGGTGAAACGCCCCGGTCTTGAATGGCTGGATATTACCGTCCTTCGAACGGGTTCCCTCCGGAAAAATCATTACCGAATTTCCCTCCTTCAGGGTACGGACTGCATCGACCATCATTTTTTTCATACTGCCGGTGCTTGCCCGGTCCAGCGAGATATAACGGTTAAGCCGCATATTCCACCCGATGAAGGGGTAGTTGAACAGCGAACGTTTTGCAACCCATTTGAAATGCGTCCATAACAGGAACAGGACGATGATATCGGCTCCTGATTGATGATTCGACACCATGACATAGGTCTCGGCCGGATTGATTTGGTTTCGTCCGGTTACCCGGATTCTCCACATTGGATTTATTTTCAAAACGATAAAGGACCACAGGCAGGTATATTTATGAAGTATCCGGAGCTGTTTATCGAACGGGAAAGTCAGAAGGTAGACCAGAAAAGAGATGGGAAAGAGAATGGCCGAGATGATATTGAGTTCGAGCCAAAAGTAAAGGGATGCGATATAACGGATGATGGTGTTCATAGGTTACCTTTTAGTTACCGCTGCGGGCGGACGGTATAGTTGCGCCATTTTTCGATTACGGCTTTGAGATCGGCGGGATATTCCGATTTAAAGAACATGTGCTTCCGGGATATGGGATGTTCAAACCCCAGGGAGGTTGCATGCAATGCCTGCCGGGGCATCAGCGAAAAGCAATTTTCCACGAACTGCTTGTACTTGCTGAATGTGGTTCCCTTCAGGATTACAGACCCGCCGTAGCTTTCATCGTTGAACAGGGGATGTCCGATGTGGCTCATATGAACCCTGATCTGGTGGGTGCGTCCGGTTTCGAGCCGGCATTCGATCAGGGTTACGTAACCGAACCGCTCAATCACTTTGTAATGGGTCACCGCGTGCCTTCCCGTTGATGGATCGCGGCTCACGGCTTGTACCAGCCGGTTGCGCGGGTCACGCCCGACCGGGGCATCGATGGTCCCTTCATCTTCGGTAAAATTTCCCCAAACCAATGCGGTATAAGTCCTTTCGATGGTATGGTCGAAAAACTGTTTTGCCAGCTTCGTTTGTGCCAGTTCATTCCAGGCTACCAGCAGAATGCCACTGGTATCCTTGTCGATCCGGTGCACCAGGTAGGGTTTATCGTCAGGGCTTGCGTCCGTTTTCTGAAGGATATGAAACAACAAGGCGTTCTGGAGGGTTCCCGAGAAATTCCCGTGACCCGGATGAACCACCATTCCTGCCTCTTTGTTCACTACAATCAGGTCGTCATCTTCATAAACAACCTGAATGGGGATATTCTCCGGATAGATTTCTGTATCGCGCGGCGGATAAGCCAGCACAATGGTGATCAGATCCCGTGGTTTGACCTTGTAGTTTGACTTTACCACCGTTCCGTTCACCAGGATATTCCCGGCCCTGGCTGAATTCTGAATCCTGTTACGGGAAGCGTTTTCGATCTTGGCCATCAGGTACTTGTCAATCCGTAGCAACGCCTGCCCGCGATCGACCCGGAACCGGAAATGCTCATAAAGTTCATTGGAATCTTCGGCAAATCCTGATGCCTCGTGCTGAATCTGTTCCTCCTGACTTTCTGGATTGTCCGGCATGTCCCGAATATTTACCTGTCTACCGCGTAATGATCAGTTTCTTCACCGTGATCCGCTTCCCGGCATCATCTGTTACAGATAAAAGATAAAAGCCGGTCGGGAGGTCGGAAATGTCCAGATCATCCGTGTATGGGTGATTCGCCAGAACATGACCGGTCAGATCGGCTATCCGGATCCGGAGGCCGGCTGCAGAATTTTGCTGGCGGTCTGTGGAAACGATGCGGATGCGTCCGGTGGAACATGGATTCGGAAAGATCCGGATCTCACGGTTTTCAGTCAAAATATCTCCCCGGCCCAGGGGAATGGGTTTCCCCACTACCGGGCGGATCATCAGGGAACCCGGGTACGAAGAGTTGTTCCAGTTTCCGGTCGAGTTGTAAAGAATTTCATTCTGGCTGTTATTATACTGGTCAAAGCCCACCGAAAGGTTATCATTGGTGGTCTGGATCCAACCCACGTAAAATGTCCCCGTAATCCGAAGGGGAGGATCGATATGGTAGGTGACAAACTTATTCAGGCTGTCGGCATACTTGGGCATCACCAGATCGGAATAGATGGTATCGCCCGGTTTTCCCGCATTGTCGTTCCAAACGCACATATAAAAAAACTGTTGGCTCTCGTTACTCAGGGTACGGTTGAAATACCAACGGATGGCACGCAGGGTATCGGGCGATTTGTTCAGTTTGAAGCGATAGGCGAGTTGTGATCCGGCGGGGGTCAACCCAAAACTAGCATCGGGTGTGCCGTCGTCGTATGCGAAATAATTATAAAATCGCTGGACCGACTCCATGGTGTCGCCGATGACCGAACCCGGCGTGATTTCCCTGACTATATGTTTTTGCAGGAAAATGGCGCTGTCGGCCGATCCGATCGGGAGCAGGAAAGGAAATTCGGGATGTGCGAATTTCTGATAGGTCACGAAAGGCACCTCCGTGTACGGCTGAATATTATAGTTTCCGCCATTGTAGTTTTTTGAGTAGCTGCCCGCCGGATTTGAAATGTAGTAGTTGTAGGATGACATGTGTGGCGCCAGGTCGCGGTTGGTCATCACGATGTTCAGGGTGTCGCGGATTTCATTGGTGGGATCGTCGCAATATTGTGGATAGGGCATCGATTCATAGCGGTCGAGCAAAGATGGCGGACGGTAAACAAACCGCAATTCGGGATAGACCGTATCGCTCTTCGAACGGTTCAGATTCAGATACACCTGGTCGATATTCCATTGATCGCAGTTGCCCTGCCAGCTTGGTTCCGCGCTGCTTGCAAGGCTGACATAATTGAAGAACCGGAACCTGAATTTGGATGTAAAATAGACCGGATCCGTGATCGGAATCATCACCCTGACAAACCATTGATTGGTTTTAAAATAAAAGGTATCGAGCGACATTCCGGTCGAAAACCATACCTTGTTCCAAAGATCGGGGATCTGGTAAGTTGAGTCGGGGGTGATGCTGTCGTGCGCGGGTGCAACCAGCAGTTGCAAAATCAGTGAATCGGCTGCTTGCGGTGCGCGCGCCCTTCCCTGCGGTTGATAATAAAAACTCAGGTAGACCGAATCGGCCGGAGTTATTTTCCTCTTCACGGGTGTAAAAAGTGAGTCTAAACGGATATAGCGGCTGGTCAGGTGGTCGGCAATAAAGGCCTGGGGCCCGGGTACGGCGTGGGTATACATCGTACCCGAATCGTTGATGGCGTCGAGGGTTACAGCACCCATGTTCATGGGATAAACCGGTATCTCATTGTTCTCAAATGCATATCGGTCGATCCACAACCGGTCGTCGGGGAACACTTTGTTTCCTGAAAAATCATCCCGGAAGGGGAGATTTACCGGAATGGTGTCATCGGCACGATGCAGTTGCTTTTTTGCCCGCAGCTCCTCAAACCTGGCCTTGACAACCGGATTCACCTGCAACCCGGTAAGGATTTCCTGTGCGAAAACCCCTGACCCGAAAATCAACAATAGGAGCAAGGTGACTAAAAGCCTTGCGAATAAGAAGTTATGATGCGGTATCCTGAATGTTATTTGCTTCACTATGAATGGGATAAAGAAAAAAATCAAAGTTCAAAGTTCAAAGTTCAAAGTTCAAAATTTACATGTCACAGTTAAAATCTTTTAAAATCCTATGGTTCCTCTGATCCGAGGGTGTCGGGCTGCTCTTCGTTTCCTTTTGCGCCCATGCCCACCGACACGGTTATCACAGATCCTTTGCTGATCATGGTTCCCGGTTTAACGGGATGACCTTCGAAATATTGATTCTGAACCGCGTCGGCATCAAAGGAGGGAATATACATGATCTTACCGAGTTTCAGTCCGGCCGCTTCCACCATGGTCTGAGCCTGCCGCAAGGTCAAATCGCGGAGGTCGGGCATGGGCGTCTTTTCCGCGACCATGGAGGTAATCGTGAGATAGACCATCCGGTTTTTCTTGACCTTGGCACCGGGAAATGGATCCTGTGTCAGCACCGAACCCTGGGGTTTGTCTGCATCAAAAACGGAATCGATCACTGAAAACTGGTAATTTCTGAATTCCGGATTTCCGGCAACTTCCTGCAGATACCTACCCCTGAAATCGGGAACCACGATATAATCGTTGTGTTTCGTGTACCACGAAAGTCCCTGCAGGGTTATCCATATCAATATTACGGTAATCCCAATGGCAATAAGGAAATGCTTTAAAAATCTGCCCGAAAAAAGAAACCGTAAAAAATTCATCCGATACTTTATCTCATTAACCCGGAAACATCAGTTTTATTGTACTTTCCAAAAGTCACCGCAAACTTACTGAAAAATTGACTTTTCCGCAAGGAGTGTCAATTTGTGCTATTTTTGCAACAATAAATTCTCAGTTATGTTGAACGTTGCCATTGTGGCCGGCGGAGATTCAGGCGAATACGGAATCTCCATGAACAGCGGCCGACAGGTAGAACTGAACATGGATCACGGGCTGTTTAACCCCTTTCTCATCAGAGTCAGGAGGAAAGATTGGAGCTACCGGATTGGAATGAAACGGTTCCCGGTTGATAAAAATGATTTCTCGATCCGTCTTGGAAAGAGAAAGATAAAGTTTGACGTTGTTTTTAACGCCATCCACGGAACCCCGGGTGAAAACGGGATACTGCAAGGTTATTTCGACATGCTGCATATTCCCTGTACCTCATCCGGCGTCACCACCGCGGCGCTGACCTTCAACAAAAGTTACTGCAAAGATGTAGTGGCAGCCTGCGGGATTACGACTGCACGGTCAATGCACCTGTTTCGCGAACAATTCCCCGATTCCGATGATATTTTAAAAAAGCTCACACTTCCCTTTTTCGTGAAACCCAATAATGGAGGCTCCAGCGTCGGCATGTCGAAGGTGAACCACAGGGAAGGTTTGGAACAGGCCATAGCAAAGGCTTTTCGGGAGGACAGAGAAATCCTGATCGAGGAATATATTTCCGGACGGGAACTTACTTGTGGCGTGCTGAGGAGTGAAGGGAAAATTGTGGCGCTGCCCGTTACGGAGATCATTCCTAAAAATGAATATTTTGATTTCGAGGCCAAATACAAAAAAGGCATGTCGGATGAAGTGGTTCCGGCAATGATACCCGCCAAGGTCAGCGATTTATGCCGGGAAATATCGGCAAGACTCTACCGGGAACTGGACTGCCGGGGCGTGGTGCGTTTCGACTATATCTGGGACGGCGTCGATTTTTACTTTCTCGAAGTCAACACCGTACCCGGACTTTCGGCCGCCAGCATTGTCCCCAAGATGGCCCGCGCCCACGGATGGAGCTTCACGGAACTGATAACACGGCTGATCCGGGAGGCAATCCCTGAAACATGATGAAGAAAGATTCTCTCCATGACTGAACTCCTTTTTGCAACCAATAACCTGCACAAACTGCGCGAAATCCGGGATATCCTCAGAACGGTCTGTTCCATTAAATGCCTGAAAGAGGTTGGCCTCGATATCGAAATTCCCGAGACCTGCGATACCCTTGAAGGGAACGCATCACAAAAAGCATGGTTCATCCATGAAAAGACCGGGATGAATTGTTTTGCCGATGATACCGGGTTGGAGATCGACGCGCTCGGCGGACGACCCGGCGTGTTTTCAGCGCGCTATGCCGGCCCTGACTGCTCCTTCGATGACAATATCGAGAAGGTTCTTTTGGAAATGAAAGATGTTGCCGACCGTACAGCCCGTTTCAGATGTGTATTCTCCCTGATCCTGGATGGCGTTGAACATACCTTTGAGGGAGTGGTGAACGGCAAAATTCTCACCGCGAGAAGCGGAACCGGAGGCTTTGGCTATGATCCGGTATTTTTACCCGATGGCTACCGGCAGTCCTTTGCCGAAATGCCACCGTACCTTAAAAACGGGATCAGCCACCGGGGCCGGGCCGCCACAGCCATGGAACATTTCCTGAAAAACAGAAACCGGTGAGTCTGAAAGACTGATTGTTGAGAAAGAAAGAAGGTGGCTCAAAAGCCGAGCCACCCTCTTTGCCACATATTAGGCATTCGTGTTGGTGTAGAATCTTCATTCTCAGGGGAATATCACGCCTTTGAATTTCGTGATATCGGCCTGAGGGATCGAGCACCCGTATTTGGCATTGATAGCCTGAATAAAGTAATTGGCTGTCAGTGCATTTCCTCTGGGATTCAGATGTACGCCATCGGTTGAGAAGAGTCCGCCGGTGATGAAGTTCGTGGTGAACTTGACCCCGTCGAATACCATCCCGGTCTTAAAGAGTTTCAGATAGCCATTCATGTCGACCAGTGCGAGGTTGAATGTTCCGGCAACATTTGCAATAACCGCGTTGTAAGCGGCAATCCGGGCTTGTATAACCTGTTGCTCCTCCGTATCGAGGATATATTTTCCTGCGATGGGGTAGGGCTTCGGAAGCGGTACCGCCGTCGGATCGGCGACCCCCATTCCTTTGCATTTAATCGAGTCCGTCGGAATGGTAAGAAGGAGAAGATCCCCCGGTTTCATCTGCGCCCAGGAACCATCACCCTTTACATAAACAAACGGATTCTGGCCAACCTGCCAGTGAATATCGGGATGCCCGTACATGGTGTAGAGAATGTTCAGTCCCGCGGCCTGTGCCGAATCGAGTATCACACTGTTGTAGGGCAGGGAAGCTGAGATGGTCGTGAAATAAGGAATGCTCGTGATATCGGGAACATTCGCCAGAACTCCTTTGGGTTTTTTGGCTGAAGTTGCAAGGGCGCCAACGGCCAAAGGATAATATTTTGCGAAGGTATCGGCGGGCGTCAGCAACTGGTCGGTTCCGGCAACGGCCGATTGAAGGATGTCAAAATTCCCGATCCACATCGAGAAAAATGTCGGCTGTTGGGTGATGGCATCCTGAAGAATCGAAGCATTGACGGAGGATGCGAACCGGACATAATAGGGATTGAACGGATGGCCGTCGGGGGTGGGATCGCCGAGACGGTTGTAGAAGATGCTCTGTACCGTAGCGCCGGTAACCCCCATATTGTTATAGGGACCTGCAACGGTTGGGGGCGAGAAGAGTTGCTGTTTCAGGGTGTTCTGATCCGGGTTGTCAACAACGACAGCCGGTTTAAGGGAAGCAGTACCCGTCGGATTTCCCTGGCAGTCTTTGTCCGGAACAATTTTGAGGGCCAGCTTTGTATAGTAATAGAGTCCGCCCGGGATGGGGGTAAATCCGACGCCATTCTCGGTGCCGATCAAGGGCTGCCTGAAGGCGCCCCCGCCGACGGTTTGAAACTGGGAGGCCAGGATGTTCGGGTAGGAGTTCTGTTGACCTGAAAGATAGAGTGCATTATCGCTGTGTCCCGATGTCAGGGAATTTCCGACAGCAACATAGTTGGAAAAATCGACACCATTGGAAGATGCAGGATATTCATCGATTTTTTTATCACAACCGGCCAGGAATGCGACTGACAATATGATGAAAAGAAGTTTTTTCATAGGATGAATTTTTTTTAGGTTAAAAATTGTATGTCAAACCAATCCCGGGAGTGAAAACCGCGTTGCTGTATGTTCCGGCAAAATTGTCGGGACTGTAGGTGCCACTTCTTTCCAATCCCATGATATACAGGAATGCAGCGTCGATGCTGAGACCTTTCACTGGTTGAACAGAAAGGCCACAGGTCAGCCCGATCTGGTCGACACTTGGAGTCTGGGGGTTGAGGTAGTCATCCTTGACCGGCGATGGGTCATAATAACCGCCGATTCTGAAGGTCAGCAGGTCATTCATTCGGTACTGGGCGCCGATACGGGGAATAAGTTTATTTTCATACAGGGTCGGATTGGCAGTCCGGTTGACAGCAGAAGTCTTCGTCTCAAAGTCGAAAACGAGCGAATCATAGGTATTCCAGAAAACATAACACAGGTTCAAACCGATCATCCACTGGTTATTCTTACCGAATTCATAAGAAGCGCCAAAATCGAGATTTGCCGGAAGGGGGAGCATGACATCCACCTTGTTATTCGGGAACTGTGCACTGAGCGAAGTTGGTACCGTGAAAGTGGCATCTGCGCCCTTGACTTTCATTTCGATTTTGGAACGATAATCAATTCCCAGACTGAGCCCTTTGACCGGCTTAACCATGATCCCGGCATTGAACCCGAAATTTCCGGTACTTCCCTGAATGTTCAGGGTTCCGTCGCCGGTCGAACCCTGCAACGGTATGGCTTTGTTCAAATCGACCGAGCCGTAAGAGTAAATCAGTCCGACCCCGATCCCGATGATGTCTTTGAATTTATAAGAAACCGTCGGCTGAAAAGTAAATGCCCTGAAGGTTATATCCTGAATCAGATATTTTCCGATCCACTCTTTGCCCCACGAAAGCCCGTTGCCGTATGGCGTGTTAACCGCCAGACCGACACTGAGGTTCTTGGTTGGCTTGAAAGCAGCATAAAAATAGAGCGGTGTGTTGATCTTGTGCTCAAATTTGAATTGTTCCATTACATCCTTCGGCTGAAAAGTGGTCCGGGCCATCAGGAAACTTACACCTCCCGAGAAACTCCAGGTTTCCTTTACAAAGGCAGCGCCACCGGGGTTGTAAAAAAGACTACTCGCATCGTAAGTGAGGGATGTTCCGATAAGCCCCATGCCGATGTTCCGCATGCTGTGAAGACCTACCTGATAACCACCTCCAAACGATGTGGATGCTGTTATACCAATGAATAACAGCAGAATCGTAATTCTCCTCATAATGGTTGTTTTTTGGTTAATAATGGGCGCAAGATAGTAATAAATTTTTATCAGATTGTTTATAATTATAAAACATTGATTACATGGCTACTGAAAAATAATCTATAAAAATTGCCATGTTATGTTAAGACCCTTATTCCATTTGAAATCCTTTTAATAATAAGCGTTTTCGAAATTTTACCTGGTGTAGCAGCGCTCCCGGTCTTATGATGATGGGTATAACATCCGTATATTTGCAGCGGTTTAAATATGGTTTTATGTCAGAATTGAAAATCGGAGATAAAGTTAAATTTCTGAATGCATCGGGCGGTGGTGTCGTGGCGAAACTTATCGACAGCCGCACGGTCAGCATTCTGATCGAGGATGGTTTCGAAATTCCAACCATGATCAGTGAGGTAATTAAAATTGAGACGAATCTTCCTGCAGCCCGTTTTTTCAACGAGGATTACCAGGTCGAACTGAAATCAGATCCCGGTGAGGCGACAGAAACCTTTGATGACCGGATGATTTCGCTGCCTGCACACCACAGGAAAGGACGGAAGTCGGAGGATATTTTTTTAGCCTTTGTGCCGCATGACCAGAAATGGCTCATTACCGGCTCTGTTGACATAATGATCATAAATAACACCAGCTATGATGTATTGTACAACATCTTTGGCAGGACACATCTGGGACATTATGACGGTATCGATTACGGCAGCATGTTACCCGACACCCTGGTGCTTCTCGACACCGTTAACCGGGAGCAACTGACACGTTGGACCGAAGGCTGCATTCAGTTTCTGTTTCACAAACAGCAATCGGGAACGGTACTTCCCCCTTTCAATTCTGAATTCAGGATCGAAGGCAAGCGGTTTTTTAAGGAGGGGAACTACCGGGAACATCCTCTTATCCAGGGCAAAGGAATTGTAGCAAGAATTCTGTCGCTGAGCTCCTACCTCGGGGAACCTTCCGCCGAAAAAGATCCTTTAAAAAAGCAAGACGAAAAATCTGCCGAAGAGGTTCCGGTTATCATGAAACATGTTACTTCAGCAGGTGAAGCTGTTGTCGATCTCCATATTCATGAGCTGATCGATGATCCGTCGAACATGGATCAATCGGAGATCCTTGATTTTCAGATTCGTTATTTTCTGAAATGTCTCGACAGCGCCAGGATGCGTCACTTCAGACGGATTACCTTTATTCACGGGGTTGGTAACGGGGTGTTGCGTGACCAGATCGTGCAGCGGCTGTCGGCGACCGAAGGGGTAGAATACTTCGACGCTCCGATGGCTCAGTACGGAGTGGGCGCGCTGGAAGTGAAGTTGCTGTATAAGGGATAATTGCCGTATAACAGGCAAAAGTTACTTTACAACGGTCACTTTTCGGGAATAAACATTCGTCCCGGTGTTCAAACGCAGAATATAGATTCCGGATTTCAGGTCATCACCCTCGAGCGTCAGTTCATGCTTCCCGGCTTGGAGCGCCCCGTTAAAAAGATTTAACACGGGTTGCCCGAGCGAAGAATAGAGCTGCAGAGAAACCGACGCGTCATTTGGAAGGTAGAAGGATACTTTGGAGGTATTGTTCATCGGATTCGGCCGGACTGTAAACCTTCCGGCAGCCTCGGATTCTGTCACCGATACCGGTGCCGCATACCACATATCACTGGATTCGTAATATCCGAACTGGCCGCCCTGTTTGATGATGGTGCCGTTTGACGAAAGTTCATATACACCATTACCGTTGGTGCAGCAGATCCCATTTCCTCCTGAATCGTAGAGGGTAAAACGATAACAATCCGGTTTTGGCAGGGTGATGATCTGCTGGTAGATCTTGTTTGGCTGGGTATAGGGGCCTCCGAAGGCAACGGTTTCACCGAGCGAGTTCTTAAACGCCCACGTTGTCTGTTCCGGAGCGTTGTCGGTACGAATGACCACCTGGACCTGGTTGGTCGAAACCGGGGCGTTGGTAAAAGTAAAATGGAGCGTATCGTTCTTGGGGTATTGGTCGGTCCCCGTGTTCGGCATCGTTGAATAAACAAGGAGTTCGTTCTGTTCGCGGATGGCAAAGGAGTATTCGGGCAGAACAACGACCGTCTTTTTCAGGCTTTCCAGTCCTCCGATCCAGGTATAAGATTGTTCCGGCCCGTCGTTGACACGATATTTGAAGGTGAGATTCTGGAGCATCGAATTCCCGTTGTTCCGGATCCGGATCGACGGGGTTAATTTGCCGATACAGGTTTTTGGAAGCACATCAATGACCTCCATAACCTGGGCATCAAGATCATAAGGCAGCGTCAGCGGGCTTGTAGTGCTGAGAGCCGCCTGATGAACTTCCTTGGAGACCTTGTTCTGAACAAATCCTACCGCGGCAATCTGGGTTTTGTCATAAACGTTTGCAAATTTCCAGGCGTCCTCGAGGATTACATAATCACCGGCTTCCATTTGTGAAGGCAGGGAGGTACCGTTGGCGCCCGGGAGCATTTTTTTCATCACATTGTAAAAATCCTTCTCTCCGTTTGATCCCGGAGAATTGTTAAAATGAATCCACTTTTCGATGATCACATTGTGAGCCACCAGGTTCTCGGCGATCCCCTCCGTACAGGTTATCAGCATGGTCGAATAAACCGAATCCTGGGCAGTCGATAACACATGCTGCATTTGCATCGAAAAAGGCGATGGTATTGCATAACGGGCGTCGATCTTGCCCTGGGTCACGTTGGCCGGCGCCCCCAGATAAGATGAGCCGGATTGCGGAACGCCATCCATCAGCGCGTGCGGAACTCCGTTGACATTGTAATAGGTAACCCGGGTACCGACATCGGTCGGATTTTGTGCATTCATCGGGTCGGTGCCCGGCCAGTTAGTATGATATTTTATAGAGGTGCACTTGGAAGCATTCGCGTTCAGTAACGCATCAAACCCCGGATTCTGTGCCGCACAGGGTGAACAGCTTGCATTGGTGAACTCTTCAAAAAGGATAAAACGCTGCGACTGGCTGAACCCGGCAACGACGATCCACAGGATTGAAAGAAGGAGGTAAAATCTTTTCATGGAATCAGGATTTGATAATTTTCAACAAAAGTAAGAAATATTATAAAAACAGGAAAGCCGGTTTATCCATTTTTTGTATTTTTGCAAAGAACCAAGAACTTTTCACGCGTATGAAAAAAATCTACCTTTTTACACTGATCCTGACAAGCCTTACGTTTTACGGGATTGCTCAAAGCGTCACCCTCATCTCAAAGTCAGGAATTCTGGCTCAGAATACCACCCTCATCCAGGCCGGAACCCCCGACAGTTCAGAACTGATCACCTATGTTGACGTGAAAAACATTACAACCGACCCGGTTAACATCTTTTGTAAAAAATCGGTACTCTCCATGATGGATTCGACCGAATCGACCATGTGTTGGGCCGACGGTTGCTATCCCTCCTGGGTCACCGTATCCCCCTCAGCCAGAACCATCGAAGCCGGCGAAACCGTTACTGAATTCAGTGGTCACTATGTATGGATCGGCAAGAATCTGGGATTTACCTCCGGCGAATCGGTGATCCGCTGGGTTTTTTACAATGCCATTGATATGGCCGACTCGGTGAGCCTCACCGTTTACTATACCACCTATGGGGCAGGCCTTGCAGAATCCGGAATCGGCCCGACTGCCTTATCCAACGGCTATCCCAACCCTGCCAACAGCCAGGTGACCATCGGATATTCAATCCCGGCAGAAACCAACGGCGCAATCGTGATCCGCGATGTTTTAGGATCTGTAAAGAAAACCGTCGGCCTTGAAGAGGCTTCGGGTAAGGTGAGCATCAACACTTCCGACCTTGGCTCCGGTATCTATTTTTATTCACTGGAAGTGAACGGAAAGACTGCCCAAAGTAAAAAGCTGGTGGTGCGACACTAAAAAGGATTTTCTCCGCTTCGGGAAAATAAAATAACCCTGCGTTCCATGACATTCCGGAGGCAGGGTTTTTTATTGGTGAAACTGAATCAGAATTTATGCCGCTCTTTATCGATCCAGTATAATCGATTGTCCCGAAACCCACCCGCGCAGGAAGGTAGGCACTTTATCAGCTTCGTACAAGATGGAAGCCGCGGGAGCGACACCGGGAAACAACTCCACAAAATACCACGTGTTTCCCTTTCCCAGGTTTTTAACAGCCAGTACCGCGCCACGGGTCTTCTGGCGGTATTTTGCAATGATGTTACCGAAAGTTTCAAGCCTTGGAATGAAAGGTTCGTTCAGCCTTGCTGCCGAAGCCCGTACCATCATCGTGTCGGAAACCGATCTGAATGGTATGGTTTTATCCCAGTATTCCCGGGGTTCCTCGGTGTACTTGTAGGCTACGGTTTGCTTCCCTTTGATGAAAACCGGAACCGATTCCTCCCATTTCACTTCATAGTCACGGGTAAAATAAAGGTAATCCTCCCCACACCCCGGATCCCCGGTTTGCAGGGAGGTTAAAAGGCCGTTCTTTCTCATGAATTTGGTGAGATACTGATAATCCTCGAAAACCAGTTCAAAAGAGTCTCCCCGGTTCAGGTAAATCCGGGTAATGTCCGGCAATCCGCCACTGAAACCGCTGAAGATCAGATCGATCTTGCCATCGCCGTTGATCTCCGTGGGATAGAGGGACTTCCGGAGATCTTTCAGAGTCCTGTTTGACAGGGAATCCTTTGTAAATTGCTGAAAATCATCAGTATTTTGCGTGATGAACCGGTCGATTTCCTTTTTGTAACCGCTTTCAGAGATCTTCTTCAGATGAATCTTCTCAGGCCGCGGAATATGGACATACCGTTTCCAGTAAAAGGTATCCGTCGCGGTTGTATAGGTTTTAATGGGTATCTGACCGTAAAGCCCTCCGGTAAACGGACACAGGAACAGAAGGGCCAACAGCCGGTATTTGATACTTGTTTCCAAGGGTCTATTTGATTCCGAATTCTTTTTTGATGACATTCAGGTAATCGAGTTTTTCCCAGGCGAAGAAGGTGACCTTCTTCCGGTAGACCTCTTTGCCGTTCCCGTTGACAGTCTTTGGTTTTTGCCCCTTGACCGGGTAAAATACTTCGACTTCAGCCTCATAAGAGTCCCGTCCGAAATGCCCGTAAGAAGCCGTGCGCAGGAAGATCGGATTCTTCAGGCCGAAGCGCTCCACGATGGCATACGGTCGCATATCGAATATTTTTTGAATCTTCTCGGCGATGATTCCGTCGTGGAGGATCTTTCCGTTTTTATCTTTAACATTAGCCGTACCGTACGTGTTGACAAACAATCCGACCGGTTGTGCGACCCCGATGGCATAGGCTACCTGGATCAGTACCTGATCGGCTACTCCGGCAGCCACCATGTTTTTCGCAATGTGCCTGGCTGCGTAAGCAGCCGAGCGGTCGACTTTAGAGGGGTCTTTTCCTGAAAATGCGCCACCACCATGTGCGCCGTGGCCTCCATAAGTATCGACAATGATCTTACGGCCGGTAAGCCCGGTATCGCCATGGGGGCCGCCGATCACGAATTTCCCGGTGGGATTGACGTGGAGTTTAAAGTCGTTGTGAAACAGATTTCTGACCCTGGCGGGAATCACTTTTTTTACCCTTGGGATAAGGATTTTAAGTACATCTTCACGGATCTTGTCCTGCATGGCCCGTTCCGCCTCTTTCTCAGCTTTAATTCCGGCTGTCTTTGGCCGGATGAAATCGTCGTGCTGGGTGCTAACAACGATGGTATCGATTCGGACAGGCTGACCCTCATCATTGTATTCAATGGTTACCTGTGATTTGCTGTCGGGTCTCAGGTATTTCATCTGCCGGCCTTCCCGTCGGATAGCGGCTAACTCCTGAAGCAGAATGTGTGCAAGTTCACTTGACATGGGCATGAAATTGTCCATTTCACGGCAGGCATAACCAAACATCATTCCCTGATCGCCGGCGCCCTGGTCCTCTTTCTTTTCACGGACCACTCCCTGGTTGATGTCGGCTGATTGTTCATGAATGGTTGAGATGACTCCGCAGGAATCACAATCGAAACGGTACTCTGCCTTGGTATATCCGATTTCGCGGATAACACGGCGCACACTCTCCTGCACATCGACATAGCCCTGGGTGCGGACTTCCCCGCCGCAAACCACCAGGCCGGTGGTGACAAATGTTTCACAGGCGACCTTGGATTCAGGATCCCAACGCATGAATTCATCCAGCAATGCATCCGATATCTGATCGGCAACTTTATCGGGATGTCCCTCTGAGACAGATTCCGAAGTAAATAGATAAGCCATAATATTGATTTTAGATTTATTTTTTACGATTTACGATTTATTTTTTGACGGGATCATTACCATTCAGGCAAGGGTTGAAAGACAGTCTCACAGACCCGGGGGCTGAAGATTGGCGCTGATACCTAAAAAATGGAAGATGATTGAATGAGGGAAAATTGTTTTAGCATTTTTTTCCAGTGGTTGCAATCAATCAAATCTGTCCACCATTTGCGGGCAAAATTATGAATTTTTTTTTATTTGGAAAAATTCCTGAATTTTCAGGTTTTGGTCAGTCAGCGCCTATTTTATCGCGGTGTTCTGCGGAATCTTGATCTTGTCCTTGAGGGTCAACCCGGAAAGCACCTGGATATTCAGGCCGTCGGAGAGGCCTGTTTTTATGAATCGTTTCTCGAAAGTCTGTGGTCCGGTTTCAACTTCCACAAAGGCTGAATCCTTGTCAAACTGCAACAGACTTTCTTTTATGGCCATTACACTGTCGGCGCGCTGCAGCACAATATCGGCATTGGCGCTATAGCCTGCCCTCACGAACTGGTCATTTTTCAGGAGCACATCGGCTTTGATCTCAAACTGAACGGCGCCATTCTCCAGCACACCCTTGGGGGCGATGTATTTCAGGGTTGCCATGAAGGTGTCGTTTTCAATGGCGCCCACGGTCAGCAGGAGGGGCATTCCGGGCTTGATCTTTCCCACTTCGGTTTCATCGACTTTACCCTGGAAAATCATATCACCGATATCGGCAACGCTTGCAATGGTGGTTCCGGCATTGAAGTTATTGGTCTCAATGACTGAGCTTCCCGCTTTGATGGGAATATCGAGGATCATTCCGTTGATGGTGGAACGGATCAGGGTATTGGTAGCCTTACCCGACCGTTTGTTGACCCCTTCGCGGATCAACTCCAGGTTTGCTTCAGCGGCATCCATTTCCTGGCGGGCATTTTTAAATGTTACCTGGCTTTGCTGGAATTCCGTTTCGGCGATGACCCCCTGCTTAAACAGCTTCTCCTGCCGGTCGAAATTCAGTTTGGCATCGTCATAGGCTATTTTCGCACGCTCCAGCCTTCCTTCGGCATTATTGAGGTTGACCAGATCGGGAATGATCCGTACTTTCGCGATCACATCGCCGCTGTGCACCTTTTCGCCAGCCTCAACATATATCTCTTCAACAATTCCTGAAACCTGCGGTTTGATCTCAATCTCTTTGCGGGGGATCACCGAACCTGTTGCCACGGTTTTCTTGATGATATTGGTTTTAAACGGGGTCTCCGTCTGGAAAACCACAGGCTTCTCCTTTGATTTATTGTACAGGTATATTATGGTTGCAGCAAACAGCGCCAGGATTAATACCAGAACCGATATTTTAATGATTTTCTTCATTTGTTACACGTTGTTTTTTCCTTGAGTATATAAAGTTTATTCATCACAATTCATATCTCAGGGCGTCGATAGGTTTCACCGAAACTGCCCTTTTAGCGGGGATCAGACCTGCCAGAACCCCTGAAATCACAAGTATGGTCAGCGCAGAGATCGCTACGTTGAAGTTGACTCCCGGATGGAGAAACATCTCGGTTGCGGCCCCGGAACTATCGAGCAGGTAGTTGATCAATTCCAAAAGCCCCACACCCAGAACCAACCCGAAGTAGCCTGCAAAGGTTGTCAAAACGACCGATTCCGTGATGATCTGCGTGATCACCATCCGGGGTGTCGCTCCCAGGGCGCGCTGAATGCCTATTTCACGGGTCCGTTCCTTTACGACGACCAGCATGATATTGCTTACGCCAATGATCCCGGCAATCAGCGTTCCGGTACCGACAATCCATATCAGCAATCTGATACCGAAGAACAAACCGACCATTTTACGGTATTCGACCTCGAGGTTGAAATGGCCGATGGCACGGTTGTCGTCGGGCGAAACTGAGTGACGTTTTTTAAGGATTTCTACCGCTTTGTTCTCAACGACGGCAACCGGCACGCCATCACGGGAAGTGAGGACGAAAAAGCCGATGGCATTTCCCATGTTAAAAGTTTGCTGCAGCGTCGTAAAGGGCATGTGTATCCTTTGGTTATCCTGTGCGGCGGCCTCCCCGTTACGCTTCGAACGAAAGACACCGATCACCTTGAAATATACCCCGTTGATCTGGATGTATTGATTGATCGGATCATCTCCCTTTTCAAATAAAATATCCACCACCCGTTGGCCGATAACGATCACTTTTCGTTTCTCTTTCAGATCAAAATCATTGAGAAATCTACCGGAAACCATGTTTATCGGATCAATGTTGTTAAAAACCGGGTAATCGCCAAAAATGGGAAATTGCCCTGATTTCAGGTTTCTGATCACGGTACTGCTGCCGTCATATCCGCCGACATTGGTACGCGGAGCTAAATACTTTATCTCGGGTATGCCGTCGCTCAGGGCTTTGATATCGCTGTTCTCATAATCGAACGAACGACCACGGGTAAATCCTTTGTAAGGAATAGTAGTACGCTCTGACCAGAAAAATACCGAATTGGTTGCCATGTCACCGAAATTCTGTGAGATACCATTTTGCAGACCGTTGCCGGAACCCAGCATGATGACGAGCATGAAAATCCCCCAGAATACGCCGAATGCCGTCAGGAAGGTTCGAAGCTTGTTCGAACGCAATACGTGATAAATCTCGAGCCATCGATCCAGATCAAACATCGCTATTCATCTTTTAATGCTTCAATTGGTTTGATTCGTGCAGCCTTTGAACCCGGTATCAATCCCGCAATGGTACCGGCAATGATTAACAGGATCGTGGCGCCGGTGGCAATGGCCAGACTGGCTTCCGGATTTCTGAAAAATTCGGAAGGAGGCAGGTTTTTCGAAACCAGTTCAAGCAACCCGATACCCAGCACAAGTCCGATATATCCTGCGAAAGCAGTGATCACAATCGATTCCTGTACGATCAGAAATACGATGGATGCCGGGGTTGCCCCGAGCGCTTTACGGATCCCGATCTCCTTGGTGCGTTCGTTGACCGAGATCATCATGATGTTACTTACCCCCACGACACCGGCGATGATGGTACCGATCCCGATGATCCAGATGAAGAGCCGGATCCCGGCAAAAAGCGCGTTGAACCTCCGTACATCCTCACTCTTGTTCCAGATCTCAATTGCACGGCTATCAGCAGGATCCACCATATGCTTGGTCGAAAGTGTGGTCCGTGCGATCCGAACCATCGCGTCCGCCTCCAGCTGGGTTGCATTGCCTGTGGTAAACGAAATCTGGTTGATTACCGTATTCCCGCTGAAAACCCTTTGCGCCGTGGAAATCGGTATATAAATCCGTTGCTGTTCATGATCGTTGCGGCTGAAATCCCTGAAAACACCGACTACCTGGAATAAGACACCATTGATGTTGACATATTTGCCCATGGCAACCGTGTCGGGCGCTTTAAACAGCGCGTCTTTCACCTTTTCACCAATCACCGCAACCTTACGGAAATCAACGATGTCGATGTTGTTCAGAAACCTTCCCTGGATAACCGTCAATTCCTTTATTATGCCATAATCGGGATGACAGGGTGAAAGAAAGAAAGTACCATAATTGTTTTTATAGGAGGTGAGTATATTCCCCATGAACAAACGGGCCGATATACGATCATAGCCGGGTACCGTCTGCTTAAGCGCCTTATAGTCTTCATTCGTGAACCTGATCTGACGGCCCACCTTCATTCCTTTGTAGGTCATATTGGTCAGCCCGCTGCTGATCCAGACTCCGTTAATTGCTCCACCCCGGAAATTTTCACGGACACCGTTTTCAAGCCCGTTCCCCGAACCCAGCAATATGATCAGCATGAAAATCCCCCAGGCAACACTGAACCCGGTCAGAAAAGTACGGAGCTTGTTTTTTTTCACCGTACTGTAAATCTCCTGCCACTTATCGAGTTCGAACACGGTCTGTTTTTTTAATTGTTAACGATGTCGGTTATCATTCCGTCGGTGATACGGATTGTTTTCCGCGTACGCGCCGCTATATCATGCTCATGGGTCACGATGATCATGGTTATTCCTTCTTTGTTGATCTCCTGAAGCTGATCCATTACTTCGAGCGAAGTCACTGAATCGAGCGCTCCTGTAGGCTCGTCGGCCAGGATCACCTTGGGATTCGTGATCATGGCCCGCGCTATCGCAACCCGCTGCTTTTGTCCTCCCGACAATTCCGAGGGCAAATGGTGCGCCCAATCCCTGATCCCCATCCGGTCGAGATACTCCATCGCGATCAGGTTGCGCTTTTTACGTTTGACATTCTGATAATACAGGGGCATGGCCACATTTTCCATGGCATTCTTGAAAGAGATCAGGTTAAAGGACTGGAAGACGAATCCCAGCATTTTATTCCTTAATTGTGCGGCTTTTTTCTCACTTAATTTATTTATTTTCAGCCCATTAAGCAGATATTCTCCCTGGTCGTAGGTGTCCAGGATCCCGAGAATGTTTAACAGCGTCGATTTCCCGCTGCCGGAAGCTCCCATCACGGAGATCATATCCCCCTGTTCGACATTGAGGTCGATACCTTTCAGAACATGAAGGCTGTTCTGACCGGTAGTGTAGGATTTATGAATGTTTCGGATCCTGATCATAAGTTATAAAATGAATTTTTAATTATTGTGACATAAGACAATAGGGCTGGTAAAATGTTACAATTTAAACGCAAATTGTTCATTTTTCGCCTGTCGGAAGAGATAAAATCGATAAACAACCGCAAAGAAACGCTGAACAAGAGCCGCTACAGGATGAGCGCATCCCGGTCGGATGGTTTTTCTACCTGGTGTGGTTATCGGGAATAAGGGAAATATAAAACTGTACCCGGGAACTCAGTTTCTGGTAAGTTCCTGAAAGACCTCTTCCAACCTTTGCTCTTCCTGGTGTAACGAAAGAACGGTCAACTGATGGTCAACTGCAAACTGAAACACGTTGGCCCGGATGTCGCGATCCGCTTCCGGGGCGAGCATCCATGCCGGTGATGCGCCGACTTGATCTTTTGCTCCGGAACGAACCAAAAGCATGGGGCTGGCCTTTAGCACGCCGGGAATCGCCAGGATCAGTTCGGAGGCAACCGGCGAGCTGAACTCAACCCGGATAACCGGCCGGGAGGCAGAGAGGTGCTGCAGGTTCTGGGTCGTGTCGTCAGCAACAATATGTCCTTTGTGAATGATGATGACCCGGTTGCAGATAGCCTCAACTTCCTGCATGATATGGGTCGACATCATGACCGTCTTTTTTTTACCGATCTCCCGGATCAGGTTCCTGATCTCGAGGAGTTGATTGGGATCAAGTCCGGAGGTCGGTTCGTCGAGGATCAATACCTCCGGATCGTGCAACAGCGCCTGAGCCAGGCCCACACGCTGACGGTATCCTTTCGACAAGGAACCGATGCGTTTATGTTGTTCAGTTTCAAGGCCCGTGAGTTCTATCATCTCGGCGATCCGGCCGTCAATATTACTTTTAATCCGGTGTGTCCCGGCGCAGAAATTTAAAAACTCGCGGACATACAAATCCAGGTATAGTGGATTGTTCTCCGGAAGATAGCCAACCTTTTTGCGTACCTCCATGGATTGCTCAAGGATGTCGAACCCACAAACAGAGGCATCCCCCGAGGTGGGAGGGATAAAGCAGGTCAAAATTTTCATCAGGGTGCTTTTACCTGCTCCATTCGGGCCCAGAAGCCCGACAATCTCGCCTGGTTTAACCTCAAGGGAGATTTTGTCAAGCGCTTTCTGCCTGCTGTAGATCTTGGTGATATTTTGTACGGAGATGGACATGGGGAAAGTTAAAATTCAAAATCAGGTATTAGGCAATGGCCATTAGCCATTTTCGGGAAAAAAGTTCAAAACTCAAAGCTCAAAGTTCAAAATTCTTGAATTCTCAAATTCCTATATTTCATTTACTTAAAAAATCAATCAATCAATCAATCAATCAATCAGTCAATCAGTCAATAGCTGGTCCGCTGGTCAATTTTCGGGCAGATATCAGGATTTTTAAACCGGTGCAAAGGTAGGGAAAAATTATTGACCCTTTGGTTTCTGGTTCGGCGATATCGAAAATGAGCGAGTTTGCAAATAGTGACTTGATGTTCCTCGCAAAATAACTCCATTAAATGTGAACCTGCTTTGTATTCTCAACAAGATGCAGCATTGACAAATCATTTCAGCGGGGATCGTTTCTTTTGCCGGTATTTGAGAAAATAGGTCATCAATGTCACGATGAATAGTATTTCTGCTACCGAAAAGAGGATCCAGTTAAAATGGTCCGGGACGTAGCCTGAAGCATATTCCTGCACAACAACTTCAGGGGAGATGGTAATAATCTTAACCAGAGGAAATTTTTGAAGCATAAAAATGAGGTAATCACTGGTATAGGCGATGATTGTTATTACAGAACCGGCGATCAGCAGGAACCATTCGGAGGTGCGGAGGGGCGCTTTGTGTTGCCTGCTGTTAAAAACGGTGATCAGGACTGCCAGAACGATCATCGTGACGGAGTTGATCAGGGGGGCGGCGACTGGTCCGGTCCAGGGACAGGGGATCAGAAAGAGAAGATCCCAGGTAAAGAATGAACCGGGCCATCCGACCAGGAGAAAAAGAAAGAGGTAATAGCAGATATCCCAGATGGCAAAGGCATAGATAAAAACCGCGAACCTGACCAAAGGCTTTTTAACCGCGACAATTCCGAGGGTGATCAACATAATGATGGTAGCGGTTTCCCGGAGCAGTTCGGAGAGGGTCAGCCGGAATCCCAGCGCTTTTATTGGAAAGGCAAAGCCTTCAGGATAAAATACCGTACGCAGGTAGATGACCACGGCGCTTTCGAGGTAACCCATGGCGACGGCAAAAATTCCGATCCACAATAAAATAGATCCGGGTTTATAAAAGGTTTGTTTCATGATAACGGGAGGATACAAAAATAAGTTAAAGATAATGTAAAAAGTCGGGTTCCTATACCGGGAAGGGGATGATTTCCCGAAATTTCAGCATGAAAGAGCGATCAGGTACCCACGTATTTTATAAATCCTGATAAGTGTTCAGGGATTTTCCCCGCCAGGAAATAGGGAAGATTCAGCAGGTAATAAGTCTTGTTCCGCAATGTTTTACATTGCCTGATACCGGGTTTTTCGGAGGAAAGCCTGACGGCAAAACTATGGGGCGCTGAATCGACAAACTGGTGCAAAGCCCGCAACCGCCCGGGTTCCCCCGATCTGACCATGACCGGGATCAGCAGTCCTTCGAACGGGATCACGAAATCGACAGCAGCGGATGATTGTGCTTTTGCCCTGGTCCAATAAAGAGGCGCCGGAGGAAAACCGTACCCTGAAAACAGGCCGGCAGGTTTTTGATCAGGTGGTGGCTTCTCCGACCCGGAGCCGGATTGGTACAATCCGGAGGCTGTTATTTCCTGGCCCGCCACCTGCCGGGCGATCTGACCTTCGAACAAGGAGTTCATGTCAGTCACTTTGAACAATGGTCGCTGAATTCCTGAAAAAAAATTCACCAATCCGGTATCGATCATGTGCAGCCGGGGAAATTTTTTCAGATCCGGTTTTACCGGTAAACAGGAATCGGTCAGCGGGTACACCAACCGGAGCAGGAATGACTGTTCCAGGGCATGGAACGATCTTTTAATTTCCCTGCTTCCTTTGTCGATGTTCCCGAAACGGCTGAAGCTGATCCGTGAGGCTGCAAAGGGGTAACTGTTTTGCATGACATCAAGAGCCAGATCCCTGCTTTTTTTCCCGTTCAGGACCAGGTCAATGGAGTCGGAAATTCTTTGTCCTATGTTTTCATAGATCGTTTTCAGACCTGAAAAACTTCGTGTTGCAAGGTAGCGTACAGCGATTTCGGGCATACCTCCGATCAGGGTGAAAAGGTGAAAATAGTTCAGGAGCCGTTCATAGGCATAATTGGGAACCGGGATCTGGCGGAACGCCTCCAGGGCAGGCAGGTCATCGGTTTCGATCAGGAACTCTTCGAACGTGAGGGGGGGCAGATAAAGGGGTTGGATGGATGAGGTACTTTTTCCCATCAAAGTGGTCATTTCATCGGTGATGACCGAAGAGATGGCTATAATGAGGGGACCCCCTGTCGGGGTTGGTTTTGACCGGACGGGTTCAGGTTGGTTAAAGAACCAGCGAATGGCGGCCGGGCACCGTGCGATTTCGTCGAGGATGATGAGTGTTCCCGTACCCCTGATCTCTTTTTCTTTAATGAAACTAAGGGCCGGAATGATCTCCCGGGGATCGGACTCTTGTTCGAAGAGAACCCGGTCGGAAAGGGTATTGAGGTCGACATGGATGTGGTTGCTGAATCTGCCGGCGAATTGATGAATCAGGGAGGTCTTGCCAACACCGGCGGCGCCGAAAAGGCAGAAAGGCTTGTGACGTGGCAGGAGCGCGTTCAGAACACGGAACATATTTTCATAAAATAAGGCATAAAATTACAAAATAATGTAACAAAATAAAGGATAATTAAAAAATATGATATTAATACCATGGATATTCAGGGTGGAATGGAAATTAGTTCTATCTTTGCACCCCTTTTCAATGAGAAAGGATTCATTTAAAAACGATAAGAAACGCATGAATACGTTAAGTTACAAGACCATAAGCGCCAATGCGGCCACAGTGACCAAGGATTGGGTGCTTATTGATGCCGAAGACCAGATACTGGGACGTTTGGCTGCAAAGGTGGCCATGCTTCTGAAAGGCAAGACCAAGACCAACTACACGCCGCATGTGGACTGCGGCGACAATGTGATTATCATCAATGCTGCTAAGGTAAAGCTGACGGGCAACAAGGTTCAGGACAAGGTTTACCTGTCGCATTCAGGTTATCCGGGTGGTCAGAAAGAGATCAATCCGGGAAAGCTTCTTGTCTCGAAACCGACGGCTGTTGTGGAAAAAGCCATTAAAGGGATGTTACCCAAGAACCGGCTGGGGCGTGACCTTTTCCGCAACCTGTACGTCTATCCCGGGCCCGATCATCCGCATCAGGCACAGCAACCAAAACCCATGAAATTAACCTCAATCAAGTAATATGGAAGTAATCAACACCCTTGGCAGAAGGAAGACTGCCGTTGCCAGAATATATCTGAAGGATGGCCAGGGCGCCATCACCGTGAATGGCCGCGATTATAAAGACTATTTTCCCACTCCGATTCTTCAGTTCAAGGTGACCGAACCTTTCGAAGTGACCGCCAATCAGGGAAAGTACGATGTCAAGGTAACGCTCGACGGCGGCGGCATCCGGGGTCAGGCCGAAGCCCTTGCACTGGCAATTGCCCGTGCACTGTGTGAAATCAACGAGGAACATCGTCCGGCCCTCAAGGCGAAAGGACTGATGATGCGCGACCCCCGTATGGTGGAGCGTAAAAAGTACGGACAGAAGAAAGCCCGTAAAAGATTCCAGTTTAGTAAACGTTAAAATTTCAGAATTCATAGATCCATTATATGTCACGAACCAACTTTGATGCATTACTGGACGCGGGTGTACATTTTGGTCACCTGCGCCGCAAATGGAATCCTGCAATGGCCCCTTATATTTTTATGGAGCGGAACGGGATCCACATAATCGACCTTTATAAAACCATGGCAAAAATCGATGAGGCTGCCGCCGCGTTGAAGCAGATTGCCAAATCAGGGAAAAAGGTGCTCTTCGTAGCAACCAAGAAACAGGCCAAGGAGATTGTCGCCGAGCATGTCCGCAGGGTGAATATGCCTTACGTTACAGAACGCTGGCCCGGCGGGATGCTTACCAACTTCGCCACCATCCGCAAGGCGGTGCGCAAAATGATGTCGATCGATAAACTAATGGCAAGCCCTTCCTATTCCAACCTTTCGAAAAAAGAACGGCTCACCCTTACCCGTGAACGGGCCAAACTGGAGAAGAACCTCGGCTCTATCGCCGACCTGAACCGGCTCCCTTCGGCTATTTTCATCGTCGACATCCTGAAGGAGCACATTGCCCTGGCTGAGGCGAAAAAACTGAATATCCCGACTTTTGCAATCGTCGATACCAACTCCGACCCGCGTATGGTCGACTTCCCGATTCCGGCCAACGACGATGCCTCCAAGTCGATATCGCTGATCGTGGGCACCATGATGGAAGCCATCGAAGAGGGACTCGTTGAACGTAAACTTGACCGCGACAAAAAGGCAGCCGATGAAGAACGGGGAGAGGGTGAAGATCTCGAAATGAGATTGCAATCGCAGGGTTTGGCTGATGAGGATGAGGAGGAAACCGATGAGGATGGTATCAAGATCGTGAAGAAAGATTTTGTCGATACCAAAGTGGCAAAGATGAAAGGCCTTACTCCAGAACCTGAAGATAAATCGAAACCGGCCCGGAAAAGGATCAGCAAACCGGCTCCCGGAAGAAGCAAAAAATGAATTATATCATAAAACTTTAATATTTTACGTATGACAATTACCGCAGCCGATGTTAATAAATTGCGCCAGATGACCGGTGCAGGGATGATGGACTGTAAAAAAGCCCTGCAGGAATCAGAAGGCGATTTCGATAAAGCCATCGATTATCTCAGAAAAAAAGGTCAGAAAGTGGCTGGCAAACGCGCCGACCGCGATGCCAACCAGGGTTTCGTCTATGCCAAAACTACTGCCGATCAGACTTTCGGGGCCGTCATCATGGTCAACTGTGAAACCGATTTCGTTGGCAAAACCGAAGACTTCATCAATTTCTCCAAGGAACTGCTTGATCTGGGCATCAACAAACGTATCAAAACTGCCACAGAACTCCTTCCCATGAATCTTGGAATCACTACCGTCGAAGAACGGCTGAATGAAATGCTCGGGAAAACGGGTGAAAAAATTCAGATCGCGCACTTCGAAGCCATCGAGGCTCCTGTTGTCTTTGCTTACAACCATTTCGGTAACCGTCTCGCTACAGTAATCGGGTTGAATAAAAAGGACGGGGAAAACGTGATGGAGATTGGTCACGAACTGGCCATGCAGGTGGCCGCCATGAGTCCTGTCGCCGTTGATAAGGAAAATGTGACCCGGGAGGTCATCGACCGGGAAATGGAGATTGGAAAGGAACAGGCCCGCCAGGAAGGAAAACCCGAGGAGATGCTCGACAAGATTGCAACCGGGAAACTTCAGAAATTCTTTAAAGAAATGACCCTTCTGAACCAGGATTTTGTGAAGGACACCAAAAAAACCGTCCGTCAGTACATTGCTGATCATGACAAAGAGTTGATGGTCACGGGATTCAAAAGACTCCAATTGGGAGCGTAAAAATATCTCAAGGAGAAATAAGGGATTATCTTACCGGATAATCCCTTTTTCTTTTCACCCATAAATCTGATTTCAGGATTTCCCTAAAAACTCTTTACCCTATGGGTTCCGCACCGAAAAAGGAAACTGTACGCAGGATGTTCGACGACATCTCCGGAAAATATGATTTTCTGAATCATTTTTTTTCTTTTGGCATTGATCATCTCTGGCGGAAAAAACTGGTGCGGTTGCTGGCACCCTCCAAACCCTTATCGATCCTTGATGTTGCCTGCGGTACAGGCGACCTGGCCCTCTCGCTGGCACGGCTCCGTCCGCAAAGGATCGTGGGGATAGATATTTCGGAAAAGATGCTTGAAATCGGCAGGCAAAAGATCTCCCGGAAGGGTCAGGAACCGGTCATCCGCCTGCAACTAGGCGATGCGGAGCATATTCCTTTTCCTGATAACACCTTTGATGCAGTCACCGTCGCCTTCGGGGTGCGGAACTTTGATGATCTCGGGCTGGGTTTATCAGAGATGCGCCGCGTTCTAAGGCCGGGGGGGTACGTGCTCATCCTCGAATTTTCACATCCCACGGCATTTCCCATGAAACAGCTGTACGGATTTTATTCGCATGCGATCATTCCGGCGGTGGGAAGGCTCATCTCAGGCAGCAGCACGGCCTATACCTACCTGCCTCAATCGGTGGATGCATTCCCATCCGGAAAAGATTTTCTGGAAATTCTCGACCAGCGCGGACTGGTTCGCGTTAATCAAATAAGCCTTACCGGTGGAATTGCCTCAGTATATACCGGAGAAAAATAAAAACTGCAATCCTGCGTTAAACCTTTCAATGAGTAAAAATCTTTTATTGAAAGCCGGCGGAACCGGCGCCCTGATCCTGGCGCTGGTCATCTTATTTTTCCCAAAACAGGCGGCAAGCCAGCGAAACATCGTGCTGAACATGCCGAATTACGATCAGGAATTGTTCCATTTCGGTTTCGTTTTAGGAGTCAACCAGAGTTTTGTCACCATCCAGCCTATCGCCAATCTGAACTCCTATACTTTCACAAGAAGTTATATGCCTGAAGATATTCTTCCGACACCCGATTCTGCACGCGTACTCTCGGTGACCGCGAGATCCATCCCCGGATTTGTGATCAGCATTCTTGCCAACATGCGGATGGGTGACCATTTCGACCTTCGCTTCCTCCCGTCACTGGCTTTTGGAGACCGGACCCTCGAATACAACATCAGAACCTTCACCGCCATCCCGGGCGGTACCGACTCTGCCCTGTTTACAAAGACGAAAAAAGTTCCATCGACCTATATCAGTTTTCCGCTTGAAATCAGATACAAGGCTTTCCGGTACAACAATTTCAGACCCTACCTTCTCGTCGGGGCCCAGTATTCTCTCGATCTGGCCTCAAATGCCAAAAAAAGGGAGGCAAAAAACCGCGATGAAAAGATCGTGAAATTCAATGCTTCCGATTTCTATGCCGAAGCGGGAGTGGGCTTTGATTTTTATAACGAATGGTTTAAATTCGGGGTGGAGCTGAAGATGATGTATGGTTTTCTCGATGTTCTGAAACACGAAAATAATATCTACACCGAATCCATCGAAAAGCTCAATTCCAAAATTTTCCAACTTTCACTGACCTTCGAATAGACCGGATTCCTTTCAGTTTTGTTATATTTGTCAGCCTAAACCGTCAACCATGGCACGCATTGCCGTTTTCCCGGGATCGTTCGATCCGGTGACCAGAGGACACGAGGATATCGTGCGTCGGGCTGTTAAGCTTTTCGATAAAATCATTGTAGCGGTCGGTGAAAATGCAGCAAAGAAATCGCTCTTCACAACAGAACAGCGGCTGTCATGGCTCCGGTTGGTTTTTGCTGATACAGCATCGGTAGAGGTTGCCTCCTACACGGGGCTGACGGTTGATTTCTGCCTGAAATCTGGCGCCGGATATATTTTACGCGGCCTCCGTTCAGTCGCTGATTTTGAATTTGAACGGGGAACAGGACAGATGAATAAACTGATGGTCCCAGCCATTGAAACGGTTTTCCTGCTTTGTGCCCCGGAGTTTTCAGCGCTGAGCTCTACCATCATCAGGGATATCATCCGAAATGGAGGAGACGTAACCCCGTTTATTCCGTCGGGGATCGTGATCGCGACTCCCTGACAAACTGTCGTGCCCGCAGTTCATCTGTGAAATTTCAACAGGTAATGCATGCTTTTTGTTAACTTTGCATTCAAACCGTTCAGGGTGCAGTCAGCAATTCGATATTTCCTTGTTTTCCTGGTACTGGGATGTTACATCCCGGAATCCTTCGCCCAGAAAATTACCATCAGGGGCACCGCACCCGGGGCAGAACGCAAGATGATCCGGATCAGCACCCCTGGTGACCTGATCACTTTTCTCGAAAAGCCCCTCGCCGTTTCGACTGTCGATTCGGCCGGAAATTTTAACCTGTCGTTCCAATCAGACCATACCCTTTTAGCTATCCTCTCCATCGATTTTCATAAGACTGAACTTTTCCTCGATCCCTCCGGGAACTATTCCCTTCAGATCGCGCCGATGAGTTACGATGATCTCACCGAGATTAACCCATTCCTGCAGTCACAGAATCTCTCCTGCAAGATCCTGGGTGCAGGGCCCCAAGAATTGAATGCCGTTATCGAAAGGTTAAATGGTCAATACAGCGACTTTCTGATGGATAAGTTCAAAGAGTTGTACAACGACCGTAACAAAACCGTGCTTGACACCTTTAAAATCAGGCTGGAACGTGAGTTTGGTGATGTGACCGATCCATACTTCAAGGTGTATTTTACCTATAAGATCGCCTCCCTCGAACTGCTTACCCAGACCCGGAGCCAGTGGCAGATCGCACGGAAGTACTTCATCGAACAACCCGTCAGTTATTTTAATGTGGAGTACATGGTTTTTTTCAACAACTTCTTCACAAAATACATCACCGTTACCTCCAACATTCTAAGGAAAGTGGACTATCAGTCACTGTTAAAAAATGCCGATCCGTATAAAACCATTCTGAAAGCCATGACCGCCGATACCCTCTTGAAAAATGAACAACTCAGGGAATTGGTACTGCTGAAAGGCATGATGGAACTTTATCATACCCCGACCTACAATCAGGATCAGGTTTTGACGGTAGTTAAGAGCGTTTCGGTGACCTCGAAATATGACGGGAACAGGCTGGTAGCAGATAACCTTTACAAATTTCTTACAAAGCTGCGACCCGGCACCCCTGCTCCTGATTTTAACCTGAAGAACCGCGACCAAAAGATGCAATCGCTCCGTTCCTTCAAAGGGAAACCGGTCGTGATGAATTTCTGGACCACATACTGCGAAGAATGCCTGAATGAGATGGATCTTCTTAAGCCGATTTATGACCGTTACAAAGACCGTATCTCATTTATCAGCATTTCAGCGGATAAGTCGTTCGCCAAAATGAAGTTTTTTATCAATCTCAAGAAAGATTATCAGTGGAATTTCCTTTGTACGGAAGACCAGACTGAGATTCTGAAGGATTATGATGTAAGGTCCTATCCATTGTTCCTGATCCTCGACAAGGACGGAAACATCTACCAGTACCCGGCAAAATTTCCCGGAAGCGGACTTGAGACGGAATTACAAAAATTTATTGTTGAATAACTCAATCTATGTTCGATTTTTTTAAAAAGATGCTGGGAAACAAATCTCAGCGCGATATCAGGGTAATCGACCCGTTTGTTGACCAGGCACATGCGGTTTATGAGGAGATTAAAAACCTTTCGAATGATGAATTGCGTGAGCGCACCCTCGATTTTAAAAGACGTATTCAGGAGCATATTGCCGGCAAAGAACAGGAAATTGCCGACCTGAAGGCGCAGATCAATGCCGAGGAGACCGAGATTGATGAGAAGGAAAAGCTTTACGGGGTACTTGACAGGCTCGAGAAGGAGATGTATGATCTGACCCAGGAGGTCCTGATGCAGATTTTACCGGAAGCTTTTTGTGTAGTCAAAGATACAGCCCGCAGGTTTTTCGAAAATGAATATATCGAAGTCACGGCGACCCAGCATGACCGCGATTTGGCGGCGAAAAAGGCAAATGTCGAAATCGTGGATGATAAAGCCAGGTATATGAGTAATTGGATAGCCGGAGGTAACATGCTCCGGTGGGATATGGTGCATTACGATTGCCAGCTCATCGGGGGGGTGGTACTTCATCAGGGTAAGATCGCTGAAATGGCTACCGGTGAAGGTAAAACCCTCGTTGCGACCCTGCCCATGTTTCTAAATGCCCTTCCCGGAAAAGGGGTTCACATCGTCACGGTAAACGATTACCTGGCCAAACGTGACTCCGAATGGATGGGACCGCTCTTCGAGTTTCACGGACTCAAGGTTGATTGCATCGACCGGCATGAACCCAATTCGCAGGCCCGTCGAAATGCTTATCTCGCAGATATTACCTATGGCACCAACAACGAGTTCGGATTTGACTATCTTCGTGATAACATGACGAGCAACCCGGAGGAGCTGGTTCAGCGTCCTCACAATTATGCCATCGTCGATGAGGTTGACTCCGTGTTGATTGATGATGCCAGGACTCCGCTCATCATTTCCGGCCCTACGCCCAAGGGTGAAAATCAACTTTTTGAGGATCTGAAACCCAATGTCACCAAGCTTTACAATGCCCAGCGAAACCTGGTCACCAAATTGCTCGCCGAAGCCAAGCAATTGGCTGAAGATCAGAAGAACGATGAGAACATGAAAAGAGCGGGCGAGCAGTTGCTGCGGGCGCATCACGGACTTCCAAAGAACAAGGCCCTGATCAAATTCCTGAGCGAACCCGGCATGAAAGCCCTCTTGTTGAAAACAGAAAATTTTTATATGGCGGAACAGTCGAAGAACATGCACATCATCGATGATGAGCTGTACTTCGTAATCGATGAAAAAAACAACACGGTTGAGCTCCGCGACATGGGAATTGATCTGCTCACCGAGTCGTATGAGGATCCGACCTTCTACATTCTTCCCGATATCGGTTCGGTGATTGCGGATCTCGAACGGCAGAACCTAACCGAACTTGAGAAACTGGACCGAAAAGATGCCCTGATGCGTGATTACTCGATAAAGGCCGAACGCGTCCATACCGTAAACCAGCTTCTGAAGGCATATGCGCTGTTTGAGAAGGACATCGAATATGTGGTGATGGATAACAAGGTGAAGATCGTGGATGAGCAGACCGGGCGTATCCTCGAAGGGCGCAGGTATTCCGACGGTTTGCACCAGGCCATCGAAGCCAAGGAGAACGTGAAGATTGAGGCCGCCACCCAGACCTACGCCACCATCACCCTGCAGAATTACTTCAGGATGTACAAGAAGCTGGCGGGGATGACGGGTACCGCGGAGACGGAAGCAGGCGAGTTCTGGGATATTTACAAACTCGATGTGGTGGTGATCCCGACTAATAAGCCGGTGATCCGCGATGATCGTGAAGATATGGTATACAAGACCAAGCGTGAAAAATTCAACGCGGTTATTGATAATATCGAATCGCTGGTCGAGGGCGGAAGGCCGGTGCTGGTGGGAACCACCTCGGTGGAGACCTCGGAATTACTAAGCCGGATGCTCAAAAGAAAAAACATCCCGCACAATGTCCTCAATGCAAAGCTCCACGCGAAGGAGGCCGATATCGTGGCGGAAGCGGGACGCGCGGGTACCGTAACCATCGCGACCAACATGGCAGGTCGTGGTACCGACATCAAACTTGGTCCGGGTGTACGGGATGCAGGCGGATTGGCCATCATTGGCACCGAACGTCACGAATCGCGAAGGGTCGACCGTCAGCTCCGGGGCCGTTCCGGTCGTCAGGGAGATCCCGGGAGTTCGCAGTTCTTTGTTTCTCTTGAAGATGACCTGATGCGGATGTTCGGATCCGACCGGATTGCCCGGATCATGGACCGGATGGGGATTCAGGACGGAGAGGTGATCCAGCACTCAATGATCACAAAATCGATAGAGCGTGCACAAAAAAAGGTGGAGGAGAACAATTTCGGAATTCGCAAACGGTTGCTGGAATATGATGATGTGATGAACATCCAGCGGGAGGCAATTTACAAAAAAAGGCATCATGCACTTTTCGGAGACCGGCTGGCAGTCGATATTTCCAACATGATCTTCGATGTCAGCGAGACCATCGTCATGGACGCTCAGGAGCAGCGTGATTTTGAAGCCTTTAAGATGGATCTCCTGAAGGAATTCGCTGCCGATTCTCCTTTCAAACCGGATGATTTTGAATCGTTGAACAGCGGAGAACTGGCCATCAGACTGTACGATTACATATATAAGCGGTATAAGGCCAAATGTGAAAATATTGCGATGAAGACCTATCCGGTCATCCGGAATATTTTTGAGAATGACACCCGGTACGAGAATATTGCCATCCCGGTGACCGATGGACTGAAGACCATGCAGGCCGTTGCGAATCTGAAAAAAGCTTATGAAGACAAAGGCCGGGAGGTGGTGCTCAGCATTGAGAAAGGGATTGTATTGGGAATGATCGACAATGCCTGGAAAGAGCATCTCCGGGAGATGGATGATCTGAAACAATCTGTACAGAATGCAGCCTACGAACAGAAAGATCCTTTGTTGATCTACAAATTTGAATCTTTTGAACTGTTCAAAACCATGGTTCAGAAAACAAACAAGGAGATTACCTCATTCCTGATCAAAGCCGATGTCCCGATCCAGGCTGAGAATGTGCGGGAGGCCCAGGCGCCGCGCAGGCTCGACCGTTCGAGAATGAAGGAGGAACGGTCGGATCTTTTATCGCAAGCCAATTCAAATACACAGGAAAAATCCAAGCCGCAGCCGGTAAAAGTGGAAAAGAAAGTCGGACGTAACGACCCTTGTCCATGCGGAAGTGGTAAAAAGTACAAGAATTGCCATGGTGCAGGGGGAAACGAATAACGGAATGAAGGCCTGCTTACCCTTCACCCGGTATTTAAATCCAGATGATGAGTAATCTTTTTCTTTAACGGTAGCAATAATATGAAACTGAGACGTGTATTGTTAAAGTTATCCGGGGAATCCCTGGAAGGATCACAGGGTTACGGAATTGACCCGGTCAGGTTAAATGATTATGCTGCGGAGATCGTAGCGGTCGTTAAGGCGGGCGTCGAAGTTGCCATTGTGATCGGTGGCGGGAATATTTTCAGAGGTCTTGCAGGCACCGGGAAAGGAATGGACCGGGTACAGGGAGATTATATGGGAATGCTCGCGACGGTCATCAACAGCCTGGCGTTGCAGGCCGCAATCGAAACGGCCGGTCTGAAGGTAAAGGTACTGTCGGGCCTTTCGATTGATCCTGTTTGTGAATCCATGAGTCGCAGAAAAGCCATCGATTACCTTGAACAGGGTTACCTGGTGATTATTGCAGGTGGTACCGGGAATCCTTATTTTACCACCGACAGCGCCGCTGCATTGCGTGCGATTGAGATCAAAGCAGATGTTATTCTGAAGGGAACCCGGGTCGACGGGATTTACACGGCCGATCCTGAAAAAGACCCGGCAGCCGTCAGATATGAAAAGCTGACCTTTGAGGAAGCTTATTCGAAAGGACTGAAAATCATGGATCTCACTGCCTTCACCCTGTGCAGGGAAAATAACCTGCCGGTCGTGGTTTTCAACATGAACGAAAAAGGCGGATTACAACGGTTGATAAAGGGTGAAATGGTCGGAACGCTTGTGACAAACTAAGGAGCGGGAAGGCCGGATCATCCTCAGCGTGGTTGAAGTTGATCGTTTTTTTTGATTTTTGACATTGGCCTGTTAATTTTGTATTCGCTAAAAGAACAAAACCTGAAACTCCATGCATGAAGAAATAGAGTTCACCATCGAAGAGGCCCAGGAAGGGATGCAGTTGACCATTCAGCACCTCGAAAAGGAGTTCCAGAAACTCCGGGCAGGAAAAGCCAGTGCACAGATGCTCGAGGGGATCAGGATCGATTATTACGGCGTGATGACCCCGATTGAACAAACTGCCAACATCAGCACCCCCGATGCCCGCCAGATCATTGTCCAGCCCTGGGATAAAAGTGTCCTTGGATTGATCGATAAAGCCATACAGGCCGCTAACCTGGGATTCAACCCAAAAAATGAAGGTGAGATCCTCAGGATCATGGTTCCGCCGCTGACCGAGGAACGACGTCGTGATCTGGTGAAAAAAGCAAAGAACGAAGCTGAAAATGCCCGCATCGGGATCCGGAACATCCGGCGCACTGCCAATGAATCTGCAAAAAAGATGAAAAAGGACGGTATCCCCGAAGATGAGGTCGAAAAGCTGGAAACCATCATTCAAAAAATTACGGACGAAAATATTGCCCGGGTTGACAAAATCCTTGAGGTCAAGGAACGGGATATTATGACGGTCTGATCTCTCATTCAGGATCCGGTACACGAAAAACAGATCGTGATCCCCCCCTGGCGGGCACAGGCTTCACACAATCAGGTACCGCTCTTAAAATACCACGATCTCATCCACGAACATCCAGCAGGATTGCCCGGCACCTTCGTGCCACGCGGGACAAACCTTTACATTTTTGGCTTTTACATGGAGATACCTGGCTTTGGTGCCGGCTAAAAACTGAAAGTTGAAGGGTTGAATCACAGCCTCTTTTTCCTGTTGGGAAACATTGTGAGTCACTTCGTTGAACGAATGGTATTTTTTACCATCCGATGACAATGAGTACTCTACCATTACCGGTAAGAATATCCAACTGCGGCTGGCCTGGAGGAAGTTTATCAGCACCGAATTGACCGGAATTTCCGAACCCAGATCGATGACCACGTCGAGATCATCACCCAGGAAACCCTGCCAGAGCCCGTCACGGTGATTTGCAGAGCCGCGGAGCCCGTCGGTCAGCGAGCCCGCCCCGTCGCCCGGATATCGGTAAGAGTAACAGGTGTAATATTTCACAGGTCGTCCGATGGCATGGTGATACAGAAACGGCATTTCGACCGGTTTCTCCTTCAGTATGCCACCGACAAACAATCCCGCACGGATCACGCCATTGCGGTTCAAATCCAATGGCATCGTATAGACCGGCGATGTGGCTGTAACGTCATTCCCGTCCAGTGTATAGTGGATCGGCACATCCAATTGCTCGGATCCGAGGATCAGCTTCATGGAACGGCTTTCAGGATCCCATTTCGTATGGACATCCACCTTAAAGGATCCCTGGCTGAAATTCACCTTCATTTTATGTAACCGCAGGTATTGTCCCCGCAAACGAACCTGGAAATCATTCCAGTCCCTTGCACTCTTTTGACTCCAGCCTACTTCAGCAAGGGCGATCACGCGTGGCAGAACCATGTATTCGGCATGTGAGGGATCGCTGATGAATTCTGTCCACAGATTGCCCTGAACTCCCAGGATATGGCGGGCCTCCTGTTTGTTGAGTTCTTCCGGAGTGGGATCATAGGAATAGACCTTTCGCAGGGTGACAAAACCACCAATAGCTTTGGGTTCAAAAGCGGGATCAGCCTGGTAATAATCCAGGTAACAATGTGATGTAGGGGCCATGATGGCATCGTGTCCCTGGCGGGCGGCTGCGATACCGCCTTCAATCCCACGCCACGACATCACGGTCGCCTCGGGAGCCAGTCCCCCTTCTAAAATTTCATCCCAACCGATCAGTTTCCGGTTCTTGGAGATGATAAACTTTTCAATCCTTTTAATAAAATAACTCTGGAGCTCTTTTTCATCTTTAAGGCCTTCGTTTCGCATTCGTTCCTGGCATTTCTGACATGTTTTCCAGTTGGTTTTGTCAGCTTCGTCGCCACCCACATGAATGTAGCTCGATGGAAACAGTTCCATCACTTCGGTAAGGACATCCTGGAGAAAGGTGAATACCGAATCGTTGCCGGCACAGAAAATATCGATATTCGGCCAGTAAGAACCGGTAGGAACAATAAAGGGACCGCCGGTACAGGATAGTTGCGGGTAAGCGGCCAGCGCTGACACACAGTGGGCCGGCATCTCGATTTCCGGGATAATGTTGATATACCGTGCAGCAGCGTAACGGACCACGTCGCGGATTTCATCCTGGGTGTAGAATCCCCCATAAGTGGCTTTTTCTCCCGGTTTTTGCGGTGGACGTTCATTCCACGGCAGGTCTTCATGATCAACCCGCCAGGCTCCGGTAGCGGTCAGCCCGGGGTATTTTTTGATCTCTATGCGCCAGCCCTGATCATCGGTAAGGTGCCAGTGAAAGGTATTCATCTTGTACATCGCGAGCAGATCGATGTATTTCTTAATAAATGATACCGGGAAGAAATGACGGCAGACATCCAGATGCATGCCGCGGTAGGAATAACGCGGATAATCACGGATATCCACGCAGGGTATTTCCCATTTCGTATAAGTCATCGGGAGGTTGTAGCGGCAGATCTCGGCGCCCATCAACTGAAAAATGGTCTGGATTCCATAAAAAAGTCCGTGGCCGCTCTTCGCCGAAAGCACCAGTCTTTCCCTGCTTATCTGAAGCCGGTAACCTTCATCCTCTTTGGTCGATCGTGTAGCATGTTTTTTTAAAAGAATACCCTGAAAGTCTCTTTCCCCTGTGGTAAGTTCCCGGATGGTCAGTAAGGGACCTCCGGCCCAACGGATCCTTTCGAGCAGAAGGGTGGCCAGCGTTCTGAGTTCGGGGTCACCGGGAGGTATCGCAATGACCGTCAGGCGGCTGATGGTAAAGGTATCCTGCAACACTTTGACAGATGCCGGTTTCGGTACGATGCTCAAACCGGTTGAATCGAGTGGGCCGGCTGCAGATGTACCGATCAGCGTAAACAGAAGCAGAATGAAAGGCAGGATGGGTCGCATACCATAATTGATTTAAAGATTGAATGTGCAAAGTAAGCAAGAATTTGTGAACCATTTCCATCGGATTTCAACCGGCAGCTTTCCGGATAATGGCATCCATTTTGGCAGCCTGCTTTTCAATACTTTGAAGGAGTTTGAACTGTGCGCGGGCACGTTGCAGGTTGTGATCGGGATCCGCGATTTTGTAATATCTGTCCCCGTCAAGGTAATCGGTCAGAAAACGCAAACCGATGGTATAGGTCATCAACCGGGCCGAGAATGCAAGTGTTCGGATCTCTTCCTGGATTAGAAATTCTTTGGCTGCATTCAGATATCCTTCCGCATAGGCCTGAAAAAGCCCGAGGTCGATCCCGATCCTTGCGGTATCGGCTTCATCTTCAGCCGCGGTACTTGCTCCCGTCCGGATTGCATCTCCAAAGTCATTGAGCACAGTACCGGGCATCACGGTATCAAGGTCAATGACCGCGATAGCCCGATCGTGTGAATCAAAAAGTACATTGTTGCATTTGGTGTCATTATGGGTCACCCTGACGGGAATTTGTCCCGATGCAATCAGACGGATCACCCGGTGCATTTTGTCGGCCCGCGCTTCCACAAACCGGATCTCCTGTTCGACCCGGCCGGCTCGCCTGACCCGGTCGTGTGCGACAGCCTCCCGGAACATCCGGAGTCTTTTGCCGATGTGGTGGAAATCGGGAAGGATTTCGACGAGTGAACGGGAATCCATATCAGCGGTCAGGGCTTGAAAATTTCCGAAGGCAAAACCTGCCTGAAATGCAAGGTCAGGATTCTCCAACCGGTCGTAACAGTGGCTTCCTGCTATATACTCATACATTCTCCAGTAGTTACCGTCAGGATCGTTGAACCACCAGCCACCTCCGGTTGCAGGGATCAGCCGGATCACTTGAAAGGGTTGCCCGGTGTAGAAACCGAGTTTATGTTGCAGGTGGGAAGTCACTTTGAGAATATTCCCGGTCAGGTCTTCGATATTCGTGAAAATCTTATGGTTGATGCGTTGCAGCAAATAGTCCGGCGTTTCCTGAGGAAGGGTGCTGACCCGGTAAGAATCGTGGATGTGCCCGGAGCCAATGGGTGAAACAGCAGCCAGGCTGCCTTCGATTTGAAACTTTGCAGCAAGAGTATTCAGATTTCCGTTCATGATCAGGGATTAGAAAAGGTGTGGTGCAGTGTTAAAGTCAGCCCGGCAACATCAGTACCTTCCGAAACAAAATGGAGGGAAGGGGGCGGAGCCGTGCGGATTCAGGTGCGAAATAGCGAAAATTATTTTAAAGTTCAAAACCTTCCGAATCAATTGTCAACAGTTAATGATAGGTTGAAAATCGCAGGAAGACCGGGCAGTTGTCATGGTTTTTATGAAAAAGGATTATCGATCTTTTTTGTATTTTCGAACCGAAAAGCTTACCTGAACTATGAAAAACGTGTTCTCTTTTTCCCGGAACTTCTGGACTGCCATCTCGATGGAATTCTTTGAGCGGGGATCCTATTATGGCGTAATGTCGGTGTTGTCGGTCTACCTCGTTTTATCTAGGGATGAAGGAGGAATGGGGTTTTCGAGGGAAAGCGTGGGAGCCATAAAAAGCGTCATCACACCGCTGCTCTATTTTTTGCCTATTCTGTCCGGCGCTATCGGCGACCGTTTTGGTTACCGCAAAGTGCTTTTTTTCGCGTGTTTTACCATGAGCCTTGGTTATCTCTTCGCTGGACTTTCAACAACCTATGTTACGGTCTTTGGAAGCCTGATCCTGATGGCCCTCGGCGCAGGGTTTTTCAAGCCCATGATCGCGGGAACCATTTCACGGGTCACCGATAAGTCGAACGGCTCGCTGGGTTTTGGGATCTACTATTGGTCGATAAACCTGGGTGCCTTTCTGTTTCCGTTGATCCTGGTGCCGGCGCTGAAATCAATAGCCTATCACTACATCTTTTATATGGCTGCGGTTGGAACCGGCTTATTGATCTTTCTCAACTATTTCCTGTTCCGGGAACCCGCTGTAAACCGGGTTGTGAAGCCTATCGGGCAGGTTTTTAAGGAGATGCTGAGTGTTCTGGGCGATTTGAAGTTTATCCTTATGATTGTCATCTACGCTGGTTTCTGGATCATGTACTTTCAGGTCTATGATTCGGTCCTCTGGTACCTTAAGGAGCGTGTTGATATGTCGGGCTTCAACAACCTGATCAATCGGGTACTCTCCCTTTTTCTGGATAACCCGTCATGGAAGTTCGATGCTGAGCATGTGACGGTGATGAATGCCGGAGCCATTATTCTTCTTCAACTGGTGGTTTCGGGAATAGTCAGGAATTTCAAGCCCCTACCGACGATGATCTTCGGAATAGCGCTTGGGTCTCTGGGGATGGGAATGTTGGCAATCGCACCCAGTGGCTGGATTTTTCTCACTTCGATGTTCATATTCACACTTGGGGAGATGACCGCGCATCCGAAATTCATATCGTATGTAAGCCTGATCGCACCGGATGATAAAAAGGCTTTGTACCAGGGATATTCCTTTCTTTACGGAGTGATCGGCAGCGGGGTTGGGGGAATCTTAGGCGCCTGGTTGTATGTTCAGTATGTCGATAAAATGAACATGCCGCAACTGCTGTGGCTTACCTTCAGCATGATCGGCGTGCTCACCATCATCGGATTGTTGTTATATAACCATTTTCTGGCGCCCAAAAACAAGTGAAATTCATGACCGTAATTTTTTATCTTTGCATTAAACTTGAACTTTTCAAATGGATATTAACCCTGCCCAACTTGTAAATCAGGCGGTATTCCGCATCCTGGAACGTGTTCACGGACAAACAGATCTGAACGCGCTCTTTTCGGCCATTCAGCAGATCATCCTCGATCTGATGGAAAAATGCAAGGATTCAGTACGGGAAGGAGATTTAATTCCCAGGGAAACCTTGCTGCGTTTTGATCATGACCTGCGAACCCCCATGTGCGGGATTGTTGGATTCGCTGAATTGCTTGCCGAGGAGCTGGAAGATCCCGCACAGAAGAACAATGCCGAACAGGTTCTCCAATCAGCCCGGAAGGTAATGGAAATACTGAACCATATCACCAAGGAATTTGATGTTGGCCTTCAATCGGATAATCTCGATATTACCGAAGAGGAAACCTCTGATTTACCATACCCTGCTGAAATAATACCGGCACTTAAAAACATTAAAAAGACACCAAAAAGTAAAGGCCGGAAGCTGCCAGATGTACTGATCGTGGAGGATAATATGATGAACATTCAACTCCTGATGATCTATATCCGAAAATATTGCAATATCTTCTCTGTCCGTAATGCGAAAGCAGCGGTCGATATAGCGGGCCGTCAAAAATTCGATGCCATTCTCATGGATATCCACCTGGGCGCCGGTATGAACGGGATCGAGGCCATGCATCAGATCAGGAAGATTCCGGGCAATGAAAATATTCCCATTATTGCGGTCACCGCCTATGCCTCTTATGGCGATCGTGGACGCTTCCTCCGCGAAGGTTTTACCGATTATGTTCAGAAACCCATCGATCGCGGAATGATACGGGAAGTCATGGAACGGTTGTTCAAAAAAGAGTAGGGAATCCTCTCTTTTCATCGCTGATTTTCCTGGTTACAACACACTGGAACTTTTATGAAATGAATCAATACTATAAACTATTACTATGAGACCTCTTTTTTGGATCCCTTTTATCCTGGTGTTGCTGTTGGCCACCGGGATTGAACTCCCGGCCCAGGTAGCCATTTCAAACGATGGTAGCCTTCCCCACAACTCGGCTATGCTCGAGGTGAAATCTGATAGCAAAGGTTTTCTGCCTCCCCGCATTGCTTTAACCGCCTCCAATCTGGCTGCCCCGGTAGCCTCACCGGCAACGGGATTGCTGATTTACAACACGGCCACGGCCGGAACGGCGCCTTACAATGTTACTCCCGGTTTCTATTACTGGAACGGCCAAAGCTGGATTCCGGCAGTTTTATCGCCGGGCAGTCACCCGGGCGATCTTTTATACTGGAATGGAACGCAGTGGGGGGTTGTACCACAAGGACAGCCCGGTCAGTTCCTTCAGTTATCGCAATCCTGGGTGCCTACCTGGGTCGGAAATTCCTTTGCATTGATTTCAACCTCCGATCCCGTGGCGGTTAACGCTGAAGGAGCCATGGTCGGAGGATCGATCACTTCCGACGGAGGAGCGCCGGTTACCGAAAGAGGTATCTGTTTTGGCATCGAACCAGCTCCAGATGTTACAGATAGCGTGATCATTTGTGGCAGCGGGACCGGAAATTTTGACTATACGTTGACCGGGCTCACCGGCGGGACAACATACTATGTCAGAGCTTACGCCAAAACGTCGGTTGGCGTTGCTTATGGAAATGAAGTCTCCTTCACAACACTTACACCTCCTCCTGCCTGTCCCGGCATCCCGACAGTTAACTATGGCGGAAAGACCTACCATACCATCCTGATTGGCGCCCAATGCTGGCTGAAGGAAAATCTGAATATCGGAACCAAAATTGCCAACACGGTTCAACAAACCAATAACGGCACCCTGGAAAAATACTGTTACGACAATCTGGAGTCGAATTGCGATGTTTATGGAGGGCTCTACCAGTGGGCTGAGATGGTTCAATACCTGAACGGCGCCACCAATATTTCCTCGTGGGATCCGGCCCCGTCGGGCCCGGTCACGGGTATCTGTCCCCCGGGCTGGAGCATTCCTGCAAACAGCGATTGGATACAATTGGCCACCTATCTCGAGGGAGAGGCGGTTGCCGGCGGTAAGATGAAAGAGACCGGAACGACACACTGGTCCATTCCCAACACAGGAGCATCCAATGCCACCGGGTTTACCGGGCTTCCCGGCGGGTGGAAGCACATGGATGGTTATTTCAGTGAAATTATGCTGAATGGCAGTTTCTGGACCGCTACCGAGTGGTCGGACCGCAGCGCGTACGTCAAATATCTCAGGGCTGCATCCGCCAACCTGGGATCGACAGATCATTACAAGACATATGGATATTCGGTACGGTGTTTTAAAGACTCCTGTACTTCAACAGTTCCGGTCAGCGTTACTATTGCTGCATCTGCCAATCCGGTCACGGCCGGGACTGCAGTCACGTTTACCGCGACACCGGTCAATGGCGGCACTTCGCCCGATTACCAATGGAAAGTTAATGGCATCAATGCCGGTTCCAATAGTTCCAATCATACTTACAATCCGGCCGATGGCGATGTGATCACCTGTGTGGTTACTTCGAACGCAAGCTGTATTACAGGCAATCCGGCCGTCTCTAATGCCATTACCATGGTCGTAAATCCGGCTGTGCAGCCCTGCCCGGGAATCCCGACTATAAGTTATGGAGGCAAGACCTATAACACGGTCCAAATCGGTACCCAATGCTGGTTGAAGGAGAACCTTGACATCGGGATAAGGATTAACGGAAGCCAGGAACAAACGAATAACGGGATTTTGGAAAAGTACTGTTACAACGATTTAGAAGCAAACTGTGGAATATTCGGCGGATTGTATCAGTGGAACGAAATAATGCAGTATATCACGGCAAGTAATCAGGGTATTTGTCCGCAAGGTTGGCATCTGCCGACAGATAATGACTGGTCGGTTCTAGCTGACTATCTCGGTGGAGAAAGTGTTGCCGGAGGTAAGATGAAAGAACAAGGACTTACCACCTGGGCTTCTCCTAATTTCAATGCGACTAATGCATCTGGCTTTACTGCTTTGCCTGCTGGTCAAAGAAACAATCCGTTAAACTTTGGAGATTTGACTATTTCAACAACTTATTGGGCTTCCAGTAAGGATGGTGATTGGGGCTATTATCGTTTCCTGAGCAATTCACATGATCACCTTATCAGATACTCGTCGCCGGTCACTTATGGATATTCTGCCAGATGTTTGAAGGATACTTGTCAAACTTACCTCAATGTAAGTGTGACCATCAGTGCTTCCCAAACCGGTGTCTGCTCAGGCGAACAGGTTACCCTGACGGCCGTTCCGGTCAACGGTGGGACCGCTCCTTCTTACCAGTGGAAGGTGAACGGAACAAACGCAGGTACAAACAGTCCTACCTGTACTTACACTCCGGCCGACGGCGATCAGGTCGTGTGCGTTCTGACCTCCAACCAGGCCTGTGTTTCCGGAAATCCGGCGACATCCAATGTGGTCACCTTAGGTGTAACAGCCCCGTTACCGGTCAGCGTGACGATCACGGCTTCTGCCAATCCGGTCACGGCCGGGACTGCAGTCACGTTTACCGCGACACCGGTCAATGGCGGCACTTCGCCCGATTACCAATGGAAAGTTAATGGCATCAATGCCGGTTCCAACAGTTCCAATCATACCTACAATCCGGCCGATGGCGATGTGATCACCTGTGTGGTTACTTCGAACGCAAGCTGTATTACAGCCAATCCGGCCATCTCCAATGCCATTACCATGGTTGTTAATCCGGCAGTGCAGCCTTGTCTGGGAATTCCGACCGTAAGTTATGGAGGCAAGACCTATAATACAGTCCAAATCGGTACCCAGTGCTGGTTCAGGGAGAATCTCGATATTGGAATGCAAATCTCTGTTAATCAGGAACAAACAAATAACGGGATCATCGAAAAATACTGTTATAACAATGAGGAAACCAAATGTGCCGTTTATGGAGGGCTTTATGAGTGGGATGAAATGATGCAGTACCTGACGGCTGGAAACAGGGGGCTTTGCCCCGAGGGTTGGTTAATCCCCTCTGTCGATGACTGGAATACGATGATCACATTCTTAGGAGGGCAGGAAGTGGCAGGAGGGAAGTTGAAAGAATCAGGAATTCAATACTGGGTTGTTCCGAATACAGGGGCTACAAACAGTTCAGGCTTCACGGCTATGCCGGGGGGCTACCGCTATTTTGGCGGAACAGTTCATAGTATCTACTATCTGGCAAGATTCTGGACTCGCGATGAGGCTACGCCAACGGCTTCGAAGTTTACACGACTCATTTATGATAATGATGATATTGTAACCAGCGAAATTGTTAAAACTTATGGTCATTCAGTACGATGCATCAAAGATAATTGCACCTCTTATGTTCCGGTTAGCGTATCAATCAACAGCTCTTCCATCCAGGTCTGCGCAGGCGAACAGGTCACCCTGACCGCTACACCGGTTAATGGGGGAACCGCTCCTTCCTACCAGTGGAACGTGAACGGAACAAACGCAGGTACAAACAGTCCTACTTATGCCTACGCCCCGGCCAACGGGGATCAGGTTGTTTGTATTGTGACCTCCGACCAAAGCTGTGTAACAGGGAATCCGGCGACTTCCAATGTAGTTTCCTTAGGTGTAACAGCCCTGTCACCAGTCAGTGTGACAATTGCGGCTTCTGCTAATCCGGTTGCTTTCGGAACTGCGGTTAATTTCACAGCAACACCTGTTAATGGCGGCACTTCACCCGGTTACCAATGGAAGGTTAATGGCATCGATGTTGGTTCCAACAGTTCAAATTATACTTTTACGCCGGTCAATGGCGATGTGATCACCTGTATGGTTACGTCGAATGCAACCTGTATCACCGGTAATCCGGCTGTGTCGAATGCGATCACCATGGTGGTCAACCCGGTCGTGAATCCTTGCCCCGGGATCCCAACCGTAAACTATGGTGGAAAGACTTATAATACGGTCCAGATCGGCACCCAATGCTGGCTCCGTGAGAATCTCGATATCGGGACCAGGATCAACGGTACAATTGAACAATCCGACAATGGTATTCTTGAAAAGTACTGTTACAACGATCAGGAATCAAACTGTGCCGTCTATGGAGGGATGTACCAATGGAATGAGATGATGCAATATGTAACTTCAAGCGCGACCGGTATCTGTCCACCGGGCTGGCATATCCCCTCGGATGGTGAATGGAACGATTTGCAAACAATCCTGGGCAGTGATCCCGGTGGAAAAATGAAAGAGGCAGGATTTGCTCACTGGCAATCACCGAATACCGGAGCTACCAACTCGAGCGGATTTATTGCGCTGCCGGGTGGATTGCTTTATCCGGCTAAGAACTTTGATGAACTGACTCTGGATTGTTACCTTTGGTCGTCGACCGATAATGTCAGTTCGGCTCCCCATCGTACCCTGCGCTATACCACGGCAAATCTGGAACGGTATGTTAACCAGAAAACGTTTGGCTTATCGGTAAGGTGCCTCAAGGATAACTGCCCTTCATTGGAACCGGTCAGCGTGTCGATCAACACCTCCGCAGAACAGGTTTGTGCAGGAACTCTGGTAACCTTTACGGCTATACCGGTGAACGGGGGAAATTCACCAACATACCAATGGAAGGTGAATAACCTCAACGTCGGAACCAACAGTCCGACCTATACCTACGCCCCGGCTGACGGCGATCAGGTCGTGTGCGTTCTGACCTCCAACCAGGCTTGCGTTTCAGGAAATCCGGCCACTTCCAACAAAAGAATCACGGCTGTGGTACAACCATTTCCGGTGAGTGCCACCATTTCGGCTTCAGCCAATCCGGTCGGTACAGGAACACAGGTTACATTCACAGCGAACGAAGTTAACGGTGGCGCCAACCCGGTTTACCAATGGAAGGTTAACGGGAACAATGCCTTTTCCGGAGCCTCTTCATATACCTATATTCCGTTAAACAATGATGTCGTGACCTGTGAGCTTACCTCCTCCATGATATGTGTAACAGGCAATCCGGCTACTTCCAATGCCATCACCATGCAGGTTGCAGCGCCGGGAAGCCCCTGTCCGGGAACACCTTCGGTAATCCATGGGGGACAAACCTACAATACCGTTCAGATCGGGCAGCAATGCTGGTTTAAAGAAAATCTGAATATCGGGATTAAAGTTCATCCGACCATTCAACAAACCGATAACGGTATTATTGAAAAGTATTGCTATGATGACCTGGAAACCGATTGCTCAATTTACGGAGGTCTCTATCAGTGGGCTGAGTTGGTCCAGTATCTGAACGGAGCCACCAATACCAGTTCCTGGTCGCCCGTTCCCACCGGAAATGTTCAGGGTTTATGTCCCTCCGGATGGCACATTCCTTCGGATGATGAATGGGTAATTCTAGCCAATAATTTAGGTGGAGAATCCATTGCAGGCGGGAAGATGAAGGAAACAGGCTTATCGCACTGGTGGGATCCCAATTTGGCCTCGAATTCAAGTGGGTTTACTGCTTTCGGAAGTGGTATCCGGGAGCCTGATGCGACATTTAATGTTTTAAACCAATATACCAACTTTTGGTCATCGACCGAGAACGGCGCGTTATTTTCCTGGAGCAGGGCTTTGGGGCATTGGTCAGAATCACTCTGGCGTGATGGAAATTACGATAAAACAAAAGGATTCTCCGTGCGTTGTCTGAAGGGGGACTAGCGGACGAAGAGTTGGACAAAGAGCGGACTGGTAATTCTACCATTCCACTATTTCACTATCCTACTATTCCACTATTCCACCATCTCACCATTCCACTATTCTGCCACCCCGGGTCTTGAGCCTTTGGAGGCGTCCATGACCAGCGGGCAGGCAGTTTTTCATATGTTATTTACTTGACATTGAACTTTCTTTGTTCTAATTTTACCGGGATTTAAATTTTAAAGTCATGGTAAAGTTATTTGCACTCACTGCATTTGTTCTGCTTTTTTCTGTGGTAACAAACGCTCAGGTCGGGATCAGCTCCGACGGAAGTCAACCGGCGTCTTCGGCAATGCTCGATGTGAATTCGACCAGTAAAGGATTTTTACCTCCCCGGATGACTACCCTGCAACGGGACGCAGTTTCCGCTCCGGAGAAGGGTCTGGTTGTTTACAATACCGATTGCAATGATCTTCAATTCTTCAACGGGGGGGGCTGGGTCCCTCTGGGGAATGCAGGGATCCTCAGTGAACCCGGTTCCATCAGTGGCAGTACCCTGGTATGCCCGAATGTAACCGGTGTCATGTACGTTGCTTCGGCTGTTGCCGGGGCTACCGGGTACAACTGGCTCATACCCGATGGAGCAGTAATCGAATACGGCCAGGGTTCTAATGTTCTTGTTGTGGACTTTGACACCATCGGTGGATCCATATGTGTTTATGCCTTCAATGATTGCTGGAAAAGCCCGGTGAAACGGCTTGAGGTCTATGTCGGGGCGCCTGAGGTGCCGCAAGCGGGTGTGCATGTGCCCGCCAAGTCGGCAATTCAGTGGAATTGGCTTCCTGCCAAAGGAGCTACGGGATATAAATGGAATACTTCTGATGATTACGGGTCGGCGATCGATCTTGGGAATGCCCTTTCCCATACTGAATCTCAATTGGTATGCAATACGGAATATAAACGGTTTCTATGGGCTTACAATGTTTGTTCCCATTCACCGGTGACAACTTTGACTGAATCGACCCTGTCGTGTATTGAATGCGGCGGTACCGTTACCGACACCAGAGATGGAAAGGTTTATCATACCATTGCAATTGGGACCCAATGCTGGTTCAGGGAAAACATGGACATCGGAACGCGGATTGACGGGATTACAGAACAGACCAACAATCAGATCATCGAGAAGTATTGTTATAACGACGCTGACTCCATGTGCAATATTTACGGTGGCCTTTATCAATGGGGTGAAATGGTTCAGTACCTGAATGGCGCATCCAATTCAACCAACTGGATTCCGGCGCCAACCGGGCCGGTAACGGGTGTGTGTCCTCCCGGCTGGCATATTGCAAATGAGGATGAGTGGTGCACTGTGGCTCAGACGTTGGATCCGACGGTCGATTGTTCCGTGTTCAACGCGACCGGTACCGATGTAGGGGATAAGATGAAAGAGGCGGGAACGGCGCACTGGTCGCCACCAAATACCGGGGCGACCAATTCAAGCGGTTTCACTGCCCTGCCTGGTGGTCAGCGTCATGAAGCAGGGACGTTTCACAGCCTTCCTTATTACGGGATTTTCTGGACCGCTACAACCACCTATGAACTGAGCGCCAGATTCAGAAGGTTCAACTGTAATGATGGCACAATCTTCCGGTCATGGGAACAAAAAACAATAGGTTCTTCAGTCAGATGCCTGAGAGACGAATAAGATCAGGTTAAGCATTGTAGTTTTAAAAGAGATAACAGGCTCTGAACCATGTGTTTTCGATTCAGATCGGTTCTTATTTCAGCACTATTTTTTTGAATGCAGGGGCTCGATGGTGAAACTATAGCTATACTCCTTTGCCTGCAACGTGTACTGCTGATGCGGACGGGCGCCCCAACTGTCATCCCCGCCGACACCGGTCTGCCCGTAATCCAGGTTAAGGTCGATGAACGGTTTTTTCTCCAGGTCGCCAAGGTGCTTTCCTCCCTGTTTGAAACCCTTCAGGTCATCGTATGTATAAGGCAGAGCGCTGAAACAGATGACGGGCGAGCCGGAAAACCGGACGCCATTGCTCCCGGTATCGGTGAATTCGACCCACCGAACCTCCGTTCGGTAACCATTCTCCTGCGGACGGACGTATGGGGTGAAAAGATCGTCGACAGTGGATTTGTAAACGCCAATAAATGACGCGGTTTTACGGTCGCAGTAGTTTTCCCAGGGACCCCGGCCATAATAGGCCACCTGGTTGAATTGCGGACTGAGTTGGAGGTTAAGTCCGAAACGGGGCATTTCGGGCAACTTTTCCTTCAATGGTTTCATGGTGGATGTTACCGCTATTTTCCGGTCAGGGGTAATAATGTACGACACTGTTTCGCTGGCAATATTTTCAGGGAAAGAAAAATGGACCACGATCTCAACGTTCCCCGATTCGGCGCTGACAACCTGCATCTTCGAAACAGATCTGTTTTCAGAGGCGTCGAACCAGGCTTGGCAACGTTTTGGCATCCCGTTTCCGATATCGTTGTCGGTTGGAGCCCTGCGGAAATTGGGAACCGGTCCGGCTTTGAGGATCTCTGAATTTCCATACTTTATGGATGACAAGGTTCCGGCGTTCCGGTCAAAGACACAGGAAAAATCGTTTCCGGTTACCTCGACAGATTGCGGGTTTTCGGAAACCATAAGGCTTGATTTCACGGTAACTGTGGCAGGATCGCTTCCGCGGACAGGCAGGATAAGCTGTTCTGATGCCAGGATATGGCCAGTGCCAAGCAATCCCCATGCTTTGGTGGTTTTCAGGTATACATTCAGAAAATACTCCGTTTTCACCGACGGGTTCATGCCGGGTAATTGCAGCGCAATCTTCTTTTTTCCACCGGGAACAACCGTACCGGATTCAACTTTCCCGGATGTAATGATGCTGCCGTTTGCAAGCAGATCATAGCTTATCTCTGTATTCCTGAGATCATAGAAATCATAGTGATTGCTGATTTCAAAAGAAGCGCCGTCAGGATCAATCAGGTTGAATTTGACATACTGATAGACTTTCTTGACTTCCCAATATCCCGGATGTGGCTGCCGGTCGGGGAAAACGATGCCATTGCACAGGAAGTTGCCGTCCGACGGAACATTGTCGGGGCCAAAGTCCCCGCCAAAGGCCCAGGAGATCTGTTCGTACCGGTAGGTCGGGGGCTGATCGGTTCGGTTAATGTCAGATGGAGCATTGGCGGGTACTTTGCCTTTGAAGCCTTTCAATTGCGGTGTGACAAGTAATCCCTGGTCCACCCAATCCCAGATACAACCGCCCTGCAACTGTGGATACTTTTCGATTACATCCCAGTAATCCTTGAAATTCCCTGTACTGTTTCCCATTGCGTGTGCGTATTCGCACATGATCAGCGGTCGTAGTTGTCGGGAATAACCGTACCACTTCAGATCCTGTGGCGACCAGTACATCGGGCAGAAGATATCGGTATTGGCTCCCTGTTCTGCCCGCTCGTACCAAACCGGCCGGCTTTTATCCCGCTGCTTGATCCAATCATAGGTCGCTTCAAAATTACATCCGTTACCGGCTTCATTTCCTAAGGACCAGATGATGATACACGGGTTGTTCTTATCACGCTCCACCATCCGGATGGTACGGTTGAGATGGGCCTCCTTCCAGTCGGGGTTATTGCCCAGGGTCTTGTCAGGATTGTAACCCATGCCGTGCGATTCGATATTGGCTTCATCGATCACGTAAAGCCCGTATTCATTGCAGAGTTCATACCAGTAGGGGGCATCAGGGTAGTGACAGGTCCTGACCGTGTTGATGTTGCATTCCTTCATCAGTTTAATGTCCTTCAGCATCATCTCCTTGGTTATCACATGGCCCAGCACCGGGTCGTGTTCGTGGCGGTTCACTCCCTTCAGGAGTAAGGCTTTCCCGTTTATTAAAAATTGTCCGTTTTTTACTTCTGCGCTTCTGAATCCCATACGGCTCCCGGTCGATTCGATGATGTTTCCTTCCTTATCTTTCAGCAGGATAACGAGGTTGTACAGGTTCGGGATCTCGGCGCTCCAGAGACGCGGATTGGGGATGTGTTTTTCAAAATACAAGGTATCTTCCGCTTTTTCCGTCATCCTGAATGGAATCGCCTCCCTGATCAGGGGTTGTTGACTCAATTTATTTTCATAGAGTGCAACCTCCAGAATATATTCCGGCAGGAGATACATCCGGTCAAGGTCGGCAGGGGGATTGGGCTGTTCATTTTTGATGATGGTGGTCAGTTTGAGGATCCCATGGCGGTAATCTGAAAAAAGATCCCCGGTCACAAAGAAATCGCGGATTCGTGTTTTTGGCGTGGAAAAGAGATAAACATCATGGTTGATCCCGCTCATGCGCCACATGTCCTGACATTCCAGATATGAACCGTCAGACCAGCGGAAAACCTCAACCCCGATGGTGTTTTTCCCGTCGCGTAGGTATTTGGTGACATCGAATTCAATCGGAGTCTTTCCATCTTTTGCCATCCCGATCCGTTCCCCGTTCAGATAAACATAGCAGAAGGATTTTACGTTGACAAATCTCAGGAAAACTTCCCGCTCTTTCCAGGAGGATGGCACCTCGAAATCACGACGGTAAGATCCGACGGGGTTGTATGCTTTCGGAACACGCGGGGGATCGGGTTTCATCAGGTGGATGAATTCATAAGGCAGGTTCACGTAAACAGGGTAGCCATATCCCTGTATCTCAAGGGTGGAAGGGACTTTGATATCGCCCCATCCGCTAACATCATACGAATCCTTGTAAAAATCGGGCGGGCGTTTTTCGGGATTTTCCGACCAGTGGAACTTCCAGTTTCCGTTGAGGATCATGATCCAGGGAGATGCCCACCAGTTGTTTGTTAATGCTTCCGCTTCAGTATTGTATGAGAGGAAGGCGGCATGCGGCGGTTGGTTGTTGATGCCCGTCAGTTTTGGATTTTCCCAGTCGTTTATACTTTGCGAAAGGGCTGGACTGGTGGTCAGAAGAAATAATGAAAAACACAGGAATTGAAAGCGAAATTGTCTCTTCATGGATTTTTTTTTCGAAGATAGAGAATTCTATCGTATCTTATCAACCATGATTGACAGTTACTCGTTTCAGAAAACTGGTTATTGACGATTTTTTACGACTGTAAAATCAAGCTCAGGTAATTATCCCTGTATAAACATGGGACCCGGTTGTACTGGTCAGCAACCGGATCCCCGTTGAAGAGAAAAACATCAGGGTAAAATGAAAGGAAGAATAACAACAAACCGTCAGGACCGGCAGGATAATGTAAACAGGTTACAAAGCACCTTCATCGTAGGCTTTTTCCCCGTGAATGGCAACATCCAGACCCTCTCTTTCTATTGTTTCATCAACCTTTACCGGGGTGATGTAGTTTATGATGCCAAGCATGATGTAAGTGAAGAAAAATGCAAATGCAGCAGCTCCAAATACAGCCACTAATTGTTTGAAGAAGAATGAACCTCCGCCATATATCAGTCCGTCGGCGCCTGCTTCGTTCACTGCCTTAGAGGCAAAGAAACCGAGCAGAATTGTCCCGAGAACACCACCTACGCCGTGTACGCCCCATACATCCAAAGCATCGTCCCATTTCATCCTGTTTTTAAACTGAACAGCCAGATAACAAAGAAGTCCGGCAATAATTCCGATAATCGGGGATGCCCACAATGGAACGAAACCGGCACACGGAGTAATGGTAGCAAGCCCTGCGATGGAACCGGTCAGCAATCCGACAAATTTCGGTTTCTTCTCACGGATCCATTCAACGAAAAGCCAGGCCATGGTGGCAAAAGAGGCCGCGATATCAGTATTCAGGAATGCGAGTGAGGTCACAAAATCAACAGCAATCTCGCTTCCGGCATTGAATCCGTACCAACCGAACCATAACAGTCCGCTTCCGATTGCAACCAGAGGAATCGAGTTTGGGGTGGAATTTTTATCGACGCGGGCGCCGACATAAAAGACCGAGGCAAGTGCAGCAAAACCGGCAGTTGCGTGTACCACAATACCCCCGGCAAAGTCGAGAACACCCCACTGGGCCAGCAGTCCTCCACCCCAGATCATATGGACGAACGGATAATAGACAAGGATCTGCCAGGCAGTAAGGAAAATGAAAAAGGCTTTAAAATTCACGCGGTTGACGAAAGCTCCGGTGATCAAGGCAGGCGTTATGATGGCAAACATCATCTGGTAGGCGACAAAAACTATTTCTGGAATTTTTCCATTCGAAAACATGGAAGTGACACCCACGCCGTTCAGAAATGCCTTGTCGAAATTTCCAATAATTCCTCCTTCGCCTCCACTGAAACAGAGTGAATATCCGAAGATTACCCAAAGAACTGTAGTCCACCCCAGTGATACAAAGCTCTGTATCATGATCCCGAGGATGTTCCGTTTGGTGGCAAGTCCACCATAAAACAATGCGAGTCCCGGAGTCATCAGCATGACCAGGCTGCAGGCAAGCAGCATAAATCCGGTTGAACCAGTTTCAATCATTTTGTTTGTTTTTGAGGGTTTTTAATTAAAGTGTAAAGCCAAACACGATATAAAGTTTATTTTCCATCGGATTGGCGATTAGTGCGGCCTGAACAGGCAATGCGAATTTCTCGGTGATCTGGATGGCTTTGGACAATTTGATCCCGACATAGGTGAGACCGGCCCTGGTATTGGCATAGTAACCGGTTTCATGGAGATCAGTATTGGGTGAATTGACCGTTCCGCCCACGAAAGCGTTGAAGTCAATCCCCTTGATGGTCTTTTTAAAACCAAGTTCAATGTAGGTGGAGTACTGAATGCCATCCTCGCTAAAAGTCGTATCGTTGACTTGTTTCATCCGGTGCGCATCATTTCCAAAGAAATTCGTTGCCACCATCAGCGTGAAAGGAATTTTCTTTGTCCCGTTGAACAGGATGGCCCCTTCGAAAACGTGACCGGTACTGTCGTTGGAGTAACAGAAATACTTGTCCTTGCTACCAGTGTTTAAACCCGGGAAAAAATAATCTGTAACCATCAGCGTGACCATCCCTTTATAGGTATAGGAAACAAACAAGTCGGCTTCCTGGTTTGCTGTATTACTGAATGTATATGCCCCCCAGCCTCCGAAAGAGAAAAGGTGGTTCGAATTGCCTACATTCAATTTTAAAGTTGGTTGGATGCTGGGTCCGGAGCCTCCCAGGTTGAGCCCTCTCCAGATATAACGGCTCATGAAATCGGCGCCGAATTGAAAGTCTGCTGACCATGGTGACGTAACCTGCCCCAGGGAAAAAGTCGAAATAAAGAACAGGATTGTTGTTGAAATCAGAGTAAATTTTCTCATAAGCAAGGATTTTTTAAACCTTGCAAAAAAAAGATAATACCCTTTAACGGAGAATAACGATAACCCTTAATTATGCCTAAGGGGAACCCTTAGATTTCGGAGATTTTATTTCGGATAGCAAACTTCACCATGTCGACAGTACTACGGAAATTGTATTTCAACATGATGTTGTTCTTGTGGGTCTCTACTGTTTTTACACTGATGTTCAGCCTTTCAGAGATTTCCTGATTTGAAAATCCATCGGCGTAAAGCCGGAGAATCTCTCTTTCACGATTGGTCAGATTGGGGGTGCGTATCGCAGAATCAGCGTCTCCTGATTTTTTTACTTTGTATGAAAAGGACCGGGCGATTTGTTGTGCTATACTGTTAGAAAAATATTGTGTCCCTTTATGCACAACTCTAATTGCTTTAAGAAGTTCTGTTTTGGTAGTATCCTGCTTGGGAAGATAGCCCATCGCTCCCTCTTTCAATGCATTAAATATATAATCTTCAGTCACATACATCGACAGGACAAGAATTCTGACATCCTGAAATTGTTCATGGATCTTTCTGATCAATTCAATGCCCGTTCTTCCGGGCATGGATAGATCAGTAATTACAAGGTCGGGAGATGATTTCCCAATAAGCCCGAGTGCTTCATCATAACCTGAGGCACACCCGCAAAGAACAATGTCTTCAGCTTCCTCGATCATTTTTGAAAGACCATCTCGGATGATCTGGTGATCATCAACAATAATTATTTTGATGCGGGTTGCCATGTTTTATCGGTATTTTTATTCTGATAGTTGTTCCGGAACCTGCTTCCGATTCAAGAGTGAAAGTTCCTCCCAGAAGAGAAGATCGTTCTTTTATATTGGAAAGCCCGTTTCCTTTTATAATTGACCTGATATCGAATCCCGATCCATTGTCTTCAAGGATTAGGATCAGAAAATCACGGTTTTTTAAAAGTTGTAATGATAACCTTGAGGCGTGCGAATGCTTGATGGTATTCTGGATCCCTTCCTGGGCAATCCGGAACAGATAAATGGCTGTTTTACCTTTGATGGGTATATCGGGATCTGAATCAAAATCAACTTCGATTCCTGTCTGTTGTTCCACATCCCGACACAAATTCTTTAAAGCCGTCTCAAGCCCTAATTCCTCAAGAGATGAGGGCATCAGATCATTGGAAATCCGGCGTAGCTCATCAACAATCAAATGGAGGCGGTCCTTCACGTTTCGGGTCGTTGTTTGTATGCATGTAATATCAGTATCATTGCAATTTTCAAGCTGAAGTTTGGCGCCAATAAGTTTCTGTCCGAGACCGTCGTGTAATTCTCGGGAAATTCGTTTGCGTTCCATTTCCTGACCATCAAAAAGAGCAAGAATACTTTTTTCACGTTCTTGTTTGATTTGGGCTGACATAGTGTTGAAGGTCTCAGCGAGCAAACCGATCTCATCTTTCGAGGTCACTTGTACTTCATGGTCAAAGTCGCCCTGGCCCAACCGGGTTGCTGCCTTCTTTAACCGGATCAAGGGTTGGGTGATCATCTTTGTGATCACTTGAGCAAAGCCCAGGATTAAAACGGAGATTAATAAAGATACAAGAAGGATATCGTTTCTTAACGAGGTTACGGGCACCATCGCTTCTTCAAAATCAATTTCGGCAAGGACCACCCATCGTAATCCATTGACGCTGATGGGTTCGTATGCGCTGAAAACTTTAATGCCCCGGTAATCGTTGGTTATGATTGTTCCCGACTTCCCCCTTAAAGCATTAACAACAGCGTCGGACTTCACAGCGACCCTGAGCAGTGATCCTCCGATGAATCTCGAAGCACTTCGCATCATTTTATCGTCTCCGACAAGATAGGTTTCTCCGGAATTTCCCAGCCCCATTTGCCGGTTGTCCTGGAGCATGATCCGGTTGATTTCCTTTGAAGGGATCTCAAGAATAACAGTTCCCAGAAAACACCTGTCATCTGACATGACCCGGTGACCGATCAGGCATATGGGCAATGAATCTTCTTTCTGACTGAAAAAGAGGTCTGAAATAATTACCTCATCCCTGTTTAACGCATCGTGGCCGATCACGCTTAAACGCTTGGAAAGTCCGTTTGTTATAACCTGCTGGGGATTTGAACTGGCAACCGGAATTCCGGATGCCATGAATCGGGAAGATACAAGATAAAGATTGGAAAAGCCGTATGCCTTGCAATAATTCCTCAGCACTTCTAAACTTTGTTGCGATTGTAGTGAATGAAGGGCACCCGGGCTGCTGCTCAGGATTTTACCGAGGTGCTCATTCCGGCTCAGGTCCTCCAGGTTTTTGAATTTCTCATTAAAGAAATATTCGACCTGTTGTTTTTTTACGGCTCTAACCGAAATCAACTGGTTGAGTGTCCGGTTAATAATTGCTTGTCTGGCCTGAAAAAAGGAATAGGCGCCAACAACCAGTTCGGAAACGATCCCAACAAAAAGAAAGAGCAAAAGTAACTTGGTCGTTATGGAGCGGTGCGAGAGTCGCATGACGTATTATTTTTCATTGACGATAACCATGATTAACGGGTTACGCTGGAAAATGTCTGCCGGTCATCTGGTCTTATGCGAAAGTCATAAAGAAAGATTTTAAGCTGCAGGTGACCGGTCATCGTTGGATTTGAAAAATTTCGGGGTAAAATTTTTCGGAAAGATAAGGATTTACCAACGATATCCATCTTTTATATTAAAGTTCCTTAAGGTTTTACTGTTGTCAGGAAAGATACTTGTTGTTTTGTTCCAGGTGTGAGTAAGAAAAAAATCTTACCTTTAGAATGTTTATTCCTTAAAGGAAAATTGTTCCGGGAGTAAATTTCCTTAACCCGCTTTTAATTGAAAAAGAATATTTTCCGTATCGTCCTGATTCTTTTACTCCTGTGTGATATTGGATACTCGTTCGAACAACACCGGAGTCAACCCCTCGATGGCGACCTGCCCTGGAACGTCGTACCAGCCGATGAGGTGAGACCCATACTGGCCGATCCTTTTGGGTGGACCGTGATCACACAGAAAGAGTCGTACCCCAATCCCAATCGTTATTTCAGCCATATAACCATAAAGGTTTGGTATGAAAAAGTTCCGCTCTTTCTGCAGCGGTTTGTCTCACCCATCGAAAGTGTTTACCTGGCCGGCGCTATTTTTAAGATTCTGATCCAGACGCTGCTGATTTTTCTGCTTGCGGTTGCCATCAGCGGAACTTTTCGTGTGTTCAACATCGAGTTTCTTATAGCGGCGATCCTTGTCACGCCCTTCTTTCAAACCGAGGGTTACCAGAGTTACATGGGAATTATCGACAGCGCACCCACCTATGTGTTTTTTTACGCGATGCCGCTCGCATTGCTCCTGATCTGCTTTCTTCCCCTGGCGCTGAGGTTTTACCATGGGAAGAACTATTCATATACCCCGTTGCAATTGTTATTCTGGATCCCGATGGGTATCGTCGTAAGTCTGAGCGGGCCGTTGAATCCCGGTGTTGTCCTGATTTTTTCACTCCTGTTTTTCCTTGTATCATTCCACGAAAAATATCTTTTACAGCCGCAGAAACGATTCCTTAACCGAATGGGTTGCTCGGTTCTGCAGACACCTCGGGTATTTTGGCGATTCCTGCTGCCTGTCAGTATTTTTTCACTGTATTCACTCTTCCTGGGGTCGTTCAATTCAAACAATATCGCCATACCGCTCCCGGCGCTTTACGCGAAGCTACCGGCAGGGCTTTTCAACCTGATCACGACCAAACTGGGGTATCCGGTGATTCTGGTGACCCTGGTATTAAACATGATCCTGGTCAGAAAGTCGAATGATCAGAATCAGGGTCGGAAGATCCTTCAGCTCTGTAAATGGTTTGGACTTTTTGCACTGATCTACATCCTGCTTTTGCCTATGGGTGGTTATCGTGAAAACCGTCCCAACGTAATCCGGTACGATACCATGATGCCGGTATTGGTCGGCATCGTGTTTTTGGTTGGTCTTTCATCTATGTTCCTGTTTAAAACACTGTCGCCAAACCGTTTGAAGTGGTATGTTCCCATAATAGCCGGTGTTCTGGTCTTATTCACGGTCAATGATCAACCAGCATTCCGCAAAGCGGATAGTCAAAAGGCAGCCCTACGGCAAATTGCAGAATCACCTTCCGATACGATCGGATTGGCCCCTGATTGTAACCTCATCTATTGGGGAAAATTAAGCAAGCCCGAGGATTCGAAACTGGTATCGCGGATGCTTACGAAATGGCGGATAACCGGCCATGATAAACTGTTTTACAACAAATAGCAGCAGAATATGGGATGTTATCCTTCAATTGGGAATTGCATTGATTAGAAATTTTCAGAATATTTGGGCTGGATTGTAAGAGCGGGAAAAAATCGTATCTTTATTGGCGTAATGAAAATTTACAGCTTATGAAATATCCATTGGAACCAGGTTCATGCTAATTGTGAATGATAATTATGGATATTCCATGTGACCAATGAAATATCCATCAGTACCCTGTACATGCAGACCCCTGGCGATAACAATGGATATTCAATGTGGCCCGAAAAAAATAAATATGAGCACATAAAATATAAAATTATTAACACATGAAAAAAGGAATGTTTCTAATGTCTTTTCTGATAATTGGGTTATCGACCCAATCGTATGCCGCTAAAGGCTATGCGAATGACGGACTGGCATTCATGATGGTGGTGGCCGGAGCGCTGTTATTATTGGCAGGCTTGTTTTCAACCATCGATTTCCTGAAGCGAAGAGGAAGGACTTTGGTTCGTTATACCAGGATGCGGGTCAGGAAAGCATTCACAATTATCGTTGGCTATCTCCACCGGCGGATGGCCGGCAATTTCGGTTTGCCACTTTCATCGGCCTCTTCCTGAAAATCAAATGATCGCATCCTGAACAATAAGCAGAGCATCTGCTATCGCTTATTGTGAACTTTTCCCAACCGATTTGTTGCTTTCGCTTTGGACTGTAACCGGGATACCGGGTTCTCTTATTCCAGCAATTTCCTGATCTTACGGATCCGTTTCCAGTCGGTTAATACATGTTCAAATTCCGACTGTCCGGGGTTACCCATATACACGGAGGTTTGCCGGAAAACCATGCGGCTGGGTTCCTGCTTCTCCAGGTGGATGTGAAATTCCGTTGCGCCGGTCTTATCACGTAAATTGACAATATTGTGCTCTTTGACTCCGCTTCCCGGCATGATCCTGATCCTTCCGTTGGCTTTCAGGATCATTTTTCTGATAAGATCTGCCCCTTCAGGAGCTGTAGGCTTTTGGCCGGAGGTAAGGATGCGGTCTATGCCCAGTTCCATGAGGTCATCCATTGCCCTGAAAGGATCCGGAGTCATGTCGAAGGCCCGGTGACAAGTAACCTGCATTGGGCGGGCAAGATTAACCAGCATGCGCATACGTTCCCGGTCGATGGTGCCGTCGGGGTTCAGTAGGCCCAGTACCACGCCGTCGGCTCCCGATTCTTTCGCGATGCTGATATCTTCGGTCATAATCCGGAATTCGTCCTGCGAATAAAGGAAATCGCCACCCCGTGGCCGGATCATCACGAAAAGTCCGATGTGAAGCTTTTCCCGTGCAAATCTTATGACTCCGGCGCTGGGCGTGGTGCCGCCGTCATGCAGGTTTTCACACAACTCCACCCGGTCGGCGCCGCCCTTCTGGGCTTCAATGGCCGACATGGCAGAGTTAACGCAGGCTTCAAGGAGCATAGGATTATTAAAATTCAAAATGAAAAGTCAAAAATCAAAATGCAACATAGTAAAATGCGAAGATACGGGGAAAATGGGAGACAAAACGGAAGAATTGATCTGAGCGGAATGGTGCCGAAAAAGTTTTTTTGTTAGGTTCCATAACGATGAGTATTTAAATATATTTGTATAGGCTAATATTACTCTTCTCCTCTTATGATTACTGATAAATTCAATGAAGAAACAGGCATTGCTGAGGCTTTGCTGACAGGTGAGATCACTATGACGGAAATACTTGGTTGGTTTAGCACCCTAACACCGGAACGTTTTAAGGTGCAGGATTTTAAATTGCTTTCCGATGCTTCAGGGGTTGATTACAAATTTGGGATAGATCAACTTGACCAGTCATACCAGGCCATCGGGGATCTTTGCCGGCGATTCATCCGTGTTCGAATTGCAGTTGTACATTCGCATGCAAGGGGAACAGCCTATTCCGAGATTGTGGTCAATAAATCAGATTTTGTAAATTATACGCAGAAGATATTTTCAGAAAGAGATTCAGCCATGGCCTGGCTGATGAAAGGCAATTAAAAAACAATCCCTCCTGAAAAATCAGCTTATATTTCTGGATCTCCGTAACCTTCTGATCGTAAGCAAAGGTGTTGTCAATGATAGGGATGGTAATGCCCTCCGATCTGACCGGATCTTCCGTTTCAGGAAAGAGCAGCAGGGTCCTGTCATTGCAAAAAATATGCAATGACCTTGGCGTAAGTTTGGCTAAGGAAAACTGACCTTCATTTATAACCACACTTTAATAGGCTTTTTTTATTCTGCTTTTACATTGGTCCTCGTTGCTCCGTTTATAGATACGGTGGCAAAACGCCAAAAGTATCGCGGGAATGAAAAACCGGATTGCAATAATATTTGAAAACAAAAACGAATACCTTTACATCCCTTATCCAATTATACCTTAATGGACTGTACCGAAATCAGAGCAGTCGTCACCCGGCATGACCTGGCCCAGTTTATTGCCTTTCCCTTTCAGTTATATAAAGGAAACCGGTACTGGTGTCCGCCGTTGAAATCGGATGAGTTACGCACACTTTCGAAAGAGAAGAATCCGGCCTTCGAATTTTGTGAGGCTGCTTTCTGGATGGCTTATCAAAATGGGGTGTCGGTGGGTCGGATTGCAGGTATTATCAACCACCGGGAAGCGGCCATCTGGAATGCAAAGCTTGTCAGGTTTGGCTGGTTCGACTTTATTGATGATACCGAAGTTTCGCAGGCATTGATCACTACCGTAACAGAATGGGGAAGGTCGAAGGGGATGACCGGGATCCACGGTCCGTTGGGTTTTAACGATATGGATCCGGAGGGAATGCTGATCGAAGGATTTGAAGAACTGTCCAGTATGGCCGCTCTTTACAACCATCCCTATTATCCTTCCCACATGAATGCGCTGGGCTTTCGTAAGGCAGCCGATTGGATCCAGCTCGAAATTCAGGTGCCCGTCAAAGTCCCAGAAAAAATAGAGCGGATGCATCGGTTAGTTCTCGAGAAGTATCCACTCCATTTTCTGAAGGTTCGGAGTTCAAAGGCGCTGCACCCTTACGCTATGAAACTGTTCCGGATGTATAATGAGGCATTCCGGCATTTGTACGGATTCATCCCGCTTTCGGAACGACAAATTTCGTTTTATACGGATCAGTATTTCAGTTTCATCCATCCCGATTTTGTTGCCCTGGTGCTTGACGACCGGGATGATGTGGTGGGTTTCGGGATTACCATGCCGGATTTAAGCAGGGCGCTCCAGCGGGCTAATGGTTCTCTCTTCCCATTTGGATTTATTCACCTGATGAAGGCCATGAAAGTCAACGACACCGTGCACATGTACCTTGTTGGGGTTCGCCCCGATTACCAGGAGAAAGGTGTGCTGGCCCTTGTCTATCATGAACTTACAAAAACCTATATCGAGAAGAGAATCAGGGTTGCCCGGACCCATGCCCTGCTCGAAAATAATCAGAGGGTGGTATCCATCTGGAAAAATTATGACGGCAGAGTCAACATCAGACGCAGGTGTTGGGTGAAACAATGGACAATGAACAATGAACAATTGACAATTGACAATTGACAATTGAAAGGAATTGAAAATGGGAAATGGAAAACGCTCTATTCGCTGATCCCCATTCGCCATTCGCTAATCTTTATTCGCTGATTCCGGCTGCTCCTTCTCCCGTTTCTTCTTTTTCTTCCGCTTCGACATGAGGGCTTTTCCGAAGGTCAATGCTTTACCCAAAAATGTTGCACTGTGTGTAACTTCGCCCAACAGGCTTGTCGAAAGATTCCTGAGCGTAAATGTATCCAGGATTTTCCGGTAGTCACGGTGAATGTGCTCCTCCGTCCTGAGGATTTCAAGTTTGAGCCGCTGCCGCTCCAATTCCAGATCTTTCAGGGATGTAATGGTTCCCGGTTTTATGGTATATCGTTTACTCATGCGACGAATCCTCCTCCATTAAAACTTTAGTGATCTGAGTGACCAGGGGATTGAGGAATATCTGATGACGTTTCCGATAAATGATCAGTCCGGCAATAACATACAGCGCGGTTACAATCAGCGCTCCGGCCCAGGTTGGCCCCACGACCTCGCCGAACCAGAACATAAATGCCAGCGAAAGAAAGAGCAGCATGAACATGGCCAGTATAAAAAACACCACCGCGATCAGAAAAGCGGAGACTACCCGCGATATTTTTTCGGTGATCACCAGCTTGAAAAGGTCGATCCGCAGGTTTATGTAGTCTTTGACATTCTCGGTAAGCGACGAGATATTGTCGGAAATAGGGCCCGTTTCCATTAACTTACCTCCTCCTTATCAGATTCTTCCTGATCCGGATCTGGACCGGTTTCTTCTCCGCCCAGAGCCGATTTCATGGCACTTAGCTTCTCGGAGAGCCCGTCCTCGACGAAATCGGCGAATCCCATGATCCTTTTCTTTAATCTTTTCCGGGTCTTTGAACCCTTGGCAGGGGCGATCAGCATCCCGATCCCGATTCCCGCGGCCAGCCCGAAAATTCCCGCCAGCAATGCATTTGATCCTGTTTTAGCCATATCTGTAGGTTTTATGATTATTACAACGTTAAGAATTGCACATCTGTTATGTATGTCCGGTAACTACCGGAATCCGGTGATTTTCTGTCAGCTCCGACCGGGCAGTAAAGGGGTTCCTCTGAAGCTGGCTCTGAATTCATGAATGACGATCTTCAGGAGGCCGTATGCCGGAACCGCAACAACCATTCCGATGATTCCCCCGAAACTTGCAGCGGCGATGACCACCAGAAAAACCTCGACCGGATGTGCTTTTACGCTTTTCCCCTGAATGATGGGAGCAAAGATATTGTTATCGATCATTTGCACTATGAACATGGCAGCCAGAATCCTGATAACCGTAGGCATGATGAGCGTGTAGTCGCCAAGGGCAACCACCCCCGTCACTCCGATAAGCACTCCCATGATCATGGAGATGATACCCCCGATGTAAGGGATGATGATGACGACACCTGCAAAAAAACCAATTACCAGCGCGCTGGGAACGCCGACAATGTATAGTGCAAGCGTATAGGTGGTGATGTTGGCAAATATCTGAAGAATGAGACCGACCATATAACGGGATAAAAGCTTTTTGCTTTTTGCCATGATGTTTTTTACCTGTTCTTCATACGCCCTGGGGGTGAATACCAGAATTCCATGCGAGAGGAGCGTGGGATCTGAAAGGAAAAAGAAGGAGAGGAAAGCGATAGCGAACAGGTTTATAAAAAATGTTCCGGTGAACGAAATAATAGAGGTGAAAACACCGGAAAGAAAGGTCAGATCCAGGAACTGGACTATGGATTGTTTGATGCTTTTTTCAATCGTGACCCCCTTGGGCATCAGCCCGTAGCGATTGATCAATTGCTGGAGGCTGGCCATCTCTTTCTGGTAAAACTTTAGCAATTCCGAACTATCGATGTTGCTTATCAGTTGTACCTCATTGATTACCAGCGGGATAATCGTTGCGAAAATTCCCAGGAACAGCGCGAGGATCAGTACCAGGGTTATGATGACGCTCAAAACATGAGGAAAATGAAACCTTCCGATCCGGATCCGGTCGAGCAGGTCGACCAAGGGTGAACCAATGATGGTGATAACTCCCGCAACGATGATGAAGATCACGATTTCGCTGAAATACCAGACTAAAAATCCGGCGCCAGCCACCAGGAGGATGAGGAAGAAAAGTTTGTTTTTCTGATAGAGTTCACGCATAAGAGTGGTGCATGTTAAGAACCGGAATGCCCGGTGATATCAAGTGAAACATGATTTCTTACATTGCAAACCGGTTCCTGTTGGTTATAAAAAATAATGAACACGCGACACCAGAGTGTTTCTACAAATGTAATCGAAATATTCCTGCCTTCTCAATGTCCCGGTGAACATTTTTTTACCGGAGATATTTGCTGAAACCTCGTGACCCTTAGCAAATCAGGAGAGCAGGGAATCGGCTGTGAGTACGGCCAAAACGAGGAAGAGGAAGAGGTTGGCGCTTACAAAAACCAGCCGGTAGCGGAGAGAAGATACCAGGAAAAGCTGCCAGGCGGCGATCAGTACAGCAACGGCAATGATGGTGATGGGAAGCGGTTTCCGGAACCTACGGAACAGCATAAAAAGGATCGGAAGGAGGAGTCCGCCGATCTGGACGAATCAGAACAACAGGGCATCCTTGCCGGCAAGAAGCTCATGAAGATGAACGGCATCAGCCCTTTTAAGTTTATAACCGGGAACAAGGAACTCATTCAGGTTAAAGTACAGGTAAACCAGCGATACGGTTGCAAGGACTTTCCACATGTTGTTGAAATGAAGGTCGGTGAGATAATCCGAAAGTTTATAATTCTTTCTGAAGAAGAACATGGCCAGGATGACAGCCGCGGTACCGGCAACAAAGGCGCCGGAAACGAAATAGGGGCCGAAGATGGTACTGTCCCAGCCTGCCCGGGAAGTCACGGCGAAAAGCCATGAGGTCACGGTATGGATGGATAACGCCGCCGGAATGATCAGGATGAGCAGGATCCTGATGGAACGGTGTATGATCCTGTTTTGCTCGGGAGTGTCGCGGTAATTCAGCGAAAGAACTTTGTAAACGGTCCTGAGCCAGGCCGGAAGGGTGGTCACTTTCCGCTGGAAGCGACGAAGAACACGAAGTTGGAAAGGTACATTCCCCAGGAAACATAGTCGCGGATCCCGGCTACCCCCAACCCGTTCTTTAACTGAAGGGAGTATGCGTAAAGGCACACCAACAGGGAGATTGTCAGAAATCCCATCCATGCCAGGAACCCTTTGTTCAACCTGATGTGATGGGTAAGATCTCCGGTAATTTTTTCAAGGGTAAAATCTTTTTCAGCCATGATGGTCAAGCTTTGGTTGGTGTTTCACCAGGTTGGTTTTTAAACGGGAAGAGGCGGTTTTTGGGAGGGAGGTAGTACACCCGGGGCTTTGTACCGAGTTCCGGCATGAGCTGATAGCCACCATTGTCGCGTAATAGTTTACTCAGACGAACTGTCTCTTTCGTCGTCCCGTTGGTCACCGCATCTTCATTTTCATCGCTAAAATAATAAACTCCGTTCGGGCAGGCCGAAACGCAGTAAGGCAATTTTTCCTCACGCAACCGGTCCGCGCTGAAGAGGCATTTGGACACGGTGCCTGGTTTCTGAGGCACGTTCAGCTCCACGTTATAATCCAACCCTTCGTCCTGTGCGGCATCCTTAGGCTCGATCCAGTTGAATATCCGGGCAGAATATGGGCAGCATGCCGCAATACAAAACCTGCAACCGATGCAGCGTTCATTGTCGATGAGCACGATGCCGTCCTGCCTTTTGTAGGTGGCATCGACCGGACACACCGGGACACAAGGAGGATTGTCGCAATGCTGGCAGTTCTTAGGCATGTGGTAGGGAACCGTATTCGGTGTGTCCTGCATTTGCAACGTGTTGATATGATACTGCTCCGGACGAAGATGGTGCGCTTCCTGGCAGGCTGTAATACAGCGGCGTGCATTGCGGCAATGGGATAAATCGACCACCATCACCCAACGCCGGCCGGCAATCCCTTCACGGCCCAGGTACTGGTATTGCTCCGTGCCGGTCTTTTAATGGGCTTTAATCTCCAGCGAATCAACCTTTACCAATTTTCCATCCTGGGTCAACAAAACCCGTTGTTCCCCTGATCCCTCCTTTTTGGCTTCGAAAATATGCCCGGAATAGAGCGCGGCGCCTCCCGTGGCAACACAAACACCCGCCAACCCCGGGTTTTTCAGAAAATCCCTTCTTGATGAAGGGTTCTTTTCAGACTCCTGCTGAGGGCGGATCGGATCGTTTTCTTCCATATTCAGATATTGATAAAAATATATGTAGCTGAATAAAATATAGACAAAAATAAATCATTATCCTTCCACGGTACTAACATATATTAATTTGTGTATAATCTAAATAATCAGTCCCTTGCAGGAACCCGAAAAGCGACAACTCCAGGGCCCTAAAACGGGAATATCATCGAGATCTTATAGGCAAAATTATCACCGGCATAAAGGAACGAATAGGGCCCCCACCGGTAATACGCACCAATGCCGATCTTATAAAGCTGAAGGTTTACCAGGTTGTTGATCAGAAGCCCCGATTCATAATAGCCCAGGTTCATCTCTTTCGGGTTTATGGTGTTGTATGCATACCGTTCTTTATAATCCAACCATCCGAACCCGATATTCTGGGAGATGGCGAATTCAGGATGAAACCATTTTTTACCCCGGAAAAGCAGGTATCCGAAGTCATGATAAAGATAAAGCGAAAAATATTTATTCGATAAAAATTCATTGTTCCGCATGGTGGCGAAACTGTTGGGGGCGTACAACGTGATGAAGCGGTAACTCCCTGGCGCGTAATACAAATTGCATGCGGGTATGGGCTGTCCGATGTACCCCCCATTGAATTGTACGGTAAATTTTCCTATAAACTTGATATTAAATGTTTTACGAATTTTTACGTCGATCCGGTCGTAATCGAATTCGCCGTTCAGAAACCCTTTGATTCCCCGCGTGTACTGAAGCCAAATCACGGGGTATCTGGTGCCAAGTGAGATCTTGTTGTTGACGGTCTGAATAAATTTTTCTCCATACGCCCATTTGAAACCCGCCGTGAGCGTAGTAAACCGGAACTGATCCTGCAGAATTACAGCATCACCTTCGGAAGTTGCAAAATCGTAGGTGGTGGTCTGTTTTTGTTCGCTGATAAGACTGAAGTTGAAGAGAACAAATTTCAAAGCCCTGAATCCGGCTGAAAAATTGAAGCTTTCGGCGCGGTCCATCTTTTTCAGCAACAACTGCCTGAAATTTCCCGACAGGATTGATTCGTGGTCACTTGGGTAACTGACACCCCCCGATTCGGTAAGATCGTACGAATAAGATCCGCCCAGGGTGATGTCATGCCGGCGGTTGACCAAAAACCGGATATCTCCTCCATATTTCGAAGTTACAATGGCAAACGCGTACTGGTAAAACCCGCCAACCCTGAACCACCGTGCGAGTTTATCGTTGGTGTGGAGCCCCGCGCCCAAAACCATTCCTTCATAGGTGTTGTAATTTGCAAAGCGGCTTATGTCCAGATCAATGGGCCCCCAGGGTATTTTTCCGGTCAGGAGTGTTTGAACCGATTTGGCCAGTTTATCAAAATTATTCTCTTTCCCGATGCTGTCGAGAACCTGGTAAGTCCGCCGATCCTTGTTGGTCAGACTGTCGGTGCGGTACTGGTCCCAGAAGAGTTCGTTCCGCGATGTCGCCATGGGATCGACTTCGACATCCAGGTGCGAGAACTCCCGTCGGACCAGTTCCGGGTTCAGTACCAGGTCGCGGATATAGCTCCGGCCCCGGCCGATCGCTTTGTACTTGCCGATTCGCAGGTTGTTGAAACCAACGTCGGTATTGAGCTGAACAGGAAACCACCGGGTGCCCTCAATTAACTCGTACATCTGGTGTATTCGGATCATCATCCCTCCGGTGGAGGTATAGGGTTCGGCGCTTACATTCTGGATCGCCCAATGAAAGGTGTTGATGGCCAAAACCCCTTTCAAACCGTCAAAATTGGTGCCTTTCCGGGGCCTGAAACTGATGATGAAAACCGTATCCTTCCCCGTATAGGTGGTATCCTCAATCTTAAAAAAATACTTGTTCAATCCCCCGGCTCCGATCGGATTGACATAATTATTTTGAAAAATCGTAATGACCGGCTTATAAAAAGAGAACGACTGGATCTGGGTGGTGAGCAGCACGAAAATCGGATCCTTGAAGCCCGACATTTTGGTGGCAATGACTTTATTGTAGTTTTTGTCCGGCGCCATGAATTTCCTTTTGGTCACGTTTTCCATCAGAAACAGGTATTGATCCCCGATCAGGTTTTCCAGCAACCGCGAGGCAGAATCGCGCCGGGCCGGATCGATTCCCGCCGAATCGTCCTCCACCCTTAATTCGACGCCGAAACCGGTCGAAGAGGCGATGCCTGTAGTGTCGGTCAGCGCGCTGAAGTCATTGATTACCGTCGTGTCGATATCCAATGTAAAGATGGTCTTGTCGTAAGCTGTATAAGAAAAGGAGGTCACTTTTTCCGGATCGTTCTGGTCGCGGTTTCCCATTACATTGCGGATGATCCGGTGGGCGGGATTGATCCCGGGAAGAATCTCCACTTCCCGCAGATCGATCTCTTTTGCCGTCATCAGAATCACCAGGTCGCTGGTCCGGCTGCCGACCTTCATGGTTTTGGGTTCGTATCCTACATAGGAGAGCCTGAGGGTCTGAACCGGTTTGCCCGAGCGGATCCTGAATTTTCCGTCAATATCGGTTGTGCCGCCGGTATTGCTGCTGTTTATGACGATGTTGACAAATGCGAGGGGCGCTTTTGATTTGGAATCGAACACCCGTCCTGAAACAGTGTAAAGATCCTGGTTGACGGCTGTGAGCGGAATGAACAATAGAACCGATAACAGGAGGTGCCAGCGTTGATTCATAGAAGTTGATTTTTTCAAAGATAAGAAACCTCTGAAGAATCCAAAAAGACCCTGAAAAAATTTGTACCTTTCCGCGGAAAAACCGGGATGCCAGCATCTGTTGGATCCCGAAACACAAGGATAGATGGATGAGAAGACTTTTCCCCTGATTGCCAAGACTGTGTCGGGTCTTGAACCGGTGCTGGCCGAAGAACTGACCCTCCTGGGAGTTCCGGATGTGATGGTGTTGAACCGTGCAGTATCCTTTACAGGGGACAAGGCGACGATGTATCGTGTAAACTACCTTTGCCGTACCGCGCTGCGGATATTGAAACCCCTGTTCCATTTCGAGATCGGGGATCAGGATACGCTTTATGAGCAGATGAATGCTTACCCGTGGGAAACGGTCATGGATGTCGGCCAAACCTTTGCGATCGATGCCGTGATCTCTTACACGGTTTTCACCAATTCGCAGTTTGTTGCGCAGCGGGCGAAGGATGCCATTGCCGACCGTTTCCGTCAAATCGGGGGGAAACGCCCGTCGGTCGATCTGGATCATCCGGATTTAAAAATAAACGTGCACCTTTTCAGGGATCTTTGTACTGTTTCGGTTGATTCATCCGGTCAGTCGCTGCACCGCCGGGGCTACCGGAAGAGTGCCGGCCCGGCCCCGATCAATGAAGTGCTGGCAACGGGTTTGATCAGGTTGTCGGGATGGTCGCCCGAATTCCCCTTGCTGGACCCGATGTGCGGATCTGGTACCATCCTGATTGAAGCAGCGATGCTGGCGAAACAAATTCCCGCCGGGTATTTCCGGAAGGACTATGGCTTTATGACCTGGAGGGATTACGACAACGCGCTGTGGGAAGAGGTCAGGAAAGCGTGTGATGCACAGATCACGACAACGGGTATTCAGATTGCCGGATTTGACCGGGCTTCGCGGGCCATCATGTCGGCGACGGAAAACCTGCAGCTCACGGGTTTGAAGGAGGAGATCAGGTTGGAAACAGTTTCATTCGAAGATTCGGCGCCTCCTTTCGAAAAGGGGTTCATCATCTCGAATCCGCCCTATGATGAACGGTTGAAACTGGATGATTCCGTGGCATTTTATAAGATGATCGGTAATGTGATGAAACGGAAATATGCCGGGTTTACGGCCTGGCTGATATCGTCCGACCTGGAATCCCTGAAATTTGTCGGGCTACGCCCATCCCGGAAAATCACCATCTTTAACGGACCGCTCGAATGCAGGTTCATGAAGTTCGATCTGTTTGAGGGCAAGAAAGGTCACAACCCGGGAAAGGGAGGCACAATGCCATAAAATTGAGTACCTTTGCATTTTAAGTAAAACCTATGTCACACATCACTAAAATCGGAGTTATGACTTCGGGGGGCGACTCCCCGGGGATGAATGCCGCCATCAGGGCGGTCGTTCGTACGGCCATTTTCTGCGGCCTCGATGTCTATGGCATTTACCGCGGTTATGAAGGATTGATTGATAACCACATCGAGCAGATGTACAGCCATTCGGTTTCCAACATCATCCAGCGCGGGGGAACTATTCTGAAAACCGCACGCAGCAAAAGGTTTATGGAATACCAGGGCCGTTTACAGGCGTTCAACAACCTAAAGGAGCACAACATCGATGCTTTGGTCGCAATCGGAGGGAATGGTACCTTCACGGGAGCTTCGGTCTTTAACAAGGAATTTGATTTTCCGATCATCGGGTTACCCGGTACCATCGACAACGACCTCTTCGGGACCGACTCCACAATCGGTTACGATACGGCCATAAACACCGTTGTTGAGGCTGCCGACAAGATCCGGGATACTGCCACTTCGCACGAACGTCTCTTTTTCCTGGAGGTGATGGGACGGGATGCGGGATTTATTGCCCTCCGGAGTGGTATCGCCTGCGGCGCAGAGTTTATCCTGGTACCGGAGACGACGACTTACATCGACAACCTTGCCCGGCTTCTGCGCCATGACTGGAGAAAGAACAAAACCTCCGGAATCGTGATCGTTGCCGAAGGAGATGACATGGGTGGCGCCTATGAAGTTGCTAAACAGGTCAAAGAGAAAATTCCGGAAATCGACACCCGGGTTACCATTCTGGGCCATATTCAGCGGGGAGGTTCCCCCAGCGCCTATGACCGGGTTCTGGCCAGTTCTCTGGGATTTCTGGCTGTGAAAGGATTGTTGGATGGACATCGGGACTCGATGGCGGGGATTATCGATAAGGTCGTAACTTTTACCCCTTTTGAAAAGGCTATCAAACACACGAAAGATATCAACAAGGAGATGCTCGAGATGTCGCGCATCCTGGCGCTGTAATAGCAATTCCTTTTTCTTTGGAACGGATCACTTTGTTTGCTGACGTGCTGCTGCCCCTTCCGGTAAGCGGCACTTTTACCTACCGGGTGCCTTTTGAACTGAACGATCAGATCAGTCCGGGGATCCGTGTGGTTGTCCAGTTCGGGAGCCGAAAAATTTATACAGCCCTTGTCCTGAAGGTACATGATCAACCTCCCGGAAGAACGCCGAAGTATGTACTCTCCATACTCGACCAGGAGCCGGTTGTCAGGCCTGTTCAGATGAATTTCTGGAAATGGCTGGCCGATTATTACCTGTGCACGGCCGGCGAAGTCATGAATGCTGCATTACCGGCCGCACTGAAACTGGCCAGCGAGTCAAAGATCGCCTTGAATCCGGCTTTTAATGCAGATCTCTCTGTTCTGAATGAACGTCAGGTGATCCTCGTGGAGGCATTGCATCACCGAAAAGTCATCGCGGTCTCCGAAGTTTCGAAGATCCTGGAACTTCAGAAAACCATTCCGGTGATCAAATCACTGATTGACCTCGGAGTCATCGTTTCCGATGAAGAGCTTACCGATCCTTTTAAACCGAAGCTTGAACCTTTTTTAAGGCTGTGCCCTCCCTATTCGGAACAGGAAGATTTGCTGACCGGTCTTTTCTCCCGGCTTGAAAAAAGCGCCCGCAAACAATCGGATATTCTGATGACGCTGCTGAGAATTTCCGGGTTCGGAGCCGGCAGTTTAAAGGAGGTCAGCCAAAAAGAGCTGCTGAAACAATCCGGGGGAGGACAAACCTCGCTCGACGGGCTGATCGGGAAAGGGATCCTCGAACGGTATCAACGGATGGTTAGCCGGTTCGCTCCGGAAGTGGCTGAAAAACCTGTGGAATCCATTGAGCTTTCAGAAGTACAGGAAAAAACACTGGATGCAATCCGGGCCGAATTTAAAACCCGGGATGTGGTGCTTCTTCACGGTGTTACCTCGAGCGGTAAAACGGAACTGTATATTAAACTGATCCAGGAAACGATCAGCCAGGGTAAACAGGTGCTCTTCATGCTGCCTGAAATAGCGCTCACGGCTCAGATAATTAACCGGCTGCGTAAGTATTTCGGAGCCCGGGTTGGCATTTACCATTCACGGTTTAACCATCATGAACGCGTCGAAGTTTGGCATTCGGTACTACACCAGGGGCCGGAAACCCGTCCGGGCGAACAAAGGTACGACATCGTGCTGGGCGCCCGCTCGGCTTTGTTTTTACCGTTTTCGAACCTGGGACTGGTCATCGTTGATGAAGAGCACGATTCCTCCTTCAAGCAGTACGATCCCGCACCGAGGTACCACGGCCGCGACGCTGCCCTTTACCTGGCCCGCTTACATGGAGCAAAGACATTGCTGGGCTCTGCCACCCCATCGGTTGAGAGCTATTTCAATGCCCTTTCAGGAAAATATGCACTGGTGGAACTGACCGAACGGTACGGGAAACTGGAACTCCCCGCTGTGCAGGTTATCAACCTGAAGGAGGCACACCGTATCGGAATGATGAAGAGCCACTTCTCAACGGTTCTTCTTGAAGAAATCGAAGCAACCCTCTCACGAAAGGAGCAGGTGATCATATTCCAGAACAGACGGGGATTTTCACTTCGGCTCGAGTGTGACCTCTGCCATTGGATGCCTGCCTGTAAATTTTGCGATGTGACCCTCGTCTATCATAAAAAGATCAACCAGTTGCGGTGCCATTACTGCGGGTACGTCAGTAAAATCCCTGAACAATGTCCCGATTGTCATGGGACGAATATCAGGATGAGGGGCTTCGGCACGGAAAAGGTTGAAGAAGAATTGGGCGTGATTTTCCCCGACGCTGTGATCTCGCGGATGGACCTGGACACAACCCGGAGCAAAAATTCACACCAGAAAATCATCGAAGATTTTCAGGAGGGGAAAGTGGATATTCTGGTGGGTACCCAAATGGTCACCAAGGGGCTTGACTTTGACCATGTGAGCCTCGTCTGTATCTTAAATTCCGATAACATGCTGAATTATCCCGACTTCCGTTCTGCCGAGCGGGCTTACCAGTTGATGGCACAGGTAAGCGGCCGGTCAGGGCGCAAAGGAAAGCAGGGTAAGGTTATCATCCAATCCTATAACCCGGAACACATGATCATCCGGGATGTTGTGAACCACAACTACCTGGCAATGTTCCGCCAACAGATCGCCGAGCGGCAGAGATTCCGTTATCCACCCTATTACCGGCTGATCCAGATAAAATTGAAACACAGGGATGCCGATGCGCTCAACAGGGCTGCCGATGAACTGGCCACGATGCTGAGGCAACAATTCGGGAAACGGATTCTGGGTCCTGAATATCCGATGGTATCGCGCATCATGAACTACTACATTAAGAACATCCTGCTTAAGATCGAACGGGAACCATCGCTGGTTATGATGAAAGAAAAACTCATGAAGATATTGGGTGAATTTCAAAAGAGGCCGGCCGCCCGGTCGGTCCGGATCATTCCGGATGTGGATCCTCAGTAGTATCAATAACCAGGTAAAGATCTTCCCCTTCCTTTTTCATCAGGAATTGCTCGCGCGCGAATTTTTCAAGGCGGAGACTGTCTTCAAGAAGTTGACGGGTCAGCGTGGAATCTTTTCGGATCTCCTGCAGATAAAATTGTTTCTCCTGGTTTAACCCGTCAAGTTTTTGCTGCAATTTGTTGCGGGTGACCAGATTGTTGCTGTCGAAAAACACCAGCCACACAATAAAGGCGGTGGTGGTAAGAAAATATTTATTGAGAAGAAACCGCAAGATTTTTTTAATGATTTCCATGGTTCAGTTTCTCAATCAGAACGTTGATTCGGATGCGGATTCCAGCTCTTTTTTCAGATGGTTGTAAATTTCAACCTGGGAACGATAGGGCGGGCTGTCGTTCTTTTTGTAAATGTTTGGCTCACCGGGGCCGATGATGCGTGCCTTCACGTTGTCGGATAACTGAATTTGCAACATCGTCCGCAATTGTTCCCTGATCCCGGGATCAAAAATCGGAGTTGCCACTTCGATCCGGTTATCGAAATTTCGAACCATCCAGTCGGCGGATGTGATAAAGTATTGATGATTCCCTCCGTTGCAGAAGACAATCACCCGGGCGTGTTCCAAAAAACGATCAACAATGCTGATGGCTTCAATGTTCTCACTGATCCCGGGTAGCCCGGGAACGAGGGTGCATATACCCCGGATGATCAGTTTGATTTTTACGCCGGCCTGGCTTGCCTTGTAGAGTTTTTTCACCATGATGCTGTCGACCAGACTGTTTAGTTTGATGATGGCCCAGGCCTCCTTGCCCCCGAGGGCGTTCTTGATCTCCCTGTTTAAAAGTTTGATGTAGAAATTCCGCATGTTGAACGGGGCTACCACCAGTGTCTTGAATTTATAGGGCCGGTAGTTCTCCTCTATCAGGTGAAAAGCATTCACGACATCGGCACATATTTTCTGATTTGCCGTAAGGAGGCTGACATCTGCATAAACACGGGCTGTATCTTCGTTAAAATTCCCCGTTCCCAGAAATGAAAAATAGACGTTGCTGTTGTTTTCCTTGCGCCGGATCAGGATCAGTTTGCAATGTACCTTGAACCCGGGGATACTGTGAATGACCTTGACGCCCTCTTCCCGCAAACGCTCGCTCCAGTAAATGTTGGCTTCTTCATCGAAACGGGCCTGAAGTTCCATGAAAACCGCAACATACTTGCCATTCCGCGCAGCATTAATCAAGGCATTGATCACGCTTGAATTCCTGGCTGCCCTGTAAATGGTCATCTTGATCGAACGCACCCTGGGATCAATGGAGACTTCCCGCAAAAGATCTATGATATACTGGAACGACTGGTACGGGTAATGGAGCAGGATATCTTTTTTCCGGATCGATGAAAGAATACTCCTGTTTTGAGGCAGATCTTTATGACCCAGGGGGATGAATGGCTCGTATTCCAGTTCCCGGTGATCGAGATTGGGAAAACCCATGAAATCCTTGAAATTGTGATACCTTCCACCGCCCCTGATGGGATCGTCTTTCGTGATTTCAAGTCTTTTGGTGATGATCCGTAACAGGTCCTGGGGAATCGATTGGTCGTAAACAAATCTTACCGGTATGCCTCTTTTTCGTTGTTTCAAACTTTCAGTCATCACTTCGAGAAAACTCTTTGAGACATCGGTATCAATATCAATTTCAGCATCACGGGTCACTTTTACCGTGTAAGCGCTGAATGTGTCGTATCCGAAAACCGAAAAAATATCCGACAGACAATACCGGATGATGTCATCCAACAGGATGATGAATCTTTTAGTCCCTTCGGGAGGCAGGATCAGGAAGCGCGACAGGGTCTTGGTCGGAACTTCGATCAGGGCATGATCCTCCTTCAAAGCCTTATCCTTTCGCCTGAGAACAACCGCCAGGTAGATGGATTTATCACGCAGTGAGGAGATGTCCCTCAGGCTGCTGATCATGATCGGGAACAGGCAGACACGGATCTTTTCCTGGAAATATTTCCGAATGAAAATTCCCTGGTTTCCGGTGATCTGTTTCTCATTGATAATAAAAATGTTGTGGGAGGCCAACTCTCTCACGATCGATTCATAGATCTGTTGAAATTCCTTTTCCTGGGCCTGTACAACCTGGCCGATCTCTTTCAGGGCTTTCCTGGGATTTACGGGCGTGTCGTAACGAGATCGTTCCACTTTCAGCAACCTGTTCAGGGTGGCAACGCGGACCCTGAAAAACTCATCCCGGTTGTTGGAGAAAATTCCCAGGAACTTGAGCCGCTCAAGCAACGGGTTCCTCGGATCTGCCGCCTCCTGCAATACCCTTCCGTTGAAGTGAAGCCAGTTGAGATCGCGGTTCAGAATCGGTAATTTCTCTTTTGACGCCATCTACTTCAGCATTTTGGGAAATACGATAAATTCCCGGATCGCCTCAGCAGCAGGGATCTCTTCCCATGCGTCAACATTGAACGACAATGCGACCACACAGGAGGTGGGCATATTCTCGATCCCGGGATGGAGAAACAGGTTCGCCAGGTTGGTCAGCGTGGGGTTATGGCCTACAATCATGAGTGACGACAGGTCATTCGGGGTTCCATAGATAATGTCGAGGATCCGGTCGTACGATCCATCATAAATTCTGCGCTCCGTTCTGATCCCCGACACCGGGTACCCAAGTCCGTCGGCCAGGATCCTGGCGGTTTCGAGGGCCCTGCGTGCCGGACTTGACACCAGGATCCCGACGGACGTGTTCCGCTGCCGTAAAAACCCGACGATTTTACCGGTCTTTACAATGCCCTTGGTTGTGAGATTTCGTTCGGAATCCGGAATACCCGCCTCTTCCCACGAGGATTTGGCATGTCGGACCAGATAGAGCATTTTCATCTTCAGGAGACTTTTACAGGGATCGGTCGGGTTTAATGAGACATCAGGCAAAAAGCGGAAGATCAGCCATCATATCGTTAACTTTTTTCCTGACTTTAAGGATCTTTGCTTCGTTTTCGATGTCGCTGATCACTTCATCGATCAGGTTCACGATCTTGGGCATATCCTTCTCTTTCAACCCACGCGTGGTAACGGCCGGTGTTCCTACGCGTAGCCCTGAGGTCTGGAATGGCGAACGGCTGTCGAAAGGAACCATATTCTTGTTAACGGTGATATCGGCCCGTACCAGTGTGTTTTCAACCTGTTTCCCTGTGATATCCGGAAATTTTGTGCGAAGGTCGATCAGCATCAGATGGTTGTCGGTTCCGTCCGAGATCACATGATACCCTTTTTGCATGAATGCTTTTGCCATCGCTGCAGCATTCTTCCTGACCTGGATCACATAGTCCATGTAATCATCCGAGAGGGCTTCAAAGAACGATACCGCTTTGGCTGCAATGACATGCTCGAGGGGGCCGCCCTGGACCCCGGGGAAAACGGCCGAATCGAGGAGCTGCGACATCATTTTGATCTCGCCTTTGGGTGTTGTCAGCCCCCATGGATTCGGGAAATCCTTACCCATCATGATCATTCCGCCCCTCGGCCCGCGAAGCGTTTTATGTGTGGTAGTGGTTACAATATGGCAATAGGGAAGCGGATCATTGAGCAATCCTCTCGCGATCAACCCGGCCGGGTGCGCAATGTCGGCCATGAGCAGTGCGCCGATGCTGTCGGCAATTTTTCGCATCCTGCGATAATCCCAGTCCCGGGAATAAGCAGAGGCCCCGGCAATAATGAGCTTTGGCCGAATCGCCTTCGCCTTTTCCTCCATCTTATCATAGTTGATCACACCCGTCTCCTGTTCAACCTGGTATCCGACGGCTTTATACAGAATTCCTGAAGAGTTGACCGGCGAACCATGCGAAAGATGACCTCCATGCGCCAGATCCAGACCCATGAAGGTGTCGCCGGGTTTCAAACAGGTCATCAGCACCGCCATGTTAGCCTGTGCGCCCGAATGGGGCTGAACATTCACCCATGCGGCATTGAATAACGCCTTTGCCCGGTCGATCGCCAGCTGCTCCGACTCGTCAACATGCTGACATCCCCCGTAATATCTTTTTCCCGGGTACCCCTCGGCGTACTTGTTGGTGAGACATGAACCCATGGCCTTCAAAACCTGGTCACTGACAAAGTTCTCAGATGCAATCAACTCCAGACCGCTTGTCTGACGATGCAATTCACTTTTGATGATCCTGAAAAGCGCGGTATCTTTTTTCATGATGGTTAAAATTTTTATGACAAATATTTCGTTTGATTTATTGGCTTTTCGATACGACAAAAGTAAGATTATTTCAGAAATTTATGGATATTTGCCTTTAAAGTAAACAGGAAACTCCCGGGGGAGGAAAAGAAGCGCCATGGATCCGGGAAACAGAATTCAAAATTCAAAGTTCAAAGTGCAAAGTTCAAAGTTGGTTTTGGTCGACATTTTGAAAATTACCTTTTTATCTTCCCGGTACCGCTCCATTCGGTGTGCGATCTTCCTCCTGTTGTTCCATCCCTTTTTTGTTTCCGCACAACTCAATGCCGGGGAGGAAGTCACAATTAACCCCGGGGTACCGGTGACCCTCACGGCGAATTACGGACTTTTAGCCCAGGGAGTCACCACCTCCGACAATCATGTAGAAGGCCCTTTTAATATCGGTTTTCCCTTCACCTTCTATGGCCAGACCTATACCCGGTTCTCTATCGGCGACAACGGGTGGGTTAGTTTTACGCATGACGTGAACTGGGGGGCCACGCGGAACATCCGCCTTCCGAGTTCAGCTCCGACCAGCCCTAAAAATTGTATTCTTGGAGCAATGGAAGATTACAACCCCATACAAGCCGGAAGTCCCTACATTTTTTACCAGACCATCGGAACCGAACCTAACCGCCGGTTGGTTGTGATGTGGTGCCAGTGCCCGATGGTGGGGTGTATGACCAACTACGTCACCTTCCAGATTGTTTTAAAGGAAGGCGATACCATCGAAACGCATATTTTCAGCAAGCCCATCTGCCCCAACTGGGATAACAGGTGTACCATCGGTTTGCAGGATGAAACCGGCTATCTATGCGATACCCTGCCCAATATGGCCCGAAATTCGACCAGTTGGAGCGCCGAACGCGAAGGGTGGCGCTTTGTACCCGCCTCACAGAATACATACACCGTCACACGGATTCCGTATTCCATGTTTCCTATTACACCGGGTGATAAAATTACCTTTACCTGGTACGAGGGATCCGAATTTCTCTCTGATCAGCAAAGTGTGGTGGTGGCGCCAACCGAAACCACAACCTATCAATCCTTCTGTACCTTATGCAGCGGTGAAACATACAGCAGTACCGTGACTGTGATCGTCGAACCATACATTCCCAATGCCTTTACACCCAACGGCGACGGCTTGAACGATTTTTTCAGGATCAAAGGCATCCCCCGTGAGAATATTACCCTTTTCAATCTCCAGATCTTTGACCGTTGGGGGCAGCAGGTTTTTACAGCCCAAGATATCGACATGCCCTGGAACGGATTGATGCAGGGGACCGGCGAACCCTGCCCGGGCGGAGTCTATTCCTGGGTCATCTATTATGAAGATAACAGGAAGTTTAAAACCGGGAATTCGGGAACGATCCTGTTGTTGCGGTAACCGGCACTTCTGTGAGAGTTTTAGGTCGCGCAGGCTAAATATGAATAATCTCTTATTATTTGTATGATGAAAAAAAGCATTTCTTTTCTGAACTGGATCCTGATGGTGATCTTCCTGATTCCTGAACCGGCGTGCGATGTTGCGCAACAGGCGCAGAAGGCATCCAACCTGGTGCGTTGCGATTTCAGGATTAAGACGGTCGACAAACTGAGTATCGCAGGAGTCTCTTTTCAAAATGTCCGTTCGGCTGGTGACTTAAGTATCACTGACCTGGCACGGATCATGGCCGGATTGACCAGTCCGACCGTTCCGCTGTCGTTACAGTTAAACCTGGAAGGCCGTAATCCGAATACGACCCCGGCCGGGTTGAACCGTTTGGAGTGGATCCTGTTTATTGATGAAATACAGATGACCAGTGGGTTGCTTGAGAATCCCTTCACGATCCCCGCGACAGGAACAGCGACTATCCCCATTCAGATCGGAATGGATTTGAAACAGGTACTCAAAGGGAAATCGGCCGATGCGATTCTGAATTTCTGTATGAATCTTGCGGGTATCGGCAATGTACCAACCCGTTTCAAAGTAAAACTCAAACCCACCATTTACCTTGGAGGCGTTCCCCTTTCCTATCCCGGCTATTTTGTTGTAAGGACTTCTTATGGATCCAATTGACCCTTCATGAATTCCATTTAAAGCTCTTGTTATACACAGTATCTGATGAAAGCCTGAGAGTGTCCGTGAATTTCTATTTTATTACCGTTTCAAAGATTTTAACTGTTCATTTTTTCTTACATTTGCACACTTAATTTTGAAGCATATGTTTTTAAACTCAAATAAATTCAGGGGAGAGGGTTTGACGTATGATGATGTGCTTCTCGTTCCGGCATACTCTGAAGTTCTTCCGCGCGAAGTGGATGTCACCTCCTTGTTTACGAAGAATATCCGGCTGAATATTCCAATCGTTTCAGCCGCCATGGACACAGTGACCGAATCGCGAATGGCTATTGCCATGGCCCAGGAGGGTGGTATCGGCGTGCTGCATAAGAATATGACCATCGAAGAACAGGCGATGCAGGTCCGAAAAGTAAAGCGTGCCGAAAACGGGATGATCCTGGAGCCTGTCACCCTCGAAGAAAATGCACTGGTTGGTGACGCGCTTGCCATGATGAAGGAGTATGGAATCGGGGGAATCCCTGTCACCAACTCGGAAAATGTTTTGGTAGGGATCATTACCAACCGTGACCTCCGCTTTGAACGCGATCATACCCGACCCGTCACGGAGGTCATGACCCGGAATGTAATCACCATCAACGAATTTACCGACTTTGAACAGGCTGAGGCTATTTTACAAAAACATAAGATCGAGAAGCTTCCCGTCGTCGATAAACAGCACAAGCTGATCGGACTGATCACCTACAAGGATATCATCAAGATCAAGGCGCGCCCGAATGCCTGTAAGGACCAGTTGGGAAGGCTCCGCGTGGCCGGTGGTGTTGGAGTGACCAGCGATACCCTTGATCGGGTGGCAGCTCTGGTCCGTGAGAATGTCGATGCCATCGTAATTGATACGGCGCACGGACATACCCGCAGTAATATGGAAATGGCGCGTCGGGTAAAATCATCTTTCCCGGATGTCGACCTGGTTGTGGGAAACATAGCCACAGCCGAGGCTGCCAGAGATATGGCCCGTGTTGGCGTCGACGCCGTAAAAATCGGAATCGGACCGGGATCCATCTGTACCACCAGGATCATAGCCGGGATCGGTGTCCCGCAACTTTCAGCCATTTATGATGTGGCAACTGCCCTCAAGGGTACCGGTATCCCTGCGATTGCCGATGGTGGTATCAGGTATACCGGTGATATCGTTAAAGCCATAGCCGCCGGCGCACACTCGATCATGGCCGGTTCGTTGTTTGCCGGCGTCGATGAATCACCCGGCGAAACCGTTATCTTCGAGGGCCGGAAGTTCAAAACCTACCGCGGCATGGGCTCCATCGAGGCGATGCAACTGGGTTCGAAGGACCGCTATTTTCAGGATATGGAAGATGACATCCGTAAACTCGTACCCGAAGGTATTGTGGGGAGGGTTCCCTACAAGGGTTCACTTTCGGAGGTGATATACCAGATGGTGGGCGGACTGAAGTCGGGGATGGGCTATACCGGATCAACCGACATTGAAAAACTTCAGGAAGCCAAATTCATCAAGATCACTTCAGCCGGGATTACCGAAAGTCATCCCCACGATGTAACGATTACCAGCGAAGCGCCAAACTACAGCCGGTAAACCATTTTTAACCCGACCAACCATAATTAAGATCATAAAAAACCGTTATACAACTAAAATCTAAAGAAATGAACAGGGCAGCAGGTAAATATCTTATCCTTTTAGCAGCTTTCGTTACTTCCTTCGCAACGTTTGCACAGGTAAAGAACGACGAAGTACTGATGACCATCGCCGGCAAAAAGATACAAGTCGGCGAATTCATGAGTATCTATCAGAAAAACAATGTAAAAGGAGAAAATATCGATAAGAAGTCACTCGAGGAGTACCTCGACCTTTTTATCAATTTTAAGTTGAAGGTACAACAGGCCGAAGAGCTCGGTCTCGACACCCTTACCTCGTTCCGTAATGAACTGAACGGATACCGCGAACAGCTTGCAAAACCCTACTTTACTGATGAGACCACCCTCGATAGGTTGATGCTTGAAGCCTATGAGCGACAGAAAACGGATTTGCGGGCAAGTCATATTTTCTTTAAACTCAAACCATCTCCCGAACCTGATGATACCCTTACCGCATACAAGAAAGCGATGATGGTAAAGGAAAAACTGGTACAAGGCGCAAGTTTTGAGAGCATGGCACTCGAGTTTTCCGAAGATCCTTCGGCTAAAGACCGGGAAGCCAACCAACAGCACCCGTTCCTAAGAGGTAATAAAGGAGACCTGGGTTATTTCACGGTATTCGATATGGTCTATCCTTTCGAAAATGGCGCCTACAATACCGAAACAGGTTCTGTTTCGAATCCCGTGCGCAGCGATTACGGCTATCACCTGATCAGGATCACCGAACGTCGCCCGGCACTGGGGAAAGTGACAGTTGCCCATATTTTCGTATCGATCCCGAAAAATGCAACACCTGATGATTCCATGCGACTCCAGAAGCGGATCGATTCCATCTATACCAAATTGACCCAGGGTGTTCCTTTTGAGGACCTGGTGAAAACCTGCTCCGACGACAAAGGTTCGGCCGCCAAGGGCGGAATCCTGCCTTCATTTGGCGTGAACCGTATGGTGCCTGAATTCATCGGGGCAATCTATACCCTGAACAACCCCGGCGATTTCTCAAAACCGACTGTCACACCTTACGGGTGGCACATCATCAAACTGGTTGAACGGAAAGGTCAGAAACCATTCGATGAAGAAAAGCAGGAGCTTAAACAGAAGATCATGAAGGATAACAGGGGCGACCAGACCAAACAGGTCGTGATCGCACGGATTAAAAGCGAAAACGGTGTGACCGAGAACCCCGATGCAAAAAAAGATTTCTACCGCGTGGTTACCGACAGTATATTTTTCGGAAAATGGAAGGTTGCACAGGCAGGCGAACTGTCGAAAATGATTTTCAAGGTGGGCAACCGGACCTTCCTCCAGTCTGATTTTGCAGAATATCTTGAAAAAACCCAGCGGAAACAGGAAAAGCAAAAGATCGAGTCCTACGTCGACAGACTTTACGCATCCTTTTTAGATGAAAGTATCCTGAAATATGAGGATTCCCAGCTCGAAAAAAAATATCCCGAGTTCAAATCCCTGATGACAGAATACCGCGATGGCATTCTCCTGTTTGACCTTACCGATCAGAAAGTATGGTCAAAAGCAGTGAAAGATACCCTCGGCCTGAAAGATTTCTATCAGAAAAATAAAAATAATTACCTGTGGGAGACCCGCCTCGATGCCAGCATCTATACCGTGAAAGATCCCGGAGCGGTTCAACGGGTGAAAAACTTTATCAAATCCGGTCTCTCCGACACCGACTTACTCAAAGAGATCAATACCGACAGTGTCGACATCCTGAAGATAGAGAGCAATAAATTTCTGAAAAAGGAAAACAGGATCATCGACTCCATTGCATGGGTACCTGGCTTCAGCGGCGACATCAAATCGCCCGGGGGCACAATGTTTATTTATGTTCGCAAGGTTCTGAAACCCCAGCCCAAGGAGTTGAACGAAGCCAGGGGTCTGATCACTGCCGAGTATCAGAATTATCTTGAAAAAGAATGGATCAAAGCCCTGCGCACAAAGTACCCGGTTGTTGTCAATAAAGAGGTCTTCGCCAAAATAAAATAGCACTTTCCAGTGAACCGTTACCTGATTCTTTTGTTGATCGTTCTGACCTCCTGCAACACTTTTTTTAAAAATAAAACCGAGCAGGTCCTCGCACGGGTCCATGACGATTATCTATACGAATCGGATATCCGCGGAATTGTTGCTGCCGGCACCCCACGTGAAGACAGCATAACCATCGTCAATACTTTTATCAGGAACTGGGTCAGGCACCGGCTTATCATCTATCAGGCAGAGAAAAATCTGACCAATGAACAAATGGATTTTTCGAAACAACTCGAGACCTATAAAAATTCACTGATCATCTATACCTATGAACATGAACTCGTCCGTCAGAAACTCGATACACTGGTCACCGAAGAGGAAATAGAACAGTATTATGACGCGAACCAGCAGAATTTTTTACTGAAAGATAACATTGTTCAGGTCCAGTACGTGAAACTTCCCGTTGCAACATCCCAGGTCAGGCAGTTTAAAAAGCTTTTGAATTCCGATGAGCCCGATGACCATTACAAGCTTTCGGATCTTTGCGAAAAAAACGCGCTCGATTATTATCTGGATGACCAGAATTGGTTGTTGTTCCGTGATTTCCTCGGTCAGATACCTTTGAACTCATACAACCAGGAAGACTTTTTAAAGAACCATAAATATGTTGAATACCAGGATTCCCTGTTCCTTTACCTGATCCGTTTTAAAGATTTTAAGATCAAGGAGAGCGTATCACCGCTTGGTTTTGAGCGGAAAAGGATCATCGATATCATCCTCAATAAACGAAAAATGGAACTGCTGAACCGGATGGAGGAAGATATTTACCAAAGTGCGCTGAAAAACAAAAGTTTTGAGATCTTCTGAGATACGCCTAAAAACACGATTTATGAACCGCAAGCTTTTTATCCCTCTTATTTTCAGTATGTTTTTTGGACCGAGTACCCTGCTGAAGGCTCAAATGCAAAACGACACCATCATCGATGCCGTTGTTGCCGTTGTGGGTGGAAACATGATCCTGAGGTCAGACATTGAGAACCAATACCTGCAGATCAGGAGTCAGGGGAATATACAGGGAACCGCTACGAACTTAAAATGTCAGATTCTTGAGAATTTGCTATACCAAAAACTGGTATTACACCAATCACAGGTCGACAGCATTGAGGTTACTGATGCACAGGTTGAGTCGGAAATGGACCGGCGTATGCGTTATTTTATCTCACAGGCCGGAACCCCGGAACGGCTGGAAGAACACTTTGGAAAATCATTGCTTGAGATCAAAAACGAATTGCGGGATGTGATCAGGGAACAGATGCTCACGGAACAGGCGCAACAAAAGATCACATCCGATGTGACCGTGACTCCCTCGGAGGTGAAATCCTATTTCAGGAAACTACCTAAGGACAGTATCCCCCTGGTGAACGCTGAGCTTGAAATAGGGGTAATTGTTCGCCAGCCGGGAATAGGGGATGAGGAAAAGCAGCTTGCAAAGGATAAACTGAAAGGCTTTAAGGACCGGCTTGCCAAAGGCGATGATTTCAGCACGCTGGCAGTTCTCTATTCTGAAGATCCCGGATCATCCAAGCAGGGAGGCGAACTCGGAATGTTCAGACGGGGAGAGATGCGTCCCGAATTCGAAGCTGCTGCTTTTAAACTCAAACCGGGGGAGGTATCCGATATCGTCGAAACGGAAGATGGTTACCATCTGATCCAGATGATTGAACGACGCGGCGAGTACGTGAATGTGCGTCATATCCTGATCCAGCCGAAAGTCACCCTGCAGAACCTGAATAAGGCAAAGCTTTCACTCGATAGCGTTGCTTCCCTGATCACAAAATCGAAACTCACTTTCGATGAGGCCGTGATCAAATATTCCGATGATCCGAATAAGAACAGCGGCGGACTGTTGATTAACCAGGCCAGCGGAAACAGCCGATTTGAAGCATCCCAGATCGATGCAAAGATCTTTTTCGTGGTCGACAAACTGAAAGTCGGAGAGGTATCAGCGCCGGTACTGAATACCGACCGGGGGAAGCAGGACTACCGGATTTATTACCTGAAATCCAGATCCAATCCCCACAAAGCCAACCTTGAAGACGATTATACACGGATCCAGCAAGTGGCGCTTGAAAAAAAGAAAATTGATGTTATCAGCGAATGGATTTCCCGGAAAATGGCATCCACCTATATCGTGGTCATGGATTCCTACCGGTCATGCCGCTTTGAACGAAACTGGATAAAATAAAGGAACCATGGAATTTCACTCGGATGTGGAAGCAGTCGATGCGCTCGTAAGCAAGTATAACAGCCTGAAGAATGAGATTGCTACAGTCATTGTTGGTCAGGATGAGGTGATTAAAAACCTGCTGATCTCTGTTTTTTGCAAAGGCCATTGCTTGCTGGTGGGGGTGCCCGGATTGGCTAAGACATTGATGGTTAATACTTTGTCGAAAACGCTTGGCCTGAGTTATAACCGCATTCAATTTACCCCCGACCTGATGCCTTCCGACATAATTGGCACGGAAATCCTTGATGAGAACCGTCATTTCCGGTTCATCCGGGGACCGGTCTTCGCCCAGGTTATCCTTGCCGATGAGATTAACCGAACTCCGCCAAAAACGCAATCGGCCCTCCTTGAAGCCATGCAGGAGAAAGCCGTGACGGTTGCCGGAACCACCTACCATCTCGAGGAACCTTTTTTCGTGTTGGCGACCCAGAATCCCATCGAACAGGAGGGAACTTACCCGTTGCCCGAGGCGCAACTCGACCGTTTCATGTTCAATGTGTGGCTCGACTATCCGGCTTTCGGTGAGGAAATTCAAATCGTGAAATCGACGACAACTGAAAAAACGGTACAACCAAAGGTGATCCTTGATGCTGCTGAGATCCTTTTCTATCAGAATCTGATCCGGAAAGTTCCTGTCCCCGACAATGTTTATCACTATGCTGTTGAACTGGCGTCAAAAACAAGACCGGGGGCTGCGAAAGCACATCCGTGGGCACGGGAATACCTGAGTTGGGGCGCCGGTCCGCGGGCATCACAATACCTTATTCTCGGGGCAAAGTGCCATGCTGTGCTCCAGGGGAAATATTCTCCCGATATCGCCGATGTGAAAGCCATTGCCATCTCCGTCCTGAGGCACAGGATCGTACTGAATTACAAAGCAGAGGCCGAAGGGAAAACGGTGGAACACATCATCCATCAGCTCCTCGCCTGATTGATTTTCAGGAATTAATGTCAAAAAAAACATATATTTGACGAAATAGATATCTTTACCTGTTAAAAATTCTCATCATGAGACGATCCCTGTTGGTGTTTTTTACGATCCTGGTGCTTGTTCCGGGTGGATTATTGATTCAATCTGGTTGCAATCAGTCCGCTGATGAAAGCGCCTCATCACGCAGTGATACATTGAAAGGAAAGATCACGATCTCCGGAGCCTTTGCACTCTATCCGCTGACCGTAAAATGGGCGGAAGAATTTCAGAAGTTACACCCCCGTGTTACGGTAAATGTATCAGCAGGCGGCGCCGGAAAAGGAATGACCGACGCCCTAACCGGTATGGTCGACCTGGGCATGTTCTCTAAATCGGTGAGCCCGGAAGAACAAGCCAAAGGAGCCTGGTGGATCGCAGTGGCAAAAGACGCCGTTCTCCCCACTGTCAATAAAGATAATCCGGTTTTGAACATATTAAAGACCAAAGGATTGACCAAGCAAAAACTCTACGACATTTTTATCACCGGAAAGATCAAAACATGGGGACAGGCTACCGGAACAAACTCAACGGTGGATCTCCAGGCATTTACAAGATCCGATGCCTGCGGGGCTTCCGACATGTGGGCGAAATTCCTCAACAATAAAAAGCAGGAGGATTTATTGGGATTGGGTGTTAACGGCGATCCCGGGGTGGCCGATGCCATAAGAAAAAATATAGAAGGGATCGGTTACAATAACCTTGGCTTTATCTATGAAATGCAAAGCAGAAAGATCTATGATGGGATCGAAGTGGTTCCCCTTGACCTGAATGAGAATGGCAAAATCGATCCAGATGAAAATTTCTACGGCACCATGGATGATGTCATGAAAGCCATCAATGAAGGGCGTTATCCGTCGCCTCCAGCCCGGGAGCTCTATTTTGTTTCAAAGGGAGAACCTGTAAACCCTTTGGTACGTTCTTTCCTGCGCTGGGTGCTTTCAGATGGCCAGAAATTTGTCACAGAAGCAGGATATGTCATGATCAGCCCCGATAAAATTAACCTGGAGTTCCTTGATCTGAAGTGAAATGTACATTCTGAACAGGCAACAGCGCCATTTTGTCAATTCCTCCTGGATGATAATCAGCCTGCTCCTGGTCACATTATTACCGTTTTTTCTATTTTTCGGACTCTACCTGAAATCAGCCTATCTGCTGCATGATCAGTCGATTTTCGATCTGATTTTTTCGAAAACCTGGAAACCTGCATCCGGCCAGTTTGGTTTTTATCCTTTCATTGTCGGCTCGATCTGGGTCACCCTGCTGGCTATGCTTTTCACCGCACCGGTATGCCTGCTTACCGCGATCTATGTGACCCAGTATACCCGGAAGATAGTCCTTCGAATAATGCATCCGGCAATCGATATCCTGGCTGGTATCCCTTCGGTGGTTTATGGCCTCTGGGGAATCCTCGTTATCGTTCCGTTTATTTCAAAATACCTGGGTCCCCTGTTCGGAATAAAGACCATGGGATACAGCATCCTGGCAGCTGCCTTCGTCCTTTCAATTATGATCATCCCCTTTATCCTGAATATCCTGATTGAGATATTCCGTTCCATCCCCATGGAACTGAAGGAAGCCGCCTTGTCGCTTGGTGCGACGCAATGGCAGACCATCAAACAGGTTATTTTAAAAAAAGCCCTGCCGGGGATCATTGCAGCCTTTGGATTCGGACTTGCACGGGCTTTCGGTGAGACCATGGCTGTTCTGATGGTCGTCGGAAATGTCGTGAAGCTACCCGGAAATATTTTTGACCCGGGTTATACATTGCCGGCGCTTATCGCCAACAACTACGGGGAGATGCTCTCTATTCCGCGATACGACTCGGCCCTGATGTTCGCGGCTTTTTTACTGCTTGCTGTGTCGCTCTTCTTCAATCTGATCATGCATTTTTTTATTGTAAAATATAATAAATATTAATCAATGACCCGTGGACAGAAAATAGAAGAACGTTTTTTCAAAGTGCTGATGGTCCTGTCGACCTTCTTCATTCTTGCCATTCTGGCGATCATTATCTATAGTATCTTTGAAAAAGGGATCCGTTCTGTTTCGTGGGAAATGCTTACTAAAATTCCCTCCGGCGGATACTACTACGGGAAAGGTGGGGGCATACTCAACGCAATCCTCGGATCGCTTGCTCTGGCTTCGGGAGCAACCGTGATCGCATTCTTCGTTGGATTGCCTGTTGCTTTGTACATCAATGTTTTTCTGATCCGCCATAAAAAAATTGTGGGGATGGTCCGGTTTCTTCTCGACCTTGTCTGGGGCATTCCCTCCATCGTATACGGCGCTTTTGGCTTTACGCTGATGATCTTCCTGGGCCTGCAGACTTCATTGCTTGCCGGAACCATCACCGTCGCCCTTTTTATTCTTCCCATTATGATCCGGTCGATCGATGAAATTCTGCGGACAGCGCCCATCGGATTGCAGGAAGCATCCTATTCTCTGGGTTCCAATAAATCAGAGACTGCATTCCGGATTTTAACCCGGCAATCGGTGTCGGGCATTATCACAGCGATCCTGCTTTCGTTTGGAAGAGCCATCGGCGATGCAGCCTCCGTCCTGTTTACAGCCGGGTACACCGATCACCTTCCCAATGGATTGCTGGAACCTGTTGCCACCTTGCCCCTCTCGATTTTTTTCCAATTGGCCTCACCGGTTCCGGAAGTGCAGAACAGAGCTTACGCTTCGGCGCTTGTGCTGACACTGATCATTCTTTTGGTCAGCCTCTTCTCAAGGGGATTAGGCAAGCGATACCATAAGACAAAGATTAACTTTTAGATGATAACAGATGGATGACCCTATCATTGTCGGCATCAGGAACCTGAATGTAACAGCTGGGAAAAACCCGATTCTGAAGGATATCAATATCAGCATCCCGAGAAACAAGATTACGGTAATCATGGGTCCTTCGGGATGCGGGAAAACAACCCTCCTGAAATGTATGAACCGGCTTACAGATCTCTATCCTGAACTTAAAGTTACCGGAGAGGTAATGATCGATAACAAGAACGTGCTTGAAGCACGTGAAGATATTTACAAAATCAGGCAGCAGATGGGGCTTCTGTCGCAAAGACCCTATCCGTTACCTATGACTATCTACAACAACATCGCTTACGCCATCCGGCTCAGGGGTGTCCATAACCGGAGAGAAATACACCGACTGGTGGTACATTATCTTCAACAGGCTAACTTATGGGATGAGATCCGTACCCGCCTGAAAGAACCCGCTTCCCGATTGTCGATCGGACAGCAGCAAAGGCTTTGCCTGGCCCGCGGACTGGCTGTGAATCCAGAGATTATCCTGGCCGACGAACCAACCTCCGCACTCGATCCGATCTCCAGTCAGGCCATCGAACAAACCTTTCTCAAACTGAAGAACAATTATACCATCATTCTGGTCACCCATATCCTTCGACAGGCCAGAAGAATAGCAGATCATGTCGTGTTCATGTATATGGGCGACGTGATCGAACAGGGTAGTGTCCGGGAGGTTTTTGAAAATCCAAAAATGGAGAAAACAAAACTTTACCTCGGGGGCACCTTCAATTAGTTTTTTCCGATCGGATTTTTTTTTACTTTTATTGCCTCGAAACAATGGGGCGATGTGATGGAAACATCTTCAAAAAAAACTGAACTGACGCTGCTGCAAAAAATCGTTTTGTTGGCTCTGGATAACAAAGGATGGTTTGGCGCCTCCGAACATAAAATCAAATTCGGAATTGCCGGCGCAATTCTGTTTGAATTGCAACAGGCCGGACGGATTAATATCAGCAGCGACAATATCGCGGTGATCAATCCCAAGTCGACCAACGAGGTGGTACTCGACCGGGTCCTGAACCTGATCAAGGCTTCTAAAAAACGTCACAGCCTTCGCTCCTGGATCCAAAGGATCGTTTATAAAAAACTGTTATTGAGAAAAACAATATTAAAACAGTTGATCCAGGAAAAGATAATTTCCAGAGAGGAATACAGCCTGATGATGATCTTTTATCAGACCAAATTCCCGATCCTCGACCTGGAACTGAAAAAGCGGGTTCAGGAAGATCTTTACGATAAAATTGTAAATGACAAGCACCTCAACCCGGAAGACCTGATGCTCATGGTCGTTATGGTCAACTGCAGGATGGTACGGAAAAATTTCGGAGGATTTATCCAATATTTACGTCTGCGGGGTAAAATAAACGAAATCACACAGTTCAGGAATCCGAAAAATACAACGGAGGAGACTATCGGCATCCTGCAGACTGCCATCTCAAGGGCTATTCTGGCATCTAATGTCTCAATTCACGTGTAAGGTGTAAGTTTTCCCTGCCAGGTATCCCTTCGCTCCAACTCAGCTTCAATCAACCGCAACACTTCATCATAACGGATGAGCCCCCACGAACTGTGATGGAGAAACCGGGGCGGCACCTCCCCTGAAAACCTTTCAATTACGACCGAAGGATGGAGTTGTTCCAGAAAATCGGCCATAAAGGTCACATATTCCGGCAGGGAGAACTGAACGAAATTATCAGGATGGTCCGAGAACTCCTGTTCCATCAGGGTACCTTTAACAATTTGCAACTGATGGAACTTTACCGAGTCAAGGGGTAATTCCGAGATTATGCTGGCACAATGCATCATCATGTCTCGGGTTTCACCGGGAAGTCCGAAAATGAAATGAGCGCCGGTCTTAATGCCGAGACCTGCAGTTTTTCGGATCATTTTTTCTCCGACCGCGAAACCGTGACCCCGGTTGATGCGTTGGAGGGTTTCATCATAACATGATTCGATGCCATATTCGATTTGGATATAGTGCAATTCAGAAAGTTCATGCAGGTATTCGAGCAGGGCATCATCAACACAGTCGGGACGGGTACCGATCACAATACCTTTCACACCGGGATACCCGAGCGCTTCCTGGTATAGCTTTTTCAGAACCGGTAAAGGAGCGTAAGTATTGCTGTATGGTTGAAAATATACCAGATACTGCCGGGCTCTGCGGTATCTTACCCTGTGAAAAGCGATTCCTTTCGATATCTGGAAATGAAGCGGTTCCCGGGGATTACAGTAGGAGGGATTAAAAGAATCGTTGTTGCAATACGTACAACCGCCAACGCCAATGGTTCCGTCGCGATTAGGGCAGGTAAACCCGGCATTCACCACCACTTTCTGAATCCTTCCGCCAAAGGTCTTCCGGATATATTCCGTATAAGAATTAAACCGGCGCTCATGGCCCCACGGGTAACGTTCATTGCTCATGGAGGTGTGTTTTGTGCGTATTAAAGACGGTTTCAGTAAAAAAAAATCCGGCGGGGATTTTCCCGCCGGACAAAGTTAACAATCCCATTGAAAATTATTTTGTAGCTGCTTCAAGTCGTTTCATGATCGAAAATATGAAGATGGCCGACAGGATACAGCATACGATGAAAATAGCCCAGAGCTGCCACAAGTCGAGCACGCTCCAGAATTTACTTCCGATGAAAAGGAACTTGTTCCCGACAGCCGTTGCAAGCAACCAGCCTCCCTGCATGAGTCCCTGGAATCGGGGAGGAGCAACTTTCGAAACAAAAGATAGACCCATCGGGCTGAGGAACAACTCGGCGATAGTAAGGATCAGATAACTGCTGATGAGCCAGTAAGGTGTTACACGTGAGGTATCAGGCACGGGGTTGTATTTTGTAGCACCCGAAGCATCGACATATTGCAATTCATGAGGCGAAACCAGATTGACAGAGGCAATCAGAATTACCAGAAATCCGATGGCGGCAATGATCATCCCGATACCGATCTTTTTTGGTGCAGAAGGTTCAATGTTCTTCTTGTTAAGCCAGGCAAAAATTCCCATAATCGGGAATGTAAGGGAAACAATAAACAGCGGGTTGAATGCCTCAAATAATTCAGGAGCAATTGGATTCATTGCATTGGCGCGGACAATAAAATAATAGCAAAGAGCGCCCAGACCAATAAACATCGCGGCACCAATCAGCCTCTCCGTCATCTTTTTTCTGAATACCAGAACAAGGCCAGCAATGGCGCCGATAAAAGCTAAGATCGATTCCAGGTTGAAGAAGAGATTTGTGAAAGGCCCGACTTCCTTGACGGTATAGTCACGCGCAAAGAAAGTAAGCGTAAGACCATTCTGATGGAACGACATCCAGAAGAAGATCACCACGATGAAAACCATAATGAGCGAAGTAACCCTGGGCCGTTCTTCTTTGGTGGAAATTTGTAACATAATGGCGATGAATCCGACCAACAAGCCTACAGCGGCGCCTAGTGCGGCAGCATCTTTAACGGTGTTGCGGAGCAGGAAGAAAAAAATCACCGAAGTGGTTATCATCAGACCGCCACCTAAAAGGAAACTGACAAGGTTCGTATTAACCTTGGGTTTGCTGGTATCTTCAGCTTTTTTTATCTTTTCGACACTTGGTAATAATTTATTGAAGATAATATATACGATCAAAGAAATGACCATGGCTGCAGCAGCAACCCCGAAAGCATAATTATAGCCTTTTGAGAAGGCATCAAGGTAGTTTTGAGCAAACATTCCCAGATCCGGTACCTGTGTTCCGCTTACTTTATCGGCAAGTTCCTGGAATTTGCTTACATCTTCCAGCGTGCCCTTCTGAAAGGCGTGGCACATGGCCGGAAGACTTCCATCGTGAAGGAACCCCTGTGTTTTCAGAAACCAGTTTCTGACGCCGGTGGCAACAAAGGGAGCAAAAAATGCCCCGATATTGATCCCCATGTAAAAGATCATGAACGCCGAATCGCGTACTTTTGAGTACTTCGGATCGTCGTACAACTGACCAACCACAGCCTGAAGATTCCCCTTGAACAATCCGTTTCCGAAGGCGATGGTGAACAGCCCGACAACCGTGATCGCCAGCGGATTACCCGGCAAGGCCATGATCACATACCCGGAGAACATGACAATGATCCCGGCGAGAATGACCGTCTTGTACTTTCTCGACGCATCGGCAAGAATACCCCCGATGAGCGCAAGCGCGTAAATGCCAAAATAAAACCAACTGTAATAGCTTCCTGCATCCTCTTCCGAAAGCCCGTACCGGGCCTGCAAAAAGAGAACGAGGATCGCCATCATGGTATAAAAACCAAAGCGCTCACCCATATTCGAGAAAAACGCCACAAATAACCCTTTCGGATGTCTTTTGAACATGATGCCTTAATTTTAGTGAAAAAATAATGAGTAACATGCAAAAATAAACAAATTTAGTTACCGGACAAGTAGCGGAGCATCAGCCTTTGGGAAATCAAAATCTCCCGGTCGCGTTGAACGAGGCCCGGATGTCAGTTTCCTGCAGAATATTTTTCGAAATTTGTAATAAACCAAAGCTGCCGTCGTCTTAAATCCCGTATGAATCTTCCTGAATTTCAAAAATCGGTCTACCCGTTGCGCGACAAGCTCTTTCGCTTTGCAAGGAGGATCCTCGAACACCGGGAGGAGGCTGAAGATACCGTTCAGGAAGTTTTTATAAGGCTGTGGAATAATCGCGAAAAGCTGGATGCGTACCGCAGCGTGGAGGCGCTGGCCATGACCACAACTAAGAACCTGTGCATCGACAGGGTGCGAAGCCGGAAATATCCGGTCGAGAATTATGAAGATCACAGGAATTACCTCGAGAACTTGCCGGGTGAACAAGAACAGGATCATTCGGAGGTGATCGCGAATATCCGACGGGCAATGGATGGACTGCCTGAGACCCAGCGGATCATCATGCATCTGAGAGATATCGAAGGGTATGAGTTCAACCGCATTGCCGAAATAGTAGAAATGAATGAAAATGCCATCCGCGTAGCACTGTCGCGGGCGCGTAAACGGACACGTGAATTGCTGGTAAATAATGAGATATATGAAACCCACGGGAATTGAAGATTTGCTGGAAAAGTATTTTGAGGGCAATACCACCCTCTCAGAGGAACAATCAATTCGTGACTTCTTCCGGGAACCTGACGTGCCTCAACACCTGCTGAAATACGAACCCCTTTTCAAATTTTTCGAATCGGAACAGAAAATTAAAGCTCCCTTCAGCCAATTGACGGGCCAGGTCCCGGGGATGCCCGAACAAAGTACCTTTCCGTCCGTAAAATCCAGAATACACACCAACAGCCGTTTTTATATCCTGTCGGGGCTTGCTGCCTCCCTGATTATTCTTATTGCAATGACCTTCCTGTTCAGGAATGATATCTTTCGAAAAGGTCATACCCTGACCCTCACCCCGGATCAGGAACTGGCCTATACTGAAACCCGCCAGGCCCTTCTGTTTATCTCGGGTTCTCTGAATACCGGACTGCGACAGATCGAGACCCTGCAAAAAGTAGATCAAGCCTTCGCGAAAGTTCAAATGTTGAATAAATTCTTCCAATATCAACCTGTTAATATAAACCCGGACGAAATCAATGATCAGTCCATAAAATCCAGATAACTATGAAAAAAATCATGTTAAGCCTCCTGATTGGAGCAATGTTGTTGATGCCGGTAGCGCTTCGCGCACAAAGCCCGATCGACAAAGTCTTTGATAAATATGCCGCCCAGGATGGTTTCACCTCGGTGAACATCAGCAAAGAACTCTTCCAGATGTTCGTGCAAATGGGGAAAGACAAAGTCAATGATTCCACCATGATCGAGATGAAGAAAATTCTTGAACAACTCAATGGCCTGAAAGTACTTACCTTTTCTTTCGACTCATCTAAAATTTCCAGGGCCGTCGCTGTTTACAATGAGTTTTCCGGCGTGTTTCCCCCATCGACCTACAAAGAGCTGATGAACCTGACCGAAGGAAGACAAAATATCCGTTTCCTCACCAAACAGGATGCAAACGGCAGAATCAACGAAATGGTGATGCTGATGAAAGACCGGAAAGAGGTCGCAGTACTCAGCCTGACAGGCATTATCGATCTGTCGACCATCTCCCAGCTTTCAAAAGGAATGAATATCCACGGGATGGAAGCGCTCCAGAAGATGAAGGACCGCAAATAAAAGCAGCATCCCTATAATTTTATCTGAAGCTGTGCGGTGACCTCCGCTTTCACATTGCCTTCGGTCAGGTCCGCGCCGCTCCCGGTCTCCGTCCGATCAGTATAGACCGTGACCCCACCCTGCAACCAAAAATTTACCTGATTGCAGGGTTTTGCCTTTAGTACCAAACAGTAACGCATTCCCTTTCCATCCAGGCAGGCCATCGAATAATCATAGAGCACCCCGGGCTCAAATACGTAAAACCTTGCGTCGTACCCATCGGTGTCGAATATTCCAACCCTCAGGGTCACTCCCGCAAGCCATCCGATGTTGTTTAACCGGGCATCATGATACAATAGAAACCCTTGCTGTACCGGGCAAACCGGACGGGATACCGCCCTGAATTCAATACGCGTTCGCAGAAGGAGTCTTTCACCGGCCGACAGATCAAAAACCGTTCGAAAGCTTTGAACTGTGTTATCGGTCAACGGGTGAAGGTGCATTCCGTTTGTTACAACACCATTGATCCGTGTGTGCTTTCGGTAATACCTGAATTCAAATCCCGAGATTTTCGAAACCCTGAGGTCCAGAATAATCCCCGATTCGTGCCCGCGGGTTGGCGCATCAACCCGGTACTTCAACCATGGAAAAGAAAACAGATCTGCATAACCCGAAAGAGATATCTTTGAGGAGATCGCGGCATTAAGAGAGAGGAAAATCCCCTCTTCGTTGGCATTCGCCGATCCCTGCCCCAATGCATTAGAGAAGAGGTTCTGAAAAGCGGGCTGATAGTACCGGTAGCGTGCATGCACCGTCACATTCTGGCCTGGTGTAAACGTGCACCCTGCAATCCCGGCCCAACCTCCGTTCATGCTCCGGCTCACCTCACCGAATAGAAATAGCTTCCCGATTCGCAACCTGAAATCGAATCCCAGATTATGGTTTACACTTCCTGAAAACCGGAATAAATTGTAGGGATCCTGCTCCGGCTTGATTGCCGCGGAATAATGCATGTAGGTGCCCGTCAGCCCTGCACTGAATCCCCAGTTCTGCCCGGGAGAGGCGGAAAAACCAAGATGACCGCCAACAAGTAGTTCATCCAGAATATCCTGTTTCCCGATCTCTGAAGGCGTGCGGTGATAACCGCCTGAATAAATGGAGCTGATCTCCTCGGCTCTTCCCGAAACACTGTCGATCTTCGTTACAGTGCCACCCCGTGACGTATAAGAAACGAACCCCGACAACTCGGTATGGTTTTTCCGCAAGGTAACGGCGATTCCACGCAAACCCGTTGCTTCATTGATGCCCAGTGCTGGACGTATTCCGGCCGCACCCGCTGGAGAGGGAACCGATCCCGGCATGGACCCGGCCATCATTCCCGTTCCAATAGTGAGTCCCTGACCGAACTGTACCCGGAAATTCCCGACTACCAGCCGGCTCATAACTCCTATATTGTTCAGCGTCAGATACCCTCCGTAAAAGTCGAAGCCGTTCTTTTGCGCCCCTTTGAAAAACTCCTCACCCGGATCCTTTTCCCCTGAAAATCCAAAACCGATCTTATCGAACCAGGTAAACTGATACCTGAAATAGTAGTACCGCGGATCCCCCGGATAATGCAGGTTGGAATTCAATCCGGCTGTGGTGTCAGGTCGTTGGTACCCATTGCTGACAGGAAAAGCCTGTCGTGCCCGCATCATCAGGTTATGACGACCCAGTTTAAAGAGATTACGGAATGAGAATGCGGGTAGATGTGAATCAGGTATGACGTTAACAAAGGGTGCAATTTTACAGATTATTAAAGAATCAAATCCCGGGATGGTCTGTAGTTCATAGATGCTGAAGAGTTCGCCGTACGTGCTCCTGTAATCCATTAGGTTTTTAACTTGTGCCGGTGACAGAAATGGGATTTCATAGAGATCCTCCTGCTTCCGGGTATTCAGGTTGACCGGGTGACTGGCTTTTTCAACGAATTCTTCGACCAGATCGTCGTAACCGGATTCGTTTTCCTGTTCGGCAGCTTTTTCAACGATCTCCCCAAGGTGGTCAAACTGGCAGAATGCAAATACAGGAATCATCCAGAACAATAAAACAAATCGAACAATTTTCATGGCCTCGGATTGTTTTTCTGGTATGGTTAAACCAGCTTGTTTAAATTAAATCACTGCCGGAGGATTTAATAAATGTATTATAATCCGGATCGGTGGGAAGCGCTGGTTTCCCTCTTGTTGCCCGATTCTTTCGTGTTTTGGAATATCACGGATCCCCCGGGGCTGAAGCCCAGTGCCTGGTGAAATCCGGAAGCAAGATCGAGGGTGAGTTTCCCGAGTTTCAGGCCAAAGCCGAAGGTGACCACCCAGGGATTGGTCGCCAAGCCTGCCCTGATGAACAACCTCCCGGCTACCAGGTACTCGGCACCCATTCGGATAACCATGGGCTGTATCAGGTCCTTTTCAGCCTCGAGGACGGCCAGAAAATTATCTGAAAAATGGTAGGAAACGCCAGCACAGAACACCGTTGGCAAATACTCAACCGGCTGGCTTGCCGTTCGAACCGGTACCGGGTTTGCGATCAGGATTCCTGCTAGAATGCGATCTGTTGGCCGAAATTGCAATCCGATCGCACTGGATAGCAAATTCTTGCTGCCATAGTCATCCGGAAGGCTCAGTCGCAGGTATTCGAGCCGAATCCCTGCCGAAAACATTTTTCCGAATTTCCGGCTATAACTGAAACCCGATCTGAATTCCAGGTAGCCTAAGGCGCCGAAATGGCTGAGGTTGATGGCAAATGATCCCGGTTTTACAGCCAATACGGTCACACCTTGTTGATACATCAATTCCTTCATCATAAACCTGTTCTCAAAAAAAATCCCGGCCGAAACTCCTTTTAGCCAGGCTGTCCCGGCCGGGTTGTTGGATGCAGACCAGATGTCGGAAACCGACACGGAGACGCCTCCCATCGCCCCGGCCCGCGCCCCGGCCGGATTTCGCTCTCCGATTGCCAGCGAGATGAACGGGAGTCCGATCCCTGCGGCAAAAATTAAAAGAACCGATTTGTAAAACATAACCCTGTTTTCGGGTTAATCAGGCATCACCCTGAAAAGTAATACACCCCTGTTGTTTATTTTCTCTTTGCTATCTTTGCAGGAAAATAATATACCATGACTCCCAATGTCATCTCTTTTCTGGAACAACTGAAAGTCAATAACAACCGCGATTGGTTTCAGCAAAACAAGAATAGGTATGAAGCCGCGAAAAGTGAAGTTCTGAACTTTGTCGGATCCGTGATCCCGGCAATCTCGGGATTCGATGAAACTGTAAAGTTTGTCGAAGCCAAAGATTGTCTTTTCAGGATTTTCAGGGATGTCCGTTTTTCATCGGACAAATCTCCCTACAAAGTGAATATGGGAGCCTGGATCACGCCAAAAGGGCGTAAAAGTTCCGGGCCGGGTTATTATATACATCTTCAACCGGGCGAATCGTTCCTTTCAGTCGGAGTCTATATGCCTGATCCGGATCAATTGAAGAACATCCGACAGGAAATTTTTTACAACGCGGATGAGTTTAAAACGATTTTGAGCGACCGGAAAATTGTACGCTTTACCACGGGTCTGGATGACTTCGATAAAGCAAAACAACCTCCCCGGGATTTTCCGAAGGACTTTACCGACATAGACCTTTTAAAGCACCGCCATTATATTCTTTCGGCCCCACTGGATGATACCATGATTATCTCCGACAAGCTTTTTGCTTATGTTACTGAAGTATTCAGGACCTTTTCACCCTTGAACAGATTTTTGAAAAGGGCTTTGGAGGGATGATGATTTAGGCAGGTATTCTGCCGATTATGGTTTGTTTACCTCTGACTTTCTGATTCAGGGTGACTTCTATCTTTGTATCGACCGGAAGGAGAAGATCGACACGGGAACCAAATTTGATAAAACCGAGTTCTTCGCCCTGAATAACCGGTTCGCCCACTTTCGGGTAGCATTTGATCCTCCGCGCCATCGCACCCGCTATCTGCCTCACGAGTACTTTTCTTTGGCCGGGGCCCTGGATGACCGTAGTCGCCCTTTCGTTTTCAAGCGAAGCTTTGGGATTGAATGCAACCATGTGCTTTCCGGGATGGTAATAGTAATAAACGATCTCGCCGCCAACAGGAAACCAGTTTACATGAACATTGGTGGCCGACATGAATATGGAAACCTGAATGCGGTCATCCTTGAAATACTCCGGTTCGACGGTGCGTTCGATAACCACTACCTTACCATCGGCCGGACACAGTATTACCTGCTCGCCTCCGTTGGTTGACCGATCGGGTGACCGGAAGAACCGTATGATCATGATAAAAAACCAGACTCCCAGGATGTACATTACACCGTGGATCCACGACTGTTCAGGCCAAATGTGGTTGAAGGCAAGGAAAATGGCTAAAACCAGCAGAAAGGTGATCATTATCGTTTTATATCCTTCTTTATGAATGGTCATCTGTTCAAATGGTGTTTAATAAATAAAAATATACAAAGACAAACGGGGATGAAATCAACATGGTGTCGAACCGGTCGAGGATGCCGCCGTGACCTGGCAGGATCGTTCCGGAGTCTTTGACATGCAGCCCCCTTTTAAACAACGATTCCACAAGATCGCCGAACGTCCCGAAAATAACTACAATAAATGTAAGAATCAGCCAGTTACCCTGTGATACATCCTTGAATAGAAATGAAAGTGCTAAGGATGTTAGAAATGCGACAATAACACCGGCAATGGTACCTTCCCAGGTTTTTTTCGGCGAAATGCGTTCAAAAAATTTGTGTTTTCCGAATTGTTTTCCGTAGAGATAGGCGGCAGTATCGTACAACCAGGTGAGGATGAAATACCCCGTCAGGAATTCCGGGATGCCATGGAACTGAACTTGGTCCTGTTTGCTGAAAGCATTGAGGAGCGCGAAGGGAACCGAAATGTAAATGATACCGAGAATGGTGATGGAAATATTGGTCAGCGGAGCAGATTTTTTTCTGAAAATTTCAAAAATAAAAGGCAGAAAGAGGGTAATGACAATGGTTATGACCGGGGCATTCTTCCATAAGAGGCCATCGGAGGTTCCTCCCGGGATGAAAAAAAAGCATGTCGTGATGATGTATACCAAAGCCCCTGCTGCAGTACCATAAATTTTCTGAGGATGGACGTTCTCTCCCGAAACAAGACCATAGAACTCCCAAAGTCCGGCAAGGGTGATCAGCAGAAAAATAGTGGCGAATATCCATCCGCTGAAGTACAACGCTGCAAGCAGAATGAAGGCCATCGACAATCCCGTGATGGTGCGTGCCCAAAAATTGCTCATTGGTTTTTCAGCCATTGGAAGGTGCGGAATCGTCGACCAGGAATACGTAAAGTTCTTTCGGACCGTGAGCTCCCATGACCAGGGTCTTCTCGATGTCGGCGGTACGGCTTGGCCCGGTGATCAGGGATACCATCGACGGGTAGTTATCCTTATATTTCTTTTTGATATTTGTGAAGGCATATTTCAGGTCGGGAACCAGTTGAGAAGCATAAGCAAGGATCAGGTGCACCTCGGGAAAGACCATGATTTTCCTGCCCGGGTTCAGCCGGCTCGATACCATGACGCTTCCCAGGCGCGCGATCAGGTACTCACATCGGGTAATTCCGATTCTTGCATCAAGAATCGCTTCGGTATGCGCTTCAAAAGGTATCCCTCCCTGCCTGAGCAGATGGTGCAGCTTCGGATCCTGGCAGTAAAGCACTCCCCACTCTTTTTCAACGATGAAGGATTGAAGGCCGCTGATAAATTCATCCTCACTTTCACAGTACACGAATTTTCCTGAAACCTTGACAAGCTCTTCCGCGAAAGTCACATCCATAGGTTCGGTCATCTCCCTGTAAATGTGGGATTCCTGATCAATGATCGGAAAGGGAGGTTCGGTCTTTTCAATCAAGGCATCCCGGACCTTTTTCAGGATCTTTTCTCTTGAAGTGCTTTCTTCCATCGCGCTTGGTTTACGCAGTTTTTTGCTCCGTGTGCCCCGGGAGCAGATGCTCTTCTTCGCTGTCCCATGGTCGTTTTCCAAATATCGTTTCCAGGTCTTCCCGGAAGATCACCTCCCTTTCAAGCAGTAAATTGGCTAATTTTTCGAGGTTCTCTTTGTTTTCATTCAGAAGGTTTTTTGCCCTTTCATATGCCGATTCAACGATGGCTCTTACTTCCCGGTCGATCACCTCTGCGGTTTTTTCACTGTACGGTTTCTGGAAGGCATACTCATTCTGGCCGGTGGAATCGTAAAAGCTGATATTCCCGATTTCCTTGTTGAGCCCGAAATAAACAACAATGGCATACGCCTGTTTGGTAACTTTCTCCAGATCGTTGAGCGCACCGGTCGAAACTTTTCCGAAAAAGATCTCTTCCGAAGCCCTTCCCCCGACCGCTGAAGTGATCTCATCAAACATTTGTTCATACGTCGTGATCTGCCTTTCCTCCGGTAAATACCATGCTGCTCCCAGCGCTTTCCCCCTGGGTACGATCGTGACCTTGACGAGGGGATGGGCGTACTGCAACAGCCAACTAACCGCGGCATGCCCGGATTCGTGATAGGCAATGACTTTTTTCTCGTGGGACGAGATGATCTTATTCCGCTTCTCCAATCCACCGATAATTCTGTCGATGGCATCCAGAAAGTCCTGCTTTTCAATGATCGACTTGTTTTTTCGGGCAGCAATAAGGGCTGATTCATTGCAGACATTGGCAATATCGGCTCCAGAGAAGCCCGGAGTCTGTTTGGCGAGGAAGTCGACGTTCAGTCCCGGATCGAGTTTCAAAGGTTTCAGATGGACTTTAAAAATAGCTTTCCGTTCCTCAAGGTCGGGCAATTCAACATTGATTTGCCGGTCAAACCTCCCGGCGCGCATAAGAGCCCGGTCGAGAATATCGGCCCGGTTGGTGGCCGCTAAAATGATAACACCGGCATTGGTGCCGAACCCGTCCATTTCGGTGAGCAACTGATTCAGCGTATTTTCCCGTTCGTCGTTTGCTCCCGTTATGGCATTCCGGCCACGGGCGCGCCCAATGGCATCAATCTCATCGATGAATATGATACACGGGGCTTTTTCTTTGGCTTGCCGGAAGAGATCCCGCACCCTGCTGGCGCCAACACCCACGAACATCTCAACAAAATCAGAACCTGAAATTGAAAAGAACGGAACTTTGGCTTCCCCGGCAACGGCTTTGGCAAGCAAGGTCTTCCCGGTACCCGGAGGACCGACCAAAAGTGCGCCCTTTGGGATTTTTCCCCCCAGGTTCGTGTATTTGGAAGGGTTTTTCAGGAAATCGACGATCTCCATGATCTCCACCTTGGCTTCTTCAAGCCCGGCTACGTCGTTAAAGGTGACACTCACGCTGGTGTCTTTATCGAAGAGTGTGGCCTTTGATTTTCCGATGTTGAAGATCTGTCCGCCACCACCGCTTCCGCGACTCATGAACCGCATGATCAGAAACCAGGCCCCGATCAAAATCACGAGCGGAATCAGATAACTTAATATGTCGCCCCACATATCTTTTCGCGTATCGGTGGAGGGAGGATAGGGGTATTGTTTCTGAAATTCACTGATCTGGGTCTGGGGAATGCTGTCGCGCCTCATCCTCGAAACAACGCTGTCGCGGGTGTCTTTAAGCAAACCGTGAAAGATCTCCTCCGATCCGACCTGATAAAAAAACTGCGGATTGGTTGATAAGTTTCCGGTTCCGAATCCTTTTTTATTGAATTCCTTGAATGTGGTATCGTGGAGAATCTTGTCCTTCTTTATATAGATTTCTGCCTTTTCCTTATTGACAATCACGATCTTTTCAACATCCTGTTTCATTAGAAACTCCTCAAGTTTGGACCAGGAGATCTCTTTAACAGAACTGTTGTAATTCATAACCTGGAATGTGATGAAAATGATCCCCAGGATTGCATAGATCCAGTAAAAACTGAATTTTGGTTTTTTTACTTTGGGTGGAACAAATTTATTTTCTTTATCTGCCATTCTGTCGTGTTCAAGTATAGTTCATGATTCAATTCGCCACGGTATCAATCCGCCTGATCTCTGCATCGGCCCACAAATGCTCTAGGTTGTAGAATCTGCGTCGATGTTCCTGGAAAATGTGGACAACCACGTCGCTGTAATCGATCAAAATCCATTCCGAATTTTTTAAGCCCTCCAAATGCCAGGGATTTATCCCGGTTTTCTTTTTAACGGATGTGATCACGTGATCGGCGATTGCTGTAACCTGGGTATTTGACGTGCCATGACAGATCACGAAGGTATCGCACAGCGCACCTGTAAGCCTCGTGAAATCAAGCACTACCGGTTCCCAAGCCTTTTTGTCGGCCATCGCATCGAGGATACTGGTCAATATCTCCTCCTGACTGTTTTTTTTACGTCGCACCATCCGTGGATTCTAAGGTAGATGCAAAAATAATGAAATTATTTGACTTCTTAGAAGTTAGGTTTCAGAGCATAAGTTTTATAGAAATCGGTGATACAGGCAACGGCTTCTTCCGCATCATCCACCAGTGTGAAGATATTCAGGTCGTCGGGAGTGATGTTTTTTTCAACCAGAACGGTGTTTTTCACCCAGTCGATCAAACCTTTCCAGTAATCACGGCGAACCAGCACGATGGGAAACCTGAGCAGTTTATGGGTCTGGATCAGGGTAATGGCTTCGGTTAATTCATCAAGGGTGCCAAAACCTCCCGGTAATGCAATAAATCCCATCGAATACCGCATGAACATCGTTTTTCGAACATAGAAGTAGTTAAAGTTGATGAGTTTATTCCGGTCGATAAAAGGATTGGGATTCTGTTCAAAGGGCAGGTTGATGTTCAGTCCGACCGACTTGCCTCCGGCAAAATGTGCTCCCTTGTTGGCGGCCTCCATGATCCCGGGTCCGCCGCCCGTTATGATACCGAAACCTGCTTTTGTTAGCAGGTACGCGATCTCCTCTGTCAGTTTGTAATACTGATGAACGTCGTGGGTACGGGCGGAACCGAAAATGGAAACGCAGGGACCGATCCGGCTGAGCTTCTCGAATCCTTCTACCATTTCTGAGATTACCTTTAAAATCTCCCAGGTATCCAGTGAAATGGTCTCCGACCAGGTTTTTGGCTGAAACGACGCTCTTAATTTTTCAATATCTTCCGTTTCCATGATCTTTCCTTTATATATGATAGTCCTGCTTATCTGCTCAACAATTAAATTCCGAAAAGAATCTTTTTTAAATAGATTGCGGTGAAACTCCCGGCATGTTTAGCAATGGTCTCCGGCGTTCCGGTAGCAATGATTTCTCCACCGCGTTCACCCCCTTCAGGCCCCAAATCAATGATGTGATCGGCCACTTTGATCACCTCCATGTTATGTTCAATAACCAACACGGTATTTCCTTTTGCCACCAGTTTGTTCAATACAGATAGCAGCACTTTAACATCCTCGAAGTGCAGGCCGGTCGTGGGTTCATCCAGGATGTACAACGTGTTGCCGGTGTCGGTTTTCGAAAGCTCAGTTGCCAGTTTTACCCGTTGGGCTTCACCCCCCGAGAGGGTGGTCGACTGTTGACCGAGGGTTATGTAACCCAGGCCCACTTCATTCAGGGTCTTTATTTTGTGAACAATGAAGGGGACATGTTCAAAGAACTCAACTGCCTGTTCAATGGTCATATTCAGGACATCGTTGACCGATTTACCTTTATACCTGACTTCCAGGGTTTCCCGGTTGTATCTTCTTCCGTGGCAGGTTTCGCAAGGCACGTAAACATCGGGAAGAAAATTCATCTCAATAACGCGGAGTCCGGCTCCTTTACAGGTCTCACATCTTCCTCCTTTGACATTGAAAGAAAATCGACCCGGCAGATATCCCCTCGCTTTGGATTCGGGAAGGCCGGCAAACAACTTCCTGATCTCATCAAAAACTTTGGTATAGGTAGCCGGATTCGATCGTGGGGTCCGACCGATTGGCGATTGATCAATTTCGATTACTTTATCGATATTTTTCAGTCCCTCAATCGATGAATAGGGCAGGGGATTCGCCTCCGACCGGTAAAAATGTTTGCTCAGAATCGGGTAAAGGGTCTCATTGATCAGGGATGATTTCCCGCTTCCCGACAACCCGGTGATGCAAACCAGCTTCCCGAGGGGAACCACCAGATCGACATTCTTCAGGTTATTTCCTTTTGCCCCTTTTAACACCAGTGACATCCCATTTCCGGGTCTGCGTCCGGCCGGGATGTCTATTTTTTTGATGCCGCTCAGATACAATCCTGTCAGGTGTTTGCTTTTCATGATTTCCTGCGGAGACCCTTGTGCAACAATCTTTCCGCCGTGAACGCCGGCGCCGGGACCGATATCAATGACATGGTCGGCGGCCAGGATGGTTTCCTGGTCGTGTTCCACGACGATCACCGAATTACCGGCATCGCGCAGGCTTTTTAATGCCTGGATCAGCCGCATATTATCGTGCTGGTGGAGGCCGATACTGGGTTCATCGAGAATGTATAGTACACCGACGAGTTGCGAACCGATCTGTGTTGCCAGACGGATGCGCTGGCTTTCTCCACCCGACAAACTTCTCGCGGTGCGGTTCAGCGTCAGGTAGCCAATACCTACATCGAGAAGAAATTGGATTCGTGTTCTGATCTCCCGGATAATCTCGTAAGCAATTGTCTTTTTCCGCTCATCCAGACGGTCCGGGAGCAGGTCAATCCAGCGTTGAAGATTTACCAGGTCAGTTTCAGCCAGTTCGGAAATATTCTTCTCTCCGATCCGGAAGTACAGGGATTGTTTCTTCAATCGTGTGCCGCCACATTCAGGACATACCTTACGGTTCATGAAGTTACCAGCCCATTTCACAAGTCCGGCAGGGGCATTCTCTATCGACTGGGAGGTGATGAAATTAATGATCCCTTCGTAATTCATCGAATAACTTGAAGTAACCCCAAGGTATTCGTTTTTTACCTTGAAAACCTCGTCGGAACCATATAAGATGACATCGATCGCATGTTCGCTGATCTCCGACAACGGCGTGTTGATGTCAAAACCGTATTTTTCCCCGATGGCCTCTATTTGCTTGAAAATCCATGAATTTTTATACTCGCCGATCGGTACAATTGCCCCTTTACGGATGGTTTTCGATGGATCGGGAATGATCTTGTTAAGGTCAATTTCAGAAATGGTACCAAGGCCGTTGCATTTCGGACAGGCGCCATAGGGTGAATTAAAGGAAAACGAATTCGGCTCAGGTTCATCATAAGAGATCCCGGTTGTAGGGCACATCAACAATTTGCTGAAATGCCTCGGGATACCGGTTTCCTGATCCAGCACCATAATCACATCCTTGCCATGTTTCATGGCTGTTTTAACAGAGCCCGAAAGCCGTTGCTTCGATCCGGATTTCACCGTGATCTGATCCACAACGATCTCGATATCGTGAATCTTGTACCGGTCAAGTTGCATGCCCAGGGTAATCTCGCGGATTTCCCCATCGATCCGCACATTCAGAAAGCCCTGTTTTCTGACTTGTTCGAATAACTCACGGTAATGACCTTTACGGCCTTTTACAACGGGAGCCAGGAGCCGGATGTTCCTGCCATCATATTCCGAGAGGATCAGCGAGATGATCTGGTCTTCGGTATATCTGACCATCAGCTCGCCGGTATTCATCGAATAGGCATCTGCAATCCGTGCAAACAGCAGACGAAGAAAATCGTAAATCTCGGTGATGGTACCCACAGTCGACCGGGGATTCCGGTTGGTGGTTTTTTGCTCAATGGCAATGACCGGACTCAGGCCGTTGATTTTATCCACATCCGGGCGCTCGAGGTTCCCGATAAATTGGCGTGCATAGGCTGAAAAGGTCTCCATATACCGCCGTTGGCCTTCGGAATAGATTGTGTCGAACGCCAGCGAAGATTTCCCGCTTCCGCTGAGACCGGTGAAGACAACCAGTTTCTTCCTGGGAATTGCCAGGTCGACGTTCCGTAGATTGTGAACCCGTGCTCCGAATACCTCTAAAAAATCTTCCACCAGGCTTTCAGATTTTGTGATTATCAGTGAACCTCATGGATCTTCAAAGTATCATTGAAAAAATGATCCGGGACAGTCACTTTTTTCATCACAGCATTATAGGATAGCGCTCCTTCCTGAGGAATGAGAAAAATATATTGTTTATGAGTTTTGTTCGGCAGTGTGTAACTTTGGATCCATGGGTTCATTTCACGTAATATCCGGTAATTGATGCCCTGGCGCTTGGCAAAGGCAGGTAAATTTTCAATCGGGGTGTCGACGGTGATTTGTTTGCATGAAAAAGGTTGGTAAAAATCCGATTCACGCAAGTAAAAACCATACTTTACTGGATGGTTATATACTTCTTTTATTGCCAGAATCCGGTAGAGGTACCGCGAGGTTTCATCGTTCAGAAAAAGGTCGTAATACGATGCAACTTGTTGTTTTTCCAGTGCGCGGTCAAGTCCGTCCATTCCCCGGTTGTAGGAGGCTGCCACAAGGGTCCAGTTCCTGAAGCCTGAATATGCAGTTCTGAAATAGTCGCAGGCGGCTTCCGTGGCCTTTACCATATTATACCGTTCATCGATATTGTCGTTGATCTCCAATCCGTGTTTCTGACCGGTCGCCTTCATGATTTGCCAGTAACCCTCAGCGCCAGCGGGGGATACAGTGTTGAGGAGATTACTCTCGGCCAGCGCCAGGAACTTGAAATCATCGGGAATCCCGTTCTTCTTTAAAATGGGTTCAATTACCGGAAACCAACGGTGGGCGCGTTTGAACATCATCAGAGAACTGGAATGCATAAAGGTGGTGGCGAAGATTTCACGTTCAAAGGCTTCCCGAACATAGATCAGATCAAGAGGCACGCTTTCGCCCGAGAAGTTCACTTTTTCAGGTATCTCGGGAGCGAAAATCTTGGTGTGACGGTAAAATAGTGCATTATATTCCCGGTCCGGGTCTCTTTTATGATCCAGCGCACAAATGAATGTGAGCGCACCAACAATCACCAGGATAAGGAATCCGGAGATAAATAAAATTTTACGGAACATGGTATTTTTCGATATCGGGCCGATCGGCACAGCCGTTGTTGTTTGCTAAAATGGTGAAACGAGATTATTGAAAAAAGGAGAAACTGTATCTTTTTCAGAAATTACCGGATGGTTAATTCCCCAGTTAATATTCAGATCCGGATCATTCCACCGGATGCTGCCCTCTGATTCTTTGTTGAAAACCTGTGTGCATTTGTAAAAGAAGATGGTATCGTCTTCCAGGGTGGCAAAGCCATGTGCGAAGCCGACCGGAATCCAGTACATCAGCTTGTTTTGTCCCGAAAGCACGATCGACTCCCATTTTCCGTATGTCGGTGAATCCTTCCGGATATCGACTGCGACATCGAGCACCGAACCCCGCATTACCCTGACCAGTTTTCCCTGGGCATAAGGAGGTTTTTGGAAATGAAGCCCGCGAAGCACACCGGATTTTGACTTCGACTCGTTGTCCTGCATGAATTGCAATTCGAGCCCAAGGTTCCTGAATTTCTCATAATTGAAGGATTCGAAAAAATAGCCCCGCACATCTTCAAAAACATCCGGCTTTATAATCAGTAAACCTTCCAACGGTGTCTTGATAATCTCCATAAACAATGTTTTAGTTGATCATTCCAATTCAACCATCCTGTTCAAATCAAGCATCAGCGGTCGCTCTTTCCTATAGATGCACAGTTTGCCCGTAAGCGTGGGCGACGGCTTCCATAATTGCTTCACTGAGCGTGGGGTGAGGGTGAACCGATTCCATGATCTCACGGCCGGTAGTCTCCAGTTTACGGGCAACCACGACTTCAGAGATCATCTCCGTAACATTCTCCCCGATCATGTGCGCTCCGAGCCATTCACCATATTTTGCGTCAAAAATCACCTTGATAAAACCTTCACGAGCACCCGATGCAGTGGCTTTTCCGGAAGCTGTAAATGGAAATTTTCCTACCAGGATTTCATATCCGGCCTCTTTGGCGGATTTTTCAGTGTGTCCGACCGAAGCAATTTCGGGATGGGTATAGGTGCAACCGGGGATATTGCCATAATCAAGTGGTTCAACCGGCAGTCCGGCAATTTTTTCGACGCAGGTAATCGCTTCATGTGAAGCAACATGGGCCAACGCCGGGCCTTTCACGATATCTCCGATTGCGTAATATCCCTCAATGACCGTCCGGTAAAAATCATCCACAACAACTTTCCCTTTTTCTGTGGTTATGCCAACATCTTCCAGGCCGATTCCTTCCAGGTTGGAAGCGATGCCGACGGCCGAAAGAACCACATCACTCTCAATAATTTCGACACCCTTCTTCGTGCTGACAATGACCTTGCATCCGTTTTCGCTTTTTTCGACCGATTCGACCGTGACGCCCGTCATGACCTTCATCCCGGCTTTTTTAAAGGATCTTTCCAGGGTCTTTGAGACTTCCTCATCTTCAACCGGAACAATATTGGGAAGCAATTCGATCAGGGTCACTTTGGTTCCGATGGTCTGGTAAAACCATGCGAATTCTGATCCGATGGCTCCGGACCCGATTACAACCATGGTTTTAGGTTGTTCGGGGAGGGTCATGGCTTCCCGGTATCCGAAAATCCGGATCCCGTCCTGCTTGATGTTGGGCAACTGCCGGGAACGCGCCCCTGTGGCAAGGATAATGTGATTGGCCGCATATTCTGATACCAGGCCGTTGGCGTCGGTCACCTCAACGATCTTGCCGGGTTTTACTTTCCCGGTTCCCGTGATCTGGTCGACCTTGTACTTTTTTAAAAGAAATTGCACCCCTTTGCTCATCGATTCAGCAACATTCCGGCTGCGGGTGACCATGGCGCTGAAGTTCACTTTTGGCTCCTCGGCAATCACCCCATAATCGGCTGCATGTTGAACATATTGAAATACGGAGGCGCTTTTTAACAGAGCTTTAGTGGGAATGCAGCCCCAGTTCAGGCAGATTCCCCCTACCTCGGCTTTTTCCACAACGGCGGTCCTGAATCCCAGCTGGGAAGCCCTGATCGCTGCAACATATCCGCCGGGCCCGCTGCCAATAACAATAATATCGTAATTCATAATGGTTCAAATTTAAACTGCGAAATTAAGAAAAATTAACCGTTTCAGAGGGTATTGTAAATCTGATTTTTACATCCCTGCTACTTCAGGCGTATAATTAATAATAAAGACGTTGCTGCAAATACTGAATATTTTTCAGTTAAATCAGGCGACTGCTCCTTCAGGATGCCTATTTTCTGAACCCCGTCGGGGTGAATTATTTTGTAATTTAAAATATGTTATTAAATTTATCCGCTCAAACAATCTGTTAAAGATGGAACATTATACAAATGCAGCCGGTAGGGCGCTTGCATGGCACCGGGAATACCGGAATCAGATGAGCCAATGCCGTTTTGACACCATTGCCACCCACGGTGTATATTCAATGCAGGAAGCGCTTGACTTCAACCAGGGTTCGATTATCGAACCTGTTTATATGGCCACTTCCCAGGCCTACCGGGATGCAGATGAAATGGAAGCTGCTCTGGGTTACCAGATACCTACCTGGTGCTATGCCCGGATTGCCAACCCGACGATGTATTACCTCGAAGGAGTTCTTGCCCTTCTCGAAGGGTATGGATCCGGCCTGGAAACTTCCTGTATCGCTACATCTTCCGGCATGGCCGCGATCCAGAGTGCCGTCGATCCTTTTCTGGTCGCCGACCCCGCGAACCCCGGGAAAAAGATGAACTTCGTGGCATCGACACAGGTTTACGGAGGCACATTCCAGCAGTTCTCCATCCGCAAAGATAAAGAACGACTCATCGAATGGAGAAAAGTGATAAACACGACCGATATTAAAGAGTGGGAATCTCATATTGATGCAGAGACACGGTTCCTTTACGGGGAATTGCCCAGCAATCCCGGTCAGGCATTTTTCGATATCCGTAAAGTCGCTGACCTTGCCCATAAATATGGCATTCCCCTGATTGTGGATTCTACAGTTGCGACACCGGCCCTGCTTCGCCCGCTATGCCACGGTGCTGATATCGTGATCCAGTCAGTTACCAAATCGCTTGCTACCAGCGGATTTGGGATTGCCGGAGCCGTTATTTCCAGAAAAAATATTGTTACCAGAATCGACAACCCGGAGATGAAGGCCGACTTCGCCACTTACCTGAAACTTCTACCCAACCGGGATAATGGTCCCAATCTTTCGCCCATGAATGCGGTTATGGCGCTGAACGATATCCGTACCATCCGGATGCGCATGGATGCCATGAGCAAAAGCACCATGAAGATTGCCGGCTTCCTGGATGACCATAAACACATCGAACGCGTCGAATATCTCGGACTTAAAAACCATCCGCTGCATGAATTAGCATCACGTTACCTGTTCCTTGTCGATTCCGAACATGATGAACAATACGGCAAACCGGTGAACCGGTATGGTCACTTGATGTCGTTCCTGATCCGGGGGGATGCCAAAATGACCCGGGAAGTATTCAATGCATTTACGCGAATCTGGAGGGCAACAGATCTTGGACGGATAAAATCGGTCGCGACCATTCCGGCCATTTCCACCCATTCACAACAGGGAGAGGAGGGCAGAAAGCTGGCAGGAATCCCCTCAAACCTGATCCGCCTGTGTGTGGGAGTCGAGCACCCCGACGATATTATCCGTGACTTGGATACTGCCTTAGGAGTGCTTGATGGTAAAAAAGTGTACGTTTCAGCCCCCGAATTTTCAGCGGGCGGCGCCTCTTCGGCACGCCTCAGAAAGAATTGTCAATAACGCTGCCCATGTTGTATCTGTCAACCAACCGAAAATCTGACCCCGTTTCCTTTAGCGAGGCGCTGCTAAGGGGTCAGGCCCCCGACCGGGGCCTCTATATGCCGGTAACCATACCGGAATTTTCCCGAGCAACCATGGCCGACTTCGTTAACCTGAGTTACGATGAAATCGCATTCCGGGTAGCAACGCTTTACATGGAGAATGAAATACCCGCGCAGGAACTGAGAAGGATTACCAGGGAATCGTACGATTTCAATATTCCGCTGGAACGGGTGACCGACCGGAAATATATCATGCGGCTGGATCAGGGTCCCACCGCTTCCTTCAAGGATTTCGCCGCTCGGATGATGGGACGGCTTATGCAGTATTACCTTGATCAGTCGAATGGCCGGCTGCTGATCCTGACTGCTACTTCCGGCGATACGGGCAGCGCTGTTGCCAATGCTTTTTACGGATTGGATAACATACAGGTTGTTGTTCTGTTTCCCAGGTCGGAGGTCACCGAAAGGCAACGACGTCAGATGACTACCCTGGGCAAAAATGTACACATTCTGGCCCTCGATGCGAAATTTGATGATTGTCAGGCCCTCGTCAAAAAGGCTTTTGCCGATCAGGAACTCGGTCATCTGAAGCTTTCCTCTGCAAATTCCATCAATATCGGCCGGCTAATCCCGCAGATCGTTTATTACTTCTATGCCTGGTCGAGACTTGCCAGGACAGATGTTCACGAAAATATCATCTTCTCGGTTCCATCCGGAAATTTCGGTGATATGATGGGAGGAGTGCTGGCCCTGAAAATGGGATTGCCGGTAAAAAAATTCGTGATAGCTACCAATGAGAATGACGAATTTCTAATGTACCTGAATTCAGGGATCTACAGGAAAATAGAACCTTCACGCAATTGCATCTCCAGCGCCATGAATGTAGGTCATCCCAGCAACCTTGCCAGACTGGTGTCGCTATACGGAGGACTGATGGATGAGCAGGGAAAAATCACCGTCGAAGCCGATATGGTAGCGATGCGAAAGGATCTGTTTTCAGTGAGTATCAACGATACCAAAACCCGCGAAACCATTCAGAAGTCGTATCGTGAAAATGGTGTATTGCTTGAGCCCCATGGCGCAGTCGGGTGGGCGGGACTACACCAGTACCTGGATCGTCTACCGGAAATATCAAAGGACCAGCTCTGCGTTTCGATTGAGACCGCCCATCCTGCCAAATTTCCCGGGGAGATTCAAAAACTATTGGAACTGGAACCTACTGTTCCACCGAGCCTCGAAGGCCTCGACCATAAAACGGAATTTTATAACAACCTGGGTCTCGATTACCGGGAATTTAAAACCTATCTTCTGGATCACTTCGGATAACCCCTCCTTTGATTTCCATGAATGAGAACATCATATTGACTGGATAATTGATTGACTGATTGACTGAATGACAATGGAAAATTGACAATTGACAATGGAGAACGCCCTATTCGCTAATTCCTGTTCACTATTCGCTAATCCCTGATCGCTAATTGATCACTAATTTGAACTTTATACTAAACTTCTTCCTATGTACATCGTTTGCTCTGATCTTGAAGGTGTTTTCGTTCCCGAGGTTTGGATCAATGTAGCGGATAAAACTTCGATCCCTGAACTTCGCAGAACCACCCGTGATGAACCGGATTACAATCTCCTGATGCGTCAGCGCATGGAAATTCTCGACCGGCATGGATTGAAACTACACGACATCCAGGAAGTGATCTCCCGGATCAGACCTTTACCGGGAGCGGTCGATTTCATAGGTTGGGTAAAGGAAAGAAGTCAGCTTATCGTGGTATCCGATACTTTTATCCAGTTTGCCGATCCGCTGATGCAACAACTGGGCAGGCCCACGCTCTTTTGTCATACCCTGGTTATGGACGAGACCAACCGGATCATTGATTTTAAATTGCGTCAACCCGACCCGAAACGACGCACCGTCGAAGCGCTCCAGAGCTTGAAATACAAGGTAATAGCCATGGGCGACTCTTACAACGACTGCAGCATGCTTCAGCAGGCTGACGTCGGGATACTGTTCAGGCCTCCCGAAAATGTCGTCCGCGATTTCCCCCAATTCCCGGTTGTTCATCAATACGATGAACTGAAAGTAATCCTGCAATCCTATTTCGACGGGAAGCCTCCGTCAAAATGACATCCGTTAACCGGCACTGGTTGTGCCGGCATCCTTTTAATTTTTATCTTTGCACTCCCCGGTGATCAAGTCTCTTTCTTGGTTTAATGATTTGAAATTTAACAAGTTAAAAATAAATAAATTAAATCTGTTATTATGAAAAATGATCCCTCTACCCGTATTTTCGACCTTCTTCAATTCGGCGAATATGGAGATGTAAATCCCTCCGTGTGTGATTCCGCCACTTTTACCTTTATGCAGGCTAAAACCATGCTCGAGACTTTTCAGGGAGAAGCCGAAGGCTGTTTCCTCTATTCACGTCATTGGAACCCCAGCAATAAGTACCTTGCCGATGCCCTTGCGGTCATGGAAGGGACCGAATCAGCCTGGGTAACGGCATCCGGGATGGCAGCCATCACCTGTGCCATCCTTCAGATATGCAGCAGCGGGGATCATATCGTTTCCAGTCAGACCATTTACGGTGGCTCCTTCGCATTTTTATTTAATTATGTGAAGAAATTCAACATCGGCGTGACCTTTGTCGATATCACCAACCACGAAGAAGTCAGGAATGCGATCGGCCCGAATACAAAAATGGTCTATACCGAAACCATGACCAACCCGCTCCTTCAGATTTCCGATATCCCCGCCCTTGCTGCCATTGCACATGAACGCGATATCAAGCTTGTGGTCGACAACACGTTTACCCCTATGATCGTTGCCCCATATCAGCATGGCGCCGATGTAGTGGTCTACAGCATGACCAAATTTATAAACGGGAAAAACGACTGCGTTGCCGGCGCCATCTGTGCATCAAAAGATTTTATCGATTCGCTGAGCAATGTGAACGATGGCACCGCAATGCTTTTAGGACCGGCCCTGGATCCGCTCCGTTCTTCGGGCATTCTGAAAAATTTGCACACCTTGCACATCCGAATGAAACAACACAGTAAAAATGCAGATTATCTGGCCCGGAAATTCAGGGAAAATAACATCAAAATAAACTATCCCGGATTAGAAGATCACCGTGGGCATGAGACGCTGAAACGAATGATGAATCCGGAATTCGGATTTGGCGGACTGATCACCATTGATATGGGCACAGCCGAACGGGCCGCCCGCCTGATGGAAAAAATGGAGCATGCCGGCGTAGGTTATCTGGCGGTGAGTCTGGGCTATTTTAAAACCCTGTTCAGCAATTCCGGCAAGAGTACTTCCTCGGAAGTTCCGGAAGAAATTCAGCGCGACATGGGTCTTTCTGACGGACTCGTCCGGTTTTCGGTAGGGCTGGATCATGACATTGAAAACACCTGGAACAAAATCAAACAATGTATTGATCAGATGTAATGCACGAAAAACCACTTGATTCACAGGCGAAGGCCTTGTTGACTGCCATCGCGGCAACGAATCTTCCATCAATAGATTCTGTGCCTTTGGATATGGCCCGTGTTCAGGTTGAAACCGGAATGGCCAAAATGAATATTCCGGTTAAACCGGTAAGCCACATAGCTGATTATGGAATTGAAGTGGAACATCACCGGATTCCGATAAGGGTTTACTATCCTGAAATTTTGGATTATACTGTTCCCCATGCAGAAATCCCCACCCTGATATTTTTTCACGGGGGAGGATGGGTGTTCTTTACCCTTGATTCCTATGATTCACTCTGTACCCACCTGTGTGCCATGGCAAAGGCTATCGTGATCAGCGTCGATTATCGCCGTTCTCCCGAATACAGGTATCCGGTGCCGGTAGACGATTGCGTGGCTGCGACTGAATATATACTGACACATTCGGAGAATTGGAACATTTTTTCTGACAGGTTTTATCTGGTTGGTGACAGTGCAGGCGGCAACCTTGCCGCTGTAACAGCAATGAAATTAAGGGACCTGTGCAGGTCGGAGCATCAGAAAAGAATAGAATCCCCGACAGTTTCCGGCAACCGGCTTATCAGGCGTGATCTGTACACTAAAATTTCAGGTCAAATTCTGTTGTATCCTGTAACCGATTATTACAGCAATCAGAAACCATCGCATCTGAAATTCAGTGATGGATACGGCCTTTCGATGAATGACATGGTTTGGTTTTGGAAACAATATCTTGAAAATGAAGATCTTGCCTTCAACCCTTACGTATCGCCGCTTCAGGCAGAAGACCTGAGTGAATTGCCTCCGGCACTGGTTATCGTGTCAGGATATGATCCATTACGTGATGAAGGAATCCTGTATGGAAACCGCTTGCAATCGGCCGGCGTAAAAACCAGATTATTAGTCTACGATGATATGATCCATGGCTTTTTGAGTTATCTCGGAATCCTGAAACAAGCAATCCCGGCTTTAAAAGAGGTTTCTTCCTGGATCCGGGAAGCGGGTTGAATGAAGCAGCCGGATGATCACCCTTACTGAGCAATCTTCAGGTGCAGATGGATGAAACCGATTATCTCTTCCATCGCTTCCGTGGCTTCTTTGAACATGGGCGCCATCAAGGGGTAACAGTGAAACATCTTTTTCCCGGGCCTGAAAGAAACGTTGACGCCTGCTTGTCTCGCTTTGAGATAAAACTGTTCCCCGTCATCGTACAACTCATCATCATATCCTGAATTGATGAAGAGGGGAGGAAACCCTTTCAGATTGCCAAAAAGCGGCGAGATCAGCGGATCTTCGGGCCTGTGATCACCAACGTAATGTTTGCTGAACACAGTCCACGAATCAAGTGGAGCCAGGGAGACCTGGTTCTTCGTCAGGTATGATGCTCCCGAACAGGTCAGATCGGTCCAGGGAGATATTGCAACCGCAGCGGCGGGTAAAGGAAGACCCTGATCTTTCAACGACAGCAGTGTTGCCAGGCACAATCCACCTCCGGCCGATTCGCCGGCAATCAGGATGTTCTCGGATTTGTAACCGCTTGAAAGTAACCATTTATAAACCGTTACAGAATCATCGAGTGCGGCCGGGAACGGATGTTCCGGTGCCAGCCGGTACTCATAAATAAGATTCGTGATGCCGGCCGATTGGGCAAATTTTGAAACAATTCCCCTGTGATCGTTGCAGGATCCTGAAACATAACCCCCGCCGTGCACATACATGATGACCTTATCCGGAGGATTATTTTCGGGAACAAGCCATTCGGCCTGAATTCCTTCAATAGTAATTGCATTGACCACGATCCCTTCAGGAATCCTGCCAAATCTGTTTGCACCGCGTTCACAAATTGCCCGGAATTTCGGAATTGAAGTGTTCTGATCGAATGTCTCCTTTTTTATTCTGCCATTCAACAGATGGCGGTTGCGAAGAAGAAACACGAACAAATTCCCTTTAAAACTTGTCATCTTTCGTTATATAATAAATTAAGCCAGGATGAAGACAGTCACACCTTGAACCGGTTATGAAGGATTCATCCTCCGCGATTACCCCGGATTGTTTCCGGGGTGTAAACTCGGGTGTATATCAGACCTTGCAAACTAGATTTCGGTCCCCGTAGGCGTCATCAATCCGGGTTACCGTAGGCCAATATTTGTCCTCCTTGAGGGAAGCGACCGGGAATGCTGCTTTTTGGCGCGAATAGGGAAATTTCCATTCATCGGCCGAAACCATATTGGCTGTGTGTGGAGCCTTCATGATGACATTGTCCGACTTGTCGGCTTTACCTTCCGCGATTTCATCGATCTCTCCCTTGATCATGACCATGGCTTCAATGAACCGGTTCAGTTCCGAATAGGGCTCACTTTCGGTCGGTTCAACCATTAGGGTGCCATGAACGGGAAATGCAACGGTGGGTGCATGAAATCCGTAATCCATAAGTCGTTTGGCGATATCGATAGCTCCGATTCCAGTCTGGCGTGTTATCCCGTTGCAATCGATGATCATCTCATGGGCACAGCGACCATTCTTCCCGGAATAGAGAATCGGGTAATGCCTTTCGAGGCATGATTTCAGGTAATTTGCATTCAGGATGGCCATCTTTGTGGCTTCTGTCAACCCTGCACCTCCCATCATTTTAATATACGCGTACGATATGGTGAGGATGTGCGCGCTTCCGTAAGGTCCGGAGGCCACGGCGCTGATTCCCGAACTACCACCGGTTTCAACACAAACATGCTTTGGGAGAAAAGGCGTAAGATGCTTTGCGACCGCAATGGGGCCTTCGCCGGGTCCTCCGCCTCCGTGTGGAATGGCAAAGGTTTTATGGAGATTCAGGTGACATACGTCGGCCCCGATCAGTCCGGGATTTGTGATCCCAACCTGCGCATTCATATTGGCACCATCCATGTAAACCTGTCCGCCGTTTTCATGGATAATCCGGATGATTTCGAGGATCTCTTCCTCAAAAACACCATGAGTCGAAGGGTAGGTTATCATCAGACATGAGAGGGATTCCTTGTTTTCTGTGGCTTTTTCCCGAAGATCATTCACGTCGATATTTCCATGATCATCACATTTCACAACTACGATCTTCATGCCGGCCATGGCAGCGCTTGCCGGATTCGTCCCATGTGCCGATGAAGGAATGATACACACATTGCGGTGACCCTGACCATTGGAAATATGATATTGACGAATCACCAGCAATCCGGTGTACTCTCCCGCGGCTCCCGAATTCGGCATGAACGAAACAGCGTCAAAACCGGTAATGGTTGCCAGGTCAGCCGCAAGTCCGCGGATCAGGATCTGGTATCCTTCGGCCTGGTCGACCGGAGCAAAGGGATGAAGGTTTCCGAATTCAGGATAGCTCAAAGCAAACAGCTCTGACGCGGCATTGAGCTTCATCGTGCAGGATCCGAGCGGAATCATTGAACGGTTCAACGACAAATCCTTGATCTCCAGTTTCTTGATGTAACGCATCATCTCGGTTTCCGAGTGATAACTGTTGAAGACCTTTTGATTGAGGTATTCTGAAGTGCGCATCAAATCAGGAGGGATGGTGGTGATCATATTGCATTCCTTCGGATTGCATACGAATTCGGTGTATTCTTTCCCGTTTGCGGTTGCAAAGATCTTCACGAGGGTGTTGATGTCGGAAAGTGATGTTGTCTCCCCAATACTGATCCCAATGTGTGTGGCATCGATGTAATGGAGGTTCATCTCATGCTCCAGCGCTGCTTCCCGGATGGTTTCCCGGGAGATATTTCCCGGAAGCATGACCAGCACCGTATCGAAGAAATACCGGTTTAGTTGCTGGTACCCGTATTTTTGAAGTTCCTGCGAAAGCACCCCGGTGAGAATGTTGAGGTGCCTTGAAATCTGTCTGATCCCTTTCGGGCCGTGATAAACGGCATACATTCCTGCCATGACGGCCAACAACACTTGAGAAGTGCAAATATTGGAAGTCGCCTTTTCACGTTTGATGTGTTGCTCGCGTGTCTGCAATGCCATGCGGAGCGCCCGGTCGCCGTTGGCGTCGACCGATACCCCGATGATCCTGCCGGGCATCTGACGCTTGTATTCATCCCGTGTGGCAAAATACGCGGCATGCGGTCCGCCGTATCCCATCGGGATCCCAAACCGTTGAGTCGATCCGAATACCACGTCAGCGCCCCACTCCCCGGGAGGAGTCAGAAGGGCAAGACTCAGAATGTCGGCAGCAACAGCAACCATCGCACCTGCATGATGTGCTTTCTGAACCAATTCACTATAATTTTGAACGACTCCGTACCGGTCGGGATACTGGATGACGCACCCAAACACTTTGTCGTCGAAAATAAAATCTTCGGGCTTACCAATTGTCAGCTCAATGCCCAGTGGGATTGCACGGGTACGGATCACATCAACCGACTGGGGAAAGATCGTTTCGGATACCAGGAACCTGTTGGTACCGCGTTTCACTGCATCCCTCGACCGGCTGTTGAAAAGCATAATCATGGCTTCGGCAGCAGCGGTTCCTTCATCAAGAAGCGAAGCATTCGCAATCGGCATTGAAGTCAGATCGCAAATCATGGTCTGGAAATTCAGCAGGGCTTCCAGCCTTCCCTGCGATATTTCGGCCTGGTAAGGCGTGTAAGCGGTGTACCATCCCGGATTTTCTAAAATGTTACGTAAAATAACCGCCGGGACAATGGTCTCACTGTACCCCTGCCCGATTAAATTCTTGAAGATTTTGTTTTTGGATCCCAGGGATCTGATGTGATTCAAATACTGAAACTCATTCATTCCTTCGGGGAGTTGAAGCGGCTCCTTCATTCGGATTGCAGACGGAACGGTTTGTTCAATAAGCTGATCCAATGATGTGACTCCTGTTTTCTCCAACATTTTTTCGATTTCTGCGCCAAAAGGACCATTGTGCCTTCTTGCAAAGTTGTTGCTGATCATATACAGTAATTTTAGGATTTTTTAACGGAGAGGCAAAGGTATCAAAACTTTGTTAATTTATAAACAAATGGAAGAGACCCCGACGGGATCACACCACCCCGACGGGGTCAAACAAAAAAGAGGCTATCCGCGTTGGATAGCCTCTTTTGTCTGCTGGCGGAGTGGTCCCGGCTCCCTATTTCTTTATCACCTTGGTTACGATTCTGATTCCGTCATTTGACATAACCTTCAGAAGGTACATCCCTGCCTGAAGATGCGACGGGTTTATCGATACCTGGTTCCGGCCCGGATTAAGAGAAACCTGCATTTGGTATAACTGGCGGCCTTCAAGCGTGTATATTCCTAACTGAACATCAGATGACTGTTTCAAATCAATGCTCAGTGTCAATGCATCGTCCACTGGATTGGGATACACCGACCATCCGGTCAGGATGTCTGTCTCATCAGAAAAACCTGTGATTTTATTTCCGGTGAAAGTCATGTTAACCTCTGCATGCGGTTTTTCTGCAGTCAGGGTAATGGCTATCTGGTCGCTGGTGATTCCGGGCATTTCCGGATAAAGATAGTAAGTTCCAAAAGCCATTTCAGAGAAATTAAAACTGCCATCCTCATTTACCCGCGTAAAGCCAATGGCTTCGCCCTGATCATCTTTCAGGAGCATATTCACTTTATCCACGAACGTACTTTTCAAACGCGACAGGTTGATCAGTCCTGAAGCCGAACCGGGTCCCGATGCCATAACTCCCGCCGGCAACAGATTTATGTTATAGGGATTTGACGGTGTGCCCAGCGTAATCAGGGTAGCCTGCTGCCAGGTGAGCACATCTCCGAAGTAGGTCGGCAGATACCCGTTTGAATCAAACGGAATAGCCAGAATGTAATAATTGCCTTCGGGAACCAATGTGAAATAATAGACCCCATTCGAGTCGATGTTGAAAACATTAAAGTATGGTTGATAATTGATGCTCGTATCAAGCGAAAAGATCATTACCATTCCGGCGTCCAGCGGGAAACTCCCTGCAAAAACCTGCCCATAGATCTGATTGTAAGCTGTGGTGTCGGGGATCACCACGTTCTGGCAATAAGTGCTTGTGCAGTTGTTAGTTATCATCGTCAGACAGGTATTATAGGTTCCAGGAGCAGCATAGGTATGACTCGGATTTTCAACGCCCGAGGCACTTCCGTCACCAAAACTCCAGAGCCAGGTTGACGGTCCTCCGGTCGAAAGGTTGGTGAAGTTAACGGTATAAATTCCCGATGCCGGATCGAGTGAATAAGCAAAATTGGCCTGGCAACCGGTTCCGCCAACAACAATGGTATCGCAGGTCTGGTCATAACAGGTGCTGTCGGTGCCGTGTATAGTCAGGCAAACCACATACGATCCCGGAGCAGTGTATGCATGAAAGACGTTGGGATTCTGTGGATATGTAATGGTCTGGACAGTGCCATCACCAAAGCTCCAGATCCATGTGGAAATAGAACCCAATCCCGTGGTGGACTGATCAAAAAAGTGAATCGTGTCGTATACATAGGCAGAATCGGAGGAATAGGTAAATGCGGCTTGGCAGGGTGAGGCTCCTAAAGTGGTAAAAGTGGAGTCGGCGCCATAAATAGTCCCTCCGGGATAAATCAGAGAAGCCCTGTAATGATACGTAGTGTTGGGAAGAAGACCGTACCTGCCCCATGACATGGTACAATTGTTATATCCACTTAGCGGACCGGATGTAAAGTTATTATAGGCTGTAGTAAGTCCTAATTCCAGGACCATTGTCGCATTATATCCGCCTGCATTGAAGGTGCCATTAATGGTTCCGCCGGAACCGGTTATTAGAGTGGCATTACCGGTAATTGCTATTGGAGTCGGATTGGACAAAGTGGTAAAGGTGCTGTCGGCGCCATAGGTTGTTCCATGTGAATTCTGAGCTTTAATCCTGTAATGGTAGGTTGTACCCGGAGTCAAGCCACTCAGAACCTGGGCAACCAGAACGACAGATGTTCCGTTTAACTGGCCAGCTGATACATTGAACCCGTATGATGGGGTTGGCCCGAATTCAAATTCTGCATAGGTTTGAGCTGAATTAGGGTTTACAGAACCGTTGAGCATAGCGCTTGTCTGAGTGATTCCTGTCGCACCTCCTGTAATAGCAGTAGGAGCAGAGGGATTAGAATTTGAACAGATCAGAAAATCGTGCTGAATCAATGTTGTGCCGCCTCCATAAGAACCATTATAGGTTTGGAGGGTGTAATTACAATCATAGGTTTGAATGAGACAGGCCCACTGACTTGTCCCGGTGGGCAGATAAACCGTGTCCATGTAAAATCCGGTAGCGTCAGTATAAACAGTTGAAAAATAAGGATAAGTGGTTGAAGGATTTGCCGAATCAGACTTAATGATTACCAAGTGATTCTGGACGGGATTTCCTGAGGTAATATCGTTTACATAACCCGAAATATATAACGAAATCTGAGCGGTGACCAATTGGCTAAGGCCCAGAAACACCAGAATGAATAGGACTTTTTTCATGACTGTATAAGTTGGTTTTTACGTTTGTTTGTTTATGATTCAGGAAGCTTCCGGATTGTTTCCTGTACTATTAACCCGAATGTTTCAAATGGTTGCCTCCCTGTGAGAAATTAATATCCGACCAAAAATGATAGCCTGAGTCCGACAGACCATGGTTTCCAGGATGTGGAAGGTTTTTCGAACACGGAGTTGAAGTAGTATCTGATATTGGGTTCGACTTCCAGACTGAATTTTCTTCCCAGCCTTATGGAAGTGTTGAACCCTGCCATTACCTGCCAGTTCAGGTCGACCTGCTCGGGTGGAATACCGTTAATGCTGATAATTTTTTTATTGCCCGGATCATAAACGTTCGATAATTCTTTTGAAGCTAGCAGTATGGAGAGTATAGGGCCGCCACGGATCCCTAGAGTGACGGTATTTTTTTGCCAGAAATCATATCCCAGGATCAGGGGAATCTGAATATAAAAATACCTTTTAACAACACGGGGATATTCCAGTTTCATCAGGCTGTCCCAGATTTCCTGACGACTCAAATATACCGTCGGAATGTAATTTTTATTGGGATCGCTCCAGGTGAATAAAATGGAATCAAGACGGTTATAGCTACCCATCCAATCGTTATACGCCACCGACAATTCGTTGGTGCCTTTCGATACAGATATCCCGGCGCCGGTTCGCAGGGAAAATGGTCCCATCTTCAAAATGGCCTCTATCCCGGCCGTGTTGACAAATTTCTCACCCTCCAGTGTGTTGAACATGAGTTCAGGAACATAACTGACGCCGAATTTAATTTGCATCCTCCTTTCTGAATAGGATTCCCGGGTGCTTTTTTTATCCAACGTGTCCGTTGTATTTTTTTCCTGAGAAGGGTCGCTGAAATTACTTTTTACCGGGTTTTCACTTTTTTTCGATCCCGGGTCCTCACTCCCGGAATGCTGTTTCCCGGGTGGGACAGGAGGCAGATTCACAATGGGTGCTGTCAAGCCTGAATTCACCGGTGTTTCTTTGACCGGGACCGAATCATTGTATTGTTGTTTTTCAGATGAATGTAAAAGGATCGTTGAATCAGGATTATAGTTGTGAATAGCTGGCGTTACGGATGTCTGTTCAATTGTCGACTGTTCGATAGGTTCCCCGGATAACGAGAATGGTTCTGTTTGAATTTTCCTTGTCCTTTCATAAAAGGTCTGGCTGACATGCGGAAATTCATCCGGAAGAATCGGTGTTGAAATTATTGTTGTTGGTATAACTGTCTCTTTTTTGCTTTGAGTAGCAAATTCCTGATCGGAAATGGGCTTCGAAAAAATCCAGAAAAGTACTGCACCTGAAACCAGGATCAGACCTGACAAGATCAGCAGGTACCCCTTACGGCGCCCTGATCGTTTTACAGCGATCTTTGCGGCTTCTGCTAAGAATGCCTTTTTGGCTTCAACTGAGGGAACGATCCTGTGATCCGACAGCATCTCCCTGAAGAAGTCATCTGTCGGATGTTCCGGAGTACTCATAAACGTTATGTTTTTCAGTTGCTGACATGTTTCTGATTTTTTTCCTTAACATCGCACGCGCTTTGGAAAGTTGTGATTTGGATGTGTTTTCCGAACATTGAAGCATTCCGGAAATTTCCTTGTGACTGAATCCTTCCATGACGTATAGATTGAACACGGTCCGGTATCCCAAAGGCAATTCACATATTATCTTCATGATCTGATCCTGCGTCAGGTTGCGGTACTGGTCATCCGTTTCATATGAATCCGGAACCTCTTCACCGATCACCGCTTCAATAGTTTCCAGGTCTGAAAAATGATTGGTTTTCTTTCGGTCACGAAGAAAATTCAATGCCGTGTTAACCATTATCCGCTTCATCCAGGCAGCAAGAGATCCGTTCTTTCGCTGCCGGAAGTTACCCAGGTTGCTGATAATCTTCAGAAAACTGTCGTGAAGAATATCTTCAGCATCAGCCAGGTTGCCGCAATATCGCAGCCCCACGCTCAGCAATGCCGGCGCGTAATGATCATACAGCGCCTCAACCGCATCGGGTTCCCTTGCAATGACTTTATTGATGAGATCCGCTTCCACGTGACGACATAGTCCTTCTTATCTAAACACAAAAAATCAGAATGGTTGCCCGAACCAATAAAAAGAAGCCGACTCTTTGAGGAACGGCTTCTTTCGGATTTAATAATTATGGCAAGGCCTCAACCCGGTTATTTTTTTATTCGCATCATGAAAAAACTGCGGTAAACGAAATAAAGGGCAACGGCAAAGAAGAGGATCCCTACATAGGGAGCCACCGCGTAAAAATTATCTGAAATTGCGATCTCCATGGCAAGCAATCCGAACAAAGTCGTAAACTTGATAATGGGATTCAGGGCGACCGACGAAGTGTCTTTGAACGGATCGCCGACGGTATCACCAACAACAGTTGCATCATGCAGCAGGGTGCCTTTTTCTTTCAGATCTACTTCCACTACTTTTTTTGCATTGTCCCAGGCGCCTCCCGCGTTGGCCATAAAAACAGCCTGGAATAATCCGAAGAAAGCGATTGCGATGAGGTAGGCCACAAAAAATGAAGCGGCGGCATAGCGGGGCGGTGTATGTATGGCGAATGAAGAGTCCTGGTGCCCCGAAAGGAACGCGATACCGATCGCAAACGAAAAAATCGCGATGAAAATGTTGAACATCCCGGTCTGTGCATATTGGGTACAGATTTTTACAACCTCCTTGGATGTTTCCAGTGAAGCTTTCTTATCGGCATTTTCATCCAGGCGGATATTTTTTTTGATGTATTCAACCGCCCGGTAAGCGCCTGTAGTAACTGCCTGAATAGAGGCCCCGGTAAACCAGTAGATAACGGCGCCGCCGGCCAGGAATCCGAATACGGTATATGGATTCAAAACATTCAGGATCATATCCGGTTCAATGCCAAAGTGATTTTTAATCAGAAGGATCAAAGAGAAAATCATGGTCGTTGCCCCGACTACGGCTGTCCCGATCAAAACAGGTTTGGCAGTAGCTTTGAAGGTGTTTCCGGCGCCGTCGTTCGCCTCCAGGTAGTGCTTGGCTTTTTCAAAATCGGGTTTAAACCCAAAATCCGCCTCGATCTCCTTTGTGGCCTGCTCCTTCTGCTCTTCGATCAGCGACAATTCATAAACCGACTGTGCGTTGTCGGTGACCGGTCCGTAGCTGTCAACCGCAATAGTAACCGGCCCCATACCCAAAAATCCGAAGGCGACCAGGCCGAAAGCAAAAATGGAAGGATAGTTCATGAAGGCATCCAGCCCGAAGTTGCTGGCATAGTAAGCAAGAAACATCAGCACGAGAAAGACCATGCCTTGCCAAAAGGCGCTAAAGTTGCCGGCTACCAATCCTGAAAGAATGTTGAGAGAGGCCCCTCCTTCACGCGATGCCTGTACAACTTCGTTGACGTGCTTCGACTTGGGACTGGTGAAAATCTTGGTGAATTCGGGGATCAGAGCTGCGCCAAGCGTGCCACAGCTGATGATGATCGACAGCGTCAGCCAGAGGTTATTGGGAAGATCGCCCAACTGCCAGTAACTGGCTAAAAATGTCATAACAATCGAAAGAACAGAGGTGATCCAGACCAGATTGGTCAGAGGTTTCTCAAAGTCAATGTCATCCTGGTGCCCGAAAAAGAGCCTGCTGAAGAATTTATTAATGTAAAAGGCTGCAATAGAGGTGAGTACCATAAGAATTCTCATCACGAAAATCCAAGTCAGCAGAGTGGTTTGATACATAAGCCTGGTTGATTCCTCCATGCCGGGGATAAATCCGACAGCCAGAACGATAAAGCTGATCAGGGCCACTCCGGTCACTCCGTAAGTCTCGAACCCATCTGCGGTCGGACCGACACTGTCACCGGCATTATCACCGGTACAATCCGCAATGACACCGGGATTCCGGGGATCATCTTCCTTGATTTTGAACACGACTTTCATCAGATCGGAACCGATATCGGCTATTTTCGTGAAAATTCCGCCTGCAATCCTGAGCGCACTGGCTCCTAACGACTCCCCGATTGCAAAACCTATAAAACTGGCGCCGGCAAGTTCACGGGGAACGAATAACAGAATGATCAGCATCATGATGAGTTCCACACAGACCAGCATGACCCCGATGCTCATTCCTGCATCCAACGGGATATTCAGTAGTTTCAGGGGCTTCCGTTCCAACGATGCAAAGGCCATCCTGCTGTTGGCAAGCGTGTTCATCCTGATCCCGAACCAGGCAACACCATAGGATCCGAGAATTCCGACGACCGTCCATGTCAGGATCAGAAGAACTCCTCCAAAAGTGTTTTCCTGCAGGTACCCAAAGTAAAAAGCAATACACAGCCCGATGATCACGAAAAGGATAGAAAGGAATTTTCCCTGTTGGACCAGATAGGTCTTACAAGTCTCAAAAATAATCTTTGCAACATCAAGCATCGATTGATGCGCACGCAGCTTTTTTACCTTCCTGAATTGATAAAGCCCGAATAACAATCCGAAAAAACAGATAAGAAATCCGAAGAGTAAAAGATTGTTCTGATGGCCTGTGAGTTCGGGGATCTTCAGGTCTGCCTCACTCGCCATGCCCAGGAAGGGTAAAAACAAAGAAACCAGAAAAGTAGTTGTCTTTTTCATATCTATGTATTTAATTATTTTACACTGTTCACAAAAATAAAAAGAAATTTGACAGTTGTGGAATTTTTAAGGATGTTTTGTCCGGTAGCGAAAATTCTGTAAGTTTGTAATCGTTATCAGGCAAGTCGGTCCTGACGGGAATGGAGTTTTGAACTGCCTAAAATGGAAAAGATCACCCTGGATATTATCGGAATGTCATACAGCCAGTCACAAAGCGGCGCTTATGCCCTGATCCTTGGGGAACACGGGGGAAAAAGGAGGTTGCCGATAATCATAGGAGGGTTTGAAGCACAGGCAATTGCAATTGAATTAGAGAAGATAAAAACACCCAGGCCGCTCACCCATGATTTATTCAAATCGTTCGCAGATAATTTTCAGATCGAGCTTCTCGAAGTGATCATTGACAGATTCAGTGAAGGGATATTTTATGCGAAACTCGTTTGCAGCGACGGGAAGACCATTCACGAAATCGATTCCAGGACTTCGGATGCTATCGCGTTGGCCCTGAGATTCAATTGCACTGTTTATACCTATGAGAACATTATGAATGCCGCCGGGATCCTGATCGAAGAAGAATCGGAAAATGGGAAAACGGAATCAGCGACTCATGTTGACCCCCCTGCCGAAATCGCTACCTATCATGAAGCAACCCTCACCGAACTTAGGGAAATGCTTCAATTGGCGATAGAAAATGAAGAGTATGAGAAAGCATCGCAGATCCGTGATGAAATAAATAAAAGAAAATAGGTCGTTTCCCGATTATTTACGCTAATCCTTAAAGTATGGCCATAAAACCACGCCTCATTCTGCTCAATTTTTTCCAATTTTTTATCTGGGGTTCCTGGCTGCTTACCATCGGGGCATATTGGTTCCAGACCAAACACTGGTCAGGTACAGAATTCGGCGCAATTTTCTCCACAATGGGTATTGCTTCGCTGTTCATGCCGGCAATAGCGGGGATTATTGCCGACCGGTGGATCAATGCGGAACGGCTCTATGGCGCATTTCACCTCTGCGGAGCCATCATCCTGCTGATGATCCCCCGGTTAAATAACCCTTCCGCAATGTTCTGGATGATGCTGCTGAATATGATCTTCTATATGCCTACCATTGCGCTTGCCATTACCGTGTCCTATTCAACCCTCAAACGCAGCAACCTCGATATCATCAGGGAATATCCCCCCATCAGGGTGTGGGGAACCATTGGCTTTATTGTGGCACTGTGGTTGATCAGCCTGACCCGGTTGGAGACCTCTGCCGGACAGTTTTATGTGGCCTCCGGAGCCTCCCTGTTTCTTGGGTTGTATGCCTTCACCCTTCCAAAATGCCCGCCCCTGGGGAGGACCCAGTCGGATTCGTTATTCCAGGCTTTGGGACTCCATGCATTTGCCTTGTTTAAAAATTACAAAATGGCGCTCTTCTTCATCTTTGCCATGCTGCTCGGCGCTGCACTTCAACTTACCAACGCTTATGGAGATACCTTCCTTCACGATTTCGCCTCCATTCCCGAGTTTCAGAATCTGATCGCAGTTCGCTATCCTGCTATTATTATGTCAGTTTCTCAGATTTCTGAAACCCTTTTTATCCTTACCATTCCGTTTTTCCTGCGAAAATTCGGCATTAAAAAAGTTATGCTCTTCAGCATGTTTGCGTGGGTATTGCGCTTCGGACTTTTTGCCTGGGGCGATCCGGCCGGCGGCCTGTGGATGATCATTCTTTCCTGTATTATTTACGGGATGGCCTTTGATTTCTTTAACATCTCAGGATCCTTGTTCGTCGAAACCCGGAGCGAACCCGGAATCCGGGCAAGCGCCCAGGGCCTGTTCATGGTCATGACCAACGGTTTCGGAGCCTTTCTGGGCAGCCGGATCAGCGGGCTTGTCATCGATAATTACTTTACCCTTTCATCCGGAAAATTTGACTGGCATGGCATCTGGATCGCCTTTGCCGGTTACGCGTTGGTTGTTGCGGTATTGTTTGCAATACTCTTCCGGCACAAACACGACCCGAAAGCATTCTCTGACGGGAACACACACTGACAATTCAGGAACTACTTTTTTTCTGACGCTATATGACTGCATAAATATTCACCCGACCCTTGTATCACCTTGCCATCAGCCTATGAAACAATATCTTGATCTTTTACAACACGTTCTTGATAAAGGAATTCGGAAAACCGACCGTACCGGAACCGGTACTCTTAGTGTTTTTGGGTACCAGATGCGTTTTGACCTGACAGATTCGTTTCCCCTTCTGACGACAAAAAAACTTCATCTGCGTTCCATTATTTATGAGTTGCTCTGGTTTCTGAAAGGTTCAACCAACATCAGTTTTTTACATGAAAACAAGGTGACCATCTGGGATGAATGGGCGCGTGCAGATGGTGAACTGGGACCGGTTTATGGAAACCAATGGCGGTCGTGGCCCCGGCCCGATGGTAGTACCATTGATCAAATCGCCGGGGTGATCCATTCCATTAAATCCGATCCCGATTCCCGGCGTCATATTGTTAGCGCCTGGAATGTAGGTGAACTCGAGAAAATGGCATTACCTCCCTGTCACCTCCTCTTCCAGTTTTATGTTGCAAACGGAACCTTATCCTGCCAGATGTACCAGCGAAGTTGTGACATTTTTATAGGTGTCCCCTTCAATATAGCATCGTATTCCTTACTCACGATGATGATGGCTCAGGTGACTGGTTTGAAACCAGGTGAATTCATCCATACACTGGGCGACGCCCATATCTATCTGAACCATATTGACCAGGTTAAATTACAACTGTCGAGAACCCCGTTACCACTTCCGATAATGTTCCTGAACCAGGAAATTCAATCGATCGACGATTTCAAATATGAACACTTTCAACTAACCAACTACCAGTCCCACCCTCACATAAAGGGTGATATCGCAATATAAGAACCTCTATGATTTCTATCATTGTAGCCCTTGCTGAAAATAATGCCATCGGAAAGAACAACGATCTGCTGTGGCATATCCCGGGCGATTTACGACGTTTTAAAAAGATCACAAAGGGCCATACCGTTATAATGGGTAAACGGACCTTTGAATCCCTGCCAAGGCGTCCGCTTCCTGAGCGCAGGAACATCGTGATCACCGATGTGCCCGGTGAATTAATTGACGGGTGTGAGATGGCTTATTCCATCAAGGATGCGATGGATCTGTGCGATCCTGCTGACGAGAATTTCATAATTGGGGGCGCATCGGTGTACCGGCAGTTTCTCCCCCTGGCCGACCGGCTTTACGTTACCAGGGTAAATAAATCATTTGACGGTGATGTTTTTTTCCCGGAAATCAATAAAAATTTGTGGATCCTTACCTCGCGGGATCCCGGAGAAACAGAGCCCGGACTCGATTTTACTTTTACCTATGAAATTTATGACCGACAACCATAAACATTGTCAGGTCTTCCTTTTTTCTTTCTTTGCAGCCGGGAATAAAATATTGTTCAGGATTAGTCGGTAACCGGGTGAATTGGGATGCAGGTTCAGATCAGTCGGCGGATCCCCCACCAGATGCTGGTAGTCTTCCGGATCGTGCCCCCCTAAAAAAGTCCAGGTGCCCCTTCCGAAATCACCGTGAATGTACCTCGCTTCATCAAGTGCTTTCGCCTCCCCGAGTATGACGACGCCGGGTTTAAGATATTTTTTGTTGAAAGCCGTTGTTTGTCCCATGAATCCATGGATAATGGCTACATGATCCTGGCATAGCATACTGGGAACAGGATCCCATTTGGCCGAAAATTCGAACAAAGTAAAAAAATCATTCTCCTTTGTTACACTATGGGGCCGGGTCTCCGTAACATCGATCGATGAAATTTCATACTCGTAGGGATTCATATTCAGGGTGAAATTCTCAAAGGCAAATCCATTGGCAAAGTTTAACTTGGAAGATGCTTGCGGATCCGCCGCATCCCCGTCGAACATGACATCACAAATGTCGATCCCCTCTGAACACAACGCAACATCATAACTGTCAGGTGCCGAACACATGGAAAACAAATAGCCACCTCCTGCTACGAAATCGCGTATCTTACCGGCAACGGCCAGTTTCATCTGCGAAACTTTTTTGTAGCCAAGCCTTGCCGCTGCAGCCTCCTGGGCCGCGACATCCTCCCGGTACCACGGAAATGATTTATAGGCGGCCCAGAATTTTCCATATTGACCTGTAAAATCTTCGTGATGGAGATGCAACCAATCGTACACCGGCAAAATCCCCGACATGACCTCCTCATCGTAAATTACCTCATAGGGGATCTCTGCATAACTGAGCACCAATGTCACCGCATCATCCCATGGCAATTTGTTCTTCGGGGAATAGACCGCGATTTTCGGGGCCTTGTGGAGCTTGACCGTCTCCATGTTTACCTGGGTGTCGGAAATCTCAAGTCTGATCGATCCAGCCTGAACATCTGCCAGTACCTGATAACTAACCCCCCGGATTTTACACTCCTCTTCACCAATCTTATAATAGGGAAACAGGAAACTTCCTCCGCGATAGTTTAAAAGCCAATCGACTTCAATTTCCCGCTGCAGTACCCAGTAAGCTACCCCGTATGCCTTCAGGTGATTCCGTTGATCCTCATCCATGGGAATCAAAATAAAAGCACAACGGGCACTTTGTATAAATGCAAACAAAAAACAGGTAAACAAAAAAATTACTTTTTCAAAATGGCATCTCATTGCGATCTTCATCATCCATTTTCGACATGATCGTCCGGGTCCTTAAAGAACCGTCAAACGATTCGTTAGCCGGAATATTGTTTACCGGAATGTAGTCCATCTCAGGATCAACAAACTTGGCATATTTCGAAATAAACCTGAGTTTGACATCTTTTAAAGGACCATTACGGTTTTTCGCAATGCTGATTTCCGCGACTCCGGAGGTTGAGTCGCCGCTTTGATCTACATCAATTTTGTAATATTCGGGCCGGTAAATGAACAATACCATGTCGGCATCCTGCTCAATGGATCCCGATTCACGCAAATCGGAAAGAATAGGCTTTGAGCCAGGGGCTCGTTTTTCAGGCGCCCGGCTCAATTGGGATAAGGCAATTACAGGTACCTCCAGCTCTTTTGCCAGAGTCTTGAGCGCCCTCGAAATGCTGCTGATCTCCTGCTCTCTGTTCCCGCGGGTATCCTGGCTTCCCTGCATCAACTGGAGGTAATCGACAATGATCATTTGCACATCGTGATGTGCTTTCAGCCTCCGGCATTTTGCACGCAGGTCAAAAATGGAGAGTGCTGCTGTATCATCGATGAATAGCGGCGCATCGATCAAAGAAGAAATCCTGGTATTCAACTGGGTCCATTCATGATCCTCCATCGACCCTTTCCGCAATTTCTCCTGCGGGATCTCTGTTTCACTTGAAATCAAACGGGTTACAAGCTGTACTGATGACATTTCCAGCGAAAACACCGCTATCGGTTTTTTGAAGTCAACTGCTGCATTTCGCGCCATGGTAAGTGCAAATGCCGTCTTGCCCATACCGGGCCTCGAGGCGATGATGATCAGATCGGATTTCTGCCAGCCTGAGGTGATTCGGTCAAGTTCGGTAAAACCTGATCCGACACCTTTCAGTCTCCCTTCCTGATTCCGACCGGCCGCAATCTCTTTTAAGGCCTCTTTGATAATGGCCTGCATATCCATGTACGATTTACCTATGCTGCTTTCACTAATCGAAAACAATCCGGTCTCGGCTTTATCCAACAAATCGAAAACATCGGTCGTGTCTTCATAAGCATCCTTGATGATCTCCGATGAAACCCGGATCAATTCCCGCTGAATGAACTTCTGCAGAATAATCCTTGAGTGAAATTCGATATTCGCGGCAGAAGCAATGCGGTTGGTAAGCATCGTGATGAAATACGGGCCGCCTGTGACTTCAAGTTCACCGCTTTTCCGCAACTCTTCTGTGACTGTAAGAATGTCGACCGGTTCATTTTGAGCAAATAACCGCTGAATTGCAGAAAAAATTATCTGGTGATTTTCTTTATAAAATACTTCTGGTTTCAGGATTTCAATGACTTCAGCCAACCGGTCGTTCTCCAGCATCATTGCTCCCAATACCGCTTCTTCAAGGTCCAACGCCTGCGGCGGAATCTTCCCGTGCTCGTAAACAGCATCACTGATGCCGTACTTGCGGCTCCTCTTTTTCAGATTCTTATCTTCCATGTTCCAAAATTACCTTTATTCACCGTCAGATTTTAACTGCAAAGGTTTTTATTTTTCAACAACTATAAGCAAAAAACAAGCGCAATATGTACCCATTTATGCCATAAACCTCCTGAGAATTCGGGACTTAACAGAAACTGCTCCATGTCGAGGCGGACTCCTCCCAGGGTCAGTGACAAACCAGCGCTGGTCTGAAATACGAATCTGCCTATTTCATCCCGTGAAATGACATAGGCACTGCTTTTATTGAAGAGCCCGCCCTGTAATGTGGCATCATAGCCGACCAGTTTCCCGGAACCCCGCAAGAAAGCAAAGAACTGGTTTTTTTTGAGACCTTTTCCCCTCAGAACACGCCCCTTTTCCACGCCCAGATTGGCAAAATAGGGATTGATCCATCCGGCCCGTAATCCGACCCCCCCCGAAGTATTGGTGTAAAGTGTCCCAATCTGTCCAACAGCCTGAAGATTCACCTCAAAATGGCTCGCCGAAACGATCCCTTTTTCATAGGCCAGGTTGTAATTCAATACCAAATCATTCTGGATCTGATACTCCCAGCCCAGCGGCTCATTATTCGTAGGAACCGAAGTGTGAAAAGCACGCTGCACCCATTCACCGTATGAATTCGGACCAATAATGCCAACATCCAGCCCGGTGGTCTGCCTGAACCGGTGAACCGGATCATTGGTGATTTTTTTTGTGCTGAAGTACAGGTAAGCAGCGTAAGGCCTGTCGCCGATCTTGATGCCCCCTGTTTTTGTGGTCGAGGGAGTGTACATGTTCTGTACTACGGCAATCCCGTAATAGTTAGTGGCGGAACTCCAGTACGGGATCATGGTAACCACCAGCGGATTCGACCGGAGTCCGGGATGGATCAATTCAACCCGAATCCCGTTTGTATAAAAACGGTCGGTGTAATCCAGAATATCATTGTCGAAACTAAATTCCAGAAAAACTTCATCCGAAAGCATCACCATGGAAGAGTAATCCGGGTTGTGGAGGCGCCCGGAAATTTGTTCCCGGCTGATGGGTTCATTGAGATCGATTTGCCGGTCAATCTTCCGCAAAGTGGTGATCCGGTGTAATCTTGCAGAATCTTCCGCCGCTTTAAGAGCGAAATTTAGTGTTGTGTCATTCTTTGTGCGTTTCCTTTTTAAACTGGAGCGCAACCGTATTCCGGAATGCCGGGGTCCCTGCGTGAGTGTCGGTCTCCCGGCGCTCCGACCACGATACATTATATTTTGTAATTCTCTTTTATTCGTATCAACGGATAAATCCCGATACCCGGCAACAGGTATATCGGTCCCACTATCCGAACAGCGGACAAAAATTAAAATCAGGAAAAGGCAGAAGAATTTTTTTTTCATCCTTCCGCAAAATTAAGCATTTACCTCCACCCTCATGGTTATCTTTACACTCCGGAATATTCTGTTAATAGTTCCGATACCATGAAAAACATTTTACTCCTGTTCATAATCGTGGCCTTCACGGCAAGCGCTCCGGCACAGAAAACCATGATGGTAGAGAAAATCGGAACGAGCCACCGCTATTTTTTTAAGACCGGAGATTATATCAAACTGAAGATTTCAAAGCCCGATACCCTCCTGAAAGGGAAACTGTGGAGTATTGACGACAGTGCGGTCTGTGTTTCGGATTTTCGTCCATTCGAGGTGTCTGTCAGACAGATTAATGCCGTGTATAAGAGATTTGATGTACCCAGGAAAATGGCTTATACTACCTTTATCGGAAGTATAGGTATCTTCTGCATTATTACAATCAATCACGTCATAAACAATGAAACAGTGATCTCGCCCGATGCACTTCTGATCAGTGGAGGCGTCGCCGCAGCAGGAGTGATAACGCTGTCTTTTTCAGAAAAAAAGATGAAAACGGGCAGTAGGTGGAAAATTAAAATTCTCGACCAGGTGGTGTATGAGTGACCTTATGCAATCAGTTCCCGGATGATCCGGGTCATAAAAGGTTCGGCCGCACTGGCAGCATCGATTACCTGTTTGTGCGAAATTTCGACAATCTTTCCCACAACCCCGAGATCAGAAATCACCGATACGGCGAAGCAGGTAAGCCCCATGTGTCGGGCGGCAATAACTTCCGGAACGGTCGACATTCCAACAGCATCAGCGCCTATTGCCCGGATGTATTTATACTCCGCAGGGGTTTCGAAGGTAGGGCCCGAAACAGCTGCATATACACCTTTCTGTAATTTAATGCCATGTCGCTCGGCGATCCTCAATGCTTTCTTTATCAACTCCTGATCATATGCCACACTCATATCCGGAAACCTCACCCCGATCTCATGTTCGTTCTTTCCGATCAGGGGATTGTCCTTCATAAGGTTTACATGGTCTTCAACGATCATGATATCCCCGACTTCAAAACCGGGATTAACTCCTCCGCTTGCATTTGACAAAATAAGCAACTTGATGCCCATGAACTTCATGATCCTGACCGGGAACGTTATTTCTTTCATGGAATAGCCTTCATAATAGTGAAACCTTCCCTGCATTGCCATGATTTTCTTCCCGCTCAACGTACCAAAAATAAGTTGCCCCCGGTGACCCTCTACAGTCGAAACAGGGAAATTCGGGATATCTTCATAAGAGATTGATTGCTCAATATCCATGACGTTGACGAGGCCCCCGAGCCCTGTACCTAAAATAATTCCTACCTCAGGCCTGGTGCTGATCCTATTTTCCAGGAATTCAACGGTCTCTTTGATCTTTTGTAGCATACCTAAGTATATGGTTGTCAAATAATTCTTTGTCCGTTCCATGAAACGCTACTTCCATGGGAACGTAAAATAACGGCAATTTGCCCAGTTTAGTGCCCGGTTCAACCACTTTTAGCCGCATGGCATCTTTTTCAGTGGTCACTAAAACCTTTTTATGTGTAGGCAGATCATTGAAGATCCTGACGATCTCTTCGATATCTTTTATAGAATATGGATGATGGTCCGAAAATTTTAAGGTGATAATCTCACTGCACATCCTCGATAAATGCTCTTTCAGGGGATAATCATTTGCGATTCCCGTAAAGAGCAGGATGTTGGTGAGCTTATTAGGAAAATCATACTGTGATGGTATAATAAATGGAACCGGGTCCAGATACCGTATATAGGAAAAATATACCTGTTGATGGCTCTTCAATTTAAGTTCACCCAGAATCCTTCGCCGGGTTATGGGCGAAAATATCTTGGGTGTCTTTGTTACTATAACAATATCAGCCCGGGAAGCATTTGACCTGAATTCCCTCAGTGTGCCCGAAGGAATAACAAAGTCTTCTGGGTAAAGCCGGTGATAATCGGTTAACAGTATTGAAATACCTGGTTTTACATATCGGTGCTGGTAGGCATCGTCGAGAAGAATCACGGTAAGGTCGGGAAACTGCTGAAGTAAGTTCTGAATCCCCCGCTTCCTTTTTTCGTCGACAGCCACAACGATTTGCTCAAACTTGTTTAGGTACTGTACAGGTTCATCTCCGAGTTGTAAAACATCTGATCCGGGAATGCCGAGTACGAATCCTTTGCTTTTCCTTCCATAACCCCGGCTCAATGTTGCAAGTCGGCCATATGGCTGAAGCAACCGGACAAGGTACTCTACATGAGGTGTTTTTCCGGTTCCCCCGTAACTGAGATTACCGACTGATATCACTGGTTTGGAGAAAGAGACCGACTTGAAAATATGAAAATCAAATAAAAGGTTTCTGAATTGCATCAGCAACCCAAAACAAATGGAGAATGGATACAAAAATATTTGAAGAAACCTCGTCATTTTTAAGGCTTCTAAATTAAAAAAAATATTCTTTTACACAAAATGTGTAAAAGCCTGTTAATTAATGGAATGAAATGGCAACAACCATCAAACCGGTAACTTCTCCCGGATCAGGTACTTAATGTTCTTAATCAATTCATTGATCCCGTAATCCAGTCGGCTGGTCTTCACGATGTAATCGGTGGCCCCTGATTCGAGCAGGTTGATGGCAAGAATCGGGTCATCGGAAGAAGCAAAGAAAATGACCCTGGGTAAAGCTGATGATTTTTCAATCCTGGCAACGAGCGTATGATCGAAATGATGCTGAGGATCATAGTCGGTTATTATGAAATCAGGGATCACACCTTTTTGTAACCGGTACAAACATTCATCCGCCGTCTGGAATACATAAACACTTTCAAACTTATTGATATTCAGATGGTATTTTAAAAGACTGCGGTGGATCGGATTATTATCCAGGATAAAAATTACCGGTTCTTTCATGGGAACAGATTGTGACTTTACAAATCCAAAATTTGGAATTTTTAGATCATAAAAAGTTAGTACCTGATGAAACTTTTAAACATTTTATGAACACCTGAAACGGTATCAGAATGTTGAGAATGTGTATCTTTGACCCTTATTATATTTCTTTTATGGTCCTTTCTGAAATTACCGAATATCTTGAATCCCTGGCCCCCCTCTCCCTGCAGGAGGATTATGATAATTGCGGGCTCTTGTACGGAGATCCGGGATGGGAAATAAACAGCATGCTCCTGACCCTTGATTTGACTTCTGAAGTGATGGACGAAGCCCTTGGAAAGCAGTGCAATCTGATCATCTCCCATCATCCTTTTATCTTTAAAGGATTGAAAAAGTTAACAGCAGGAAGCCCTGAAACCGAAATCATTACAAAGGCCGCCCGTAATAATGTCGCGATCTATGCCATGCATACCAATCTCGACAATTACCGATTCGGACTCAATGCCATTCTGTTCCGAAAATTGGGGATAACCGATTTCCGGATACTGAAACCTCAAAAGGGAACCCTTCGCAAACTGATAACATTCTGTCCGGCAGATCATGCATCGCGGGTTCGAGAGGCGCTCTTTTCAGCGCATGCGGGTAGGATCGGAAATTATGATCAATGCAGCTTTAACGTTGAAGGGGAGGGGTCCTTCCGGGCACTCGAAAACTCCAATCCTTTTGTGGGAACTCTGAATCAACTCCATGTTGAAAAAGAGACCAGGATCGAGGTGATCTATCATGATTACGATGAATCAAACGTAATCAGTAACCTGTTGAAAAGCCATCCCTATGAAGAGGTTGCTTATGATATCATACCGCTTGAAAACGACGATCCGGAATCAGGTGCGGGATTGATCGGCATGCTGGCCGAACCACTGGCGGCTAATAATTTTCTGGTAAAGGTAAAGGAAACTCTGAATATTCCCTTTATCCGTCACACCAGGAATCCTGACTCCCGGATCCGGAAGGTTGCCCTGTGTACAGGCTCGGGGAGTTTTCTGATCCCTGACGCCATGCTACAAGGCGCCGATGCCTTTCTGACTGCAGATATAAAGTATCATGATTTTTTCATTGCCTCAGGCAAATTGCTTTTAGCGGATATTGGTCATTATGAAAGCGAACAGATGGTAAAAGAGTGGTTTCATGATGCGCTAATCGAAAAATTTCCTAATTTTGCATCCTTAATTTCAGAAGTGAATACAAATCCCGTTCATTATTTTTAAATACCCATTTATGGCAAAAACTACGGGCAAGCCGATTGCCACCTCAAAACCGTCAAAATTGATGAAAAAAGACGCTTCTAAAGAAAAGCGCACATCAACCAAGGAGACTCCGGTGGCTGAACAGGTCGTCGAAACAAAACCTTTAATACCCGTACCTCCGGTTGTTAAAAGTGAAACAAGTGAAGATAAGACCGAAGTGACTATTGAAAAGAAACTGATTGCGCTGTACAGCCTGCAGCAGATTGATTCGCAGATTGATAAGATCAGGATAATCCGCGGTGAACTCCCACTCGAGGTACAGGATCTTGAAGACGAAATCGCTGGACTGGAAACCAGGATCGACAACTATATCCAGGAAACTGTCGCCCTGGAGCGGTCCGTTTCGGATAAAAAAAATGCCATCAGGGATTCGCAGGCCTTGATCAAGAAGTATGAGGATCAGCAGCAAAATGTCAGGAATAACCGTGAATATGATTCCCTTACCAAGGAGATTGAGTATCAGAATCTGGAAATTCAATTATCGGAAAAGAGGATAAAAGAATTTCAGGCGACGCTTGACTTGAAGCAAGAAGAAATTGAAAATTACCAAAAGCAATTGCAGGATCGTAAAAATGATATTGAGATCAAGCGTAACGAGCTGGAAGATATAATAGCAGAAACGGAAAAAGAGGAGCAGGAACTTATAAAGAACTCAGAAGAGAACCAGAAGTATATTGAGGAACGGTTACTTACTGCCTATACCAGGATCAGGAAAAATGCACGGAACGGACTTGCTGTTGTGCAGATTGAACGGGATGCCTGCGGTGGTTGTTTCAATAAAATTCCCCCGCAACATCAACTCGATATCCGGATGCACAAAAAGATTATCGTGTGTGAATATTGCGGCCGGATCCTTGTTGATGATGGCATCGTCAATGCTATAAATTGATAATCCAAGCTTTCTTAGAATCTAAACCCGATTGTGGTCAATACTGTGTTGCTGTAATAAGTATTGTGTGATGGATTGACCATAGTGGCATCGTAAAGATAATAGTCCTGGTTCATCCGGGACCAAACGTAAGTCAAATCTGCAAAGAAGGACTTCGAACGGTAACCCAGTCCGCCCGAAACCTGAAATTTCTCCCCATTGTTAATGCCTTCATTAAAAGGATTGCTGAAGTAAGCAAATCCTCCCCGGATACGGAAGGATGATATTCCCCATTCAGTCCCGATTCTTATATTGCCGAAGGATTGGAAATTATTTTTGATTTCAGAATTAACCTCGCTGAAACTGTCATCCGAGGAGGTTAAGCGTCCCTGGGAGTAATTTACATATTCATAATCAGCGCTGAGAAGCCCATATTTTCCGATGATAAAAGCAAGACTCCCGATCGCCCGGAATGGAGTTCTCATCTGGTAATCATAATAACCGATCGGAGAGTCCATGGAAGCATTCCATGCCAGGGTATCAAACGATGATTGCATACTGCTGAACCATTCGTCCTGCATACCCGGATACCACGTTGGTGAATGGATGGCGGCGCCGACTCTGAACCACTGGACCGGTTTGTAAATCATTCCGAATTTCACATTGAAACCCGTCCCGCGGGTTTGCAGGTTATAACGGTATTTAAGTGAGATGAAGTTCTTTAGGGTGTCGTTGGTCCTGGACTCCTGATAAATGCTGTTTTCGTAATAACTGACCATCGGAATTCCCAGCGTGAGCCCGAGAAACAGCGTGTTATTCAGGTTTGTACCGACCGAAAAATCAAGTTCATTAACTGAACCATAACTGTTAACCTGTTTAGTTTGCAGAACACCGCCGTATTTGGCGTCGCATTCATATTCATTGTTTGTATTATAAAAAACCAGGTTCGTCCCGTATGCCAGTCCGATATCAAATGGGTAAGTATCAGTTACGGCTGAGGGTGGTATTTTGCCTTCATTCAGGATATTGGTATAATTCTGCATCAGTGAATTTTCCTTGTTTACACCACTGATCAACATCTGGTTGTTGAAATCGTTCTGTCGGTTAAAACCGAATCCGATGTTAATGCTTTTTAGGATGCTGCTATTCTTGGAAGGTTTTATGCTGAATACAAATCCAAAATTACCCAGACCGAAGTTTACTCGGTTTTCTGATGCCTCCGACCCGTTATAATTCGTGTGGGTACTCCCTATGGTCGGGGCAATGGTTAATGTCATTTCGGAAACAGAAAAGAGCCCAAGTCCTGCCGGATTTGTAGCCAATGTTGAAAAATCGGCCCCGACCGCACCAAAGGCGCCACTCAGGGCGTTGAATCTGGCTGTTCCACTGTAATTGATCCTGGAATATCGCAATACATCTTCTGCAGTCTGTGACTGTACGATAGTACTTGTTAGGAGCAGGGAAAAGATGAAAATCATTATCTTTTTCATAGTTCTGGAAGTTTAGGGTTAATTAACGGCGTCTTCCGCCTCCACTGCTGCTGCCTCCTGAGGGTGTAGCAGTACCGCTGCCGCCTCCGGAGCGGGATGGAGCAGAATAACTGCCTCCGGAGCCTGAGGGGGGGGAGTAGGATCCGCTTCCCGACCGGGAGGGCGTTGAATAGGATGGGGTGGATCTGACCGGTGCGCTGTACCGTTGTGATTCATTCCGGGATGGAGCTGAATAAGAGCCTGGCGCGGTTGAACGGGGAGTGACCGTCGGCCGTGATCCGGATTGGTTAGTTTGGCCGCTGTTTCTTACAGCGCTGCCCTGGTTCGAACGGCTGGATGCCGGATTCTGGGTTCTGGGAGAGAGGTACTCCTGACTTGATTTGGGTTGCCGGTAAACCGGGGATGAATAACTCTGGGTGGCACCTCCGTTCTTCTGAACATTTGTACTTCGTTGATTGCCCGTGGTACGTTGGTTACTGATTTCGGATTCGGGTTTGATGAAACGTGGCTTTGGCTGCTCTCTGACAGTCGTACGGTTCTGGACAATCGATCTTTTGTATTCGTCCTGCCGGCTTCCTGAGGATCTGGTATACCGATATTGTTCCTGGCCGGAAGGATTAACCCTGGGTACGGAATTATTGTTATCGGCGGATCCGGAATTTCTGGAATAGCTGGGAATCTCCCCGGTTCTTGAATTTCTGTTTTCCGGAGTTAATGCAGTATTTGCTGAAGTGCGTGAATTCCGGGCATTCAGGTCTCCTGAAGTGTTGTAGAGGGATTTTCTGGAGCCATAATAGGTGTTGGTATAATATGGTGGATAGCCCCAGTCATAATATCCGTAACAATAGCAACAGGGGGAGTACCATGGATTATACCAGCCGTAATAAGGATATCCCCATGGATAGCCATAGTAAGGGTACCCCCATCCGTAATTCCATCCCCAACCATAATTCCAACCCCAGGGATCGTAAGGATATCCCCAACCGAATCCAAGAGAGAATGACGACCCGTAGAATCCTCCCAGGCCGATCCCGGTTCCAAAGTAAAGATTTACATCCGGATTATTTCCGCCACCTCCCGAAACATTAGCCTCACTATTGTAAGATTCATCGAAATAACCTTTGCTGGTATCCTTACTGTTGAACCGATTGATCCGGTCAGAGTAAGAATAATCGTTGTAATCGTCGGCAAATGTCGAAGAAGCGGGAGCTTTGGAGGTCGAAAGATCGGGGGATGTGATGACCTGTGTTCCGCCGGTAGTGGATTCCGAGAATTTTACCCTCGTGTTGCTCCGGTTGTTGTACCCCGGACTGTAAACATCATCGTTGACGACGGTACTCGTTTGCTTCTGAGTGGTACAGGCAGTGATGATTACTGCGATGACTGCACAGAAAAGAGATGCTTTTTTCATGGCTTGTTTCTTTAAGGCCGGCTTCCCGGATTCATCATAAGGATTGATTTATTTTGTAATTTTGCCTTTCGCAAAGGTGAGAAAAATAGCAAATTTTATACCAAACTCATTAAAATGGCAAAAGATTTTCCTTCAAGAGCTGATAATTATGCACAATGGTACAATGACCTGGTAATCAAGGCAGATCTTGCCGAAAATTCTGCTGTAAGGGGTTGTATGGTCATTAAACCCTATGGCTATGCGATTTGGGAAAAAATCCAATCGGTTTTAGATCGTAAATTCAAGGATACCGGGCATTCCAATGCCTATTTTCCCATTTTTATACCAAAATCATTTTTCAGCAGGGAAGCGAGTCATGTTGAAGGATTTGCCAAGGAATGTGCCGTGGTGACCCACTACCGATTGAAAAACAGTCCGGATAATACCGGGGTTATTGTGGATGAAGAAGCACGGCTGGAAGAAGAGCTCATTGTTAGGCCTACATCTGAAACGATCATCTGGGATACTTATAAAAACTGGATTCAATCATACCGGGATCTTCCGATCCTGATCAACCAGTGGGCAAATGTGGTTCGTTGGGAAATGCGGACCCGGTTGTTCCTTAGGACTACGGAATTTTTGTGGCAGGAAGGGCACACAGCCCATGCGACCCGGGAGGAAGCGATCACAGAGTCGGAAACTATGCTTGATATCTATGCCGATTTCGCTGAGAATTGGATGGCTATTCCGGTCATTAAAGGAACCAAGTCTCCTGCCGAACGGTTCGCCGGTGCCATTGAAACTTACGCCATTGAGGCACTGATGCAGGATGGTAAGGCGCTGCAGGCAGGAACGTCCCATTTTCTCGGTCAGAACTTCGCAAAAGCCTTTGATGTGAAGTTCCTGAGTCAGGATAACAAACTCGATTACGTCTGGGCGACCTCATGGGGAGTATCCACCCGGTTGATGGGGGCGCTGATCATGTCGCATTCCGATGATGCCGGATTGGTCTTGCCTCCCAAACTGGCGCCCATCCAGGTAGTAATTGTTCCGGTTTTCAAGAACCAGGAACAATTGTCAATGATCTCAAACGTGGTAAAGCCCCTTAAGAAATCGCTGGAGGATAAGGGGATCAGCGTGAAATATGATGATCGTGAAACCCATAAACCAGGCTGGAAGTTCACAGAATATGAGTTTAAAGGGGTTCCGATACGGGTTATCATTGGACCGCGTGATGTGGAACAGGGTACAGTGGAAATTGCCCGTCGAGATACCATGGAAAAAGAGGTCTTACAATTGCGGGATCTTGAAAACAAAGTGATCCATTTACTGGATCAGATCCAGAAGAATCTGTTTGACCGCGCACTGTCCTTCAGAGAAAGCAATACATACCGGGTTGATTCCTGGCAGGAATTTAAACAGGTACTGGAAACGACCGGGGGATTTATTTCAGCCCATTGGGATGGCACCCCTGAAACCGAAGAAAAGATCAAAGAGGAGACCAAAGCAACCATCCGGGTCATTCCACTCAACAATCCACGGGAAGAGGGAACCTGTGTTTATTCCGGGAAACCTTCCTCCCAGCGTGTACTATTTGCCCGGGCTTACTGATTAAAAAGGGATCACATTACCGCTACCCCTGACATCTGCTTTAATGGTCTGTGGATTACCTGTATAATAAATATTTCCAATCGATAAAATTGTCGCATCCAACAGGGTAGTGGGGTCGGTGGCCGACTCCACCCTGATATAAGAATCATTGGACGATTTATTGACGGCATGAGCCCATTTGGTCACCAGTGAAGTACCGTCAAACTTCCCGTACGAACCTGCATACAAATAGATTTCGTCGGAATTTCCGCGCAAAATAAGATCAGCTGTACCCATATTCAGACTGAACATTCCTTTGACTAAGGAAACTGAAAGATCAATAACTCCGCAACCTCCCCAGATCTCCACCTTCAGGGAATCGTAAGTAAGAGCCGTTGTGGTACTTACATTTCCCGAGGAGTTGTAAACGATGCGCCAGATGCCTTCCCCGGATACGTATACATTTATGGGCATGCCATAGTCCCTGAGCCAATTACATTTGTTTTCGTTCGATAAGTACAGGATCCCATCAACCACTTCTGTTTTAATCCCACCGATGATATTTTTCCCGCCTTCGACTGTGATGGTCCCGGGAGGTGTGTCGGTCAGGATCAGATTCAAATGATCCTGTATATCAATCTGATTACAGCTATCTATGTTCCGGTTCTGTTTTATTATGGGTCCGGTGTTTGATAAACATACACCCTGTTCCTTATTACAACCTGCAAACAGGAGTACCAGGATCGGCAGGACAATCCGTACCGAAAGGCGATAAAAAAGTGTCTTAATGGATGGTCTTTTTTCCATATTTGGTTATGAATTTATATCCCAGTCCCCAACCAATGTAATCAGCCCGGCCCCAGTGAACTTTAAGCATCACGGAAGCAAAAAAGTTTTTCGAGAAATTATACTGGAGCGACAGCTTTTCATACAGGGGACCGTTGCTTTTTTCTTTTCCGCCGAGGTATACACCCAGGTTGACAATGCATGCGATCTTTGAAATGGCCAATTGGTATGCTGCATTGACACCCGGGCGAAGGATCTTGAATTTATTATCGACCGGGTTATCGCTCATTTCAAGAATTTTGATGTGCGAGGGATCGTAGGAAAGATCCAGGCCCAATCCTATCTTACTTTTTCTTCCCCAGGGTATAAACGTGTTTTCGAAAAGGTGATATACGAGGAAATTCTGGCCGAACACGGCTTCCATGTTTTTATATCCCAGGAATCCTCCAATATTAAATTCAATGGTTCTTCTGATTATTGCCTCATAAGGTCCGGTTGGGGCATAAAACCGATCATCAATTTCCTTGTTTTCCCTGAATGGTCTGTACGCCAGTCCGACATTTATCTGAATGGCATTCACTCCATAGTTGGGAAGTTTAAGTGCACCGTTTGAAAAATGCTGTAGACCGATCCCGCCTGTAAGGGTTAGATAGTAATTGAGCCTGTACCTGGCTTCCAGCATAAGGTTTACGGCGGCATTGAAATTGGAGCCAACGGCCAGATTCTTATAATTGGTCAGTCGGTCGAATGACCTGGTAATGTATCCCAAGCCCAATGCAAATCGAAATCCCAGGGTGAAATCTTTTTTTTTGAACAGGGGAAAGTTGATATGAGGCATCACGGCAAAACCCTGTCCAAGCGATGGATTGTTCCCCAAGGTCGAATAAAGGAGTGATAATCCAATGAGGGGATAGTTGTAAGCCCTTTCCCACGGGTGTTTCCCGAAAGTCATCTGTTGAATACTGATTTCAAAGGATGGGAAGTGCGCGTTATAATATTCCAATTCAAGATGTTGGGCGTAAAGGAATCCATAATAGATTTTTCCTTCAAAAACGAGGTTTGAGGAAAAAAGTTTATGCTCAAACTGTGCATACAGCAAAGTTCCGTTCAAGGTCAGAAGAACAGTCAGTCCTGTATGAATACACGATTTTACAATATTTTTTTTTCGGATAGTCAAAAGTCGGTCGATTGTCCCGCAAATTTACCATGAAATGTAAAGCCATCCATCAGTTTCCGCAATGCCTCAAGGTTAAATTCCCGGGAACCTGCACGGTTTTTCTCATTAAAATGGAGCGGCATGGCAAGTACCAGGAATACTGTTGTTGTTGCTGATCGGGGTTATCCAAGTGGGTTCCCGTGGGTGTTAAATTATAAATTGGAGGGATGAAATGATTACTTTTGCTGAAAATTGAAAAATGGAAGAGAAGATTGCTGCATTTCGGAAGTTGCTCGAAATCATGGATGAACTCAGGTTGAAATGCCCGTGGGATAAAAAGCAGACGCTTGAATCATTGCGTTATCTAACCATTGAAGAAACCTATGAACTCTCTGAATCGATCCTGCAGCGTGACATGGATTCTATTAAAAAAGAGTTGGGTGACTTGATGCTGCACCTGGTATTTTATTCGAAAATCGCCTCTGAATCCGGTTCCTTTGATATTAAAGATGTTTTGGAAAACATCATTTCAAAACTCATAAACCGGCATCCGCATATTTTTGGCGATGTGGTCGTAAAGGATGCCAAGGAGGTAAAAGATAACTGGGAAAAGATCAAATTGCTGGAAAAGGGCAATAAATCAGTGCTTTCGGGTGTTCCCAAAGGGCTTCCCGCCATGGTGAAGGCCTATCGTATTCAGGAGAAGGCAAGCGGTGTGGGATTCGACTGGGAGCATCCGGAACAGGTATGGGATAAGGTTCAAGAAGAGTTGCACGAATTGAAGGAAGCAGTCGTGACGGGTTCAGACCATAAGAGCCGGGAACATGAAGTGGGCGATCTGCTTTTTGCCATTATTAACTATGCACGGTTTATCGAGGTAAATCCCGAGGATGCGTTGGAGCGGACAAACCGAAGGTTTATCAAACGATTCAGGTTTATTGAAGAAAAGGCCGCCGCGATCGGGGTTCCCATGCATACGCTATCGCTTGATGAAATGGAACGATACTGGAATGAGGCCAAGAAGAAGGAATAAAAAAGCCCTCAGGATCAGTTCCTGAAGGCTTTACATCGGATCTTCATTTAGTGCCGGCCCAGATAATCGGCTACACCTTCTGCTGTCGCTTTCATTCCTTCCTGGCCTTTATGCCAGTTGGCGGGACAAACTTCGCCGTTCTCTTCAAAGAACTGCAACGCATCGACCATCCTGATTGCTTCATCAATGCTTCTGCCCAATGATAGATCATTCACGACCTGATGACGGACAATTCCTTGTTTGTCGATCAGGAAAAGCCCGCGCAAAGCTACCGGTCCGCCTTCAAATTCCATGGTGCCGTCCTCGGTGTACATGTATTCTCCTGCAAGGACATCATAATTGGCCGAGATCGTTTTTGAAAGATCAGAGACAATAGGATATTTTACTCCTTTGATACCACCGTGCTTACGTTCGGTATTCAACCACGCCCAGTGGGAAAACTTGGAATCGATAGAACACCCAACGACCACCACGTTTCTTTTTTCAAACTCCTCCATCTTATCCTGAAATGCAATAATTTCAGTGGGACAGACAAAAGTAAAATCGAGGGGATAGAAAAAGAAGATCACATGTTTTTTTCCGATGTACTGTGAAAGCGAGAATTTGTCGACAAATTCATTGCCATTGATTACTGCTTCGGCTTCAAACGCCGGAGCCTTTTTTCCTACTAATACTGCCATAATTCAATAATTTTAAGTTTGCTTGTTGCAAAGATAAATATTATTTAGAATAAATTTTAATAAGAGGATAAAAATTAACGATCATTTAATGATCCTAAGGTCCAATTCAAGATTCTCATTTTTCCTGAAATCGAACAATGTGAGTTTTCGGATTTCGAAATAGTTTCTCCAGTAGGTCTGTAGGGCCGTATAATAGTTCTTTTCAGAATTGTCGGTCTCGATCTGTGCGTTATTCAGGTCAAGGATGCTGTTGATCTTCCCGATCAGGTATCGGCCTTTGATCACTTCATAGCTTTTTCGGGCGACGGTATCCGATTTCGCGGCGATCATGATCTGGGTCTGTTGCATGTTAAACTGAACGGCTTTTAAATATACATTTCGTTGAAAATCAATAATTTCCTGTTCAACTGAATTTTTTACGATCTCCTCCTGCGATTGAGCCATTTTTATTTTTCCGCGTGCGACTCCCCAATCCACGATCGGGATGGTCAGCCCTACCGAAACCTGTCGTTGATCAGCCGGATTGAGGTATGCATCGGGGATGGTCGCTCCCGATTGTTGGAGTCCGATCAGCGCATGGATCGTAGCGTCAAACCTTCCGTTTGTCTTGGCGTAATTCACGCCGCTGGCGGCTTCCAGCAATCTTCTTTTGAAATCGAGGGAGGAGGATGAATTCTGGTTGGCCAGTTCGACTGCTTTCCCGGGATTGATCAGGAAAAAATTAATATTGTTAGGCGGGATCAGTATGACCTGCATACTGTCCTGGAGGCGAAGAAATGATTTAAAGCGAAACTGTGCATTTTCAAGCGCCAGGTCAGCATTCTGAACCTGGGCCTGCGCTTTGAGAAAACTTAATTCCAATTGCAGAAGGTCATTCTCGGCAATTTTCCCCAACTGGTACCTCCCTTTTGCAATCCGGTAGAGGGTATCATAATTGGAAAGGTTAGTCTGGGAGATCTTTTTTTCAATTTGTGACTGTAACAGGGTAAAGAAGTAATTCGTTGCGGTTACGGCGATTTGTTCAATATCTTCAAGGTATTTCCTTTTTGCCATTGAATATTTCAGGGGTTGTATTTTCCTGTCCCAGCGAAAGGAATTATAGGTGAAAATGGGTTGTGAAAGTTCAATGTTGACCGGGTAACTGAGGTATGGAGCCTGGTTTTTCGATTTATCTGCATTGAATTGGGCGCCAAGGTATGAGTTAATGGAGACGGTCCCTCCGGTTATTCCGATTTTCTGGGAAAGGGCCAGGTTTCCCTGAGCCGAAATATATTTATAGCTGGCATATGACTGTACGCCGTCGATGCTTTGTGATGATATGGTCTGGTTGATATTGGGCAAAGTTGCAGTAAAAGTCAGGTAGGGCAGGTTGGATGCTGTATAGGAACGGTACTCCCAATAGCTGGAACGGAAGGTCTGACGTGCATTCAGGGCATCGGGTGATTGTGTTTTTGCAATGGAAAGAGCCTCTTCAAGTGTCAGTTGTCGAGTCGTTTTCTGTGAGAACCCGGAATAAACCAGGAGCAGCAGGATCAGCAGGGTTGAGATGTTTTTCGGTTTCATAGCGGAAATAATGACGGTACACTATTCATATCGCAGGGATTCGACCGGATCCTGTTTTGCAGCCCGTTTCGAAGGCATATATCCAAAGATGATCCCGACAGAGGCGGAGACACCGAAGGAGATCAGGATCGAAACCATCGAAACGATGGTCAGGATTCCGGTCAGTTCCATGATGATTTTAGAGAGGGCAATCCCGAGGATGATCCCGACAAGGCCTCCGCTGATGCTGAGCAGTGTGGCTTCCATCAGGAACTGAAGTACAATGTCGCGTTTGGTCGCGCCGATGGCCTGGCGGATTCCGATCTCCTTGATACGTTCCATTACTGAAGCGAGCATAATGTTCATGATCCCGATCCCCCCAACAAGCAATGATATACTTGCAATGGCGCCAAGAACAATGTTAAAGATATCCTTGGTGCGTTGTTCCTGTTTGAGAAGCAGTTCGGGAACTTTAATTTCGACATCTTCAACACCTGCGTGTCGTCTGACCATCATCTTTTTCAGGATCTCGGTCGTTGGAGCGATCTGGCTGCTTTCTTTAACCTGAACCACAATTTTATCGATCTGGTTTTTACCGGTTTCTCCGGAACTCTGGTCCATGTACATGGTGCTCCAACCATCGGAGTAAACCGTACCGCCGTGAAGCGAACTGGATGTGATCATCGACCGGTCTCTGAAACGTCGGAGAATGGTCTGGATTGGAGTATAAAGGGAGTTGTTATAATCGGAGATTCCCAGGTTATCTATGCTCGATTGACTGATCTCTCTTTTTTTCAGGACTCCGATGATCCGGAGCCAGACAGGGCCGCATTTTATATCTTTACCGATTGCATCTTCAACCGGAAAGAATTTGGATTTTATGACCGGTCCGATGATACAGACCGCTTTCCCATCCTTTAATTGTTCGGAATTGAACATTTCGCCTGCATCCAGTTCCAATCCGAAAACCGTAAAGAAGTCGGGAGTAACCCCTGTGAACTTGGCAGTCGTTTTCACTCCGTCCTTAACGATATCGGTTTCGAAAATGACTTCGGGGCTGACTTTTGAGACGGTGGGAATGATCGATCCGATGCTTTCGGCATCTTTAAGCGTCAGACCCGGCGAAAATTTATCCTTATTCTTTTCCGTTCCCTGATCGGTAGATCCGGTTGATTCGCTTGTTGAACCGGTATTTTTATCCTTACCTTTTTCAGGTTTCGGAGTTATGATAATGTTGTTTACCCCAACCAGTTTCATTTGGTCGAGTATCTCTTTTTTAGCGCCATTGCCAATCGCCATCATGGTAATGACAGCGGCCACGCCAAAAATGATCCCGAGGGCTGTAAGGACAGATCTGAATTTATTTAGAAAAACCGCTTCAAGAGCGATATTGAAGAGGTATTTATATCTTTCAAACATGTGATTGAAATTAGCCTGGGACTTCATGAACTGCGGTCGGGGAAAGAAGCCTGTTATTTTTTCATAATAACGGGTGTTCCCGGGGTCTGGGTCCCGGAAGGTCTGTTGGCAGTTTTCTCGGTTTTGGGTTTGGAGGGTTTTTTCCGGAATTTTGCAATGATATCGGCCGGGAGTCTTTCAAGTTTCAGTTTGTCGGCTTTTTCGGGGGGGACCAGCAACACTTCATCGTCGGTTGTCAGCCCTGCACGAATAATGATCTCATTGTCGTTGGATTGACCTACGATTACCTGTTGTTTTACTGCCGATGAGCCATCTTTGCGGTATACAAACGCGACGGAATCGGCATTAAAAATAGCTTCAATGGGGATGAAAAACACGCTGTCGACCACGCTTGTGAGAATTTTATTTTTGGTGGTCATGGCGGGGCGAAGAATGGAATCAAATTCGTTGACCAGGATTCTTACCTCATAGACCTTTGCATTGGAGTTTTGAAGCTGTTCACCGATATTAGCCACTTCAATCACCTTTCCGGTGAATTTTTTTTCGGGAAATGCATCGATACCGACCTGTACTGCCTGACCTACTTTGACTTTGCTGATATCAATTTCATTGATATACGTTTTTGAAATCATTTCAGAGAGGTCGGGTAGTTCGGCAACGACGTTATCCCACGCATTGACGGTAGCTCCGATTCCCATTTTATTTCCGTCCCAGTTCCGTTTATAGATCACCATCCCGGCTTTCGGGGCCAGAACATTGAATTCTTTGAGGACGTCGGTCATTTGTTGCAGTTTTCGCTGGGCCTGGTTATAAGACGCGGAGACTTCCTGCATGTTCGCGACGGCTTTCTGATATCGGAGTTTGTAGTTTTTCTCAGCCTGTTCAAAAGCCCGCTGCGATTTTTCAAGGTCAATCTGAACCTGACGGATGGTAGCGGGGGGCTCATATTTTGATTGATCGAGTGTTATTTTTCTTTCTTCCAGGGCATATTTGAGGTTGATCAGTTCGTCGCGTGCGGAACGGAGTTCCAGGGAAGTGTCGAGCCTGGTTTTGGTAAGTTGGGATTCGAGTTTTTCAAGGTTGGTTTCTTCATCCTTGATTTTATTCGAAATTTCGGTACGGTCGAGGGAGGCGACATACTGACCTGAATCGACAACAGTACCATCGGGTATGATATCCTGAATTTTGACCTGCCAGATTTGGATCTGCCGGAGTCCCTGCGGACCATATATTTTTTCCGAACTTTTGGCAACCAATTCACCAGTAGTGGTTACTTCGATCGGAAAATTCCCCTTTTTGACTTTAGCAACAACCTGTTGATTTTTGTCGTTTTTCGAGAGTAGAACCCAGGCGATAATGATCAGGATTGCCACTGAGGCAATGATGTAAATGTACTTTTTGCGGTTCATCGGGTTATGTTTAGCCTGCCGGATTACACGTCAATATTCGCGTATCTGGCATTTTTTTCAATAAATTCCCTGCGTGGCGGAACATCATCACCCATCAGCATGGAAAAGATACGGTCGGCTTCAGTTCCATTTTCGATGGTAACCTGCCGCAGTGTTCTGAACTCCGGATTCATGGTAGTTTGCCAGAGCTGTTCTGCATTCATTTCACCCAGACCTTTGTACCGCTGGATATGGACTCCCGTCTCTTTTCCGTTCGACAGTTCTGCAACGATCCGTTGGCGTTCTTCCTCAGTCCAGCAATACTTCTGCGTACTCCCTTTTTTGATCAGGTACAGGGGCGGGGTGGCAATATAGACATGTCCGTTTTCAATAAGTTCCTTCATATACCTGAAAAAGAACGTAAGGATCAGGGTTGCGATATGACTTCCGTCGACATCGGCATCGGTCATGATGACTATTTTGTGATAACGCAGTTTTTCGAGATTTAGTGCTTTGCTGTCATCTTCTGTTCCAATGGTTACCCCAAGGGCTGTGAAAATGTTTTTAATTTCTTCACTGTCAAAGATTTTATATTGCATTGCTTTTTCCACGTTGAGGATTTTCCCGCGCAATGGCAGGATAGCCTGGAACTTTCTGTCGCGTCCCTGTTTGGCGGTACCGCCTGCCGAATCTCCCTCAACAAGGTATATTTCGCACAGGGTCGGATCATTTTCGGAGCAGTCGGACAGTTTGCCGGGTAATCCAGATCCGGATAGTACATTTTTTCGCTGCACAAGTTCTCTTGCTTTCCGGGCCGCATGGCGTGCGGTGGCGGCAAGAATCACTTTGTTGACGATGGTTTTGGCTTCCCTTGGATGTTCTTCAAGGTAGTTGGTGAGCATTTCACTTACCAGTTGGTCAACCACGCCCATGACTTCATTGTTGCCAAGCTTGGTTTTGGTCTGTCCTTCAAACTGGGGCTCCTGTACTTTTACGGAAATGATGGCAGTGAGACCTTCCCGAAAATCGTCGCCGTTGATGTCAAATTTCAATTTGGTGAGCATGCCGGTTTTTTCGGCGTAGCTTTTCAGGGTCCGGGTAAGTGCGCGACGGAATCCGGCAAGGTGGGTTCCGCCTTCATGGGTATTGATATTGTTGACGTATGCATGAATGTTTTCGGAGAAGGAGGTGTTGTATTGCATGGCGATTTCCAAAGGAATGTTGTTTCGTTCGCCTTCCATGCAGATGGGTTCGGGTATCAGTTTTTCACGGTTTTCATCAAGGTAGTTAATGAAATCGCTGAGCCCGGTCTTGGAGTAAAAGGTATTGGTAACAGGGTTGCCCGATTCATCATTTTCCCTTTCATCGGTGATGACAAGAGTGATTCCTTTATTCAGATAGGCGAGTTCCCGGAGTCTGGAGGTCAGTATCTCGTAATCGAATTTTTCAACAATGAAGATGGTGTTATCGGCTTTAAAAGTCACGGAAGTGCCCGTATTTTCAGTGGCACCGATCGTTTTTACTTCATAAAGTGGTTTCCCGTAAGCATATTCCTGTTGAAAAACCTGTCCGCCCCGGCTTACGGTGACTTTCATAACTGATGATAAGGCATTGACCACGGAGACTCCGACTCCATGAAGGCCGCCTGATACTTTGTAGGTGTCCTTATCAAATTTCCCTCCGGCATGCAGAACCGTCATAACCACTTCGAGGGCTGATTTTTTTTCTTTTTCATGATAATCGGTGGGTATACCACGGCCGTTATCGGTCACTGTTATGGCATTATCGGGATGGATAAAGACTTCGATCCGGTTACAGAAACCGGCAAGCGCTTCATCGATGGAGTTGTCGACCACTTCATAAACCAGATGGTGGAGCCCTCTCACATTCACATCTCCAATGTACATCGCCGGGCGTTTCCTGACAGCCTCCAACCCCTCTAAAACCTGAATGTTATCGGCAGTGTAATTCTGGCTCGCAATTTCTTTTTCTATGTCGGTCATAATCAGTATTTTATAAAGATAAAAAGATAAGACAAAAATACAAAATTTTATCGGATTTCCAGGTGATAAATATGTCAGAAAACCAAGGATTTTATTAACATTCCACGGTTAAAAACGGAGCAAGCTTTCGAGTATGACACCTGCTGCATTTCCATCACCAAAATCCTTATTAACCGGGGCTTTAGGAGGATCAGCCTGAATTGCCCTGACAATTTTTCCGGGATCGCTGCCCGTGATGATGTTCCAGTTGTCGTGCATGGTCTCGACCCATTCGGTTTCGGTTCGGAGTGTGATGCATTGTTTACCTAGAAAATATGCCTCTTTCTGAAGTCCTCCCGAATCGGTCAGGACTTTGTCGGCGTGAAGTGTAAGGTAAAGCATATGCAGATATCCTACCGGATCGATTATGGTCACATTGGCCGGAATATTCCCCGGTTCCAGCAGCGTTTTCCGGGTACGGGGATGCAGCGGTAATACAATGTTTTTTTCGATATTACCAAATGCCGTGAAAATATCTTTAAGATTTTGGGGATTGTCGGTGTTTTCTGCCCTGTGAATAGTGGCCAGGTAATATATACCCGGTATCCCGGGGGTGATATATTGTTCAGGATTGCGTTTTATTCGATCGATATAAAAAAGGACGGAGTCGTACATCACGTCACCGGAAAATTTGGTGATCTCTGCCAATCCTTCCTTTTGAAGGTTGTTCATGGCTGTAAGCGTGGGGGCAAAGAGCAGGTCGCTGATCCGGTCGGTTACAATCCGGTTGATCTCTTCCGGCATGAACCGGTTAAAACTTCGGAGACCGGCTTCAACATGAGCAACACGGATATGTAATTTTACGGCTGCAAGGGCGCCGGCGATGGTGGAATTCGTATCACCGTAAACCAGCACCAGATCGGGTTTTTCAAGAAGCAGTATTTCCTCAATTCCTTTCAGCATGGAACCGGTTTGTTCCGCATGACTACCGGATCCGACCCCCAAATTGTAATCGGGCCGGGGGATATCCAGTTCCCGGAAGAACACCTCCGACATATTTTCATCATAATGCTGTCCGGTATGCAGAATTATTTCATTTATTTCGCTATGGCTCCCCATCGTCCGGGAAACTGTGGCGGCTTTGATAAATTGGGGCCGGGCACCGATGATCGATAATATCTTCATTATGCAGGATTCAAGAATGATAAAAACAACGGTTCCGTAAGCGGGATTCTGTTTTATTCTGTCATTTATCTGTGTTTACCGTCACCGGCAAACTAAAGCGACCTACCCTCCGGCATCGGGCGAGCAACCCTTGATTGCCGGTATACTTGGTCTTTCAACCCATGAGGTTTATCCGCGATTTCAGTCACCCGAAACCACCGTGGTCTCTTACTCCGCGTTTTCACCCTTACCGGTTTCATTCCGGCGGTCATTTTCTGTGACACTTGCTGTCCCCGGTCATACCCGGGTCCTTCCGGTTAGGAAGCATGGCGCTCTGTGTTGTCCCGACTTTCCTCCCCAGTCCGGAGACCGGAGCGACAGATCGAACCGTTGTTGATGCAAAGATAAGAAATATCGGCAATATCGCTACCTTTGCGCCATGAAGGATCTGAGCCATGGAGCGGAAGGCAGATTGATCTTTAGATTTGCCATCCCGATGCTTCTCGGACAATTGTTTCAACAACTTTACCATGTTGTCGACAGCATCATTGTAGGAAGGTACATCGGGAAGATTGCGCTGGCTGCCGTTGGAACTTCAGCTCCGATCATTTTTTTACTGGTATCGTTTGTGGTTGGTATAACGATGGGTTTTACCATTGTGATTTCCCAATATTTCGGGGCAAAAAAGATGGACCAGGTCAAGAAGGCCATTGATACCCTTTACATCTTCATGTTTTTCACATCGATTCTGGTCAGTATTGCCGGGATCCTGGTTGCTCCCTCGATTTTCAGGCTGATTGACCTTGCGCCGGAGATCGTGCCGGGGGCTGCATTATTCCTGAATATTTTTCTTACAGGGATGATTTTTTTATTTATGTTCAACGGGACCAGCGCCATCCTGCGGGGGCTCGGCGATTCCAAAACACCTCTTTACTTTCTGGTCGGATCAGTGGTGCTGAACATCATACTCGACCTGATTTTTGTTCCTGTTTTTCACTGGGATATTGCCGGAGTTGCGATTGCAAGCGTGATCTCCGTTGCGGCTGCATTCATCTTTCAGATTGCTTATCTGAATACCTATCATCCCGTGGTCAAATTCTCGTTCCGTGATTTCAGTTTTGACCGTGAAATTTTCAGGAAAAGCATTCGAATCGGTTTACCCACGGGATTTCAACAGACCTTTGTTGCGGCAGGGATGGTCGGACTTTACTGGATCGTGAACCAATTCGGCGTGGATGCGAATGCAGCATACAGCGCTGCTGGCCGGATCGATAGTTTTGCAGCTATTCCGGCCATGAGTTTTTCCATCGCACTGTCGACTTTTGTCGGCCAGAACCTGGGCGCAAACAGGCTTGACCGGGTCAGGATCGGGTTTCGTTCAACTGTTTTCATGACCAGTGGTTTTTCTGTGTTTACCTCCCTGGTAATGGTGATTTTCGGAAAATATCTCATGCAGATGTTCACGACCGATCCGGTGGTGATCTCCATGGGTTATGAATATCTGATTATCATCGGTTCCAGTTATATTTTATTTTCCCTTATGTTCGTGGTAAACGGAGTACTTCGCGGTGCCGGTGACACCCTGATTCCCATGTTCATCAGTCTTTTTTCTCTTTGGATTATTCGCCTGCCGGTTGCTTATATAATGTCGAAAAATCCCGGGATCGGAGTCTCCGGGATCTGGTGGTCGATCCCGATCGGGTGGCTGTCGGGGGTGATTTTATACTGGGGGTATTACCGAATGGGACGGTGGAAGGATAAAGTTGTTGTCAAATCTGCCGAACGGTCATAACTTAATGTTTCAACGGTTAGCGTTCAGATTGTCCAGAATTTGTGCCAGTGACCGGGTAAGTTCTTTTCTTGAAAATTTCTCGGTTCCTGAGGTTCCTGACTCCAATGTCCCGGTCTGGTAACGGGAATAGAAATTAAATATATGTTTTTTCAGGGTCTCTTTATTCCCGTGGTCTGCAAGCAGACCTGCCCGGGTTTCATTCAGGATTCGGGCAGCTTCACCGTTTTCCGGCCCGATGCATAATACAGGTCTTCCCGCTGCAAGATATTCAAAGAATTTTCCTGTCAGGATCATCGCTGCATTCGGTGTATTGTTGATGATCAGAAGCAAAACCTGAGATTGTTGCTGGACACGGACGACCTCATCATGCGGGAGGTAGTCGATCTTTCGCAAATATCCATCCAGACCGAAACTTGTGATCGATGCGCGTACAGAATAATCGACTTTTCCAACCAATTTAATTTCAAGATCCTTACTGAAGTTTTCGTTTTCATCCAGTAATTCCCGGAGCGCGGCCCAGAGGGCTACAGGATTTCTGGTGCTGACAAGGGTCCCGATATGGGCAATCGAAAATTTTTCATCGCGTACCACGAGATCCGGGATTGCCGTATCTTCAGGATCAAAACCGTTGGTAATGACATCATATTTTCGCGGAACTATGTGGTTGAAATCATCGGCCATGGGCTGGCTGATCACGGTGACTGCGGAGGCATTTTCCAGGACTCCGCGTTCGAGAATTTGATGACGCCGATCGGCATACCGGGTAAGTTTCAGGTCGTTGTAGAAATCAATATGCGTCCAGGGATCCCTGAAATCAGCCAGCCAGGGGATGTCCAATTGTCGCGAAAGCGCCTGCGCAATCAGATGTGTTGAATGGGGTGGCCCGGTTGAAACAAGGGCATCAACTTTATTTTTCGCGAAAAATTTCAGTAAAAATTTAACGGATGGCCGGATCCAGAATTTGCGGGCATCCGGAATGAAGAGGTTTCCCCGGATCCAGATTGCGATCCCTTCCAGAATTTTATTTTTCTTATGTTCAGATAGGAATGCAGCATTGATTTTTTCCTCTTTTTTATGGCCTGAGAAGATTTTGTAGGCGGAATAGGGTTCCCAAACCGGGAACTGAATGATTTTTATCCCGGAAGGGACATCCTTCAGCAGAGAATCATCCAATTCAGGGTACTCCGGATTTTCGGGGCAAAAGATGACAGGTTCCCAGTTAAAAAGGCGCAGATACTTTACGAATTTCAACCACCGCTGTACACCCGCGCCACCGCTTGGTGGCCAGTAGTACGTGATGATCAGAACGGTTTTCATGCCTGGGATTTTCGCGTTTTCCAGAATTCAAAAAAGATTGCAATGAGTATCAGGGCAATCACGATCAGCGAGCTGACAAGCGAAATTGTTTCTCCCATTGAATAGACAACCGGCTCAAACCTGAATTCAATTTTGTGATTGCCTTCGGGGAGGATCATGGCCCGAAGTACATAGTTTGCACGGAAATGGGGTGCGGGTTGCCCATCGACAAAGGCATTCCAGCCTTTTGGGTAGTAGATCTCCGAAAACACAGCCAGGGCTTTGTTGCGTGAGGTGTACTCATACATCAGTTTGTTGGGCTCGTAGTGGATCAGATTGATGACGTCTGACGAATCACAGGCCGGTTGGAATCCTTTGAGCTGATCAGCAAATGACTTATTGACAATAACCACCGAATCGGGTTTGAAATCCTTCATGGCCGCTATCTCAGCATCAGCATTATCAACAAGTTGATAGTTTTTTGCGAACCAGGCGTTCCCGAGGGCATTGGTGTTGGGGTAGGCGGCCGGCCGTTTGTCCTGACCCGGAATGATGAGATACCGGGTATTCAGCATATTCAAAACCGGTGTGTTCAGGGTGCTCATCGACTTGATAAACGTCTGGATATCCTGGTCAATGCCGTGGTCGATCAATTCCTGGTAACGGCGCAGTTTTGCTCCGTGGTATCCGCCAATGGACTTGTGAAAATAGGAAGTTGAAGCGTCATTGTATGGATCAAGGGTAAGATTGAGCACCCGGAAATCGAGTGCCGGATCTTTGAGGATAATGTTGTCTGCATCCGAGGGGGAATATGGATTCTCGACCCTTGATTTTGATGTAAAGCCGTCGTTGTTGAAATAGCGTTTGTTAACGGGGAACATGTCGGCCAGAATGAGTACTCCCAGAATGAGGTACGCGTACTCTTTTTTTATTTTGTTGAACAGGATGGTCCACATCAACCCGCCTGCAAGAAGAATAAATACCAGTGACCGGATCGCGTCGAGCCTAACGAGGCGCAAGCGCTCATCGCGAATGGACTGCATGAGCCATTCTGGGAACTGGTATTGTTGCTGATACATGGCATCCTTGGGACCGGTGAAGTTAAAAAATGCGCCGGGGAGGAGGGCAAGAATCAGGCAAATACCGCCCGAAATGATCAGGGCAATCATGAATCCTTTGTTCAGCGCTTTGACATCGCGGTCTTTCGCGGTGAGTTCACGGACTGCCAGAATTCCAAGCAACGGAATGGCGAATTCGGCAATAACAAGAATCATGGTGACCGCTCTGAATTTGTTGTAACCCGGAAGGAAGGTCAGGAAGAAGTCGGTGACCGGCATCAGGTTGTGTCCCCAGGCCAGGATGATTGACAGGATCGTTGCGGATAGTAACCACCATTTTACAGGTCCTTTGACGATGATCAATCCAAGGATAAACAGAAAAATGAAGATGGCCCCCACGTAGACCGGTCCGGAGGTAAAAGGCTGAGAACCCCAATAGATGAATGGCAGGGGCTGGCTGGTAAATTGTTGCACCGATTCATCAGGTAGGCCGTTGGCTTTCATAGCTTCGGCGACCTTTGATTTTTCGCTGATTTGAAGGTTCGACGAACCGCCATAGATATTTGGGACCAACAGGGTCATGGTCTCGGCGATGCCATAGCTCCATTGGGTCACATAATCCTTGTCAAGTCCGGTCGTTTTATTGGCTTTATTGACGGAAAGCTCAGATTTTCCCCTGATGGTGTATTTTCCGTATTCCCAGGTTGCCCAGAGACTGGTCAGGTTGGTCAGGACCGCAAAGGCCACGGCGATGACGAGTACGCCCACAGCTTTCAGAAAGGGTATCAATTCTTTAAACCGGATGGCATGAATCAGTTTGAAAATTCCCAGGATCAATGCGATCATGGCCAGGTAATAGGTGATCTGTGGGTGGTTGGCTTTTACTTCAAGTGACAGGAAAACCGTGGTAAGCAAACCACCCCAAAGATATTTGCGTTTCATTGTCAGGATCATACCAGCGATCACGGGGGCCATGTATGCAATAGCATGCGCTTTCGAGTTGTGACCCGCGTCGAATATGATGAAGAAATAGGAGGAGAAGGCAAAGCCGATGGCCCCGACGATAGAAAGCCAGGGATTGACGCCCATCACCAGGAGGAGGATAAAGAATCCCAGAAAATAAAGAAATACCAGGTTTGCCGGATGGGGCAATCCGAGAGAAAGGATCTTGTCGGCATAGCCCAATACGTTTCCGGTATACTTCGTTGAGATCTGGAATGCCGGCATCCCACCGAACATAGAATTGGTCCAGAGCGGTTCCTGGCCTGTCTTTGCGCGGTAATCAACAATTTCTTTCGACATTCCCTGGAAGTGAATAATATCGCTCTGCATGAGTCTTTTCCCTTCCAGCAGGGGAGTTAAATAGGCAAAGGTTATGATCAGGAAAATGACCACGGCGGCAAGGTAGGGCGCCAGTTTTTTAAAATCCAGGTTTTTCATGAGACAGGGATCAAAATGGGAACACAGAAAAATAAAAAAAGAAGATAAATGTCATTATCTTCTTTCAGTTTACAAAATTGCTAAGAAAATGGATTGATCCGGTCAATACCGTAAAGAAAATTATTCTTTGTCAAGCGTTTCATCAGAAACTGTCAGTTTTTTCCGACCCTTGGCCCTTCTTGCAGCCAGCACCTTACGGCCGTTTGCGGTGGACATTCTTTCACGGAAACCATGCTTGTTCTTTCTTTTTCTGTTGGAGGGCTGGAATGTTCTCTTTGTCATTGCATGATAATTTTGGGACTGCAAAAGTATAAAAAAATTGAATACAACCAAAAGAATAAGTGAATTTTTTCAGATGTGGACGGGTGACCCGGGATCAATTCCTGATGAATCTCTTTTGGATAACAGAACCATCCTGATTTATCATTCTGAGAAGGTACATCCCCGGGGCCAGCCGGCTTATGTCACACCGGGACCGTGTTCCGTGCAAAATGGACCGGAGGAGGGTCTTTCCGGTAATGTCGGTAATTTCAAGGATTCCATCCGGAACCAGGAAATCGGTTCCCGATCGTTTGACGATAATGAACCGGGTTGCAGGATTCGGCAGTATAACTACAGATGGTTGGTCATCTAACGAGATTTGCCCGTCAGTACCCGTCGGCCATTTGCATCCGGGTTCAGGCGGGGGAATTGTGATGACCGAGACCTGAGGAAGGGAGGCGCCGCACGCGTTGATATTTCTGAATTGCAGTTGAATGACCGTGTCGGGTTTGAACCTTCCGAACCGGCAGTAGGTGTTCTGGTCAATGTATTCCAGGTCGCCCGGAAACCAGTTGATCCCCTGGTCAAGGCTGTACTCACTCCCTGAAGTATGATCCGGGACCGGGGTGACCAGGCTGTAATAGCAGGAGGTATCCTTTCTTTCAGGAGTGAAGGTGTCGGTTGGAACCGGGGGTATTCCTGAATGGATAAAGATCTGTACGGTATCATTTTCTGTAATGCCCCATGGATCGACGGAGGTGAGGGCAAACGGATATTCGGTGCCGGGGATCGCTTGTTCCCGGATCCGGAGGAGATAGCGTTCAGGCGGGCGGGGCATGGCGTCGGGTTGCGGGATCATCTCAAAGACAGTTGCATTCCATTGGTATTGATAGCCGGGGTAGTAGCGGGTTCCAACAGGCTTCCCGGTCGCCGGGACAAGGGTCGTGTCGCTACAGAACTGGCACAGATGGTCGTGGATGAGGACAGGTGTTTTCGGGGTACCGGCTTTTTGATAGACCCTCACATAATCGACGATCATGGATTGTGGAAAATCGGCCGGGTTTGCTTGCTGTGATTGATTTCCGACGCTATTGTACAACGTACCCATGCGCAGGGAGAAGGGGGCGACGGGAGGCGCGTAGGTTGAAGCATCGATGCAATAGGGCGGAATGCGATGGAGATCCAGTTCCTTAACGAGGGTATTATTTACGTACCATCGGATGACGTCGGTGTTCCACTCTAATCCGAAAATGGTCCATTCAGCAGTGAGATCGTACAACCCCAGAGAGTCGGTAAGGTACACAGAATGGTTCTGTGAGACATGGACCCCTCCGTTGCTCCAGTGATAAGTACCTGTAACGATATTCCGGTTCACACCATTCAGTTCAAAAAGATCAATTTCATTCCAGGGGCCCGGACCACCGGGGTCCTCCGGGGTGCCTACGCCCCAAAGCCAGCAGGCGGCTCCCTGCCCGGTTTTATTGAAAAGTCTCACCCGCGCTTCGACATAGGCCGGGGCGTAAAAATAGTAACTCTTAAAACCGGTGTCTTTAACGCTGATTGTCTTGATTTCACCCCCGGAAAAGGGACAATCGGGAAGGATGGAGATGGCTCTGTTTGAGATTCGCGCGGTCTCATTGTCGATATCTACATTACCGGGATTAACCGAAAAGTTTCTAAGGCATGCGCCAATGCCATCATCCCAGGGATTACTCCGGTTCCAGAAAAGATCGTTTAGGGAATCGGAGGTAAATTCATCGTTGAAGATGAGATTCCATCCTGGTTTTCCGACCGGATTCGGGGTGTTCAGGCGGCTGATCCTGACGGTCTTGTTTTCACCGCCGTTCAGGCAATAGATGAGATCCCAGAGGGTATTCTGTGCCTCAATTCGTTGGATCGCCATGACACTGGCAAGCAGCATGAACAGGATCCTTATTCTAATGACCATGATGGTTCCGGTTAGGGAGGATCAAAAGTACAGAATTAAAAAAAGAAAGCGGCCTTTTGAGCCGCCTTCTGAACAGAAGATTTGGATGTTTATTTCACAGGAGCATTTTTCAGGGTATCAACCAGGAAATCCCAGAATTTCTGCACTGTCGCAATATTCACACGTTCATCGGGTGAATGTGGATTGCGCAGGGTGGGCCCGAAGGAGATCATGTCCCAATTCGGATAGGTTCCTCCCAGAATACCGCATTCGAGTCCGGCATGGATTCCTTTAATTTCGGGTATCTTCCCAAACTTTTCATGGTAGCGATCGAGCATGACCTTGAGGATGGGGGAGTCGGGGTTTGGTTTCCAGCCGGGATATTTTCCATCAAAGGTTGAAGCAGCGCCGGCGAGGTCAAATACCGACTTCATCATCTGTTCCAGGTCATCTTTTGCGGAATCGACGGAACTTCTGAGGAGGCATTGGATCCGGATGGTTCCCTGTTCCGATTTTACGATCGCGAGATTGTTGGAAGTTTCCACCAATCCTGCCATTTCGTTGCTCATACGGATCACGCCGTTCGGACAGGCGTAGAGGGTATAGAGAAGTGTTTCGACAGTGACCGGGTCAATAATTTTAGCCGGGGTTTCAGCGGAGATGAGTTCGATTTTCAGATCGGGTTCAACTGCTGAAAGTTCTTTTTTTACAAGTTCGGTTATTTTATCAAGGAAAGATCTGAAACCAGAAACCTGGTTTCCGGGGATGGCAATTACTGCGAACGATTCACGCGGAATAGCATTACGCAATCCTCCTCCGTCGATGGAAGCAAGCATGACGCCGTGATCTTTGGTGCCGGTGTAAAGGATCCGGGTCATGATCTTAATGGCATTTCCCTTTCCCAGGTTAATATCGATCCCGCTGTGTCCGCCCTTCAGGCCGGTTACCTGAAGTTTAAATCCGGTGTAACCGGCAGGTACCGGTTGCTCTGAATATTCAAACCGGGCATTTCCGTTGGTGCCGCCGGCACAACCCACGTAAAGTTCTCCTTCATCTTCCGAATCCAGGTTCAGAAGAATATCTCCGTGGAGAACCCCCGGTTTCAATCCAAAGGCGCCGGTCATCCCGGTTTCTTCATCGGTGGTAAAGAGGGCTTCAATGGGGCCGTGTTCAAGGGTTTTCGATTCAAGGATGGCCATGGCGGCCGCGACACCCATGCCGTTGTCGGCGCCGAGGGTCGTGCCGTTAGCTCTTACCCAATCTCCATCGATGATGGTTTCGATGGGATCTTTTTCGAAATCGTGTACTTTATCGCTGTTTTTCTGGGGAACCATATCGAGATGTCCCTGGAGGATTATCCCTTTGCGGTTTTCCATGCCCGGTGTCGCCGGCTTTCGTATGATGATGTTTCCTGTTTCATCGATGATTGTTTCAAGTCCGAGGTTTTTCCCAAACCGGAGCATGAAATCCCTGATTTTTTCCTCTTTTTTCGACGGCCGCGGGATTTGGGTCAGGCTGTGAAAATTTTTCCATAGAACTTTTGGCTCCAGGTTCAGAATCGTGTTGCTCATGAGTCAGATATTTTAATTTTTAATGGATCAAAGTTTTAATAGTTCAAAATTACAAAATTAATCGTTGTGCCGGTCATGCTGTAATTCAACGAAAGTTATGTACCGTTGGTCGTAGAGCAGGGAGAGGAATTTGGTAACCCTTTCGTCGGCCTCCCCACTTGCTAAAAACTCCCCCGGAAAAGTCTTTTTCATAACATTGCTTATATCAGCGACATTGCGCTGCCCGTCGATTAACAGCCAGGTTTCACTTCCGAATTGGTCGAGTCGTATGGTGATAAATTTGCTTTTCGACCGGGGCTGTAACAGGGTTGAGGCCAGTTTTTTCCTGAATCTGGGTAAAAGGATGGTCACGTTTCCATTTTCGTTCAGCTCATGATCCATCACCCTGACGGGTGTCAAATCCAGGAAATTTGCCGTTTTCAGTATTTTCCGGCGGTGAAAGAAGCTCATAAACCGCACATTACATTCCCGAGGCAGGCGGGGCCGGCTGGTCGGGTTTTCCTGCATTTTTCAGCGGGATCTGGATCAGTACATAAGCAATAATGGCCAGGATCACGAAACTGATAAAGAAAGTAGGATTCTTGAAGAAGGAGAAATAGTTGTACAGGAAGATGTCGAATACCGCGAAGATGGCGATCAACAGTCCCATCAAGGCTTCACCCGCGATCATTCCGGAGGCCAGAAGGACCCCGGTATTTTCAACTCTTACCTTTTGAGCATCGTTGTGTTTACGTTTTTCAGAATAGAGATCCACGGCGCCTTTGATCAGTCCGCCCACGAAGATCGCGAAGGTGGTTTCGATCGGAAGGTACATACCGACGCTGACGAGCATCGGGCTTTTGACCTGCATCAGGATAAAGGCGACGCCCATGAGCATACCTGCGATGATCAGCGGCCAGGCCATTTGTCCCTGGACGATTCCCCTTGAGAGGATCGCCATCAGACTTGCCTGCGGGGCCGAAAGGTTTTTACTGCCAAATCCTCCCTGGTAGCCTAGGTTTTTACCGCTTGCAATGTCGCCGTCATTCAGAAACGCGAGCACGACAAACATCACGGCGCCTGCGAGGATCACGCCCATGATATCGCCGATCTGCATGCGCCACGGGGTACCGCCCAGGATATGTCCGGCCTTCAGGTCCTGCAGCATTTCACCGGCAACGGCCGCTGAAACACAAACAATTGCTGCGACTCCCAGCACGGTTGCTACTCCTGCATCTCCCTGAACGCCAAGGGCGACCAGGATCAGCGCGGTCACGACCAGCGCTGTCAGGGTAAGGCCACTGATGGGATTGTTGGAAGAACCCATAATGCCCACGAGATATCCCGACACCGAGGCGAAGAAGAATGCCAGGATGATCATAACGGTAGCGGCTACAATAGCAATCAGCATATTGGTCTGGAAAATGAAGTAGGTGATGCAGAACGTTAACACGGCAACTGCCCCGATCCCGATCATGATCCAGCTGAAGCTGATGTCTTTTTCATTGCGGGGAACATTGTGTTCGATACCTGTGGCGGCCTTTTTAACATCCTTCACCGACCGGGCAATTCCGGTGCTGAGGCTTTTTCGCATTTTAAAGAGTGTATAGCCGGCACTTACGAGCATTCCGCCGATCGCGATGGGACGTACGATATATTTCCAGATTTGGTTGATCTGGTATGTCGGATCGGTCACCTTAGCCATCGCGGTATCGAGTGACAGGGTTGAATCCTGAGACATCAGGAAGGAAGCCCATTCCTGAAAGTTGATACTGGGCATCAGGAAATACATGATCATGGGGGCCATTAAACCCCAGGCGAGCAGTCCGCCGCTGAAGTTCAGCGCTCCCAGTTTCGGACCGATGATATAACCAACTCCCATATAGGCCGGGCTTACTCCGGGCGAACTCAGAAGCATGCCTCCCTGTCCTTTGAAAATGGTACCACTGATGGTCTGTTGGCCGAAGACGACAAATTTTTCCCACAGGTATTGGAACAGCCTGAGTTCTCCTAAAATCTTGACAAGTCCGCCAAGTCCCATAGCCCAGAAGAGGAATTTTGATCCGCCTGATCCGCCCTGTCCCGCTTTATGAATTTCCGATGCTGCTACCGATTCGGGGAAAGGCAGTTCGGCATCTTCAACCATCACCCTCCGGAGCAAGGCAACGAACATAATGCCGAGGACACCGCCCGCGATCAGGATCAGGGAGGAGGTAATATAATGACCGACGGTGAAAAAATCGGACCAGATGCCGGATACAAAGAAGGCGGGAAGTGTGAAGATTGCTCCTGCTGCGACGGATTCTCCGATGGAACCCACGGTACGGGTAAAATTTTCTTCAAGGATGGTCCCTTTCATAAGGCGGAGTATGGCCATTCCGAGAACGGCCGCCGGATAGGTGGCCGCAATGGTCATTCCGGCCTTGAGTCCGAGATAAGCGTTGGCAGCCCCGAGGATGACGGCAAAGAAGAGCCCGATGATAAGCGCCCTGATGGTGAATTCTTTCATGTTGGTCTCCGCGGAGACAAAGGGAATGAACTTTTTATGTTCAGCCATGGTTTTTAATTTTTTGGGTTAATTAGGGTTTTGAAATCGGTTAGCGAAGTAAAGAAAATCTGAGGAACCGGACAAATACAATTTCGACGGGCTCGGAAAAATCAACTTTAAATAATTAATAATGAGTAAAATTACTTATAAAAAGTTATACAGGTGGATCAGCTTCTTGGTCTCAAAATAGGGTTCATTGAAAAAATCTGACAGGTCATACACCCTTTTTTGTGCCCGGATCGGCTCCAAGCTTTGCTGCAATTCACCCCCGGCCAGGTAAAAGATGCCATTTGGAATATCGTTTAATTCTTTTTTTTTAATCAAAGGAGCGGTTATTTTCGCGAATGCAGCAATGTTTGTCACAGCACGACCGGTAATGAAGTCGTACCGGGAGGAAAGGGATTCGAACCGGGCATTCACCAGCGTTACGTTTTTCAGACCCAATCGTTGGGAAACATCTTCAGCCACCCTGATTTTCTTAGCGATGGAATCGACCAGGGTAAATCGTGATTCCGGGAAAAAAATCGCGAGGGGTATTCCCGGGAAACCGCCACCCGTGCCTGCATCCATGATTTCAGTTCCGGGCTTAAAAGCAATTACCCTGGCAATTGCCAGGGAATGGAGGATGTGATGCGTCAGCAACTGGTCAATGTCTTTGCGCGATATGACATTGATTTTTGAATTCCATTCCCAATAGATCTGGCACGATTCCCAATACTGATCGACTTGATGGCCGGTCAGTAGCGGAAAATAAAGTTTCAACTGATGCATTCGGTGCATAGAAAAAAGACCGGAGTCATATCATTCCGGGTAATTTCGAGGTCGGATCAAGGAGTCAGCCTTCAACCGGGTTCTCAGGGGTTTCAGAGGATTCGGCGGGTTTTTTCCGACTCCGGGCAACTTTAGGTTTTTCGGGGGCAGGGGGAGTGGTTTCCGCACTTTTTTTCGGACTTTTTTTAACGGGTTCCTTTACAATTTCAACCGGTTTTTCCACGATCGAAGCGGTATTCAAAGGTTCGTGGTTCGCTGCCGTTTTCCGGAACGTCTTTTTCTTTTTACGAGCGCGGCGTACCCCGGAGGTTCCAATGACAATCTTGCCGCGCCGGGTTTTTTTATCTCCTTTTCCCATTTGATGGTTTATTTAATTTCATAAAAGGCAAAGATATAAAAAATGATAAAAATATTTAAATATCATCGAATCCTGTTTTGAAAATCTCTGAGGATGATGTCCGATTTCCGGATAGAAGTTTTCAACCACTCGAGTAAAATGATATTTTTTTCATCCGCTGTTAGTTGCCAGGGGATGGAAGCGGATCTTAAACGGTCGCTGAGCGCATGGATGAGGGTTGCCGCCGAGACACTGATGTTCAGACTTTCGGTAAATCCAACCATGGGGATCCGGATAAAATCATCCGCCAGTTCAAGGGCAGTCGGGGAGAGCCCCGACAGTTCTGTTCCGAAAAGCAGGGCTGTTTTTTTTTCGATGCAGAGTGTCGCGGGGGTATAGTCGTTTTTGTGGGGGGTCGCGGCTATAAGGCGGTATCCCTGTTGTTTAAGCGCTTTCAGGCAGGGGGTGGTATTTTCTTCGAGACCGTGGTATTTTTTCAGGGTAAGCCATTTGGAGGAGCCCAGGGCAACATCGGGATTTACCTCATATTTATTCCGGTTTTCTATGATGTGTACATCCTGGATCCCGAAGCAGTCGCAGGTGCGCAACACCGCGCTGGCATTGTGGGGTTGATAAATATCTTCAAGCACCACGGTAAGATGGCGCGTGCGATAACGGAGGACGTCGGTGAACTTCAGAAATCGTTCGGGGGTAACAAAAGGCCTGAGAAGGTCAATCGTTTGCGTGATTTCGTCATTTTCGGGGCGGTCGGCCGGCTTCATAGACAACAGCGTCGATTCAAAGACAAAAGTAAAAAAAATGGCCTGACATGCCGGAAATTCAGGAAAAAATGTAATTTTGCACCTCCAAAATTCAGAAAACATGGCCAATAAGCAGGAAAAAAAGATTGAAAAGGCTGAAGAACGGATTGGTGCGGTTGAGGAAGTATTCAGCAAATCGGAACAGTTCATTGAAAAGTACCAGAAAATCATTCTCATTGTTGTCGGGGTGATCGTTGTCATCGTGTTGGGTTTCTTCGGATTCAAACGGTTTTACCTGGCACCCCGTGAAAAGGAGGCACAGAGCCAGATGTTCATGGCAGAGAAGTACTTTGAGCTCGATTCACTAAACAAGGCGCTGAACGGAGACGGGCAGTACCTGGGCTTTTTGTCGATCATCGAGGATTACAGCATGACCAAGTCGGCCAACCTGTCGCATTACTATGCAGGCATCTGTTTTTTGAAAATGGGAAAGTACGACCAGGCTTTGGAACATCTTGATAAATTCAGCAGCGATGATAACATTATCGGCCCGATGGCAAAAGGCGCCATGGGCGACGCTTACATGGAAAAGAAGCAGGTGGATAAGGCTGTTGATCTTTACATGGATGCCGCCGATATGAAGAAGAACGACTTCACAACTCCCTTGTTTTTCATGAAAGCAGCCATGGCATACGAAGAACTTGGCAAGCTGGATAAGTCGCTCGAAATCTACAAGCGGATAAAGGAAGAGTATCCCAGGTCGAATGAAGGACGCGAGATTGATAAATACATTTCCTACACGGAATCGCTGTTAAAGAAATAGACCCGGTTTTTACCGTCGTTTTGATATCAGGACCCGCCGGGGGCAGTACGATTGATGCTGAACCGGCGGGTTTTGTTTTGTTTTTGTACTTTTATCCCTGCTGAATTGATCTTTATGAAAGATTTTCCGCATCTGGTATTTTATGGAACTCCCGAATTCGCTGTTCCTTCACTCAGGGCGATCGTGGAGGCGGGGTACCCGGTTCAGGCGGTTGTTACGGCACCGGACCGGCCAGCCGGCCGGGGATTACGGCTGTTATCAGCTCCGGTCAAAGAATTTGCCCGATCAAAAAATCTTCCGGTATTGGAACCGGTTAATCTACGGGATCCGGCTTTCCTGGGAACATTGCGGGAATTGAACCCCGATCTGCAGGTCGTGATTGCCTTCCGGGTGATACCCCGTGAAATCTGGTCATTGCCCCGCCTGGGGACTTTCAATCTGCATGCTTCCCTTTTGCCCCAGTACCGTGGTGCAGCGCCGATCAACCGAGCGGTCATGAATGGTGAGACCGATACCGGACTCACAACCTTTCTGCTCGATGAGCGCATCGATACCGGCCGTATTCTTTTGCAGGAGCGCGTTTCGGTCGGCAGTGATGAGACTGCCGGAGAGTTGCACGACCGGATGATGCTTCTGGGGTCGGAACTGGTGCTGAAGACCATTGGGCACATTCTCCGGGGTGAACGGGGCACTCCCCAGGAGTCCATGACTGAAGGAGGGATCGAACTGCGAAAAGCGCCCAAGATTTTCAGGGAGGATTGCAGGATCGACTGGAAGGGGGATACCCTCCGGATTCATAATTTCATCAGGGGACTATCGCCGGTTCCGGCAGCATGGACCCAGCTGCATTCGCATGATGGCGAGATCCATACCCTCAAGATACTGAGGGCTTTGCCGGGCATTCCGGAGGAGGCGGGTATCCCGGGAACGTTCCGGATTACGGGCAAAGATACCTTGACGATCGCCACCGGTAATGGATGTATATATGTCAGGGAGCTACAGCTTTCCGGCCGGAAACCCTTGAATAGTGTGGATTTTGTAAGTGGTTATGGTCGTATATTCCCTGAAACCCTTTGTTTATAACCGTTTTCATTGAGAGATATTAACAAAAATTTGAATTTATCAACATTTTCAACGCTTTCCTATAAAAAAACCTTGACAATTATTTATGAAAGCTTATATTTGCATTGGTTATAAATTAGTTATTCATTAAAAATCAAGCAAAATGAACAAGGCTCAATTAATTGAAGCAGTTGCAAATGATGCAAAAATGACAAAAGCAGAATCCAAAAGGGCTCTGGAAGCTGTTATTACTGCTACCACCAAGGCACTGGGCAAAGGTGAAAGAGTTGCTTTAGTAGGTTTTGGTTCATTCTCTGTTTCCAAGAGAGCTGCTCGCAAGGGTCGCAATCCGCAGAACGGAAAAGAGATCAAGATTCCTGCAAAGAAAGTCGTAAAGTTCAAAGCCGGCGCAGAACTTGGCAAGAAAGTAAAGTAAATCTTTACATTTTAAAGATTAGGAAAGCGGCTCAAAAGGCCGCTTTCTTAGTTTGCTTTAGGAAAGTTTTTATTTCAGATTAATCGATTATCTTTGAATATTTTTAAACCGGACATCAAACTTTTTTAAAATTTCCCGTATTATAAGTCAAATGTCGGATTGTCATTCAACCAACGATCACGTGTATTAAAATTTTAGCATATGAAACTAAACCTGACCTTTTTCAAGAACAAATTTTTCATTTCGGGATTGATTTCCGGAGCGTTGATTGCTTCAATTGTTTTCATCCTGATCATTTCCTCAAATTATCCCCCCTCGGATAAAAACAAGCTGAAGGGGACCGCTTCGGGAACGTACACCCCTTCGGTTGGAGAAGCAGGCACGCGGCAGGGCGTCATTTCGACCAATTGTGGTACGAAACCATTGGTTGTTTTCGACAGCGATCCTACTCAAACGCCTATAATTTGTCACCAGGATGATGGGATAGAAGCGGGACGTGTGATTGTCACCCAAGTGAGCTCTGCCCTGTTTTGCCCAAACGGAGGCATTCATGTCGAAATGCTGGTAACGCAGAATTAACGGGGGGATTTCAATTCCACTTTGGTACGATTGATAGGATTGCAATTGTACGATTATGAAAATCGATGAGTTGTTTCAATTCCACTTTGGTACGATTGATAGAGCCTTCGGGAGCATAGGAAAGCAAAAAGTGAATAATGTTTCAATTCCACTTTGGTACGATTGATAGCCAGCGTAGCGGCTGCCGGCGGTACCGGGATCAGTATTGCGTTTCAATTCCACTTTGGTACGATTGATAGACTATACTGCGACAGGAATAACGTTATCAAATTCAAGGTTTCAATTCCACTTTGGTACGATTGATAGCTCCTTCCGCTGAGCCAAACCGTATCACATATAAGCTGTTTCAATTCCACTTTGGTACGATTGATAGTAAGAGCAACCTTTACTTGATTGTTCTTCTTGCCGGTTAGTTTCAATTCCACTTTGGTACGATTGATAGACGGCAGAAGGTCAGACCTACAAGGCACAGATGAGTTTCAATTCCACTTTGGTACGATTGATAGTCCTTTGCAAAGTAAACCGCGGCGCCGCCACAAAAGTTTCAATTCCACTTTGGTACGATTGATAGCCACTTTCCCCGAAACCTTGGCTTAACCCAGATAGTGTTTCAATTCCACTTTGGTACGATTGATAGGAGCGATCCTTCGACCAGTACCCGGTTGCCCTTTTTCGTTTCAATTCCACTTTGGTACGATTGATAGCGTCTACCAAGTTCTTTGCCTATCTCCTCGTCCGTGTTTCAATTCCACTTTGGTACGATTGATAGCAGAAGCGGGCTCGGGCTTTTCTCAATGATCCGGAGTTTCAATTCCACTTTGGTACGATTGATAGTCTTGGTCGGCGGTACTCAGACCTACACGGTAACGACCGTTTCAATTCCACTTTGGTACGATTGATAGTTTCTGCGCTCATTCTCTTTCTCCTTTCTTTAACTGGTTTCAATTCCACTTTGGTACGATTGATAGGCAGTCTGAATGCGATTGCGAACCTTGCGTAATCTGGTTTCAATTCCACTTTGGTACGATTGATAGAATAAGCCGGGCCGATCCCGATGAGTAGTTTTCCCGTTTCAATTCCACTTTGGTACGATTGATAGTTGCCCCGGGCGAAATCCTGATTTTTATATACCCCGTTTCAATTCCACTTTGGTACGATTGATAGGCAGCGCTGGCCGCCCGCCATGGTATCGAGATACGTTTCAATTCCACTTTGGTACGATTGATAGGTGGATTGAGGGATGCCACTTGTCAAAGAAATAGAAGTTTCAATTCCACTTTGGTACGATTGATAGGGTTCTTTTGTGACATTCAGCGAAACCGTACCGTCGTTTCAATTCCACTTTGGTACGATTGATAGGAGCGTGCTTTCCTTAATTTTTTCGTTTCTGATTGCTTGTTTCAATTCCACTTTGGTACGATTGATAGGAAAGAAGAAATCATCAATTTTTTAAAGACCGACGTTTCAATTCCACTTTGGTACGATTGATAGACTTACGACGAGATTTCAACCCTTTCGGAACGAAGTTTCAATTCCACTTTGGTACGATTGATAGAGGGTATCCCGATCGAAAGCGACCGTCACCATCTGATGTTTCAATTCCACTTTGGTACGATTGATAGGCCCCCCGGTTTCCCCGGGAGGGCGAAATCTTTTTCATCGTTTCAATTCCACTTTGGTACGATTGATAGTAAAAAAAGCCCCGGGAAGTCCGGGGCTTTAAATGAAAGTTTCAATTCCACTTTGGTACGATTGATAGGATCCCTACCAGGGCGGCAAGAATTATTCCCAGGATGTTTCAATTCCACTTTGGTACGATTGATAGCAAAACCTGCATTTCCATCTTTCACGACATACCTTGTTTCAATTCCACTTTGGTACGATTGATAGAGAATAAAGCACAATCACGGCTTAATATTCTTATGTTTCAATTCCACTTTGGTACGATTGATAGCATGTGATTGAGGTTTTGGTTATTGAAATAATTTGGTTTCAATTCCACTTTGGTACGATTGATAGTTCCGGTGTTTTCAATGCTTATCCGATTTACGACGTTTCAATTCCACTTTGGTACGATTGATAGTCAAAGGTCCCGGGTTCCCGGGACCTTTTTTTTATCGCAGTTTCAATTCCACTTTGGTACGATTGATAGTTTCATCCGGTTTTGTTGATTGGGGTATAATTCTACGGTTTCAATTCCACTTTGGTACGATTGATAGCCAGCTCGAGATTACACCCGTAACCAAGAACAGTAGTTTCAATTCCACTTTGGTACGATTGATAGGCCACTCTTGCGATACTGGTTAGTTGAACGATCAGTTTCAATTCCACTTTGGTACGATTGATAGGGGTTGTTGTCATTGACAATTATCAGTGAAAAGTCATTGGTTTCAATTCCACTTTGGTACGATTGATAGATTGCGAATGCTCTTTTCAAAATGTTACCCGTATCGTTTCAATTCCACTTTGGTACGATTGATAGATAATTGGTGGACTGGAACCATGAATTATCTGAAGTTTCAATTCCACTTTGGTACGATTGATAGTGGCAAAATATAATTTTTCAGGTACATTTTTGTTTGGTTTCAATTCCACTTTGGTACGATTGATAGAACAAGGATCGAAAATCTTTCGAGGTTAAAAGCCAGGGTTTCAATTCCACTTTGGTACGATTGATAGTTGCTGCGCACTATCATTTACGACGATACACACGATTGGTTTCAATTCCACTTTGGTACGATTGATAGGAATCAGGATCCATTGAACAGGATGCAGATATGGTTGTTTCAATTCCACTTTGGTACGATTGATAGTCGGTTGGTGTTCTATAATAACTCTTCTGTAGCAATGTTTCAATTCCACTTTGGTACGATTGATAGATCGGCGCAGGTGGCAGCGGTGGAACTTCACACGGGTTTCAATTCCACTTTGGTACGATTGATAGACCCCATCGTGATGGCGTTGCGTGGGGTATTGCGAATCTTGAAGTTTCAATTCCACTTTGGTACGATTGATAGGCACGATCGAAGGTTCCGGCAACTGCACGATCATGTTTCAATTCCACTTTGGTACGATTGATAGAAAGATAACAGACTGCTCTAAGTGTCCGTATCTCTTAGTTTCAATTCCACTTTGGTACGATTGATAGAGCAGCTTCAATCTGCAATAAAAAGGGCTACCGGAGTTTCAATTCCACTTTGGTACGATTGATAGTAATTACTCAAATCTACGCAGGTATTCCGGCAAAGTTTCAATTCCACTTTGGTACGATTGATAGACAAGACATATTAACGAAAAACAACAAAAAACCAGTTTCAATTCCACTTTGGTACGATTGATAGATGATTTCAATTGGCAGGAACTTGCTATAACAGAAGTTTCAATTCCACTTTGGTACGATTGATAGTGATTTTTCGGTATATACATTTGATATTTCATTTTGTTTCAATTCCACTTTGGTACGATTGATAGGTCATGTATGCTATGATACAATGTGTGTCATAACAGGTTTCAATTCCACTTTGGTACGATTGATAGCTATAACGGAATGGGCCATTGCTCATAAACCAGAGTTTCAATTCCACTTTGGTACGATTGATAGATTCAGAATTGTGCTGATAAAAAGAAATATGTCATGTTTCAATTCCACTTTGGTACGATTGATAGATACAAAATTTCCAAGATGGTTTGAAATATCATGGTTTCAATTCCACTTTGGTACGATTGATAGCCTAAAGACTTTAACAACAAGCCTTGCAGAACACCTGTTTCAATTCCACTTTGGTACGATTGATAGAGGATACCTCACCGGAAATCAAACCATAACCCTCTCGTTTCAATTCCACTTTGGTACGATTGATAGAGTTGTTTAGCGTTCTTTTCTGCGCTTTCCTCGTGTTTCAATTCCACTTTGGTACGATTGATAGTCGATTGTCACGTTTTCCTTGAGCTCGAAGGAATCGTTTCAATTCCACTTTGGTACGATTGATAGGTACTCTTTTCAGCGTTCATATTCAGTTTGTTTTTGTTTCAATTCCACTTTGGTACGATTGATAGCCGTTGGCTTGGCAAAAATAAAAAATTGATTGTCAGGAGACAAGAAAAATAATTACTGAAAAAATACGATGAAAATGTCGTCGATGTATGATGATATGAAAAACCCCGGTAATCGACAATCTTTAAATTTGCTGATAATGAGTGCATTGTGCTTATTCGACTTAATAGAGCTTCATTTTCTATCTCTAAAACCCTCCTTCGACGACTATAAAATATGATCGAGTGTGTTTCTTTCATGGCCTATGATCTGTTTCTCAAGCCAGTTTTGGTTACGGCTGCTGAAAATGATCAAACTGTCGATCTCTTCATCCATGATTCTTTTTGCCCGGTAAATCAACTCCTTCAGCTTAACCTCGGTGATCTCTCCCTCGAATACGGAATTCTGGATCCAGTTGACATATTTCCGGCAGAGTTTGAGCATCTTTCCCACCCGCTTCTCTCCGATATCATAAACCAAAATGATATACATTATTTACATATATATGAGTCAGGATTCAAATGTCAAATGTAGATTTCTTAATTCGTAAATCGAAAATCGTGAATCGCTTTTACCACCACATCTTAAATGGTTTGTACGCTTCCATCTCAAGGATGTGTTTGATTAATTTAAAACATTCCAACTTGATCAGGTGTTTGTAACTCACGCTGCGCTTGAGTGACCGGTGCTGGATGGTCTCATTCAATCTTTCCTCAAAAGCCGTGATGAAAATCTTTTTTCCCTTCTGATTTAAAAGGCAGCGGTTCAGGTTTGAATCAAAATGCTCTTTTCTGATCTCCTTTTTATTGATGACCTTGAAAATCACACGATCGACAAGGATCGGCTTGAAAATTTCAGCCAGATCTAACGATAACGAATACCTTCGCTCGCCCGGTGCATGGAGAAAGCTGATAACCGGGTTGAGCTGGGTCTGGTGAATCGCCCTTAAACATTGCGAATAGCACATCATGTTACCGAACGATATCAAGGCATTCACCTCGTTGAGCGGTGGTTGTTTCGTACGGTTTCCCATCTCAAACCCTTGCAAGATCAGGTTAAAGGCCTCATAATAATTCATCCGGATGTTCCCTTCAATCCCCATCAATTCCTCGGTGGTATGCATTTCAGGGATCCTTGTGATATACGACTCCATCAGGTTTATCAGTGGCTCGGTATCCTTTCCACGGTTTTGATAATATTTCAGGTTCCTGATCATGTTATAAGCAGCTCCCTCCACGAACTTCCTTGCTATGATAATCCGTTTCTCAGGAACCTGGTGTGCTTTGACCTGCGCAAGCAACAACTTGCCGGATAACAAATAATCCCTGGGCATAAAGGAGCCTGTGTAATTTTCATGGTAATCGAAAAAATTGACTGTTATGTCATTCTTCCCCAGGAAATTATACAACGCACTGTTCGCGTCCAACGATCCAAAAACATATAGTTCCTCCGTGGCTTCTACCGGGAGATACCTGACAGGCAACTCGTTCCCTTCTTCGTCAAAAGGCTGAAAACAGAGGGTATTGTCTTTTCGCGACAGTCGCCCGGGATTGAAGAGGTAGTAGGATTTTTTCATTTTTTTCTTCTATTCAATCTTGTTATCATCCTCCTCAATCCAACAAAACTCGTAATAGCTACAGTTTTTGCAAATATTCAACCTGACCTTTTCCGGACATTTTTCCGCGTTCAGGATTGTGTCGATATTTCCGAATATATCCTCAAATTCTTTCCGGTCGCGGTCGCTGAGCAACACTTCAGTGGTTTGTCTCAGTTTCGGGTATTCAAGCAATCCCGTTACCTGGTCGATGCCATTTCGTTCCAGGACAAGAATGTAGTATTTCAACTGCCACTCGTGGGCAGCCTCCATTTTGTCCGATTTTTTCACCTCATGGATCACCTTGTTTCGGGGATCGTAATAATCTATTTTTATTCCGTCGATCTCAACTTCCTCGTATTTCTCCGAACGCTGCGGGTAAGATGTTTCATGGATGAGCTTACCTTCGGAAACCAATTCGGAAGCATGTTCCATGTGGATGCCATTGGCAAACAGCCACAGTTTCCGGCGACAGAGGAAGTAGTAGTTGATGTGGGTGCCTGTGATCACAGATGATTAATGCTAAGATATTGAACCCATCGCTGGAAAAGAACATCATAAACTGAATAATAAGAGCTCCCGTCAGGAGTGTAATCTTTGTAAATCATTCCGGAACCGGTCAGCGATTTCAGCGACCGGATCACCGTTGAAGGGCTTCCAAGATGGTGTTTTGATACGAACTCCTTGGAGGTGGGAGCCGTTACTTTTTCTTCCGCTGCGATGGCTTTGAGAAGTTGCCATTGCAAGGAAGTCAGCAGGTCGCGGTAATTGATGAACACCACCTCCTGTTCTTTAAGCAATTCGAAAGCCTCCTCCATCCATGTTTCACGGGTAATTTCCGTGATTCCGGAGCGGAAAATCCTGTTGCATACCAACTGAACATAGTATGTATGCCCCTGTGTCCAACCTATGACCTCTTTTGCTATGGCCGACGAAATATTTCTCTTGTGAGCTTGAAATTTTGACAGTATGAAATCGATATACTCCTCCTCCGGTATTTTATAGAGTTTCAGGAATCCGGTACTGCGATAAAAGGGCCTGGAGGGATTAGAGAACAGGTCAATCATCAGGTGCTGCTGGCTGCCGGCAAAAATGAAAAGCACATTGTCAAGAGTTTGAATCACGCTTCTCAGCCACGCCTCGGTGTTTTTTTCAGGATAATTCAGGATCTGTTGAAATTCATCAATGGCAATGACAATTTTTTTTGGTTGATCGTTTAAAAATTTCAGGATGGCTTCGGCATGAAGAGTAGTCTCTTTAGGCTTGAAATCAACTGAAACCTGAGGCATACCGGTCATCGGGTCAGTGGAGAATTCCGGGCGAAATGCGCGGATAAGTTGCCAGAGTTTTTTTCCGGGTGAAGATGTCTCAGGAATGGCATTGATAGCTGCCGTTGCAAGAGCGTTAAAAAAGCCATTAATATTTTCAGTGGCCAGGACATCCACATATATTCCATGAAATGAAGCAGGCAATTTGGCCAATACATGATGGATCAGACCGGTTTTTCCGATCCGTCTGACGGAGGTCATCGTTACCGACTGTCCGTTGGTCAGATCTTTGAGGAGCCGTTTGGTCTCAGCGCTCCTGTCGCAAAAATATTCAGGTCCCATATAGGCTGCAACAGGGAAAGGATTGATCATTTTTTCCATAGTTACAAATTTTACAACCTGCAATTTACAAAATGTAAATTACAAAAGTGCAAAAATCGGGAAAAATTATTCATTTTTTCTTTCCTTCTTTCCAAGTGCACACTGTCTCCGAGAATTTGACCTCCTGGTCAAGGTCGCTTTCATAGAGCTGATCCTAATCACATGGAATCGTTCCAGAGGTTCATTAAAGTAATCATTTCCGAACCGTTTTCCCTGTTTGAGCCGTTCGTCATCAAGAACAAATCCATTGATAAAATATTCGCGAAGTGTTTTTGGTGCCCGGATCCGGAATATTTTGACTTTGATTTGTCTTCATAAATTTTGGTTAATATCATTTGGCTGGCTTTTGGGATTTCACCATTACGGGTTTCTGAATCACAGGTATCTTCGGGATCTTTCTATCCGGATAATATGTATAAAATGTATCTCCAAGCGAGTCGTGGAACCCGTAGCCGGTATCGACCGATTCGTCGATTACTTTTTTACATCTTGTTTTGAAGTCCGCACGTAAATGATGATGTTTCATAAAACCGAGGGTTTCATCAAACATGTTTTCCGCTTCATCGTAGAAATTTTCGTAAAGGTCGCCGTAGTTGCCGATACAAAACACGGCCGATTCGACAAACGAAAGCATAACATCGGCTTGATCGCGGGGAGACGTTCCGGCTGCAGAAAATTCATGTACTGCATTTAGCGCTTCCCGCAAGCCGTTTGTTCCTTCTTCAATATCTTCGATCAGCCGTTTCCTGATCAGTTTTTTATATTTTTTAATCAGCTGTTCACTATTACCCGACGACAGCCTCAGGTCGATGAAATTCCGGACGTTTTCAAAGCGGTCGTAGAGATCGCCCAAGAGATTTTCCAGATTTTCCCGGGACAAGGATTTGAGGATAGAAGAAGGGGAGGGGGATTGTTTTTTAACAGGCATAACAAAAGTTCATAAGTAATTTTTTATCAATGGAATAATCTTCTCTGCAAGTCTGAATACCTGGGTGGAGCCGGGGGTTGGGAAATATCCGGTTGCGTTGTAATTTGCATAAGCGTTCAAGGTTGCAGTTTCAATTAAAGCAGGATGTCGGGAGCCGTCGAAGCCACCAGGTTTTATTTTGGGAATTATGGATTTCCATTCTCGGCATGTGGCATTATTGGTCAATTCAGGAATGTTCTTTGTAAAATGGAAGAAAAGCCACACCTCAAAGCAGGGATTACTGATGGCAACACTCCAGGAAGGTTTTCTTTTAACTGCTTGAAGGATGGATTCTAAACTTTTCCTGGTCCATCGGTCCTTGTCAAGAACAATCCAAAGTTGGTCGTTGTTTGTCAGTGCAATCTCTGAACAGGTGGCATGTGCATTGGCTAAAAGATGATTAGGGGCGCTTTTCCCCATAAAACTGGGAATTGTTTGTACTTTTATTCTGGAACTCAGACGATCGAAAAAGGAAAAATATTCTGCCTCTCGCTTTTCCCCTTCACAGATGACAACAAAAAGTGTGGCATCCCTGAAAGGTTGTTTTTTCCGGTATTCACGACGGTCAGTTAGCGGCATAATGATTCCATTTCAGATCGGATAAATTTCCAAGGAAGGGAATTGCTCCATATCTCCCGGTCAGATATCCTTTTCTCAGGTCGATGGTGTGATGTTCTTTTTTAAATTCTGTAAGCGGATAAAGCTCGGTAGCGCCACCTCGATTTTTTTCTGCGAACCAGATTTCATCCTGCCGGAAGATATCCTGGTCAAGCAGATTTGAATCATGCGTAGTAAAAATGAGTTGCCCTTTCGTAGAGCCATCTTCGGAAAACTTCCGGATCAATTCTTTGATCAACAACGGGTGGATGCTACGTTCAATCTCGTCAATAAAATATATTTTTTCACGTGAGATAATTTCCTGAATTGCCGGTATGTATGTCAACAATCTTTTCGTGCCATCCGATTCCTGATTCAGGTTGAAGGAGATACTTCTGCCATGTTCATTTGCATGGCTCAGTACGATTCTTTTTACAATATAAGTTCCATCTTCTTCGACCACAACGATTTCTTCATCACCATTCCATACTCTGATCATTTTATCTGGTGATTCCTTTATCCCTGTGATGATTTGGTCGATTTCCCTGCGGTTTTCTTTGCCAAAGAATTCCTCCACTGTTTTTTTCTCCAGAATGATTTGATCGATTCCAGTCTGGAATGAAGCCATGATTTCGTTTGCAAATGAAAACATGTTTTTTTTCATATCCAGACTTTGTGCAAGGGCCAATGGTTTTGATGAAGGATAAATAGTTTCAAGATTATATGCAAACCATTGATAAACTGATTTGATTTCTGAAAAGTTTGTACTGGTTAAGCCATTCAGTAAAGCCAGTAATGATTTGTCGGGTTTAAGAAGGTCTTTTTCAATGATGCCTTTCAGAAGCAGGTTTTCTTTCGAGGATTCGAAAGTGGAGGAGAAGGTTATCTGTGATCCATCGTCAGGATGTGAAGTCCTCTCAAAGATCCTCTGGCACTTATTTGACCTGAGGCCGGAATACATCAAATCTTCCTTGAGTATAATTCCGTCATTAAAGTGAACTCCATAATAGTAGGGTTTTTTGTTGTGAATGAATTCAATACCAAGATAGATGGGTTCAAGTGCGGATTTTTCGCTGAGTTTGAATTTCTGATTGTGAAATAATGAGGGGATGCTTCCTGTGACAACAAAATCGCGGAGTACATTGATAGCTTTGACAAGGTTAGATTTTCCTGCTCCATTTGCCCCATAAATCGCTGAGATCTTTAGCGCCTCAATTCCCAGGGTTTTATATTTATGGTGGCCAAGGCGGTTAATTCTACCCGGGAACAGGTTGAATTCGGTCTCTTTCTGGAAAGAGAGAAGGTTTGATACGGCGAAGCGGATAAACATATTACGTGATATTTTCACGCAAATATAATAAGTAACACTGAAAAATTAAATATAATATTGAAATATTAAAAAATTAAGTGAAAATTTCACTAATAGATCTGGTAAAATTTGCAACTAAGAGAATTACATAATGTTTGAAGTAACAGAAGCCATTTCTTCCAAATCTATTTGTAATCCCAACTCCGAATCATATTTCCTGTCAATAATGTAAAATGATTGCTCTTTGATTTCATCTTTTCGAAGTAATTTGAAGGCTGAGACATCCCGTTGAATTCCTTCCTTTGTTATTAAGGATATAAACCGTTGCTTAGTGATTGAAACCTTCAGCGATTCGGCTTTAATGAACTTGTTTGCTTCAAGTAATTCTCTGTATTCGTTTGCTTTTGTAACTGGAAGAACCTTTACTCCATCAAATTGTTTTTCAAATTCTTCTTCGCGATGTGAGTCATATAAAAAAGGTGCAAGGTTTTCAAGAACGTCTGTTTTCAGATGATGGTAAACACGATCAAAATCGTCTTTATCGTTTCCGGACCAATCAGGATAGACCTTATCAATATATCTTTGTAAATCGATTTCGGAAACAACACCGCCGTTTTGCGATTTTATTTCTCGAATAACATCGATTGTTCGATTAATGATTTCTTCGTTTTTATAGATGTACCTGTCAACCTCATTTCGGTCACTAAAAACAATGCAGTCGCAAGGAGGTTTAAAGACTCCATTGGATTTATGCCTGTTGACTCTTCCAAATCTTTGCAATAAGGCATCAAGGGGAGCTGGTTCAGTGAAAATAACATCAAAATTGATATCTAAACTAACTTCAATGGCTTGAGTACCAACCAACAATTTCACATCCTCCGACATCAGTTCGGCTTCTTTCTTGTTGCGATCGACCCCATTGAAAGCGCTATGAAGCAACACCTTTTTTGATGCATTCAGGGTGTTATAAATATGCTGAGCCTGTTTTACCGTATTGCAAACAACCAATGTTTTATCCCCGGAATCTAATCGTTGTTGAATGGAAGCAATAGAATCGGAAAGTAAACCATCAGCAACTATAATACGATGACGTATAAAGGATTGATAAAGTTCGGTATCAGCATTAATTTCTATGTACTCTCCAATGGCCTCTGTAAACTCCTTTTTCAGGAAAGTTGGCAAAGTGGCTGTCATTAAACAAACCTTCACATTTAGAAAACGGGTGGCAAATTCGATTAGCACCTTGATTTGTGCGGTAACTTCAGGATCATAGGCATGAATTTCATCGAAAATGAAATACCCTCCACTCATTTCAAAGATTCCCTTTTCAAACCCTTTTAGTCCGAAAATGGATTTCAACAATTGAAAAGGTGTTGCCACTTTTAATGGCGGAACCAATGCCCGGTAAATCTCTTTCAGTTCATGTTTCAGCTTCTCATTTTGATAACTATACGTTTCTTCACCGAAACGGCTTTCAATGTATTCAGCAAGCTTCCCATGAACTACACCTACTATTTCATTATTCCCATGCATCTTTTCGTCCAACCGTTCATACATGGCGTTGATAGAGGCAGTAAACGGAAGAATGTAAAAAGTCCGACCTTGTCCGTTATCTCTCATTTGTTTGTGTAGCCACATCAGCGATGCTTCGGTTTTGCCCGAACCCGTGGGAGCGGTAAGCACAATGTTTCCATTGGTTTCCGCAACCTTTTTTTGGTGGAAATACGGGGCCCATTTTGTTTCGTACAGGAAATTGAAATGCTTTTCCTTTAAAATATTCACCTTAAAGATGCCGGCAGAAGCCAAATGGTCACACTGTTTCAAGGCGCCCGCAGCCAAAAGCAGTTCTCTGAAATTGACGTTGGCGGTGTTGACTGGTTTGCGCGTATAATCTTTTACCAGTTGCATAGGCAAAGCCAGTGGGCTTGGATTTAAAGAAATATGGTACTCTTTTAGAAACGATTGAATAAACAGATCGTCAATTTTCTGTGTTTCTTCATCCCAATCCAGTTTCCCATCCTCTGTTAGCGAAAAAATATCTTCGCCCGATTTATATCCATGTTGAATATGCTCGAACAGGAAACTGAAATCTTTGTGATGCCCGGCAACAATTAGTTTTAAAAGCAACCTATTCTTTTCCGGCAAATCCAGCCGATCGATAAACGGCGTTGAAAACAGTTCGTGCCTTTGGTGATACCAATATCTGGGATTGCCTTCCAGCATCCTTTGAAATCCGGTGTGCGATTTTCCCAAATCGTGAAAGACGATGCCCAAACGAACAAGCTCCCAGAAATGGGTTGAATCATTCACCGGCAAACGCCCAAATGCTTTTCGCAGCGATTCGTACACGCTCAGGCATTCATCGATGTGTTGCTTTAAGGATACAGGAGGTTCTGATTTGGCCAGAACCTCCTTGGTATTGATTGTCATACTTCAAATTGGTGAAAGTAAATGTCGCTATCAAATTCTTCCAAATTAGATCGATATCCGGTTAAATGTGAATTGACCGGATTGTTGTAAGAGATTACAGAGTACGGTTCGGTCCCCATGTTCTTGCGGGGAATGGTATTGCTGAAGTATTTGGGCAAAGCCTGAATTTGTCCCGGCAAATAGTTCCCGTTGAAAGGGATTACCTGCCCCGCAAATCGGGCATTGCTTACTTCTAGCAATTCCACTTCCTTGATGCTTTCGATTCCTGCCAAATCGCCACTTCGTCCCAACAAAAGTTGGTAAACAGGTTGGCGAAAGCAGGAAACCAATTCCTCATCGGTTAAATAAAGGAACAACTGACAATCGTAAAGAAACTCGCGTTGGATTACATTCGAGATTGCCTCGTTTTCTGGATATTTCTCTTTCTTCGTTTTGTGTATTGAGATTTGATAAATTGTTTCCAGATCAACAGCTTTGCAATTGTATTTAAAATAGTAACCAAGTAGAATTTCTTTTTGATTGACGTAAAATCCAGTTGCCGAATTAATCAAGCCCATTACCGTACTCAATGGCGGTACTTCAAGTGTTGGTTGAAAGGCACTCATCAAATTGGGATACCTAAAGCTTGAAGTCCACGAGTTTATTTTTGTGCGGAATGCTCTCATTATTCAATTTGTGCTTTCATTTGTTCGCAATATTGGTCAATGGCTTCATTCACCGACAACACTTTTACCGCAGGAATATCTTTCATATCTGTCAACGTATCAAGTTTTGTTGAAATATCATCCATAAAACCATTCCGTCGACCGATAAATACAACTCCATCGAAAGTGTCTTTATAATCTTTCAGCACTTCAACTAAACCGTCAAAATTGAAGATGACTTCCTCATCATATTGCCCTTTACTGCCTACCACATGGCTAAATGGATGGTTACCGGTTGTCGTTGTAGCCAGAATAATAAACTTTGGAGTTACATCGCCCATATTGTTAGCTTGCATAGCACCCCCAGAAATGTTTTTGAGTGCTTGGATTGTATCAGTTGACCTTTTCTGTCGGATTGTTTTGTCTAACCGGATTAGTTTTTTATGATTTCCCTTACTGTCAAAGACAAAAGGATCATCAATCTTTTCAGCACCAGATTTCTCTGCTTCTTCAAGCAAAGTCTTTGAAAGATTTTTAAACCCAGTTCGATCGTAATCAGAGAATGTTCCTACCATAGAAAGGTCTAAACTAAACATTCCTTTCATAATAGCTGAATATTCTTGTTTCCCAAAAGGTACAGGATTTCCTTCATGCCTTGTCATACTAGAAAAATTTTCTTCTGGTCGAACACTTGCAGCAGAAATGATTGCAGAATTTTTCAGTGGAGAAACACGCGTTACAGTTTCTTTCGATCCTTTAGGCGCTTTCATATATCCAAAAATATCATCATCAGGATAACTAAAAGGATCAGCGTTTGTAAAAGCAATTTTCCCATCATTTGTAATAGGAGACATAATCCATCCTACATTTTTTTGTAATGCTTCACGCCACCAATATCTCCATGCTTGACCAGACGCATAAACATAACTACGACCATTTTTTCTAATCGTTTTAGTTGCAACTGCATTTTCGTTGTTGCTATAGGTTGTTTTTCCTGCATTGTTTAATGCTACCACATCTACATCAAGTAGAATGAATCCTTGAGTTTTAATATTCTTCATGATTTTTAAAATTTATTCGTTATCGTTTTCATTATCAAATTCTAGAACTAAGTCTTTTGACATTAGCTTCTTTTCATGTAATTCCTGATATATCGCAATCAAAAGAAGGTCACGAATCTCAGCCCAATATGATCCGTCTGGGAATAAATAATTGACATAGTCTTCTATGGAAACAATTGGGTTTTCTTTCTCTTCGATGAAATTAGGAACTACTGCATGTTTTAAGAGGAAACGGCGCAATTCTGAAGCATTTTTTGCACCATTGAGTCCATTTATTCTCTTTTTGATTTTGTCGGCATCTTCATCTCTCACGAAGAATGTAGCCAATTCTTTAATCTTGTCTATGGTTTCTTTTTTCATACCTATAATGTTTTGTTGATAAATTGATACAATTTCAAATTTGAATGGGTGTTTCTTTGACCATCGAAGCAACTCTGGTCTAATATTATCACCATTTAATAGCTTATTATAAATCCAGTTGAACCATTGTTTGTAATCTTCTAGGCCAATAGCATCTGAGTTCTTCGATTTGATAATTTCATACTTCTCTGTTTCAATATTGTACTTAGCTCCTTTGTGTTGTCCATCAATATAATGGGCTTGGACAAACTTGATCCAATCATCTTTGTATTTTGGTTGCAAGCAAGTTCTGTAGAATAAAAAGACTTTTGCAGGAAGCAAGTAAATTTGAAGCTCAGATTTTGTAATGAAATTTGAACAATGATATAAGGTCAAAGAAGTATCTTTCTTGATTTCTGAATTTGATGATAACAGTTTGTCTACAAATGCAAATAATGAATTAGGAATTTTGGTAAACTCTGATTTTAATGCACCTGCTTCTTCTTCAGTTTGTACAGGTTTTCCTATTCGAGAAAAGTTTTTTGAACAATTTTCTCTAACCCAAAATCTTGTGACATCTAAGTTATTACTGTAGAGTAAAGCAATTTTTCCTTGTAAAAGGATAGTCGCTAATGGCATAAAGAACATTCGAATCACTATTTCTTTTGACATTTTCAATCCATCGTCGAAATAATGATGAAAATTGATGAATCCTCCAGAACCAGAAAGCATCATACTTTCTCTCCCTAAACTATAAAGTTTTGATTCTCTTCCACTTATTCGGCAGAATCCAACCTCAGATTCCTCTCCCTCCCCGATAATAGCTTCAAACATTTTCATGGTTCCTTCAATTTTAGCTCCTTCTGTTTTGATAGAAGGATTTGTAATTTTTGAGCCGTGATAGTAGCTATGCAACTTTCCTTTCCATGTTGAAATGTAATTATCGACAGTTACATATTTAATTAGTTCCAGAATATCTTTTTCTGGGAATTTCTCCGAAAGGTATTCAATGGCAAAACCGCCTGCATCGGCAAACGGGTCGCCTGTTGGCTTTGTCAACCATTCGTAGTCAATGGTTTTGTATGTTTGTTTCATATACTATAGTTTTTTCATTATCATCAATCTTCATTTTTCCACCACCCCCGCCTTCCGCATCTCCTCCTTCAACGCCGGTAATGCAGGTTTCCGGTTGTAAAGTTCATGGATCAGTTGATGCGCTTCCTGCTTTCCGGCTTCTATCCGTAAAGCAGTGCACAACCATTCACTGATCCGGCGATAAGCATCACGGCCTTTGTGCTCTCTCATCTCCGAATCACACCTGAGCCTGATCAGGTCGAAAACCTCTGCCGGATATATGTTTAGAATAGGAGTAATGAGTTCAGTGAAATGCCAGGTTGTACTTGCTTCTTTCTGAGCCAGCTTCAAGATTCCGTCATACCATCCTTCTTTCTCCAGGACTTGTACCTTGAAAACATCGTCGAACTCAATTTCCATTATGAATTCTTCTTTGGCCGTTTTGTCTAAGTAATCTCTTAATTCTTCATATAAACCAACCTTCCGCTCGTGGAGTGTTTTGTACCTGAGTACCTCGGTGAAAAAAACACGGTCCAGCCCGGGACTAAGATGTTCTCTGAAATAATCACAGAAAATATGCGGATGTTCCGTAAAAAGCTTCTTCCCGTGCTTTAAAAATGACTTCACATTTAGTTCCCGGTAATAATCAAGCAATTGCCGGGCAACATCCATATCCTGATAGACGAATTTTTCTGCCTTCTCAAGCCACATTTTCTTATTGTCACTGAATGAATTCAGTTTCAGGAGGAAAGCCGGGAAAAAAGACTCATCAATGCTCTTTTGTTCGATCAATCCGAATATTTTCATGGCGACCCGCTCGTTCCCGGCAAGCATAATTAGCCAGGGTTCAAAATATTTCAGATAATCAGTCATCCTTTTATGTTCTTTCAAAAAATGATCAAAGATTGCCTCTGCTGAAAGAACAGCCTGCTCATCTGAAGTCATTACAGACTCTGCTTCTTCAGTTCCGGATTGTAGCATCTGCTGATGAAATCCATGCAAAGTGCCGGTAATATCCCCGAAAACATCATCCGCACCCGGGATCTCTGCCCATATACAAGCATCATAGGTTCCAAGCAGGAAACATGTCGCTTGTAACAGAGATCCGGTCCGGATCTCCTTCTGAAGGATCATTTTCCAGCCCTTTATGATCACCTCAAACTGATCCTCGACATAATTCTCTATCGCTTCATATTCCGGAATATACCCGCTATGCCGGGGCGTATAGTCACTCCAGTCGACCTCTTCGCAATTAACCGTTTCAAGTTCTGCTTTGCATTCGGAAAATAGTTGCTTTACCAACTTCCCGGGTTTCACAGCCTTCGTATTTCCCCGTTTAGCCGGGGCCGGTTGTTTGCAGTACTCCAGGAACTGTTTTTGTACACTTTGATTCTTTTTCAGGAGTTTGTAAAGAAAGTCTTCCCTGACCTGGGGAGGAGTCTTTTTAAATACATCGTCAATATCCATATATTTTTTCTTAACATTATTTCACCTCCACACACCCGAATCCCAAACTGTTCTTTTCGCCGAAACCGGTGTAATAACCCAAACGGATCAAATCGGATGGAGCCGTAAGCCGGAAATCGTACTGGTAGCCAATAAGCTTTGTTTCATAGGGAGTGCCTGCCTTGATCAGGATTCCTTTTTTACGAGGCGGGGTAAGGATTTCAAGCTTTCCTTCCCGTTCGTCGAAAGGGAATGCTTTTTTGAAGAAAGTCCGGTATTTTTCTTTCAGGTTCCGTATGAACAAGGCAGGATAGTCCGGCTGGTCAGGAGCGAGGTAACGGGCATAGCGCTCACCGGGATAAAGAAAAGAAATCAACAGAGGAGCCAGGGCCCTGAACATCATCTGCCCGGAAAATTTCGGATCGGGAAGTCCTTCAACCGACACAACCCTGAACGAAACCTGAGATATTTTGTCACCAAGGCGGAAAACCTGGCCCTGAAACAGACCGGTAATAAAATGACCCGCCATTTCATCGGGAAGCATGGAAATGACCAGTGAAACATCGCTTCCTGAAATCTCTAACCTGTCGCCTGTTACTTTCCGCCGGGGAACAATGAGGTTTGAGAATGTGAAGAGTTTGAATTTTTTACTGTCGTCGGTATAGCCGTGATCATGTAACCAGGCCGAGAAACCGGGATCCGCATGATTCAGCACTTTATAAATCCAGGCGCTTAGCTCATACTGATAGTTGAGCGGTAAGATGTTTTCCCTTGAATTTATCAGCTCGAGTTGTAGTTTAAATCGCATGATGATGCCCGGTTTTCATAAAGAAAAGCTTTCTCCTTAGTGATGTTGTTTTAATCATCCTGAATGTTGCAAAGTTCAGGCCTGGTACTGACAGTTACTGTCAACCTTGATAATTTTCAGAAAATCTTTCCTTTGATCTTTTGATTCAGCGCTTTTTTGAGCTTCGCGGGAGCGATGATCCTGATGTCGCCGGGTAAGCCCATGATAAACCGTCCGATTCCTTCAAAACTGCTCACCCACCCTTTAAACTCAAAAATATTGTTCCCGCAAGCACTGATTAATTCCTCCGCCATCGGGTACTCCTCCGCTAACAGGTTGGCCGCCCGCATGGTCATAAGCATCTTTACCCGGATCCTGTCGGGCCCGTGAATCCTGAAAACATCCATGGGCTCCGGTTGATGCCGGTCTTCAAATCTCCAATCCTGAGCCGTCATCTTCACTTCCATGATGCGTGCCGTCTTGAACAGCTTGTTCAACCCCGACTCATGTTCATAACACCAGATATATCCATAATTCAAGGTAAATTCAAAGGGTTCCACCACGCGGTCGGTCACCGTCCCGCTGTTTGACGACTGATAACCATGCAGGACCACACACGCTTTGCTCTCGATGGCCCGGATCAAGCGGATCACTTTCTCCGAATTCTCTCTTTTGACTACCGGATACGGCACTCCTTTCAGATCGTACAAGGCAAAGAGTTTGGCTGCCAGGTTTTGTTTGATCAAAGTCTCGTCATCAAGAGCCAGTATCGCTTTGTTCAGGATCCATGACTCTTCTCTGGTGAAATGAAGGAGGTCGCCGATATCCTTCAGGTAAGGACTCTCCTTGTCAACAGAAATCAATCCGTCGCGGCGATTCACGATAAATCCTTCGTCGCTCAGGGTTTCCAGGTACCGGTACACCGAACGTTCGGTGATTTCGAGCCTTTCAGCAATTTCATTCCTCGTGTACCCGATGCCCGATGAAAGCATCATGATGAGGCGGAGCAATCGCTCCAGCCTGGGTTGATCAGCCATATCACTGGGTTAAATGGATTCAGACATCAATTGGATATATAAAAATAACACATTTATAGATTCCAAATCCTTTTTCGAAATATTTTTCAGGGAATTGTTATACTGTATCTCCGTGAAATCGGAAAGAATTTTATTCCGGCCGGATCCGGAACCGGTAGGGCAGCAGGGAATCGGGACCGGCGTATTCCACGCCCACGCGGGGACCGGTCAGAATGGCCGAAGGTTTGATTGCAATGCCCCGGTCTTCGATCCATAAAGCCCGAGAGGGGTTTTTGACAGAGTCGACCAGGTCGAGACCGGAAAGGGAATAATGAATTCCCAGCAGTTTCGCGACTTTGCCGGGTCCGATGCCGGCATTCGCGTCAAGGGTGATTTTCCCGGTACGTTTGCACATTTCTGCCACCCCTTCGGCGGGTATGATCCCGCGTATCAGGATGGCATCGGGGATGCCCTCCAGGTTTGTGACCACGTTGAAAAGAGAATGCACCCCGTAACACAGGTAAACGTAAGCGGTTCCTCCCTGCCGGTACATGATTTCGGTACGCGTGCTCCGGCGGCCTCCGAAAGCATGCGATGCACGGTCGGCGATACCTGCATAGGCTTCGGTCTCGCAGATCATGCCCGAGGAGAGACGTCCTTCGACGCGGGTCACAAGGTATTTGCCCAGGAGATCGCGGGCGATCCGGATCACATCGGAACGAAGGTAGAAGGAGCGGGGAAGCATTGTTATTTACGATTTACGATTGAAGAGGGTTATTTTTTACAGTCGAGGCACGCGTAAGGGATGGTGACAAAAAATTCACCGGTTTCGGTGGCAATCTGATCTGTTTTTTCCACAATCCTTTTGAATACCTTGTCTGCTGAAATTTCCGGAAGCAGTGATTTCCATGAGGGTAAGAAGGCCATCCGGATGAGGTGGTGGTGAAGAAAGGCAGTTCCGCCGGCAAAGCGAAGTTTAAAGTCGCCGGTCGTGACCGACCGGATGGTCAACCCTGCCTTTTCGATCAGATTTTCCAGGAATTCAACGGGCTTCCTTTTTTCGAGGATGTGGGCATGCATGTCGTGGATCGCGTCGTGTAAACCGAATTCAGACAGCGTTTCTTCAAAGATCCTGTAGAATTCGATCATGGTTTGCGGCAGATTTACCGTAAGAATGACCCGGGCGCCTGTTTTCGACACCCGGTAACATTCCTGCAGCGTTTTTTCCTGATCCTGAACGTTGTTGATGCCGTTATTTGCAACGATCAGGTCGAAAAAACCGTCGGGGAATGGCATTTCCTCGGCAACGCCCCGGATGATTCTCGCGTTGCCGGTCTGCCATGCAGCGGCTTTTTGATGGATGATGTTCACCGCATCCTCAGCGGGATCGAGACCATATACCTCTGAGGTATCACCCAGTCGTTCGGCAATTTCGAGCATCGGGAATCCGTTACCGCTCCCGATATCAAGCACTTTCATGCCGCTTCTCACGGGCATGGTTTCGAGAATCCTGAGTCCGAAAGGTGCGGACCAAAGGGGGAGTTCATCGTTTATCATTGCCACCGGTATTTTCCATCCTGTTCTATTTTTATTTTCTCGTTATCGATCAGCCATTGAAGCGCCCGCAGGACTTTATCTTCTCCGAGCGGTTCGGCTGTCATCATGATCTCCTCCAAGGTACAGGGCTGCGTTTTCAGCATCGGTTTGATCAGTTCAACGACGCGGTTGAATTCCATTTCGTTCAGGCTGACCTTATTTCGTTCGAGGCATACATCGCAGGATCCACAGCGTCGCGAACCGGTTTCACCGAAATAGGACAACAGGGACTGGCTCCGGCAACGGGCGGTGGATTCGGCATAGGAGATCATTTTTTCGGTACGGAACCGGGACTCCTCCAGCCGCAACCGGTACGTTTCATCTGACAGGCTCAGGTCGGTAACGTTGACGCGCTCCTGGGTAAAGATCAGTTGGGGTTTACTGGTTTGAGGAACATAATCGACTAACTGCAGCCTGGCAAGGTAGGTCAGGTTTTTTACGACCTGACTTTCGCTGATGCCGCCGCGGCGGGCCAGTTCCGGTTCGCTGATCTTCACAAAATCGGTCAGGATACCGCCGTATGATCTTAGCATCGTTTTTACAAAGTGGTCGTACAGGGCATTTTCTACCTGAAAACGATAGAGATCCTCTTTCTGCGCTTTGATATGGACTTTTGAGGGATTGTGAAATGGTTCGGTAAGCATGATAAATCCCTCTTTTTCCAGAAATTTAAGGCAGTTGAAAACCACAATGGGTTGAAGCCTGTATTGATCGGCAAACAGGCCCAGATCGAAATCAAACTGCTGATCCTTTCCGACCCCGACGGGGATCTGGTAAAAGTTTCCCAACGACTGGTAAACATCTCTGATCGTCTGGATTCCGGGGAAGGCGAGGGCCAGGTTATTGCGCGCGTCGATGATATCGGCTGCTTCGTAAAGCAACACGGCGTATGCTTGTTTTTCATCCCTGCCGGCGCGACCGGCTTCCTGGAAATAGGCTTCGATGCAGTCGGGAAGATCAAGATGGATAACGAGTCTTACATTGGGTTTGTCGATTCCCATGCCGAAGGCGTTGGTAGAGACGATCAACCTTTTTTCTTCGCGGATCCAGGCCTGTTGTCGCTTGTCGCGGAGTGCCGGGTCGAGTCCGGCATGGTAAAAGTCGGCGCTGATCTTGTTTTTGACGAGGAATTCAGCAATCTCTTTCGTTTGGCGGCGGTTCCTGACATAGATGATTCCGGATCCTTTTACTTTGTTGACGATACGGATCAGCCGTTTCAGTTTATCTTCTTCCCGGATGACGAGGTAGGTCAGGTTTTTCCGCTCGAAACTTTTTTGAAACAGGTTTTCCTGTTTGAACGCGAGCTTTCGCTGGATGTCGGTCACAACCTTTGGAGTCGCCGTAGCCGTAAGGGCCAGTACAGGTACATGCGGGATGAGTTCGCGGATATCGGCCAGAACGAGGTACGGGGGTCTGAAATCGTAACCCCATTGTGAGATGCAGTGGGCTTCATCGACGGCCAGAAGGTTTACCTTCATCAGTCGTACGACTTCACGGATTCTCGGGGTGGCGAGTCGTTCGGGTGAGAGGTAAAGGAATTTCAGGTTTCCGTATGTGGCATTGCTCAGTGTAATCTCAATTTCATGCGGATGCATTCCGGAATAGATGGCGGCGGCGGGTATGCCTCTTTTTCTAAGGTTTTCGACCTGGTCTTTCATCAGTGCGATCAGGGGTGAGATGACGAGACAGATCCCATCCCGGGCAAGGGCCGGAATTTGAAAGCATATCGATTTTCCACCTCCGGTGGGGAGCAGCGCAAGAGTATCCTTTCCAGCGAGAACCGACCGGATTATATCCTCCTGAAGAGGCCGGAAGGAGGAATAGCCCCAGTATTTAAGGAGGAGTTGTTGGGGGGAAAGGACCATCAGGAAATTTGTTTCACGTCATTCCTCAATCCTCCATACCGAGTCCAGAACTGTACCGTCGACCCATTTTACCACCGCGACGACTTCGTCGGTGAATTTCGGTTTGGCCGGAACCCCACAGATCTTTTCGGCTTCGGCTTTCAGTTCTTCTATGGTTTTTATCGGGAGTGATGAGTTCTTCATTTTTTCGATCAGGTCGGTTCTCTGCGGATTGATGGCGATTCCCCGTTCGGTCACGATGACGTCGATGAGTTCACCGGGTCCGCAGATGGTGGTTACTTCGTCGCGGATCACCGGGATACGGTCGCGGAACAGGGGAATGGGAAGGATCACGCATTTGCCGAAGAGGGTATTCTGCCAGCCGCCGATACCGTGAAGAAGGCAACCGTCGGAGTGTGTGACCACATTGGCATTGAAGTTCACATCAACTTCGGTGGCGCCCAGGATGACGATGTCGACCATGGAGGAGAAGTTGCCTTTCCCATGGTAGTTGTAGCTTGTAAAGGGGCTGGTCCAGGTGTGTTGCGGGTTGTCGCGCATGGAGCGGACCCCGTCGAGGTCGAAAGTCTGACCATCGAGGATGTATTCCACGAGGCCTTCCTCGAGCATCCTGACGAGGTACTTGTTGCTGCCTCCCCGGGCGAAACGTGCTTTCCAGCCCCTTTCGCGAAGTATATCGGAGAAGTAGATCCCGATAGAAAGGGCGGTACCGCCGGCACCGGCCTGGAATGAGAACCCGTCGTAGATCAGTCCGGCTTCATCGCAAAAGCGGGCCGACCATTCGGCCAGAAGGAGCCGGTCGGGGCTTTTGGTGATTTCGGTCGTCCCGCTGACGATCTTTTCGGGAATTCCGATCTTATCGAGAACAACCACGTAATCGACATAGTTGCCGTTGATCTGCCACGGGATGCATGGGAAAGGAACGAGGTGGTCGGTGACAACGATCACTTTATCGGCATATTGGGCATCGGCGAGGGCAAACCCGAGGGGGCCGCAAGCTGCCGGTCCATCGACGCCGTTGCAGTTACCGAACTGATCGGCTGTGGGTCCGGCAATGACTGCGATGTCGATATGGACTTCGCCATCCTGAACTGCCTGATAGCGTCCGCCGTGGGAGCGGAGAACGCCCAGACCCTTCATTTTTCCTGCAGAGGTGAACCGTCCAAGCGCCCCGTTCATCGATCCTTCGATGTGGTTGATGGTACCATCTTCGAGGTATTTGGTCATGGGTTCATGACACGGGAAGGAGGCGGAGGGGTACCACACCAGGTTTTTGATCCCCAACTCATGGGCGATGTCGAAGACCTGGGTGGCCACCAGGTCGCCATTGCGGAAATGATGGTGTGTCGAAATGGTCATTCCATCCTTTAATCCCGATCTGATCAGCGCTTCCTTTAGTCCGGGAACCACCTTGTTACCATCGGCAGGGTAATCGGCACAGGATACCAACCGTGGCGCTGCGCGAAATCCTTCAGGCCGGTATTTCGCGATACCCATGTAAGGCACGGCTGGCACTCCGTTGATGATGGTCGGTACCATTCTTCCGGCCGCGTTACGAACCATTTTATCATATTTGGGAAGAGACGGGGCATGCGCCGTCTTTACATCTTTATTGCTCATAGGTCTCCCTCCAGTTTTCAGCGATTTTATTCATTTTTATTGCAAGATTTATGGTATTCAGGGCTCTTTTTACAACAGGCGGATCGATCATTTTTGTACCCAGCGAAACCACCCCGAGCCCCTGTTCGTGCGCTTTATGGAATGCGAAAACGATTTTTTTTGCCCGTTCGATTTCTTCGGCCGTGGGAGCAAAAGTTTCGTGGATCACCGCGATCTGCCGGGGGTGGATACATCCCATACCATCGAAACCCAGCGCTTTAGACCGCAGGACATTCTGTCGCAAACCTTCCATATCGGCCACGTCGGAGAATACGGAGTCGATTGGCTGAATCCCCGCGGCGCGTGCAGCGTTTACAACCATGCTGCGTGCAAAGAACGATTCGGCGCCCTCGGCGGTACGCCTTGTGCCTAAGTCGGCCGTATAATCTTCCAAACCAATGGCCAGAGCGACGATATTCTCAGCGGAACTGGCAATCGAATAGGCATTGATCACCCCCAGTGCGCTTTCGATGATGGGCATGATCCAGATTGACGATTGACGATTGACGATTGACGATTGATTTGCGAGGATTGAATTGATTTTTTCGTTAACTGCCCGTATCTGATCAGGATGTTCACACTTCGGCAGGAGGATGAGGTTGACATTGTGAGGGATGATGTATTCGAGGTCTTCAAGCCCGCGTTCACCCTGGTTGATCCTGACCATGCGTTCAGCCCCGTAAAAGTCGATTCCGCGGAGGGCGTTCCGCACCATGAACCGGGCCTCATCTTTTTTATCGGGCGCAACGGCATCCTCGAGGTCGAGGATGATCCCGTTGGGTTTGTGAATGCCCGCGTTGATCATCAGACTGGGGGTATTCCCCGGAAGATAAAGCCTCGAAAACCTGCTGCGATCCTTTTCGGTGGTATAGCTATTTTCAGGAAGGAATGGCGGCAGCCAGCTTTTTTCGCGGGGTACCAGTTTTTTGATGGCTGCTTCGAGCCTGGCTGCAAGTACGAGCGGCAACGCCCCCGAATCCTCGATTTTAACAAGAGCATGGCCGATTCCGAAGAAATCCAGAATCTCAAGAGCCTGATTCCGGATCACGGCTCCGTACATGACGGCTACCTTTGATTCAATCTTCAGGTCAATTCCACCCGATGTGGTGAGTTCCAGGGTGACAAAACAATCAGATCTTACGGTTTTGCCTTTGTTGCCTGTTGTGACAATTTCTCCCATAGTTTGAATTTAAGAATTTTGAGCCCCAAAGATAGGGAAAAAGTGGGCTGCATTTTATCCATTCATCCCGCCTGAAATCAGATATCGTAATTTTCTTTCCTACATTTGCAGTGCAAATCCCATATACTTCATGGCAGCAAGAAAATCCGGCAGCCGTTCCGGAACCAGTAAATCACGGAGATCATCTGGCAAATCGCCGAAGAGGGGGAAAAGCCGCGGAAAGTGGTTTTCGGGGAACATCCACGTTGCCCTGTTCCTGAAGCTTCTGCTGGTTTTAACGCTTCTTTTCCTTTCCAGGATAATTTTTTACCTCATAAACCTGAGTTATTTTTCCAGCCTCCCGTTTTACGATGCCCTGAGGATCTTTGTCACCGGTCTGAGATTTGATATCTCGGCGCTTTTCATTATCAATGCCCCGTTCATACTCATGAATGTGTTGCCCTTCAGGTTCAGGTACCACAGGATTTACCAGGGGATCGCCAACGGTTTTTACTATTTCATCAACAATGTGGCTTTCATTGCCAATTTTGTCGATTCCATCTATTTTCGCTTTACGCTGAAACGGATGACTATTGATATATTCCGGTATCTGGGTGTCGGCGGTGATTTTGATAAGCTGATTCCTCAGTTTTTAAAGGACTTCTGGTATGTTGCGATCATCTGGATCGTGTTTTCCGGGGTATTCATTTACCTGGGAACGAGGATTGGGGTACGACAGGAACGTACCGCTGCGAAAGGCTCCGGTTTTTCCTTTTACTTCGTCAATACAATTCTTGCTGTCCTCATTCTGGGAGTCTCGGTGATCGGAATCCGCGGGGGATTGCAATTGAGGCCCATCGGGCTGGTGACGGCCGGACAATATACTTCGGGAAAGAATATTCCTCTGGTTTTGAACACCCCTTTTTCAATTGCACGGACGGTTGACGGGGAGTCGCTGACCGTAAGGAAATGGTTTAAAAGTGAAGCGGCATTATCGGACATTTATAACCCTGTGCATCCGGGGATGAAGGGACAGAAAGAGCAAAAACTGAATGTGATGATCATTATCATGGAAAGTTTTTCGCGTGAACACATCGGGATTCTGAACCATGAATATGATAACGGGAGATACCAGGGATTTACTCCTTTTCTCGATTCCCTGATCCGGCATGGACGGTATTTTGATGGGTTTGCGAACGGGAAGACCTCTATTCAAGGGATTCCCGCGATCCTTTCAGGGATCCCTTCCCTGATGAATGAATCGATCATTCAATCGAATTACGCAGCCAACAAAATGAATAGTATCGCGGCCTTGCTGAAACCGAAAGGATACCGTAGCGCGTTTTTTCACGGGGGTACCAACGGGACCATGGGATTTGACTCCTACACAAAACTTGTTGGTTTTGAACACTATTACGGTCGGTCGGAGTTTAACAATGAGAAAGAGTACGACGGTAAATGGGGGATCCGGGATGAGTCTTTTTTTCAATTCTGCGCGCAGACTTTGAATAATCTTCAGCAACCTTTCGTCGCGACACTTTTTTCACTTTCATCGCATCATCCTTACTACGTTCCCGGAAAGTACGCGAACGTGTTCAGAAAAGGGAAGCTACCCATCCAGCAAAGCATCATGTACTCCGATCATGCTCTTGCAGGATTTTTTCATCAGGCGAAAAAGAGCAAATGGTACGCGAACACCCTTTTCATCATCACGGCAGATCATACTTCGGAGGGGTATTTCCCTTATTATCAATCGGATGTTGGTCAATACGCCATTCCGATCCTGTTCTTTCAGCCGGGCACGACATGGCAGGAACAATCACCGGGACCTGCCCAGCAAACCGATATTCTGCCGACAATCTTGAACTACCTGGGGTATGATAAGAAATTTATAGCTTTCGGGACCGATCTTTTTAACCCGGCCGCACCGCGTTTTTCGGTTCACTATATCATCGGGCTTTACGGAATGATCAAGGACGGGTATTATATCGAATTTGATGGAAACCGTTGTACATCCTTGTTTTATCTGAAGGATGATCCCCTTCTGAAAAACAACCTTGCAGGTACGGCTAAACCGGTGGAAGAGCGGCTGATCCTGTTCTTAAAAGCGTATATCCAGCAATATAACAACAGGGTTATGGAGAACCGGTTGACCTGTGATGCATAACGGACCGGGCAGATAATTATTCGTAAGATCAGCACCAATAAAGCTATGAATGAATCCGGTTTGAAGAAGGTAGTGTTTGTGATAAATCCCATCAGCGGGAAGGGTAAGCAGGGGGGGATTGAAACGTTGATAGACCGGCATCTCGATAAACGGTTTTTTGAGTATCAGGTAAGGTACACCACCGGTCCCGGTGATGCCACCGGGATCGCGCGACAGGCGGCAGCAGATGGGTACGATGTGGTTGTGGCCGTTGGTGGCGACGGAACGGTGAATGAAGTGACTGCGGGATTGGTCGGGAGCGACACAGCCTTGGGGATCATACCGGCGGGGTCGGGAAACGGTTTGTCACGACATTTGAAAATCCCTTTGAACGGAGCCCGGGCAATCGAGGTCATCAACCGCATGAATGTTGTAAAGATCGATACCGCCACGATCGATGAGCATGTTTTTGTGAACCTGGCCGGGATCGGGTTTGATGCGACCATTGCAAAAAAATTCGGGGATGCCGGAACCCGGGGTTTTGCGACTTACTTTAAGGTTACCACCCGTTCGTATTTCCGTTATAAACCCAAAAAATATATCCTGACCATCGATGGTAAAAGGATTGAGCGTCGGGCGCTGATGGTCAGTTTTGCCAACTCGAGCCAATTCGGCAACAATGCCTCAATCGATCCCGGTGCCAGTGTCAGCGACGGTTATATCGATGTATGCATTCTCCGGAAAATACCTTTTTTCAAGGTTCCCTTTCTGGCCCCCCTGTTGTTCATGAAAAAGTTTGACCGGACCCGGTATGTGGAGATTATCCGGGCCAGGGAGGTCGTGTTGAAGCAAAAGAGAAAACGGGTCATGCATGTCGATGGCGATACCCATAAAGCCGGTAAAGAGGTTATCATGAAAATATTGCCACTTTCGTTAAATGTTGTTGTTCCCTAACATGTTATTTATGGAGGATATAACTGCAAAAAACATTAACAGCGGGCTCAGGGCCACACTGACCGATTGGGGATTCAATGAAAAGTTCGCAATATATGTGGCTGATTTTTCCAGCCTGATAATTATTCTTATAGCGACCATCGCAGTTTATTACATCGCCAAATTCGTAATAAACCGGATTCTGAAAAGGATCGTGGAGCATTCGACAGGGAAATGGGATGATCATCTTTACAATCAAAAAGTCTTTACCCGTTTGGCGATGCTTTTACCCGCCATCGTTCTCGAGGTTTCGCTTTCTCCCAGCATTTCACAGTATCCTGAAGCCATCCGGTATATCGGAATGGGGCTTCATCTTTACATGATCTTCATTGTGATTTTGGTTATCAATTCATTTCTGAATGCCGTTTATCATATATATGGTGAATTCGAAATTGCCGATTCCAAGCCTATCAAAGGGTATGTTCAGGTCGGGAAGATCATCACCTATGTCATCGGTGGAATTGCGATGATGTCAACCTTGCTCGGGCAGTCACCACTGACCTTACTTGCCGGGCTTGGCGCCATGTCGGCTGTTATGATGTTGATTTTCAAGGACAGCATTTTGGGATTTGTGGCGGGGATCCAGCTTTCAGGCAACAAGATGCTGCAGATCGGCGATTGGATTACCATGCCTAAGTTTAATACGGATGGTACTGTGTTCGATATCTCGCTGGTGACGGTGAAGGTGCGGAACTTCGATAATTCGGTCAGTTGCATCCCTACTTATGCGTTGGTTTCGGATTCATTCCAGAACTGGCGGAGCATGGGTGATGCAGGTGGCCGCAGGCTGAAGCGTTCGATGATCATCGATGCCACGACCATACGCATTGCCGATGATGTACTGACCGGCAGGCTGATTAACAAAGGTATTCTGAATGACGGTGTGTCAGCGCCCGGCAACCAGGCTACCAACCTGGGGTTGTTCCGGGTTTATGTTGCGGAATACCTGAAGAAAATTCAAAACATCAATCAGAATGCCTCTTTAATGGTGCGGATGCTACAGCCTTCGGAAAACGGTCTGCCGCTTGAGATCTACGGTTTTTACCTTCCACCTGACTGGAGCGACTTTGAGGATTTCCAGGCGGGTTTGTTCGAACATTTATATGCCCTGTTACCCGAATTCGGCTTAAAAGCATTCCAAAGACCATCGGGGAATGAGATTACGATTCTTCCCAACCATTCATGACATTTTATCTTCAGGAAAGGTCTTATTTCCAACCTCCTCCCAACGCGGAATAGAGATTCACTTTGGATGTGAGTTCGTCGCTTTGTGCCTGGGAGAGGCTGATTTGGGCCTGGAATAGTTTTTCCTGCGTGTTGATGACATCCAGGTAGCTTGCGTAACCCGCGTTATAGAGTTGGTTTGAAAGATCGAATGCAGTTCGGGCCGCTTGCTCCGTGATAATCTGGCTGTTCACGATTTCCTGCATTTTCTGAACCTGGATCAGGGCGTCTGACACCTCTTTAAGGGAGGTCAGGATGGTTTTCTGATAGGTGTAGAGCATTTGTTCTTTCTGTGCCTGGGTCTTTTTAACATTGGCTCTCAGCTTTCCTCCGCCGAAAATGGGTGCAATCAGGTTCCCCACGGCGTTATAGATCATGGTGGTTGGAACGAAAGCCGATCCGATATTTCCGGAGATGCTGAGGGAGGGAAGCATCATGGCGCGGGCAACTCCGATGTTGGCATTGGCGGCAATGAGGTTTTGTTCGGCCATGATGATATCGGGCCGGCGTGTGATCAGTTGGGATGGAATGCCGGGGGTTGTAATTTGTGGTGAATTGAGCTGATCGAGCATGGGCAATCCCCTGAGGATCGGTTTGGGAGAGGTGCCGAGGAGGGTACTCAGATAATCCTCTTTCATCCCGATAAGCATGGTAAGTCGCGGGATTTCGGTTTTTGCAATGGCCAGTTCCGCTTCAGCCTGGGCAACCACCAATCCGGAAGCAGTTCCCGCGATCAGTTTTGCACGAACCAGGTCGAGCGATTTCTGGCGGATGATGATATTATTCTCCGTGATCCTGACTTCATTGTCATACTCGAGCAGATCGAAATAAGCTGTAACGATCTCGTTAATGATCATGAGACGGACCGATTGCTGGTAGGCTTCCTGGGCAAAGAGGTTGGCACGGGCAGCTTCTTTGGAACGGCGGAGTTTGCCCCACAGGTCTATTTCCCAACTGATACTGCCCGTCGCCTGAAGGTAGCCATATTCAGTTGCATTTCCGTTTGAATTCGGGACCTGCTGGCGGGTCCATCCGCCGGAACCGTTGACATCGATTTGGGGCCATTGTTGCCCACGCTGGATTTTAAAGTTGGCCCTGGCCTCTTCGATCCGGGCAAAGGCAATACGCAGATCGGGATTGTTTTGCAGCCCGGTATTGACCAGTCTTTGCAGGACTGTGTCACGAAACAGACTGATCCATTGAACATCGGCAAGGCAGTTGGTGTCGGTGGAGGGGGAAAACCGGTAGTTGTTCTCCTTCGCAAAGGATTGCCGGGTGTATTTGGGACCCACCTTACAACCGGTGAACCCACCCAGGATCAGCGCGAGGATCGCCGGGATAAAAAATTTCAAGTGTCTGGACAGCATATTTTTTCGGAATTTCAAAGTCATTTCTTCTTCCTGAATTTATTTTCGATCTTCTGAAAGGCAACATACAGGGCCGGAACCACCATAACCCCACAAACTGTTGCCATAAGCATACCTCCGAAAACCGAGGTTCCCAGCGCATGCCGGCTTGCCGCACCCGCTCCGGAGGCGGTCATGAGCGGAACAACACCCAGGATAAAAGCAAAAGAGGTCATGAGGATGGGTCGGAACCGGAGTTTAGCCCCTTCGATGGCGGAGTCGATCAACGGGTGGCCGGCATCGTGTTTTTGTTTGGCAAATTCTACGATCAGGATCGCATTCTTGGCCACCAGTCCGATGAGCATGATCAATCCGATCTGTGCGTAAATGTTATTTTGCAGTCCGCGGATCCATTGCAACCCGAAGGCCCCGAAAACACCGAAAGGTATGGCGAGCAACACCGGGATGGGGAGCAGCCAGCTTTCATATTTTGCGGCCAGAAGGAAAAAGACAAAGATGAAACAGAGCGCGAAGATATAAGGGGCTTGTCCGCCGGAAATCAGCTCCTCACGCGTCATTCCCGAATATTCGTAACCGAATCCATAGGGGAGGGTTTTTGAAGCAACCTCTTTGACGGCCTCGATTCCCTGACCGGTTGAATACCCGGGTGCAATGCCCATGGTAAAGTCGGCCGAGCTGTACAGGTTGAATCGTTTCACCACATCGGGACCTTCGGTGTTGGTAATTGAGACCAGGGTTCCGAGCGGAACCATTTTGCCTCCGTTACTCCTGACATAAACGTTACTGATATCCTCCTTGTTGGCCCGGTAAATCGCGTCTGCCTGGATGATAACCCGGTACGACTTCCCGAATTTATTGAAATCATTAACATAATAGCTCCCGAAGAGCGATTGTAGCGTACTGTAAATGCTGTTGACCGGGACATCCATGGTCTTGGCTTTCTCTTTATCGACCGTCAACTGGTATTGTGGGATGTTAGTCCGGAAAGCTGAGAAAATGTTGCTGAACTCTTTACGTTTAGAGGCTTCCTGGTAAAACCCGGCAATGACGCCGGTCATCTTTTCGAGGCCGGCCCCTGATTTATCCTCCATCTGAAGTTCAAGCCCGCCGGTCTTACCCAATCCTGCAATAGCGGGAGCGTTGAAAGCCATACAGATACCTCCCGGGATATGGTTCATTTGGGACTGGAGCTTTTGAATGAGCATCTCTACATGGAGATTTTTATCTTCACGTTCTTTCCATGGTTTAAGCTTTACGAAGCACATGCCGTTGGTGGTACTCACGGAGTTATCAAGGATCGAATAGCCTGGTATCATCGAATATGATTCGACTCCTTCAAGTTTCTCGAGAAGCGCTTCAACCTGGCGTGAAACGGCATCGGTCTTCTGAAGCGAGTAAGCTCTCGGGGTGTTGATGTTGATGAAGAAATATCCCTGGTCCTCTGAGGGTAAAAAGCCTGACGGTAAAAATTTCATGATGAAAACCATGAGCACCGCTACGATGGCCAGGAACATGACCGGGCGTGCAAGATGATGGGTGAAACCGGTGACGATCCGAAGGTATCCACCGGTAGTTTTTTCGAAACCGCGGTCGAAGGCCCGGAAAAATTTTCCCAGCAATCCTTTTTTCTCAGATTTCGGCTTAAGAAGGATCACGCAAAGGGGTGGTGTCAGGGTGAGGGCGAGCAACGCGGAAATGAGGATGGAGGAGATCAGGGTGAGTGCGAACTGTTTGTACATGACTCCGGTGGTACCGCCGAGGAATGAAACCGGGATAAACACGGCACAGAGCACCATGGTGATGGTCAGGATGGCACCGGTGATCTCTTTCATGGTGTGTTTGGTGGCTTCGAGGGAGGTAAGTTTTTCTGAATCGATCTTTTCCTGTACCGCCTCGAGAACCACGATGGCATCGTCGACCACAATACCGATAGCAAGTACCAGTGCAAAGAGGGTCAGCATGTTGATCGAGAATCCCAGAAAACTGAAAGCAGCAAGGGCACCGATCAGGGATACTGGAACGGTGATGGCCGGTATGAGGGTAGCGCGCCAGTCCTGCAGGAAAATGAACACCACGATGAAAACGAGGACGAATGCCTCGAGGAGGGTTTTCAGCACCTCTTCGATGGATGCGGTCACAAATTCGACCGTGTCAAGTCCCTTTTCATAGGTAATCCCTGCAGGAAACTCCCGTGCAAGCTGCTGCATCGTCTCATCGCATTTTTGCCGTACCTGAACCGCGTTTGAGCCGGGTGACTGGTAGACCCCGATCAGTGGGGCGGTCTTACCGTTAAACCGACCATTGGCGTCATAGGTTTTCATCCCCAACTCGATGCGCGCGATGTCACGCATCCGGACCAGCGAGCCGTCAGATTTGGCTTTAACGATTATATTTCCGAACTCCTTCTCATCGGTAAGCCGGCCCTGAACCTTCAGCATGATCGACATTTCCTGCCCTTTTGCTGCGGGTGATTTTCCGATCATACCTGCAGCGGCCTGAACATTCTGATCCTTGATGGCTGACTGAACATCCTGGGCAGTAATCCCGAGACCCGCCATTCTTTCAGGGTTGAGCCAGATCCGCATCGCATAATCATCGCCGCCGAACAGGTTTACGTCGCCAACTCCGTCGATTCGCTTTAGCACGTTGACGACGTTTATATTCAAATAATTTGAGAGAAACTTCGTATCGTATGCGGTGTCGTGGGAGACGAGGGCATAGAGCAGCAGAATGCTCGGTGATTTCTTCATGACGATGACCCCGCTTTGGGTGACTTCCTGGGGCAGCACATTCATGGCACGCTGGGTGCGGTTCTGAACATTGACGGTGGCCATGTCGGGATCAGTCCCAACCTCGAAATAGACCGTTATATTACAGGATCCGTCGTTGGCGCATTGGGAAGTCATGTAGGTCATGTTATCCACCCCGTTGATCTGTTCCTCGAGCGGGACAGCGACCGTTTTCTGAACATCAACGGCATTCGCGCCGGGATAATAGGCGGTGACCTGGATGGTTGGCGGTACAACATCCGGGTACTGTGAAATGGGTAAAACCAGCATGCTCAGAAGTCCGACCATGGTGATCATGATCGCGATGACCGATGACAGAATCGGCCGGGTTATAAAAGATTGGAGCATAGTTCGGGAATTTCGGTTTACAAATTGCGATTTTTGTTATCAGTTACCGGCAACCGGATGTAATGGAACCGTGAGTGTGTCGGGAACCAGAACCGGTTGGATTTTCATGCCTTCCTTGAACTTCTGAAATCCCTCGAGCATGATGCGGTCGCCGGGTTTCAACCCGCGGATGACAATATATTTGTTTCCAACTCCGCGGCCCAGTAAGATGGGTTTACGGTTGACGTTATTTTCCTTATCTACCACGAAAGCGAAAAACTTACCCTGGATTTCCGATGCCGCACCTTGAGGAATCACGATACCCTGATCTTCCTGATAGAGTACCAGACTGACATTGGCAAAATTTCCCGGTTTAATCAATCCGGATGGGTTTGGGAAAACTGCTCTGACAGCAATAGCGCCTGTTTGTGGATTTATCTGCCGGTCGATAAAATCAATTTTCCCGGTATATTCGTACATCTGCTTATCTGAAAGGGCAAGGTAAACCTGAAGGATGTCATTTTCACTCTGAATCTGTTTTTTATGGATTTCATAAAAACGCATGATTTTAAGGTAATCGTTTTCGTTCATCTGAAAATTTACATAGATCGGATCAACTGCTGAAATGGTGGATAAAAGGGTAGACTCCCCTTTGCCCACCAGATTTCCGGGTCTGACTTCACATGCGCCGATATAACCGGTGATCGGGGAGAGAATGGAAGTATAGGAGAGGTTGAGCTTGGACTGTTCGAGGTTCGCCTTTGAACTTGAGACCAACGCACGGTCCTGCTGCTCTGTGGTGACTGCCTTGTCGTAATCGTTCTGGCTGATGGCATTGGTGGATAACAAGGGTTTCAGCCGGGCAACATCGAGCTTGGCTTTTTCCCAGGCAGCGATCTTGTTTTCCAGGTCGGCTTCTGAAAATTTCACATCGTTAAGGTATTCATCAGGTTCGATGGTAAACAACAATTGTCCTTTTTTAACGATGGAGCCTTCTTCGAAGGACCAGTTATTCAGGTAACCGGCCACGCGGGCCCGGATCTCAACCGTTGGAATGCCCACGGCCTGCCCGACCATTTGGAGAAAAACGGGAACCTTTGTCCCTTTTATTTCCATGACCTTGAAGGAGGGTAGTTTCTCCTGATTTTCTTTCTTTGATTTACAGGAAGGAATCACGACGGTAAGACAACATAAAACTACCACCGCGGAAATGATCATTTTTGTGAATCGGTACATATGGAAAAATTTACAGTTATTGATTATTTTATTCCCAGTCAAATATAAATAAAAACAACACATTCAGTAATTGATCGAAAAAATATTAAGAGGTCAGGTGAAATTTACGGTTGACAAGATTTACGATTTACGAATGAGGAGTGTATTTCGGATGGTTTCAGGATTATTTCTTAATTTTGTGGCGGTTATCAGCGCTTTGTGTTGGAACAACCACACGGCTGTGAATTACAGCCAGATTCATTGACCCCTTAAAAAATTGAACTATGGCATTCAATCTGAGAAACAGGAATTTTTTAAAGTTGCTTGATTTTACCCCGGAGGAGATCAGGTTTTTATTAAATCTGGCTATTGATTTGAAAAAGGCAAAATATGCCGGTACGGAACAGCCCAGACTTCAAGGCAGGAATATGGCCCTGATTTTTGAAAAGGCCTCTACGCGGACACGTTGTGCTTTTGAAACGGCTGCTTTTGACCAGGGAGCGCGGGTGACTTACCTTGGACCAGAAGGCTCGCATATCGGTAAGAAAGAGACCATGAAAGATACGGCAAGGGTACTTGGAAGAATGTACGATGGTATTGAGTACCGTGGATTTGGACAGTCAATCGTGGAGGAACTTGGGAAATATGCAGGCGTACCTGTTTGGAATGGTCTGACCAATGAGTTTCATCCCACCCAGATTTTGGCAGACTTCATGACCATGATGGAGCACTCGGACAAACCGTTGCACCAGGTTTCGTTCGTCTATTGCGGGGATGCACGCAACAATATGGGAAATTCGCTGATGGTAGGAGCCTCCAAAATGGGCATGGATTTTCGTGCCTGTGCACCAAAAAAATATTGGCCCGATCAGGAATTGGTCGACACATGCCGTGAGATCGCAAAGACGACCGGGGCCAAAATAACCCTTACCGAAAATGTTGAAGAAGGAGTGAAGGGCGTCGATTTTGTGTACACGGATGTTTGGTTGTCGATGGGAGAGGCAAAGGAACTTTGGGATGAGCGTATCCGGGAGATGCTTCCTTACCAGGTGAATGGTTCCATGATGCGGAAGACGGGAAATCCCAAGGTGAAGTTTATGCACTGTCTGCCTGCCTTCCATAACAAAGATACAGAAGTAGGCCTTGACATCTTTAAAAAGTACGGTCTCGACGGGCTTGAGGTTACGGAAGATGTATTTGAATCGCCTGCTTCCATTGTTTTTGATGAGGCTGAAAACCGGTTGCATACCATCAAAGCAGTGATGGTCGCGACCCTGGGCTGTTAAGATCCGGTCGGGTAATTACAGCGCGATTATCTTTCCATTCTCGCACAGCAGGGTAGGAGCCGGGTATTTTTCGAAAAAGGTGTAGTTATGGGTGGCTACCACCACAGCTCGTCCCGTACGGGAGATATCCATCAGAAGACTGATAATTCCTTCAGAACTTTCAGGGTCGAGGTTGCCGGTGGGCTCATCCGCGAGGATCACTTCAGGGTCGTTGACCAGGGCACGGGCAATAGCTACCCGCTGCTGTTCACCACCCGAAAGCTGATGTGGCATCTTCGTGCCTTTGTTCCCAAGATTTACTTTAGCCAGAACCTCGAGCAACCTCTTTTGCATCTGCCGTTTATCTTTCCAACCGGTGGCCCGCATGACGAAAAAGAGGTTTTCGTTCACCGAACGGTCCATCAGGAGTTGGAAGTCCTGAAAAATAATCCCCAGTTTCCTGCGCAACATGGGAATATCGGTACGGCGGATCATCCTGAGATCAAAACCTGCAACCCGGGCAGTACCTATGCGAACCGGCAACTCTGAATAGATGGTTTTCAAGAGGCTGCTCTTTCCGCTGCCTGTCTTTCCGATCAGATACAGAAACTCGCCCTTGCTGATCGTCAGGTTGACATTACTAAGGATCAGATTTTCGTTCTGGTAAACCGACAACCGGTCAAGTTCAATGATTCTGTGCGTGTTCATCCGGGTTAAAGATCAATACCGACAAAAATAAGTAATTGGTTGGAAAATTCCTGCATTACCGGTAATTAAATGCACCGGGCAATTGGTCATGACCGACTACAATTCAAGTTTACGTATTTTCCCGTATTCAAGATCCTTCGCAATCCGGAGAATCTCGTCCTGCCTCTCAAGCAGGTTACAACGCGACAATGCCGTTTTCGGGTTGCTGATCTTGAAATACGCGATCAGGGTGAAATTTTCATCCCGGATCTGGATATAATCGGGAATTTTTTGGGTTCCCTGGATTTTAAGGATGTACATTAGGCAGCAGTAAAGATCAAAGATTAAAGTTCAAAGTTCAAGGATCAAGGATCAAGCGTTTCAGGGTTTCAGAGTTCAAGGCTCAAGGCTCAAAGCTCAAATTTTCAATTTTTCATTCGTAAATCGTAAATCAATTTTCACATTCTCAAATCCTCAAATCTTTTTCCATTTTCCGTTTTCCATTTTCCATTGTCAATTCTTGTCCGCTCTTCGTCCAACTCTTCGTCCAACTCTTCGTCCAACTCATTTTACTTTCTCAGGTAACAATACGCCTTCAAGCTTACGATAATCAGGTTCATCTTTCAGAGAGATAAAATCAATTTTCAAATCGTCGACATAGAATGGGTACAGTAGTGAAGGATTAAAGAAATAGACCTTGACGGTAGCTGATGGTGGCAGTTCACGGGGAACGTACCAGGCGCAGGCGACGGGTGTCCATTTTCCGACAGGAACAAATTTTTCGAGGATGAATTGGTTGTAGCTCCGGCTTATTCCGTCCACCTGATAATCTACCACCAGCGTGGCATCGGTGACCTCTTTTGGCGTGAGTGCCTGCGCCCGGATCCGGATAAGACGGTTGTTACTTGCAAACAGCGAATCTATGCGGGTTTCAAGCCCAACGCTATAAGGTATTTTTTTATCAGTCATGGATGACCGGTTTCCTGAGAATTTTTCCGAATCCGTAAAGGTCTGCACGTTCATCCATGCACTGCCCTGATCCGCTTCCATATTATTGAACCTGGAAATGATGGAATGGATGCTCTCCTCCGGAATGTACACCTTGGCTTTTTGCCGGAAGGAGAAGAAGGAATCCCGATAAATTTCACCCGTGATGGTGTACGGTGGGAAAATCCACCGGGTATGCTGGTAAAATTGCATGAGATTCAGCGAGACCAACAGAAAGAGAAACACGGTTAGCGAAATTGTGAGGATTTTTTTGGGGATCGATCTGAGCAGGAAAAGCAACAGCAAAGCAATCACCACGTAAAGGTCAATAAAAACCCGTTGTCCGCATTTGGAGGCATAATTCCAGACCCACCAGCACGAGGCCACGTATATGAAGATCAGGAGAAATCCGGTGAGCCAGTAAAAGCGGAACCGGCTTTCTCGGAAAACACCGATCAGTCCGAAAATCGAGAGAAAAGCTACCGGAGTATAGAGAAACCAACCGCGGTTAAAACTGAAGAGGATGGAGAAGAAATGGGGTTTCAGGAGGTGTAGTTTTTCACTGCCGTAAGTATAAGCGATGAGCTTTCCCGTTTGCAGGTACCAGAGGATCACCGGAACCAGCAGGAGGATCGTAACCTGTACGATCCCCCTGATCAGCGCCCACCGGTCGGCTGCCACACGACGGAAGGATCCGGTGAAAGTTTCCCGGTCGCCGGCAAGGAAAGGGATTAAAAGAACGATCAGGGCATTGGTCGGTCGGATCAGAATGATCAGGGTGAGCAGCACACACGATTTCACAAACCATTTCGGATGGTATTCATGGAAGAATTTATAGGCAAACAGGGAGAATCCGGCAATCAGCGCAAATGAATAGACATGGGTCATCGAAGGCTCAACAATGGTAAAGAACGGGAGGTTGGTGCCAAGTGCGATTACGAAAGTCAGAAACGCCGCGGTTCGTTCATCCGATTTGAATTTCAGGAGAAGTTTCATCGTCCACCGGCATCCCATCCAGAGAAATAAAAGAGCAGATAGCGCAATGGCATATTGATAGGGCATTGAATACCCGTCGCGGGGAAAAACTTCAAGCCAGGCCATCGCGTGTCCGAACAGGAAAAAAGGAAGCCAGACCAGTGCCAGTCCGGGAAAATACTTGTTTACCCTTTGACCGTCAATTTCGTTTCTGAACTCCTTGAATGCCGCTTTGTTGGAAGGGTAGTACTGGTATTCATATTGTTCGACAAATTTGAATTCGAGGTCATGGTAGATGAACAAGGCCGGCAGATAGGCATAGTACCCTTTACCATCGCTGTTGATGATCCGGTCCCAGGATCTTTCAGGTGATTTCAATCCCAGGAAGAGGAACAGGTAAAGGACCACCAGGATTTCGGGGGTAAACCTGTAAATGTACTTCATGTCTGAATTTTCGGTTAATTCGATATGAACGGTTTAACAAGAATATTGTTATTGCTCCCGTTGCCGCATGGCTTCGAAAAGGATCACGCCGGTGGCAACAGAAACATTGAGTGATTCGATTTCCCCGAACAAAGGGATTTGAACGGTTACATCGGTCATCCGGAGATACTCTTCCGCGATGCCTTCTCCTTCCGACCCTATGATCAGTGCAAAAGGGCCGGTCAGGTCTGTTTTTGAATAATTCAAATCGCTTTTCTCAGTTGCGGCAATGATTTTCAAGCCTGATTCCCTGAAAAGGCGGATGGTATCTTTAAGGTTGTTGGATCTCACCACAGGAAGTTTATACAAGGCCCCTGCAGAGGTCTTTATTGCATCGGAATTGATGGAGGCGGATCCTTTTGCCGGGATGATAACACCATGGGCGCCGGCACATTCGGCGGTACGGACAATGCTTCCAAAGTTCCTTACATCGGTGATCCGGTCGAGGATGAGAAAAAGCGGGGTTTGCCCACGCTCGAAAACGGCAGGAACCAGGTCTTCAGCTTTCTGATAGGTGATTTCCGATACAAAACCGATCACGCCCTGGTGATTCTGACGCGATAAGTGGTTCAGTTTTTCGACGGGAACGAACTGGAACGGTATCTCCGTCTCTTTGATCAGCGCGAATAACTCCCTGAAAATTTCTCCTTTGAGATTTTTCTGAAGCATTACTTTTTCGAACTCCTTACCCGACTTGATCGCTTCGATCACTGGCCGGAGTCCGTAGATATAGGTCTCCTTTTTCATAGTTTCTTGCAGCGGCGTTATGGGTTAATATTAATCGTCGTTTGCCCGTTCCAGCATCGATTTCGGAATCTCTTTTCCCGTCCGGGCTCCCAGTGTTTTCAGGTTTTCAACCCGGCGGATGAGGTTCCCCTTGCCGGTTGAAAGCTTATTCATGGCAGCGTCATAAGTCTTGTGAGTTGCTTCGATTTTTGAGCCGACATCTTTCAAATCCTCGAGAAATCCGACAAATTTATCATAAAGTTCCCCACTCTGCCGGGCGATCTCCTGTACGTTTTTATTCTGGTATTCCACCCGCCAGAGGTTGGCAATCATCCGTAAAGCGGCAATCAGGTTGGTCGGGCTGATGAGCAGGATACGCCGGTCGTAGGCATAATTCCAAAGATTGGGATCATATTGCATGGCCAGCAGGTACGCCGGTTCAATGGGCATAAATAGCATCACGAAATCGAGGCTTTGCAGGGCGTACAAATCCTGATAATTCTTGCTGCTCAAATCGTTGATGTGATTGCGCACCGCCAGCAGATGTTCGCGGGCGGCCTGTTCCTGAGCTTCCCGGCTTTCGGCAGAAGCATATTTTTCATAGGCTACCAGCGCAACCTTCGAGTCTATTACAACATTGCGCTCACCCGGATAGGCCACGATCACATCGGGCTGAATACGCCGTCCCTGTTCATTGGTAAAGGATTGCTGGATGAAAAACTCCCGGTCGCGGGTCAGTCCCGATTTTTCGAGAATGGTCTCGAGGATCACCTCACCCCAGTTACCCCGGGTTTTGGCCTGTCCTTTCAAGGCGTTGGTGAGGTTATTGGCCTCTTTGCTGATCTGGGTGTTCAGCTCAGCCAGATTCCGGATCTCTTTTTCAAGTGAAAACCGCTGTTTCGATTCCCGGTCATAGGTCTCTTCAACCTTTTTCTCAAAGTCGCGGATCCGTTCTCCCAGGGGTTTAAGAATCTCATCGAGCCGGGAGGTATTTTGTTCCGTGAACTTTTTGGTTTTCTCCTCGAGGATGTCGTTGGCCAGGTTCCTGAATTCACTCCGGAGGCGTTCCTGCAAGGTTTCAAGCTCACCCTTCTGCTCCCTGAGCCTGCTCTCCAGGGCTTTGTAATCGGACGACAATCCCGAAAGCTGCCGGTTCAGGTCAAGGATGGTTTGTTCTTTCAGGTTTAGCTGCTCCTCCAACTTTGAATTTTGCTGGTCACCCAGCCGGAGACGCTCGCCGGTTACCTGAATCTCCGACCTGGAATTTTCAAGCCCGATTCTCAACGAATCCAATTCGGCGCTGTTACGGGCGGCAGCATGCCGGGTCTGACGGATGAAGAGCGCCATAAATACGGAGAGGATGATCAGGAGCAGAATGAGCAGGATGACTTCGGTCATGTGGTTTGAGGTTTGTTAAATCATTGAAAAATAATATGTTATCAGGAAGCGCTCCAAGGTTCAAAGTTATGATATTTCTTTGGTCTGAAATAAAAAATGTACCGAAAAACCATTTACAGGTTTACGGAAGTAACCACCGGAAAATGGTCGGAAGCATAACGGCCATCGCGCGTTTCACGGCCGACCCGGTAATTGACGGCTTTGGCTCCGTATGCCGTGAGGATGTAATCGATCCGCTCTGTAACCGGCTGATCGGTTCTGAATCCGTTGAAGGTTCCATCGGGGTCCATCGACATCCGCTGGTCAGCGTTTCTGGAGTCCTGGAAAATGGTTGTCAGTATCCTGACCGGTTCACTTTGGTTTTCGCAATTCAGATCTCCCATCAGGATCACCGGCAGCTCTGCCTTATTCATCTTTTTCACCTGGTCAATGATCATCAGTGCGCTGTTTTTTCGGGCAGTAATTCCAACATGGTCGAAATGGGTGTTGAATACCCAGAATTTATTTCCGGTTACAACATCTTTGAAAAGTCCCCAAGTGCAGATCCGTTCACAAGCTGCGTCCCATCCTTTCGAAGGCTTTCGGGGCGTTTCGGATAACCAGAAGGTACCGGACCGAAGTAACCTGAAGTGGTTCCTGTTGTAATAGATGGCGCAAAATTCACCTTTGGTTCTGCCATCTTCTCTGCCGACTCCGATACGGGCGTAACCCTGAAAGGCAGCATCCATGAATTCCAACTGTTGCCGGAGTCCTTCCTGTATTCCAAAGATTCCGGGTGAGGCTTTGTGGATCTGTTCACAGACCCAGGCTTTACGTTCGGACCAGGCATTGATGCCATCCCCGTCATTATCGTAACGGATGTTATAGGTCAAAATAGTCAGCGACTGGCTGAACAGGGTCAGGCTTGCTAAGGTAAGCCACACGATCAGGATGGGTTTAAGCGGGCTCATGGGTAGGCGATTGAACAGTAAAGGTAAGCTTTTTTAGGTTTTCAATGATTACATTTGCACTTTTGTACGATCATTCAGAGAATCGACATGCAAGCCGGAATCCTTTCAGACACCCACGGGACGATACATCCCAGGATATTGGATTTCTTTTCCGATGTGGATGAGATCTGGCATGCAGGAGATATCGGGAGCGCTGCATTGCTTAAATCGCTTCAGGCTTTTAAACGGGTAAGGGCCGTTTTCGGGAACATTGACGGACAGGAGGTGCGGCAGGAATGCAGTCTCATTGAATATTTTGAAGCCGGAGCGATCCTTGTGATGATGACCCATATCGGGGGATATCCCGGTCACTATCAACCGGAAATAAGAAAGATCATCGATGTGAAACACCCGAAACTTTTCATCAGTGGCCATTCCCATATTTTAAAGGTGATGTACGACAAAAAGTACGGATTGTTGCACATAAATCCGGGGGCTGCCGGGAACTCGGGGCTTCACCGCTCCGTGACAGCAGTGAAACTGGTTATCGACGGCAATGAGATGCGCGATCTCAGGGTTCTGGATCTACCCCGTCACAGGGCAGTTTAAGCTTGATCCGTTTTTTTTTATCGGAATTTTACCGCAGGCGGTCAGCAGATTTCACCAGGGCTTCATCCTTTTTTATGGCTCGCGTGGCCAGGATAAGCATGGCGAGCGTGATGAGTGGAAGCAGCATCCCGAAGTAATTGTACTCGGGATCCACTTTCGTAATACCCGTAATGTGGGGAGCATAAAAGAAAAAGATCACCATGATCAATACAATGTTGGTGATCACATTGAAGGCGCACAACCTGACCTGAAGCCATCTTTTTTTATAAGAGACAATGGTGATAATGGTCAGGAGAAATGAAACGATGACCAACGCCACAAGAGGTAGGGTAAAGAACGCGCTGAAAACGACCCTGGGTTCAGGATCGAGACTCCGGATTCCGTAAATGAACAGTTTGTAATTCCCTTCAAGTTCATTGAAAAATGCTGCCAACGGAAAGAAAAAGAGCAGCACGCAAGCCAGGGCGACAATTGCAAGGTACAATGTTTGAATGCGTTGTAACATGGAAAAGGATTTTTAATAAAATGCGAAATTAGGAAAGAATTTCAAGGGAATGGTCTGGCCTGAAAAAAAACTTGTTAATCGTTAAATTGTTCTTATATTTGCAGCGATTTAAACCTCCGCAGTCTGATTCTGTAACGACTACATTCCAATTTCTTTTTTTAAACTAGGTTGTGCTAAACTGACAATTTATTAATTAAACATTATTTTTATGTATGACATTATTTCCCTCGATGGCAAGGAGCTGTCGGAGATAAGAGAAATAGCAAGAGAATTCAATATTTCAAAGGTTGACAAACTTGAGAAGCAGGATCTTATTTACAAAATCCTGGACCATCAGGCACTGAATCCCACGCCGGAGATCCTGAACGAGGAGAAGAAGCAGAAGGAAAAGGGATTCCGGGGAAGGCCCCGGAAGGATCAGGGAAATCAGAACCGTGAAAACCCGAATCAAAAAGTAAATCCGGTTGCCGAGGTACCTGCTGAGCCGAAAACACCTGTCACTGTTGCGGTGACTGATGATCCGGCAATTGCAGCGCGCCCCGAAACTACGCGTCAGGTACATGACCCCAACCAGGGGAGAGATCCCCGTCAGAACAGAAATAAAAGGCAGATGCGCGATAAAAAGCCCTATCGCAATTTCGGCGACAAGCCTGTTGCCGAACCCTTGGTGAAGATGTCGATTCCCGATCTTCCCGTTGCTGCCGAGGAACGGTTTGATTATGAAGAACCGGTTGAACAGCCGGTTGTCGTGGCTGAACCTGTTGAACAGCCTGTCGTGAAAACGGAGACCGAACCTGAGATTGCTGAGGATTCGAATGTTACTGCTGTTGCCGATGAGCGGAAAAGCCGTGAATTTCCGAGAAAGTTTCAGGAACGCCACCGGGAGGAATACACCTTTGAGTTTGAAGGGATCATCTTGAGTGAAGGCGTACTTGAGATTATGACCGACGGTTATGGGTTCCTGCGCTCCTCTGATTATAACTATCTCAACTCTCCCGACGATATCTATGTTTCCCAGTCACAGATCAAGTTATTTGGTCTGAAGACGGGCGACACCGTTCGCGGGACAATCCGTCCGCCCAAGGAAGGTGAAAAGTATTTTCCCCTGATCAAGGTCGACCTGATCAACGGCCGCAAACCTGAAGAGGTCCGTGACCGCATCCCCTTTGATTATCTGACGCCGCTCTTCCCAATGAAAAAGTTCAAGTTGACGGGTCATCATGATGAGACCATGTCGACCCGGATCATCGATATGTTCGCTCCGATCGGGTTCGGCCAGCGGGGTTTGATCGTGGCTCAGCCCAAAACCGGAAAGACGGTGCTCCTCAAAGAGATCGCCAACGCCATTGCCGCCAACCATCCCGATGTATACATGATCATCCTCCTTATCGATGAGCGTCCTGAAGAGGTCACCGATATGCAGCGCAGCGTCAAGGCAGAGGTGATCTCATCTACCTTTGATGAACCGGCCGAACGTCATGCACGCATCTCCAATATCATCCTTGAAAAGGCAAAACGGCTGGTCGAATGCGGTCATGACGTGGTAATCCTGCTCGATTCGATAACCCGGCTCGCACGGGCTTACAATACAGTTGCACCTGCATCGGGTAAGGTTCTTTCGGGTGGTGTCGAAGCCAATGCGCTTCAGAAACCCAAGCGGTTCTTCGGCGCCGCGCGACAGATTGAGAATGGAGGCTCGCTGACCATCATTGCGACGGCGCTCATCGAAACGGGTTCCAAAATGGACGAAGTAATCTTTGAAGAATTCAAGGGAACCGGGAATATGGAATTGCAACTGGATCGCAAACTGTCGAATAAACGTATTTATCCGGCCATCGACATCGTTTCATCCAGTACGCGCCGGGAGGACCTGCTACTCGAAAAGGATGTTCTGGGCAGGATCTGGATCCTCCGGAACCACCTGGCCGATATGAACCCGCTGGAAGCCATGGAATTTCTCAAGGAAAAGATGAAATTTACCGAAACCAATGAGGAATTTCTGATATCCATGAATGGATAAAAGATCCAATCACCGGCTGGTGAGCCGTTTTCCAAGTTGCTGCAGATCCATTCCGTCGTAATTACCGGAGCTCATCAACAAAAAAACACTGTTTTCTGTCGGCAGGCTCAGAATCATTTCCTGTAATGCTCCCGAATCGTTGAATACCTGAAGGGCGCTGTTTGCAAATCCTTCAAAGATCTGCTCTTTGGTGATCGAAGGCAATCTTTTTAGCTGGAGCGCATGGGGATTGAAGTATACCATGGCCAGATCGGCCGCGTCAAGTGTGCCTGCGTAGTGCGGAAGAAATTCCCGGTTCAGGCTGCTGTAAGTGTGTAATTCAAGACAGGCTATCACCGACCTCCCCGGGAATTGTTCCCTTACCGCGACGAGGGTTGCCCTGACTTTTGAAGGGGCATGTGCAAAATCCTTGTACACTGCCGTGGATGGATTTTTTGAGATGAGTTCCAGCCGTTTCGAGGCACCCTTGAAAGTGGTCATGGCTGCGAAGAATTCATGTTCTTTTAACCCAAGTAAAGTACAAACTTTCAGCGCAGCGCTCAGGTTCATTAGGTTATGTCGTCCGAAGATCTGTAGCGGGAAAGTTTGATCTCCCAGGATCAAATGAGTCACACCGCCGGTGATCGCATGGGGTGGAGCAGTATAAGGGAAGGCCCTGATGTCTTTTCTGGTGGACCTGGATATTTTAATCAATTCAGGATCATCTTCAGAAAAAATCAGACATCCTCCCGGTGTGATGAGATCCGTAAATTTCCTGAACTGGTCGAGATAACAGTCGAAAGTCGGGAAAACGTTCATGTGATCCCATGCAATCCCGCTCAGAACGGCGATATCGGGAATATAGAGATGAAATTTCGGTCGGGGATCAATGGGAGAGGTGAGATATTCATCCCCTTCGATGACCATGATTTTTGCTTCATGACTCAGCTTTACCATGACTTCAAACCCATCGAGCTGCGCTCCCACCATGTAGTCACAATCCATTCCGGCATATTTCAGGGCATGGAGGATCATGGCTGTGATCGTTGTTTTACCATGACTTCCCCCGATAACGATTCTGGTTTTATTTTTCGACTGCTCATACAGGTATTCGGGATAGGAAAAGATTCTGATCCCGAGTTCCCTGGCTCTTATAAGTTCCGGGTTATCTGATTTAGCGTGCATACCGAGAATGACCGCATCGAGATCCGGAGTGATCCTTTCAGGGTCCCAACCTACCGTTTCCGGAAGAAGACCATAACCGTCAAGCCTGCTTTTTGATGGTTCAAACAACTCGTCATCGGAACCCGAAACCCGGTAACCTTTTTTATGAAGTGCAATGGCAAGGTTATGCATGGCGCTGCCACCGATGGCAATAAAATGAATTTGCATGGAGAAAATATTTGCGTCAAACTTAATGAATTAACATGAATCAAAATCATATAAAAAACTTAATAATTGTTTTGACCTTTTCTTTTTGTAAATTCACAAAAATTTTGACGGTTTTCAGAGATGCAACAATTTATTGAGTCTCTAAATTCCCGGTTTAAGGAAAGCGGGGCTAAAGAACTGCTCTCATGGTTTTTACAGGAATACCGGGGAAGAATCGCTTTTTCAACCAGCCTGGGCGCGGAGGATCAGGTTATCACCCATATGATTTCGACCCTTCCGGGGAAATTGTTTATTTTCACTCTGGATACCGGTCGTATGTTCCAGGAAACCTACGATCTGATTGAAGTAACCCGGAAAAAGTACTATTGTAATATTCAGGTTTGTTTTCCGGATGCTGCCGGGGTGGAGGAAATGGTAAAAACCCGTGGCGTGAACCTGTTTTACGAAAGTGTGGAAAACCGGAAAAGATGTTGCCATGTCAGAAAGATTCAACCACTGACCCGGGCACTGCAGGGGATGAAAGTCTGGATTACCGGTCTGCGCAGGGAACAATCGATTACCCGCTCTGATACCCCGCTGGTGGAATGGGAAACGGAGATGAACCTGATTAAAGTCAACCCACTGATCAACTGGTCAAATGATGAAGTCTGGGATTATATCTCCCGGTTTCACGTACCGGTAAACGAACTGCACCGGAAGGGTTACCCGAGTATCGGCTGCATGCCATGTACGCGACCGGTAGCCCCCGGCGAGGATATCCGTTCGGGCCGGTGGTGGTGGGAGCTACCCCAGTTCAGGGAATGCGGAATTCATCGAAAATCAAAATAATCGATATGAATACAATTGATCTCGAAGAATTGGGTCGGAACTTCCGGGAGCGTTACGACATGCCGACACCCTTGTTTTCCGATGGACCTCATACAGTTTACTGGCTCGGGTGGCCTGAAGATACGGCCTTCAGGTGCAATGCCTACCTGATCGCCGACGGAGATGAGGCGTTGATTGTGGATCCAGGCGGGGTTTCTTCTTTCGGATTCATTTTAAATAGGGTTTCGCAGATCACCGATCCGCTAAAGGTGACCGCGATGATTCTGAGCCACCAGGATCCTGATGTTGCAGCCTGCATGGTTAACTGGCTGGACCTGAATCCTCAGATCAGGATCATCACCTCGGTCAGGACCAACCTGCTGTTGCCCCATTATGGGCGGAGCGACTATGAATTCATCAACATTAATGAATATCCGGATTTTACGTTCAGTTCGGGCCGGAAGGTGCGGTTTATCGAATCCCCGTTTCTGCATTTCCCCGGTGCTTTTACCTCCTTTGATGAAACTTCCGGCTTTCTGTTGTCGGGCGACATCTGGGCGGCCATCGACATGGACTGGCATCTGGTGGTCAGCGATTTCAGGAATCATGAACTGAAACTCAACCTGTTTCACCTTGACTACATGGCCGGGAACGTGGCTGCAAAGGGATTCCTTTCCAGGATCAGATCTCTGGATATAAAAGCAATTCTCCCCCAGCATGGTTCAATCATCCCCGAAAGGTTTGTCGCGAAAGCAAAGCATTACCTGAGCGAGCTGCGATGTGGAACCGATCTGATATATCCCGATTTGAGATAATTTTTTTGTTTTTATGTTTTAACACCTGAATCATTATGAATGAAGAAATGGAACTCAGGATCAAGGCGCTGGAGCTTGAAAACAAGAAATTAAAACTGGCATCACAACAATGGGGTCAGTTGCAGAAAATCTACCAGGAGTCGAACGAAAAGCTTAAGCAACTCGAGCAGGAGCTGTCAGTCGAGAACATGAGGATTGGTAAGGCTTTGCAGGGTGGTGAGGTGATATGGTGGGATTTCGATTGTTCTTCCGGGAACCTGGTATTCAGCGATCGGATCTCCGATCTGCTGGGCGTCGGACCATCCGGATTACCTTCGACATTTAAGGAATATTCCCGGCTGATTCATCTGGAAGATTATCAGCAAACCCTGTTGGTACGCGACAACCTGCTTAACGGCAAGGTTCAAAGTTATGAATCGGAATACCGGCTTACCGCTCAGGATGGAACCTGGAGGTGGTACCTGGATAAAGGGAGCATTGTGGAAGCGGATATTCTGGGGAGTCCGAAACGGTTGTCGGGTGTGCTGATCGATATCAATGAGCGCAAGAAAAAAGAAATTCAGCTTTTCGAAGCCCGGGAAAAGGCAGAGGATGACAGTCGTACGAAAAGCCGTTTTCTTGCCAACATGTCGCACGAAATCTATACTCCGATGGCCGGGGTGATCGGCATGGCAGAGATTCTGAAACAATCGAAACTGACCCGCGAACAGGAAGAATATCTTGGCGTTCTTGTGAAATCGGCAACCAACCTGATGTCGATTCTCAACGACATCATCGAATATTCGAAGATTGATGCAGGCCATTTTGATTTTCATGAAAAACCATTCAACATTCATCAGGTCGTCGAGGAGTTAACCTGTTCGATGCTTAGCCAGGCAGAAGAAAAGGGCATTGAAATCCTATCATTCCAGGACCCGAACATCCCGGCCGAATTGATCGGAGATCCGGTCAGGTTGCGTCAGGTGCTGAAAATCTTTGCCGATAATGCCATCAAGTTTACGGAAAAAGGAGAGGTGCACATTGAAGCGGAATTCGTGGAATGGGATGAGGAAAATGTCACCGTGAGGTTCAATATTTCGGATACGGGGATCGGAATTTCTGAAGAAGGGCAGAAAAAGCTTTTCACCTCCTTTGCGAAACTGAATCCCGATGAAACTCAGAAATACGGAGGCGGAGGATTGGGATTGGCCATCGCGCGGCGTATTATCAGCCGGATGGACGGGCAGATCCATGTGGAGAGCAAAGCCGGAGAAGGGACAACTTTTTCATTCACGGTAGTATTTGAACGTTACCGTGATGCCGAGTCGGCCGATCCGATGAAGGACCTGCTGCGCGGGGTGAAAATTCTGCTTGTCGATCCCTCGCAGGCAAGGCGCCGGATTTTTGAAGCCTACTTTGAGCGTTGGGAAGCGGAGACAAAATGGTGTAGTACCGCGGCAGAAGCTTTGAAAATGATAACCGGGCAGGCCAGGCTCTCGAGACCTTTCGAACTTGTCATGCTCGATTATGAGATCCCTGACCTCAACGGGTTGCAATTTGCGGCCTCTGTCAAAAGAGATCCTCTGGTACAAAAATCAAGGATGATCCTGGTTACTCCGGCTTCGGTGAAGCTTTCAAAAACGGAACTGATCTCCGGAGGAATCCAGGCAGGTTTATCACGCCCGGTGATCCTCTCCCGTTTGAAAAGCAAGCTCAGAGAGGTTCTGATCAATACGCGGAGGGCGGATGACACAGGCGCCGACGACGATATTCACCATGTGGATGATGCACGGCGGGTTTTAAATATCCTGCTGGCTGAAGATAATCTGATCAATCAGAAAGTAGCCCTGGTGACCCTGCAAAAGATGGGACATCAAACCGACCTCGCTGAAAACGGAAAGATAGCGGTTGAAAAAGCCACCAGCCAAAGCTATGACCTGATCCTGATGGATATCCACATGCCTGAAATGGATGGGTTGGAAGCGACCCGTCAGATCCGACAGTATGAATCGCAGCACACGGGATCAGTTCCGGTTCACATCTGTGCCATTACTGCAAATACTTCGCAGGAAGATGAGGATCTGTGCTATAAAGCGGGAATGAACAGCTATATATCAAAACCGTTCCGACTTGCCGAACTGATGAAAGTACTGTCGCACATCTAACTGAACCGGATGGCCTTTACCGGTGTAATCCTGGCAATGACAAACAACGGGATAAAAAATATCAGATAACAGACCACCAAAGTTCCCGTATTCAACAGAATAATATTGAGGAGATCAATGTTGACGGGAACAACAGAAACATAATACGATTCTTCAGATAGCTTTACCAGCCCGTATTTTTTCTGGATAAGGCAGAGGACCCAGGCAATGGCATTCCCCCAGATCATTCCCCAGGATATGATATAAAAAGCATGGTACAGGAACATCTTCCTGATTCCCCTGTTACGCATGCCCAATGCCTTCAGTAACCCGATCATGCTGGTCCGTTCCAGGATCAGGATCAGCAAGGTTGAAATGATCGTGGTGGCCGATACCAGAACAATCAGGATGAGGATGATCATCACGTTAATATCCTGAAGTCCGAGCCAATCGAATATCTGCGGATAGATCATCCGGATGGTGGAGGCATCCAGGCTGAATCCGACCTGGTGATAAATTTCGGGGCCCATCCGGTCCATATCGTTGAAATTGTTCAGAAAGACTTCAAAACCACCCACCTGCCCGGGATTCCAGTTGTTCAGTTTCTGGATATGGTAAATACTTCCGATCACGTAAAGTTTGTCGAATTCTTCAAGGCCCGTGTCGTAAATTCCGGCGATCCTGAATTTTCTTCCGAGGTTGGAATTCCCGGAGATGAAATACATCCGGAGGTCATCATGCAGTTTTAGGTTTAGCAGATCGGCCAGTTTCCGGGAAAGGATCACCTCGTCGGAACGGATGGTGTCGCTGAACCTTGGAACGGTTCCTGCTGCCATTCTGTTTTTGAAAAAGGACCAGTCAAAATCGCTCCCGACCCCTTTTAATACAACTCCCTGGATTTGATCGCGGGTTTTAATGATTCCTGCTTTGGTAGCAAATACCTGAAAATGCCGGATATCTTTCGACGCGCTGAACTTCCGGCAAAACGGCTGATTCCGTTCAATGGGCTGGGGCTCGAAATTGGAATTCTCCGAAAACCGGGTTATCTGAATATGGCCGCTGAATCCCACTACCTTTTCACGGATTTCATTCTTAAATCCTGTGAGGATTGCAATGGCGATGAACATGATGGCGGTTCCCAGGGCGATGGCGGTCACGGCAATAACCACGAAGGTCCACGAAAAATTGGCTTTGCTGTTCGAAACGAGGCGTCGTGCCAGAAAAAATTCAGTATTCAAGGATTCCAGATTACCGCTCCGGCAAAAGTAACTAAATTTGATGAGTGAAACGCTTACCCGGGAACCATGGTTTATCATCTGAAACGTCTTCTGATCATCCTCGCCTGCCTGACAGGGGCGATCTCTTCTGCTGCCCAGGTTATTCCGGGTGCAGCCCGAGCCGAAATCGTAATCCCCCTGCTGAAAGGCAAACGGATCGGGATCGTCGCCAACGATGCTTCGGTGATCCCGCTGGTGATCAATGGCAGTGATACAGCTATGTCTGTGTTGATCAACACGGTAAAATTTTTCTCCGATTCGGGAATCCGGGTGGTTAAAATATTTTCGCCGGAGCATGGATTCGGGGTGACCGTTGAGGCCGGCGGAGTCGTGGCCGATGGCGTGGATCCCGTTACAGGGATTCCGGTGGTCTCGCTGTATGGCGCCCACAAAAAGCCAACGCCCAGGCAACTGGATGGCCTGGACGCCATGGTCTTTGACATACAGGACGTGGGTGTACGGTTCTACACCTACATTTCCACCCTGACCTTCCTCATGGAAGCCTGCGCCCAAAAAGGGCTTCCGCTGATTGTTCTGGACCGGCCAAATCCCAATGGTTTTTATGTCGACGGCCCGGTAATGAAACCCGGATATACCTCCTTTGTGGGAATGCACCCCGTACCGGTCGTTTACGGAATGACCATTGGGGAATATGCGCTGATGGTTAACGGTGAAAAATGGCTTAGCGGAAAAGTAACCTGTGATCTGACCGTGATCCCGGTAGCCGGGTATACCCATCAGACCAGGATGAAATTCTTAAAGCCCCCTTCCCCGAACCTTGCCGACAGCAACGCCATCTATCTCTATCCTTCGCTGTGTTTTTTTGAAGGGACCATCATGAGTGTGGGACGCGGAACGGATTTCCCTTTTGAAGTGTTCGGCCACCCTGCTTTTCCCGATACGACCTTCAGTTTTTTTCCGGTCAGTGTGCAGGGGAAAGCCGCGCACCCGCCTTATGAAGGTACCCGATGCCGGGGAACCGACCTTCGGGATTATTACAAAATGAATCCCGGGTCGATGGGAAGGATCCATCTTGGCTGGCTGATCCGCGCATATAAACTGATGAAGGGAGAAGGGAACTTCTTTAACGATTATTTCGACAAACTGGCAGGCAGCGATGCGCTCAGAAAGAGTATCATCAAGGGCAAAAATGAAATGGAGATCCGCCGGTCATGGAAAGCGGATCTCCTCAGGTTTAAAAAGATACGGTCGCGGTATTTGTTGTACGCGGATCAGGATTGACGGCCGGGATATACTTTGAGGCCTTCCTCCAGGCATTTCATTGCCATCTTCAGATCACCTACATTCAGAACATAGCTGATGCGGACTTCATTTTTCCCCCTTCCTGCAGTGGAATAAAATCCGGTAGCAGGCGCCAGCATGACCGTCTGGTTTTCAAAATTAAAGTGTTCAAGAAGCCATTGGCAGAATGTATCGGAATCATCGATCGGCAGTCGTGCCACCGCGTAAAAGGCTCCACCCGGGTTTGGACAAAAGCATCCTGCCATTTTGTTGATCGATTCAACGACGATGTTTCTGCGTTGGACATATTCCTCAAGGACGTGTTCAAGATAAGAGGGAGGGGTATTGATCGCCTCTTCGCCGGCAATCTGACCAAATGTTGGCGGGCTCAGCCTGGCCTGGGCAAACTTCATCGCGGTGGCCATCACGGTTTTGTTCCTGGAGATCATGACGCCGATGCGCACGCCGCAGGCGCTGTATCGTTTGGAGATGGAATCGAGCAGTATCAGGTTGTCATCTATGCCTTCCAGGTTCATTACCGAGTGGTGGCTCCTGCCATCATAACAGAATTCACGGTATACCTCGTCTGAAAACAGATAGAGATCGTGTTTCTTTACGATATCACGGAGATTCAGAAGTTCCTCCTGTGAATATAGATATCCGGTAGGATTGTTCGGATTGCAGATCATGATAGCTTTGGTGCGTGGTGTGATCGCCTCTTCGAACGCGCTGATGGGCGGAAGGGCGAAACCATCGTTGATGAATGATTCGATGGGCTTCACCACGACACCGGCTGCAGTTGCAAAGCCGTTATAATTGGCATAAAATGGTTCCGGTATGATGATCTCATCACCCGGGTTCAGACAGGTAAGCATGGCGAAGAGGATTCCTTCGGAACCACCTGTTGTGACAATCATCTGATCGGGATTAACCGCAATACCCAGGCGGTTATAATATTCCGTCAGTTTTTTACGGTATGAAAGGTTTCCGGCGGAATGGCTGTACTCAACGACTTTTATGTCGGTATGCCGGATCTTCTCCATGACATTCGGAGGTGTTTCTATATCTGGTTGTCCGATGTTGAGATGGTAAACTTTGACTCCTCTTTTTTTTGCCTCATCGGAGAAAGGCACCAGTTTACGGATGGGAGAGGGGGGACAGGCTTGTCCGCGGTTTGAGATTGTTGGCATGTGGATGTTTTTAAAGCGAAATGCCAGCCTCATGGCCGGCATTTCAAACAGAAATTCCGGATGGGTTATTTGCTGATGGGTACAGCGCTCTGATCGGGATTCTTCTCAGGTGCCGTGGTAGCCGGTTTTTGTGTAACCGTACCCTTGATCTGGAGAACTACCCGTGAAGTCTTGGCATTCGAAGTAACCGTCACGGTTTTATTGATCGGTCCCATGTTCTGGGTATTGTAAGTAACCTTGATCACATCGCTTTTCCCGGGTAAAATGGGTTCCTGTGGCCAGGTCGGAACGGTGCATCCGCACGATGACTGCGGGCGCGAAAGGATCAAAGGTTCCTTACCAGTGTTGGTAAATTTGAATTCACAGGTGCCGTTGGCGCCCTGGACAATGGTACCATAATCATGCACTGTTTTAACAAAAGTGATTTCAGCTGCATTCGGGTTAGCCGGCTGCTGGGTTGCATCTTGGGTGTAACCGGTCAGCGTCAACATGCTCATAAGTAGGAATGAAAAAAGCATCTTTTTCATAATCTGTTATTTATAGAATTGAGATTTTTATTTTTCTGCAAAAATATAAAAAAAGCATGGGTGTGGTTACAAAATGGAATAATTTTACATTTTAAACCGGTGACATGAAATATCTTTTAAACGGTTTGGTACTGATTTTTCTTTTTATGATTACAGACTCCTGTCGTACCGCGCAAAAACAAGTGTCCACCGGTACTTCGGCGCCCGGTCCCGAGCTGATCGTTTACAAAACAAGGAAGGATTATTCCAAGAATGTTCCGGTGATCCTGAATACTGACCGGACTGCTGTTGAATCTTACCCGGGCATTCGCGATATTTATTACCAGGGACAATTGGTTTATCCCACACAATTGGAACAGGGTTACCTGCTCGACAACAGAGGGATCAATACCGGGGTGGCCTTTCTTAAAATCACCTATGAAGCCTATGCGGCATTATCAGCGACGCCATCTTCTGCTGAACTTTATAGGATGATTGAAGACAAGGACCCTTTGCTCGAGATGTACTCCGGTGGAAATCGAAGCCGGTGGACCGATCCTGTTGCAGAGCTGAATGCGTTGATCAGAACCGGTTCGCTGGACAGGCTAACACGGTTGAAATAGTATTTTAAAAAGTTTTACCTTTGCACGATTTTAAATCTTTACTTCTTGACCGACACTGTTCAAAAAATAAAGGAAATCGACGGGAAACAACTCTACCAATCCTTTTTAGCCGGCGCCCAGAAAATCTTTGATCATCAGAAGTTGCTCAACAAGATCAATGTATTTCCGGTTGCAGATGCCGATACAGGAACCAACCTGGCCTCGACCATGCGGTCGATCATAGACGCCATCATCCCGACTGAGAATCCCAAACAGGCTGCAGTTGCATTGGCCGATGCCGCCCTTATCGGCGCCCGGGGTAACTCGGGGATAATTTTCGCCCAGTTCCTTTACGGATTCAGCAATGAAATAGAAACAAATCAGCCCCTCGATGTTCAGTCGTTTGCGGAGAGCATCAAGAAGGCAGTTGCGTACGCTTACGATGCAATTGCCAATCCCATTGAAGGTACCATCCTTACGGTTATCAAGGAATGGGCCGACTATGTTTATTTATTGAAAGATCGCATCGACGATTTTATAAAACTCCTGGTCGAAGCTTATAACAAAGCGCTCGAAGCGCTATCGGCTACTACGCTGCAGTTGGAAACCCTGGCGCGGGCTCACGTGGTTGACGCCGGAGCAAAGGGATTTGTCTTCTGGCTTGAAGGGATCAAGGACTTTTTTATTCTGGGGAGTGGCCAGACGAAAACCGTGCCGGTTGCAACAACCCAACAGGCCGAGACCCGGGTTGAGATGCCGCACGACCTCATTTCCTTCCGTTTCTGCACCGAGGCGCTGATCTCAGGGAAACAACTCGACAAGCATAAAATCAGGAATTATATCCAGCACTGTGGCGATTCGCTGGTGGTTGCCGGAAGCCCCGAAAAAGTGAGGGTTCATATACATACCGATTTCCCGGCCGAAGTATTTGCCCAGCTTAGAAACTTCGGCAGCATTACCTATCAGAAAGTTGATGATATGGTCATGCAAAATGAGATCCAGAACAACCGGAAATCACCCATTGCCCTGGTTACCGATTCGACCAGCGACCTGCCCAAAGAGATATTGGATCGTTACCAAATCCATGTGGTACCCTTGTCGGTTCATTTCGGAGATACCTATTTTCTCGACCGCCTCACGATTCAGCCGCCTCAGTTCTATTCCATGCTCGAAACCAGCGAAATCAAGTCATCATCGGCACAACCGGCGTCCAAAGAGTTTCAAAATAAGTATGATTATCTGGCCACCCATTATGATTCGATTTTAGGGATCCAGATAAGCGGGGCAATGAGCGGGACTTTCTCAAGCAGCGATAAGGGAGCAAGAAGCGTGGTCGAACGCTCCGGGAAACGAATCGATGTGTTTGATTCCAAAACGGTTACCGGCGCACTGGGACTGATCGTACTCCGGGTGGCCCAGTCGATCGAAGCCGGAGCTACCCATGAGGAACTCATCCCGAAAATCAATGAATGGATTTCCAAAACGATGATACGGGTCAGCGTCACAACCCTGAAGTACATTGTGAGGAGCGGCAGGGTAAGTCCCCTGAAAAGTTTTATCGGGCGGGCACTGGATCTGAAACCGGTAATCACCGTCAACAAACAGGGGAGCTCGGAAATGCTTTCAAAATCTTTCACTGAGCGGGGTTGCATGAAAAAGATTATCTCCGGTCTCGAGGAGATCATCTCGGTTCAAAAGGTATGGGGGTATGCCATTACCCACGCCAACAACAAATCGACCGCATCATGGTACGCTTCCGAGATGAAAAGAATAACCGGAATGGATCCGGTCTTTATCGACAACGCATCACCGGCACTGGTCGCCAATACCGGATCGGGTGTGGCCTGTATCTCCCTGCTTTTTGAATAATACATCCCGTTTATGATTCTCGATATCGCCCTGATCATCTTCCTGTTCATGACTGTGGTCTTTATTCTGGCCCTGATCAAGAAAGATAATTCCATTGTGGATATTTTCTGGGGCATTGGATTTATCATCATCATGATCTACTCCCTGATACAATCGGGTGAAGTTGACCTGAGAAAAATGATCGTAAGCCTTTTGGTATTTCTCTGGGGATTAAGGCTTTCCTATCATATCATGATGCGCAACACCGGCAGGGGAGAGGATTTTAGATATAAGAACTGGCGAAACACGTGGAAATTTTTTATCATTCGCAGTTTTTTCCAGATTTTTATGTTGCAGGGACTGGTCATGCTGATCGTTTCCACTCCGATTTGGTACATCAACATGAACTCAACCGGTCTTCCCGGTATCTGGGATATGATTGGATTATTCATATTCGGTACCGGTTTTATGACTGAGATGATTGCAGACCATCAATTGGCTCTCTTTAAAAAGAATCCCGCGAATTCAGGAAAAATTATGACAACCGGACTGTGGTCCATATCGCGTCATCCAAACTATTTCGGTGAGGCGTTGGTTTGGTGGGGGATCAGTTTTTATGCACTGGGACTTCATAACGGGTGGTATGTCCTGATCAGTCCGGTCGTGATTACGCTTCTGCTCCGGTTTGTATCGGGAGTTCCGATGATCGAAAAGAAATATGAAGGCAGGGCTGACTGGGAAGCTTATAAATCAGAGACCCCTGCATTTGTGCCCTATATTAAAGGACTTTAAAATTCAGCCATGATTCATCCCGCGCTATTTAATCCAAAAAGTATTGTCGTTGTAGGTGGTTCAAATGATATTCACAAACCCGGGGGAGCCGTCCTCCGGAACCTGAAAGAAGGAAATTTTAAAGGGGATTTATTCGTTACCAATCCAAAGGAAATCGAAGTTCAGGGTATCCGATCTTATCCGGATCCGGCGCAGTTGCCCGATGTCGACCTGGCTATCTTTGCCATTGCCGCAAAGTACATCCCGGCAACCATGACCCTGTTGGCGGAACTGAAAAATACCAGGGCGTTTATTGTGCTTTCGGCAGGTTTCAGCGAGGAAAGCAAAGAGGGAAGAATTCTTGAGGAGGAACTTGTCGAAATAGTCAACCGTTGCGGCGGGGCGTTGATCGGACCGAATTGCACGGGAGTTCTGACCCCGAATTACCATGGCATTTTTACCAAACCCATCCCGAAGCTGGATCCCAAAGGTTGTGATTTTATTACGGGATCAGGAGCGACCGGATGCTTTATCATGGAAGCCGGAATCTCCAACGGACTGACATTTTCGCAGGTATTTGCCGTGGGAAACAGCGCCCAGCTTGGGGTGGAGGAGATTCTTGAACACCTTGACCTGAGTTTCGACCCGGAAACCAGTTCACACATCAAGTTGCTTTATGTAGAAAATATTTCAAAACCCAGGCTGCTGCTCAAGCATGCTTCTTCTCTGATCCGCAAGGGATGCAGGATCGCTGCCATCAAAGCCGGCGCCTCAGAGGCCGGAAGCCGTGCTGCCTCATCCCATACCGGGGCACTTGCCAGTCCCGACGTTGCTGTTGACGCTCTGTTTCGTAAGGCAGGAATCGTACGGTGCTATGGCCGCGAAGACATCATCAGTGTTGCATCCGTGTTTAATTATCCTGAACTGAAGGGTAAGAATATGGCGATCATAACCCATGCCGGAGGTCCGGCTGTAATGTTGACCGATGCCCTGTCGAATGCCGGACTGAATGTTCCGCACATCGATAACCCCGACTCAAAGGAATTGTTGACACAGCTCTTCCCGGGTTCCTCAGTCGCCAATCCCATCGATTTTCTCGCAACGGGAACCGCCTCTCAATTGGGAACCATTATCGATTACACCAATCAGAAGTTCGACGACATCGACGGTATGGCGGTGATCTTCGGAACCCCCGGGCTCAATCCGGTCTTTGACGTTTATAACCTTCTGGATCAGAAAATCAGTTCGGCCTCTAAACCCGTTTTTCCTGTCCTTCCCTCCCTGCTTACCGCCCGCGAAGAGATAGCTGAATTCGTGGCACACGGAAGGGTATTCTTCCCCGATGAAGTTGTCTTCGGCAATGCGCTGGCCCGTGTATTTCATACGCCGCCTCCCTGTCCCGAAAATCCGGTTCTCCCGCCAACCGATTACCAGAGGATCCGGAAAGTAATTGATTCGCACCCGGATGGATATCTTCCGCCCGCGGCGATCCGTGATTTGATGGATGCCTGCGCCATACCGAGAGCAGGGGAGAAGGTTGTTTCGAACGCCTCTGATGCGGCTGCAGCGGCAGCAGAACTGGGATATCCGGTAGTCATGAAAGTTGTCGGACCGGTTCACAAATCGGATGTGGGTGGGGTTGTACTGAATGTACGGGAAGAACAACGGGTTATTGAAGAATTCCAACGCATGATCCGGATTAAGGATACTACCAGAATCCTTATCCAGCCTATGCTTTCGGGGATAGAACTCTTTACGGGCGCAAAATTTGAACCGAAATTCGGGCATCTGATCCTTTGCGGAATGGGTGGGATATTCATCGAGGTGCTGAAAGATGTTTCAGCGGGATTATCTCCGATCGACCAAAACGAGGCTCTTTCGATGATACGGCGGCTGAAAAGCTACCCGATCATCCGGGGTGTCCGGGGCCAGAAAGGGGTGAATGAAGCATTGTTTGCTGAAATACTGCTCCGGCTTTCAGCCCTGCTGACTGCAGCGCCCGAGATCACAGAGCTTGATTTCAATCCTTTACTTGGAACTGAAACCCGAATCGTTGCCGTCGATGCACGGATTAACCTGAAACACTGATCCTCAACCCAGCCCAAGCTGTCTGAAAAACAGGGTTACCAGCCCCGGCTTAAGTGCTACGGTGAATACCAGTCCGAATATCGCACCCCATAAATGGGCATCGTGACCGATTTTGTCACGACTGTTTTTGCTCATCCAGTACTCGTAAGCAATGTACAGCACTCCAAACAAAGGAGCCGGGATTCCGATTGGGATGAAAAAGAAAAATATCTTTCCGGTCGGATAGAGAAGAATGCTTGAAAACAGCACGGCGGATATGGCGCCGGAGGCCCCGACTGCGTTGTAAAAAACATCGTTTTTATGCTTCCCGAAAGCGGGTATCACCGACAGAATCAATCCGAATACATACAGTAGGATGTAATAAAACCCGGCTTTATCGGGAAAATATTCTGAAAATTTTTGTTCAACAATCGCACCGAAAGAGTACAATACCAGCATGTTGACCGCAAGATGCAGGTAACCTGCATGTACCAGTCCGTAAGTGAAAAACCGATACCATTGGTTGCCGTGCTTCACGTCATAGGCGTTGAATCTTAATTTTGTGAAAATCGATTCATTGCTCAGGGCGTACACCGAGATTGCAATAGTAATAAACATTATGGTGTAGGTAATAGTCATCCGGTTGCAGTTAAACAGAATATTATTATCGGGTCGTTTCTATCTGCTGATCCTTAGTGAAATCGATTTCGGATCCCATAACACTGTGCGGGATAAGGAACACAATTAAAAGCACGATCGATGCAAGGACCGGCCACAATCTGTTAGTCCGGTTGCGGTGCAAGACCACGAGGGCAATTACCCATAATACAAACGCCACCAACGATTTGTTGTCGGTCAAGTCATTGCCAAGAGGCCAACCAGTCCAATAAGCTCCGAATGAAAACTTTTGTACAACAGGTCCCAGAATCATCCCCCCGACCAGCAACGTTAACACTGTGATCCAGGCATACAGGTATGTATTCCGGCCTCTGAAAAGTACCATCAACCCGGTAAAAGTCGAAAACAGCATCGCGAGGAAGATAATGATGATATGGGGGATTAGCACGCTTGCAGGCACTTCGCCTTTGTAACGCAACACTGTGGGCTGTTCGTTCAGCGCAACCCTTTGATCGCCTTTGACCAGGATCACTTCGTACATGATCTTGCCTGCCGGGGGCAAATGGGGAAGATAACCGGTAAGCTTTTCGCCGGTGCGAATCATGGGCGCTGTCTGCCAGGAATCATAACTTTTGAAGCGCCGGTAACGGATCTCTCCTTTAACTGTGGTATCACTGACGGTAATCTGGACCGGGGCCTGATCCGCTCCGTCGTATGTCCGTATCAACTTGTACTTTAATTCCTGTTCACCGATGGTGATCCTGCCTTTCACGGGATAGGTCGGCCCGGTCATTCGCTGATAAACCGCGATGAATAGGGTAAAAATAAGGGAGAATAAAAATATTAATGTCGTTTTCAGTTTTTGATTCATTGTTTACCAATGATTGTGAAAAAGAATGCAAAGATAACTATTTGACATTGTATTTTGTCAGAAGTTCATATACGGATTGATGAATATTTGTGCGGATGTTCAGCTCCGACAATTTTTGGTTCCCGGCCGACGGATGAACGCGGTTTGACAGGAAGACATAAACCAGTCCGTTACAGGGATCGGCCCATATGTATGTGCCGGTGAACCCGGAGTGTCCGAAGCTGTCGTGCGATGCCAGGTTGCACGCCGGACCGTTGTCCACGGATTTCAGCATGGGTTTATCGAAGCCTGCGCCCCGGCGGTTTCCGCTTCCGGGGAACTGGTAACGGGTAAATTCATCTATCGTTTCAGGTGATATATACTGGTGACCCCCGTAAGAGCCTTTCCAGAGAAGCATTTGCAGGATTACAGCCAGGTCGTAACTGTCGGAAAAGAGTCCGGCATGTCCCGAAATTCCACCCATCATTGCGGCTCCGGGGTCATGAACATATCCCCTGATCAATTGGTTCCGGAATACAGTATCATTTTCCGTCGGAATCAGGTCGGTTTGAGGCAGATCCCTGACAGGATTGAATCGCATGGTCTGAAGTCCAAGCGGTTTATAGAAGTTCTTTTGCAGATAAGCTTCAAATGGTTCTCCGGTAATGTTCTCAACCATCCGCATCAACAGGTAAAAACCCAGGTCGCTGTACTTGTAGCTTTTGTCAGTTATAAGCGGTGACCTGACAATCTTTTGCAGGATCAGGTCGGGATAATCGGCTCTTATGTACAGCCGGCTGGCAACCGGCCAGGGAAATCCGGCTGAAGAATCCGGTTCAAAGACCAAAGGATCCGGGCCATTGCCTGCCATAACCTCTTTGTAAAACGGGATCCAGTCCTGCAAACCGGCCTGATGTGACATGATCGCACGTATGGTCAGCCCCGATTTATTGCTTCCTGCAGCCTGCGGCAGATACCTTCCAAGCGTGTCGTCAAGCCGGCATTTCTTTTCATCGCACAACTTCATGACCGCCAGCGTGGTTGCTGCTACTTTTGTGACAGAAGCAAGGTCGTACAGATTCCTTGTAGTTATCGCGACCGTGTCGCCGTAAACGGGATGGCCGAATGCTTTGTTGTAAAAGATCTTTCCATCCTTGGCCAACAAAACCTGGCAGCCGGGATAGGCATGAGATATAAGCCCCGATTCTGCAATGGAATCGATGTTCTTCAGGGCTTCTGATGGTAAACCGAGCTCTTCGGGAAGAACAGTGGTCAGTCGCGTCTGTTCCGTCTCTTCCCCGGTGCCTGAAGAAAACCCTCCGGCTGTCACAGGCAGCTTTCCCCGGGCCGGGATTCCGCCAAATAAAAGAGCCGCCGCCGACTGTTCCGTAACCTCATTATCCTGGTAAGCAACCAGAATCGCTTCTGACCTTGCCAGCCCCCTGAAACGGGATAAGGAATAAGGCGTGCCAAACACTGTCACGATCGTTCTGTTCAATTGTATCAGGGTATCAATCAGGTCGATGGCGGATTCGGTGATCCCGTAATTTTCGGCCACATTACTTGTAATATTATGTACCCCTGCGATCACAATATCCATATCATCCAATTGTTGGCACAACCGCTTACGCACCTGTTGATCGGGATTCCCGGTTATTGAAAAAGTAAACAGGTGCCCATAGCCGGCCGCTGATTTCTGAAAGATGGTTTCTGCCGAGTCACCAATGGATACCACCGCGATTTTTCGCCGATCCAGTCCTGTGATTGGGATGATCTGAATTTCATTTCTGACAAGGGTCATCGAGGCGGCAGTCAGTGTATTGATCAACGCTTGTTCCCGGGTCCCGTTCAGGTCGGCAAAAAGGTGATGTAAGTCAACTGCCTTAGCCCGGTTAAGTCCCATATGGTATTTGAGCCGGAGCGCTTTCCTGACTTTCTCCTCGATGAGTTGACCGGAAACGATCCCGCTATCCATCGCGACTTTCATGGCCTTAACCGCGAAAACCGCATCTTTGGGAAGAAGCAGGAAATCATTACCGGCCAAGAGCGCTTTGATCTCAATTTCTCCCGGCTGAAAAAATTTGGTGACACCCTGCATGTCGAGGGCATCCGTAAATATGTATTCTTTAAAGCCCAGTCTATCGCGAAGCAGTTGTGTTACGACAGGATAGGATAACGTAGCCGGAGTGTTGCGGGCTGTATCGTAAGCGGGTATAAAAAGATGTGCGACCATTATTCCCTGAAGCCCTTTTTTGATCAATGATTTAAACGGGTACAATTCGACGGAATCGAGTCGCTGAATCGAATGGCCAATCACAGGAAGATCTAAATGCGAATCGGTCTCCGTATCGCCATGTCCGGGAAAATGCTTGGCAGTGGCCAGGATCCCCCCGTCTCGGAGCCCTTCCATGTAAAGGATGGATTTACGGGCAACGGGTTCCGGATTTTCGCCAAATGAACGGAATCCGATTACCGGATTGGAGGGATTGTTGTTGACATCGGCCACCGGGGCAAAATTCACGTGAATTCCCATCCTGTGGCAGCTTTTCGCGATGTTGCGGCCCATCCGGTAAAGCAATGAATCGTTATCCACGGCACCCAGGGCGATCTGGCGCGGATAGGAAAGACAACTGTCGAGCCGCATACCGAGTCCCCACTCGGCATCGGTCGCGACCAGCAGGGGCGTCAGGGAAGCCGCCTGAAACCGGTTCGTCAGCATCGCCTGTTTAAACGGGGTCCCTTTGAAGAAACAAACACCCCCCGGATTGATGAGCCTGATGATTGTCAGGAGGCTGTCGTTGTATATTGAATCTTTGCACGAATAGACACGGATGATCATCAACTGGGCAATTCGCTGCTCCCAGGTCAGGGAGCGGTAAACAGAATCGACCCAGGCTGAATCAGGCTTTACGGCCGACATGGCGGGCCTGATCAGCACAAGAAGAAAAAGAAAAATCAGATACCGGGAGAATTTCATGATCACCATTTCTTTGAAAAGAAGCAAAAGAAATAAAAACAATAACATCCCGGGTAAATCTTATTCTTTTTTATTAACAGGCAGGAATTCCCCTTGGCTAATTAATTTACCTTTGAAACTCCAAACCATTACGCAAATGCTTACAACAGAGGATCTGGAAAAAATTTCCTGTCAGGTCAGACGTGATATTATCAGGATGGTGTCGGGCGCCGAATCTGGACATGTGGGAGGGGCGCTGGGCGCTGCCGATTTTTTGGTAGCACTCTATTTTAAAATCATGGAACCCGATGTTTCACGGTTTACCCCCGACGGTATCGATGAGGATCTTTTTTTCCTGTCAAACGGGCATCTTTCAGCGGGGTGGTATAGTGTTCTGGCACGTTATGGCTATTTTGACCCGTCAGAATTGGCTTCTTTCAGGAAGTTGAACTCGCGTTTGCAGGGGCATCCCTCGACGTCCGAGGGGCTGCCGGGAATCAGAATGTGTTCGGGGTCGCTGGGCCAGGGATTGTCGGTCGCCATCGGCGCCGCACTTTCAAAAAAACTTAACCGGGATGAGCATCTGGTTTATTGCCTGCTGGGCGACGGAGAATTACAGGAAGGCCAGAATTGGGAAGCGATGATGTTTGCCGCGGCACACAAGGTCGACAACCTGATTGCCGTGATCGACTGCAATGGAAAACAAATTGAGGGCCCGGTTGATGAGGTTATTTCGCTGGGCAACCTGAGCGCAAAACTGGAAGCATTCGGATGGAATGTTTCCGAAATGTATGGCAACGACATGGAAGATGTTGTCAGCAGCCTGAAAAAAGCACAGTGGTACACGCGTCAGGAACAGCCGGTTATGATCATCATGAATACCCACATGGGCTATGGCGTCGATTTTATGTTGGATCGGCACCAATGGCATGGCGTGCCCCCGACACGTGACCAGGCGGCGGCGGCACTCCGGCAGATCCCGGAAACCCTGGGCGATTATTGATGAATACAAACCTCAAAAATACCTCGAAAATGAATTCGGGTACAAGGATTCCGTCTTGCTGCAGGTTCCTGCTGGTCCTGCTTTTTTGCTTAACTGCCCCTTGGGTTTTATTTGCCCAGAAAGAACCTGTCAAACCGAAACCAATCACCCGCATTCTCTTTGTCTTCGACGCTTCACAGAGCATGTACGGCCAGTGGCAAAGTGATACTAAATTTAACATTGCCGTTAAATTGTTCTCCGGCCTTCTCGACAGCTTAAAAACCCAGCCTAACCTGGAACTCGCGCTGCGCATGTACGGCCACCAAAAACAATTTCCGCCGCAGGATTGCAATGATACCCGGCTTGAGGTACCTTTCGGGAAAGACAACATCTCGAGGATCAAACACGTCCTGCGAACCACCATTCCGAAAGGTACCACACCGATCGCCTATGCCCTTTCACAGGCTGTAAAGGATTTTACTCCCTGCGACAATTGCAGGAATATCGTGATCCTGATCACCGACGGTATTGAGGAGTGCAATGGAGATCCATGCGCCGTATCGCTTGAACTTCAGAAGAAAGGGATCATGCTGAAACCATTTATCGTCGGGATCGGAAAAAACTTTCGCGATCAGTTTGAATGTGTCGGCACTTACTTCGACGCTGCCAACGAAAAAGAGTTCAGAACTGCGCTGAAGGTCATCATCTCCCGGGCCCTGAATCCGACAACCATCCAGGTTAACCTGCTCGACAGCTACGGCAAACCAACCGAGACCAATGTGAATATGACTTTCTATGATATGTTGTCGGGGCTCCCGAAATACAACTATATCCATTCATTCAATTCGAAGGGGTTACCCGATACTCTCGATGTGGATCCGCTGATCGGTTACCGGATAACAGTCCATACCATTCCTCCTGTCTTCAAGGACAGCGTGAAACTTACCCCGGGTAAACATAACATCGTGGGGATTGATGCCCCTCAGGGATACCTGACTTTCAAAGCAGCCGGCAACAGCAGCATCAAGTATCTTCCCTGTATCATCCGTAAAAGCGGGAACCAGGAGACCATCAATGTTCAACAATTTGATCAGACTGAAAAATACCTGACGGGATTGTACGACGCGGAGATCCTGTGTCTTCCCCGCATCCGGGTGACCGATGTGGATATCCAGCAGAGCCATACTACTACCGTTGAGATCCCGCTTCCGGGAATTGCCGTGATCCAGAAATCAACCAACGGTTATGGATCGATTTATCTGGAGCAGAACGGGAACCTTGAATGGCTGTATAACCTGCGCGATACCCCGCAACAGCAGGAAACACTGTACCTTCAGCCCGGTTCCTACCGGGTGATCTTCCGGTCGAAATACCAGAATAAATCTTCCTATACTACCGAAAAGACCTTCCGTGTAGAACAGGGAGAAACGGTGAATATCAAATTGTTTCCATATTGAGCGCAATCAAAGATTTATGAAAGAATATATCAATACGGGTTCCAAAGATACCCGTTCGGGTTTTGGCGCCGCCCTCCTCATCCTGGGCAGGAACAATCCCGATGTGGTCGCGTTGTGTGCTGATCTTACGGGTTCCTTAAAGATGGATGAGTTTGCAAAAACATTTCCCGATCGTTTTTTTCAGGTCGGAATCGCTGAAGCCAACATGATGGGAATCGCGGCCGGACTGACCATCGGTGGAAAGATTCCCTTCACCGGAACATTTGCTAACTTTTCTACCGCCCGGGTCTACGATCAGGTTCGGCAATCCATTGCCTACGCCAATAAGAACGTAAAGATATGCGCCTCGCATGCCGGTCTGACGCTGGGCGAAGACGGCGCTACCCACCAGAGCCTCGAGGATATCGGATTGATGAAGATGCTTCCAAATATGACCGTTATCTGCCCCTGCGATTACAACCAGACCCGGGCCGCCACCCTCGCGGTTGCCAACCACTTTGGCCCGGTGTACCTGAGATTCGGACGACCGAAATGGCCGAACTTCACCGATCCCGACCAAACCTTTGAAATCGGGAAAGCCCTGATTTGTAATGAAGGCACGGATGTTACACTGTTCGCGACCGGACACATGGTTTGGAATGCCATACAAGCTGGAAAAATGTTGGAAACCAACGGCATTTCAGCAGAGATCATCAATATCGCCACCATCAAACCCCTCGATACTACAGCAGTGATCCGGTCTGTTCAAAAAACGGGCTGTGCAGTCACGGTTGAGGAACATATGCTGCAAGGTGGAATGGGTGATTGTATTGCCCAGACCCTGGTCAGGAACTTTCCCGCCCCGGTTGAAATGGTCGGGGTTAACAATCAGTTTGGGGGTAGCGGAAAACCGGAAGAATTGCTGAAGGCCTACCACCTCGATGTTCCAGATATTGTCGAAGCCGCTCTCGCGGCAATCCGAAGAAAAGGAGGCCGCTAACCCTGGTGCTGTGTCAGATCGTTGCGCGTCATCAGGATGGGAATGTCTTTATCGATGTAAAGGGGAACCGTTTCAACCATTACATTGCTCGTGTCGAGCCCGAGTGACCTTACCTCCGAAATCCCGAATTTCTTGAAAATAGCATAGAGGTCCATGATAAACTGTTCCCGGGGCGGGAAGTCGAAATCGTAATTCTGGATCCGGTCAATGACGACAAAGCGGAAATCGGCGCTTACATGATGCTTTCGCAGGGATTTGTAATGACTTACCATGTCGATCTCGCTGTTATGGGCGAGCTCTTCAAGAACCTGTCTGAAAAAGAGGTTAATTCTGGGCTGAACCTTGAACCCGATCTTGAAATCTACCTTGATCAGAATGCCTTCGATCATCTGTGTGACTTTATATTCCAGCACATGCGGGTCATCCAGAATATCGACATGAAGCAACCAGTATGTATCTGCTCTTTTTGGCTGTTTATTCAGGATCGAATAGATGATCTTCGATTCAATGTCGCTGGTTTTATTGGCTTTCGTCAGGAATACCAGGTTGGTTGCATATTTCGGAACGCTTTCGTCCTGACTGAGATCCCGGATGATATCGAAAAAGGTGTCGATTTTAATGAATTCGATGAAACTGTTCTTGATCTTCCGTCCGTTGTACCACACCCACATGATGAGGAATAACAATCCTCCGACCAGGATGGTGAACCACCCCCCGTGCATGAACTTGTTCAGGTTGGCGAACAGGAAAGATCCCTCGATCGACAGGTATACCAGCAGAAATACGACAATAACGTAGACCGGTACCTTCCGGTAATAGAGAAAAACACTCAGAAGCCCGGTGGTCATCAGCATGGTTATGGTGATCGAGAGGCCGTATGCAGCTTCCATGTTGGAGGAGCGTTGAAAGAAAAGTATCACGAAAAGGCAGGAGAAGTAGAGAATCCAGTTGATGGAAGAGATATACATCTGCCCCTTGATGTTGGTGGGGTAGTTGATCCGGATCTTGGGCCAGAAATTAAGCTGGATGGCCTCGCTGATCAGGGTGTAGGAGCCGCTGATCAGCGCCTGGCTTGCAATGATGGCCGCCGCCGTCGAAATCATGATGCCGATGAAAAGAAACCAGTGTGGCATGATTGAAAAGAACGGGTTGGTCCACTGGTACATTTGATCCGAGTTCATCAGGATCCAGGAACCCTGCCCGAAATAGTTCAGCAGCAAGGAGATCTTAACGAAGATCCAGGAAACCCGGATATTATTCAAACCACAATGGCCCAGGTCGGAATACAATGCCTCGGCGCCTGTGGTGCAAAGGAACACTGCCCCCATCAAAAGGAATCCGTTTGGGGTCTGGGTCAGGAACGTATAGGCATACTGCGGATCAATTGCCTTCAGAATCATCGGGTATTTCAGAATCTGTAAGATTCCCAGGACGCTAAGCATCGTGAACCATATCAGCATGATCGGGCCGAATGATTTACCTACTGCCATGGTGCCGAACTTCTGGATGAAAAACAATCCTGTAATGATGGCGACCACAATGGGTATGACCGGTACGCGCGGATTCAGGATGGAGAGTCCTTCGATGGACGAAACGATGGTGATCGAAGGGGTGATCACACCATCGGCCAGCAGGGTGCTGCCTCCGACAATGGCCAGTATATAAGCCCACTTTGCCCGTTTCCGGATCAGTGCGAAAAGCGAAAAAATTCCCCCTTCCCCGTTGTTGTCGGCCCGCAGGGTGATGACGATATATTTAAGTGTCGTTTGTAACGTCAGGGTCCAGAAAATACAGGATAACCCTCCCAGAATGAATTGGGTGGTAATGGTTTCACCGCCTGCAACAATGGCCTTCATCACATACAGGGGCGAAGTACCGATGTCACCGTAAACAATTCCCAACGTGATCAGCAAACCTGCTGCCGACAACGCCTGGGAATGTTTTTTTAGATTGGGATGCCGCATGGTAATTCAGTTTTACCGGTCAGAAAAGCGGCTGCAAATGTACTATAATAATGACCGGATTGATGTCAGAGTTCCGTTTTATTTTTCAGTGATCGTGGCGGGTAAGAAGGACCGGTGTCTCTTTATCGATGTAAAGCGGCACCGTCTCCACGGTCACATTGCTCGTATCCAGCCCGAGGGATCGTACATCGCTGATACCGAACCGCTTCAGAATCGCGTACAGATCCATGATGAACTGCTCCCGGGGGGGGAAGTCAAAGTCGTAGTTCTGGATCCGGTCAATGACCACGAACCTGAAATCACTCTGAATATGGAATTGCCGCAGTGAATCATAATGACTCTGCAAATCAATCTCGTTGTTGCGGCTCATCTCTTCAAGTACCTGCCGGAAGAAGAGGTTCAGCCTGGGTTGAACCTTGAAACCGATCTTGAAATCGACCTTGATCAGCCGGCCCTGAATGAAGTGTTTCACCTTGTACTCCAGAATGTGAGGTTCGTCGAGGATATCGATGTGGAGCATCCAGTAAGTATCGGCCCGCTTGGGTTGTTTGTTCAATATCGAATAGATGATTTTCGACTCGATATCGGTCTCTTTGTTGGCCTTGGTCAGAAACACAAGATTTGTAGCGTATTTCGAAATATTTTCATCTTTCGATAAAGCATTTATGATCCCGATATAATCTTCAATTTTCAGGAACTCAATGAAACTGTTCTTTATCTTCCGCCCGTTAAACCATACGTACATGATGATGAACAGAATGGCACCGATCAGAAAAGTAATGTATCCCCCGTGGGTGAATTTATTGAGGTTTGCAACCAGGAATGAACCTTCGATGGAGAGGTAGAGTACCAGGAAGATTCCCAGCAGATATTTTGGTACATGCTTGTAAAAAAGGTAGGTCCCAAGCAGGATGGTGGTCATCAGCATCGTGATGTTGATCGTCAGCCCGTATGCGGCCTCCATATTCGACGATTTCTGGAAGAACAATACGATGAAGACACAGCAAACATAGAGGATCCAGTTGATACTCGAAATATACATCTGACCTTTGATATTGGTCGGGTAGTTGATCTTGACCTTCGGCCAGAAATTCAGGGAGATCGCTTCACTGATCAGGGTGAATGAACTGGTTATCATCGCCTGGCTCGCAATAATGGCCGCAACCGTTGCGACCACGATGCCGGGGATCAGAAACCAGGTAGGCATGATCACGAAAAACGGATTGGTCCATTCGTTTACGTTGTCGAGATTCAGAAGGATCCATGAACCTTGCCCGAAATAGTTGAATATCAGGCATGTTTTAACGAAAATCCAGGTAGCCCGGATGTTGCTTCTGCCACAATGTCCCAGGTCGGAGTAAAGGGCATCGGCTCCGGTTGTACAGAGAAAGATGGCGCCGAGCAACAGGAACCCTTTGGGATAAGATGCCAGGAATTGAAATGCATGGATGGGGTTGATGGCTCCGAAAATGGCCGGGTACCTGATAACCTGGTTCAAACCGAATGTTCCGAGCATGGCGAACCAGATAAGCATGATCGGGCCAAAGGATTTCCCGATCGACCGGGTTCCGAACTTCTGGATCGCAAACAACATGGTGATGATCATGATGGTGATGGGCACGACCGGGATCCTGGGATTCTCGATCAGCAATCCCTCTACCGCCGAGATGATGGTGATCGCCGGTGTGATGATGCTGTCGGCCATCAGCGTACATCCTCCGATCATGGCAAAAACGAAGGCCCATTTCGCCCGTTTTCGGATCAGCGCGAACAAGGCAAAAATTCCTCCTTCCCCTTTGTTGTCGGCCCGGAGGGCAAAAATGATGTATTTCAGCGTCGTTTGAAGCGTGAGCGTCCAGAATATACAGGAAAGGGCGCCGGTAATAAAAGTTGCATTGATTTCGTTTGCACCGGCAACAATGGCACGCATCACGTAGAGTGGAGAAGTACCGATGTCGCCGTAAACTATACCTAAAGTTACAATGAGCCCGGCTGCGGAAATCTTTTCGATACTTTCTTTTTTCCGGGAAGAATCCATGGCTGGATGGTCATTGTTTCTTTCTCAACAGTTGCCTTATTCCGCCAATCAGTATGGGTAACAGTGAGACAAAGATGATGGTAAGAATGGCGATCGTGAAGTTGTTGCGTACAAAGGGGATGTTACCAAAGAAATAGCCCCCGAGGCAGAAAGAGAGCACCCACAACACGTTCCCGACGATGCTGAACGAAAGGAACCGCAGGTAATGCATGGTGCCGACACCGGCAACGAACGGTGCAAATGTCCTGATGATCGGCATGAACCGCGCAATGATGATGGTTTTTCCCCCATGTTTCTCGTAAAAGGCGTGGGTCTTGTCAAGATACTCCCTCCGGATCAGACGGTAATTTTTCTCATACACCTTGTGCCCCAGGAGCCTCCCGGTCCAGTAATTGGTGTTGTCACCACCGAATGCAGCAGCAAGAAAAAGCGGAATCAGCGCGGTGATTAAAAGCGGATGGCTCTCCATGGCGGCAATGGTTCCTGCGGCAAACAACAGCGAATCGCCGGGTAAAAATGGGGTCACCACGAACCCTGTTTCCATGAAAACAATAATGAACAGGATCAGGTAGGTCCAGGTCCGGTAATCCGTGACCCACTGCTGTAAATGAACATCAATGTGGAGGATAATATCAATCAGCTCCTTGATAAGATCAATCATCTATACAAAAATGGTTCGTAAAACAAAAAAGAGAATGCCTGACAGTAAAATGGTGACCGGCAAGGTTATCAGCCATGCCAGCGCAATGCTTTTAACCGTTCCCATCCGCAGGTTCTGACGGCCGCTTCCGGCGACCATCGTACCGGCAACCCCCGATGATAAAACATGCGTGGTGCTGACGGGAAGACCCAACATGGTAGAAACCCCGATGGTACTGGCTGCAACAAGCTCGGCGCTTGCACCCTGGGCATAAGTAAGGTGTGTTTTCCCGATCTTTTCACCAATAGTAACAACAATTCTTTTCCATCCGATCATGGTTCCCAGACCCAGGGACAACGATACCAATAAAATTACCCAACGGGGAGAGTATTCCGTGTTGGCTTTAAACTTTTTGAGATTCGAGGAGAGGATTGACAGTCTTTGGGGTTCTACAACGACACTGCGCCGCGATTTGATGTTTTTTAGAATATCTTCTGTTTTTTTATTGATCAAAATGATCGATTTCCGGATCTCAAAATGAGCATCCTTGCTGATGTTGTCAAACGATTCTATACCGGTCAGGGTCGATTTGATGTACCCAAGACTGGTCAGTACCGAGCGGAGGGATTGTTTATCTTTTACAGTAAAGGCATTCGTGTCGAAATGAGATAAATTCCATTCGATTTGCCTTGTTTGGAAGAGCAGATCCTTTGGGTCTTTTGAACGGTCGATCGAGAAATAGAAGGGTGAAAAACCGATTAAAATCAGCATGATGAGGCCAACGCCTTTTTGCCCATCGTTTGACCCGTGGGCATAACTAACACTGGTGCAAGTTAATACAAGGATGCCTCTGATCCACAGGGGAGGGGCTTTTTTTGCAGGTGGTTCTGCAAATATCTTCTCATTTTTCACCGTCTTCCGAAGGATATACATCAACAAAAAAGCAAATGCAAATCCAAAGACGGGAGAAATAAGCAATGACATTCCGACATCGAGCACTTTGTTCCAGTTGAGTGCATATGTGTGCACCCCGGGCAAAAGATAGAAGGCAAGTCCGACACCGAATATCGAACCGATCAGGGTATGGGAACTGCTGCACGGAATACCGATATACCAGGTGGCAAGGTTCCACAGAATGGCTGTGAAAATAAGTGCCAGAATCATGGATATCCCGTGCATCAGGTTTTTATCGACGAGCAGTTCGACCGGCAGCAGGTTCACAATTCCCATGGCGACGGCGATACCCCCGACATTAACCCCGATGAAATTCCACAACCCCGACCACATCACGGCTGTGGTCGGTTTCAGCGAATGCGTGTAAATCACGGTCGCAACAGCATTGGCCGTGTCGTGAAATCCGTTGATGAACTCGAAGGCGCATGCCGCTAACAGGCATAATATCAATAGGATAGTATAAGTCGTGTCTAAACCAAACATGCAGCTATCAGATTAGCGAAAGGATCCTGCAGGATCAGCCGGAAAATTAAAAAGAAAAAATCGTCCGACAATCAATTGTTAACAATTAAGTGAAAGTATCCGGCTTTCTTTTTTCATGAGATTCGATGATCCTGAATGAATCCCGGAGCAGGAACGGAGTCAGGATGGTGGTGACCAGCGCCATCAGGATAAGGATCGAGTAAATCGACACGTTGATGAAACCTTTTGCCATGGCGATGTTGGCTATCACCAGTTCCATAATCCCACGTGCATTCAGCCCGATGCCGATGGTTGCCGATCGCATATGGTCGAATCCGGCAAGCCGGCCCCCGAGGTATCCTCCGAATATCTTGCTGACAATGGAACCCGTGATGACGACCAGGAGCAGGGTGCCATATTCAAACGACTGCAGATGGAACGAAATTCCCATCGTGGCAAAAAAGATCGGTGCCAGGAATCCCATTGTGATGCCGGAAACACTTTTCTTTGCCCGGTCCAGATCACGGGCGGCCAGCATGCTCCTGGGAAGCAGAATGGCGCCGAAAAACGCCCCGACGATCAGATGTAGTCCCAGCAATTCGGCAATGCTTGCAAATACCAGTACAAAAAGAATGATCAGGGCAAAAAGTGATTCCTTACCCCGGAGATACCCGAAGAACTTATTCATCCGGGGATTGACGACATTCACTTTCCGTTTTGCCAGCTTGAACAGCCGGTACGCAACCATCAGAATGGCCGTAAAGAGCCCCACCTTTGCAATGGTTATCAGGATCGACAACGTCAGATCACCCAGCCCCCGGTTGGCCTCGTTGAAATCGAGGATGATCCCAAGGATCAGCAACGCCAGGACGTCGCTGAAAATCGCGGCAGAGATGATCCGCTGACCAACGTTGGTCTGTAACTTTCCCAGGTCCATCAGGATCCGGATGCTGACCGGCAAAGCGGTAATGGCCATACAAAGTCCCAGGAAAATGGTAAAAATATTTGTGAAACGGAATGCGATGCCTACCAGCAATCCCGTGACCATCGGAATCAAAAAGCCTAAAAGGGCTATCCAGATGTTCCTGCCCCGTATGGAATTCCGGATCTCCTCCACCTCGATTTCCATACCTGCAAGAACAATCAGCATGAATACACCGAGTTCGGCAATCATACGCATCTCCCCGGTGTCGGGAATGATGTTGAGCAACGACGGACCCAGGACGATACCGGCTATCAGCTCTCCGATCATCGATGGCTGTCTCAATCGCTCCGAAATCTCACCAAATACCTTGGCGCACAACAGCAGAATCAATAAATTGACAATGAAGGGGAGTTGACTGTGTGCCAGATGCAACATAAGGTACAGCGTGGGCAGATTCAATGCAAAATTAAATTCTTTTTCAATATCCCAATGCCATCTCCGTGCGTTGAAGCGATTTTCACGGATTGGTTAACTTTGCACCATGGATTTGACCTCAATCGTCTACATCGGGCCATTTCAAACAAGCTATCTCGAACTTACAGCGGTTTTCTTCGGACTCCTGAGCGTGTGGTTCATGAAAAAGGAGCGGGTACTTGTCTTTCCTTTCGGTATCATCAATGTACTGATATATGTATATATTTGTTTTGATGCGAAGCTTTATGCCTATGCATCGATCAATGTCTTTTATTTTATTATGAGTGTTTACGGGTGGTACAACTGGACCAGGAAGGATGCAAATGACAAGAGGATCAAAATCAGTCAGTGTTCGCGAACCGAAATGATATTCAATACGCTGGCTATTGTCCTCTTTTTTTTCCTGATCCGGTTTATCCTCAAAGAGTACACCGACAGCCGGCTTCCCGATTGGGATGCCTTTACCGCCTCGGTGTATATCATTGCGCAATGGCTTCTTTCCCGGAAAAAGATTGAGAACTGGCTCCTTTGGATCCTGGGCGACGTGATTTCCATCGGGTTGTTCGCTTCACAAAACCTCTATTTCAGCAGTCTTCAGTATCTCGTATTTACCATCATCGCTGTTTTAGGTTTCCTTGAATGGCGTATAAAACTGATCAAATGATCCGCAAAATTGCCATTACCGGACCTGAATCAACCGGAAAATCATTACTCACGGAACAACTGGCATACCGGTACAAGACCTGCTGGGTCCCTGAATTTGCCCGCACTTACCTCGGGACGCTGGGAAGACCTTACCAGGAAGAGGATATTCTGACCATTGCACAAGGGCAGTTGCACGCGGAAGAGTCGCTGTTTCAGGAGGCTTCGGACTACCTTTTTTGTGATACCGAATTTTTGGTAACAAGAATTTGGAGCCTGGTCCGGTATGGCCGATGTAATCACTGGATTGAAGACCGGTTTTTTAACCACCGGTACGATCTTTACCTGCTGTGCGATATTGATCTGCCCTGGGAATTTGATCCGCTTAGGGAGCACCCCGACCGGCGAAAATTCCTTTACGATTTTTATACAAAGGAACTGATGGATGCGAAATTTCCTTTTGCCGTTGTCAGAGGAAGCGGCCCCGACCGACTGAACCATGCCATTCATATTATTGAAACATTTAATTTCTAATTTCAATTCATTTACTGACATTTGCGGATCAATCACACCCCGATGAACAGAAAGATCAAAGTACTCTTTATAACCCGATGGTATCCAAATCGTTACGATCCTATGCCGGGCCTGTTCATTCAGCGGCTGGCCGAAGCGCTAACACCCTGGTGCGACCTTGCTGTGGTTTGTGTGTTCCCTGACCCGGAAGGTTTGCAAAAAAAGGAGGTCGATTTCAAAATCGAAAATGAGGTCAGGGTTTTACGGATCTATTACCGGGTGCGTGCCGGTAAAACCTCGATGCTACAGACCTTCGTTGACCTGATTCGCTATTACCGTTTGTATCTGAAAGCCGGTACAAGTATTAACACGTTTCATCCGGATCTCATTCACGGGCACATTATGACCAGAGCGGGATTTGTGACATGGAGACTCAGCCGTCGCATGAAAATTCCTTACGTGATTTCAGAACATTGGTCGCGCTATTTTCCCGAAAACAATACCTACCATGGATGGCTCAGGAAATACTTCACCCGGTTGATTATCCGTAACGCGGCTGCTGTTATTACAGTATCGGAACCATTGATGCACGCCATGAAAAAGCACCGGCTCATCAATCCGAATCACAGGATCCTTCCCAACATCGTCGATACTGCCTGCTTCAAACCCGGAACTCCTCCTGAGAAAGAGTCCCTGAAAACCGTGATCCACATATCGTGCTTTGACGACCGGTCTAAAAACATATCCGGGTTTCTCGAAGCGATTAAAATCGTCAGGAACAGAAGGCAGGATTTCAGGTGCCTGTTGGTGGGTGATGGACCTGACCAGGTTGCCCTGAAAGATTTCTCCGAATCTTTGGGCCTGCAGGATCCCGAGTTGGTCTTTACCGGTTTGCTGACAGGTGAAGATCTGGCTTCAGTCCTCCGAAATTCCGATTTTTCGGTGGTGACCAGCCATTATGAAACTTTTGGTACTGTTGTCATCGAAAGCCTGGCATCTGGCGTTCCGGTCTTATCAACCCGGGTTGGCATTGCATGTGAAGTTATAACTGAAGAAAACGGACTTCTCATTGATACGTCTGATCCTGAAGCTTTTGCTGATGCCCTGGACGGGATGCTTGACCGTTGCCGTTCGTTTGACAAAGAAAAAGTAGCCGCTTCTGTAGGCAGACGATTCACCCCGGAAGTTGTCGGGAACATGCTCGTCGAAATATATCAGGGTCTTATTGACTATAACCCGTCCACTTCTAATCCATTATGAGAGATCGAGAATCACAAAAAAAGATATACCCCCTGCAGTTTGCTGTAATGTGCAATGGCACCGCTTTTCAGAAATGGCAGGCCGATGCCATTCAGGAGCTTCGCGGTCATGGTCACAAGTTGATCCTGCTGATCAGGGATGCACGCAGCATGCCTGACAGAAAATCGCCAAAACGAAAGCCCAAAATGAAGTTTCGGACCTTGCTTTTCAGTGTTCTGGAAAACAGGATGTTTAAACCTGAGGCCCGTGAAATGGTTGATCTTTCAGCAGAACTGGAGGGGATAATAACCCTTCCCTGTGGCATTAGGACAAAAGGATGTTCCGAATATTTTTATGACCCGGAAGTTGAAGCGATCAAAACCTTTAACCTTGATTTCATCCTCAGGTTCGGATTTGGAATCCTCAGGGGTGACATCCTGAATGCGGCGAAATTCGGGGTGTGGTCGTTCCACCATGATGATGAGATGCGCTACCGGGGAGGGCCGGCCGGTTTCTGGGAGATCCTGAATAATGATAATGTGAGCGGAGCCATCCTCCAAAGACTGACCAACCGCCTTGATGCCGGAATGATCCTCAGGAAGGGTTATCTGAAAACCGTTCATCATTCCTATAAGGGGAATATCAATCAATTGCTTTCCATTTCCTCCTCGTGGCCTGCTCAGGTCGCCGATGAGATTACACGGTTCCCGGCTGATTTTCAGGAGTTAAGTCCGACGGATGCACCGATTTATAAAATCCCGGATAATCTGACCATGATCAGGTTCCTGTTCAAGTTGTTTTTTAACCGGGTACGGTTTTATTACAAGGAGTTGGTGGCTGCAGAGGTCTGGAATGTGGGACTGATCCGGAAGCCCGTTCATGAAGTGGCGCTGGAAGGAGCCAGACTGAAAGGCTCAGATATTCAATGGCTTCGTCATTTTGGCGAGACCAAATACCTGGCAGATCCTTTTGGATTTATCGAACGGCGAAAACTGCACATCATGGTGGAAGATTACAGTTATTCCAAACAGAAAGCTTCCATTTCGGAAATCATCTACGACCTGAGCCGCGACAGTTTCTCTGTTCCAATCAGGGTTATTGAAGAGGATGAACATCTTTCATATCCTTGTATTGTCGAAGACGACGGCAATATATATTGCATTCCCGAGTCGTATCGTGCTGCCCAAATTGTACTCTACAGGCGTAACTACTCCGAAGAGGCTTTCATGGAAGAAACTGTGCTCCTGTCAGGTATTGAAGCCGTTGATCCCACCATATTTTCGCACAATGGACTGTGGTGGCTCTTGTTTACGACCAAGAAATTCTCTACAACCCATCTTTTCGTCTATTACGCTGAGAAAATCACAGGCCCTTTTCTGCCGCACCTTCGTAATCCGGTTAAAATCGATATCCGTTCGGCCAGACCGGGGGGCTTCCCTTTTTATTATGAGGGGAATCTTTACCGCCCGGCACAGGATTGTTCGCTGACCTATGGAGGCAGTATTGTGATCAACAGGATTGTTAGGCTCACTCCCGATGAATTTACCGAAGAGATCGTTAACCGGATCGGCCCGGTTAAAGGCACTCCGTTCGACAAAGGTTTACATACCCTTTCCGGTGTCGGGAACTTTACCCTGATCGACGGTAAAAGATACAGGATCAACCGTTTCTTTTTTATGAGCCAGATGAGTGAAAAACTGAAAAAGGATTATTCGGAAAATGCGTGATAAAATTCTCGGTACCATAGGGACCAGAACGGTCGTCGCAGCCATTACCTTCCTGGTCTGGATTCTGAATGCCAGACTCCTCGGCCCCGAGAATGTGGGAACCATCAGTCTGATCGTTTTTTCTATTGCCATACTGCAGCTTCTGACCAATTTTTTCAGTGGTGCAGCATTGATCTATTATGCCCCCCGCGTGGGTGTTGGTCCGCTTCTTTTTCCGGCCTACATTTGGAATGTGGCTATCAGTTTGCTCGGAATCGGTTTGTTATGGCTGCTTGCCAGGATCCATCCGGCTTTCGAACTGATCCCCGGAAACTTTCTTCCGGAAGTTTTTTTGCTCACTGTGATCATCTCCTGCACATCCGTGAATTTTAACCTCATGTTGGGTCTTGAAAAGGTGAAACAGTTCAACTACCTGAGTTTGCTTCAGGTAGCCCTCCTGGTGCTGATCCTGATGTTTTTCACCCTGTTCCTGAACTACAGGGAAATCAGGGCCTATATATTTGCCATGGGTATTTCGTGGCTGGTGACTTTTATTGCAGGAATCCGGTTTTTTATGCCGCTGGCCGGGCGAAAGCCGGTTTCTTCCCGGAAGTCCTTATTCCGCAATATCCTGAGGTTTGGTTCCTTTGTTCAGGTTGCCAATATATTTCAAACTTTTAACTACCGCCTGAGCCTCAAATTTGCAGATATGTTTTTAGGCAGGGCCGCCGTGGGTATTTTATCCGTCGGGATGGCTCTTGCCGAAGGACTTTGGATTATTAGCAAAAGCATTTCGACGGTGCAGTTTTCAAGATTGAGCAATGAACCTGACTTCGGCCGTTCGGTGAAAATCACCCTGATCCTGACAAAAATCGCCGGGATCGTGACCACCGGAGCTATGGTCCTTTTACTGTTGATACCCGATTCCTTTTTCCAGGCGATCTTCACGCATCAGTTTGCCGGGTTGAAAGTGATTATTGTTTCATTGTCATTCGGGATCATCATCCTGAGCGTCTCCATGATCCTCAGCGGCTTTTTTTCAGGGATCAACAAACCATACCACAATACAATCAGTTCGGCGACCGGCTTTGTTTTTACCTGTGTTATGGGATGGTTGCTGATACCCGCCTGGGGGCTTGCAGGTGCCGGGATCGCGGCCAGTGTCTCTTATACTGCAGCAACCCTGTATCAACTCCTGGTCTTTGTCAGATTAGCAAAACTGAAACCATCCGACTTACTTCTGAAAAAAGTTGAAGTATTGGAGTTTGTTGGCGAACTTCGGAATGCAATGGTAAAAAACAAGTGAATTTTCCTTCCGGTGAATGACCACTACTTGTGGAAAACTTGATTAAAAAAATACGGTTGAAGCGGTTTCCGGCTTGCACCGTTCCTGTATCTTTGCACAAAATATGGATCCGGTCATGGGAAATGAAGTTGCTTATTCTGACGAGAGCATCCGGTCGCTTGAATGGAGTGAACACATCCGGCTCAGACCCGGGATGTACATCGGTAAACTGGGTGACGGTTCTTCGCCCGATGATGGGATCTATGTTATGATCAAAGAGACCATCGACAATTCTATCGATGAGTTCGTGATGGGTTATGGCAGGATTATTGAAATCACCATAAAAGAACAAACCGTTTGCGTGCGTGATTTTGGACGCGGAATCCCCCTGGGAAAACTGGTTGATTGCGTATCCCGTATCAACACGGGCGCCAAATACGATTCAACGGTGTTTAAAAAAGCCGTCGGATTGAATGGTGTGGGATCCAAGGCCGTGAATGCACTCTCCTCGTTCTTTAAGGTTCAGTCAATCCGGGAAGGAAGAACCCATATCGTTGAATTCAGCCGGGGTGACCTGACCTCCGATGAACCGGAGAAACCCAGCGAACTCCGCCCGGGTACCATGGTGACATTTATCCCCGATGAAGAGGTATTCGGGAAATATCATTTTATCCCGGAGTATGTGCAGAAGATGCTTTGGAACTATGTGTTTCTTAACAACGGACTGACCATTATTTTTAACGGGGAGCGATTTCATGCACAGAACGGGCTGCTCGACCTGCTGAACAGTTATATCGATACACCAAAACTCTACCCGGTTATCCATCTGCGCGACAACGACTTTGAATGTGCATTCACCCATTGTGAGATGTATGGCGAGGAGTACTACTCTTTCGTCAATGGCCAGCACACAACGCAGGGAGGTACCCACCAGGCCGCCTTCCGCGAAGCCCTGGTGAAAACCATCCGCGAATTTTTCAAAAAGGATTTCGAAACCAACGATATCCGGGCTTCACTCGTTGCCTCACTCAGCATTAAAGTTCAGGATCCGGTGTTCGAATCCCAAACCAAAACAAAACTGGGTTCCGTGCACATGGAACCCGACGGAATAACCATTCGGAACTATGTGATGGATTTCGTCAAAAAACAACTCGACGACTATCTCCATATGAATCCGGAGACGACCGACGCCCTGCTTCGAAAAATTATGCAGAGCGAGAAGGAACGCAAGGAATGGGCCAACATAAAAAAGATAGCAAAGGAGAGTGTCAAAAAAGTCAGCCTTCATAATAAAAAGCTCAGGGATTGCCGCATACATTATAACAACCATGATGACCGCAGGCTGGAATCCACGATCTTTATCACCGAAGGCGATTCGGCAAGCGGTTCCATCACCAAGGCCCGCGATGTAAATACCCAGGCCGTCTTCAGCCTGAAAGGCAAACCCCTCAATGTTTACGGATTGAGTAAAAGGGTGGTTTATGAAAATGAAGAGTTCAACCTGCTTCAGTCTGCCCTGAATGTCGAAGAAGGTCTCGAAAACCTGCGGTATAACTACGTGGTGATCGCCACAGATGCCGATGTCGACGGAATGCACATCCGGCTTTTACTTCTCACCTTTTTTCTGCAGTTTTATCCCGACCTGGTTCGAAGCGGACATCTTTTCATCCTTCAGACTCCCTTATTCCGTGTCAGAAACAAACAGAAAACAATTTATTGCTACACGGAAAATGAAAAGAAGACCGCCCTGGAAAAACTGGGTTTAAATCCGGAAATCACCCGTTTTAAAGGTCTGGGCGAGATATCACCCGATGAGTTCCACCATTTTATTTCAAAAGACATCCGGCTTGATCCGGTAATCCTGAACCGCGACTCTGCCGTGCTCGATGTATTGAACTTTTACATGGGTAAAAACACTCCTGAACGTCAGAATTTTATTATCGACAACCTGAAAGTGGAATCCGATATCATCGGAGAGATCAGCATCAACTAATCGGTTTTCCGGTGCAACGGGAAGATGGAAGAGGAAAACCTGAGGTTGCCTTCCCGGCGTCGGATCAGATCTTCCAACTCAAAAAGCATGTCCTTGTTGACCTGCTCAGCCATGGGAATTACCCATTTTTTTGTCTCCGCGATGTACTTTTTGATGAATTCCTTATCGAAAATATCAGGATGCAGATCGGTAAGATTGCTGATCCGGTCGGCACACTTTAAAATCTTCGCATTTTCAGATCCTTCAGTTAGAATTCGTTTTAGAAAATCATCCTTCGACTCCGTGGTCCGCCGGCTGACCTCCAACACCAGATCAAGAACCCTTTGCCCATCTGAATCGAGCGACCTGATCTCATCGTACGATGTGCACTTGACATCCTCGAAAAGATCATGAATTACCGACGATTTTAACAATACGGGGTCCACGTAATGGTAATCAAGAAGAATTGCAAACGTTCCCAGGGCGTGTCGGAATTGATTACCACCAACATGCCTTTTTACGCCGCGGAGTGCGGTTGCTTTTTGCATGTAAGGCGCAATGACCATGTTGACCAGACGGTCTTTTTCAAAATTTTCCATATAGAAATTGAAATGCTTTACCTGTGTTTTTAATGATATCGCTTGCAATCAATGCTTCAAACCCTTCCTGCTGTAATGCCAGATCACCCGCAAGCCCATGAAGATAGACACCCAGCCGGCAAGCTTCAGATCCCGGGTATCCCTGCGCCAACAATCCCGTGATAATTCCGGTCAGCACATCTCCCGAACCTCCTGTGGCCATGCCTGGATTTCCGGTTGAATTGAAAAAACAATTTCCTTCAGGGGTTGTAATGGCAGTATGGGCTCCTTTCAGAACAACAAAACATTGAAACCTGACAGAAAAATCACGTTGTTGCTGCTGTCGTTCAAAATGGTTTGCAGATGCTCCTGCAAGCCGTTCGAATTCCTTTGGATGTGGTGTGATCACCGATCCGGGCCGGAGAAAACCCAGCCAGGTCTTGTTCCTGGAAAGGATGTTGAGCGCGTCGGCATCAAAAACAGTCGGTACGGCGCTTTCCTGAATCAGCAGTTTGAGTGCCCGCGCGCTCTGTTCATCCGTACCGATTCCCGGACCAACGCCGATAGCCTGAAAAGCTGACAGATCGGGTACCGTGCTGAAATGATCCTTCGCAGCATCAACCGACAACATGGCTTCGGGAATGGCGGTCTGAATAATACCGGTACCACCGGATGGAACGTGAACCGTTACCAGGCCGGCCCCCGATCGCAAACAGGCGCCGGCTGCAAGAACCGCCGCCCCCATCTTTCCGGTTGAACCGCCGATCAGCAACGCATGCCCAAAATTTCCTTTATGACAAAACTTACCCCTCCGGCGAAGGATAAACCTGACGTCCCGGACTTCCGTCATATAATTCGTTACCGGCGCCTCATTCAGAAAAGTTGGATGAATCCCGATATCAAAAAGCTCCCAATGCCCGACAAATGAATCATTTTCGGGGAAGAAAAAAGCCAGTTTCGGCGGAGCAAACGACAGGGTGTATGTTGCCCGGATGACCGCAGGGTCCTTAAAATCACGCATTGATGTATCGCAAAAAAGTCCGGATGGTACATCGATGGAAATTACCGGTACGGCCGTTGAATTGATATAATGAATAATCTTTTCCGTAAACCCCTCAACTGGCTTTGATAACCCGCTTCCAATGAGGGCGTCCAGGATGATACCGTCAGGTTCCGGAAGCGGAAGGGATTCGGGAGCAGTTAGAAAATGACAGATTCCATCCGGTATTCTGTTGAAATTGGTTCTGCACGATGGAGTCATCCGGTCCAAAGGGCCGGTTATGAATACCTTTAACAAATAACCCGATTGCAGGAGCATCCGGGAAATGGCAAAACCGTCGCCGCCATTGTTTCCGGTTCCGCAAAAAACCCGAATCGGAATTTCAGTTGAAAAATTCGATTTGATCCATTGAAAACAAGCCGTCGACGCCCGCTCCATCAAGTCGATGTCGGCGATCGGTTCATTTTTTATCGTGTATTCGTCAGCCTGGCGAATCAGCGGTACAGGTAATACTTTCATCTTAGCGTATCATTCCCCAAAAGGGCAGACTGGCTATGAGGCCAATCGCCAGTAAAATCACAAATGCAAAAATGATCAGGGATATGATTAATCCGATCAATGCACAGATCCTTCCGGTCTTAACATTATTCAGTGAACTCTCGCTGTAAACACCCGGATACTGGTAATAAATCCGGGTCTCCTTGTTGGCCAGTACCAGGGCCACGATGGCCAGGATGATGCCGACAAAAGAGATAAAATGCCACCAACAAAGTAAAATGGAAGCGATTCCTAGAATCAGTACCATGTTGGCATTGGGCAGATTTTGTCTGGGTTGCTGAATTATGTCCTTACCGGGAGTAGCGGTACGGGCAGGTTCATTTTGATCTGACATAGGAAATAAAAGAGTAAAGATAAATCATTTCATTTTAATCCGCATGTTCCCGCAGGAAATTCTTTTCCCGGAACCAGGAATTTCTTTGTCCCCATTTCCTTTTTGAACCGAGTTACCTGATCACCGATGTTTCAGCTCAGAAAATTTTCAGGTTGTTGAGCGCTTTTTGATACCTCCTTGCATTCTGAAGATGCTCTTCGAGGGTACGTGCAAAACGATGGTATCCCGACAGATCTTCCCGGGCACAAAAGTAAAGGTAGTCATGTTTGCCGGGTCGGAGCACCGCATCGATCGATGCAACCGACGGCAGGCATATCGGACCGGGAGGGAGTCCGGCAAACCTGTAGGTATTGTAGGGTGAGGAAATTTCAGTGTGACGCTTTAATATCCGTTTTATCGAATAATCCTTCCAGGCAAAGATTACAGTCGGGTCAGCTTGTAAGGGTATACCCCGGTGAAGCCGGTTGAGATAAACCCCGGCAATGATTGGTTTTTCTTCATTCTTGTTGGATTCCTTCTCCACAATCGAGGCAAGTGTTACAATTTCGGATATGGTCATTCGCAGGGAGTCGACCTGCATTTTCCGTTGTTTCCTCCAGAATCGTTCCTGCTCCCTTTTCATTCGCGCCAGAAATTGAGAAGCTGTGGTCGTCCACCAGAATTCATAGCTGTCGGGGATGATCAGAGCGAAAACTGTTGCTGTTGTTACGCCGTAGACTGCAAGCAACTCATTGTTGCTGAAAGCCGCCGCCAGTTCTATAGAGTCACACTCCAGTTGCCTGCCAATCCGGCCGGCAAGATCCATCGGTGTTCGGATATTCTGAATCGTGATCCGGACCGGGGTCTGTTTCCCTGACCGGAGCATGTTGACCAACTCGTTATTGGTCATTCCATCCCGCAACCGGTATTTTCCCGGTTTTACTCTGGTTACATAATGTTTTCGCTCCGCCAGCCACCGGAAATTTCCGGGCGACTTCAATTTGCCCTCATCCTGTAACAACCTGATAACATCCCTGAAACCGGATCCGCTGGGAATGTGGATAAAAGCCTCTTTTTTCCCCTGCAAACGAATGACCGGTGTAAATGTCCGGCAGTAAAAAAGTATTGCCGAAATAAGTACCATCAAAACAGTGGTGAGAACCAGAATAATCGGACCCAGCATTTGCAAACGGGACCGTTCAGGGTGGTTGCGGTCAATAGTCGCCATACGTATGTTCCTCACGGATCAATTGAAACTGGATCTCATTGGTCCAACCTTGTTCCCGCCTGATCCAATCCTTTCGTATACCGCATTTTTTAAATCCTGCCTTCTCAAATAACCGGATACTTGCCTCATTATCTTCAGCAATGTTGCAAAAGAGTTGATGTAACGGGAGTTTTGTGAATGCATACCGGATCAGAACCGATAAGGCATCGAATGCACATCCCTTTTCACGGTGTGGTTCGCAGATTAAAATTCCCACTCCGGCACGTTGGTTTACGGGATCAAATTCGAAAATATCCAGCGTTCCGATTGGTGTTGGCATACCCGCTCTGTTTGGAAAATCGATCATGAGCCTGAGCTGACGGGTCGAAAAGATATCCTGACCGGAGGCCAGAATATATTCCTCAATCTGAAACCGGGAAAAGGGGATCAGGGTATTGCTGTAATCCCATACCGAAGGGTCATTTTCCCAATTGTACAGGATTTCAATATCGGCGGGCTCCGGCGCTCTTAACGTAACAAGATCACCTTTCAGTAAAGGTTTTTTCATCTTCGGGTGATTTAGGTTTCCGGTGCAAGTGTGTCGAATTCTTCGAGATGCTCTGTTTCAAATGATCCCGTGAAAACAAACCTTGCAGGACCCTCCAGCCATACCTCACTGAAACCCGAATCCGTTCTGGAGAACCTTACCGACAATTCCCCACCAAGCGTCGTTACCCGGTATCGCCCGCTGTTCAGGGAATTGAGAGTCGCTGCAACAATGGCTGAAGCAGTGACGCCGGTGCCACAGGATAACGTCTCGTTTTCAACACCCCGTTCGTAAGTCCTGACAAACAAATGGTCATTTCGGATCTCTGCAAAATCCACATTTGTTCCACCCGGTAAAAATCGAGGATCATTTCTCAGACTTTGGCCCGCCTCGAAAACCTTGATATCAGATACCCCTGATACTGGAACGACAAAATGGGGTGAGCCGGTATCGGTGAAAAATCCGTCGGGATAGCTCACTACAGGCGATGGATCCGACATCCGGAGATGAACCTGTACCTCCGGGCCGTATTCTGACGGGGATTGCAAAACAGCAATGTGTTCTCCGTCGATTGCGTGAAACCGGATGCGATCCCCGGCAATTTTAATAAAATGCGCAAAGGCGGCAATACACCTTCCCCCGTTACCACACAAAGTACTTTCCCTTCCATCGGAATTGAAATAGGTCATACCGAAGTCATAGCCTCTCTCTTCCGAAAGCAGCATGAACCCGTCGGCGCCGATGCCGAGATGCCGGTCACATAAACGGGCGACCGTTTTTAGTCCGGGAATCCAGCCGGTAAACCGGTTGTCGATGATGATGAAATCATTCCCGGCGCCATGATATTTGAAAAAGTCTATTTTCATTGCTTAAGCCGATGCAAAACTAAAGAAAACCGATTAATTTAGGTAATTATATCTCAGTTAGGACAAGATAATTCACCCTTAGAGGTAAACCTTGGCGGGATGGTCAGGACTTTTTAGGCTTCGTGGACTTTTTCGGTTTCGTGGACTTCTTCGGCTTGGGGTTGCCTTTGGTTGCGGCCTTCATTAGTTCCTCAAAGGTAGTGTTAACCTTTAACGGCTTGTCTTGTTTATCTTTCATAGATCAAAGGTACAAAACAAGTTTTTAAATATCAAGATAGCAAGTTTGTTATCGGCGTGAGTGAAAAAAGTTGATTTATACTAAACGCACAAGCTACGTGATAATATATTTTTTCATTATCAATGGGGTGTTAATAACTTAATTTGCGCCCGTACAATTAATGTTGTATATTTGTATTATTATAAAAATTACACGCAATGGAAAACAACCCCATAGATCAAAAATTTTTAGACGACGTTACACGTTTGTATAACTTTCACAAAGAACAACTGGATAAATATTTTAAAATATTACAAATTCTGAAAACTGATAATACCCCGCCACAAGATACTCCTTTATTGAAAAATGCGATAATCACAGGAGAAGGAGAAAAAATTAAGCGCAGAACAAGAAAGGGGGGGACTTTTGAAACAAAGGTTGTGAGTCTGTTAAATAGTGGAATGCCTTTGTCAGTTACGGAAATAAGGGATGAAATCAATAAACAAACAGGGAAATCCTATTCATCAAAGGATATTTCTATTTCCCTAAGATCAGTTAAGAGGACAAAACACACACTTAAAAACCAACTTTTCCCCAAATATCCTTTTGATTTTAGGAGTATTTGGGGTTTATCTGGATGGTTTGATGGTGATAAGTTTAGCGAAGAATACCTAAAAAAAATTAAGCAAAGAGTTGAAATATAATTTGTAAAAATCAAAAACTTTTATTATATTTAGATATATAATAAAAAAAGGAAACAGCGCAAACTGTTTCCTTTAGAATCTTTGTGGGGCAGGAGCTTGAGGTTTAGCTATCAGACTGTCAATCTAATAATCGGGTTCGATTCCCGCCTGCTCCACTTTTTTTGTAATGCACAATGATACAAAAAGTGATACAAATATAGTGTAAAAACTAATAAAGTCAATAAAATGTTAATAATAATTAACTAAAATATTGGATGCCCAGTCCAATAGGAGCTAACAGTGTGGTGAAAATTTATCCACCATTTTAATAGTCCTTTTACACCCCTCATAAGGGTTAGCCATAAAAGCAATAAAGTAAATGAACTATATGTCAGCAACTTAAAACAATGCCGGTGATCATTATAGCCGGCATTGTTATTTTTACAAAGGTATAACATTTTTCAATCCTTAATCAAATCCTGATACTTTATCCTTCCTTCACAGTTGCTAAGAAAGTAGTTAAACCTGTCTGCTTCTGTTGTTTCCCGTGTGTTGTACCTTTGGAAAAACTCAACCAAATATCTATTAATGTGTTTTTCTGAAACATTGTGATAAATCCCAATGATCCCACGTTTGAACAAACTCCAGAACCCTTCAATTGAGTTTGTATGGGCTATTCCATTAACGTAAATATCCTGAGCATGATTAATACTTAAATGTTCGTATTCGCTTGAAATACCCCTGTATGCATAATGTTCATCGGTGATAACTGTGCTACCCTTTTTTACTGAATTTTCAATCAGGGGTATCAATGTTATTCTTTGTGCATTAGGTATTTTATACGCAACAACACGGCCTTTACGTTCCAATAGTCCGAACATTACCGTTTTATCCTTTATGCTTCTCCCTTGTGTCCCGCCTGCTTTCTTACTTTTGTGCTTAAATCTGTCCTTACCTCCCACATAGGTTTCGTCAACCTCCACGATATTACTAAGCAATTCAGGGGCCTTATCAATCAGCATTTCCCGAATACGATGATTAATAAACCAGGCTGTTTTCTGAGTCACCCCGATATCCCGGCCTAACTGCAATGAACTTATACCTTTTTTGTGAGAAGTAATCAGATACATTGCTAAAAACCACTTAGACAGAGGTATTTTAGTATTCTCAAAGATTGTCCCAACGGTTGCCGTAAATTTCTTCCTACACCCCTTTGTTGAGCACTTATACGTTTTACCATCGCCTAACTTATACGGATTTAACGAACCGCAAAAGGGGCAAGCCGGTGTACCGTTCCACCTGAACCGTTCTAAATATTCCCGGCAAATCCTTTCATCCCTGAAGTACTCCCGTAAATCATAAAGGTTTGTAAATTGTGTTTCTGCTTTCATTTAGTTTATAGTTTATAACTTATAACTGTTAAGTCAAAAAAATATATCACTTTTTTGGAAGTGTTGGGTAAATAGAGGTATCAACAAACTGAACGCCATTAATTACAACGGGTTTCATCTTACCTTCCTTTATCATTTTATATATATACGAAGGGGTAACGCTGTTCTTAACCGCAAAGTTTTTAATAGTCATTAAATTGTTAATCTCCATTTTCATTCTGCAAATATAATGCAATGGTTGGCAGTTGTCAACTAAAAACTGAAATATTTACTAACAAATCTAAATTTTTACTATTATTGTAAGGTAAATGTAAACTATATGTTATGGATTCTCCATTGAAAATCAAGACAAAAGACGTGTTGACTGAAAAAAAGAATAGAAATGGCATTCACTATTCAACTATAGCAGAACAAGTTAGAACATTTTCAGAATTTAAAAACATTAATCAATTAGAACTTGCATCAAAAATTCACCGTCTAATCTCTGGGGATATCAAAAGAAATGGCAAAAAATCGCCGTTCAAGAATGTTTTAGGCAAGAAAGGACAGGTTAAGAACGGTTTTTATAAGATTAAAACACAAAAAAGATCAGAAAAAGAAAAAATTGCCAGCTCAATTGCCACAAAAATACAGTTTGAACATACTCCAATAAATACTTCTTACACAGGAAAAGCCGGTGAATTTGCCGTTACAAGCCAACTTTTATTTCATGGATTTAACGCCGGAATTATTGCCGTTGATGATGGAATCGATGTAGTGGCCATGAAAAATAATGATTTATTCTATTTCCAGGTTAAAACAATTGTACTAACCAACAATAGAACGCTGTCTACAAATATCAAATATGCCAGTTTTACAAAATATGAGAAAAATAAAACCTTCTATATCATTGTTTTTCGACATAAAGTAAGAACTGGTCAGGTTGTAAACGACCTAATTATATTTTCTAATCAAGATATCCGGGACCTTATTGCCAAGAAAGTTTTATCCGTTAATAAAGAAAATATTTCCTTTATTTTTACCATTGATGCCGAAAAAATCATTTTAAACGGAAAAGAAAACGTTTCACTCTATCTAAATGAGTTCTCCAGAATTAACTAAAATACACGATTTTAGAAGGTATTAGAGTATCAACTAAGTCGAGATCGTGCGTTATAGGGCTTCTTTTAAGGCCGTTTTTTTATAAAAAACAAAATATTGCTGTTTCTCCCAAAAAATGTATTAAAGAACGATTTGATCAGAATAGAGGTATATTAATTGATAAGATAAAAAGTAATGAATGAATCAAAACAATAAAACATGACTTACACAGAGGCAGTTAAAGCAAAAGAAAACTTAACACCGGAAAATTACATGGGATCTACGTGGTCGATTTTCATTGTACCTGAAAATCCTATAGACTTTGAAAAATACATACAATCCATACCAAACCTATTTATCCACAATTTACTTACAGATAATCATGCTGCATTGTTTTCCTCTGACAATTCATATAGCTTAAGGGGATTATGTTATAAAGATGGGATGATCTTACACCGATCTATCAATGTCAATACATAAGGTAACACGTATTTGTTGATCATCTAACCAAATTGACACAGTACACCCCTTTACGTCATCTTTGAATTGATCAACCAACAAATTTAGGCTTTCTTCAAACAACCTTGACTTATTGCCCAAATCAGTAAGCCTCTTTTTTAACTGTTTGATTTGGTTTAACTTAACTATTTTTGCACATTTCCCCGAATTTGACGACATATAGAGAATTTAATTATTAACCCTTCAACACACAACAACAAACATTTTTTTTTAAACAGGATTTGTCCTAACTGAGGTATAATTACCTTAATTTATTACTTTTGAGGCGAGATGCGCCTTATTTTTTTTTGTTCGCTGTTCCTTTACTTGTCCGTGGGATGGACCTTCTCATCACACGCCCTCAATATGGAATCCCGGCAGGTAACTGATTCCGTTTCAGCACCCGACTCCTGCTTTCAAAAGGATATCTTTGATGTTTTATTCCCCCAAAAAAAGATCAGCACCCGGATTCCTTCACGGAAAGTGCGTGCCATCATGATCCCCATCATCGGATATTCACCGGGAACAGGATTCCAGGTTGGAGCAGGTGCTTCCTTATCATGGCCCATGGGGAAAAACCCTGCCACCAATTTATCGGCCGGTTCAGTGCAACTGACCTGGACTACTGAACGGCAGCTTATTTTCCAGGTGCGGTCAAATATGTTCCTGAGCCGTAACAAGTGGTTTATTAAATCCGACTGGAGATGGTACATTTTCAATAATCCAACCTACGGCCTCGGGACAGGTCCTTCAGCCAATATCCCTGAAATTCCGGGACTTGTGATTTATCAGCCTGCAGAATCGGTTTACGCTGGAGGTTCCTTCCCCATGAAATACAACTGGATTAAATTTCATAATATTCTATTCAGAGAGATTGCCCGGTATTACTATTTCGGACTGGGTTACCATTTTGATGACTATTACGACATCCGTGATGAAAACCTCATCCTGGGTGAATACCAGACCCGCATAACTCCTCATTATTCCTACTCCGTGAACCACGGTTATAATCCGACCCAATATACGTCCAGTGGGTTGAGCCTCAATTTTGCATATGATTCACGCGACAATATCATCAATGCCTACGAAGGGGTCTATGTCAATGTACAGTATCTTGCAAATTTTACGGAAATTGGCAGCACGAACGACGGAACCCGCTTGTGGACAGAATTCCGGACCTATATCGGACTCTCGGAAAAGATGCCACGTCACCTGCTTGCACTTTGGTTTTTCGGCAGTTTTAAACTGTCGGGGAGCACACCTTACCTGAATCTGATGTCAAACGGATTCGATCAGATGAATTCTTCGGGCAGGGGATATGCCCAGGGCAGATGGCGCGGCGACGATTTTATATACGGCGAGGCCGAATACCGGTTTCCGATATCCCGCTGTTCGCGTATTTTCGGAGGGGTGCTGTTTGCCAACGTCACAACCGCATCAAACCGTGATATGAAAGTTCCGCTTTTCGGCTACCTGAAAGTCGGATGTGGATTTGGGTTTAGAATCATGGTAGGCAAGAATGACCGGACTAACATTCTGATCGATTTCGGGTTGGGACAGCAATCCTTGGGAATGTACCTCCAGGCGCAGGAAATCTTTTAGGAAAATGGATATGGTAAATCTATGAGTTCGCGAATCAACAGCCTCATTCTCTGTTTATCGGTTTTTTTTCGGTTTCCATCGATAAATTCTTTTTTCCGGCACCGGCAACGTGTTATTTTTGCCTGTCAGTTAATTTTAAATACCAATTACCATGGACCCCAATGATGTAAAAAACGATACAAACCGGAACATGAAAAAATATACGCTGGGCGTTGTTGTCATCGTGTTTGGCTTTCTTTTGCTTTTAGTGAATACCGGCATTCTGCCCTGGGATTTCAAACATGTGATTTTTTCATGGCAAATGTTGCTGATCGGTATCGGAATTATCAGCCTGCTGAACAGCGAAAGCCGGACTCCCGGTACCATCCTGATTCTGATTGGAACCATCTTTATCATTCCCCGTATTTTCGATCTCTCCTTTAATGTTTGGCACCTTTTCTGGCCGGTGCTCCTGATCGCCATCGGTGTTTTGATCCTTACACGCAGGATCCCGCACCAACAGTGGAGATCACCAAAGAAAAATATTGAATCCGGATCCCTGGATGAGGGTTATATCCACGAAGAAAATATTTTCAGCGGCGGTAAGCAACGCTTCATGCACCAGGTTTTTCGCGGTGGTCATATCAATTGCATCTTTGGAGGTTCAGAAGTGGATCTTTCACAATCAACCCTGGCCGAAGGTGTAAGTGAATTGGAAATTAACGCCATCTTTGGCGGTGTTACGCTGATCGTGCCGGCTGACTGGAAAATACAGTCTAAAATGACCTCCATACTGGGTGGATTTTCTGATAAACGAGCTTATATCCGTGAAGCATCAGATTCCTCGCGGATTCTGATCATAAAAGGAAGTACCATCTTTGGAGGTGGAGAAATTAAGAATTTCTGATAAACCGACAGGAAACCCATGCAACATCCTGTTTTTATTAATAAAAGATCCGTTTCCGTTTATTTTGGTTTGTGGGCTCTCATCATGGGAGTCCACTTTTCTGTTTTTTATTTCATATACCTTTTCCCCATTGAAATAACCATTGGCGATTCACTGGTTAATAATCTGTTTTTTTGTATCATCGGAATTTCTATGTGGTTCGTGGTACGCTATTCAGTGCCCGATAAAAAGAATATCTGGAATGTCGTTTTTAATCATGTTGCCTTCCTGACCCTGACTCTCGTGGTATGGATCGGGCTTTCAATTACCATCCTGAACGCAGTTTTTGGCAATAACAAAGTTTATGGAGAATTGCTGCTGAACACCATTCCCAATAAGATTTTCACAGGAAGTATCTATTACGTTGTAATCGCACTGATCTACTACCTTTATATTTATCAGGTGAACCTGCAGGAAAAGATCAAAGTCGAATCCCGGCTTCGCGAAGTGTTGAAAGAGACTGAACTTACCATGCTGAAATCGCAGATCAATCCCCATTTCTTGTTTAACAGCCTCAATTCAATCAGTTCTCTTACTATTACCGATCCTGCCAAAGCGCGCGAAATGGTCATTAAACTTTCTGATTTTTTGAGGTATTCCGTGTCGAAAGGCGCCGGAACCTTTACCTCTCTCGAAAATGAAATTTCCAATATCCGCAGATACCTTGAGATAGAAAAAGTCAGATTCGGGGATAAACTGAATTTTTCTTTCCAACTTGAAAAAGAGGTGTGTGCCGGACATCAGATTCCGGTAATGCTCCTTCAGCCCCTGTTTGAAAATGCAATAAAACATGGTGTTTATGAAAGCACCGAACAGGTAAATATTGAAATGGATTGTGAGTACAAAGATGGATTTCTCGAATTGAAAATTGTCAATGATTTTGACCCGGAGGCACGTGCCCGAAAGGGAACCGGTCTGGGATTGAATAACATCCGGGAAAGACTCAGACTCCTCTACAAAAATGATCAATTACTGAAAACAAGCGTTGAGGGTACCAGATTTATAGTTCTGTTAAGCATCCCCTCGGCGGACAATATTGAAAAAAATCATAAAACATGAGTATCCGAACCATTTTAATCGATGATGAACAACCCGCACGGGAGGTTATTAAATATTATCTTAAAGACTTTGAAGAGATAGAAATTATCGGTGAATTTTCAGATGGCTTTACCGGACTGAAAGGAATCCAGGAACTTAAACCCGATCTGGTTTTCCTTGATGTTCAAATGCCCAAACTTACCGGTCTCGAACTGCTGGAACTGCTTGACCAACCGGCCCAGATAATCTTCAGTACCGCTTATGATCAATATGCAATCAAAGCTTTTGAAATGAATGCCATAGATTATCTGCTGAAACCTTATTCGAAAGATCGGTTTGCCCAGGCGCTTCTGAAAGCCATTGCCATAATCGGATCGGGGCAGAATTCCCCGGCTCCGGTTCAGAAACTTGTGAAAACCCTCGATGAAAACCCTGAATATTTGCATCGGATCGCAGTAAAATCAAGGCACAAAGTAAGTGTGATCCCGATTGAGGATATCGTATACCTTGAAGCAGAAGGTGATTACGTGATGCTTCATACAAAAGATTCCAGGCACCTGAAGGAAAAAACGATGAAATATTTCGAAGCCCACCTCGATCCTTCAAGGTTTATCCGCATTCACCGGTCATACATCGTAAACGTACAGTTCATCGACCGGATTGAATATTACGACAAGGAAAACTATGCAGTTCTGATGAAACAGGGAGCAAAGCTAAGAGCATCGACAACGGGATACAAGATTCTGAAGCAAATGCTGAATATGTGATTTATCTCCTTCCGCCTTTTCCGCCGCCTCCGGATCCCCTGTTGATGCTGCCGCGACTTTGTTGAACGTTTTTGTTGTTCATCTCACGCTGAGAACCACGATCCCGCTGTTGCAATTGCTGATCCATCTGTTTCCGGTCAAAATTACCCTGTCCTCCTCCCGGCGCTGACTGCCCCGAATTCCCCGTGGCTGACGTAGGCTTGGTACGTGTATTCTGCTTCCCTGTCGGGGATGATGGATCAGCAGGCTTCCAGCTCTTTCCGTCGTGCTGTTCCCAGTCCTTGCCATTTTTTCGGTAAACATTTCCATCTCCGTCAGTGTATACATTATTCCGGGTATCCTTTGCCGTTGGAGCCATCTGGTCCTGCCTTCCCTGAACGGATGTGCCTGATCCTCCTGCAGTCCGCCCGCCGGTTGGTGGTTTTTCCATATTTTGATTGGAGGTGCGTCCGGCAGGGTCGGTATTTCCCGGGTTCCTTGAAGAAGACTGGTTCACCGGCTGCATTCCCTGCCGTTGGTTATAGATATTCGTCTGATTAAAGGTGTTCCTGTTGTAATTGTTCACATTGATGTTGACATTCGTATTCCGTACATAAACAGGTCCGTGCCCGTAATAATGATTGTAATGCATGGCATAAGGAGGATGGTACATGGGAGGGCCCCACCATCCGCCGTAATACATGGGGCCTCCAAACCCGATATGAAAACATCCGAAAGATACACCAAACCCGATACTCCAACCGGTCCAGGGATTATAATTCATGGAGAACCCCCAGGTCACCGGCCGGGGATAATAATAAGGACCATACCATCCGGGATAATAATAACCTGTGCCATAAACAATGGTCGGCCCATAAACGTAACATCCCATGTAACCGGGCAGATATCCCATGTAAACCACGGTGGGCTGAACTTCATAGATATATACATATTTCACATTGTATGCCGGGTCATCAGGTGGAATTTTCTGAATTTCCGCAGGAATTTCCGTCGCGACACTCCATGGACCGGTAGGGGTCTTTCCGGTAAACCAGACTGCATTCTCACAAACATAATAGGTTTTATTGGAGAGAATTACGGTCGAATTTGTGTTGACTGCCCGGTAAAGTAAAGTACCTTTGATTTGCTCAAATTTGGGATCCCCGTCGTATTTCACCGTGCAGGTTGCAGTTTTGCGATCAACCGCGGCAGTCTGGGGTATCTGGGCATCCATGATGGCTTCGCGGGCAGCCGGTGTACCCGGAACGGATGCCAGTACAATGTCTTTCTCCGACCCTTCAGGGATTTTGGCAAAATCTGAAGGCAATTTATCCGGTGTAAGATATGACCAGGGACCTGCCATAGCCCGGGCCTGATACCACCTGCCTGAAATCAGGACGTAATAGAGCTGGGAATCAATGGCCATGAAAATATTGTTGTCGGTATTGGTCATATATAATAACTGGGTTCCGCTGATCGGTGAAAAAGAGGGTGCACCGCTCGACTGCAGCAACTCTGCAGGATGGGTCCGTACCACTATCCGAACAGAACTATTTTGCGTGGTGCCCTGCTTTCCTGAGGATGAAGCAATTGCTGAATCACCCTGCGCGGCTTTTTTCTGAAGCTCTTTTTGCAGCTTCTTCAGATCAGCGGGAAGATCAGTAACAACCGACCAGGCGCTTTTTATAACATCATTGGTCTTGTACCAGGATGTGCCACCGTAGAAATAGAAATGTTTATCGACAAGATACTTGACCACCGTGTAGGGTGTATTAATGGCGTACTCAATATTCTTATTGTCGGTGGGTTTAAAAACCGGATCACCTTCAAAAAGGATCAATACTGAAGGCTCTGTCATGAATATTATTTCAGGTGGCGTATCGTTGAAATGCGCTTCCTTATTTAGGGTGGAGGAACCATCTTTTAAGGTCGCTGTAAGTTCGTCCATCGTCATTTGGAACGTCCATTTAGGGATTTCCCGTTCCAAAAGGGCTTTAAATTTGGCTGTAACCTCTTTTTTAACCGTATCCTGACCAGGGAATCGCGTGTTCAGCACCTTAGCATCCAGAAGGGTGATCTGTCGTGTTTCTCGGTCCGAACTGATGGTTGCCATGATCCATACAGCACCAAAAACCGGAGTCGCACCGTTCCTCGATATCTGGACAGCCGACCTGCCGTAGAGCTTATTCCCGGTCAGTGAATCAGGTTGGGGCTGATAAAGCAAAAGTTTTCCTTGATCATACCGGATCTCCTTAGGCCAGGAATTCTGAAGAACAGAGGATGCAGACTGGGGTGATTTTACATTGGTTGATTGGGCCTGGTTCAGGGAGGGGATAAAAAACAATACTGCAATTAAAAACAATAAGGTCATCTTCATCTTTTTCATGGTGCTGATTTTTTGATTTTTTGCTGTTCATCAATGGGTCATGTTCTGGAGTTTACCAGGAATTATCTGATTGTGTGTATTTTAATAAAATTGGTGCCTCCCGGCTTGTGCGCCGGTATCCCCCCAAGTAGGATAATTTTATCGCCGGGGGTAATCAGATTTCGGGTACGGAGATTCTGCTCAGTTACTGAAACCATCTCTTCGAACGTGTCCGGGTGGTCCTCGATAAGGATGGGTCGGATCCCCCACAACAGGTTCAGGGCGTGATAAACATTCCGGTGCGCGGTGAGTGCGTAAATTGGAACGACAGGCTTCTCGGAGGCGACAAACTGGGCGCTTCTTCCGCTAGCCGTGAGAACAACAATACAAGCCGGATTCACGACCTTGGCGATCTGGTTTGCCGACCGGCTGAGCGCCGTGATTTCAGTGTGGTCATCAGGAGGATAAGTCCTGAAATCAATTTTTTCTTCCACTTCCCGGGCAATCCGCGCCATCATTTCCACTGCCTTCCCCGGGAAAGCTCCCATGGCCGTCTCTCCGGAGAGCATAATGGCATCGGTACCATCGATTATGGCATTTGCCACATCGCTTGCTTCAGCGCGGGTTGGTCGCGGCTCATGGATCATACTTTCGAGCATCTGTGTTGCAGTGATGACAGTCTTTCCTTTTTGGTTACACAACCCGATGATCTGTTTCTGAAGCATGGGTACCCGCTCCGGACTTATTTCCACTCCGAGATCGCCCCTCGCGACCATGATCCCGTCGACCACCCCCACGATCTCCTCAAGGTGGCCGATGGCCTGTGGCTTTTCGATCTTTGCAATAATGGGCTTAATGAAACCTTTATCGGTGATATGTTTGCGGAGTATCTGAACATCTTCGGCCGTCCTCACAAAACTGAGCGAAATCCAATCCACATCCTGGCTGAGTCCGAATTCGAGATCCTGGATGTCCTTATCGGTCATGGCTGGTAATCTTAAATTCAGATTCGGGAAATTAACTCCTTTCCGGTCTGTCAGAACGCCTCCTTCGATGACGCTGCAGATCACATTCCGGTCAACGATCTCTTCCACCCTGAGTTCAAAAAGGCCGTCTGCAAGCAATACCTGCATTCCTGGCAGCGCTTCAGCGAAGAGAAATGGATAGTCGATTGGAACAGAATCAGGGCTCTGGTCGTAATCCCCAACCGGTACGAGCCTGATCCGGGTTCCCGGCGTCAGTTCAATCTTTCCCTGGGGTAAGATACCAACCCTGATCTTGGGCCCCTGAAGATCCTGAAGAATGGTAACCGGTTTGTTTAACTCCCCTGAAATGGCTCTCAGGTGACTGATGACCCTGGCATGACTTTCATAACTTCCGTGAGAAAAATTTAAACGTGCTACATCCATGCCGTTTTCAATAAGAATACGGATCATCTCCGGCGTCGATGTCGCCGGTCCGAGAGTAGCTACTATTTTAGTGCGTCTCAGCCAGTTTTGCATTTTGTCCTTTGTTTGGAACACGAAGTTAATAAAAGCGTTGAGCCCGGAACCATTATTTTCATGTTACAGCATGACTATAATAAAATGGTCTCTCCGTAAATGGGCAAGATGGGTTGGAGCCCGTAACGATGCCGGATCAGATCAGCAAAAACCTTTCTGGCGTGATCTTCACCGTGGGTCAGAACGACTCTGGGACGGGCAGGCGCAATGGCATTGAACCATTTGAGCAATTCGGTTTGTCCTGCATGTGCGCTGAATCCTCCCAATTTGTGAATCTGAGCCCGGACCCGGATTGTCTCACCGAAAATTCTGACAGATCTCCTTCCATCGACAAGTTGACGCCCCAGTGTCCCTTCAGCCTGGTATCCTACGATCAACACAGAGGTTTCGGGTCTATACAGGTTGTGACGCAAATGGTGCTGTATCCTTCCTGCGTTGCACATTCCCGATCCCGCGATGATCATACAAGGACCTTTAATATCATTTAACATCCTTGATTCCCCGGGCGTTGGTGTCGGCCTTATGTAACCTTTTTCCCGCTCCATTGCCCCGGAATTTAAGAAGTTCAGCATTTCATCGTCAAAAAGTTCCGGGTGATCCATATAGATTCTGGAGGCTTCAATAGCCATCGGACTGTCGATGTATATGGGAAACCTTGGAAGTTCTCCTTTTATAAATGCTTGCTCCATGTAGTAAATCAGGTCCTGGGTGCGGCCGATCGCAAAAGAAGGAACAAGTATCTTCCCACCCGTCTGGATGGCATTCCGAATGATTTCAACCGCTTCTTCAAGGGTATCATCGAGGGGTTTGTGATCCCTGTCGCCATAGGTCGTCTCCATGATCAGCATATCCGCCTCAGTGAACGGTTCCGGATCTCTCACGATGGGCATTCCACGTCCGCCAAGATCACCGGAAAAAATCACCGTTTTATATCTTCCTTTCTCTTTGACCTGCAATAAGATACTCCCTGATCCCAGGATGTGGCCTGCTTCATCAACTGTAATATGCATCCCTTTTGTGATCGGGAACTTCTTGTGGTAGGGCATGGGCTGCATTTGCCGAATTACAGCTTCCACATCCTCCTTGTCAAATGAGGCAACCACGCCGGGTTTCCCCTGACGGGCCAGCATCCGGTTCAACTTTTCAAGGTCACTGTTCTGAACTTTAAGTGAATCCTTCAGGATCAATTCCGTGAGATCGATGGTGGCAGGGGTTCCGTATATGGGTCCCTTATAACCTGCCCTGACCGCAAGGGGCAACCTTCCGCAATGATCCAGATGGGCATGGGTAAGTACAATAGCGGATAAATCTTCATAATTGACCGGTGGGGCCGACTTATTTGCCTTCTCTGCCTCCTTACCTCCCTGGAACATGCCGCAATCCACCAGGATGTTGCCTGCTATAGATTCGCAATGATAAGAAGTACCCGTAACGCCACCTACCGCCCCGTAAAATGATATTTTCATAGCGGGAATATTTGTTTCGTTTTCTAAAATCAGCGGATAAAGGTACAAATTTCGGAAATCGTTACCTGATTTTAATGTTCGGTGCCGGTTTCAATGAATCACATATGGAAGTTACCATCCCAATTTTAATAACGGGTAAAGAATTGAAAAAAAGAATGAAAAATAACCGGGTCGCCCGGATGGAAAACGACCGGTGCAAAAAAAATGAATCGCTTAGAAAAAAAATGCCCGCTCAGGGGCATCTGCCGGATCCGCTTGGAATCCTGGTGGGATGTGAGGGATTCGAACCCACGACCCCCGCCCTGTCAAGGCGATGCTCTAAACCAACTGAGCTAACATCCCGTGGGACTGCAAAATTATAAAAAATTTTCATTTCTCATAAATTCCTTCATCGTTCGGAAATCGGAAGTCATGTTAAATCGTAGATAGAAGTTTTTTTAAAACAAACCAGATTTTACAAACCCTGAGTTTATCCAGTGTTTCATGAGTTATATCGAAAAAATCAACCATTTTTAACATTATTATCTATTTTTGAAAGCAAAATCGCACCAATTCTTTAATTTAAAGAGATCATGAAACATTCTGTAACATCATTTTGTAGTTTACTGTTTATACTGGTTTTCCAAGCCACCGCGTTAGCCCAGGAAGAAAAGAAGCCAATAACACTTGAGGATATTTTTAAGAATCGGAAGTTTGCTTCAAAAGGCATTGCCGGAATGCAATCACTGCGCGATGGTGTTCATTATTGTCAATTGAAGAAGGATAGTTTGAATTACTACGATTATGAAACAGGAAATTTTGCAGGAACCCTGGTCACTTCCCGACAATTGATTCCGGTGGACGATACCTTGCCTTTGCCTCTTGCCGGCTTTGAATTTAGTGAGGATGAGAACCTTATGCTGTTTGCAAAAGACGAGGAACCTATTTACCGCCGTTCTTCCAAAGCATGGTACTATGTTTATAACAGAAAAACAGGAACACTTGCACCGGTTTCAGACAAAGGGAAGCAACGGCTGGCCACCTTTTCTCCTGATGGATCCAAAATTGCTTTTGTCAGGGATAATGACCTCTTCATTAAGGACCTCACGATCGGATTAATGAATATGGGAGGAAAACAAACTTCCGACCGGAGTGGCATTGAGTATCGGATTACGAATGATGGTAAACAAAATGAAATTATCAACGGAGCCACCGATTGGGTATACGAGGAAGAATTTGAATTTTCAAAAGCATTTTGCTGGTCGCCGGATGGATTAAAAATTGCATTCTACCGGTTTGATGAAAGCAAGGTAAGGGAATATCAGCTGACATACTATGGCGAGTTGTACCCCGATCAATACAAATATAAATATCCAAAAGCCGGTGAATCGAACTCTGTGGTCGGGATAAAAATTTTTGACCTGAAGACCCGTTCTGTCATTGATGTGGATCTGGGTAAGGAGCAGGATATCTATATTCCGCGGATCAAGTGGACTCGGGATCCCGGAACTCTTGCCCTTTACCGGATGAACCGCCATCAGAATACACTGGATCTGATACTGGTCGAAGCTTCATCAGGAAAAACAAGGGTTCTCTATCATGAGACAAACCCTTATTATATTGAGATTAATGATCATCTGACATTTTTAAAAAATGACAGGGGTTTTATTCTTACAAGTGAGAAAGACGGTTACCGGCATATTTATCATTTCGATTCATCGGGTAAGGAAATCTGTCAGGTTACGCGGGGTAAATGGGAAGTGACCGATTTTTACGGAGTCGATGAAGAACATGGCCTTGTCTATTATGCTTCTGCTGAAAACGCTCCGATGGACCGGGATGTTTACGTGGTCAACCTGGATGGTTCCGGGAAAAGAAGGTTAACCAAGAAGCCGGGTACCAATTCTGCTGCCTTCAACGCAACTTACTCCTGTTATATTCAAAAATGGTCAGATATCAATACCCCCCCGGTTTACACCCTGAACAGCGCCGACGGAAAAGAAATTAGAATGTTGCAGGATAATGCACGGCTGCGCGAGACGCTGGAATCCTATCAATTTTCCAAGGCTGAATTTGTGAAAATCCCTGCATCTGAAGGTACCGGGTTGAATGGTGTTGTCTTGAAACCATTTCATTTCGATCCGAAAAAGAAGTACCCTGTGTTGTTTACGATATACGGCGGCCCTGGATCCCAGACGGTGTTGAATGCCTGGGGAACTTTTTCAGCCTGGAACCAGCTTTGCGCTCAGAATGGGATTGTGGTTGTTTCGGTAGATAACCGCGGAACCGGAGGCCGCGGAGAGGCTTTTAAAAAATGTACCTATCTTCAGTTGGGAAAATATGAAACGCTGGATCAGGTGGATGCGGCAAAGTATTTTGGCTCTCTGGATTATGTGGATGGAAAAAGGATCGGAATGTGGGGATGGAGTTTCGGGGGCTATCTTACCCTCTCGTGTCTGACACGTGGTGCCGATTACTTCAGCTTTGGGATTGCGGTTGCACCGGTCACCAATTGGAAATATTACGATAATATTTACACGGAACGGTTCATGCGGACCCCAGCTGAGAATAATTCGGGGTACGAGGACAATTCACCCGTCAACCATGCTGCGGCGTTCAAGGGGAAGCTATTGATGATTCATGGAATGGCCGACGACAATGTACATCCCCAGAATTCCTACGATATGTTCACTGCACTTGTCGCCGCCGGGAAAAACTTTGATTCTGAATTTTATCCGAACAGCAATCATGGAATATACACGGGAAAAAACACTTCATTTCATCTTTACAGGAGGATGACCGATTATATCCTGAAAAACCTGTGATACACCGTCACATCAGTATAAAAAAAGATTTGGAAATCAAGAAAAAGGATTGTAATTTTGCAGTCCTTTTTCTGAAAACATCATTGAGTATTAACAATTAAAAGAAAGCGAGTACCAAGCATGATTATCGTACCTGTTAAAGAAGGCGAAAGCATTGATAGATCGTTAAAAAAATTAAAGCGTAAATTCGAAAAGACCGGTGTGGTCAAAGAACTCCGCGAGCGTCAGAAATACACCAAACCCTCGGTTAAACACCGGGATGCGGTAAACCGTGCTATCTATATCCAGAAACTTCAGGACGCGGAAGCCGCAAAATAAAAGTTTTACAGCAGGCGTTGATTTATGGGTAAATATTACTATATTTATCCATTGATTTTTTGATGGGCATTGTTTCTTACTCGTTTTCAGGTGAAGGAACGCTTTCTGGCACATATCCAATTTGAAAAACGGTACTCTATCCACACCGTTACTGCTTACCGAACTGATCTTGACCAATTTTTTAAGTATATTTTAAGTCAATACGACTCCGAATCACTTTCCGGTATCAGCCATTTTATGATCCGTTCCTGGTTGGTAAGTTTGATAGATCAGAAAATCTCACCCAGATCGGTCAGCAGAAAGCTGACCACCCTGAAATCTTTTTTCAGGTTTTGTCTTAAAGAAGGTGCACTTGAAACCAATCCCGTCTCAAAGATTACATCCCCTAAGACTTCCAAACGTTTACCGGTATTTGTTGAAAAGGAGAAAATGGCAAGACTTCTTGATCAGGTTGATTTTGAACCAGGTTACAGTGGAATGAGAGACCGTTTGATCCTGGAAATGTTTTATATGACCGGGATGCGCTTGTCGGAACTGATGAACCTTAAAGAACAGGATATTGACTTCACCCATCAAACAATTAAGGTCTTAGGTAAACGTAATAAAGAGCGCTTAATTCCGTTTAATCCTAAATTCAGTAAAACATTAAATACCTATCTTGACGGAAAGAAAACGACATTTGAAGGATGTGACCAATTCTTTCTTACGGATAAAGGAACGAAGATGTATCCACGACTCATATACAGCATCGTACACAGATATTTATCGATGGTTACTACATCAGAGAAAAAAAGTCCGCATGTTTTACGACACACCTTTGCCACACAGTTATTGGATGAAGGTGCTGAACTTAATGCGGTCAAAGAGCTTCTGGGTCATGCCAGTCTCGCTGCAACCCAGGTCTATACCCATAATACTATTGAAAAGCTGAAACGAATATATAAACAAGCCCATCCAAAGGCATAAAAAAGGAGGTAGGAATGAATGTAAAAATTAACTCTGTGCACTTTAAAGCCGATAAAAAGCTGGAAGCTTTTATCAATGAAAAACTGGATAAGCTTCAGACATTTTTTGACGGAGTCATCAGCAGTGAAGTGATCTTAAAACTGGAAAATTCTGAGACACGGGACAATAAAATCGCAGAAGTAAGGCTTAACATCAAAGGATACGATCTTTTTGCCAAGAAGGAATCCACCACCTTCGAAGGAGCCATCGATCTGGCCGCAGAAGCACTTCGCCGTCAATTGGTAAAACATAAAGACAAGGTCCGGGGAATCTGACCGGGTAAACGAAATGTCGTTTGGAAAGGAGTGGTTCCTTGGAACCACTCCTTTCGTTTTTATAAATATCTGATAATGTATGCATTCAGAGTTCGGTACAGATTTTGTTTGAAAAAATGCCGCTTTTCTTGAAGTTATTTTCGAAAATCCTTGTTTAGTTTAGAAAAAGTTTATACTTTTGCAGTCCTTTTTTTAAAATAAAATGCCGATGTAGCTCAGCTGGTAGAGCAGCTGATTTGTAATCAGCTGGTCGGCGGTTCGAATCCGTCCATCGGCTCAGCACATCAACAGTCTTAGGCTGAGATTTTTGTACAGGTTCTTTGAAAAGTTGTAAACCATTATCGGGGAGATACCAGAGCGGTCAAATGGGGCAGACTGTAAATCTGTTGGCGCAGCCTTCGGAGGTTCGAATCCTTCTCTCCCCACTGGTTAAAATGGCGATATGGCGATATGGTGAAAAAGATACTTCAAATTAGTTTTCGCCATTTCACAATTTCACCATCTCACCTTCTGTTTCGCGGAAGTAGCTCATTTGGTAGAGCGGAAGCCTTCCAAGCTTCAGGTGGCGGGTTCGAGCCCCGTCTTCCGCTCAGAACAATATAGTTTTTCACACCCTCAACTCACACCCGATTCACACGCTGATTGCCTTTGTAGCTCAGGGGTAGAGCACTTCCTTGGTAAGGAAGGGGTCACCAGTTCAATTCTGGTCAAAGGCTCTGAGGATGGAAATCTTCCCGGTTTCCGTCTCTTTTATTGAATAAGAATCAATTGTAATTAAACTTTGTAATTAAACTTTAATATCATGGCAAAAGAAAAATTTGAACGCTCTAAGCCCCACGTCAATGTAGGTACCATTGGCCACATTGACCATGGCAAAACCACGTTGACCGCAGCCATCACGCTGGTGCTGGCAGATAAAGGATTATCTGAATTCAGATCCTTTGATTCGATCGACAATGCACCGGAAGAAAAAGCACGTGGAATCACGATCAACACTGCACATATCGAGTATCAGACCGCGAACCGTCACTATGCGCACGTTGACTGCCCCGGACATGCCGACTATATCAAGAATATGGTTACGGGAGCCGCCCAGATGGATGGCGCAATCATCGTTGTTGCCGCTACCGACGGTCCGATGCCGCAAACCCGCGAGCATATCCTCCTCGCCCGGCAGGTAGGTGTTCCCAAGCTTGTTGTTTTCATGAACAAGTGCGATAGTGTTGATGATCCGGAACTTCTTGAAATCGTTGAAATGGAGATTCGCGATCTCCTTACCTTCTACGGTTTTGACGGAGCCAACACACCCGTCATCCAGGGTTCAGCCCTTGGCGGACTTAATAAAGAACCCAAATGGGTTGAAAAGATCATGGAACTTATGGAAGCTGTCGATAGTTGGATCCCGTTACCTGTCCGTGATGTTGACAAGCCTTTCCTTATGCCGGTCGAAGACGTATTCTCCATCACCGGTCGTGGCACTGTTGCCACCGGCAGAATTGAAACCGGTGTTATCAATACCGGCGATCCCGTCGATATTATCGGAATGGGCGCTGAGAAACTTAAATCCGTCGTTACCGGAGTCGAAATGTTCCGTAAAATCCTCGACAGGGGAGAAGCCGGTGACAATGCAGGGTTGCTCCTCCGTGGTATCGATAAGGATGAGATCCGTCGTGGAATGGTTATCGCGAAACCAGGTTCCATTACGCCGCACAAAAAATTCAAAGCAGAGGTCTATATTCTGAAAACCCAGGAAGGCGGACGTCATACCCCGTTCCATAACAAGTACCGTCCGCAATTCTATTTCCGGACCACCGATGTTACCGGTGAGATCCACCTGCCGGAAGGGATTGAAATGTGTATGCCGGGTGACAACCTGACGATTCAGGTCGATCTGATCTCTGAAATCGCAATGAATAAAGGACTCCGTTTCGCAATCCGCGAAGGCGGACGTACAGTCGGCGCAGGTCAGGTTACTGAAATCCTGGATTAATTATTAATATCGGAATGACGAAATGGGGAAATAGCGAAATCAGCGTTAAAAACCCATTTCGCTGCTCCTGCAAAATACAAAGTTTAATTACACACGGGTGTAGCTCAACTGGTAGAGTGGCGGTCTCCAAAACCGTAGGCTGTGGGTTCGATTCCTACCACCCGTGCTAAACATCAGATAAATGGCTAAGAATAAGGTTATCAACTATATCGAAGAAAGCTATGATGAGCTTGTGCACAAAGTTTCCTGGCCTACCTGGTCGGAACTTCAGGGAAGTGCCATTGTTGTTTCCGTGGCTTCTCTGATCATTGCCATCATCGTTTTCGCAATGGACGAAGTTTTCCGGAATGTTCTCCTCCAATTCTATAAACTTTTCTGAAACCGGCGGTTTATCTGTTTTAACTTTAAAATCATCCAACAACAATCCCATTAAAGGCATGAGTGAAATAGCCAAAAAATGGTACGTAGTGCGGGCCATCTCCGGAAACGAGAACAAGGTGAAACAATATCTTGAGAATGAGATTGTGAACCAAAATCTCCAGGAGTATATTTCACAAGTGCTCATTCCGAAAGAAAAAATATATCTGATCCGAAACGGAAAAAAAGTAAGCAAGGAACGGAACTATTTTCCGGGATATGTCCTGATCGAAGCCGCTCTGATTGGTGAGATTCCCCATATTATCAGGAATATCCCCGGCGTACTGGGATTCCTTGGCGCAAAAGGTGAGGCCCATCCTTTACGGCCATCTGAAGTAAAAAGAATCCTTGGAAAATTTGATGAGCTTTCAGAACAGGGAGAAGAGATGAACATTCCTTTTATCATCGGTGAAACAGTTACTGTGATCGACGGGCCTTTCAACAGTTTCAGCGGTGTGATTGAGGAGATCAATGAAGAAAAAAAGAAATTAAAGGTTATGGTCAAGATCTTCGGCAGGAAAACACCGCTGGAGCTCAGTTTTATGCAAGTTCAAAAAGAATAGTTTTACGATACGAAGGTATCTGTTATCAATAATCAATTAAAAATGGCAAAAGAAGTTAGTGGAATTATCAAGTTGCAAATCAAGGGTGCTGCTGCAAACCCTTCACCACCGGTAGGACCAGCCCTGGGAGCCAAGGGTGTGAATATTATGGAATTTTGCAAACAGTTCAACGCCCGTACCCAGGATAAAGCCGGAAAACTCATCCCGGTCATTATCACCGTGTACCGTGATAAATCATTCGATTTTATCATCAAGACACCCCCTGTTGCTGTCCAGTTGATGGAAATCACCAAGCTTCAGAAGGGATCGGCGGAACCCAATCGCGATAAAGTGGCCAGTGTTACCTGGGAACAGGTACAGAAAATTGCAGAGGATAAAATGCCTGACCTGAATGCATTTACCCTTGAATCGGCTGTCAGAATGGTTGCCGGCACAGCAAGAAGTATGGGTATCTCGGTTACCGGTACTGCTCCATTTAAAAAGTAAATTTTAACCATGTTGTTTAAGGACCTCATAGGCAACAATTAATAACTATAAATTATGATAAAGCTGACAAAAAAGAGGAAGGTGGCCTTGTCGAAGATCGATAAGAAAACCGTTTATTCGTTAGCGGATGCTGCTGCACTCATCAAAGAGATCAGCAATACTAAATTTGATTCATCCGTTGATATTGACGTTCGTTTAGGGGTTGATCCCCGTAAAGCCAATCAGATGGTTCGTGGTATCGTGACGCTTCCACATGGTACCGGAAAAGTGGTTCGCGTGCTTGCACTCTGCACTCCCGATAAGGAGGAAGAAGCGAAACAGGCAGGCGCCGATTACATCGGGTTGGATGAGTACATCGATAAAATCAAAGGTGGTTGGACCGATGTGGATGTCATTATCACCATGCCGAGTGTTATGGCCAAGGTTGGTGCATTAGGAAAGATCCTCGGACCCCGGGGACTGATGCCCAATCCTAAGACCGGGACTGTTACCATGGAGGTTGGAAAGGCCGTTAAAGAAGTAAAAGCCGGGAAAATCGATTTCAAGGTCGATAAGTTCGGAATTATCCATTCATCGGTCGCGAAGGTTTCATTTGATCGCGACAAGATCGTGGATAATGCAAAAGAACTTATACACACCATTGTCAAACTGAAACCCGCTTCGGCAAAAGGTACCTACATAAAGAGCATTTATATGTCGAGTACCATGAGCCCGAGCATTCAAATTGACCCGAAATCAGTTACGGCTTAATTACAGAAATCTGAGAGATAACGATCATGAAAAAAGAAGAAAAAAACCAGCTGATCGATGAGCTGGCCGACCAGTTAAAAGGAGCCAATACCTTTTACCTGACGGATATTTCCTCCCTGAATGCCGAAGCAACAAGCAGGTTACGAAGGACCTGTTTTAAAAAGAATGTTCAGCTTAAGGTGGTTAAGAATACTTTGCTTCATAAAGCGCTGGAACGTTCGGGAAAGAACTTTGATGAATTCTTCCCGGTACTACATGGATCAACCTCGATCATGTTTTCCGAGGTTTCCAACGATCCCGCGAAACTGATAAAAGAATTCCGGAGAACAGCACCTAAACCCATTCTTAAAGGCGCTTATGTTGAGGAATGCGTATATCTTGGCGATGACCAGCTCGATGCTTTGGTGAATATCAAATCCAGATTCGAACTGATCGGAGACCTGATCGGGCTGTTACAGTCCCCGGCCAGAAATGTCATCTCGGCGTTGCAGTCGGGAGGCAATAACCTGTCGGGAATTGTAAAAACCTTATCAGAAAAGCCGGAATGACCCAATTAGGAAAATTAGTTTAGTAATAACCGTCCCATACAACAGGACACAAATAGTAACAAAAATGGCAGATTTAAAAGCTTTTGCAGAACAATTGGTTAATTTGACAGTTAAGGAAGTTAATGAATTAGCAAAAATCCTGAAGGATGAATATGGTATCGAGCCCGCAGCTGCTGCTGTTGCAGTTGCCGCTGGTCCCGTCGCCGCCGCCCCCGCCGCTGAAGAAAAAAGCACCTTTGATGTTATTCTCAAATCAGCCGGACAGACAAAATTAGCCGTTGTAAAATTGGTGAAGGAACTCACGAGCCTTGGTTTGAAAGAGGCGAAAGAATTGGTTGATGCTGCACCCAAGGCAATCAAAGAGGGCGTTTCAAGGGATGAAGCAAACGCGTTAATGATTCAGTTAAAAGAAGCTGGTGCAGAGGTTGAAATTAAGTAAGACGAAAAATCTTATATCTTAATATGATCATAGATCTCCTCAAATCGGGGAGGTCTATGATTTATTTATAAATATTAATTTCAAACCATCCCGTCGTGCGGGATTAAAACATAATACCTTGGCTTCAAAAAAAACCGAAAGGATCCGCTTTGGATCGACAAAGATACAAGCTGAGTATCCCGATTTTCTAGACATTCAGGTAAAATCCTTTCAGGATTTTTTCCAATTGGAAACAAATCCTGAAAACAGGATTAACGAAGGGTTATACAAGGTTTTTGCTGAAAACTTTCCCATTTCAGATGCACGAAACAACTTTGTACTTGAATTTCTGGATTATTTTATCGATCCACCCCGTTATTCGATTGAGGAGTGCATTGAGCGCGGTCTGACATACAGCGTGCCGCTAAAGGCAAAACTCAAACTGTATTGCACTGACCCGGAGCATGAAGATTTTGAAACCATTATTCAGGATGTCTACCTGGGTATGATTCCATATATGACACCTCGCGGTACCTTTGTGATCAATGGTGCCGAACGGGTTGTCGTATCACAATTGCACCGTTCTCCCGGCGTTTTTTTCAGTACCAGCTTTCATGCCAACGGAGCCCAACTCTATTCCGCCAGGATCATTCCCTTCAAGGGATCGTGGATCGAGTTTACCACCGATATAAACAATGTCATGTATGCTTACATCGACCGGAAAAAGAAATTACCGGTTACGACTTTGTTGCGTGCCATTGGTTATGAAACAGATAAAGATATTCTCGAAATATTCGGTCTGGCCCAGGAAATAAAAGTTAGCAGGGCTGCATTGAAGCGGATTGTAGGATCAAAACTTGCTGCACGGGTAGTCCGGGCATGGATTGAGGATTTTGTGGATGAGGATACAGGCGAAGTAGTGTCGATCGAAAGAACCGAGGTTATTATCGAACGGGAAACAGTACTTGAAAATGATCACGTCGACCAGATCCTTGATGCCGGTATTAAAACCATTCTGGTCCATCGCGAGGAATCCCTGGCAACCGACTATTCGATTATTTTCAATACCCTGCAGAAAGACCCTGCAAATTCGGAGAAGGAAGCTGTCGAGTTTATTTACCGGCAACTCCGCAATGCCGAACCTCCCGATGAGGAAACCGCCCGTGGAATTATCGAAAAATTATTTTTCTCCGACAAAAGATATGACCTTGGCGATGTCGGCCGTTACCGGATAAACCGCAAACTCAGCCTAAACATCCCGATGGAAACCAAGGTTCTTACCAAGGAAGATATCATTTCAATCATAAAGTATCTGATCGAATTGGTAAATTCCAAGGCTGAGGTTGACGATATCGACCATTTGAGCAACCGAAGGGTGCGTACCGTCGGAGAACAACTCTATAACCAGTTCGGCGTCGGACTTTCGAGGATGGCCAGAACGATTCGCGAACGGATGAATGTCCGCGACAATGAGGTGTTTACTCCGACCGATCTGATCAATGCAAAAACACTTTCATCGGTCATCAACACGTTCTTCGGAACTAACCAGTTGTCGCAATTCATGGATCAGACCAATCCGCTTTCGGAACTGACCCACAAAAGACGAATTTCGGCGCTGGGTCCCGGAGGATTGTCACGGGAACGTGCAGGATTTGAGGTTCGCGATGTTCACTATACGCACTACGGTCGGCTGTGCACCATCGAAACACCTGAAGGTCCCAATATCGGTCTGATCTCCTCCCTCTGTGTGTATGCCAAAATAGATAAACTTGGTTTTATAGAAACACCTTACCACCGTGTTGTTGAAGGTCGGGTGACTTTGGAGGAACAACCGGTTTACCTTACTGCCGAAGAGGAAGAACACAAGATTATCGGACAGGCAACCACACCTATGGACAACCAGGGTAACTTCCTTGAAGAGAAGGTCAAAGTACGTTATCTGGCGGATTACCCGATCATTGATAAGACCCAGGTCGACCTGGTCGATATTGCCCCAAATCAGATTGCTTCCATCGCTGCCTCACTCATCCCGTTTCTTGAGCATGATGATGCTAACCGCGCCCTGATGGGATCCAATATGATGCGCCAGGCTGTCCCCCTGCTGAATCCGGAAGTAGCCCTTGTGGGGACTGGTATAGAAGACATGGTTGCCCGCGATTCACGCGTGCTTATCAATTCAGAAGGTGCCGGTGTAGTTGAATATGTCGACGCGAATGAGATTATCATCCGTTATGAGCGTGATGACAAAGAACGTCTGGTTAGCTTCGATGATGATTCAAAGAGCTATTCCCTCACGAAATTTGCACGTACCAACCAGAATACTTGCGTGAACCTGCGTCCGATCGTCCGGAAGGGAGATAAAGTCATAAAAGGTCAGGTTCTGTGCGAGGGATATGCGACGAAAGAGGGTTCCCTTGCACTCGGACGAAACCTCATGGTGGCATTTATGCCCTGGAAGGGATACAATTTTGAGGATGCCATCGTGATTTCAGAAAAAGTTCTGAAAGAAGATATCTTCACATCAATTCATATCGAAGAGTTTACACTCGAAGTACGGGATACCAAAAGGGGTGTTGAAGAACTGACCAACGATATTCCCAATGTGAGCGCCGAAGCGACCAAGGATTTAGACGAGAACGGCCTGATCCGGATCGGCGCTGAGGTCAGCGAAGGCGATATACTGATAGGTAAAATTACCCCAAAGGGCGAAAGTGATCCGACTCCTGAAGAAAAGCTTCTCCGTGCCATATTCGGAGATAAGGCCGGCGATGTAAAAGACGCTTCCCTTAAGGCACCACCCTCCATGAAGGGAGTTGTTATCGAGAAAAAACTGTTCTCCCGGATTATAAAGGATCGTAAGGCCAAAGCCCGCGAAAAAGACGACATCAAGAAACTGGATGACGATTACAACCGGGACGTTGACAAACTGAAAGCAAAACTTGTTGAAAAATTAACTGTTCTGGTTGGAGGGAAAGTCTCCCAGGGTGTATTTAATATTTTTAAGCAGGAGGTTTTACCCAAAGGCACAAAATTTCAGGTGAAGAGCCTCATGGAGATCGATTATCTGAACGTAAATCCAAACAAATGGACAGCGGATAAGGATAAAAATGATCTTATTAAATCCCTGATCAATAACTATATCATCAAGTTTAAGGAGATCATGGGCGTTTATAACCGTAAGAAGTTTGTTGCTGTAGTCGGCGATGACCTTCCTGCGGGTATTGTTCAAATGGCCAAAGTATATATTGCCAAGAAACGTAAGCTTAAGGTTGGTGATAAAATGGCCGGTCGCCACGGGAACAAAGGTATTGTTGCGCGCATCCAGCGTGAAGAGGATATGCCTTTCCTCGAAGACGGGACTCCTGTCGACGTGGTTCTGAACCCCCTGGGCGTGCCATCCCGTATGAACCTGGGTCAGATCTATGAAACCATCCTCGGATGGGCAGGTAAGAAACTCGGGTTGCGGTTCAATACACCCATCTTTGATGGCGCTACAATCAACCAGATTAACGAATATCTTGAGCGTGCAGGATTACCGCGCAATGGGAAGGTTTATCTTTATGACGGATTGACCGGAGAACGGTTTGATCAGCCTACCACAGTGGGTTACATTTATATGATGAAACTTCATCATATGGTGGATGATAAAATGCACGCCCGTTCAATCGGTCCCTATAGCCTTATAACCCAACAGCCACTCGGGGGTAAAGCCCAGTTCGGAGGTCAGCGGTTCGGTGAAATGGAAGTCTGGGCGCTGGAAGCATTCGGGGCTGCCAATATACTTCTTGAGATTCAAACCGTAAAGTCGGATGATGTCATCGGCCGCGCAAAAGCCTATGAAACCATTGTTAAAGGGGATACCATGCCTACACCGGGAATTCCGGAATCCTTCAATGTTCTGGTTCATGAATTACGCGGATTGGGCTTGAATCTTGCTTTTGATTAACAGGGAGGGATTCGTTTCCATTCCTGAAAAATTCTTGTTGATTTCATCAATTGAAATATAGTCAATATGGCTTACAGAAAAGAGGGTCAAGTTAACAGCAGCTTCTCAAGAATAACGATCAGCCTTGCTTCACCCGAAAAAATTCTTGAAATGTCAAGCGGTGAGGTGCTGAAGCCTGAAACCATCAATTACAGGACCTATAAACCAGAACGTGACGGATTGTTTTGCGAGCGGATATTCGGGCCCGTGAAGGATTGGGAATGCCACTGCGGTAAGTATAAAAGGATCCGGTATAAAGGGATTGTCTGTGACCGTTGTGGTGTTGAAGTAACGGAAAAAAAGGTCAGAAGGGAGCGGATGGGACACATACAACTGGTGGTACCCGTAGCTCATATCTGGTTTTTTCGATCTTTACCCAATAAGATCGGATCATTGCTCGGATTGCCAACGAAAAAGCTTGAATCCATCATTTACTACGAAAAATATGTGGTGATTAATCCGGGCATCAAACAGGCCGACGGAATCAATTATCTCGACTTTCTTTCTGAAGAGGAGTACTTTGATATAATGGATAAAATTCCGCAGGAGAATCAATACCTGGATGATTCAGACCCCAATAAGTTCGTTGCCAAAATGGGTGCAGAAGCGTTGTATGACCTACTTTCGCGGATCGATCTCGATAAAGAATCCTATGATCTGCGGTACAAAGCCAATACTGAGACCTCCCAGCAGCGTAAAGCCGAGGCTTTGAAACGGCTTCAGGTATTTGAATCGTTCCGTGATGCGCAAAAACGACTTGAAAACAGGCCGGAGTGGATGATTGTGAAAGTGGTGCCTGTGATCCCCCCGGAATTACGCCCCCTGGTGCCACTTGATGGCGGGCGGTTTGCTACCTCCGACCTGAACGATCTGTACCGACGGGTTATCATCAGGAATAACCGGTTGAAAAGGCTGATTGAAATCAAGGCCCCGGATGTGATCCTTCGCAATGAAAAACGTATGTTGCAGGAAGCCGTTGATTCTCTGTTTGATAACTCCCGCAAAGCAAGCGCCGTTAAAACTGAATCGAACAGGGCATTAAAATCACTTTCCGACAGTCTGAAAGGAAAGCAGGGACGGTTTCGTCAGAACCTGTTAGGTAAACGTGTTGACTATTCAGGACGAAGTGTTATCGTCGTTGGCCCAGAATTGAAATTGAATGAATGCGGTTTGCCAAAGGAAATGGCATCAGAACTTTACAAGCCATTCATTATCAGAAAAATGCTGGAGCGAGGAATCGTAAAAACAGTAAAATCCGCGAAAAAAATTGTCGATCGGAAAGATCCGGTGGTATGGGATATACTTGAAAATATTCTGAAAGGTCATCCTGTTTTGCTCAATCGTGCACCAACCTTGCACCGGCTTGGCATTCAGGCGTTTCAGCCGAAACTGATAGAAGGTAAAGCGATCCAGCTTCACCCCTTGGTGTGTACCGCTTTCAATGCTGACTTCGATGGCGACCAGATGGCCGTTCACGTGCCACTTGGAAATGCAGCCATTCTGGAAGCCCAGTTGCTGATGCTGGCCTCCCATAATATTCTCAACCCCGCTAACGGTGCCCCCGTTACTGTACCATCACAGGATATGGTGCTTGGGCTTTATTACATGACCAAAGCCCGTAAGAGTGAGAAAAATTTAATCGTGAAGGGGGAGGGAATGACCTTTTATTCACCGCAGGAGGTTATCATTGCCTATAATGAAAAAGCGGTTGACCTTCATGCAATAATAAAAGTGCGTCATACTTTCACGGAGAACCATGAAAAAGTTAACCGGATCATCGAAACCACGGTCGGCAGGGTGCTTTTCAATCAGGTCGTTCCGGAGGAATACGGATACATCAACCAATTGCTCACGAAGAAATCGTTGCGTGACATCATTGGCCAGATCCTGAAAAAAACCGGAACTGCGAAGACAGCCAGGTTTCTTGATGATATCAAGGATCTGGGATTTAAAATGGCATTCCAGGGAGGGCTCTCCTTTAACCTCGATGACGTTATCGTACCTCAGGTCAAGGAATCGCTGGTAACCAACGCACGACAGGAAGTGGATGAGGTTGTGAATAATTACAACATGGGTTTTATAACCAACAATGAACGATACAACCAGATTATCGATATCTGGACCCATGCAAACTCCCAGCTTACGATTTCACTAATGAATCAGTTGACGAAAGATAAGCAGGGCTTCAACCCGGTTTATATGATGCTTGATTCCGGCGCACGTGGTTCAAAAGAGCAGATCCGACAGCTTTCTGGAATGCGTGGTCTGATGGCCAAGCCACAGAAATCAGGCGCTTCGGGAGGTGAGATCATTGAAAACCCGATCTTGTCGAATTTTAAAGAAGGGCTGTCGGTACTGGAGTATTTTATCTCGACCCATGGTGCCCGTAAAGGACTCGCCGACACTGCATTAAAGACGGCTGATGCCGGATATCTGACCCGCCGCCTTGTGGATGTTTCCCAGGATGTGATCATCTCTGAAGAAGATTGCGGAACACTTCGCGGGTTGACCATCACCTCGCTTAAAAAGGCCGAAGAAGTCGTTGAATCACTTTATGACCGGATTTTGGGACGTGTATCGCTTCACGATATTCACCATCCACAGACCGGTGAATTGATTATTGCTGCCGGTAATGAGATAACCGAGGAGATTGCCCAAATGATCGACAGTTCGCCCCTTGAGGGAGTTGAAATCAGGTCGGTCTTGACCTGTGAATCCAAGAAGGGTGTTTGTGCCAAATGTTATGGGCGAAACCTTGCAACAGGAATGATGGTTCAGAAAGGTGAAGCCGTTGGGGTCATTGCAGCCCAGAGCATCGGAGAACCCGGTACCCAGTTGACCCTGCGTACATTTCACGTTGGTGGGGTTGCTGGTGTTAACATTGCCAGCGCTTCAAGGATCGAAGCAAAATACGAAGGTTTACTTGAGATCGATGAATTGAGATCGGTAGCATATACCAGTGAGTCAGGTGAGAAGTACGACATCGTGATCGGCCGGTCGGCCGAAATGCGTATCGTCGACCAGAATACGCGGATTGCCTTGACATCAGCCCATATACCTTATGGCGCCAGGTTATTTTTCCAACACGGTCAGACTGTTAAAAAAGGACAACTTATCAGCGACTGGGACCCTTATAATGCTGTCATCCTTTCGGAGGTTACCGGTAAGGTTAGCTTTGAAAGCATCATCGAAAATGTGACTTTCAGGATTGAATCAGATGAGCAGACCGGTTATCATGAGAAGGTAGTCATCGAATCACGACAGAAAGCCAAGAATCCGGCTATCAACATCCTTTCTGCTTCCGGCGAAATTATCAGAGTTTATGATATCCCGGTGGGTTCTCATATTATCATTGAAGAGGGTGCTAAAATCAAAGCCGGTGACATTCTGGTAAAGATTCCCCGTGCCATCGGGAAAGCAGGCGACATCACGGGCGGTTTGCCCCGTGTAACGGAACTGTTCGAGGCCCGTAACCCGTCGGATCCTGCTGTGGTTTCTGAGATAGACGGGGTCGTTTCTTTTGCAAAAAAATTGAAACGGGGCAACCGTGAGGTCATTATCACCTCCAAAACAGGTGAAGAAAAACGATACCTGATCCCGACTTCAAAACAGATCCTTGCCCAGGAGAACGATTATGTCAGAGCAGGTACAGCGCTTTCTGACGGAGCCCTCACCCCGAGCGACATCCTTGCGATCAAGGGGCCGATGAAGGTACAGGAATACATTGTCAACGAAATTCAGGAAGTGTACCGTTTACAAGGTGTAAAGATTAATGACAAGCATTTTGAAACCATCGTCAGGCAGATGATGCGTAAAGTCGAAGTGGAAGATCCCGGAGATTCAAGATTCCTTGAAGGAGAGCTTGTCAATAAAATCGATTTTCAGGATGAAAATGATTGGATCTATGGTAAAAAAGTTGTTGAGGATCCGGGTGATTCAACATCGCTGAAAGCCGGCCAGATTATCAGTGCACGCAAGCTCCGTGATGAAATTTCGATGCTGAAACGGAAAGATAAAAAGCTCGTGATCGCACGCGATGCGAAACCAGCTACCGCATTCCAGATACTCCAGGGAATCACAAGAGCCTCCTTGCAAACCAAAAGCTGGATCTCGGCGGCATCCTTCCAGGAAACCACAAAAGTTCTGACTCAGGCTGCCATCAACGCCCGCCAGGACGAACTTATCGGATTGAAGGAAAATGTAATCGTCGGCCACCTGATTCCTGCAGGAACAGGTTTGCGTGAATACGATAACCTGATTGTAGGAAGTAAAGAAGAGTATGAAATTCTTCTGGCTTCCAAGGAAGAAGAATAAAACAAAGGATATGCAAGACATCAAAAATCCATCTGCAAACCAGATAAATATTGAGATATCTGATGAGGTCGGTGAAGGAATCTACTCAAACCTCGCGGTGATCACCCATTCTCCGGCTGAATTTATCATCGACTTTATTAAAATGATGCCCGGTGTACCTAAGGCTAAAGTGAAGTCACGGATTATTCTGACCCCCCAGCATGCTAAACGACTCTATAAGGCATTAAAGGATAATGTCTCGAAATATGAGGCCATGCATGGCGAGATAAGAGATTCGGAAGGGGAGATGCCTTTTAACCTGCCCATGCCCACCGCCCAGGCTTAAACAAGTCATCGGGGTTATTATCTTTTTACTTTAATGCTTCAGCATGGTTGATTCGAATTCTTCGATGATCCGTGGAGCTTCATCAACTCCTGAATTCAAAATCTTCTGCTTGAGTGCATTATAATTTGCTTCATTAAAATTCCTGCTTCGCGAAAGGACGTAAAGAGCCTTTGCAAATACTCCATTAATCTTGGTATTCACGATAACCGGTGTATACAGACTGTCGAGTTTAGGCTTGTTTTTAAGGGCCAGTTGAAAGATTCTTGAATCCACGTCCCAGGAGTAAAGCTCGAATATCTTCCAGTTGATTTTATCGAATATTTCCGCTTCCGGAACAGCATCAAAATACTGTTTAAGCGGTTCATTCACGGGCTGATACGCACCTTGCAGACGGTCGAAATACTGTAACATGAATTGCGGATCGCGGTTACCCTGCCGGTATTGTTCCATATACGCAGTATAACCTGCTCCCGGGGTCTTGGCTACATGGGCCATGTCAATATAATCCTGAACCTTGCGGGGCGCCCCGACCCTCAGGTGAACGACCTGACCTTCGGGATTAATGAAAAGCAGGGTAGGATAGGCCTGAACCTGGTATTTCACCGCCAATTCCAATCCTTCACCTTTTTCCATATCGAAATGACAACAAATGAATTCTTTGTTGTAAAAATCTGCAATCGTATCATTGGTGAAGATCTTTGCGGCGATCCATTTGCAGGGTCCGCACCACGTGGTATAAGCATCCATGAAGATCATTTTATTCTGTTTCTTTGCAATGGAAATGATCTCAATGAAAGGCTTTTCAACAAACTGGATTGAACGGTTCTGGCTCCGGAGTGAGCAAACGGGAAAGATAAATATAAAGATCAGGAGCAATGCTGGGTGTTTCATGAGTTCTTTTTTTCGTAAACAGAATCTTCTTTAAAGATTGTACGAAGGTAATACCATATATTTGTATTTCGAAAAATATTCTCTCTGGTGATCGGCAAGATTGTAATTTTAGGTGCAGGAAGGCTGGCAAGACATCTTGCACCGGCTTTTACAAAGAAAGGATATTTGATTTCGGGGATTTGGAACCGCTCCCCGGAGCACGGAACTGAACTTGCCCGGTTGGTCAATACCCGCTTTATAGAAGATTTGTCGGAGCTTCCTGACGATGCTGATTTGTACCTGTGCGTTGTTTCGGATTCCGCCATCGCTGAGGTGGCCGCCGGTATTCCGGTTCACGACCGGCTCATCGTACACACTTCCGGATCAGTGTCAATAGATGTTTTACGACCCTTTTCATGTGAAGTCGGGGTTTTTTATCCCTTACAAACTTTTTCAAATGACGCGGACGTTGACTTTGCAAAAGTACCGGTTTGCGTTGAATCAGCCTCAGTAAAAGGAATGGATGCCCTCCTCATGCTTGGTCAAGCTATTTCAGGTCATGTCCTCCCGGTAAACAGCGACGACCGTCGGTTGCTTCACCTCAGCGCTGTTATGGTGTCGAATTTTACCAACTTTTTGTATACATTGGCCAGTGATCTGTTAAGTGAGAACCAGCTTCCATCAGGGATTCTGAATGAACTGATTCTGCAGACCGCCAGGAATGCAACCCTCGGGCATCCCGGAAGGTTCCAGACAGGTCCGGCAATACGCAACGATAAAAATGTAATTGAAAATCAGCTTCAAATTCTCAGTAAGGATCCCGATACCCGGGAGATTTATCAGTTATTTACCGAGAATATTGTAAAATATCACCGTAAACATGGCCAACTATAAGGAATTTCTGAAAAACATAAAAGCCTTCGTTTTTGATTATGACGGCGTTCTGTCAGATGGATATGTCACTACGACCAATGACGGAGAGGTATTTAGAACTACCAGCGTTAAAGATGGGTATGCGCTGCAACTTGCCAGAAAAAAGGGATACAGGATCGCCGTAATTTCCGGAGCCAGATCTGAGGCGATGATCCACAGAATGAAAGCCCTGCATATCACCGATGTGTTTATGGGCGTCGACAATAAATTGGAAGTTTTCAATAAGTACCTCAAAGACAATGGTTTGAATTCTGAACAGGTTCTCTACATGGGTGATGACATTCCCGATTATGAAGTGATGAAAGAGGTTGGAATTGCTACTTGTCCGGCTGATGCTGCAGAAGAGATCAAAGCGGTGTCAAAATATATATCGCATCACAACGGAGGCAAAGGATGCGTTCGTGATGTAATTGAACAGGTTATGAAGGTACAGGATCAATGGATGCGTGATGATGGATACCATTGGTAATGAAATTTTGAAACGGAAACACAGGTTACATAATATGAATTCAAAAACCACGATCTCACAGAAAATAATTCTTCTGGCGCAACTATTCAGGGTTCCGATGATTCTGATTATTGCAGGAACCCAATTACTTTTAAGGTTTTGCATCATTCAACCTTTTTTGTATGATAAGCAACCCGGAGCTATTTCCGCTTTGCCCGACTTTCTGATCCTGGTCCTCGTGACTGTTCTCCTTGCCGTCGGAGGGTACATCATAAACGATTATTTTGATGCAAAGATTGATGCCGTAAACCGCCCTTCAAAAGTGGCACTGAACAAAGTAATATCACCCCGGGGTGCCATAAAGGCACATATGACACTTCACGCCATCGCAGTGATCCTTGGTTTTTATCTTTCGTGGAGGATCCAGGCATTGACATTCGGCTTTATTTTTCTTTTAATTTCCACACTTCTCTGGATTTACTCAGCGAAATATAAAAGAGTGTTTTTATGGGGAAACCTGATCGTTGCGATTCTACCGGTGTTTATCGTTTTGATCGTATGGCTCTTTGAATTCTTCTGGCTTAGGCTCCATGCGGATGTGTTTGCCGCAGTCGTCAGCGATCTGAGCTGGGTGACCCGTCTTTTTCTTGCATACGCTTTTTTCGGTTTTTTTATAGCCTTAATTATGGATATCATTAAAGATCTGGAAGAATCAGAAGGAGATCAACTTTTTGATTGCCGTACCCTTCCTGTTGTTGCCGGATTGAAAACCACCAAAATCGTTCTCGCGGGAATGATCCTGCTTACAGCCGTTTTCCTGGCCTATGTTCAGGTAATCATGGAACGGATCGGATTCGGCATGGTGATGTGGTACCTTCTGGTTGCCGTGCAGATTCCCATATTGTACCTTTTTATACGAATGTTTAAAGCGACGACAAAAGCCGATTTTCACCATCTCGAAACTTTATGTAAACTGATCATGGTCGCTGGAATATTATCAATGGAAATCATTTTTATAAGCTGATTTTTCTATGATCAATTATCGACTGAAAAACAAGCATATCATTCTGGCATCCCAGTCCCCACGCCGTCAATACCTTCTGAAAGAACTTGGCCTTGATTTTGAGATTTGTTCTACCATGGTCGACGAAAGCTATCCCGATGGTATGACACCCGAGCAAATCGCAATTTACCTGGCTGAGTTAAAATCGGATAGTTTTGATATCGACCGTCTCGATGAAAAATCGATCATTATCACTGCTGACACGATCGTTTCATTGGGAGATGAAATCCTGGGAAAACCCTCATCCTATGCCGATGCGGTAAGAATGCTGCAAAAATTGTCCGGCAGGAAACATGAGGTCATCACGGCAGTTTGCCTCAAATCCAGAAAAAAGAAATTTACTTTTCATGTTATCTCTTCGGTTATCTTTAAAGTACTTTTGCTGGAAGAGATCGAATACTATATCGATAATTTTCAGCCCTTCGATAAAGCTGGAGGGTATGGTGTCCAGGAATGGATCGGATACATCGGCATCAGTAAGATTGAAGGCTCCTTTTTTAACGTCATGGGATTGCCGGTCAAAGAGCTCTACGAAGAACTGATCAGGTTTTAATTTCGAGCGTATTTTTAGTAATTCCCGTCGTCTTTTCCCGGTTTCACAGCACATGCTGACTGTCGACAGTTAAAATTAGTAACTTTGTCGTTGAATTATGATCTGTAATTATGACTGGAAAGCCGCTGATACTTGTAACCAATGATGATAGTTTAAGCGCCAAAGGCATACGGGCTTTGATTGATTGCGTGCGACCCCTTGGGCATGTGGTGGTCGTAGCTCCCGACCGGCCCCAATCGGGAACGGCACACGCCGTAACAATCGCGCATCCGCTTAGGCTTGAACAGATTAACAGGGAGATTGATTACGACGAGTACACATGCAATGGGACACCGGCCGATTGCGTTAAACTTGCCTTTAAGATCGTCCTGAAACGACGCCCGGATTTTTTATTTTCAGGTATCAATCATGGCACTAACGCATCCATCAATATTATTTACTCAGGAACCATGGCCGCCGTTCTCGAAGGTGCACTTGCTGGGGTTCCTTCAGCCGGTTTTTCACTGAACAATTACAGCATGAATGCTGACTTTCGGCCTTCCATGAGGTTTGTAAGAGCGATTGCTTCCGAAATAATCCGGGGAGGTCTCCCCGAAGGAATTTGTCTGAACGTTAACATTCCCGATGTGGCTGAATCCATGATCAAAGGGATCAGAGTTTGCCGGCAGGCAAAGGGAACCTGGCAGGAAGATTTTGATGAAAGAGAAGATCCGCACGGACGAAAATATTACTGGATGAAAGGGGTATATGTGAGTATGGAACATGGTGATGACTCAGATCAATGGGCTGTTGAAAACAATTATATTGCTATGGTTCCCGTTCAACTCGATTTCACGGCAAATCCGGCAATAAAGGCTTTAAAGAACAGGTTTTAATGCGGTACTATCTTATTGCCGGTGAAGCTTCGGGCGATCTCCATGCCTCCAATCTGATGGCCGCTTTGAGAAAGTTGGATTATGAGGCCGTCTTCAGATGCTGGGGCGGTGACCTCATGCAAGCGCAGGGAGGTTACCTGGTGAAACATTACAGGGATCTAGCTTTTATGGGATTTCTTGAAGTTGTCGCCCATTTGCCGACCATCTTGGGAAATTTGAAAATTTGCAAAACTGATCTGCTCTCTTTTTGTCCGGATGTACTTATCCTTATCGATTACCCGGGTTTTAATCTGAGAATGGCCGAATTTGCCCACAATAGGAATATCAGGGTGTTTTATTACATATCGCCGCAAATTTGGGCGTGGCGTTCTTCGAGAGTCCATAAAATAACAAAGTCTGTCGAAAAAATGTTCGTCATTCTCCCATTTGAACGTCAATTCTATTTGAAATATAATTATCATGTAGATTATGAGGGACATCCATTGATGGATGTGATCTTTGAGGGCATGAAAATCCGGTCGAGAAGTGATTTTTTTAAAGAGAATACCCTTTCCGAAAAACCAATCATTGCACTGCTCCCGGGAAGCAGACGAATGGAGATTTCAAAGATGCTCCGCCTGATGCTCGGGTGCGTAAGGCATTACCCCAACCATCAGTTTGTTATTGCAGGAGCCCCCTCGATACCGGTTGATTTTTACCGGAATATTGTTGACACGGACACCATAAAAATTGTCACCGGCCAGACGTACGACCTGCTTTCATACGCAGAAGCCGCACTCGTCACATCGGGTACTGCAACACTCGAAACTGCCTTGATCGGCACCCCCCAGGTCGTATGCTATAAAGGAAATTATCTTTCATACCTGATTGCGAAAAGGCTGGTACATGTTAAGCATATCTCTCTGGTAAACCTGATTTATGGTGGTACGCTCATCCCTGAATTAATTCAAACTGAGTGCAATCCTGAAAATATTGCCCGGAATCTCGACAAAATTCTGGATCAGGGAGCTGACAGGGAGCGGATAGTTTCAGGATATCAGGAGATCAAAAAAGATCTTGGGGGAACCGGAACTTCGGGCCGTGTTGCAAAGAAAATGGTACAATATTTAAGCACAAAAAATAGTTAATTAAACAAAGTATGAATAGTTTGAAAACTCTTTTTATTTTAATTCTGATCTGCATTGCAGCCACATCAGGGGCACAGCAGACGAACTCCGGAACTACTACGGGTAAACCAAAGGTTATCAGAATTACTCCGGCTGAAACTGATACCACGTTATCCGGCCAGAAATCTACGAAAAAACTCTCCGGCGATTCCATGTACAATGTTTCGGATCCCACTGTAAACAATGCACCCCGTGATGCTCAGGCTGTGGTTTATTTTAACAATGGTTTCGCAAAAGCAAAAAAAGGCGAGTATACTGGTGCCATTGAAGACTTTACCAAATCGATTGAACTTGTTAAGAATGTTAATGTTTACCTGAAACGCAGTTCTGCCTATCTGATGGTTGGGAAATACCCCCAGGCTATCGCTGATGCCTCCGAGGTCATAAAATTGAAACCCTCATTGCTCGACGCCTACTTCATTCGCGGTGTTTCCCGTTTTGAGGTAGGTGAATATTTGGGTTCCCGCGAAGACCTGACCTATTTTACAGCACGAGATAAAACCAATCCTGCCGCATTTAACTATCTGGCAGCCCTGCTCTTTATGAATAAAGAGTACAATGAGGCCTTGCAACAATATAGTGAAGTGATCAAAATTAATCCGGAATTTCCCGATATTTATACGAACCGGGGTATGATGTTTCACTATAAACAGGATTATTTAAGTGCCATTCAGGATTACAATGAAGCGCTGAAATTAAACCCGAAGAATGTTACTGCGTATAACAACAGGGGTGCTGCACGCCTGATGTTGAAAGATTTCAAAGGATCAGTTGAAGATTTTACGCGGGCTATAGTCCTCGACTCGAACAATGCCAATGCCTATGACAACCGTGGCCGTGCCAAACAAGCACTTGGTGACAGCATCGGTGCCTGTGAAGATTGGCGCACTGCCTTATCTCACGGGCTAAAAGCATCACAGGATCTTATCACAGAGTTTTGCGAGTAATCACCACTTCTCCTTTTTCTTTACTAGCCGGGTTTCTTTCGGTATTCCTGACCGGCTGCCTTTTGTTTGACGCCAATTCGGTGACAGCTCAAAGTAAAACCCAAAAAGAACTGATCACTTCCGGAATCACCAAAGCAAAATTGGGTGATTACAAACAAGCTTTAAAGGATTTCGACAATGCCATCCTGCTTGACACCAGCGAAGCAGAGCCTTATTACAACAGAGGAATAGTCAGAAGTGAATTAAAAGACTATGCAGGAGCGATTGACGATTTTTCTCGGGTGATCAACATGAAACCGGCTCATGCTGAACCTTATTTCAACCGGGGATTGGTAAGAGATCTGATACTCGACCATGCCGGGGCAATCCGGGATTATAACAAAGCCCTTGCCCTGAAACCTGATTACCCCGAAGCTTGGCATAACATGGGACTGGCGTACTTCGACATGAATAATTACGCCGAGGCTGTGAAGGATTTTACCAGGGCCCTCCAGTCTGCACCGGTATTTCCTGAAGCCTATTATAACCGGGGCTTATCTTATTTCAATCTTCAGGATATGAACCGCGCCATTGAGGATTTCGATAAAGCAATTCAATACGATTCATTACAGCCTGAATACTATTCCAGCAGAGGGGCAGCGCAGGCAGCTGCCGGTTTTTATGAACAAGCCCTTCTCGATTTTTCGACTGCACTGAACATCAATTCGGCGGATATTCCAACACGAATGAATAAAGCACTTGCCCTTATGTACCTGAAAAAATATTCCGATGCTATTGAAGAATACAACTTGGTCCTGCAAATCAATCCGGGCGACGTTGAATGCATAATGCAGCGAGGTGTTGCCCGCCATTTTCTGGGTGATAAAACCGGTGCCTGTAACGATTGGACCCTTGCATCAGAAAGGGGTTCAGAAAAAGCCGGAAGTTATAAAGTTAAATTTTGCCAGTAATTCCTTATTACCTTTTTGTAATTCCGGGGATTAACCTTTCAGAATCGAAGGTTTGGCGACATGAATCCCTGGAAACCTTATCCATTTCTGAGGTTGAGTATTCCACTTCTCCTGGGGGTGACAACTGCTATCAATGAAGTAATTGTTACGGGTGCGGAATATTTATTTTTTTTCACCCTTTGTGGACTAGCTTTAATTATTCTTTTCCTGACAATTTATCCGGGGAGTTACCATTTAAGATGGGCTCCGGGAATCCCTGTTTTTCTTTTTCTTTTCCTGGCGGGGGTATTGCTTGAGGCGAACCGGCAATTAAAAACTTTTCCGTTGATACCCGAAAATGATTCCATAAATACATTCATTGCCTCTGTTAATGAACCGCCTGTTAATTCGGGTGCATCCCAGAAAGTCTTTCTCACGCTGAAATACCGTCATGACCGGGATTCCTGGGAACCACTGACCGGAAACGTTCTGGGATACTTTCGCAATGGAAAGTCCGGTACAGTGATCAGCCTGGGTGATTTTATTGTCTTCAGAACGCGGATTGAAAGAATGACCGATAATTCCAATCCCGGAACCTTTAGTTATGTCGATTACCTTCATAAAAAAGGAATCAGCCACTCGGTTTCTTTGGCTGTTCACGGATGGAAAAAACTCAATATGGAACCGGATAATCTGGTTCGGCGAAAAGCGATTCACCTCCGTAACAGGCTTCTTGTCATTTTTCGGGAAAATAATCTGACGGGAAAGGAGTTCGCCGTAGCTTCGGCATTATTGCTGGGCTACGTCAACGAAATAGATAATGAAACCCGACGAGAATATGCTGCTTCCGGTGCCATGCACATTCTGTCTGTTTCCGGAATGCATGTGGGTATTGTTTATGTGTTTCTCAATTTTCTTCTGAGATTTCTGAACCGGTATCGTTATGGTAAATATATAAAAGCCATTATCATGCTGTTTTTCATTTTCTTGTATGCAATGATAACCGGATTGTCACCCTGTGTTATCCGGGCGGCGATCATGCTGAGTCTGCCAATAATAGCCGGATTGATGAACAGAAATGTAGATATCATCAATGTAATCGCAGTCTCCTGTTTTGTTATGGTTTCAAAAAACCCGGCCCTGTTGGTTGACGTTGGATTTCAGTTGTCATACCTTGCGGTAATCGGCATTGTAACACTCTATAAACCAATATATGACTTGTACATAACCTCAGCCTGGATTCCCGATAAAATATGGTCCTTGCTTGCCGTATCACTGGCAGCACAGCTTGCAACCCTGCCCATAACACTTTATGTATTTCATCAGTTTCCGAATTTCTTTTTACTAACAAACATTCTGGTCGTACCACTCTCCAGCATTATTATTTATACCGGGATTCTTTTGCTCGTTGTGGGTCAGGTTCCTTTCTTGGGCGTTTTGACAGCGAAATTGTTAATATTTCTGATCAAGGCTATGAACATGGTGATCCACCTGATAGAAGAGTTGCCATTTTCGACTACAACTGGAATTTATATCGATGAAATCCAGGTGGCGCTCCTGTTTGTGCTGGTCGGGGCAGTTTACTTTTATTTCAAATCCGGAGCCCGAAGGGCAATAAAGATAATACTGATTGCCGGAATTCTTTTTATGTTGGTTATCACAGTAGGGAAGTACAATATGCTTTCAACCTCTCGTTTCGTGATATATAATATCAAAAATCAGGGAGTATACGAATTTTCGGAACAGAAACGGGCGGCGACATGGTATACCACACCATGCTCGTATCGATATGATCCGTCATTTATGAATTCGGCGGGAGCGCACCATAAGTCCCACGGGATAAAATACCATCGGAGTCACTGGATTGGCAACGAGAACCACCTTTTCCCTTTGAACCCGGAATTTGTGGAGCTATTCCGTTTAGGCCGTTTCATGCAGTTTGAGACCATTCGGATTGCAATTCTCGATACAGCTTTTCCTAAGGGGTTGACTTCTGAAATTCCTGTTGATCTTGTCGTGATAACAGGTAATCCGCGACTTTGGATCCGCGATATCGTTAATGTTTTTCACCCCAAACAGATTATAATTGATGGTACAAATTCCCGAAGTATGGCAAATCATTGGATAAGGGAAGCAAAAAACGCGAACCTTCCCTGTCATTATGTTGCAAGAGATGGAGCCTATGAGAAAGAAATGAGAAAAGAAATTTGGAAATAGAAAAAAATGATTAATTTTGCAGCGCAAATCAGGTCTGGTAGTTCAGTTGGTTAGAATGCCGCCCTGTCACGGCGGAGGTCGCGAGTTCGAGTCTCGTCCAGACCGCTCGGATCGAAAAGCTGCTTTTTCAAGCAGCTTTTTTTATAAAAAAAGGATGAAACCATTGTCGGATTCATCCTTTTTTGTCAAGTTCAAAAAATCTATTTTGCGTAGCTCACAGCTCGAGTCTCACGGATCACGGTGATCTTAATCTGCCCCGGATAGGTCATTTCGCTCTGAATTTTCTTTGAGAGATCGAAGGAGATCTGATTGGCCTCTACATCGTTTACTTTGTCGGCACCGACAATGACACGGAGTTCACGACCAGCTTGGATGGCATAGGTTTTCACGACTCCGGGGTAACTTAACGCGATCTCTTCAAGGTGTTTGAGCCTTTCAATATAGGCTTCTACTACTTCACGGCGTGCCCCGGGGCGTGCTCCTGAGATGGCATCACAAACCTGGACAATGGGAGAGATCAGGTTGTTCATCTCCGTTTCATCATGATGCGACCCGATCGCGTTGATAACCTCTGGTTTTTCCTTGAATTTTTCTGCCATCTTCATTCCCAGTATCGCATGTGGTAACTCGGGTTCGGTGTCGGGTACCTTTCCGATATCGTGAAGTAATCCGGCACGTTTGGCCATTTTGGGATTCAGCCCGAGTTCAGCAGCCATTGTGGCGCAGAGCTTTGCAACCTCAATAGAATGTTGAAGCAGGTTTTGCCCGTATGATGATCTGTATTTCATCTTGCCGATCATCCGAACCAGTTCATGATGCATATTATGAATGCCCAGGTCAATACTGACCCTTTTGCCGGTTTCGATGATCTCTTGTTCGATCTGTTTCTTGGTTTTTGCGACGACCTCTTCAATCCTCGCAGGGTGAATACGACCGTCAGTTACAAGTTTGTGCAATGAAAGGCGGGCGATTTCACGGCGTACCGGATCAAACCCAGATAAAATGATTGCATCTGGCGAATCATCAATAATGATCTCAACACCTGTGAGGGATTCCAGTGTCCGGATATTTCTGCCTTCACGCCCAATGATCCTGCCTTTGATTTCTTCATTTTCAATGTTGAATACCGAAACCGTATTCTCTATTGCGTGTTCGGAAGCCGTACGCTGAATGGTCTCAATGATGATCTTTTTGGCTTCCATGTTGGCCGTAAGCCTGGCTTCATCAACAATATCCTTCATTTGCACAATGGCCTCCGATTTCGCCTCCTCCTTCAGATTTTCGATGAGTTGCATCTTTGCTTCAGCCGCTGATATGCTTGAAAGAGACTCCAACTTTTCAATCTGAACCTTCATAGCCCTCTCGAGATCTACCTGCCTTTTGTTAACAATTTCCATCTGCTGTGCCAGGTTTTGCTTGATGGTGGCAATCTCCTTTTGCTTCTTTCCGAACTCCTCAACCTTTTGATTGAGCGTGTTCTCCTTTTGCTTCAACCGGTTCTCGTTCTTTGCTATCTCATCATTCTTTTCATGAATATATTTTTCATGCTCTCCCTTTAATTGAAGAAACTTCTCCTTGGCCTGAAGGATCTTCTCTTTCTTTACCACTTCGGCTTTCTCCATCGCTTCTTTTAGCAATGCATCACGCTTCCGCTCCAAAGCCTTGTTTAAAATGGTACCGGTTACCACACCTCCCAGGATGATACCGGCAACACCGACAATTATATAAAATACGATTTCCATTGATAATGATATTGATATAAAGCCTCATTGTCGAGACTTTATCGGTGAATAAATATGAAGGAACATAAAAAAACCCGCACCAATCAGCGAGGTTATGATAAACCTCATACGACACGATTAGGGCTGCCAAACCTTTCGAACTTCCACTGTCCGGTTTCCCGGTTCCAATGCCGTAGCATTGGTGAGGCCCGTCCTACGAGCATATGAGCATTGCCCTGATATTTGTAATGTTAGGTTTACAAACTGTCTGATACAGTGCGGGTAAATCTTTCGATTGCTTTCAAAGAACGATGCAGCCTATTGCTTAACCCCCATATCCAGGATATGATCCAGTTCGGCCAATTTTGTTTTCCATTGGCTCTCCTGATTCTCAGCAAGCTGATCCTTTTGCATATACCGGGTTACGTATTCAAGCGCAACCATGGCCAAAAGGTCTTGTTTATCCTTATATGCGTAACTGGTCGAATAATCCTTTAACCGTTTGTCGATCAATTTGGCTGCCTTTCTGAAAAGCTCCTCATGCTCGTTTTCAATTGCAAGCTTGTAAAATCTATCGGCAATCGGTAATGAAATGGATATTTCTTCCATTGTTTATTCCAAAATGTTGGTTAAGTATTTAATAGCCCTATACACTTTTCGATTTCCCGCACGAGTTCATTGATTTTTAATTTTGCTTCAATGTTTCCTTCTTTGGTCTCCAGTGTTTTTGATAATGTAAGTATTTTGTTTTTTTCTTCGAGTCTGTGATATTTTTCTTTTTGCTCCGATAATTGGTTTTTAAGTTCCTGTATTTCCTTGGTTAAGGTGTTATGCTCATTCTGCAGGTTTTGATATTTGTCAATGAGGTTCCTGACTTTTAAATCGATTCCGGATACCAGAATATCAAGCTCCTTCATCACCTGATGATGATTATAATTTATGCAAAGATAAAAAAGATTTTCTCTTTTTTTTAACTAACCATTTACCTTTTCCCTTTTTACCGATTAATTCCGGATTCAGAAACCTTTTAAAATGAATGAGAAGTTTTTATCCTACCTCTGGAAGTCAAGATGCTTCCATACTGATCTTCACACTGAATCGGGAGAAGAATTGGCAATTCACCATCCCGGTGAACAGAATACCGACAGTGGCCCCGATTTTTTTAACTCCCGTCTCCGGATCGGAAACACACAATGGGCCGGGAATATCGAAATTCATGTCTGTTCATCCGACTGGTACCGGCACGGACATCACAATGATCCTGCATTTAATAATGCGATCCTTCATGTTGTCTTTGAAAATGATAAGCAAGTTTACCGGAATGATGGTACGGAATTGCCAACATTTATCGTTAAGAATCATTTTCCCGGACAGATCCTTGACCGGTATCAGAAACTAATGTCGGCCATGCACCCGATTCCTTGTATGACACAATTGCATGAAATCCCGCAGTCATGTTTGCGGTTGTGGGCCCCGGCTCTGACGCTTGAACGCTGGATGCTCCGCTCTGAAAATTTAAACCGGTTCTGGGAAAAATCCGGGAATGACTGGGAAGAGACCATTTATCAACACATTGCATCCTGTTTTGGGTTTAAAATAAACCAGTCAGCTTTTGAACTGCTTGCCCGTTCGGCTCCGCTAAAGCTGATCCGGGCTGTCTGTGTTTCTCAAAAGAACACAGAGGCACTGCTTTTTGGACAGGCCGGTTTTTTTGCGGGGACGTTTGAAGAGGAATACCCTCTGGAATTGTTTCATATCTATCAACTACTGAGAAATAAATATACCCTTCAGCCGCTTCAACCAAGCCTGTGGAAATTTCTTCGGCTTCACCCGCTGAATTTTCCGACGATCAGGATCAGTCAGTTTGCTGATCTGATCACTAAAATCAATGCGAATTTTTTCAGGATACTGGAACCAAGAACGCTTTCCGGGTTCATCGATTTGTTCCAAATATCTGCCTCCGGGTACTGGAATTCCCATTATTTGTTTGACAGACCATCATCAGCATGTCCGAAAAAATTAGGACCCGCTGGTAAAGAAAGTTTGATAATCAACGGTGTGTTACCCATGTTGTTCTTTTATGGCACGATGAAAGACCGCTGCGACCTTCGGGAATTAACATTTGAACTTCTTGAACAAATGCCTCCGGAACGGATTGCCGTTATCCAAATCTGGAATAAAGCCGGAATTATAGCTCAAAATGCGCTGGAATCACAAGCCCTTTTGCAATTGAAGTCGCACTATTGTGATAAAAAACGGTGTCTCGAATGCCGGTTTGGGAAAGAGATACTGGTAGGTTCATCAAAATCTTTACAAAATCCATGAAATCAGTATTAAAAGATACCGGCCGGCAAATGATTGATTTTTTGATGTTCAACCGTGCTGAACTTCGTGGAATCAACATCCTGTGCCTGATCCTCCTCGCTTTAATAACGGTTCAATTCCTGATTCCTGAAACCATACAAACTGATCCGACCGACTTTAAACCCTTTGAGAAAGAGGTAAAATCCTTTGAAATGCAATGGAAACAAGCTGAAGAAAATTATAGGAAAACCCATGTTAACAAGAACAATCACGGGAAATACATCACCTATTTTCCGATGAATGATACCGGAAGGGGAACAATTAAGGTGGGGGAAAAGAGTCTTATACTGGATCTTAATACTGCCGATACATTTGATCTACAACAACTACGCGGCATCGGACCCTCCTTTGCCAAAAGGATTGTGAATTACAGGGAAAGAATCAGAGGCTTTTCCAGTAAGGATCAGCTTCTTGAGGTTTTCGGAATGGACTCTGCAAGGTTCAGTTGGATTCGTGATCATGTGACAGTAAACCTTGATTCGATCCACCCTTTTGATATTAACAATGTAACATTCAAGGAGTTGTTGCGACATCCTTATTTTCCGTTTGCCCTGACAAAACAGATCATGATTTACAGGCAAAAGAAAAAAGCTTTTCGTAACCTGGATGAATTGCGATCCATCGAAGGAGTTAATGACTCAATCTTTCGGAGGATCAGTATCTATTTGAGGATCCTTCCATGAATTATCATCCGTTTCGTTTTCTTCCTCCTCCCAGATCCATTCTTTCTTCTGAGGACCGGAATTCTTGTAATACAAAGCCAGGATAAGTCCAGCCAGTATTCCCATCAGGTGCGACTCCCATGAGATCGGCTGATTGGGGAAGAACTGTGGGAAAACACCCCAGATAAGCCCCCCGTAAAGAAATGTGACTAAAAGGGTTAACACCATGAGCCCCTTTTCCTTTCGTATTATACCGCTGAGAAATAGAAACGATGCCAAACCATAAATTACACCGCTTGCTCCCACATGAACGGCATCACCACGTGCATAGACCCATACGAGAAATCCGGTTATCAGGTATATGAGGATCAGAATCATCCAGGAGATTTCTTCATAAAAGTAAAAGAGAAATGCTGACAACAAGAACAGAGGAATCGAATTTGCAAACAAATGCGAAAGGTTAGCATGTAAAAAAGGTGAGATCAGAATGCCCGGAAGACCCCGGATCCGGAGCGGATAGAGCCCATACTGATTCAGATCAAGATTGAAAAGAATATCAATCCCTTTCACCAGCCAAAGAACGGCTACAAAAAGGGCGGGAAACAGGATGCTGTTTAAAAGCCGGTGTTTTTCTTGATTAACCAAGAGATAATATTTCTCGTTAAAATTAGTTAAAATTACGGCTGTCAGCCTTCTTAAACATAAAATAAAAGTACTTTTGAACGCTCAATTTCCAATATCAAACGAGATTTTCATGAATAAAAATAAACTTACATTGTATCTCCTTACAGGAGTAATTTTCTTCACTTTCTCTGTTCAATCTCTTTTCGCACAGACCGCGAAACAGGATCCCAACGCGGGGATGAAAAAATATTCTGCTGCCATGCAGTTGATTAAATATGCTTATGTCGACACTGTGAATGAATCCAGGCTGGTGGAGAAGGCCATCATTGAGACCCTTAAGGAACTGGATCCGCATTCCATGTATATCTCCAAAAAGGATGTTCAAAGGGCTAATGAACCGCTCGAGGGAAATTTTGACGGAATCGGAATTCAGTTTGAAATTTTACGTGATACCATCTCCGTCGTACATTCAATTCCCGGGGGGCCTTCAGAACGCCTGGGAATTCAGTCGGGTGACAAAATCATTAAGATTGATGGTGAACTGACCGTGGGGAAAAAAATCACCAACCAGTTTGTGCTTGACCACCTGAGAGGCAAACGTGGAACAAAAGTAAATGTATCAGTTTACAGAAAAGGCAGAAAAGAACCCATTGAGTTTACCATAATCCGGGATAAAATTCCTATCAACAGTATCGATGCGGCTTACCTGATCAAACCGGGAATCGGTTATGTCAATCTGAATAAATTCGCCCAAACCTCCATGCAGGAGTTCATTGAATCGTTGCAACGATTAAAATCAAAGGGGATGGAGCATCTGATCCTTGACCTGCGGAATAATTCAGGAGGTTATATGGGAACATCCATCGAACTGGCCGATGAATTCCTGAAACAGGGGAAATTGATCGTATATACCCAAGGTGAACATTCACCGCGTGAAGATTATATTGCAACCGGAATGGGAAGGTTCGAAAAAGGGAAACTGTTGATAATGATCAATGAAAATTCAGCCTCTGCCAGTGAAATCGTCGCAGGAGCCGTGCAGGATTGGGACCGGGGAATAATTGTCGGACGTCGTTCTTTCGGAAAAGGGCTGGTTCAAAGACCGTTCCAGCTTCCCGACAGTTCGCAGATACGGTTGACAACTGCACGATATTACAATCCTTCGGGAAAGTGCATTCAGAAACCATATACAGAAGGGGTGGACAAATATTATGAGGATTTCAGCAACAGGATCCGACATGGTGAACTGATACATCCCGACAGCATCAAATTTCCTGATTCTCTGAAGTTTTATACCGCGGGAAAGCGCGTCGTGTACGGGGGAGGAGGTATTATGCCCGATGTATTTATACCATGGGATTCGACGCCGATAACCGATTACTACCTTGACCTGAGGCGCAAAAATGTAATCAACCTTTTTGTTGGTGATTATGTGGATAGAATGAGGTCGGAACTGAAATCAGACTACCCGGAATTTGATCGATTCGATAAAAACTTCATCATGGATACCATTTTCATGAAATCTTTTCTTGAATTTGCCGATAAGCAGGGGGTTAAATGTGATGAAAAAGGTTATCTGCTTTCAGAAAAATTGATCAAATCTCAGATAAAGGGATTAATTGCCCAGAAATTATGGGATATGAACGAGTTGTTTGCCATAATAAACCAGAATGATGAAGAGGTTCAAAAGGCCGTCGAAGTGATCAGTGATGATTCCTATTTTGAGAAACTGAAAATTGACCGCTGACAATCACGGTGCCCTGACTTATCCTTTTCTTCATCTGGCCATGCCTGTGAAGGATGAGCCTGATTTCTTGCCGAGAATCCTTAATTGCCTTTCGTTACAGTCATACAAGCAATTCCGGTTGTATGTGTGCGTCAATCAACCCGACTCTTGGTGGCATGATCCCGGAAAGCGGATCGTTTGCGAACACAATGCGGATAGTATCCGATTTTTAAGAACTTTTAAGGAATTTGAACTCGTCCTTGTTGATCATTCCTCCGCGGGGAAAGGCTGGGTCGATAAAAAGACCGGTGTTGGATTTGCCCGGAAGGCGATAATGGAAACCATCCGGGCTCGTTCGGCTGACCATGATATAATTGTCAGCCTGGATGCGGATACTTTATACGGAACAGATTATCTGCTTTCAGTCGCGAATTCATTCAAAATATTTCCCGAAATTTCAGCTCTTGCAATTCCTTATTTTCACAGGGAAAGTACAGATCCGCTGACGACCCGCTCCATGCTTCGATACGAGATCTATATGCGGTATTATTTCCTGAATCTTTCCCGGATCAGGTCTCCATACACTTTTACAGCCCTCGGTTCGGCATTGGCATGTCCGGTCAGGGCTTACAAAGCAATTGGCGGGATGACTCCGAAACTGAGTGGCGAGGACTTTTATTTTCTGCAGAAATTAAAAAAGTACGGCCATGTTTTGAATTGGAATGATCAGTTGGCTTTTCCGGAGGGAAGACCATCCGACCGGGTTTTTTTTGGGACAGGTCCGGCGATCATCAGAGGGAATCAGGGAGATTGGTCCGGTTATCCGATATTTCCATCATCTTTGTTTGACACAATGCAGGAAACCTACCTTCTCCTGCCACTATTATTTAAAGAATCAATCCCAACGGTTGTGGTCCAATTTCTTTCGGAATGTTTTGGAGAACCGGATCCCTTGCTTGCGCTCCGGCAAAATCATAAAAGCTCTGACCGTTTCATTCGGGCGTTTCATGAAAAATTTGATGGGTTGAGAATTTTACAATTTCTGAAAAGCCATTACAAACAAAATGGATTTAACGACATGGTGAACCTATTGGAATACTTTCAAAAATACAATGGGGAATCAATTGCCGACGCTCTGAACATTCCAGCCGGGATGGATTTGGATGAAGCGCCGGTAGAAATTTTGAGAAAGATCAGGATGCTCCTGTTTGAAAAGGAAATGGAATGCCGGTTTAATTCAGTACCCGGGTGACCAGTTTTGCAGCATCCTGCAATGTGATGGCCGAATGAACTTTCAGACCTGATTCATCAATCAATTTCTTTCCTTCAACAGCATTGGTTCCTTGTAATCTGACAATAAGAGGAACGTTGATTTCACCGATATTTTTGTATGCCTCAACAATTCCCTGGGCAACCAGGTCGCATCGTACAATACCACCGAAAATATTCACCAGAATCGCCTTCACGGCAGGATCTTTGAGGATAATCCGAAATCCTTCCTCCACACGCTTGGCATTTGCAGAGCCACCTACGTCGAGAAAATTGGCCGGATCGCCTCCTGAAAGCTTTATGATGTCCATCGTCGCCATGGCAAGTCCGGCGCCGTTCACCATACAACCTACATTCCCGTCAAGTTTTACATAATTAAGATCATGCCTTGTTGCCTCGACTTCAACGGGGTCTTCCTCATCAAAATCGCGCATGGCAGCGATATCGGGATGACGGAAAAGAGCATTGTTGTCGATTACCACTTTTGCATCGGCAGCGAGGATCTTGTTGTCGGAGGTCTTAAATACCGGATTGATCTCGATCAATGAGGCATCACTTCCCTCGTAAGCTTTGTAAACTGCTGTAACAAACCGAACCATGTTTTTATATGCGTCCTCTTTCAGTCCAAGGTTGAAAGCAACCTTCCGGGCCTGAAATACCTGTAATCCGATTTTGGGATCCACCGTTTCGGTGAAAATCTGTTCCGGAGTCTCCTCGGCAACCTTTTCAATATCCATCCCCCCCCTCGGAGAATACATGAGAATGGTATGCCCTTTCTGCCGGTTCAGCAATATGCTCATATAAATTTCAGCTGGTTCGGAGGGACCCGGATAATAAATATTCTGCTCAACATATACCTTCCGCACAAGCTTTCCCTCTTTGCTGGTCTGAGGTGTTACCAGATGCATGCCAATGATCTGTGAAGCAAGTGTCCGTACTTCATCGATCGTTTTTGCTACCTTTACCCCGCCTCCTTTTCCACGACCGCCGGCATGTACCTGAGCCTTAATTACGAACTTATCCGAGCCCGTCGAACCTTGCAGGTATTCAGCCGCCTTTACAGCTTCTTCTTCCGTATGTGCAACGAGGCCTTCCGGAACCGAAACCCCATAGTGTTTCAGAATGATTTTACTTTGATATTCGTGAAGATTCATGGTTAAGGTTAATTATTGGTTTTCAAAAATAACAGTTTGAACCGGATTTACAAAAAAGCGGTGGTAAGAATACGATTTTCTTAACTTTGCATTTCACAAACTGGTATGATCAAAGCGAATAATATCCAAAAATCTTTTCGAGATCTGAAGGTACTAAAGGGTGTAAGCCTGGAGGTAAAAAAAGGTGAGATCGTTTCAATAGTAGGTGCTTCAGGCGCCGGGAAATCTACTTTACTTCACATCATCGGAACTCTCGATAGAGCCGATTCGGGTGATATCCTGCTTAATGGTATTCAGGTCAGAGAGCTTTCTGATCGAAAAATAGCCGAATTTCGAAATAAACATATCGGATTCGTATTCCAGTTTCATCACCTTTTACCTGAATTCACGGCCCTTGAGAATATCTGCATTCCTGCTTTTCTCGGAGGAAAAGGAAAAAAAGAAGCCGAAAACATGGCAATGGAATTGCTCGATTTTATGAACCTTACCGAAAGATCAAATCATAAACCCAGTGAGCTTTCAGGCGGAGAGCAACAGCGGGTGGCAGTCGCGCGCGCCCTAATTAACCGGCCTTCTGTTATTTTAGCTGACGAACCATCCGGTAACCTTGATTCATCATCTTCAGTCGAATTGCATAACCTGTTCTTTCGCCTTCGGGATGCATTTATGCAAACATATATCATCGTAACCCACAATCTTGATCTGGCCAACATGGCTGACCGAAAGCTTACAATTAAAGATGGAATTATCGAGAATTAATCGAATGGTAAAATTATTTTTGATAGATTCCGTTATTATCCCATTGTTTCAAGATCAATACCCTGTCGATATCACATGAGCTTATTCTATAAGAAAACATCCGTTTCACTTCCTATTGCCTTGCTTTTTACAACGCTCCTGTTTGCGGTCTCTTTGACCTTTATACCCCTTCAGGATTCGTTAAATGAACCTTTTTTTCAAACCAGTGATTCTTTTTCAGATGATTCAATCCCGGCAGGAAAAAGCCAGGATTCAGTCTTTAACCACTCCATTCAGTTGGCTGATGTTTTCTTTACCGAAAAGAAATATGAGCAATGTCTGACGGAGCTCGAAAAAGCATCCAGACTAAAACCTGGGGATCAAACGGTAAAAGACAGGATCAACAAAGTAAAAGACCTTTTGACAAACAGGGATTTGCAACAGGAAGCATGTAAAAAATCTATTGCCTCCGGTGATAGTTATTTTGCTGCCAGAGATTTTCTGAATGCAAAATCGTCGTACCAGCTGGCTGTCAAACAGAATCCTGATAACCTGGAGGCTAAAGAAAAGCTTAAAAAAACTGTGGAATTGCTTCGTTCACAGAAAGCGCAGAACATTCTTTATGATGTCGCTATTGCCAGCGCCGATAAATTATTTCAGGCCGGCGAGTATACACGGGCCCAGACGGAGTACGAGAAAGCGAGCTCCATTCTGCCTGCAGAAACTTATCCCAAGAAAAAGATCAATGAAGTAATTAAAATTCTGGTTGATCTACAGTCAAAAGAAGATGAATATGCACGGGCGATTTCCTCTGCTGATAAGAAATACCAATTGATGATTTATCAGGATGCTTTAAATGAATACAAGAAGGCAGGAAAATTAAAACCGGAAGAAAAATATCCTCAGGATCGGATCAGGGAACTTACTGAAATTATTGATAAACAAAAGCTTCTTGATGAAACATATGTAAGAGCCATAAGCGCAGGTGATCGGCTATTCTCCGAACTAAACTACCCCGAATCAAAAAAATCATACCAGGAGGCTCTCTCAGTCAAACCAACTGAAGTGTATCCCGCCAATCGTATTAAAGAAATTGAACGGATTCAACTTGATCAGGAAAAAACGAACCAGACCTACGAGAAACTTATTACTTTGGCAGATAGTCTGTATATTACAAAGGAATACGGGAAAGCCCGGGAATCCTATCAAAATGCGATCTATGTAAAACCGACGGAGAACTATCCGAAAGAAATGATTTCAAAGGTCGAGTCCATGATGTCAGGCTTGGAGGCATCACTTGCCCGGCAGAAGAGTCTGGATGATCAGTATCAGTCAAAGATCAGGTCAGCCGACGGGATGTTCACGGAGAAGAATTACGATAAGGCGCGAGAAGAGTACCGGGGAGCGTTGACGTTAAAGCCATCGGAGACATACCCCAAAGAGCGGATGGCGGAGGTTGACCGGATTCTTGCGGAACAGGCAGCGCGGCGTACACTGGAGGAAAATTACACCACGGCGGTAACGCGCGCCGATCAGTATCTTTCGGCCGGCAGTTACGACCTGGCGCGTTCGGAATATACCAGGGCCGCGGAGCTGAAGCCTGACGAGGCGTATCCGCGGGGAAAGATCACCGAGATCGAAGGGATTGTAAAGGAACTTGCCCACCGGAAGGAGATTGATGAGCAGTACAAGGCAGCGGTTGCCTCGGGCGATAAGTTGTTCAATGACAAATCCTACGAGCAGGCCCTTACGGAATACCGGAAGGCATTGGATCTCAAACCACAGGAGCAATACCCGAAAGACCGGATAGCGATGGTGGAAAAAGCCGTTGAGGAGCTTATTGGTAAACAGAAAGTGTTTGATAATCTGTTGGCTGAGGGAGAGATTCTATTGAAAGACAAAGATTACAGTAAAGCCAGGGAGACATTTCAAAAAGCTTCCCGTATGTTCCCTGAAAATCCCCGTCCAAAAGAACGTCTGAATCTGATCAATTCCAGGATTGACAGCCTATACAGAGCGAATAAATCGTTATATGATAAGGCAATTGCCGATGGTGATCGCTATTATAACTCCTATGAGTTTGATAAAGCGATTGATGCCTTCACAGATGCGATGAATTTCATTCCGATGGAATCATATCCCCGGGAAATGATAAACAAAATAAAGCGCACCATTGCAGAAAATGCAATATCTGATGTATTGAACACTCCTGTAATCATAAAGGCTGATAATACCCGTCAATTTTCATTTTCTCCGGTAAATATTGCTTCGCGAAAAAACAACTTTGTCTATATTCGGATTAAGAACTTATCGAATAAGCCTTTTAATGTTTTGATGAAGTATGGGAAAGATAAACAACCCAACGGAGGAGTAGTAATACGGAATATTCCTGCCAATGAAAAAATCAATGAAAGGTTGATCAGTGTCAGGGACCAGGATTTGTGGTCGCGCGAAGATAACAACTGGATCAGTCTCTATCCCCAGGGAGGCGACATTGAGGTGTCGTTTATTCAGGTTTCAAGGGCGAAGTGACCTGATGGAGCATTTTCTCAATTAAATCCAGGATGGCATTTTTCGAAAATGGCTTGGCAAGATATTCTGTGCAACCACCCTGAATTAACTGATCCCTGTCGCCGAACATCGTATAACCCGTGAGAGCAACAATAGGAACATTCTCATAACCTGATATCTTCCTTATCTGTTGTGTGGCTTGCAAACCATCCATCCCCGGACCAAGATTTATATCCATCAGAATCAAGCTGTATTTTTGAATCCTTACTTTTTCAAGCGCTTCAGCTGCATCTGCTGCCCAATCAAGATGGTGCTGTCCCTTGATATAAGCCAGAGTTAGTTGGGCATTGACTTCGTTGTCTTCCACAAGGAGTATCTTGTGTCGGACAGAATCGGTTTCATTATGAGGCACAAATGAAACTTGTTCTCCTTCATCCGTTCTTGCCTTTAATATACCGTCGTCATTGTTTTCTGGGAAAGGCAACAGTACTTTAAACACGGATCCTTTTCCAATGCTGCTATCAACCATGATAATCCCACCGAGGAGGTTGATCATTTTTTTCGCAATGGTAAGTCCAAGACCTGTTCCTTCAAAACTTCTGTTCTGACCTTCGCTTGCTTGTCTGAATTCTTCAAAGATCATTTTCTGATGATCAACGGAGATTCCAATCCCGGTATCCTCGATTTGAATTGATAAAAACCGTCGCCCTTCCTGTTTAATTGTTCCGGAATCAAATGAAATCCCACCTGAATTGGTAAACTTTACGGCATTTTCGATGATATTTGAAATGGATTGAGAAAAGAAAAAAGTATCTATATGACCTTCGATGTCCGGTAGGCTCCGTATTTCGAAATACAAGCCCTTATTCCTTGCCAGGATTGAAAAACCATCCAGGATTGGCTTTAAGTACCCGGCAACAGATATCTTTTCATTGTGAATTGCCTTTGTGCCTGATTCAAGTTGGGATAACTGCATGATGGAATCCAGGGTCTTCATTAATCTTTTCCCTGAATTATTGATATGAGTTGCCATTTCAACATATTCCTGGTCCTGCAATTCATTACTCATGATCTCAGAAAAACCAAGAATCCCGTTCAAAGGCGTTCTCAATTCATGGCTCATGTTATTCAACAGCGTTGACTTTAACCTTGATGACTCCTCGGCGATTTCTTTTGCATGAATTAACTCCGATTGCAAGATTTTTCGATCAGTAATGTTACGCGAAATGCATAAGACCTGATTCTCATTGACCGGGGTAAAACGCGCCTCATAATATTGCTGACTATTTGTCCTGTCTATTTTGTACTCAAAAGTCTGGACTGCTTTCTTCTCTAAACAATTTTTTATTGATAGTGAGGTCAATTCAGCTATTTCAACCGGAAAAAATTCATAAGCTTTTTTCCCGATCAATTCTTCAGGTGGCGCTACTAATTCTTTTGTGCTCGAGGCATAACATTCAAGATAAAATCCTTGTTCATCGAAAAGGAACATTAAATCGGGTAATGCCTCTATAATAGCATGATTTCTCTGGTTCAGTATCTGGAACTCCTGCTCCATTAATTTTTGTTGCGTTATATCACGGGCACTGCCTACGGTACCAATAATATTCCCTTCCGAATCAAAAATTGGAGCTTTTTGTACATCAAGATAAACAAATTGACCCATAACATGACCGAATTCATCGAACTTTCCGGCGGCTTTTTGATGAAGGGTCAGATCATCTGAATTGATGCAGTTTTCACCGAATGTGTGCCATTCTGGATCTCCGGGGTGCCGTTCACGCTCACGTTTTGCAAAGTAAAGATCTGTTTTACCAATCGGTTCCTCAGTGTCAACCGCATTGAGGAGCTTCTCACACGTGGCTTTGTTTGCAAAAAGATAACGCTTTCTTAAATCCTTTGCCCAAAGCGGATCCGGTATGTTGTCAACCATCAGTCGGAACATATCATACATGTACTTGTACTTTGTCCGGCTTTCGAAAAGCTCCTGCTCATTCTTCCGCTCATTGGTAATGTCATACGCCAACCCGATAACCCCATAAGGATTACCATCATTATCTTTCAATAAAACTTTCCGGGTAGCAAAATTCCTTACTTCATCATTGATTTTGATCTCTTCTTCAAACTCCTCCATAACCCCGTCAGATTTTAATAGTTCCTGATCGGTATTACGGTATTTTATGGCACTTGATTCCTCATAAAAATCAAAGTCGGTCCTCCCGATAATCTCCTCCTGGGTAGTGTGCAGTTGCTTGCAAAACATTTCATTCGCTGCAATATATTTACCCTGCAGGTCTTTATAAAACACCATTGCCGGAACATTATTAATAATCGTATTGAGTACCCGTTTGTCCTCCAATGAGCGAACATTCTCCATGTTATTCAAAGATTTCTGATAAAAGATCGATCAATTCTTGTTGACTGAATGGTTTGCCGAGATAATGTGTACACCCGCCGGCCAGAATTTTTTCACGGTCTCCTGACATGGTGTAGCCTGTTATTGCAATAATGGGAATATTGTGATACTTGTTGATTTGTCTGATTGCTTTGGCTGCCTTCAATCCATCCATTCCGGCACCCAGATTTATATCCATCAGGATCCCTGAAAAGTGTTTCTCCTTGATCATTTTTATGGCCGTACTGGCGTCAGGAGCCCGATCTGTAAAGAATCGTCCCTTGACATAAAGTTTGATGATCTCAGCGTTGTCGTCGTTGTCTTCAACCACCAACAATCTGGGAAGTTCTTCGGGAGGTTTAAGCTTGAAGACACGCGATGGGGATTTTTCGAATGAATCCTTCGATTTGACAAATCTATCTGATTTATTGCACTCTGAAACAGGGAGCCACAGCGAAAAAATAGAACCCAGACCAAGTTCACTTTCAACAGTGATCTTCCCCTCTAGCATTTCAGCCATTTTTAAAGCCAGTGTCAACCCGAGTCCGGTACCTTCATAACTTCTGTTATAGCCTTCACTGATCTGTCTGAACTCATGGAAAATCACCTCAAATTGATCATCCGGGATTCCGATTCCCGTATCTTTGATTCGAATGACGCACGCATGTTCATTACCTGAATTGTCGATGTCTGTTTCGATGGTAATACCACCTTTACGGGTGAATTTTATCGCGTTATCAATCAAATTGTTTAATATAAGTTGAAGAAGTACTTCATCCGCTTTTACATATAAACCCTCAGTATATTCCGTGATCAAATAAAGCCCCTTTTCGCTGGCTGTTGGAGAAAAATGCTGAAGACAGTCATTGATAAAATTTTCAATAAAAATATCCTGAATTTTTATTTTTGATCGGGTTGCTTCCAAATCAGCAAGATCCAGAATCGCTTTTAATGTGCCCATAAGCCGGTGTCCGGAGGTGTGAATTTTCCTTGCGAAGAACGCGATGTCAGGATCATTCGATTCATTGGCAATCAAATCAGAAAATCCAAGAATGGCATTCATCGGTGTGCGAAATTCATGACTCATATTGGCCAGTAAAGAGGTTTTCATCCGGTCGGACTCTTCCGCTTTTACTTTAGCTAACTTTATTGCCTCCTCATCCTTTTTACGGTCGGTGATATCCATCAACATTCCAAAAATCATATCATTATCAAGAAATGCATTTAAAAGGATCATCCGTGGATTGCCTTTTTTCGTAATCAGATGCATCTCCATGTTCCTGATCGTTTTTTGTTTTAAGAGCCTGGTAACGAAATCTTGCCGGTCGTCGGGACTGGGATACAACTGCTCTACAGAATAGTTAAGGATGTCATCTGCCTTATCAAACTCAAACAATTCGATCATCGCCTGGTTCGTATAAATAAATTCACCTTTCAGGTTTGAGTGATAAATTGCAACCAGCGAATTTTCAATGATTTTTCGATATTTTTCTTCAGATGACTTTAAAGCTTTTTCCGTTTTTTTCAGTTTGTCGGTGTGAATAAAGGATGAAATAAATCCGGATATCGCGGTTGTAAAATCAATATCCTCCTGGGTCCACATACGTTTTTCTCCCACCGTCTCACAACATAAAACCCCAGCTAGCATCCCTTCTGACCTGATAGGTATATCAAGCAGTGAGATAATATTCAATGGATCCAGATAAAGATCCACAAATTCGGATGTGCGCCGATCAGTTTGTGCATCGCTTGCATCGACGTATCTCGATTGCCGGAGCGCCTCAAAATAGACCGGAAAATTATCCTCAAAGAGTATGTTTCCGGGAATATGTTTCTCCTGTTCCCGGATATAAAGATCCTCGCATTGAAGTGTTCGCAGTCCGGAGTTATAGGTCCAAAAACTGGTCCGGCTGATTTTAAGCAAATCTCCGATTTGCCCTGTTATCATCCTGAAAACTTCCTCTAATCCGGATGGGGCTAACTTTGATATTTCAAGAAGGACATCAGCCCGAAGCTGGTCTCTTTCTCTGGAATGGATGGATATTTCGGATTCAGATGGCATAATAACAATAATTCAAATGCAATGATAACCTCGAGATTTTTAATATTGGGTCAATTTACATATTTTTTCAATGTAAACACTGTAATTTCAGGATCAATGCCGATTCTACCAGCGTAAGCAACTGTGCCAAGGCCTTGGTTTACATATAGATATTGGGATGGGGTTCCATCATTTGTTTTGTATAACCCACACCAATATTTCTGTGTTAGCAATGCAGGACCCCACTTAAACCCTTTCCATTCTAAACCAATCTGACCACCATGAGTGTGCCCTGAAAATGTCACATCAATATCCTTAAATTGTTTACTTACAATGTATTCCCAATGTGTCGGATCGTGAGTCAACAGCAATTTTATTTTTATCTTTTCGATACCCTTTTGGGCCATCCCGACATCGCCGAACCTTTGAAACCGCTTTGTGATTCCCCAGTTCTCCACACCGATCACAGCAATGCTGTCATTCCCTCTGTGCAAGATCCTATACTCATTGCGTAATAAATCCCAATTCAATCTCTTGAAAAACTTTTCAAGATCGGTCATATTTTTTCGCTTCAGCAAAGTGTCTTTCCAATTCAAATAATCCCCATAATCATGATTACCCATTACGTAATAGATCCCCTCCTTAGCCCGTAGCATTTTTAAAACCTTGAAATACCGGTCACCATCCGCCGTGCAAAATGTAAAAAGATCACCGGTAATAAACAACAGATCCGGCTTCTCGTCGTTCACTCGCAGAATCGCATCACGGAGTCTTTTCTCTGAGGACCAGGACCCGAGATGAACATCGGAAACCTGTACAATCCTCAGTCCGTCAAAACTTGCAGGCAATTCATTGATAATCAAATCTATTTTCGTTGTTTTAAACCGGAATTGACCGTAAATGGTGCCTGTTAAAAGCAGGATAAAGGTGATACCTCCCAGAATCCATCCCGGGTTCAGCAATGCCTTGATCCGTACAGGATGTAGGGTCCATCTTGGATTCTCAGGAAATATCAGATGAAACGAAATTTCGAACCAACGGATCAGATCTGAAAGAAGCAACGTGAAAATGGGAAAAACCTTAGCGATAAAAAATGTCAGAACAAGGCTTTGAGAATATATCCTTAAAAAAAGGTTCCAATGCAGAAATGAATGCATATACCCATATACAACCAATCCGGTTAATAATCCCAAGGGGAACCAGTAAAGAAGCGCCAACAGCCCGCGAATGAGAGGGTTCTTATTGATGATACTGCCTTTAACCGACCACCACAGGTAAACATCAAACAATAAGAAAAAGAGAAAATAACGCAAAAATTCTGCGTTCTTGGGAAAGAATTCCCGAAGAATTAGAAATAGTACGACAACCAGTAATGCATATAAAAATGCATAAAGGAACCTTTTCATTTATTTTTTACATAGTTCACAAGTCCTTTTGCATTGAAGATTTCCATCAATTTGTCGGGAAGCGGAACAAACGGATATTTAACCGAATCTATAACAACCAATCCGTGTTCAAAATCAATTTCAACAGGTTTACCTGCCTTGTAAAATGAAATTGCCTCGGGAACAAGAATAATTGGAAGACCCTGGTTCACGGCCGACCGGTAAAAGATCCGGTTTACAGATTTACAGATTACGGCTTTGACGCCCGCGAAAGCAAGCCCAACCGATGGGTGCTCCCGAGAGCTGCCACACCCGAAATTAGCTCCGGCAAGGATGATATCGCCTTGTTTTACCCGTTCAGCGAAACTGTTATCAAACCCCTTGAATAAATGAGGCATGATCTTCTCGGGTTCTGAACTTTGAACATTATAGGTGAGGTTACCGGCGAACATTTGATCCGTGTTCAGATTATCCACATCGGTATAATTCCAAACCCCGTGTGCATAACGGTCATCACCTTCTCGAATATCTACAGTCGGACTTTGAGGCGCTTGATATGCAAATACATCCTGCGATACAATCCCCCTCGGATCAGTAATTTCACCCCGGAGCGCTGAAGCAGCTACGGTCGCTGGTGAGGCAAGATAAATGCTTGCTGCTCCATTGCCCATGCGTCCCTTGAAATTCCTGTTTGCAGTAGAGATAATACAATGATTGTCAGCCGGGATTCCCTGGCCTGTGCCTAAACAGGGCCCACAAGAAGAGGACAGGACATTGGCTCCTGCTGACATGAAGATTTCGATTAATCCCTCCTGCATAGCCTGCATGAAGATCTCCTTGGAAGCAGGAATAATTTGTAATTGCATGAACTTTGGTACTTTTTTGCCTTGAAGGATAATTGCTGCTTCTCTGAGGTCCTGAAGTCTGCCATTGGTGCATGTGCCGATCAACGCCTGTTGTATTTTTGTGCCCTGAACTTGTGACACTGCCTTGACATTGTCGACGTGATGGGGGGCGGCTACTACAGGGAAAAGCCGATCCAGTTCAATGGTGATCTCCCGGATGTAGGCAGCATCGTCATCTGCCCATAAACCCTCAACAGTTTCACCAAGGTGCATTGCCAATACCTCATCCACCGGGAACACTGCATTTTTTGCACCCATTTCGGAAGCGAGATTTGAAAGTACCATCCGGTCAGAGATGGTGAGTGTTTTAACTCCTTCACCATGATATTCGATCGACATGTAATCAGCCCCGCTCGAACCAATCATTCCGATAATCCAAAGCGCCAGATCCTTTGCATAAACCCCTTCCGGAAGTTTTCCGGTAAGATTTATCCGGATGGATTCAGGAACACGGAACCATGTTTCACCCTGTTTCCATAATCCTGCAGTTTCAGTGCGGTCAATACCTGCAGCAAAAGCATTGAAGGCACCTGCAGTACTTGTATGACTGTCGCTTCCGACGATGATCATTTTTGGCCGGGCATACAGTGACATCAATTGATGACAAATCCCGTCACCAACATCATGAAATTTCCGGATGCCAAACTTTTCAACAAAATCCCGAATGACCTGATAGTCATTGGCTAATTTTGAATTGGTCGGGGGCGCATTGTGATCAAGGGTTATCAGCAAGGCATCGGGATTTACCGGCGCCGTTCCTCCCATTTTTTTAAAGGTACTGTAAATACTTGAAGTGTTGTCATGCGATAAAATAATATCGGGTTTAGCAAAAACAATCGATCCTTTTTTTGCCCCGAAGACTTTCTCTGCAAATGTCAATCCGCTCATAATTAATGAATTTGGTTGTGTCAAATGGTTTAATTACCTCGGTTCAAAAATAACAAAATTCACTCATCAGAAAAGTTATATTCCCGACAAATTAATTTTGTTTGAATGCAGGGAATTGCTAATTTTGCAGCCCTGATTCAAAAACCAATCTCCCGGTGTGAATCCTGATATATGGAGAGGTGGGTGAGTGGCTGAAACCAACAGTTTGCTAAACTGTCGTACGGGAAACTGTACCGGGGGTTCGAATCCCCCCTTCTCCGCTGATTGAATTTGGGTTGGATGTGAATAAATTGGATTTATGTTCGATTTCGAGAAACTAGATTTGTATCAAATTGTTAAAAATCAGAATGTTAAGGTCTTAACACTCCTTAAATCGAACGTATCCATCGATCCATATCTCGTGGAACAATGGAAGAGATCAAGCCTGGGTATTATGCTAAATCTTGTAGAGGGTACCGGCAGAATGGCTGATCAGGATAAACGCAATTTCCTTACCATTGCAAGAGGGAATGTTTATGAAGCCGTGGCAATTTTGAATCTGTTAAAGGATCTTCAGCTTGTTACAGATAGTGAATATTCAGATTTGTACCAGGGTTATGAGTCATGTTCAAAAATGCTTTTGGCTATGTACAGATCATATACTAAATAAGTGAAAATCCCCAACCCGCACAGATTTTATTCATACGTTAATTTCGGGGTATAGCGTAGCCCGGTTCATCGCGCCTGCTTTGGGAGCAGGAGGTCGCAGGTTCGAATCCTGCTACCCCGACAACAGAAAAGTCCTGGACCAAGTCCGGGATTTTTCATTTTTGGCGACGCAAATTGGTTTGCAGTCGCATGAAAATGAAAAAGACCGGTGAGCGTAGCGAACTAGGACTTTTCTGTTGAATCCCCCAACCAAACGGATCACTGAAAGTAATCCTGCTACCCCGACAACAGAAAAAGCTTTGTATTAAATACAGGGATTTTTTTGTGTTGTCACTTATGCTGCTCGTTCTGTTATGAGTTTTTACTTGATCTGCAATATGCAGTGTGAATAGTACTTCTCTGATAAAACATATTCCAATGGAGTGACTTGTTTCCCCTGTCCGTAATCCCAATACGAAGCCTCTTTAACCCACCTCTGAAAACCTACGGTATTGAGTATGTACAATTGATACCCGGGTTTTGCCATTTTTAACCAGGTATTGATGACATCCGTTCTTAAAGAGGTTTCATCGGGATCATCAAAATAACAGGCCGACGATATCCATGATTTTGCTGGTTCAATGTTGATCTGTGCTTCCCAGACTCTCTTGTTGTGGTAATCGGGATGCGGGGAACCCTGCTTCCATTCCGGATATACCCTGGTTCCGTTATATTCATGCGAGCTCCATGCATACCAGTAAATAGAACCATCATCCTTTTTGTCTTTAAGCAAACTGCTCTTCTCCTGAAATAGTGCATTTAACATGGATCCATAGGTTTGCCCCTGAGGTAACAAAGCCCGAAGGTCTACCCGGATCGCATCGGCGGAAATATAAAAAATCCCATCCCTGAAGTCGAATTGGGATGGATCGTAAGTTGAATAAGCAGGCCTCCCCCCAATTGAAGCTGCTATGGTCCCATATCCGAATGCTTTAAAATAGGCCGGATCAGGACCATCACTGGATGGAATAAATGCCACCATCAACAGGGTGGCTGATAATAAAATCGCTGTTGTGAACTTTTTCATAGCATGAATTTTTCGTTTAACTTTGGTTTTGCAAGTACCCTTAAAGCAAATATACTTATTTATTTCAGAAAATCAAGGTTTTAACCTGTTTCAGGTAAAATAAATTCAATCATAAAGCAATTCAGTTCCTGGTGAAAAATTTAAATTGAAAAATTATGAAAACAAACCTTTTAACATCAGTCTTTGCATTGATAACCCTCGTCGGGGTTTTCATGGTAATCTCAGCTTTTCGACATGCGCCACAGCCACCTTCAAAAGTCGTCTATATGCAGGTTTGCACGGTCGAATCTATTATTCCCGCGGGTATTGGCAGGTCAAAGATGATCACGGTTATGCCCGATGGTACTAAGTCTGAAGAAGATCTTCAAAATTTTTACAGCATGGTCGGCATTAATTTTGGGAATATAACCAATAATAATATCAGCATTACCAGAAAAATCAATGATCTTGTGGCACAAGGCTGGGAATTTGACAAAGTAATGACCGGAACCCAAAGTCCATCAGAGAACAACAGTCAGGGCATATTCATCAGCCGATATTTCTTTAAAAAATCCCTCGAATAAAGGATCTGTTGGTTCCTCTGGATCATATTCCCAATCCGTTGCAGCAGAAATGGTTTTCAGGGGTTCCCCTGCAATTGGTGCATCATGCTGATAAGATAACCCCGTCACGAAGTCTTTTGTATTTCAATGAAGTTTCTTAACTTTGGCGCTTCAAAGACCAGAGCGACGGTTTCAGAAACAGGCGCATCCTTGAATATTGAATCGGGACGTTAGCTCAGTCGGTTCAGAGCGCATGCTTCACACGCATGAGGTCGCTGGTTCGAATCCTGCACGTCCCACAATGAAAAAATCGCTTATCCGAAAAAATGGATAGGCGATTTTTTTATTGAATTCAAACATTCCAATCCCGGGTCCGTTGAATCTGAATTGAATTTATTGAATCAGTTTCCGTTTAGAGATTCCAATTTTTTCATAAAATCTCCAATTATCGTGTCTAAATTGAATTTCTTCCTAACCAGATCGGAGCCCCGCTCTCCGGCAATTTTCATTACTTCTCGGTTTTTTGATAAATATTTAATGATTTCAGAAAGATCATTGGAATCTTCGGGAACAAATGCCCATCCTGATTTGCCCTCCTCAATGAAAAGCTCTTTTGCCTCTCCCTCAACACCAAGTAAAATGGGTTTCCCCATGGCAAGTGTCTCATAGATTTTAGAAGGGATTGCACCTTTGAAAAGTTCCAGTCTCCTAAGTGGTACAATGGCAGCATCGGCAGATTCAATCATGGGAAGTACCTCTCGTTTAGGTCGGTTGCGGTAAAAATGAACATTGTCAAGATTCAGGGTTCTTTTTAATTCTTCAAGAGAATTAAGCAAGGGACCATCCCCGACAAGAACGAAATGGATATCCCGATTATTCCTGAGGATGTTGGCAGCATGCAGGATGACTTCCAGCCCTTGTGCATAACCCATGATTCCTGCGTAAATAAACAGGAAATCCTGTTCCTTGAATCCTGCTGTCGAGCGCCAATCCATCTTGATTTTTGTTTTCCCGAACTCCACAGGATCAATGCCATTTTTCAGCCATATGACCCTCTTCGAAGGAAATCTGCCAGAAATATTGTTGACGATTCCCTGCGTCTGCCCTGTTATAAGAATCGATTTCCGGTAAAGAAATTCCTCCAGTTTGGTCGCCAATGTAAGTAAAGTTCGATTGGTCACCAAACCCAACTTCTCTGCACTTTCTGGCCATAAGTCAGAGACATTAAAAATGAGTTTCGATCCTTTGAACAATGATATCAAGTAGGCACTGATTCCCAAAAACAATGGCGGAGATTCACACAGGATAAAATCAAATCTTCCCATGCGAAATATGCCTGTGAGAAACGAGGTGAAAACAAAACTAAAATAGTTGAGCAGCCTCGGTACGATCGATTTGCTAGAACCGGCATAGATCCAGCAACGATAAACAGGAAGACCATCAAGGATTTCGTAGTGAAAGCATTTTCCCCTGTAACCATCAAAAATTTTCATTTCTGGGTAGTTGGGCATAGCAGTCAGGACAGTAATCTCAACACCCAAACTGTGAAGTTTTTTTGCCAATTGAAACAACCGGTTCTGTGGCGCGCCGGTCTCGGGTGGAAAATATTGGGAGAGAATAAGTAATTTCAAAACCTGACAATTGACAGGCCAAAAGTACATTTTTTCTTGTCGGAAATTCAGATCGCGACTCTTTTTTCCTCATCATGCCGGTTGAAAAGCTGCACTGCCCTGACCGGTATGGATACCCTGGCGCCAAAACGATCCGGGATGCGGGAACTGAATGGCCTGTTCTTCCGTGCTAAAAGGACCGGATATATTAATGCTGTTTTTCCCGTGGAGACAATTGTCAGGGTCTCGAACGGGTAATGTTCACACAACTGATTGTAATTACCGGGGGTTCGTAAACAATGAATATAGGCTGCATGAACGCGTTTCCGGTATTGTTGATCTGCTTCGGCAAAAGCAAAACACATTGTGTTCCCGGGAGCAATGTAATGGTCCCAGTTTTCATGAGATCCCGGATCCTCAATTATTGACCTGATATTTTCATCTGCTCCAATATATATAAGATTCAGGAGATCTGCAGTTTCTTCAACCTCATTGAATTTAGATTCATAAACAAATAACAAGCCGGACCGCTCCGGTATTTCCAATTTATCCTTTTCCCTCCAATAACCCTTGATGTGAATAATCACAGTCTGATCAGGCATGAATCATAATTTTGAGGTTTGATCTTTAGCAATTATTATGCCAATTTATTAAAATACGTAATATCAGGCAGATAAAAATTTTGCATAAAAATTTTTATGTAAAATGTGTAAAATAATTTTACACATAGTGTAAAATTATTTTACATTTGTTTACACTTTTTACACAAAATATATATGGATAAAACTGGTAAACTTTTAATAGTTGAAGATAATACAGAAATTTTACAAGCGCTTCAATTTTTCCTTGAATTCGAATTTGAGTTGATCACAACATTAACCAACCCGAACCTGATACCTTCAACAATTAAATCGGCCAAATATGATTTGGTCTTACTTGATATGAACTTCTCGGCCGGCATCAGTTCAGGTAATGAAGGGTTGTTCTGGTTAGCAGAAATTCTGAAAATCGATCCCTTGATCAGTGTGATCATGATGACGGCTTATGGAGATGTTGACCTTGCCGTTAAATCCATTAAAGTTGGGGCATTTGATTTCGTGATGAAACCCTGGGATAACGATAAGTTACTGACAACCTTAAAAGCTGGCCTTAAACTTCGGAATTCTGCACTCAGTTTGAACAAAACACATGAGGAAGATGAACGTATAAACGCGGACCTTGATCAAAAATTCCCTGGCTTTATTGGTGAATGTGCAGCAATCAGGCGTGTCATGGAAATCATTGAAAAAGTCTCCGGGACAGAAGCAAATATTTTAATTATTGGTGAAAACGGAACAGGAAAAGGTCTTATCGCCAAAGAAATACACAGACGATCATCACGGTCAAAAAGATCCATGGTCACAGTAGATATGGCCACAATTCCGGTTTCTCTGTTCGAAAGCGAACTTTTTGGACATAAAAAAGGGGCATTTACCGATGCCCGTCAGGACCGTGTAGGAAGGTTTGAAAGTGCAAATCAAAGTACGCTTTTTCTCGATGAAATTGGGAACCTTTCTCTGAATATGCAGACCAAGATCCTAAATGTTCTGCAGGAACGTCAGATAACCCCTCTCGGCGCAAACACCTCGGTACCTATTGATGTCAGACTGATCTGTGCTACCAATAAAAATCTGGATCGTATGGTGATGGAAGGACTTTTTCGTCAGGACCTGCTTTTCAGAATAAACACCATCCAGATCGAATTACCACCCTTGCGTGAACGGGGACTTGATATTGAGCTGATGGCAGGGTATTTTCTTGATAAATTTTCGGTAAAATATGAAAAAGGACAAATGGCTTTTGACCGGGAGGCTATGATGGCATTAAAGAGCTATTCATGGCCTGGAAATATCCGGGAGTTGGAGCATTCTATCGAAAAAGCCGTGATCTTGGCCGACCAGAGGGTGGTTGCTGCTGAAGACCTGTTTCTGAAACAGTTGCCAGCACCAGCCTCAGGTTTGAGCGACGCTCCGAATTCATTTGAAGATTACGAAAAAACCATCATAAAAAAAGCACTGATGCGAAACATGGGTAACCTGTCGAATGCGGCTCGCGAATTGGGCATCTCCCGACCGACCATGTATAAAAAGATTAAACAATATGGTTTGTAGGAAATATTACCTGAACCTTATTGCCAGGATTTCGGGAATCGTCCTTTCGAGTCTGCTTTTTGCATTTTTTCTGAAAGTTATTCCCAATCTCTCCCTGCTAATAATTGTTGCTGCTTTCCTGATCGTGCAGGTGGCCCTTCTGATCCGTTATCTTAATCTTATAAACCGGATTCTGGAGGATTTCTTCCTCTCTCAGTTACATGGGGATACTACTTTACTTATTGAAAAACCATTAAGAGATAAAGGTTTCGACAGGCTTTTTGAACTCCTGCAATTGATTGGGAATAAACAAGAGAAAACCAGGATCGCACAGGAAATGCAGAATAACTATTTTAAAACCATTGTTTCGCAAACATCCGTAGGACTTATCTCTTTCACTGATTCCGGAAGGATTGATTTTATTAATGATTCTGCCAAACAGATGTTCAAAATTGCGGCTATCAAACATCTGAACCGCCTTGATGAATATCAAAAAGATTTCAGTAAGTATTTGATAAATCTGGAACCTGAAAAAACAGTCCTGATACCATTGGTGATTCAGGATGCCATGATTCAACTCTCGGTTAAAAAAGTGAAACTCTTTGTTGGCGAACAAGAGTATAGCCTTCTTTCGCTTCAAAATATAAAAACACAGCTTGACGATAAGGAAATCGAAGCCTGGCAGAAATTGGTCAGAATTCAGATGCATGAAATAGGAAATTCAATAACTCCAATGACATCCGGAGTTAGTACGGTTCTGGCCTACTTCTGGAATAATCAAACCAACATCGCCACTCCTCCGGAATACATCACCGAGGAATTGATCAGCCGAACCATTAAATGTCTTAGTCTGGTTAAAAGCAGGGGTGATGGACTCATCCAGTTTGTCAATGATGTCAGGCAATTCGGAACGGTGGTACGAATCCAGCCTAAAATTTTTAGCGTCCGGGATTTATTTCTTGATATTTTCAATTTAATGAAAGAGGAGTTGAATACAAAGGGCATCCGGCTGACGATTGATTGTCAGGAGGCTGTTCAGGTATCTGCTGACCGGCAATTAATGGAACAGGTACTCATCAATCTGATCAAGAATGCCATGGAAGCTTGTGAGAACCGGCATGACGGGTTGATTTGCCTGTCGGCGGCTATGAGCAATAATAAAACAATATTGCAAGTGGAGGATAACGGGAAAGGGATACCCGAAGAATTGAAAGAAAGTATCTTCATCCCGTTTTTTACAACTAAACATCATGGATCTGGGATCGGTTTAAGTTTTTCACGTCAGTTGATCAGGCTTCATGACGGAACACTTACATTTAATTCAATTCCAAATAAAAAGACAGTCTTTACAATTACCCTGTAACGACTTAAAAACGCTGGTTTACAATTTTTCCATCGAACATATTCACGATACGCTCACCGTATTCAGCGTCTCTCTGTGAATGGGTAACCATGATGATAGTCGTACCAGACTGGTTGAGATCTGAAAGCCGCTCCATGATTGCTTCTCCATGTGATGAATCAAGGTTGCCCGTGGGCTCGTCAGCAAGAATAAGCAAAGGCTCTGTGATGAGGGCCCGTGCTACTGCAACCTGCTGTTGTTGCCCTCCGGAAAGTTGTTGCGGGAAACTTCTTCTCCGGTGAGTAATCTCATACTGGTCCATGATCTCCATTACACGCTCCCGGCGCTCCTTGCTTCCGGTCCCTATATATATTAAGGGCAACTCAATGTTTTCATAAACGGTAAGTTCATCAATCAGGTTGTAATTTTGAAAAATATACCCGATCTTTTCTTTACGCATGCGGGAACGCTGGTTCTCCGTGTATTTTGAAACATCGATATTTTGAAATAGATAATAACCAAATGTCGGAGCATCTAACATTCCGATGAGGTTCAGAAGTGTCGATTTTCCACATCCGGATGGTCCCATGATCGCTATAAATTCACCCTGATCAACAGAAAGATTCACACCATTAAGCGCGCGGGTCTCCACTTCCTCTGAATAAAAAATTTTTACCAATGATTGAATGTGAATCATAATTAGATTGTATTTATCCTAATTCCAACTGATTGTAAACCAATCGATAATAGAAGCCTTTTTTTAATATCAGTTCTTCATGTGTTCCCTGTTCTACCACAGATCCCTGGTCAAGAACAATAATCTGATCAGCATGTCGAACAGTGCTAAGCCGATGGGCAACAACTACTACGGTCTTGCCCCGGAATACAGAATTCAAATTTTCAACAATAATCTGCTCATTTAATGAATCTAAGGAGTTTGTAGCCTCATCAAAGAATAAATAGGAAGGATTTCGATAAACGGCACGGGCGATCAGGAGCCTTTGTTTTTGCCCTTCACTGATCCCAGCACCTTCCTGACCAATCCTGGTCTTCACGCCCGATGGCAGATCCTGAATAAACGAATTAAGGTTGGCACATCGGATCGCGTCCTGGAGCTTTTCCCGATCTGCCACCGGATCACTCATCGAAATGTTATTCTCAATGGTATCAGAAAAGATGTATCCATCCTGCATGACTGACCCGCATTGACTTCTCCAGAAACTACCTGAAAATGATTCAAGAAGGTGCTCTCCGATCAGAATTTCTCCTGAAACAGGTTTATAAAATCCAAGTAAAAGTTTGATGAGCGTCGTTTTTCCGCTTCCACTTGAACCAACAATGGCCGTGATCCTGTTTTCAGGTATGGTGAGGTCAACATCTTTTAAAACATAAACAGAATGAGGGCCTTCATATTGAAAAGATACTTTTTTCACCCTGATTTCCCGGTTTACGGGAAGGGATCTTCTGCCTGTTTTATCAGAAACCTCTTCATCCTTCAAAGCATTTATCTCCTCCAGGCGCTCCATGCTGATTGACGCATCCTGTGCTTCGCGTATAAAGTTTACCAATTGTTCAACCGGATTGCTGAGCTGACCCAGAATAAACTGGATCGACAGCATCATACCGAGAGTCAATGATCCTTTTATCACCATGACGGCTACAAAAAATGAGATAACAATATCTTTTGTCCTTATAAAAAAAAGAGCACCGGCACTCTGATTCTGGAATAGTGTGAGGCTCTTCAGACTCAGTTCATAAAGCTGTTCCTGGATTTTTTCCCATTCATTTCGTTTTCGTTCCTCACAATTGTACAGTTTGATCTCCTGCATGCCCGTAATCAATTGAAAAAGAGTATTTTGATTCTCGGCAGTTCTGGAAAATCGCTGATAATCAATTTCTCTTCGCCTCTTAATAAAAATGAATACCCATAAAGCATACAATAGACTCCCGGCAAAAAATATTATGAATATTTTGAAATTGTAGTACCATAAAACACCACTGAATAAAATAAAAGTCATGGTCGAAAAGAGGACATTCAATGAACTGATTGTAAGAAAGGATTGCAACCGTTGGTGGTCCTGGATTCTTTGCATCAGGTCTCCAATATTTTTTGAATCGAAAAACCCAAGTGGTAATTTCATGATTTTGATTAAAAAATCGGAGACCAACGAGATGTTGATCCGGGTACTTATGACCAGCAGAATTCTGCTTCTGATGAACTCAACGGTTGTCAACCCCAGAAATAGAGCAAGTTGTCCAAGCAATATCAAAATTATAAATCCGATATCTTTTTGATGAATTCCTTTATCAACTATTGCCTGGGTCAGAAATGGGAATATAAGCTGTATCAGACTCCCGGCGAGCATTCCCAGAAATATAAGATAGAGCGCTCTTTGCCGTGGCTTTATATAGGGCAAAAGAAATTTCCACCTGGAAATCGGCTGGGATTCTCCATTCTTTTCACTGAAGTTTTTAACCGGTTCCAAAAGAAGGCATATTCCGGTCTTCGTTTCAGGTTCAGAGATCCAAGTTGAAAGAAAATCATTGCTTTTTAAAATTTTTTTTCCTCGGGCGGGATCTGCAATTTGAATAAACTCTTCTCCCTTTCTTTTAAAGATATTGTAGATAACCACAAAATGTCTTTGGTCCAGATGGGCGATACACGGTAAAGGTGCTTCATTTTTCAATTGATCATACGTGATTTGAACCCCTAAGGTTTTAAATCCGATTGATTCAGCGGCGGCGCTGATACCCAGCATGGTTACCCCTTCACGCGTAATGTAACTCCGTTCACGTAAGGTGGTGAGTCGGTATGCTTTTCCATAATGATAAGAGATCATTTGCAAACATGCCGGCCCGCAATCAGTTGAATCAAGCTGATGAAAAAATCTGAACTTCATTATTCGTATTTCAGTGCAAATGACGGACTTTCCTTCAGAATCCTCAAGGTTTTGAAGAACAAAATCGTAGAAACAAAAGTACTTACAATGGTACAGGCCAGAATGACCATATACCATTGAATAGCAACATGGTAATGAAATGTGCGCAACCAGATGGTTATCAGGAAGCAGGCGACAGGGATTGCAATGATTGACGAAATCAGTGAGGCAATGATAAAATCTTTTTGAAGCAGGATGATTATTGTCCTGGCCCGGGCTCCGAATACTTTACGGATCGACATTTCTCTCATCCTTTGCTCTGTGATAAGCATCGCCAGCCCAAATAACCCCATCCCTGTTATTATAAACGCTGCAAGGGTAAAAATACCAATGATCCTTTCAAAATTCTGCTCTCTGACATATAGGATTTTTAATTCATCATTGAAAAACTGATAGGTGAGGGGTGCTCCATTTTGGATTTGAAAATGAGACCTGCGAAGATCATGAAAAAATTCCTTTTCAAATCCTTCCTTGTACCTGATAATCAACGAACGACAAACGTCAGGCCTGACAATGAAAAGTGTGGGATTGATCTTTTGATGAAGGGTGTGAATGCTGAAATCAGGGACAATACCGGCAATGGTAAATGCACCGATCGTGATAGGATCCTCATTGGAAAGGTTTAAGCTGGCATATCCTTCTTCATTTAGATAGGCAATTTGCATTTTGTTTTCTGATATCGTCCGGTCTTCAGGAAAAGTTTTTATTACAGGGATGTTCAGGGTGTTGAAAAACCCGGTGTCGATAAACACAGTCTCCAGCTTAATCTGTTTGGATTTTGAATTTGGAATGGTAACCTGATTCTCCTGGATGGCATTTGTCGGGATCGAGGCTGCTGATCCGGAAACAGCCTGAAGGTAGGGTGATTTCGACAACGCTGTTTTTAAGTTAATGTACCTGTTTGGATCATCATCAACCGGCAATGTTATCAAATTGCTTTTATCGATCCCCGAAACCGGCTCCAAAAGGAATTTTAATTGTTGACTTACAATGATCAAGGCAATAAATAAAGCTGTTGTAATAAATAATTGAATGATGATGAATATTTTACTGACTGTAACTTTTTTCAGAAAGAAGTAGTTTGATTTAAGGGCCGTGATGGGATCGATTCGCGAAAGATAAAAGGAAACATAGGATCCCGAGAGAAGCCCTGCCAGAATTGTCACCCCGAATGTAATTAACAGATATATAAGCAAATTTGAAGAATAAAAGAAAAACTGACCCGGAAAAATACTTTCAATTCCGGGAATAATAAGCCCTAAAAAGATAAATGAAAGTGGAAAAGCAATGATTGTCAGCAACAACGACTCGGAGATGAGTTGAAACTTTATTTGTCCGGAACTGCTTCCCAGTACTTTTCTGACACCGATTTCTTTGAAGCGCATAGCTGCCCGCGCGGTTGTCAACAGAGAATAATTTATTGACGCCAGAAAAAGTATGAAAAATGCTAAGGTCAGAAAAAGATAGACATTCTCCTCTTTGCCTTTTTTGATAAAATCATTTCTGATGTTTCCGGATTGCATATAAATGGATGCGAATGGTTGAAACCACACCCTGTTTTCCTGATCCGGAAATACCATCCTGGTCAAACGTGCACTTATATTACCAAAGGAACACTGATTTAGATTTTTGGTGCTTCTGACATAGGTCTCGAATGCGAAGTCGTCGTGCAAAACGGTTACAAACTCGGATTCCGGGACGGTCGCCTGTAGCAATCTAAGGTATAATTCGGGACTTGTAATAAAATCAGCGCGGATGGTTGAACCGGTTGTTATGGATTTATAAATACCACCGATTGTCAATGGATAATTGTTCCCGTTTATCTCAGCAATTATCTTTTGTCCAGGCTTTATCTGTCCGGAGAAAATGTTCTGTGCAATTTTTGTGGAAAAATAGATGTAACGACAATCAGAGTTTTCCGTTGGAGGAGTTCCATTAACCATTTCGATTTCCAAACATGGAAAAATCTCTGGATCCGCGCAGATAAAATTACTGGCTTGTATTTTTTTTGACCCTATGCGCAATTTTATTTCCCCGACCATATTGTTAATATTTACAATACGAAAGGATTCACTGAACAAAGGAACCTTTGCTTTTATGATCTCCTTCAGTCGGTATGGTCCAAGAGGTTGGTGATATCCCTTACGATCGGTGAGAATTACTCGGTATAATTCGTTATACTGAGTGGTGAACTTATTTACATTTAACTCATTAACAGCGAAAATCAACAACAGGAAGGTAACGGAAAAACCAACAGTAAGACCGGTAAGATTGATGGTAGTATACACCTTGCTCCGGGCAAGTAACCTGAACGACTGTCTGACATTAAGAATTAATCCGTTGAACATTAATCTTGGATCTTACACAAATTAAATCGCTTCAATGTTAGCTCATAATTACTGATTGGTGGGCAAAGGAATTGATAGATACAGTCGCTGCATGGGAGTACCTTAGTGCGGTTTCTGAACCAGCTTTTACCAGAAGTGACTTCCTTTTCGACCATATTTGCCAGGCTGTCATTATCAACATTACCTAGTTTCGGGTCATTGACGTTGGCAAAAACGGATCCGTCAGGAAGAATGTTAATTTTTCCTATATCATTATCATTCATTATTTTACGGGAGAATACCTGATTTTGACCCGGACGTGATAACGCAATATCTTCGATACCTGTGAAGACCTGGTCAAAGAAGAAATCAATATTATGGCCATTATAATAGGGCTTAAAAAGAAAGTGTTTAACCGGATGTTCTAAAAGAAGTTTGAGCGCTATATCAACCTCCCGGGTATCCCTGACAATGAACCGGACCTCAGTGTTCCTTTGGTCAGATTCAATGTTCTTTATCCATTCCAGAAACTTAAGAGTCTCTTTTTTTTTGTCGGGGATCATGAAAACCACCCACCGGGCATCCCGGGGCATTTGATCCCTTTTAATTCGGTATGCGCGCTCTGCAGTCGCAAATACTCTGAGCTGGAATGGATAATTTATGGCAATTTGATTGATCAGACTGAAATATTCTGCATCCTGATATGGTATCCCTGAAAAGTTCAGGGTGAGGGCTTTGAGTGAGGTTGCCTGTTGAACTATATGGTGAATCTTCTCAACAGGTAGACGAAATCCTTCCCGATGCGAAATTCCGCCCAATCCAAGTTGATAAAAACCGTCAGTGATTGATTTTGTTGTATTGTCTGGTAAATCCGTGATATGAAAGCTTATTTCTCTGAGATGGTACTTTAATTCTCGTGGAGCCTTTTTTTTTACAATAGGAGCAGGAAAAATGTTAAATGGTTTATTGGCCTCATCGCTGACAGGAAGGAGATCACCCAAATATTTCCGTCTGATATTACTGATAAATTGCTTGACTTGGCTATGTTCCATTAGATCGGGATCAATCTTCACGACATAACCATTGTCGGGATCCATAAGTTGATGAATGATTGAATTGATTTCCGGCAATTCGTTGAATTGCCAAAACTTCCTGGTTACTGAACTATATAGTAAAACAGTGCTCTTCCTGGTAATGATATGCACATAGGGTTCAATATATAGCCAATGTTCCATTTTATTCTTCATTGTACCCCCTTGAAATTACCTCCTTATATATTTTTTTATCCATCTCCATGATCGAAAAATTCTTTATCAGGTACCTTTTGAACTGATTTTCATCCTGGAAGTACTCACAAACCAACCTGCCATCCTTGATGTAAGTATTAAAAAGACATTCTCGGCAATGATCAGATAAAAAACACTTGTCACACAAAGGTTCAATCCGTTCATAGCCCTTATTGAATAGCTGTGCAATGGACTCGAAGTTAATTTCAGGTTCCTGGTTTAAAAATTTCCCGATCTCAAATTCTCTGCTTATATGTTCACAGGGGAGTATCGAACCATCGGCTGTAAGGTACACCCTAAGGGAAAAAGGCAAGCAGGTGGCGGTTGGAATGTGCATTTTTGAACCAATCCTTCCATTTTCCGGAGAGAGCAACTTCAAATGATTGTTAAATACGAATCCGCCATAATGTTCAAGGACATTGGCCAATTCTTTTACTGTTGGATGGCTGAGAAACAGCGCATGCATCAATTCTTTGTCCTGAACCTGGAATGAAGAATCACTCAGGAAAGTATCGCGGAATTCATTCTTAAACTGTTCCGCTACATTAAGTGTATTGATCAGTGAAACCAACGGTTTTTTACCATATCTTTTTTTGAAAAAAAGATTGACATGGTTGTAATCGTTTCTTTTATGCAAAACGGTCAGAAAGGAAATGTTTGTTTCGAAAAATTCGGGATATCGTTTTCGTAAGGCATCGAGGTTTTTAACAACGATGTGATAAGAAGGTTTTGTATTATGAAGAACACGGAAAGAATTTTCATATTCGTTTCCGTCAAGACTAACCGAGATATCGAAGTGGTGCTGTACAAGAAACTCAGCATGTTTTAATAGCAACAATCCATTGGTCGACATGGTGAATTTGAAGGTCCAGGTATCTGCATGACCATTGAGAAGATATGATACAACTTTCTGGATGAAAGGCATATTTTTCAATGGTTCCCCGCCGTAAAAACTGACAATCAGGTGTCGTTCTCCCTCTTTCCGTTCTCTGATCACCATATCGAGAAAGCGAAACGCAGATTCAGGATCAAATTTCTTATTGCCTCTTTCTTTATTAATATAAAATTTGCTGTATGTACAATAAGTACAAGAGAGGTTGCATGCTTCGGTCGACTCAAAGATGACCTGTTTGATGGCTGTGAGATTTTGACGAATTTTCTCTGGTACCAGCCTTCCACCGAGTTTTACAGATCCCGGATCTATAAAGAATTTATGCCTCTTAAGAAACCTGTATTTATTATACTGATAGCGGAATTCAATGGAAGTGAAGGTTCCCGAACCTCTTATTTTAAGAGTACTTTTTCCTTTTACTTTAGCGATGTAAGACTTTAATGATCCGCTTTCATCAAGCCGGTGAAAAAATTCAATGAGCGGATGGCACAATCCGCAATAATTCCTGTTTGGACTAAATAAATAAGTATGGGAACTATGGGTCTTGAAGGTGATAGCTTTTTTCATAAAATGCCACAATCCTGGCTGGTCGCCACCTGTAGAAGGGCAAAATTACTGAATTTAACCACCCGCAATTAAATCAATGTTGTCTTGTTTTGAACCGATGCACTTGAGGTATCAACTTGACTGCAAACGCAAAGATCGCCAATTGGGCCACCCGCCTGTCGTACATTGTTATAGGGATTGTTTACCGCGCAGGTGCACCTGAAATCCACCCCTCCTTTAATCTGTGACATCATGTTCTTTTTAATTTCAGTTTTGTACAGGTTAACAAGGCTTAAAGTTTTCATTTTTGAATAGATTTTATGGATGATTGTTTGTTTTTTGAGGTTTTGTAATGCAAAAAACATGCCAATGATGCAAGTGTCAGATAATCAGATTTATACAAAAAATCAATTTGGAGAAAAGTGTAAAGTTTATTTACACTTTTGTAAAATGTGTAAAAAATATTTACACATTTTTTAAGTGATCAGGGGTGTTTTTTTATCGAATAAATGAAAGAACCTGATAAGTACGATTTCAGCAAGAAGAAAAAGTAAACTGCTGATTAAAAACCATTTCCATAGTGGAACGCCTTTTTTTAGCGTTAAAAGCTCTTGTGAGAGGGCATGGCTTTTATTCGTAATTATTTGAATATCTGTATTTTTTATTTTATTAATTTGATCATTCAATTCAGATCTTGTATAACAAAGCATGTCTGATTCTTTCCTATTGATATTAAAGGATATTCCGGAAATGATCCGATTGTTATTCAGGACTGTAAAATTTCCGGGGATTTTAATCTGATCATGGGTCTGAATACGGATGGCTGTTCCGAGTCTTTGAATTTCAGGGATGATTTTAAAATCCGATTGCACGCTTTGTAACTGTACTATTTCAGTTTGGCGGATTGTATCAGGAGGAAATTCAATGGTTTGATTGGTGCCTGTTTCATACCAGAGTTTTGTGACCGGAACACTCATCAGAACCATATTATAAATCGAAGGAACAAAGATTAGATGTCTTGGAAAATCAGACCATTGTTCGTTTAGCGGAACCTGAAAGCGGTAAATTTTACCCTGCCCAAATCGTATAAGAGTCAAAAAAGATGCTTTATTTTCCATTCCCAATAATATTTCAGAATGTTTGTCGCCTTGATACCGAACCGTCTGATAGTATTTTATTACATTGGGAAGGTCCGGATTTATTGGAAGTTCTAAACGCTGGTTTTCATCTCTTTCAAAAATATCACGGTATATTTCATTATTAAGGTTTAAATAGGATACCCGTTCTCTGTTCGTATCAGCGACGCCATAATCAGGAACACCGAAGGAATGCAGGAAAGTATTATAGGTTTGGATGCCGGAATTTTCAGGGGGGAACAGAATCAGGGTTCCTCCTGTGTTGATGAACCTTAATAGTTCCTGCGACAATCCGGATGAGATGTCCGGAATCCCATCGATAATGACCGTGGATGCTGCATGAATTTGTGAAAAGTCCAGATGTTTCGAATCCAAAGTGTTAAGGTGAACCGTCGAATCACCCTGAAAAAGAGCATTCAGAAATTTATTGGGTTCACGGTCATAGACGAGGAGTACAGGGATGTGATGTTTTATTTCATATGAAAAATAATACTTATCGTCATAAGTTACCGGATAATCTGCTATTTCAACAAGACCATGTTGAATTCCATAGGTATTTTCGGTGTAGGGCATATCGAGTTCTATCGATGCTTCTTTCCAAATAGAAACTGCTGCAACTGCTTTCTGAATATTATTGATGGTAAGTTTAACGGGAATTTTATCCAGGTAGTCTTGTGATGAATTCACAATCCTGACATGGAGATTTACTGTTTGAAATTGTTGGTGTAATGGTGACTGGAAATAAATGGTATCGATGTACAGATTTTTGTTTTTCTCAGCGGTCAAGAGAAGGAGGTACCAGTCGATCAGGCTGTCGGGATGTGCATGATCAAGCGAAAGGTTCGATTGCTGAAAGTCGGAGATAATATAGGCATCATGCCGGTCATTGTACTGTTGATTGACAATTTCATTAATTCTGCTAACGATTTCCGGAAGGGATCTTGAGGTTGGTGAGACATGGATCTCGTTTAAATTTCGGATGAAATCCTCTTTACTGGTTAATCGTTGATGCCTTCCTTCAAAATCGTTTGTAACTATCATGAACAGATCGGAGGGGCTATAGGTACTTGCTATTTCGAGAGCTCTTGCTTTGGCAATATCAATCAGTCTGCCCTCGGTGGCGATTGCTTCCATTGAATAGGAGTTGTCGACATAGATGCAGACTGATTGTTGCGTGAATTGATCTCTTTTTTGAATGGAATTGGGAATATAGGGTTGTGCGAATGCAAGGACCAGGGCCGCAACCGCCAGAAGACGAGAAATCAGGATTAATAGCTGTCTGAGCTGAGAATTTTTTCTTGTTTCCTGTTGGATATTCTCCAGAAAATCGACATTGGTAAAGTAAATCCTTTTATATTTCCTGAAATTAAATAAATGAACTATTATGGGGATTGCCAAAGCTGACAATGCAATTAAAAACAGAGGGTGGGCGAATTGCATGTCCAAAGATAAAAAAAATCCCGGCTCCTTTGCCGGGATTTTCACAGTGTACAATAGGGGTAATCAGGATAAACTGATCACAGTGCCGGATAATTAAATTACACCCTGATCAAGCATTGCATTTGCGACTTTCAGGAAACCGGCAACATTGGCTCCTTTCACATAGTTGACATAACCGTCTTTATCTTTTCCGTATTTCACACAGGCGCTATGGATACTGCACATAATATGATGGAGGCGCTCATCAACTTCTTTCATGGGCCAGCTCATTTTCATCGCATTTTGTGACATTTCAAGGCCGGAGGTGGCGACACCACCTGCGTTAACTGCTTTACCGGGTGCAAACAGGATCTTGTTCTCGAGGAATTGTTCAATTGCATCAGGAGTACTGGGCATATTCGCTCCTTCAGCAACACAAATAACCCCATTCTTAATAAGATTCAATGCATCCTCTTTGCCAAGCTCATTCTGTGTGGCGCAGGGGAGTGCGATGTCGCATTTCACTTCCCAGGGGCGTTTACCCTGATGGAATTGTGCATTGGGAAATTCATAGGAGTAAGGTTTTACAATATCCTGATTCGAAGCCCTCAGTTCAAGCATGTAGGCAATTTTTTCACCTGAAATGCCATCGGGATCATAGATATAGCCATCGGGGCCGGAGATGGTAACGACTTTTCCACCCAGTTCGGTGGCTTTCGTAACAGCGCCCCAGGCAACATTGCCAAAACCGGAGATTGCGACAGTTTTACCCTGGAATGATTCGCCTTTGGTAGCAAGCATTTCTTTGGCAAAATAGACGGCTCCAAAACCGGTTGCTTCCGGACGGACAAGGCTTCCGCCCCAGTTCAGTCCTTTACCTGTGAGCACCCCAGTATTCTCACGAGCCAGTTTACGGTACATTCCATACAGAAATCCTATCTCACGGCCTCCGACTCCGATATCCCCTGCGGGAACATCTGTTTCAGGTCCGATCAGTTTCCAGAGTTCCAGCATGAAAGCCTGGCAGAAACGCATGATTTCAGCGTTTGATTTTCCTTTTGGATCAAAATCAGAACCTCCTTTTGCACCGCCCATGGGAAGGGTTGTCAGGCTGTTTTTGAAAATCTGTTCAAATCCTAAAAATTTAAGGATGCTGAGGTTGACACTGGGGTGGAAACGCAGTCCCCCTTTATAAGGACCAATGGCATTGTTGAACTGAATCCTGTAGCCAAGGTTGACCTGAACTTTTCCACTATCGTCGACCCAACAAACTTTAAAGGTCAGGATGCGGTCGGGTTCGACCAACCGTTCAATGATGTTGGCGGATTCAAAATGAGGATTTTCATTATAGACCTCTTCAATTGATTCAAGTACTTCCCGTACGGCCTGAAGGTACTCATTTTCACCCGGATGCTTTTTCTCCAGGTCATTCATGATTTTCTCTAAGTTCATTTTGATTCTGTTTTAAATTAAAGACCAGTTTTTTATTATAGTTAAAATTGTAACAATGTGAATAAAATAACAATTGCAAAGTTACAGACTTAAAACCTACTAACCAAACAAAATGGCCATAATTTTTTACCCTGTCTTATTGGAAAAAAGCTGACCTTTGATATACTTGTTAATTTTTTGAATTTTTCCATCAGGGGAAAAGAACAGTTCTTCACCATCCTTCAAATTATTGGAAAATGGGGTGATTTGTCTGACCGATCCATCAGGGTAAACCGCTTTCTGAAATCCGGCCCCCAAGTGAAACTTCGCGTATCCTGCGATCGAACCTGAATAATCATAGTACAACCAATATCCATGATAGAGCCCGTTCTTGAATTCACCCTCCGTCATGACAGATCCGTTTGGCCAGAATTCGGTAAACCTGCCATTGAGTTTACCATCAGAATAATTCGCCGTTTTTATCAGGGTTCCCTGGCTGTCCCAAACCTTATTTGATCCAACCTGAACACCGTTCCAGAAGTTTTGCTCTTCTTTTCTCTGCCCATCAGGATAAAATATCAGGTATTGGCCATGTAATTTGTCATTTTTATAGGTACAGGAAATTTGTATTTGTCCTGTTTCATAATAAAACTTGGCCGGGCCTTCATAATGGTTATGCTTAAGCGTTACTTCGGATTTAATGGTTCCATTTGGCCAAAATTCTGATTTAGTCCTGGTGCATGCAGTCAGGAATACCAATATTACCGGGAATACCAGAAATATTTTCTTCATCCAACCTTTGATAGCTGAAAAAGATCGACTGTGCCCTCAATCCCGTTTATCATCATCTGAACAGCTATGACCGCCAGAATCAACCCCATGATGCGGGATACAACTTTTAATAGTCCTGGATCGAGTTTACGGGAAATTACCTGAGAGGAGACAAACATGACGTAGGTAATGATACACATTACTGCAAAAATCAGAATGACCACGAGTACATTGGAAATTGACTTTTCGGCACCGACGAAATTCATCGCAGTCGAAATTGTTCCCGGTCCTGCCAGAAGAGGGATGCCAAGTGGAGAAATGGCCATATCCCGGGCTTCATTTTCGAGTGCATCCTTTTCCTGCAAGGTAGGATTATGAATTGAGTTATCGCGTGCGTTAAGCATCTGGAATCCGATAATAAATACAATGATACCCCCCGCTATTTGAAAAGCAGGAAGGGTGATCCCGAATAACCGGAAGATAATATGACCGAAAATACTGAATACTGCAATGATGACAAAGGCTACAGTCGTTGATTTCATTGCTATTTTTTTTTGTGTCTTCTGATCAAAATTCTTGACCATACCCATAAAAACGGGTAAATTACCAATGGGATTCAGCATGGCAAAAAAACCCATAAAAACGGTTATACTATGCAAAAAAAGATCATGAACTTTCATTGATTTTGTTTTTTTAGATGATAATCCATTGACTTTGAAAGAAATTCATCGGCAAGCTTCCCGCTTAGCCGGTTTTCTTTTGACATCCTTTCCGGGTGCCATTGAACTGCCATTATAAACAAACGCTCCTCAGGTACTACCCATTCAATTCCTTCTATCAATCCATCGGATGATCGTGCACTGACTGTGAAATATTTAGCAACTTTCATGATCGCCTGGTGGTGGTTGCTGGATACAACCGAAGAGTCAACCTTCACTTGAAATGATAAACGGGTGCCAGTTATCGGGTAGACCCAGTGTACACAGTTGAGGTAATCGTCACATTGGTGCTGAATAGGAGTTTTTATATCGGAAGGGATATCTGTGATAAGAGTTCCACCAAAATATACATTCAGGATTTGCAGCCCGCGACAAATTCCGAAAATTGGGATTTTTAGTTTGATTGCCTCTTCAATGGCTTTCATTTCCACACTATCGCGATGATGGTCTATTGTGGTACAACGATGAATTTCACGAGGGTTACCGTATAACCCGGGGGCAATGTCCGCTCCTCCTGAAAGAAGTAACCCGTCACATTGTAAAATTGTTGTTGCGACAGAGTCGACTGAAAGTGACGAGAGGTTTACAAATATGGTATTGTACTCACTCCTGATCAACCAATTTTTGTAATTCTGTGAATCTTTAGAAATTGCAATTTTCAGTGGTTCCTCCGCAAGAATAACGAATTGGAGTAAGGAAGTAAAGCATACGAAAATAAACCGGATCCAACCAAACGACACAGTGATCTCTATTTGAATTGGTTTTAAACAATGCAAAGATAAGATTAAAAGTAGTGGTACTCCCTGGTAAGTTTCAAATATTCCGGTGAATATTTCCCCGTTCCATCAAGAAGGGTAAGTTCTGATAACTGGGGTTTAGTGACGGTCTCTTTTGAATATTCCTGAAGCGATCGTATGGGGCGTTTATCCGGGGTGGATCTAACAGTTAGCGACCGTTTCAGGTAAAGATCATTGCTTCTGCATATTGAAACGAAAGTCGGAACATCGGTGAATGGGATAATGAGTGCAAGGGTGCCTTCGGGTTTTAAAACACGGTTTGCAATCAGAGCCAGTTCCTGAAGTGAAATAACCTGGTCGTGCCGGGCAATGTTTTTTTTGAGAACAGGTGATTTTAAGGAACCGGAGAAATAGGGTGGATTGGTGATTATAAAATCATAAAGTAATTTCATAGATTCCGTAAAACACTGAATGGATTTGTTGTACAGATGCAAACGAGAGCTCCAGGGGCTCTGGATAAAATTACTTAAGGCTTCATTTGCTGCAACTGGATCTATCTCGACGGCATCGATTGAAGCCGTTGATTTCTGTGCCATCATCAGCGACAGGATCCCGCATCCGGCACCGATGTCCAATATTTTCCCGGAGGTCGGAGGCTGAGACCAGGCGCCAAGGATCATGGAATCGGTTCCGACGCGATGGGCGCTATTTTCATCGTCGACGGTGAATTGTTTAAACCGGAAAGGCATTTGGATGTTACAGATATATTTCTATCAAACCCTCGGGTGCTGTGATATTGATTTGTTTGTTTATACGATCAATTTTAAGGATGAACTGATCGACAACCGGAATTAAAATTTCCCGGTCGCGGAACTTTATTTTAAATAGCGCCTGATGCGGGAATTCAAGAAATTCTTCAATAATCCCAATGTTTCCAAGGCGTTTGTCGATGACGGAAAAACCTATCAATTCATGAAAGTAAAATTTTTTACCCTTTAGGGCTGAAAGGTTCTTCACGGGGATATACATCTCAAGTCCAACCATGGACAATGCATCTTCATGGGATTCAAAATCCCGGAAAAGGATCATCACTTTCTTTCCTGATCTGGGTTGCAGAGAGGAAATGAAAAATGGAATCAATTCACCCTGCAGATCAAGATGTACCGATTCCAGTTTTTTATAACTATCGGGGGCGTCAACCTCGAGATGTGCTATTACATGCCCTTTATTTCCATGGGTTTTAAGAATTTTTCCCAGGTAATAAAATTCATCCCGGTTCATAGAAGTGGATTGACCCTATCTATTCGGTTTCAGGCGCTGGTTCTGTTGCTGCTGGCGCTGTCTCCGCTTCCATTGCTGCTTCCGCGGCCTTTGCCGCTTCGTCGAGTCTGGCTTTATTTAATTTCTGAGCAATTGCCTGAGCTTTTGCTTCATTGACCATTTTTTCCTGTTCGAGTTGTTTTTTACGGGATTCCTTTTGGTTTAGTTCCAACTCATTTCTGGTACTGGAGATTTTTCTTTGCTTTTCTTCAAGCCATGACTGATATTTGGCTTCAGCCTGTTCTAAGGTCATGGCTCCTTTTTGAACACCTGTCAACAAATGGTTTTTGTATAACACGCCTTTAAAGGAAAGGATGGCTTTTACGGTATCAGTAGGTTGGGCTCCCTTTTGGATCCATGAGAGTGCCTGATCGAAATCTAATTCAATTTCGGCAGGTATGGAAACCGGGTTGTAGATGCCAATTCGTTCGATGAACTTTCCGTCCCGTGGTGCTCGACCATCCGCAATAACAATATGATAAAAAGCTTGTCCCTTTTTACCTCTTCTCTGTAATCTGATTTTGGTTGGCATTTTTACTAAATTGATTATAATTGAATAATAAATATATTTTTTGGGGTGCAAATGTCGGACTTTTTTCCGGATTCACCAAATGATCCTGAAAATTGAATAAAGAAAATCAGGAGATTTTCAGAGATAACCGGACTTTCCCAAAAAAGGTGCACCGGTTACAACTGTGAATGTCGGGAGTTCGTTCTGTAATCCGAGTCAGCATTTATTTATCAAATCGGACATATGAAGCGCTTTTGGTACCACAGAATGAACAGGTTGTTTCTGGTTTAGACACATCATAGGTATTACCACACTTTGGGCAAACCCAATAGATCTTTAGAACATCATTAGGTTTATTATTTTTAAGGGCATTGAGTGCATTCTGGTAAATAATATTGTGTTTTTTCTCCGTTTCCATTGCCCATCTGAAGGATTTAACCGCATCCATTGCAGATTCTGATTTGGCTGTCGCGATAAACCGGGGGTAGAGAGAAGTCATTTCATCAGTTTCGCCACTGATGGCATCCTGTAAGTTTTCGGCTGTTTTTTTTACTGTAACCGCGGGCTTTATCGGTATAATGGTTTGTCCCATCCTGGAAAGTACTTTTTTATGGTTTTCGGCGTGGATGGCCTCAGCCTTTGAGGTTGCGGAGAACATAATCGCGATATTTGTCAATCCTTCTTTTCTCGCCTGATCAGCGTAAGCAGCATATTTTACGCTGGCATTATATTCCCCGTTGTAGGCGGATTTCAGATTTTCAATGGTCTTTTCAGAACCGGCAAAAGAAAGAGAGCCGGTTGTTAACATTAAAAAAATGCCCAAATGGATGTGCTTTTTCATGTTGTTCAAATTTTTGGAGACTACCTACACTTTTATACAGAATCCTGACAACTTACAATGAAAGAAATACTGTTTCTTCCGGATTTCTAAACGTTTCTTTACAACCCAATCATAAAATCAATCACCAACCTGCCACCGAGATATCCTGTCAATGAAACAAAAGCGAAAGAGATAAAAAACAAAATCAGGGAGAGATATTTGAGTGTCGTATCTTCTTTCTTCAACCGGCGGATCAGGATTCTGAACATTGTAGCAATGAATATCCCAATCAGGGTCAGGGTTGCAAAGAATTCATGTTGATCACGCATCTGACCTGCTTCTCCATCCATGGGTGTTGTGAAAAAATATCCGGTAGCGTAAGCTAACAGTGCTGTTATCATGCCAATCATCTCCAGCCAGTAACCCATTCGGGACAGGCATTTTTCCTTTCGAATCAGTAAACCAAGCACATCGGCAAAAAAGCCCACTGTAATGATGGCGATGGGGAAATGGACCATCATGGGATGAAAATGAGCGGAATTGAACATGTGATTTTTTTTATAACAAATTTAACTGCTTTTCATGCAATTATCAAAATAATTCATCCGGATCCCTTGTTCCCACAATTTATGAACATTTAAGTTTTACTTTCAGAATTGAAATAATTTTGCCTGTTCAGACTTGAAGGATTTTCAATCGATGGTGGATTTCGTACATTTACATTTACACACCCAATATTCAATTCTTGACGGAGCATGCCGTATCAAGGAAATGGTTTCAAAAGCCGTCACGCTTGGCATGAAGGGGGTGGCAGTTACAGATCACGGAAATTTATTTGGCATAAAAGAGTTTTCGGAAATTGTAGCTAAACAGGAGAATTTTAAACCCATATTCGGCTGTGAAACATATGTGGCTCGGCGCAGCCGGCTTGACAAAGTTGAACAGATTGACCGGAAAGGAGACCATTTGATCCTGTTGGCAAAAAATGAGACGGGCTACAAGAATCTTCTCAAACTGATTTCGTTTTCATGGACGGAAGGGCATTACTATAAGCCCAGGATTGACAAGGAACTTTTAAGAAAGTACCATGAAGGGCTTATCGCTTCATCCGCTTGCCTGGCCGGTGAAATACCACGTGCCATTTTTGCCGGAAACCTGAATAAAGCAGAGTCTGTTGTAAGGGATTACCAGGAATTATTTGGCGATGATTTTTATCTGGAGCTGATGCGGCATCCTGCCAGCGATCCCACACGCGACAGAGATGTATACAAACGCCAAATGATTGTCGGTGAAGCTCTCATGGACATTTCCCGAAGGTTGAAGGTGAAATTGGTGGCTACCAATGATGTTCATTTTCTGAACGAAGAGGATGCAGATGCTCATGACCGGTTATTGTGTGTTAATACCGGTAAATTTATTGATGATCCTGAGAGAATGCGATACACGGGGCAGGAATGGTTCAAGTCGAAGGAAGAGATGAATGAACTCTTCTCAGATGTTCCTGAAGCGTTGGAAAATACGATCGAGGTTCTTGATAAGGTAGAATATTACAGCCTAAACCGGGATCCCATTATGCCGGATTTTCCGATTCCTGATGGCTTTCCTGATGCAGATTCCTTTCTGCGTCATTTAGCCTATAGCGGGGCAGAAACAAGATATCCCGAAATTACTACCCAGATCAGAAGTCGGATTGATTATGAATTGGATGTCATTAAAAACATGGGATATCCGGGTTATTTTCTTATTGTTCAGGATTTTTTAAGTGCGGCCCGGTCCATGGGAGTTTCAGTCGGGCCTGGTCGTGGTTCTGCGGCAGGTTCGGTGGTGGCATATTGTATCCGGATCACCGATGTTGATCCCCTGAAATATGACCTTCTCTTTGAGCGCTTTTTGAATCCGGATCGAATTTCGATGCCTGATATCGACATTGATTTCGATGAAGATGGCCGGGATAAGGTTTTAAAATGGGTAGTTGAGAAATATGGCTGGGATAAAGTGGCCCAGGTTATTACCTTTGGGACAATGGCCGCGAAAGGAGCCATCAGGGATGTTGGGCGGGTTGAAAGATTACCTCTTGACGAGGTCAACCGTTTGTGCAAATTAGTGCCTTCCAGGCCGGGTATTACCCTGAAGTCGGCATACGAGGAGGTGCCGGAACTAAAAGCGGCCCGGTCATCGCCCAATAAACTGATTTCGGAAACTTTACGGTTTGCAGACAGTCTGGAAGGATCTGTACGGCAAACCGGTATTCATGCATGCGGGATCATCATCAGCCGTGATGATCTTATGGAATACATTCCGGTGACGACTTCGAAGGATTCCTCCTTACTGGTAACTCAATATGAGGGTACCTATATTGAGAAGGTAGGAATGCTGAAGATGGATTTTTTAGGATTGAAGACGCTTGCCATTATTAAAGATGCCCTGGATACTATTAAAGCTTCACGGGGAATAACAGTGGATATGGACAGGATTTCCTTTGATGATCCTGAGACTTACGAGCTGTTTAGTGAGGGAAGGACTACCGGAGTTTTTCAGTTTGAGTCGGATGGCATGAAGAAGTATCTCCGTGAGCTTAAGCCAAACAAGATTGAGGACCTGATTGCGATGAATGCTCTTTACCGACCCGGGCCCATGGAGTACATTCCCAGCTTTATCAACCGGAAACATGGCCGTGAGCAGATTACTTATGATATTCCGGTGATGGAGAAATACCTTCGCGATACATATGGAATAACTGTCTACCAGGAACAGGTTATGTTACTTTCGCAGGAATTGGCTGGCTTTACAGGAGGCCAGGCTGATTCACTCCGGAAAGCGATGGGAAAAAAGATTGAGTCGATGATGAACGATCTTAAGCCAAAGTTTTTTGACGGGTGTAAGAGAAACGGGCATGGGGAGACGGTCGTTAACAAGATATGGAAAGACTGGGAGGCATTTGCCAATTATGCTTTCAATAAATCCCATTCGACTTGTTATGCCTATGTGGCTTACCAGATGGCATACATAAAGGCACATTACCCCGCCGAGTTCATGGCTGCCGTATTAAGCAGGAACCGGACTGACTTGAAAGATATTGCATTGTTTCTTGATGAATGTAAACGGTTACAAATTCCGGTGCTGGGTCCCGATGTCAATGAAAGCGCTACTGCCTTTACAGTAAATAAGAAAGGTGAGATCCGGTTTGGAATGGCAGGAATAAAAAATGTAGGCGAGGCAGCCGTAAATGCTATTGTTGAGGAAAGGGCGGCACATGGGAATTTTACATCAATTTTTGATCTTACCAGCAGGATAAGCGCACACAACGTAAATAAACGATGTCTCGAGGCTCTTGCAAAGGCTGGTGCTTTCGATTGTTTTGAAAACTGTCACAGGGCACAGTATTTTTATCAGGAAACAAGCGACGATCCGATATTTCTCGAAAAAGTCATCCGCAGGTCCATGGATTTCCATGCACGAAAAGATTCGATGCAGCAATCCCTTTTTGGTGACTCCGATGAGGTGAATTATCCTGAAATTTCTTTGCCTGATTGTCGGCCATGGTCAAAACTTGAGCAACTAAAATTCGAAAAGGAGGTCACGGGATTTTACATGAGTGGTCATCCGCTGGATGATTTTAAATTTGAGATGGAACAATTCTGCACGGTGACCATTGAAGATCTGAAACAGGATATGAAACCTCTCAGGGGGAAGGAGATCACCTTTGCAGGGATTGTTCTGGAGGCAACACATAAGATCGGGAAAACCGGTAAACCGTTCGGAACATTCATTATTGAGGATTATTATAATTTTATTTCGATCAATATATTTTCAGAAGATTACCTGAGATGGAAACACTTGCTTGAGGCAGGTCAGTACCTGTTTCTAAGGGGCAGAATCGAACCCCGGTTTGATAATCCCGACCAGCTTGTAGTAAAGGTAACCCAGATCAATCTACTTCAGGAAGTACTTGAAAAAATGGCCAAGGCTCTTGTGATAACTTTTCCCCTGAATGATATTACCCCTGAAATTGTCACCAAGCTTCTTTCGAGGGCAAAGCAAAGCAAGGGCCGTTCTGCTCTCAGAATCCGGATCGTTGACCCGATCGAAAATATTGTCATCGAATTACCGTCGAGAAAATACAAGGTCAACCCCAGGGAATTCATTAACCTGATGAACGACTTGTATGAATTTCCGATCAAAGCCATTGGAATTTAATCAGACTCTTGTTTTCTTTTCCGTTTTTCTGTCGGAACTGCATTTCATCCGATTATGTTTTTTTTCGTAAATTCGCAAGGAAAAAATTCAGGTTCTGAGTCTCATGGTTTTACTCTTAAATAATTGGTTGATGGGTAATTGATTTACAAACGAGTGCCTCATTATTCATCTGAAAAAACATTTAAAGATATATCTATATGATTGAAAAACTGACCGATGCAAATTTTGAAGAAAAGGTTTTAAAAAGTGAGAAACTGGCCGTTGTTGATCTATCGGCAGAGTGGTGTGGTCCTTGCAGGATGGTATCGCCGATCATTCACGAACTCGCTGCCGAATATGAAGGGAGAATTGTTGCGGGGGAGATGAATGTTGACGAAAATCCAACCATTACCGCCATGTACCGTGTACGCAACATCCCGACCGTTTTATTCTTTAAAAATGGTCAGGTTGTGGACAAGCAGGTAGGAGCTGTTCCAAAGGCATCGTATAAAGCGTTAATTGAGAAGTATATTTAAAACCCTGATACGGGTTTAAATTCATTCAGGAGATTTTGGTTTTTAATTTCCTGATCCCATATTTTTCCAAGTGACGGCATTGATTGATCAGAATCGGCTGGAACAGTTTTCTTCACTGGAGTTTTTAGCACGACAGGTGGTGGAGGGTTTCATCACAGGCCTTCATAAAAGTCCTTTTCATGGGTTCAGTGTCGAGTTTGCCGAACACAGGCTTTACAATAACGGTGAATCGATCAAATCGATCGATTGGAAGCTTTATGGAAGGACTGACCGGTTGTACTCAAAAAGATACGAGGAGGAGACCAACTTAAGATGTCAGATTCTGATTGATAACTCCTCCTCCATGGGGTATCCCGTCATGAACAGAACCGATCTGAAAAACCCCAATAAAATTACCTTTGCCACGTATATTGCCGCTGTGCTGATCTATTTGTTACGACGTCAGCGTGATGCTTCAGGTATCAGCATTTTTTCGGACTTGGTTGAGTTGCATACCATGTCAAAGTCGAGTTCGATGCATTACAGGTACCTGTTCACTGAACTCGAGAAACTTTTAATAACCCGTTCTACTGAAGTGATGAAAGGGACGGAAGTGGTAAAATCCATTCATTTACTGGCAGAACGGATTCACCAGAGATCCCTGGTGATCATCCTGAGTGATATGTTTGAACGCTTAAGCCAACCTGCTGAACTATTTGCGGCCCTTCAACATCTGAAACACAACAAGCATGAGGTTGTGCTTTTTCATGTTGTGGATAAGAGAACGGAATTGAATTTTGAATTCGAGGAGCGACCATACCGGTTTATCGATTTGGAGACTGGCAGGCAGTTACGGGTCCAACCCGGACAGGTCCGTTCAAGGTACATTGAAAAACTTGAATGGTTCAAAAATGAAATGAAGATCAAATGCGGGCAGTACCATATTGATATGGTAGAAGTTGACATTCGTGCTGGTTTTGAACAGGTCCTATTGCCATACCTTGTTAAACGGAGTAAGCTGTTCTGAAACTGAATCCATCCGTGGATTTTTATTACCTTTGCACTCCCAAAAAATAATTTATGGAAATTGCTTCGAAATACAATCCTGCATTGGTCGAAGATAAATGGTACTCCTACTGGCTGAAGAACAAACTTTTTCATTCGGAACCGGATAGCCGGGAGCCATATTGTATTGTGATTCCACCTCCCAATGTTACCGGGGTTTTGCATATGGGACACATGCTCAACAACACCATACAGGACGTTATGATGCGCAGGGCCAGAATGGCAGGTAAAAACGCCTGTTGGGTGCCCGGTACCGATCATGCATCAATTGCAACAGAAGCAAAGGTTGTTGCGAAGCTTAAAGAGGAAGGGATCAGGAAATCCGATCTGACACGCGATCAGTTTCTTTTACATGCCTGGGAATGGAAACACAAACATGGTGGTATCATCCTGGATCAGTTGAAAAAACTGGGTGCTTCATGCGACTGGGAGCGTACCTGTTTTACGATGGATGATAGTTTGTACGATTCGGTTATTAAGGTTTTCATTGATCTTTACGAAAAAGGGTTGATTTACCGTGGGGTAAGAATGGTAAATTGGGATCCGAAAGCGCTGACGGCCGTGTCGGACGAGGAGGTCGTGTACAGGGAGGTTAATTCGAAATTGTATTATGTAAGATATCTTATCGCGGGAACTTCTGATGAATGGGTCACGATTGCCACAACCCGGCCTGAGACTATTTTGGGAGATACCGCCATTTGTGTACATCCTGAGGATGAAAAGTACCGGCATCTCAAGGGGAAAAAGATAATGGTTCCGTTGATCAACCGACCAATCCCGGTAATTTTCGATGAATATGTCGACCGGGAGTTCGGAACCGGCGCATTAAAAGTGACACCGGCACATGATATCAATGATTATAAGCTGGGGATCAAACATCAGCTGGAGGTTATTGATACATTCAATGCAAACGGTACCATGAGTGAAGCAGCCCGGTTATTTGTCGGGGAAGATCGGTTTACCGTGCGAAAAAAAATAGCCGTTGAACTGGAGAAACAGGGTCATATTGTTAAAATTGAAAATTATACCAACAAAGTCGGATATTCGGAACGTACCGAAGAGGTGATAGAACCCCGGATTTCTATTCAATGGTTCTTGAAAATGAACGAGTTGGCAAAACCGGCATTGGATCTTGTTGAAAACGACACCATTAGGTTTCATCCGGCGAAATATAAAAACATGTACCGGCACTGGATGGAGAATGTCACTGATTGGTGCATTTCCCGTCAGTTATGGTGGGGGCATCGAATCCCAGCATGGTATCTGCCTGATGGAACTTTTGTAGTTGCCAGGAGCAGGGAAGAGGCTTTTGAACAGGTGAAATTAAAGATTAAAAATCAGACGTCAGAAGTTAAAATTGAGGATTTAAAGCAGGATGAAGATGTGTTGGATACCTGGTTTTCAAGCTGGTTATGGCCAATTTCGGTATTCGATGGAATCAGGAATCCCGACAATCCTGATATCCGGTATTATTATCCGACCAACGAACTGATCACGGCGCCTGAGATCATTTTCTTCTGGGTTGCCCGGATGATCATGGCAGGCTGGGAATACCGGAAAGAGATCCCTTTCAGGAATGTGTATTTTACAGGTATCGTGCGGGACAAGCTGGGTCGTAAGATGTCGAAATCACTTGGAAATTCTCCCGAACCGCTGGATCTCATTGCCCGAAACGGGGCGGATGCTGTTCGTGTAGGTATGTTGTTGTGTTCTCCCGCGGGGAATGATCTCCTTTATGATGATGGCCTCATTGAGCAGGGAAGGAATTTCTGTAATAAAATATGGAATGCGATGCGGTTGGTAAGGGGATGGCAGATTTCTGAAGAAATCGATCAACCCGCTGAAAACAAGATTGCCATTGCATGGTTTGCATCTGTTTTCAATTCTTCGTTACAGACAATTCAAAACCAGTTTTCCGATTACCGTTTGTCAGAGGCCTTAATGACGACGTACAAACTGATTTGGGATGATTACTGTTCCTGGTTTCTTGAAATGATCAAACCGGCTTACCAGCAACCCATTGATCGCAGATCCTATGAGGCTGCGACAGGATTTCTCGATCAATTGATTCGCCTGCTTCATCCTTTCATGCCTTTTATTACAGAGGAAATATTTCATATCCTCAAGGAACGTGAAGAAGGCGAATCGATTTTACTTACTCCACAGCCTGAAGCTAAACCTTTCAATCAGGGAATCATTGATCAATTCATTTTTGCTTCTGAGGTGATTATTGCAATCCGTAATGTCAGGAAGGAAAGGAATATTTCCTTTAAAGAGCCCATTGCGCTGTTTATTAAGAAAAATCATGGTGAAGAGGCTGACACCACCTTCGACGGGATCATCGTAAAACTATGCAATCTGAAGAGTATTTCTTACATCGATGTAAAATCACCCGGCTGTATTTCCTTCATTGTGAGAAGCACAGAATTTTTTATTCCTGTGGGTGATCAGATCAACGCGGAGGAGGATATTCTTAAAATTGAAGAGGAACTTCTTTACACACGCGGGTTTCTGTCGAAAGTAATGCTGAAACTTAATAATGAAAGCTTTCTCAAAAATGCCCCTGCCGCGGTTGTGGAAGCGGAACGCAAAAAGCAACAGGACGCCATCTCCAGGATCGCTGTACTCGAAGAACGGATTACCAGTCAGAAAGGATGATTTTTCAGGGGGTGTATAACATGTATGATATCCGAAATATTGCAATTATTGCCCATGTTGATCATGGCAAAACCACGTTAGTTGACCGGATCCTTCACCAGGTCAGGCTGTTCCGTGAAAATGAGAATGTTGGCGATCTGATTCTTGACTCCAATGATCTGGAGCGTGAAAGGGGCATTACCATTCTTTCGAAAAATGTATCGGTCCGATACAAGGGAGTAAAGATCAATATTATAGATACCCCTGGTCACTCTGATTTTGGCGGAGAGGTTGAGCGTGTCCTGAATATGGCAGATGGCGTGTTAATTCTGGTAGATGCATTCGAGGGGCCCATGCCTCAAACACGGTTTGTTCTTCAGAAAGCTTTGGAATTAGGGAAAAAGCCCATAGTGGTGATCAATAAAGTAGATAAAGCCAACTGTGCCCCCGACGAGGTGCAGGAAGCCATGTTTGACTTGATGTTCAGTCTTGACGCCAGTGAAGACCAATTGAATTTTCCGACTGTTTTCGGTTCCTCAAAACTGGGATGGATGTCGGAAGACTGGAGGCGGCCAACGCAGGATGTCAGTTATTTACTGGATCAGATTGTGGAACATATTCCGCCACCGGCCCGTGGTCCCGGTTCTCTGCAGTTACAGATCAGTTCTCTTGACTATTCATCCTATGTTGGCCGGATCGCCGTAGGAAGGATAAGCCGGGGGGGCATTAAGGCGGGAATGACAGTATCGTTGGTTAAAAATGACGGCACGATTCTAAAATCGATTGTCAAAGAACTTTATCTTTTTGAAGGGTTGGGAAAAGAAAAGGTGAAATGGGAGGTATCTGCAGGAGAGATATGTGCAGTTTTAGGTCCTGAAAATTTTGAAATCGGGGATACCATCGCTGATTTTGAATTCCCAGAGGGAATGGCACCCATCAATGTCGACGAACCGACCATGAGTATGCAGTTCACGATCAATAATTCACCTTTTGCAGGAAAGGAGGGCAGTTATGTCACCTCAAGGCATTTAAGGGAACGGCTGTTCAAAGAGACAGAGAAGAACCTTGCGCTGAGGGTTGAGGAGATGGATTCGCCGGATCGCTTTCAGGTCTTTGGCAGGGGAATTCTGCACCTGGCCATTCTTGTGGAGACAATGCGTCGTGAGGGGTACGAATTCCAGCTTGGTCAGCCGCAAATAATCACCAAGGTGATCAAAGAACAGAAATGTGAGCCTGTGGAATTGTTGAAAGTACAGGTTCCTGAGCCTTTTTCAGGGAAAGTCATTGAATTGGTCAGTCGGAGGAAAGGGGACTTAGTACAGATTGAACATAAGCGGGATCGTACGGTGCTTGAATTTGCTGTACCTGCCAGGGGATTAATCGGCCTTCGCAATCCTGTATTGACGGCGACAGAAGGGGAAGCCGTAATGGCTCATCATTTCAAATCGTTTGAACCCTGGAAAGGGGAGATGCAGGGCAGAAACAATGGATCGCTGATTTCAATGTACACAGGGACTGCCATTACTTATGCCCTGGATAAATTACAGGACAGGGGGATTTTTTTTATTGACCCGTTTGAGGAAGTCTATGCCGGGCAGATCATCGGTGAAAGTACCCGGGGTGATGATATCGTTGTCAATGTGAACCGGACGAAAAAATTATCGAATGTACGGGCATCGGGTTCTGATGAGAAAGCAGTCATATATCCACCGGTTAAATTCTCTCTGGAAGAGGCCATGGAATACATCAAAGAGGATGAATATGTAGAGGTGACTCCTAAATCGATTCGGCTTCGGAAGATAATTCTGGATGAAACGGAACGAAAACGGAGCCAGAAGCGCTTCTGATCCTGCCATCAGGAATGGACTCAAACACCAGTTCTGCTAAATCTTTCACAGGGACCCTGTTCATTTTTCCAAATGTTTTCTTGCATAACGGACAACCGGTAGCAAGTATTTCCGGACCAAAAGTTAATAGTGAATCGAGCGCTCCGTTTGTCATAAGATCACGTTGTTGTTGATCCGCTTCGAACATTCCAAGGCTTCCGCCGCAACAAAGGGCGTTATTTTTTTCCTCTTTACTAATAAGCAGATCTGAAAATTTACCCAACAGTTCCCTGGGCGCTTCATATACATGGGAGCCGCGACCGAGATCACAAGGATCATGATAGATAATGCGGCGGTGCATGCTTTGAAGCGGGATTTTACCTGAACGGACCAGTTCCAATAAAAACTGTGCGTGATGTTGAATTCTTATGGGAAGGTTGTATTCTTCTTTAAAAACCCGGTAACAGATCGGACAGGAGGTGACCAGGATCCCAGCTCTTGCATTTCTGATCAGTTTTTTATTAAACTCGACCAGGTCGTGAGCCTGACGGTCTTTTCCAGCAAGCATCAAAGGTCGCCCACAGCAGATGCTACGATTCTCATCAAGATGCAGGTAAGAGACTCCCGCGACTTCCATAATCCCTTTCATAGAGCGGATTATAGAAGGCGTGAGATGCGACATGCATCCTGAGAAATAAACCACTTCGGCAGTTCTGCCAGTACTTACCGAGACAAAGGAATAATCAGCATCCTGTCCGGAGGAGAGTTCTCTGCGCTTGATCAATCTTAATGAATCGGAATGGATACCCACAGGGCATACCTCTTGGCAACGGCCACATACCAGGCATTTTCTGGAGATTTGTTCGGAAACATACTTATCACGTACATCGCGGATAAAATATACTGCCTGGGAGTCATGGATTCCAGCGAGGTTCATCTGACAAACATCGAGGCAAACGCCGCATCTTGAACAGGAATGTACTTCCGTGTCGGAATATCCGGAGTACCATTTTTTAGGCTTAATACCGAAGTTTCTGAAAAAGATCAGAAGCACTTCGGTTGGTATATGCATGTAGCGGGAATAGGGGAGGGTCACAAAAAAAATACCCAATACCAGGGAATAGCCCCACCACATGGTATAAGCCACTAAATCAGTTGGCAAAGGAACGATCCAGGCTAAAAAATTTCCCAGTGGTTGGGTCATGAATCCTCCTCCGCTGCCATAATAGCCTGCCGTGAAACTTTCGGCGAGCAGCCGCATTGGAAAAATCAACCAAAGGGTGGTCAGAGCGACATGATCGGTCAGTTGGTAACGGGTTACCCGTTTCATTCCGAACCATCTCGATTTTTTTCTTTTCAGAAAGGCCAGCAATAAACCACTAAGAATATAAAGGAGGAGGAGGTCCATGATAAAGCGAAAAAACCGGGGTACCGCGTAAACTTCGAAAAATATGACAAGTTTATCGTGGATGAAAAACTTGAGGAAAATAGGATAGTAAGGTGCATTCAGGTGTGTCCCGCTGTAGAAGCGACTTTCGATATTTCCGAGGATAATCAGTAAGAACCAGCCCAACGCGAAGCTCATATGCATATAACCCAACAATGGATTTCTCTTCCACATCTTCCGATGGATCAAAACTTCGAAGAAAACCTCTTTTAAACTGATGAGTATTTGGATCGGGTTGCGGATACCGGACGTAAACTTGACTTTATCGATGGGCGATAGCGTTGTTATCCACTTGTACCAATCTTTTCCGATTTTCAGGATCAGGTAAAGGAGTCCAAGTGAGAAGGGCAGAACGAAGAGGTTGAAGTTTATCATCAGATCTTTTCCAAGGCCCTGTTAATACCCAATATTACATTACGAAGGTTAATACCTCTCGGACAAATCAGCTGGCATTTGCCGCAAAACATACATTGACGGATTTGTTTTCTTGCCATTTCTGTTTCACCACGTTTTATCAAGGTATGGATTTTCCGTATGTTAAATTCAGTAAAATGGCCGGTTGAACAGGTTCCCGTACAACTTCCACATCCGATGCACAAATTCAGCGATGGTTCTCTTTCGAGGAGAAACCGGGCGATTCTGAAATCATTTTTTTCAAAATCGATGGTGTTGTCCCGATGAGCCTGATACCCGAAATCTTTCATCAACGGTTGGAATGAAGAAATGAATAAACCTGGAGGGCCGTGGCCCGGGCATCTGCAACGGCATTTGCGATCGTCACCGGACCTTTTACCGCACCGGTAATAAACAATCCGGGGATTCGCGTCAGGTTGTCGCCATTGTGTTCATCCTCGGGTTGCAGAAATCCATCGTTACCGGTAATCAGTTTAAGTTTCGAAAGCATCTGAGTATTTTGTGACCTTGGAACAAATCCCACCAATAAAACCACGAGATCAACGATCATTTTCATTGGTTTCCCGGTCAGTGTATCTTCTGTTTTGACAACCAGGGTGTGATCTGCATTTTCAGAGCATTCGGACAGTCTTCCCCTTATAAAAGTGATTCCATATTTTTTCTGGGCTTCGAAATAAAGTTCTTCGAAATTCCGATCGAACATTCTAAGATCCATATAAAACGAATAGACATCACACGCGGGTAATGCTTCTTTAACTTCAATCGCCTGTTTGACACCGGTAATACAGCACACTTTGGAACAATAAAGGTTACCGACTTTTTCATCACGGGATCCGACACAATGTATGAAAGCGACCCGAGAAGGTATTCTGCCATTTTTGGTTCTGACTAGCTGATGATTTTTGAACCAACCCTCCAGTTCGGCAGAGGTAATCACATTGTCGTAGATACCATATCCGTATTCTTCCTTTCTTGAGGCATCGAAGAGATCGTATCCCGTTGCAAGAACCAGGCTCTCTCCATGCAGAATGGTTCCGTCGGACAGTGTCGCGGTGAACATGCTTTCGTGATGCAGGATTTCAGTAACCGACCTACCGGAAAATTTGTTAACCTTGGAATCGGTTTGTTCCCGGAGGAAGCTGATTACCTCTTCTGCAGGTCTGCGTGTCGGGAAAAGCCGGTCCCAACATGCTGCGTGCCCGCCTGTTATTTGTTCTTGTTCGACCAGTGTGACTTCAACTCCAAGTCGGGACAGTTCTCCGGCAGCAGTCATACCGGCAATTCCTCCGCCAACTACGATTGTCGATTTATTCATTTTGATAGAATTTCAGGAAGGAAGGAGGTTCAGGTTTTCCCAGATCAATTCCGTTTTTCCCGGTAAATTTCGCTGAAGGATCGTAATCCACACCTAATTTATCCAATAGTGGGTCAACAGTCACCTGATGAACCTGCAATCCAAGATCCCAGGGATCATAACCCAGCACAAGTCCTGCAAGCTCTTCATAAGTAAGCACCGGAATACCAAAACCGTTTTCCCCATAAGTTATTCCTTCCATCTCACTCAGGGCGTATTGCCAACGGTCTAAGAACATCGGGCATCCCGGGCAGTTAGTCAGAATGAAATCAGGTTTGTAAGGGGCCATCGATTCGAATTTCTTTTTTGAACAGGCCAATGAATAACCCCGGTTTGCCTTGACCAGGTATTGTCGGAATCCAAACCCGCAACAATGTCTTCTTTCGGGATAATCAATGACCTCGCCGCCCCATTCTTCAATCATACCGACAAGGACATAAGGATATTCAGCCCCGCCGATCCCCTTGCTGGGAAACATCTTTGAATAATGACATCCGATATGTTCCACTACCTTCAGCGGATTTCCTGTCTTCCGATTGATCAAACGGTGCTTTGCTTTTTCGGCAATCTCTTTCCTGAATTTAAAGATGACATCGCTTGCATGCGAAAGGTTAGCTGGTTTTTTAAAGGTTCTTCCGGTTGCCCGAAGCAAATGTTCGCGAATCCTTTCTTCGACCTCCGGGAAATGGTGCCAGGTTTCGAGAATTTCGGAGTAAAGTCCGAAGGAGGTAATGCATGAAGTGGTGAAGTTCTCATAGCCCGATTCGGTCATCAGGGCGAATTGGCGGGCGACCATGGTCATTGCGGTTTCAAACGGAATGATATCGCTATGGTAACCGATTCCGGAACAAGTTGTATGTGAGGCATTTTCATAAACATCCCTGGATAACTCATCCTTCAATATCCTGAGAAATGCTTTTTCAGAACCAGGGAAGAAGTTTTGCCTTACACAGCTTCGAACATAAAAATAGCGATTAGTTGCGATTTCCTTCTGATAATCTTTCCAGATATTTCGTTTACCCTGAATATTCATTTTTCGCGGATGTGATCTTTTTCGGTCTTATTGTAGATATGCTTAAAGTATTCATTGTCCATGCTTTCATCAAAATCCATATTCATTTCATGTGCCTTTTTTTTCGAAAACTCTTCAATTTTTGCAAATCTTTCGGTTGCCCCAGTTTCGTCGAAGATCCTTTTTATTTCATCCAGATCTTCCCGGGGTATTTTTCTCAGAATTCCCGGGCCAGTTTTCTGATAGTTAGCTCCCAGGCGATCCATGATTTCACTCAGGTTATGGTGTTCCCACTCCCAGACCGGACCTTGTTCCGGATGCATTTCTGGTTGAATCAAAGAAGGGTACAAACAATATCCATAGTTTAATATCCATTCGCCGACCGTTCGTTTAATCGCCAGTTGTTGCCTCCCTTTTTCTGACTCAATGAAGAATCCCATTTCCTGTGACAGTGACCTTAAAGCTGTGATCAGCAATCCGGGGGCATTTCCCCTGGGGCATCGCGTCACACACGACATGCATTCGCCGCAGTACCATATTGTTTCACTTTTCAAAAGTGCTTCAATCTGATCATCATCATGGGTTTGTAAGATATCAACGATTTTTCGGGGCTGATAATCGTAGAATTCGGCTGCCGGACAAATGGCAGTGCAGGTTCCGCAGTTTAAACATGCCTTCAGTCCTTCAATGAACCTGACATCTTGTGTGAGTTTTTTGAAGAGTCTACCCATTCATCTTGTTTTCTATTTTCAAAAATATAAAAAAGCCGTTAGATCTAATGCCCATTTGTCAATCCGGTTGAGAAAATGTATGAGAGGATATTTGATCCCATCTGAAGCGCTTTCAATCTTGTTGTTTCCGGGTCCCCGTGGACGGCTGGATCTTCCCATCCGTCTCCCAGGTCACATTCATAACTATAGAAGATGACGAGCCTGCCATCGTAAATTATCCCAAATCCCCGGGGCGCTTTACCGTCATGTTCGTGAATCTTGGGCAATCCTGCAGGAAAATTGAATTTCTGATGATAGATCGGATGGTCAAATGGTAACTCAACCCATTCCACTTCCGGGAATAATCTTTTTATCTGAGGTCTGATGAATTCATCCAAACCATAGTTGTCATCAATATGAAGGAATCCTCCTGCCATCAAATAGGTTCTCAGGTTTTCCACTTCCTGATCCGAAAAGATCACATTTCCGTGGCCGGTCATGTGAACAAAGGGATAATTCAGTATTTCAGAACTTCCTGCCTCGACTGTGGCAATTTCCTCATTGATATTAGTCCCTGACATTTTATTGGTAAACCTGACCAGATTGGGCAGGGATGTCGGATTTGCATACCAGTCACCACCTCCGTTATATTTCAGCAGTGCGATCTGGTAGGAGGGAACTGGTAAGCCTCCAAGAACCGTTCTCAGGGACCACAGAAGGAAAAGTATAAGAATTGCGGGTCTTTTATTCATCCTGAATTCATTTGGTCAAGAAGATTAATGGTATGGGCTGCAACGATACCAGCGGTTTCGGTACGCAATCGGGCGTTACCCAGACTAACAGGTACAAAACCCGCCTGCTTCGCATGAGTTATTTCCTGGTCTGAGAAATCGCCTTCAGGGCCAATCAAAATAGTAACTTCCGAATGTGGAATATAAATATGGGAAAGTGCTTTTGGATTATCGTTGCCGCAATGTGCAATGTAGCGCTGCTTACTGCATGCTGCGGTAATCAAATCAGTAAACCTGCTGACATCATTTAACACGGGTAACCAGAGACGTTGCGATTGTTTCATCGCTGCAATCAGAATTTTTTCAAGACGATCCTTTTTAATAACCAACCGTTCAGAATGATCGCAGAGGATCGGAGTCACTGAGCCGATACCTATCTCTGTAGCTTTTTCAAGAAACCATTCGAACCGGTCTGAATTTTTCGTCGGCGCGATTGCAATATGGAGGGATGGTGGTTTTTCTCTTTTTGGGTCACGGTGTTCAATAAGGATCCGGCAAGATTTCGAATTTATATCCAATATTCTTGCACGATAAAGAGATCCTTGTCCCTCGGTCAGATGGAGCGAGTCGTCCTTCCGGAGTCTTAAAACCTTTGCACAATGCCACGACTCTTCTTCACTCAGGTTGAGCACATCGCCGGGTTGCTGGCTTGAAGAAGTATAGAAAAGCTGCATGGTAAACAACCTATCGGTGAATCAGTATCTTTCCAGAGAATACAGAAATGTTGTTCTGTATCTTTAAAAAGTAAGTTCCCGGTTTCAGATTATTTGTTGATATGATATTTATTCCCTCGTCATCAACAATAGTTCCATTTAGAACCATAATACCCAGGGGGGAAAAGAGCATCCAGGTTGATCCGGAAAGTCCTGTTGTTTTCATAGTGAAGTACTCGGTAGCGGGATTAGGGTATATTTGAACAACGGGTAGGTTTGTGGACTTTGGAACATTGCTGCAGATCTGAAAGGTAACCCTGACGGAATCCCTGGTGGTACAGATCTGGTTTAAACTCACATCGACCCAATATATCTTCGAGCCGATACCAATTCCCGTTGAATCAACCATAATTGTCTGACTGGTGTCGCCGGTCGACCATAGAAAGGTAGCACCGGGATTTCCTGCGTCGAGAGTAATATTTTGCCAGGGACATAACGCGGTGTCCTTACCGAGTTCAACCACCGGTGATTCGAAAACCTTGATAAATCCCTGTTTTATAAGTGAACTGGAGGTGAATCCGTTTGAGATGGTGAGTGAAACATCATAGGTTCCGGGTAAATTGTAGTGAATTTCGGGTGGTATTGCGGAAGATGATGAGGAAGGTACCCCTCCGGGGAAAGACCAATTCCACTGGTTTGGGTTTCCTGAACAATTATTTGTAAAGTGAATTGCATTTTCTGCACAGATGCTGTCGTAGTCGGAGGTAAAGCGAACAATTAAAGGGGGTGTGAGCATTTCCACCCCATCGAGGTTAAAACCTGCTCCGGACCCCGATATAGCTCCTGTTCCATTATCGACGATACGCAGATAACGGACTTTATCGAGGGGACAGGCGGCCAGATCGAAGGACGTTGTGCCGTTACCCGTTCCAATGACATAGAAAGGCCCGTCCATGCTGTTACTACCGGAAACGGTAAAAGACTTTGATGCGGAGCCGGACTCAATTACTTTGAAATCGTTTCCTTCGCCATTGCATAAAGTATCATGCATATCAAGGATAATCCAGCCAAGATGTCCGAGCGCATAAGGTGTTCCATCAGGAGCCCCGAGCGCGCCCGGAGTAAATCCGGGGTCCCCGAAATTATTTCCGGGTATATGACAGCTGATCACCTGGTGCGCGTACCATTTTGGCTCAGGGACCAGTTCTGCATTTACTTCGATGCATCCGGTTAGCGGAACAGTAATGTTGGTCAATGTTTTGGTTTTATATCCGTTTGCTCTGATTTTTACTGTATAGTTTCCGGGAATAATATATTTATGAAAATCACCAACTTCAGGATCTGAATAAACCGGATAATAATCATTGATCCATATTGAGGCCCGCAAAGGCTCACCTGTGGCGGAATCTGTTATCATTCCTGAGATGCCCCAATTGCTCCGGCTTATCATTTCAATCATAGCCGGTTTATTGTTGTTGTAGAAGGTCATGATCTGCGACGAAGGGGGCTGCTTATAATTTGAAATTTCGATGGACCAGCCAATATTTCCCGTACAGCCATAAGTGAAATCCTTCGTACTTCCGTTAATGGCGTACATGATATTATAACCTTGCCCATACTGAAGCGAAGAATAACCCGAAGTGATGGAATAAACACTGCCAAGGCTGTTAAAGAGGTTGTAATCCCGGGCCGAACTTGACCTATAGCTCCACGGGTAGGAAAGGATCTCGGTTCCGCTGTGATAGTTGGTATAAACGACAAATTGGTTGTCCAGAATTATTTTTCGAAGTGTTTTCGTTTCAATCTGTGAAAACGCGCCGGTACTTTGTCCCTCGGCATTCCACATATAACCACAATCCCTGTTGATATCAACTCCATAATTGTTGTAACGCGACATTGCCACCCTTCCATCGGGGTTCACCATCGGATAAAGCCAGATTTCACGGGTATTGATCAGGTCGGTATAAGTCGGATTAATTCCGTAATTCAGACATAATTCGCGCGCAAAAAGAATAATATTCTGGGGGCCGCCGACTTCATCGCCATGAATTCCTCCGTCGAACATGATCTCGGCTTCCGGTTCATCGATGGCAACATGGTCGCTGATCTTTAAAATCGACAATTGACGGCCGCCGGAAGAGGTTCCCAGCAAATATTTCTTACAAATGGTTGGAAAATTCAATGAAAGACTGTCGATGATCGAAATAATCTGGTCATAGGTGTAATATCCGTATGGATTATCCTGGTCATCCCAAAAATGTTGATAGTGAAGATTGAGATCCGGTATGGTAATCTGGTAACGGATATCCAATTTTCTGAACAATTCGTACTCTTTGGGAACCAGATAAATTCTAAACAGCTTACCATCAGCAGAGGCAGGTTCTATATTCTTTGTCAATCGTTGAATCTGTAAAAGATCACCGGAACTGTTCAATTGTGCAATGAGTTCCATCTCGCCGGGGCGCCAACCCTGGCCCAAAGTCAACATTGACATGGACCATGATAGAAAAAGCAAAACAGCTTTTTTCACCTTTAAAAGATTATAATTTTTTTAACTTCATTGAATTGACGTCCGGTCAATTCAATGAAGTAGATACCTGGTTTCAGATTGGAGAAGTCGATTTGTTCCGAGATGGCCGTTCCTTTCACCTGAAGAGTCTGCCGGAGAACCATTTGTCCTTCGGGTGTGAAAACTGCCATCATTACCTGGTCATTTACTCCGGTAATATTAACGGTCACGCTACCTGAAGCCGGATTCGGGAAGAGCGAAATATCGGGCTGCGTATTCTTCAATTCAGCTGTTCCCACTGTTCCGTTTATAACTATATCATTAATAAACAGGTTATTGCCATATCGATTATAGGATTCAAACATGAGTTGGATATTGTTTTTGTCACTGTATTCCGATAAATCAATTATATAGCAATCGGTACCATAGCTGCCTCCGCACCAGTCGTCGGCCGACTGTGGAAAAAATTCGGTCAGGGTACTTGGATGGGTCACAAAGGTATTCGGCGAGCCGTCAGGTCCCATGCCCCATAACCGGACCCAGGTGGCGCCGCAATCATCCGATCCTCTGATGATGAGTGAATCCTTTCGGATTCTCTGTTCATAGGCATGTTTGAAATGTAAGGTGATGTTTCCGTATCCGCTGAAATTCAAAGCCGGACTGATGATCTGATCCCGGCGGTCCACAGCCTGATAGTCAAAGAAATTCATCCAAAGCGCTTTAGAACCCGGTACAACTCCGGCTACGGATATTGTATCCCACGTAACCAGAAAGTCGGGGTTTATAACTTTCCAGTGGCGCTCGCCGAAACCATTCACGAATGTTTCGGAAAATGGCAGGGTAAATCCTCCCTGGTAAATGTAATCCTGTTTTGTCACCGTACCGGGGCCTACTGCATTGTAAACAGTCAGTTGCACATCATAGGGGCCGGGTTCATTGAACAGTACCACTGGATTCTGGCTGTTGAAAGTAGTTCCGTCAAAAAAGGTCACGGATGAAGGTTGAAACTGCCAGTTCCAGCTTATCGGACAGTTCAGTGTTTTATCAATGAAATGTATCACTTCATTCTGGCAGGTTACTTGTCGGTCGGCTGTGAAATCTGGTTCAGGCAACATGGTGCCGCTAACGGTGATATAATTGACTTTTGTCACAGAATCGGCTCCGTAAACATTCCAAACCTTCTGCTTTACCTCATAGTTGCCCGGAGTGCTGTAAAGGATGCCGGTTGGATTTTTCAGGTTTGAAGTAGAGGGAGTTCCGCCCTGGAAATACCATTGAAAGTCGGTTGGCACCCCGGAGGATAAATCTTTGAAATCGATTGCACAACCGGTCGGAATGGTAGTGTGGGCAGTGGTGAAGTCGGCTTGAGGTGTCTCATGATACATGTCTGATCCCCATAAGCCCCGGCCGTAAGAACTGGCTCTGATAACATCCTGTGAAACAGAATCATTATCGTAATAAATCTCAACCTCCGTGATCTTTGAATTCACCGGCAGGCCGTCACTGAACGCAATCCATCCGTTGGTTCCCTGATCTTTGTAATAGACCCCGGCATCTGTGCCAATATAGAGTCCATCCAGCGCGTTCTTATAGCAGGCAATGGAATTGATGGGAATCGTAGGCAGATTTTCCTTTATGCTGGTCCAGGTAAGTCCTTTGTCGTTGGATTTATAAATGTTGTTGTTAAGCGCCATGTAAACGATATTTTCGTCCTCAGCGATGGTCTTGATGTCGGTGGGGGTAGCCGATACGGGTAAAAAATTAGTCAGGTCGTACCAAACCGGATTATTGCTCAGACAGTCATCGGTGCGGAATAGTTTTTTATCAGACCTGACTACATATAACATATTTTCGTTTGCCGAACTGTGTTCAACCACCGACATATTGGTACTGTTACTGCCGGCAAGACTGTTCGAAATTTGCGTCCAGACTACCGGATTGGTCGTAACATCGTTGCTTCGCCAGATATTCTTGTAACCTGCGAACATGGTTTTATGGTTGAATTTACTCAGGCAAAAAGGTGTTACCCAGGCTCCTTCCTCCGTTATGCCATTTACGCCTTGACCGCCAATCTGTACTTCATTGGAATTGTTAATTTTACGATAGATATTTCCGTAATAAATGGTGTGATAGGAATAGGCTGCATTGGTATAATCGTAGGCACATTCCATACCGTCGCCTCCTCCCACTGCAATCCATCCGGTTGGCGTTATGGAATAGGTTCCGTTATCCTGAAATCCGTTGATCACTTTGTTCTTTACTGTTTGCGCCTGTCCCAGTTTATAAATCTGACCGATGGTCATGCCGACGGTATGATCAGTCCAGGTAGTTCCGCCATTGCTTGTGGAATAACATCCGCCATCATTACCCGCATAAAGCTTACCATTGACCGGTGAAAAGCCAAGAAAATGGCAATCGGCATGAACCGCGGGAACATTGCACCCACCGTACCAGTGAGCGTTTATTGTCCAGGTAACGCCTCCGTTTGTGGATTTCCACACATCTACGCCTCCGACATATAAAACTTCAGCATTGTTAGGGTCTGCGGTCACTGCAAGGTCATACCAACCTTGACCCCCTGTACCGCTTCCGTCGCAAGACCAATCAAGGATATTCGGAGAGGTTGATTGGGCTGTAAATGTCAAACCGGCATCGGTTGAACGGTAGAGGCATTTAAAACCGCTGCTGTTATCGGATTGCAGGAAGTAGACATAATTCGGATTAGCCTGACTCACGGCAATGGCGCCCCGCTGGCCCGCGGTAATACCTGATGTAATCTTTGTAAAAGTGACCCCATTGTTGGAGGACCTGTAAAAATCACTGTTAACGGCTGCGTAAACGATGGCTGCATCATTCGGTTTGAAATGAATATCTTTGAAATTGCCTGATTGAGTCAGGGTCCAGTTGGTTCCGCCATCGGTCGACCTGTAGACTCCTCCGCTGGTGGCAGCAAGGAAAATCTGCGGATCAACAGGGTGTTGGATGATACGGCCAACGGTCTTATTATTCATACCGGTCTTAGAAGCGACCCAGGAGATGCCACCATCGGTGCTTTTATAAACGCCCAGGCCGGGGGCATCGCCGGCATCACGGTCGCCGGTTCCGATCAGGATGATGTCCGGGTTGGAGTAACTGACTACAATAGCTGAAACCCCTAACGTCGGCATGGTGTCGGTATGTGTAACCCATGTATTGCCGCCATCAGCGGTTTGCCATAATCCACCGGAAGGAGCCCCGACATAAAATTTATTGGGATCAGTTGGATGAAAAGCCACCACATTGAGCCTGCCCAGTCCTTCGTAACCGGCCGGTCCCGGATCCGGAATCGTTGCAGGGCCAATTGATACCCAGTTTCCGCTCATCGACCTGGTTTGCTCCTGATAACTGTGAAAGGCATTCATGGTAGAGGCCGGGTCGGGGCGTGATCCGTCGGGATTAATCCTTGACTGCATCATGTATTCCCATCTTTTAAAGACCTTATAACCACATCCTTTGGTGATTTTCCGATTTTTCCAGTACTGCTGAAAGGCACGTTGGGTTTGGTAGAAATTTGCCGTCGGATCCTGCATCATTTCAATCCAGTAGGGATAATTTGCGGTGTCATTTACGGATTGACCGGAAGGAGTCTGAGCATTAACGAGGTGTGAAAACAGCATTGCTGAAAGGAAAAATAGAATTTTCTTCATGTGACCGGTGTTTTTCGTTTAAGCCGTAAAGGTACAAAAAAGCTCAACATGGGAAGAACGAGGGCAGAAAATCCCCTTAACGCATTGATAACAAGCCGTTAGAAGTTTAAAGAAAATAATGAAATCCGGGGTCCGGAGCAGGCAGGATTCAATGTGAATTGTTCCTGTTTATCAATTCCTTTCCGACATAATCGGATTTCTCGCGATCGCTTCCGAATTTTGATTTCAGAAAATCGGGAAAGAAAAGCAACTTTAAGATGGCGAACAGAATAAAAAGTTTGATGAGGATAATGATCCATAATTTTTTGCCAACGGTCATCGATCGGAAGCCATCATAATAAAAAAGCCATATTTTCCGAAGCAGCCTCAAAGAAGATTGACTGATTGACAGAATGCCTGATTGAATGAATGCCTGATTGAATGAATGACAGAATGCCTGATTGACTGATTGATTGATTGACCGATTGAATTTCTCCGATCTTATTATATGTTACGTTTTCCGTTTTCCATTTTCAATTGTCCATTTTCAATTGTCAATTATCCATTGTCATCTACCAGCTCCCGCCGGCTCCACCGCCGCCGAAACCACCTCCTCCGAATCCCCCGAAACCGCTGCCACCGCCGAATCCGCTTCCTCCGGTGAAACTGTCCCAGGATCCGCTGTGTCCGCGGCCCATGGATCCTAAAAGCCAGAAGGCTGTCCAGAAAGGAATATTCTTCCCGATCGAATGGGATCGGGCCCGGCTACCGCGCATCAACATGAAAACCACAGCAATGATAATTATCGGAATGATGATCCCGATGGGTTGGTTTTTGTTTCTTTTTTTATACTGGTCAGCAGTGAATTCGCCTTTTGCCAGCGAAATCATGGTGTTTGCGGCGGCATCGATACCGGCATAGTAATTTCCTTCCCTGAATGCAGGGATCATTTCATTTTCAACAATCCTCTTGGAAAGTGCATCCGGGATAGCTCCTTCCAACCCATAACCGGTCTGAATACTGGCCTCCCCCTCTTCATCCTGATATTTTGGCTTAACCAGGATAACAGCGCCATTGTTCTTTCCTTTTTGACCAACCCCCCACTGTTGACCAATCATGTAAGCAAACTGATTTTTATCGTATCCATTCAGCGATTTTACTGTTACCACCACCAGCTGGGTTGAGGTGGAATCGTTAAAGGCTACGAGTTTTGATTCCAGATTACTGACCTGCTCTGGTGTCAGGATCCCGGCAAAATCATTAACGAGCCGAGGTGGATCAGGTCGCGGAGGAATATCCTGGGCCTGACCTGCATCAATGACCAGCAGACCAATAAAGAAAAGGAGCAGGTATTTTAGTTTTCCGGGTATCATGAGATGGGGCTGAGGTCAGTCTTTTCCAAATGAAACATCATCTGAAAGTTCGTTAATATCATTACGGTGATAAGGAAAGTGTTCCTTGAGAAGTTTTCCGGTTTTTTCAATTGCTCCAATAAGTCCGTCGGTAAACCTATTGTCCCTGAAATGATCCAGCATAAACAATTTGGTATCATCCCAGAAATTCTCCGGGACTACGGAGTTTATCCCGACATCCCCGACAATGGCAAATCTGCGGTTTTTGACAGCCAGGTATATCAGGACACCGTTACGTTTTTCCGTTTTATCCATTCCCAACTGTTTAAAAAGATAGGCAGCACGATCCATAACGTCCCCTTTGCAATAATTTTCAATGTGCACCCTGATCTCGCCAGATGTGTCCAGTTCGGCTAACATTATGGCCTGCCGGATATCTTCCTGATCATGTTTTGTGAAAAAACTCTCAGCGGTAAGTCCCATGGCTAAAAATGCAATTTTTCAGAATCAGAATTTTACCTCAGGGGCTTTTTCAGCGCCGGCTTGTGCCTGGAAATAGGCTTTTTTACTGAAGCCGAACATCCCGGCAAAAATAGAGTTTGGGAATTTCCGCAGGTAGGTATTAAAAGCCTGTGCAGCCTCGTTGAACTTCATGCGTTCAACAGTTATCCTGTTCTCTGTCCCCTCAAGCTGTGCCTGTAGTTCCAGGAAGTTCTGCGTGGCTTTTAGTTCGGGATATTTTTCGACGACTACCATCAGCCGGCCCAATGCCGAACTTACTCCGTTTTGTGCTTCCTGAAATTTCTGAAGAGATCCCTCATCCAGGTTTTTAGGATTGATCTGAACGCTGGTTGCTTTCGCTCTTGCTTCGATGACTGCGGTCAGGGTCTGTTGTTCAAAATTTGCAACGCCTTTAACCGTATTTACCAGATTTGGGATCAGGTCGAGACGCCGTTGATAAACATTTTCAACATTGGCCCATTGTTGATTTACAACCTCCTCCTTGGTTACAAGTTTGTTGTTTATACCTGTTATCCAAGCGATCAGAAGAAAGATAATGCCTATTACAACGATCAATATGATCCAACCTTTACTTAGTTTCATAGTTTTGTTTTTTAATAATCAGCTAAATTAGTTAAAATGACGCATAATTCCTTGCAGGTTACACATCAGACTATTTTTTCAGTCGATCTTTTTATGAAATCTGCAAGGTCTTTCCCCTTTAAAAGATTCTGACCGAGTTGAGCCAGGTCGAAAAGCTGACGTAATATTTCTTGTTGTTTTCCACTGTCAGGCTCAATTAAAACCTTTCCAATCAGATGATGGTTGGCATTAACGACGAGGTTATAATTGTCGGGCATTTCGCCCATGAATCCATAACCCCCGCCACCAAGCGCCGACATATCTTTCATACGTCGCATAAATTCATTCTGTACAATCATCATGGGTTGATCCTTCTCACTCAGACTTTCAAAGACCACCGTGAATTTCTTGGTGTCAATCTGCTTTTCCAGTAATTCCTTCACGGCTTTCTGCTGATCCTCGTTGAGTTTCATGGGGAATGCCTCTTCCTTTTTGATCAATTTGTCGACCGTATCGGCATCCACGCGTGTAAACCGGGTTTTTTCAAATTTCTGTTCAAGGGTATTGATAAAATGCGATTCGAGAATCCCATCCATCAGTAAAACATCGTAACCCCTTTCGGTGACAGGTTGAATAAACCCGAACTGATCTTCTTTATTGGTCGCATAAATATAAATCAATTGGCCATCTTTATCTTTCTGAACAGGCCTGACCATTTTCTCATATTCTTCAAACGTGAAATATTTTCCTTCGATGTTCTTGAGAAGACAGAATTTTTTTGCACGGTCGTAAAAATCGGGTTGTGATATGATGCCATACTGAATGAAGACTTTGATGTCATCCCATTTCGCTTCAAAATCGGTCCGGGTATCTTTAAATAAAGACTCCAGTTTATCGGCAACTTTTTTTGTGATGTGATTGGATATTTTCTTGACATTCGGGTCACTCTGAAGGTAACTCCGGGAAACATTGAGCGGAATATCTGGTGAGTCGAGCACTCCGTGTAAGAGGGTCAGAAAATCAGGTACGATTCCCTCAACCGAATCGGTCACAAATACCTGGTTGCAGTATAACTGGATTTTGTCTTTCTGAACTTCCAGGTTTCTCTTAACCTTTGGGAAATATAAAATTCCGGTGAGATTGAACGGATAATCGACATTCAGGTGAATCCAGAACAAGGGTTCTTCAAAAGTGAATGGATACAGTTCCCTATAGAATTTTTTATAATCTTCATCGGTGAGGTCCACGGGTTTCTTTTTCCAGATCGGGTCGGTGTTGTTGATGATCCGTGGCTTTTCAACCTCCACCTCTTTGTCGTTTCCATCCTTGTCTTTTTCTCCCTCCACCTTTTCCCAATGCTTTTCATTTCCGAATCGAATGGGCACAGGAAGGAACTTACAGTACTTTTTAAGAATTTCAAGGAGGGTATGCTCTTCCAGATAATCTTTGGAATCATCGGCAATATGAAGAATGACTTCAGTTCCCCGTTCCGACTTATCGGATTCCTCCATAGTATAATCCGGACTGCCGTCGCACTCCCAATGAACAGCTTTGGTATCTCCCTTTTTCAGATAGGTCTTGGTAAGGATTTCAACCCTGTCGGAGACCATGAAACTGGAATAAAATCCCAGGCCAAAATGACCTATTATTGCATTCATTTCAGCTTCTGACTTGGTCTTGAATTTTTTAATAAACTCTTCCGCGCTGGAGAATGCAATCTGGTTGATATATTTTTCCACTTCGGCTGATGTCATGCCAATCCCTTTGTCTTTTACCGAGATGGTCTTCTTTTTTTTGTCCAGTGTCACTTCAATGGTCAGGTCGGATAGGTCTCCGTCAAATTTTCCGAGAGATGCGAGCGTCTTGAGCTTTTGAGTTGCATCAACCGCGTTGGATATAAGTTCCCGAAGAAATATCTCATGTTCTGAGTAAAGGAATTTTTTAATGATCGGAAAGATGTTTTCAGTCTGAACGTTGATTTTACCTTTTTGCATAGAAGTCAGTTTTAATTTCCAGAGGCTTTGTCAAAGAAAGTGCCAGGATACCGGGTCTGCCAAAATGACAAAGGGCCGTATCAGAATGATACAGCCCTTTGAAAAAAGTTATGAAATTTTTTACTTTACAAAAATCATAATCAGACTAACCACGACCGCGGTATTCAATATAAAAAAGCCGACGGTGGCAATGGTAAAGAAAGCATAATGCTTCTCGCTGGGTTGTAATGCCTCTAAATCCATATCTCGAACGTTTCGAACAAAAATAGCATATGCCCGAGCGGATGTCAACCATGAATAAGTAACTGTAGATGAATTATTCGTAAGTGTAAAAAATCAGTTATTTGCTGTTTGCAAAAAGAATTTTCATAATTTTACAAAGCCTAAGTGAAGACCAAATTATAAAATCTACCTATATGAACGCGATTGATTGGAAAAACTTACCTTTTGGGTATTTTAAGACGGACTACAATGTTCGATGTTATTACAAAGATGGCAAGTGGGGTGATCTTGAGGTTACTGATTCGGAATACATTACAATGCACATGGCTGCCACTTGCCTCCATTATGGACAAGAAGCCTTTGAAGGATTGAAGGCTTTTACGGGAGTTGATGGCAAGATCCGGATTTTCAGGATTGAAGAGAATGCCAAACGGATGATCACATCTGCTCAGGGATTGCTTATGGCAGAAGTTCCTGTGTCCTTATTCACAGAGGCCGTATTAAAAGCTGTGAAACTCAATATCAAGTATGTTCCGCCTTACGGAACGGGTGCCTCCCTGTATATCCGACCCTTGTTGATCGGAACTGGTCCTGAAGTTGGGGTTAAACCGGGCAAGGAATATACCTTTATGGTTTTTGTGGGCCCGGTAGGTCCCTATTTCAAAGAGGGTTTTAATCCTGTCAAAATGCAGGTTGTTCGCGATTTTGACAGAGCCGCTCCTTTAGGTACCGGCCATATTAAAGTTGGTGGAAATTATGCAGCAAGCCTAAGGGCCGGCGAACGGGCGCATCATGACGGGTTTGCCTCAGCAATATTCCTTGATGCCCGCGAGAAAAAATATATTGACGAAGCCGGTCCGGCCAATTTTTTCGGAATTAAAAACAATACCTATATCACTCCCGATTCAGTATCCATTCTGCCGTCCATTACCAACATGTCGTTGCGTGAATTGGCTGTTGAGATGGGTATGAAGGTCGAACGACGCCATGTGCCCGTTGAGGAGTTGGATGAGTTTGAAGAAGTCGGCGCGTGCGGAACGGCTGCTGTAATTTCTCCAATTAAAATGATCCATGACCGCGAAACCGGGAAAGAATATCGTTATTGTAAAGATGGGAAAGCCGGAGCTGTGTCCGAAAAACTCTACAACGAACTAAAAGGCATACAGGAAGGACGAATCCCCGACAGACACGGTTGGATAACCATTGTCGAATAATTAAAGAGATCCTGACATTTCCGATTGCATTCTCCGGGCCTCTTTCCGGGCAGCATCTGCAAATTCGATGCCCTTGGAGGCATAAATAATATTTCTTGAGGAGTTTACGATCAATCCGCATTCCCGGGTCATTCCGTGTTGAATGACCTGTTGGAGGCTGCCTCCTTGTGCACCAACACCGGGAACCAGCAGGAAATGGTCGGGTACCAGTGCCCGAACACGGGTCAGCATTTCAGCCTGGGTAGCCCCAACAACATACATCATATTTCCTGGATTGCCCCACTGCTGAGAATTGATAAGTACACGCTCAAATAATCGGGTTGCCCCGTCCTGAAAAAATTGAAAATCTTCGGCTCCTTTGTTTGAGGTCAGTGCTAAAACAATGATCCATTTACCCGGATTTGAAAGGAAAGGTTTTACTGAATCTTCGCCCATATATGGTGCCACGGTGACCGCGTCAAAATTCATTCCCGAGGAGGATTCATCAAATACCGCACGGGCATATTGTTGGGAAGTATTCCCGATGTCGCCGCGCTTTGCATCTGCAATGGTAAATACCTGATCCCGGTAGTTTTTATTCAGGTACTGGATGGTTTTTGCAAGACTGGTAAGCCCTTTAATGCCAGCGGCTTCATAAAAAGCAAAATTGGGTTTGTAAGCAATAACCAGGTCATGGGTAGCGTCAATAATCTGCCTGTTAAACTCAAAAACGGGATCCTCGTGCTCAAGCAAATGCACCGGAACCTTTGAAATGTCTGTATCCAGACCGATACAGAGAAATGTTTTTTTCGAAAAAATCAGATCAATGAGTGCTTTTCTTTCCATACATTAATTTATTCGGTTCCCGCTTCTTTAAGTCTTTCGGCGTTTTCGGCAAGTTGTAACGCATCAATCAGGGGTTGAACCTCCCCGTCGAGGATGGTGGGGAGATTATACAGGGTCATGTTGATACGATGGTCGGTCACACGGCTTTGCGGATAATTGTAGGTCCGAATCTTTGCAGATCGGTCGCCGGTGGAGACCATGGTTTTTCTTTTTTTCGAAATTTCATCCAGGTATTTCTGATGTTCAAGCTCATAAAGCCTGGTTCTTAAAACTTTAAGCGCTTTCTCGTAATTCTTGATCTGAGATTTTTCATCCTGGCAGGAAACGACTATTCCACTGGGAATGTGGGTTAACCGGATCGCTGAGTAGGTAGTGTTAACCGATTGACCGCCTGGTCCGGATGAACAAAAGGTATCTTTTCTGATATCGGCAGTTTTAATTTCAACGTCAAATTCATCAGCTTCGGGAAGTACGGCAACTGTCGCAGCGGAAGTATGTACCCTTCCCTGGGTTTCGGTCTGGGGAACCCTTTGGACCCGGTGCACCCCGGATTCATATTTGAGTTGTCCGTATACATTCTCACCCGAAACATCAAAGATAATTTCCTTGAATCCACCCATTGTGCCCTCGGTGAAATCGACAAGATCGACCTTCCACCGGCGGTTTTCACAATATTTATTGTACATCCTGAAAAGGTCTCCGGCAAAGATGCTGGCTTCATCGCCACCGGTACCCGCCCGAATCTCAACCACGGCATTTTTCCTGTCTTCAGGATCTGCCGGTACCAACATCACCCTGATCTCTTCTTCCAGTTTCTCCTTGTCGCCGGTCAATACTGCCAACTCCTCTTTTGCCATGGTACGAAACTCCTCATCTTTCTCATTATAAAGGATGTTGCGTGCATGATCAAGGTTTGCGAGGATGTTTTTGTACAGTTCAAAAGCCTCCATGATCGGCTGAAGTTCCTTGTAATCTTTACTGAGTTTGATATATCGTTTCATATCAGCCATCACGGACGGATCATTCATCTGAGTCTGAATGTCTTCATAACGAACCTTGATCGCTTCTAACTTCTCAATCATCTGCATTAATTATTGGCCTGCAAAGTTAGGAAAAATTACGGAAGGTATTGCCCGGTGATGAATCTCAGACAGCATCCGACACTTAATCGATCCGGATTAAAAAGGATTGATGAGTCTTAATGGGTATAGGTGAGATCGCCTTCAGGGCCTGTAAGGGTAAGTTTTTTCCCGATGCAGGCTTCACAATGTCCGATTACACGTGCTTCGATGTCGTATGATTGTGCGATTTCAATGATTTCGTTAGCATTCGTTTCGGGGAGGTATATCTCAAACCGGTGCCCCATGTTGAATACCCGGTACATCTCGTACCAGGAGCTATTCGATTCTTCCCGGATCAGTCGGAAGAGGGGAGGAATGGGAAAAAGATCGGTTTTTTTAACATGAAGCTGGTCAATGAAATGAAGGACTTTAGTCTGTCCGCCTCCGCTGCAATGAACCATTCCATGGATAACCGGTCGCATTTTAAGGAGTATGTCACGAATTACCGGAGCATAGGTGCGGGTAGGAGCCAGGATCAGATGTCCGATATCCAGGCCGGGAACTTCAGAAGGTTGGGTGAGTTTTTTGGAGCCTGAGTACACCAGATGAGCGGGGATAGAGGGATCGTAACTTTCGGGGTAAGAGGCGCCATATTCAGAGCCCAACACATCATGTCGTGCCGAGGTAAGCCCGTTGCTTCCCATCCCTCCGTTGTAGCCCTTTTCATAGCGAGCCTGGCCGGACGAAGCGAGCCCGACAATGACGTCCTTTTCCCGGATGTTGGCATTGTCGATGATCTCATCTCGCCTGATCCGGCAGGCAACAGTCGAATCGACAACGATCGTCCTTACCAGATCGCCGATATCGGCAGTTTCACCTCCTGTCGACCAAATCCCGATCCCAAGACCCCTCATCGTTTCAAGGAAGGCTTCGGTTCCATCAATGATCTCTGCGATCACACTGCCCGGTACCACGTTTTTATTCCTGCCGATCGTTGAGGAAATGAGAATGTTATCCACCGCACCGACGCATAAAAGATCATCTAGGTTCATCACGATGGCATCCTGGGCGATGCCACGCCATACGGTCAGATCGCCGGTTTCTTTCCAGTAGAGGTAGGCCAGAGAGGATTTGGTGCCGGCACCGTCGGCATGCATAATGTCACACCATTCCGGATCCTTGCCAAGAATATCCGGGATGATTTTGCAAAATGATTTTAGGAACAATCCCTTGTCGAGCAGACGAATAGCGTTGTGCACCTCTTCTTTTGTCGGAGAGACCCCACGCTGTTCATATTTTGTACCGAGGGTCATTCGAAAATTATCTCTCCGTTGGTTTCATCGATGCTGAAAGCACCGAACATTTTCAATGTGTTATCACCAAACTGGAGTGTAGTGATCTTTTTATTGACCGTTGCTTTCAATTCTTTGACCGTGTTTTTACCAATTCGGACTTCCTTCAGCGTTACCACGGCTTTGTCGGCTACTGTACCTTCTCCGAGTATTTTTGTGGGATCACCCTCGAAACTTGATTTATCGATGACCCCGTCCTTTAGTAATTTGAGGGTGACAGCCGGGGAGATATATACCGATTTTTCTTTGGAATCCAGGTTAAATGTAGTGGTAATACCATTAATATAACCGGTTCCTTCAAAATATCCCTCCTTGGTCTTTTTTACAGACACATTATTCTCCTCGGGCTTGACCACGAGTTCGATTTTTGTCGTTGTTGTCTTAGAAATTTTTGTTTTCGGGATATAATCATTTCTGAGAATGGAGAATTCAGTCCTTCTGTTCAATTGATGTGCCGCTTCTTTAACGGCAGTTGTAGGTAAAAGACCGATGATCGAATCTGTAAGGATTGTTCCTGCCTTGAATACATAACCCTCACGGGTGATATCTTTGGTAAGGGTACGCGGCACCCGCTCACCATACCCTCTGGCAACCAGCCGTTCCGGGTCAATTCCCCTGGTGATAAGGTAATCGACAACACTTTGGGCGCGCCGTTGGGAGAGGATATCATTCCTTTCATCAATGTCACGGGAGTCGGTGTGGGATGCCAGTTCGATAACCAGGTTTTCATTTGCATCGAGGGTCTCGATCAGGCCTTGAAGAGAATCGCGGTACTGCGGCTTCAAATCCCATTTAGCCAGATCGTAAAGAATATCGGGAAGTACGACAGGTTTTTTCGGAATCGGCCTGAGAATGAAATTCCGGACAAGATCTTTGCTTTTTTCAAGACCTACCGTGGTCTCCCGTCCCTTTTCATTAAAGTATTCCTTTCGGGTGACAAGGATATCATAGGTAGTATTTGCGGCTATCTGCATTTTATTAAAACCGTAATGTCCTTTGTCATCTGTCAGGTCTTCAAGTTCCCGCCCGTTTGTACCGGTAATCTGTACTTTTGCGCCGGCAACAGGCTGAAGGGTGCGATCATCGGTGATGGTGCCTTCGAGTGTGAAGTACACCGGAGGAACGACGAAGGAATAGATGTCATCACGTCCTTTTCCTCCCGGGCGGTTTGAAGAGAAGAGACCCTGTTCCGATTCATCACCATTGAAAACGATCGCAAAATCATCAGCTGCTGAATTGATCGGGTAACGCATGTTTTCCGGGGTGGTCCACCCGGGTTGTGCCGGTATTGCCGGGGCTTGATATGCCTGTGAAGTGGCCCCGCTCACAGTGGATAATGGCTGTTCGGTTCCGGTACCTTGCCATTGATAGCTGGTTGCGCCGCTGATCGATGAAAGTTGCTGTTTCCCGGAGGTACTTCCCCACTGATATTTGGGACTAACTCCGGTTTTGGAAAAAGTAGAGACAAAAATATCGAGGCCACCCATTCCCGGGTGACCGTTTGATGCAAAATATAGGATACTGTCATTCCGGATGAAAGGGAACAGTTCATCGCCCGGCGAGTTAATTTCGGGGCCCAGATTTTTTTTCAGGTATTTCCCGGTCTTTTTATCCTTTTTTACGACCCAGATGTCTTTTCCTCCGTATCCGCCGGGTAAATCTGCAGAAAAATAGATGGATTCGTCGGACGAAATGGAGGGATGCCCAACGACCGTTGAGGAATCTCCTCCCAAATCAACCATTTCAGGTTCTGACCAATTGACTCCTCCCTGACGGCTTACTTTAAAAATGGCACACCCGTTTTTCCTTCTCGGATCATTCCAGCACCGGGTGAAATAAAATGACGAAAAGCGTTGATTGAACTGGCCAACCCCGTCATTGGCTTTGGAGTTGATCATTCCGTCTCCGTCAGCAATCACAGGCTTGCTCCAGTCCCCCTTTTTATCTATTCTACTGAAGAAGAAATCAGAAAAACCCAACCCCGTCCAGTTATCGACGTCTCTTCCTTTGGCTCCGTTACGGTCGGATGTGAAGATTATCGAATTAAACTTTTTATCCGCATAGGCAGCAGCAAAATCATCCTCCTTCGTGTTAAGCAATTTTTGCCATTTTACATCATACTTGGTTGGATTGGTGATCCATTCTTTCGCTTGTAAACAACTCTCAACGAAAGCATCGACCGATTTATCAGAAGGCACGAGCTCCTTATAGGCTTTATATTGCTTAATTGCTTCATCATAATTGCCATTTGCTTTTAGCATGTTGGCATATGAAAGGAGTACTTTAGGATCACTTTTAAGATATTTGGGGTTCGTGATGAGCCGTTTATAAGCTGTCTCAGCTTTTTTCGTGTTGTTCATCATGCGGTAACATTCGGCGATCCGGTAAGAGATGCGGTCACGTTCCGCTTTGTTATTCTTAACTCTGGAGTATGCTTTCTGGTATTTCTGAAGTGCCAATAAATACATCTGATCTGAATAAGCTTCATCGGCTGCCCGTGTCAGTTTATTCTGAGCCAAAAGAATCTGAGTCGAGGCAATCAGGACGAGAAGCAATAAAAGAAACCTGGTGTGACGCATGTTTATGCCAATTGGATATGCATTATAACGTACAAAGATAGATAAAAGTCTGGTGTGAAAAGATAAAAAAAGAACCCTGGCGGAAGAGCGGCCGACAGGGTTCACATAGGATTAGGAAAAGAGTTTATTTACCCTTCGTTTTTTCGGATAATTCTTTCTTTTCACGGCGTTTTTTCTGCCAGTTCAGAATGTCATAAGAGATAGGAGTCGCAACGAACACCGAGGAGTAGGTACCGATAATGACACCGGCCGTTAGTGCGAAGGTGAATCCCCGGAGCACTTCACCACCAAATATGAAGATAATGATCAGGGTAACAAGGGTGACGCCGGATGTGTTGATCGTTCGGCCCAGGGTGCTGTTGATGGCCCCGTTGATATTGATTGCAAGATCACGCTTCGGATACAAGGCCCGGTACTCACGGATCCTGTCAAAGATGATAACGGTGTCCATGATGGAATACCCGATGATGGTGAGAATGGCGGCGATGAAATGCTGATCCACCTCCATGCCAAAGGGTAAAATACCATGGAAGATAGAGAAGAGGCTGATGATGATCAGAGAGTCGTGGAATAATGCAATGACACCTCCAAGTCCGAACTGCCAGTTTTTAAACCGAATTGCAATATAAATAAAGATGATGATCAGAGAGAACATAACTGCCATGAATGCCTTCCAGATCAACGCATAACTGATAGTAGGGTCAACTCGCTGTGAACTTAACCGACCAATCACTTTTCCTGCATCGTTCGATTTGAAATCGGCGTAGGATAAAGGAACTTTGTAAAATGATTTCACTCCTTCATATAATTTCACATCAACCAGGGAGTCAGCCTTCTGGTCGCGTTCGCTGATCAGGTATTTGGTGGTTATTTTAACCTGGTTGTTAGGGCCGAAAGTTTTTACTTCGGGCGATTCGCCAAACTGATTGCGCAAAGATTCCCGGATGTGGTTGGTAGATACATTCTGGTCGAAACGGACAACGAAACTGCGGCCACCCGTAAAATCAAGACCCGGGTCGAGTCCCCTGATGAAAATACTGAAGACACCGGGAATCAACAGTGCCAGAGAGAGGATGTACATTTTTTTCCGGAGTCCGATGAAATTGATCTTTGTGTTATGGAGTAAATTCATGGTGAAACGGTTCCCCGTGGTGATATGCATGTCGCGGTCAAGCATCCATTCAAATACCAGTCGCGCGATGAAGATGGAAGAGAAGAGGGATAGAATGAGTCCCAACACGAGGGTTGTAGCAAATCCCTGAACCGGACCCGAACCAAAAATGTAAAGGACGATACCGGTCAGGATGGTGGTGACGTGACCGTCGATAATTGCCGAAAGGGCGTGCCTGAAACCATCTTTTACAACCAGTCGCATTCCTTTTCCTGCCCTGATTTCCTCTCGCATACGCTCGTAGATGATAACGTTGGAGTCGACTGCCATGGCCAGCGTAAGAACAATACCGGCGATACCCGGAAGGGTCAGAACTGCCCCGATAGAAGCCATCACGCCAAAGAGGAAAAACACGTTTGCAAAGAGCGCAACGTCGGCAACGTGTCCTGCACGGCTATAGTAAAGCGACATGTAGAGCAGCACACCGATGAAGGCGATGATAAATGAAAGCAAACCGGCGTTAATAGATTCCTGACCGAGTGAAGGCCCAACGATTTCTTCGGCAACGATGCGCGCAGGTGCAGGAAGTTTTCCTGCTTTAAGAATGTTGGCCAGGTCCTGGGCTTCTTCAACCGTCATGTTGCCTCCGGTAATAGACGACATTCCATTGGGAATTTCGCCGTTGACATTCGGGTAGCTGTAAACATAACCATCAAGTACGATGGCGATCTGTTTTCCGATATTCTCACCTGTAAGTCTTTTCCAGATTCTGGCGCCTTCAGAGTTCATCGACATAGAGACTTCCACACGGCCGTTCTGATCATAATCCTGACGGGCATTGGTTATCACGTCGCCGCCGAGAGCTGGGCTGCCGTCACGGGAGGTAATTTTCAGGGCGACAAGTTCAAGTACATCTTTTGCTTCATCCCTGGGTTTGACAGTCCAGGCTAATTTCATGTCTCTTGGGAAGAGATTCTTGGTCAGACGCAACATGTGGTTAACACGTGCGGTGTCCTTGATGAATGCCCGGCCGACCATGGCGGTCTGACCCGCGACATACTGCCCGTTTTTATCCTGGTAAATAGCAGGGTTAAGATAGGCGAATAGCGGATTCAGCTTGGCGTATTCCTCAAAAGATTGTTGTTGTTTGGCTGCAACAGAGGCTGCAGAAGTATCCTTCCCGAGCTGTTTAAGCAGCGCATTACCCTTGGAAGTATCGGCTTTACCAGTATCCGTTTTTGCTGTCGCTGCCTGTTTGGGAGCTTCCTTTTTCTCAGCCAATACCTGTTTTGCTGCAATAGCTTTGGCTGTTGCAGCAGTATCCGTTTTCAGGGTGCTGTCGGCTGCCACAGAGTCGGAACCCGCCAGGAGAATCCCCGGCAGCTTTTTGTTAGCCTCCCCAAAGAAGGGCTGAAGATCAGGGAATTGGTATGTTTCCCAGAATTCAAGCTGGGCAGTTCCCTGTAAAAGTTTCCGTACACGATCCGGATCTTTGATACCGGGTAATTCGATCAAAATCCGGCCGGCGGTCTGAAGTTTTTGGATGTTGGGCTGCACCACACCAAAACGGTCGATACGGGTGGTTAGAATGTTGTAAGTTCTGTCGATGGCGGCGTTGCTCTCTTCACGGATCACTTTGATAACATCCTGATTGCTGCTGTTGTAATTGATTTTATCTTTCAGTTCTACCGTGTTGAAAATGGCTGCCAGTTTGGCATTGGGATCAAGCTCGGTAAAAGATTTATAAAAGAGATCAACAAAATCGGCAGTGCTTGTTTTTTCCTTTTCAATGGCGTTAAGCATGGCCTTGTTGAAAGTCGGATCCTGGTTATATCCCGATAAAGCCCGGATCACATCGGGAACCGAAACAGCCATGGTAACGTTCATACCGCCTTTGAGGTCAAGACCCAGATTGATCTCACGCTCCCGAACATCTTTAAGGGTATACTTTTTCAACAGGATATTGTAAACGGTCACATTGGCCATTGAATCGTTGTAATATTCCAGTCGCGATTTTGCAAGAGAATCATAATAATACTCTTCCATCAGCCGATCGCCTTTTGCCATCTCCTTCGCCAAGGTAGTCACCTGGGGAGCATTGGCGTAATCTTCAGCTTTTCCAGAGTAAATGTAGCTTATGACCGTAAAGGATAACTGAAATAAACATACTAAGACAAATGTGATCGCGAAAAATTTAATAACACCTTTATTCTGCATGAGTTCTGAATTTTAATGTATTGGTTTTCTGGATGCCTGTTTTTTTGAGGGTGCAAAATTAGAAAATTCATTGGAAATAACCAATGAATTTAATTAACACTTTATTATTTGTAATAAAAAGCCGGTCAGTATGGTACGTACAACCGGCGGGTGACCTCCCGATCTTTATGCGGGAGTGTAAGCATTTAGAATCCGGCTCAGGGCAACACGAGCATGAGCGTTTTATTGTGAAATAACATTCCGGTGAGGGATTAATCTTTGAATTTTATTTTTCCGGTAGTTTCACCGGGTTTCAAGCGTACAAGCCGAAAGTAGCGCCACTCATAGTCGCTGTTCTTTTCCGCTACAGATTCCAGATCTGCGTTTTTGATCATGAATTTGTCAGTCGGATGAACCAGGAGTTTCCTGGTACCCGGGAACGGTTTTTCAGAGATTCGGGTGACTACAAAATAGCCAATACTGTCGTGGGGACCAATCGCATCGAATGCTTTTTTGTAGGTGCCCCGGTTTATGGTGAACCAACCCTGTGTTACCCAAAATCCCGAATTACCTTTGTTTACATATCTCGCAAAGGATACATAAACCGACTCGGTGTAGTCGTTTTGAAAAAGAATTTGCGAATTGGTTGTTCCTACAACTAAAAGTAGCGCTACTACGAGGCTATACTTTATTTTGGCGCACATGGGATTAATTTCTTTTTCAAAGGTACAAATCAACGCTGCGACTGGTATTTAACAGCTTAATTTTTTCAAAACTTTTTTGGCGTGACTTCTGAATCCGGCTGATTCTTCTTCTAAACGCCATTCAATCGAATCGGTCAGCTCTTTGCGAATATCCGGTTCCGACATCGAAATCCGGTATAGGAGATCCATGGATGAGACTTTTACTGCAATACTCTCCCGGGCAGAGACCAGCCAATCGAAACAAATCGTGATCAGTAAACCCATTTCGGATTCGTCGGGTAAGGGTGTCCGGTTCAGCATCCTTAAGGTATGCCTTTTCAACCCGTCATGCCTGAACTGAGTCAACATGTGAATCATTTTATCCCTGAAAGGCAGTAAAAGGATCGGACGCTCTTCGGTAATCGTATCGATCACCCAGGCTGCCCTTCTGCTGAAAGGTTCTTCATTGGATAGAAAGATGCCGAAAAGAACTGTGAACAGTTCGGGATTCCGGATCACAAGATCGGCTACCATATCGGTATTTCTCCGACTGGTCTCGTTCGATAACATGGATTTGAGCTGATCTGTTTCGGTCACCTGAATTCGTATTTGAGCGGGGAGTTTGCACTTATACGCAGCAAAATTATTCTTTTTCAAAAAAATCGCCCCAGGTCGTTTAATAATATTGATAATTTATACTTTTGCATTTTGTAAAATGTAAATCACTTACATGACAAATATTTTTCATATCCGATTCATCTGGATTGAACTATTCAATATAAATCAGGTACTCGGGATTTGCATTTAATCTGTAATTTGATCCGATTGGAAACATTGTCAAATGAAAAACAAGTACATTGATCTTATTCAGCAGACCTTCGATTTTCCTCAGGAGGAATTTGAAGTGATCGACCATGAACTTTATTTTAATAAAGTTTCTTTGATGGATATAATAAAACAATATGGAACGCCTTTAAAGATAACTTATCTTCCGAAAATAGGCTCCCAGATTCAAAGAGCCAAGCGTCTGTTTAATGTGGCCATGGCAAAAGTGGATTACCAGGGAGATTACCACTATTGTTACTGTACGAAAAGTTCCCACTTCAGTTTTGTCTTGGAAGAGGTACTAAAAAACGATGTCCATCTTGAGACATCGTCGGCATTTGATATCAACCTGATCGAGGATCTTGCCGAGAAAGGGCTTTTCTCAAAGGACCGGTATATAATCTGTAACGGTTTTAAACGACCGATGTATATTGAAAATATCACCACCCTTGTCAATAATGGATATTCCAATGTGATACCGGTTCTCGATAACCTATTCGAGCTTGAAAAATTTGAGACCGGGATCAAAAGCCGGGTCAAGCTCGGCATCCGGATTGCTTCGGAAGAAGAACCCAAATTTGACTTTTATACCTCGCGGTTGGGAATCCGGTATAATGACATCGTTCCATATTACCAGGAAAAAATCCAGAACAATCCGAAGTTTGAATTAAAAATGCTGCATTTCTTTATAAATACCGGGATTAAAGACAAGGCCTACTATTGGAACGAACTTACAAAGAGTGTCAATGTATATTGCGAATTGAAGAAAATTTGTCCGGAACTGACTTTTTTAAATATCGGTGGGGGGTTACCAATTAAGAATTCGCTTGATTTTGTGTACGATTATGAATATTTGGCAGAAGAGATTATCGCCCAGATTCAGAGTATTTGTGAGCGAAATGAAATACCGGAACCGGATATATTTACGGAATTTGGATCCTTTACCGTTGGAGAAAGCGGGGCCGTTCTGTTTTCGATAATTGATCAGAAAAGGCAAAACGACCGTGAGATCTGGAATATGATCGACAGTTCATTTATGAATACCCTTCCGGATACCTGGGCGATTAACCAAAAGTTTATTTTATTGGCAGTGAATAACTGGGATGTGGAGTATGAAAGGGTATTTCTCGGAGGGCTGACCTGCGACAGTGAGGATTTTTACAATGCCGAAGAGCATAGTAATGCAGTATTTCTTCCAAAGATCAATCCACCGGAACCTCAGTACATCGGAATGTTCCATACGGGTGCTTATCAGGAAGCGATCGGAGGATACGGAGGCATTCAACATTGTCTGATCCCTGCACCCAAGCATGTGTTGATTGATTATGATGAGGAGACAGAGGAGATTACGACGAAGCTCTTTTCAAAAGAGCAAAGTTTCAAGTCGATGTTAAAAATTTTAGGTTACTGAAACAGACCATGAACCAGAGGATTGTTAAATTTGAAGAAAAAAAGTATGAAAAAAGGTAAGAAGAGCCTGTTGAAAGAACAGGTAAAGCACATTGATATCAAGGCAATTGATTCAACGCCCATAATTGATGCCATGCGGGAAATGTCGTTTACCTCGAGGGACACGGCTGTGGCCGCTGATATCCTGAACATGATGCTCAAAGAAAAGGGCTGTACTGTTTTTCTCACACTGGCGGGAAGTACCAGTGCTGCCGGTTGCATGCAGGTTTACGTGGATATGGTCAAAAATAATATGATAGATGCAATCATTGCAACAGGCGCCTCCATTGTGGATATGGATTTTTTTGAAGCCCTGGGGTACAAGCATTACAAAGGGACTCCCTATGCCGATGATAAATTATTGAGAGAATATTATATCGACCGGATCTATGACACTTACATCGATGAGGAGGAGTTGCAGCACTGTGATATGACCATCAAGAAAATAGCTGATTCGCTTGAACCACGGCCTTATTCTTCCCGTGAATTCATCCGGGAAATGGGCAAATGGCTGGTAAAAAACGCCCGGAAAAAAGAATCCCTGGTGCAGGTTTGCTATGAGAACAATGTGCCCATATTTTGTCCGGCATTCAGCGACAGCAGTGCCGGTTTTGGATTGGTAAAACACCAATGGGACAACCCTAAGAAGCATGTATCCATCGATTCGGTCAAGGATTTCCTTGAATTGACAAAGATCAAAATGGCTGCTAAAAGTTCGGGATTGTTCATGATCGGTGGCGGTGTCCCGAAAAACTTCGTTCAGGACACCGTTATTTGTGCCGAAGTACTGGGGAAGGATGTTCCCATGCACCGGTATGCCGTTCAGATAACCGTGGCAGATTCACGCGACGGGGCTTGTTCCAGTTCGACCCTGAAGGAAGCTTCAAGCTGGGGGAAGGTTGACACTGTTTATGAAAAAATGGTGTATGCCGAAGCAACAAGTGTACTTCCTTTAATTGCCAGTTACGTGTATCACAAAAAAGAGTGGAAGAAGCGCAAACGCTTCGAATGGACAAAAATCCTTGATTCAGAGTAGAATCAGTTTTTATATCTGATCCATTTCCACAATTCGCCGTAGGTAATTTTCTTACCGTACATCAGAATTCCGGTTCGGTAAATCTTTGCTGCAAGCCACGTTGTTCCTAAAAATCCGAGGATGAGAATTGCCATGGAAAGGAATACCTCCCAAAACGGTACGCCAAACGGGATCCGGATCATCATGATCACCGGAGCGGTCAGGGGGAAAATCGAGAGCCAGAAGGCAACCGGACCATCCGGATCCTGAATAATAAACTGGGCAAGGATAATCGAAAGGATCAGCGGAATGGTGATCGGGAACATGAATTGTTGCGTATCCGCCTCACTGTCAACAGCTCCGCCGATGGCAGCAAAAAAAGCAGCATAAAGCAGGTATCCAACCACGAAGAAAAAGAGAAAGGAACCGATCATTATCGGAAAATCAACAGAATGGATGGCATCCATTACTTCCGTCAGTTCATCGCCATTTTTCTGTGGGGTAACAGGAATTTGTTGTCCCTCAGGCTGAATGTTGACCTGGTTCTGTTTTAATAACTGCTCTGTCGCGGTTTGCGTGGCACTTCCGGAAGTCATCGTGGCGGTAACAGCCGTGACGATGATGAATGTCAGAACGACCCAAAGCATAAATTGTGTCAACCCAACCAATCCAACGCCAATGATCTTCCCCATCATGAGTTGAAATGGTTTTACTGACGACACAATGACCTCTACGATCCGGCTTGTTTTTTCTTCAATAACTCCCCGCATTACCTGGGATCCGAACATGAAAATAAAAAAGTAGATCAGGATTCCGGCAAACATTCCAAGTATCATACTCAGTTCGGTATAGCTCTTTGACTCTTTCCCGTCGTCGCCAATTTTTAAGGTGTTTATATCGACCGAAGTCTTGATTGACCGGAGAATGTCGTCGACCGAAACCTGGTTTTCCCGATCTCCCTGAAGTTCACGCAACCGGGCCTGTAATTTCATTTCTTCGAGTTGCCGGCTCATCACATTTTTAATATGGGACTTGACATTGATATTGACGTTGTTCTCGGAGTAGATAATCGCGTTGTTGGGCAGTGTCACTTCTGTTTTGGGTATGTACAGTAAGGCATGATCGCCGCTTCTTGTGAAGTTGGCCTTTGCCGTATTAATATCCTGGGTAAGATAATGAAACCGGATGTTGTCGGTGTCTTTGAATTTTCCGTTAAAGATACCGGTCTCGTCGAGCACGGCAACGGTTTTTAATTCGTTGGTCTGGGTGGCAAGGTAGATGGGTATGATGATGGTGGCAGCCATTAAAACCGGTCCAAGGATGGTCATAATGATAAAAGAGCGTTTTTTGACGCGGGTCAGGTATTCACGCTGGATGATCAGGAAAATCTTTTTCATCTTGACTCAATTAGTTTTCTGACACTTCCCGGTTGGTGACAACCTGGATGAAAATATCATTCATGTTGGGAATCCGTTCATTGACTGAATAGATTGTGACGTGTGGCAACAATAGTCTGATCATATCGTTGGAGGTAGCGTCGATGGGTAGTTTTAGTGTGGCATGACGGTGATCGGCATCTGAAAATTCGCTCAGAACCTGAAAGGCGGGTGGCAGGATGGATTCGAGCGGTTTGTCAAATGAATTGAAGCTTACAATATATGTATTCGTTTTGTACTTCTTTTTTATTTCCCTGACGGATCCATCAAGAACAACCTTCGATTTGTTAATCAGTGCGATATCGTCACAAAGTTCTTCAACCGAAGCCATATTGTGGGTTGAGAAGATCACGGTTGCGCCTTTTTCTTTCTGCGCCAGGATTTCTTCTTTCAGAAGGCCGGCATTAATCGGGTCAAATCCACTGAAAGGTTCATCAAAGATCAGAAGCCTGGGTTCGTGGATTATGGTTATCAGGAACTGGACTTTCTGTTGCATTCCTTTGGAAAGTTCTTCAACTTTTCGGTTCCACCAGGAGCGGATCTCAAATTTATCAAACCAGAATTTGAGCCTGGTAAGCGCTTCATGGTGCGTAAGTCCTTTGAGTTGTGCAAGGTAGAGAGATTGTTCACCCACCGTCATTTTTTTATACAGTCCCCGTTCTTCCGGGAGGTACCCGATGGCTGAAATATCCCCGGGTTCGAGTTTCCTCCCGTTAAACATTAATGCCCCTTCGTCGGGGGCAATAATCTGGTTGATAATCCGGATCAGGGTTGTTTTTCCGGCTCCATTGGGTCCCAGGAGACCGAAGATTTTTCCTTCGGGAACCGCAATGGATACTTTGTCAAGCGCCTTGTGACCCGAATATTGTTTTGTTACGTTGTCGGCTGCAAAAAGAATCATGAGGTCGTTATTGTTCAAACAGATCTTTCATTCTTGAAAAGATATTTTTATCGGAGTTTCCGGGGGCAGGTTTGAAATTTTCAGATTTCTCCAGTTTTTCCAAAATGCTTTTTTCTTCTTTGGTCAGATTTTTCGGGGTCCAGATATTCAGGGTAATCAGCAGGTCACCTTTTCCTTCATAACCATTGATACTTGGAAGTCCTTTACCCCGGAGCCTTACAACCTTTCCGCTTTGCGTCCCGGCTTCAATTTTGATCTTGACTTTTCCGTCAATGGTAGGGATTTCTGCATTGCTTCCCATCGCAGCTTCACTAAAAGAAATGAAATGGGCATAGTGCAGGTTGGTGCCGTCCCGTTCAAAAAGATCACTCTTCAATTCTTCGATCTGGATCAGCAGATCGCCGGCAATTCCGCCTCTTGCAGCTGCATTTCCTTTACCTCCCATCGAAAGTTGCATTCCTTCGGAAACTCCGGCCGGGATCCGGATACTGATCACTTCTTCTCCTTTTACAACGCCATTTCCGGCGCAATCGGGGCATTTATCCGTGATGATCTTTCCTTCACCACCGCAATTGGGGCAGGTGGATGTGGTTTGCATTTGTCCAAGGAATGTAGATGTGACCTTGGAAATGTGACCCGAACCATGGCAGGTAGAACAGGTGGAATAGGAACTTCCGCCCTTTGCACCGGATCCTTTACAAGTCTGGCAGGCCACATATTTATTAACTTTGATCTTTTTTTCGACACCGTGCGCAATTTCCTCAAGGCTGAGACGAACCTTGACCCGGAGGTTAGCACCGCGGTTCACGGAGCGGCCCCTGCGGTTTCCTCCGCCGCCAAAGAATGAACTGAAAGGATCTCCTCCACTGAAAATATCACCGAAATGGCTGAAAATATCCTCCATCGTCATCCCACCGCCAAATCCTGAAAATCCGCCGCCGTTTCCAAGTCCCGCATGACCATATTGATCATAACGGTGCCGTTTGTTCTCATCGCTCAGGACTTCATAAGCTTCGGCTGCTTCTTTGAATTTTTCCTCCGCCTCTTTGTCACCGGGATTTTTATCAGGGTGATACTTCAGAGCCTGTTTCCGGTAAGCTTTCTTGAGTTCGTCCGGTGTGGCATTCCGGTTTACTTCAAGGACCTCATAAAAATCTCTCTTAGACATAACTTGGTATTAACTTCCGACGACAACTTTGGCAAAACGTATGACCCTTCCGTTCAGGAGATATCCTTTGAGAATTTCATCAACAATTTTACCTTTTTGGTCCGGATTTGCAGCGGGGACATTGGTGACCGCCTCATGAAAATCGGTATCAAATGATTCGCCCAGCGTCTTCATCTGTTCAAGGCCCTGTTGGTTTAAAACAGACAGAAATTTATTGAATATCAGCACGACACCTTCTTTCAGCGCAGTTCCGTTATCAGAAGTGGCAGTAAAAGCTTTGATGGCTCTTTCAAAATCATCCAGTACCGGTAATAAACTGGTTATGACGTCGGCTGAAGCAAATTTGCTGAGTTCTGCCTTCTCTTTTAACGTCCTTTTACGGTAATTATCGAATTCCGAATAAAGCCGCAGGTATTTGTCATTCAGCTCTGCAATTTTTTCCTCGGGATTTTCAACCATGGTATCCGGGTCAATCTTTTCGGATGGTTCATTCTTTCTGTCAGTTTCCGGGTACTCCCTTATTTCATCCTGCACTGGATCTGTCTCTTTTTCAAGTTCTTTTTCTTCCTTATTTTTCTTTTTTATCATAACAGATGAGGTAAATCATATTTACGGTTTACGAGTGACAAAAAGCCTGCCATCAGAACATGCAGGACAATTTGTCAGCCTTCAATTCTTTTGATTTTTGCTCCGAGTGATTGCAGTCTTTTATCGATATCCTGATAACCCCGATCAATTTGTTCAATATTATCGATAATACTGATTCCTGAAGCTGATAATGCTGAGATCAGGAGGGCGACACCTGCTCTGATATCGGGCGAAGACATTCTGATACCCTTCAGCGGATGGGTATGATCGAGGCCGATTACAGTTGCACGGTGCGGATCGCACAGGATGATTTTTGCTCCCATATCGATCAGTTTATCTACAAAAAACAGTCGACTTTCGAACATTTTCTGGTGGATCAGTACGCTTCCCCTAGCTTGTGTGGCTACAACCAGAACGATGCTGATGAGGTCGGGTGTGAATCCGGGCCAGGGGGCATCAGCGATGGTCATAATGGATCCGTCCATGAAAGATTCTACCTCATAATGATCCTGGGAGGGTACGAGAATGTCGTCGTTTACATTCCGGACCGTGATACCAAGCCGGCGGAAAACGTCAGGAATGATTCCCAGGCTTTGGTAATTTACATTTTTGATGGTGATCTCCGAACCGGTCATTGCAGCAAGACCAATGAAACTCCCAACCTCGATCATGTCGGCCAGCAGTGTATGTGTGATGCCGTGCATTTGTTCCACCCCCCGGATGGTAATCAGATTTGATCCGATTCCCTGGATGGATGCACCCATCGAAACAAGCATCCGGCAAAGTTGTGAGATATATGGTTCGCAGGCTGCGTTGAAAATGGTTGTTTCACCCCGGGCCATGACCGCGGCCATGATGATGTTGGCAGTGCCGGTAACGGATGCCTCATCGAGGAGCATATAGGTCCCGGTCAGGTTGGGAGCTTCAACGGAAAACATCTGGTCCGCTGGCATGTAATCGAATCTGGCGCCCAACTTCTGCAGACCCAGAAAATGGGTGTCAAGGCGACGCCGGCCGATTTTATCACCTCCCGGGATATAGACAAATCCTTTTCCAAAGCGGGCCAACAGCGGTCCGAGGATCATGATGGATCCCCTCAGACTTGCCACTTTTTTCCGAAATTCATCGGTCTTCAGAAAATCAAAGTGGATTGAACGTGCTTCAAATGACCACGAATGAGCGTCGGTTTTAGTAACCAAAACCCCCAGTGATCCGAGAAGCCCGATAAGCCGGTTAACATCAAGGATATCGGGTACATTGTGGATGGTAACCTTCTCTTCTGTGAGAAGGCAGGCACAGATCACTTGTAGTGCTTCATTTTTAGCGCCCTGGGGTTGAATTTCGCCTCGGAGCCTGTGCCCCCCGCAGATTTCAAATGAACTCATTGGGGTTTATTGCGACCGCGTTGGGAATTGAAATTCTGTTTTGGGAAACCCTGTTTATTGAAATTTCTTTCAGGTCCCTGACGAAAAGGCTTTCTCTTTTGGTTTTGAGCCAGGATATCGTTTGTGTGGGTAAATCGGAAATCCTGGTGAAGTTTCAATTGGTCTTTTGACAGTATCTCAAGGTGTTTTTCGATCAACTCATCGTTGACTGATTCGCGGTTCCAGTTAAGGTAGGATTTTTTCATATGGTTTGCAATCGCATGAACCAGTGCATCCTTTTCGGCTCCTTCAGTATATTCCGTTGCTTTTTCAATCATCAGGGCAATATTTTTACCATAATGCTTGAACTCAATCTCTTTGTCATGATAGGAAAGATGTTCCGGCTTGGCACTCAGGGAGAGGGGAGGGGGCGGAGGGAAGGCAGCATCAACGTCAAGTTTAAAATCGGAAATGATGAACAGGTGGTCCCAAAGTTTATGTTTATAATCGCCCGATTCCTTTACGCCCGGGTGCATCTGGGCCATAACGTTGATGATGAATTTTGCAGCCTGATTTCTTTTTTCCCGGTCTTCAATTGTACAGATGTACTGGATCATCCGTTGGATGTTCCTTCCATATTCCGGGATGAACATGGCTTCGCGCGTTGTATTGTATTCCATGATTTCTATTTTGTCTTTTTTGCAAAGATACTATTTTTACTCGAGGCGACCGGATTTTATTCAATGATCCGAAGCTTGGCGAACCGGAGGAGTAATTGTTTCTGACCGATTTCGGGAAAAAATACGGTTGCTTTTTTATTGGGGCCGACACCTTCGACCGAGACCACTTTCCCTTTACCAAACCGTTCGTGCATTACTTCCATGCCGGTACGTATTTCTTCAATATCTGAAACGGTTCCTGGCATGGGGGATCCTGCATCCCTTGCAGGTCCCGGGGGCACTTTCATAAAGTTTTTGGGAATCACTGGCTTTTTGGGAGGCAGATCGATCCCGGACAACGAAAGAGACCAGTTTCCATCGATCGGGAATCCTTTCTTTTCATAAACAGGCCTTTTTGGCAGGTCGATGAATTTTTCGGGAATTTCCGTCAGAAATCTGCTGGGTTCGCACATTACCGGAGTGCCCCAGCGGTACCTGTTTTCTGCATAGGAAAGGGTCAGTTTCTGCCGGGCTCTTGTCACGGCCACATAAAAAAGCCGGCGCTCTTCTTCAAGATCAGTTCTGGAGTTCAATGATTGAATAGAAGGGAACAGGTTTTCTTCCATTCCGACAACATAAACAAACGGGAACTCGAGTCCTTTCGCGGAGTGGATGGTCATGAGTGTGACTTTGTTTCCGTCGTCATCGGTGTCTTTATCGGCATCAGTGATCAGCGCAACATCCTGCATGAATTCGTCGAGCGTCCGAATTACGTTCGATTCAATTTCGCCGGTTTCAATAAGGGTACGCGGGGATTCGGAAAATTCCTTGATTGCATTCAGCAACTCTTCCAGATTCTCAAAACGGCTTACGCCTTCAGGAGTTTTATCATCATACAATTCCTTCATCAGGCCTGATGATCCGGCAATATGGCGGGCAAGTTCATAGGCATTTTTCGTGGGTAGCAGCGTCGCAAAACTTTTAATCATGGTAATGAACCCGCGGACTTTCTGAATGGTTCCATCCGGTAAAATGGCTTCCCTGACCGGATGTTCCATCAGTTCATAAATGCTTTTCCTTTGTTCATCAGCATAGACGAGCAGCTTCTCAATGGTGGTTTTCCCTATTCCCCTGGCCGGATAGTTGATGACCCGGAGCAGTGCATCTTCATCCCTGGGATTGATGGTAAGGCGGAAATAGGCAAGCATATCTTTTACCTCCTTTCGCTGGTAAAAAGAGAGTCCGCCATAGATCCGGCAGGGTATATTCAGTCGTCGAAGGGCCTCTTCATGTGTCCGTGACTGGGCATTGGTACGGTATAAAATTGCAAAATCCGAATTCTGCAATTGTTGATTCATTTTATTTTCAAAGATGGACTGGGCAATAAGATTGGCCTCTTCATTGTCGGTCGAAGCCTTGATCATCTGGATTAGTTGCCCTTCGGAGTTTTCTGTCCAGATTTCTTTGTAGATCTGGTTTTTATTATGCGCGATGATGTGGTTTGCAGCCCCGACGATGTTTTTGGTTGACCGGTAATTTTGCTCCAGTTTGAAAACCTGATGATCAGGATAATCATTCCTGAAATTGAGGATATTCTGAATATTTGCCCCCCTGAAGGCATAGATGCTCTGGGCATCATCTCCCACCACACAGATGTTCTCATTATTTGCCGCCAGTTTTTTAATGATCAGGTACTGGGCATAGTTGGTATCCTGGTATTCATCAACAAGGATATACTGGAACTTTTGCTGGTATTTATACAGGACGTCGGGGTAATCGCGAAGGAGGACGTTCATATTGAACAGAAGGTCGTCGAAATCCATTGCCGATGCCCTTTTCAGACGGCCCTGGTATTGCGAGTACAACATGCCGGTCAGGGGTTTTCCCGCGGAGGCATCATATTCCTTGATTTCAGGGTTCTCGTTATACTCTTCAGATGATTGCAGGCTGGTTTTAGCAGCAGAGATACGCTGGAGTATATAACCGGGCTGATAGGTCTTATCGTCCAGGTTATTTTCCTTTATCAGGTTTTTAATCACCCTTTTGGTATCATCCGTATCGTAGATCGTATAGTTCGACGGGTATCCCAACCGATGACCTTCAACGCGCAATACACGTGCAAAGACGGAATGAAAAGTGCCCATCCACACATTGCGGGCTTCTGTCCCGACGAGACTTGTGATCCGTTCCTTCATTTCCCGTGCAGCTTTATTGGTAAATGTCAGCGCAAGGATATGGAACGGGTCCACCCCTTTATCAATGAGCCAGGCCACCCGGTAGGTCAAGGCCCGGGTCTTACCCGATCCCGCTCCGGCTATGACCATGACGGGCCCTTCGGTGGCAGTGACGGCAGCCTTTTGAGAATCGTTCAGATCGGCGAGGATATTCTTGTTCGGCATGACTTTTTTTTCTGCGTACAAAAGTACGGGATAATGTCGAATTCACCGGGATGTTGATAACAATATCTGATTGCGGGGAAATTCAAATTTTAAAAGCCACACATACCCGGCAAAAGACCTACGGTTTATATGAAAACAGCTACACTTACCCGGAAAACGGATACAAAGAACGTTTTGTATTTATCTGATATATAATCACTTGATCCATTTTTTTAAACACTACCCACATACTAAAATTCCGGATACACTTAGCCGTGATTTGGTGACAGTTACTAATTCTTGCTTTTCGGCCGAAATCTCTTAATATATATTTGTGATAGAATTAGTTATGATAAGTGAAACAATTGAATTCACAATAACACCGGATCATATGAAAAAGTCAGTAAAAAAATATCTGTTTCTTGCCTTACTATCGGGCCTGTTTCTTGCAGGTTGTAACAAGGAACTGATAGAAACACCGACGGTTGAAAAGGTCAAATCGATGGATGATCTGAAAGTCTCCTCTAATTTTAACTGGGAGCTTTCGCAAGAAGTCACATTTAATATCGGGATGAATTTTCCGGACGTAATCTATCAGTACAACAGTGTTACCGTTTATGACGGCGATCCTGCCAAGGATGCATCCGTTCTTTTCAACGGATTTGCCGGTAACAATTCTCCCATGTTGGCCAAAGTCCGGATTCCGACGGCTGTTAAAGAGGTATATGTACAGCTGGTTCCGTGGAATGCAACGACCCAGATTGTTGTTTTGCCTGTAACAGAAAGCATCAATCATATCTTTACGCCTTCGGATGCAAAAAGCATGTTTGTCGTAAAACCGGGGCCCGATTGCAACGGAGCGACGCCGGCATACACCCTCACGGGAAGTGCTGCAAAAACCATTGACGACGGGAACACCTACTATGTTACCACATCATATTCAGGCGATGTCACGGTGAAAGATGGCACGCTCATTATTTGCGGGGTGTTCACCGGATCGATCGACCTGGGACAGAACGGGAACGGAAAGCCTGAGAGTTACGTTCAAGTCTCCGCGACCGGTGTGGTAGGCAGTGCGTCTGATCCGGTGACTGTCAGCAAAAACGATAATTCTACTTTTTCAAACTGGGGTATCTGTCATATCGATGCCAACTACACCGGTCAGGACCTCCTTGAAAATTTTGGTACCATGACCTTTTACGGGCAGTGCAATATGAATGGAAGTAATGGCCACCTCATCAATTACGGTTACATTCTTTTCACCACGCACTGGAATGCCATAAACTGGGTTGAGAATTACAAGACCATCGAAGTGATGGGTGATATGAATTGCAACAACAGTATTTTTCTGAATGCATGTAAACTCATTGCCCATCAGAATTTCCATCTGAATAACTGCGAATTCACCAATCAATCGGGATATATCAGGTGTTATCAGGAATTAAAGGTCCAGGGTGGAACGGGTTTTATGAAATTGATTGATCAATCCATGATAGAGACCCTTGATCTGACGATCAATACTGATATCACCGGTATAACGACGGTAGCTGCCCCGGGAACCAGAAACTCCATCAAGGTATATGAAGATTTTCGTTTTGACGGATCCAATGTGATCACCGGGACGATTGAGGCTTCACAGACCAATGGTATCCTGGTTCCCGCACATGGCGGACCCTCCAATTTTACGGGTGGTGCCACATTTGTTTCTTTTGCAAATATTACCAACTCGATTCCAGGTACCGAATGCAACGGGGGCGGGATCACCCCGCCGCCGCCGCCACCGCCGCCCCCTGTGAATAACTGGGTAACCGGAACGGCAGTTTACGAGGATCTGTGGCCTGCAAAGGGCGACTATGATGTAAACGACCTGGTGATGGCATATAAATTCAAACTGGTTACCAACAATCAGAATAAAGTGACCGATATTGTCATAAAGCTTTTAGTAAAGGCTGCAGGAGCCAGTTTTAAAAATGGATTCGGTATCCAGTTCGACAATCTTGTTCCTTCGGATATTGCCTCTGTGACCGGATACAACATAAAATACAGTTACGTCGTGCTTTCGGCAAATGGTACGGAAAGCGGGCAGGATAAAGCAGTTGTGATTGCCTTCGATGATGCCGACAATGTGATTCATCGTGCAGGTTCATCATTTTTCTTCAACACGGAAAAAGGCGCTCCGGTTGGCACTGCTGATTCAGTGACCCTGAATATCCATCTTACAACTCCGTTACTTACAACCGTAATCGGGGCTCCTCCTTATAATCCATTCCTGATCAGGAACATGGAGCGGCAGGCTGAAGTACATCTTCCGAATTACATACCGACCAGTTATGCAGCCAACTGCCCCTATTTCGGGACTGATGATGATAACAGCATACCGGCGTTCGGCAGGTATTACAAGACACAGAACAACCTTCCCTGGGCGCTGAACCTTCCGGTTCTATTCGACTATCCCTGGGAGAAGGTCAGCATTCTTGAAGCCTACAACTATTTTGCAGCCTGGGCACAATCAAACGGTACCCTCTATCCCGACTGGTATCTTGATCTTCCGGAGTACAGGAATAGCGCCAATATCTGGCATCCATAAAAAAATAGTATAATCAGGTCGTCGTGATTTCCCGCGTGTTTAGAACTTATATACTGACCATCCTCTTTCTGACCGGAATGTTGGCTTGTAATAAATTGTCAGAATCTGATGGTAACACGGCGTTTTACGAGGTGAATTTTAATCTTGTTGCAGGCGGAAGTCCGTCGGGGCTGAAGGATACACCTGAATGCATGAATGAAGGCGCTGCTGCCAGCTATATTGAAGTGACTCTTGAAAAGAAAGTCGAGGCCACTATTTCAAAATTGGATGCTGATGTGTTTTATCTGGACGGTAAACCATACACGAATTCAGTTAAGTTACTACCCGGTGAGTACATCATCCATGACTTCATCCTGAAGAATGACCAACAAACTCCAAATGACAAAACCGACGATATTATTATTGCGGCGGCTGTTCATCAGGGAGCTCCTTATGCTTCACTCGTGAGTTCATGGCTGAATCAGGAGTTTACCGTCAGCCCTTTTAAAAAGAACGTGATGGATATGGAACTGGTCTGTTATGATGAAGCACACTTTGAGAACTTTGGATTCGAATATTTTGTGATCAGTCAGACCGTTGTCAGGGAGGTGCATTTTTTCGGAGATATTTGTATTTCCAATTTGGCATCTTATTATAATTCACCTTACTCGGCTGTTTTAGGCGGGAATCAGAACCTTCTGTTAGATTTGCCGGCAATCTTTCAGATTGAGGTATTCAGAAATGACAGCTCAATGGGTATTTTTAATAATAATTCCTCTTCTGCAATTTCACTTCCCTTAACAGTCCGGTATCCCGACCGACTTAATAAAATGGATAGTTTCGAATTCAGATTGAGTGTGATGGTATTGAACAATAATAATATTTTTGAATATCAATGGTTTCATACGTGGAGCATCCTTGATTCCCAGAGCCTATTTTCAGGTACGGACGGGGTAGTTGACTTTGTGCTTGGAAACTGCACCACAGGAGCTGACCTGGTAATTCCTTTTAACGGACCGGAAAACCATCCTCCGGTAGCAAGCGCTGTCGGACAAACCGGCGTAACCCGGGTCGGTCAGATTCTGACCGGCAATTACAATTTTTTTGATCAGGACGGGGATACTGAGGGGTCCTCTATATATAAATGGTATCGATCGGATGATGTCAATGGCGCCGGAGGGATCCAGATAGCCGGTGCGACGGGGATTACCTATACCTTGCAAGAGGCGGATTTGACAAAGTATATTCGCTTTGCTGTAATCCCGGTCTCCGCGGGAGGCATTTTACAGGGAGCTGAGGTGGCGGCAACAATGTTTTCCGGCCCGGTGGAACCAGCCCCTTTTTCTTGCAGTAATGTTTTAACTGTTGAACATGTTGCCGGAAATGTTGCACCGATCACCAAAACCGTCAGTTACGGAACAACGTCTGGTATTCCGGGCGAGCCCTCAAAATGCTGGATTACCCGGAATCTGGGTGCAAGTCAACAGGCAGGCAGCAAAAATGACGCGACAGAGGCTTCCGCGGGTTGGTACTGGCAATTCAATCGCAAGCAGGGTTTCAGACATGACGGTACTTCAAGGCTTCCCAATACAAACTGGAGCAACAATATTAGTGAATCATCCGACTGGCAACCGGGCAATGACCCCTGTAGCCTTTTACTTGGAAGCGGATGGAGGATCCCGACAAAAACGGAATGGATGAATGTAAAGATTAACGGATCATGGAATAATCTTTATAGTGTTTATAATTCTCCTTTGAAGATGCACGCGGCCGGATCATTGAAAAACTGGGGCGGTTTTCTTTCAAACAGGGGCACTGACGGAAATTACTGGAGCAATTCACAGGCATACACCGAAAGCGGAAAATTTCTCTTTATCAGCAGCGGTTCTTTGTATATTAATGATTATGGCAGCAAAGCCAGCGGTTTTTCATTACGCTGCATCCTTAACAATCCGTGATGTAATCCAATTATTAGGATAGCTCAGTTACAAGTATTATTTCTACACTTACTTAAATATCCGTAACATTTACTTATTATCACTTGAAATTACAATGTTGTTATTCATACATTTACATTGTAAAAGAATTTGAACCGTAAAGTAAGTAAAAATTAATTAAGTCAGTATTTATGCAAAATTTATTCCGTATGAAAAAATTATTTTTTTTGTTATTTGGATTGGCGGCTGTGTTGATTATCACCGGTTGTCAGAAAGATGAAACGGTAACATCCCAGACGGGCGACTCAGAACTCAGTTTCTCCATCACTCCCGGAAAGGATGTGAGCGGGTTGAAAGCCAGTGATTGTTTCACGCAGAAAGCCGCTTATGTCAAGGTCAATCTGAAGGATGGATCGGGGGCCTCTCAATGGTATTTTATTGATATATTTTACCTCGATAACGTACCGTATACCAACAGTTTGAAACTTCCGTCGGGTACATACACCTTACAGGAATTCATGATGTATAATGACAACATGACTCCAAGTGATAAAACCGACGATTGGGTAATGGCGGCTGCGGTTCATTCCGGGGCTCTGTATTCCAATCTTGTCACCACCACGTTAACAAGCAACATCACCATTGCACCATTTAAGAAGAGTGTCATGAATGTGGAGTTGGTCTGTTACGAAGAAACTACGTATTCAAATTTTGGGTTTGAATATTTTCAATTGGATCAGACCATTGTCAGAGAGCAGAATTTTTTCGGGGATTTCTGTATTAAAAATCTGGCAGATTATGCCAACTCGCCTTATGCACAGCAGTCAAACGGTGTTCAATATGATATGCCGGCTATCTTTAAGATCGAATTATGGCATAATGGAACCCTGAAGGCGACCTATGACAATTCAGCCTGGCATGGTGAGGGGCAACCATTAAAAGTGACTTATGCCGATGATCCCACTGTCGTTGATAATTATATACTAAAGCTTTATATTTTGGTTCGCCAGGGCACCAGTTTCAACTATGTTCATTTTTATGACTGGTCGTTTGCGGATAATCAGAAAATTGATGCCGGGACTGATGGCGTGGTTGATTTTGCATTAGGAAATTGTGTACCGAGCGCCGATCTGATCATTCCGCCATGGATGAATCTTCCTTCGACTTGTACTTATAAAATTTCCGGTTGGCAGGGAGGATCCCCGATACCGACATTGGGCGGATACGTAGATGCGACACTTTCGGGCATTTCTGCCGGATATGAATTCGGGAACGGATCCGTGGCATCGTGGTGCGCCGATCATCAAACAACTATTTATGTCAACCAGAGTTATTCCATGGATGTTTACTCCTCTTTGCATCAGGCGCAGTTGCCAGTTTTTGCCCAGAGCAGCAAATGGGATAAAATAAACTGGATCATGAATCACCTGGATTGGTATCCCGGTTACAAATGGTATGACGTACAGGGCGCGATCTGGCTTTTTGACACTCCTGCATGGAACGGTAGCGCTGAAGCGGGTGTTCCGGCCTTATCGACCATGCAATATGCCCAAAAAATGCATAATGATGCCGAGACATATGGTTCCTCATACAAGGTTCCATCGGGGGGGTGGGCGTGTGTGATTTTTGTACCGCACGGAACCTCGCCTTCGGCTCCTTCGCCTACCATTCAAACCATGTTTATCAGACTCGATCCCTGATCCACGGATTGATCGGAAAATTTATAAACCCTGCCGGTAAAGTATTTCCGGCAGGGTTTATTTTTTTACGTAAGTTTACCGGGAATTTCCGTTAAGGTATGTCGCTATATCTGTTACTCAACGGTTCGTTGCTGATCGTTTTGTTGACCCTTTCGGGGTGGTATGTGTGGTTGCGATTTTCAGGTGAAGAAACGTATCCGGTCGCATGGAACGAAGCGAAAAAGAGTAAAAGGATTTCAAAGACGGTAGGGAGGCTGGAGCGAACGTATAGGGACAAAGCGCGGTTTTTCAACTGGTGGTTACAAGTTGAAAGGCTTAAGCGGGAAAAGATCGAAGGTGATTTCGCAGAATTGGGAGTTTACAAAGGCAGGAGTGCAAAAGTTCTCCATCATATGGATCCCAGTCGTATTTTCCATCTGTTTGACACCTTCAACGGATTCAGTCGGGAGGATTTGGAGGGTGAATCGGGTGAAGCAGCGACTTATACCCCGATTCATTTTGCTGATACGGATCAAGAAAGTGTCATACAATATATAAACGGCAATCAGAATATCCGGATTCACAAGGGATATTTTCCAGGAACGGAGGAGATTGTCCGGGATTGCAGGTTTGCCTTGGTAAACATGGATGCCGACCTGTATAATCCCACGCATGCCGGACTTGAGTTCTTTTATTCGCGGCTTGTTCCCGGGGGTGTCATACTGATCCATGATTACAATCATAAATGGCCCGGGATCATGAAGGCGGTCGATGAATTTGCAAAGAAGATTCCGGAAGTAGTTGCTTTTGTTCCCGATACAGACGGAACCGCGATGATTATCAAAAATCGCTGATTTTTCATTTTTTTTTACTTTTCACTTGTTCATTTGAAAATAAGTCGTACTTTTGCACCCTCGAAAAGGATTTTCATTTTCGAATGAATTAAAAGCCGGAAACGGCAAGGAAACCTGATAAAGTGAAACAACTATAGGTTTCAATCGCAGTCTGGAATATCACTGCGCTGGAATGTTTCGCCCAGATCATACCTTCCTTATCAGTATCCCGTCTTTTATTCGTGATGAAATCTGCTCGTTCATCTTTTTATTGTTATTTACTCAAAATGTTGGCAGTGTGAAAAAAAAATGTACCTTTGCACTCCCAAATTCAGGGTATTAAAATATAAAAATTTTTATAAAACCATTGATATGCCTACGATTTCGCAACTGGTTCGTAAAGGAAGACAAAAATTAGTAGATAAAAGCAAATCTCCCGCGTTGGACTCCTGTCCGCAAAGAAGAGGCGTGTGTGTGCGTGTATACACCACCACGCCCAAAAAGCCAAATTCGGCAATGCGTAAGGTGGCCAGGGTTCGTTTAACGAACGGCAAGGAGGTGAACGCATACATACCGGGCGAAGGACATAATCTGCAGGAGCACTCGATCGTCATGATCCGTGGTGGTCGTGTCAAGGATCTTCCGGGGGTTCGTTATCATATCATCCGGGGAGCATTGGATACATCGGGAGTAGAAGGACGCAAGCAACGCCGTAGCAAGTATGGTGCAAAACGCCCCAAAGCAGTAAAAAAGTAAAGAATTAACGGAAAGGCAACAGCATCCGGACCGTGCACGATAAACATTGAATAGAACATGAGAAAAGCAAAACCCAAGAAAAGACCCATTCTTCCTGATCCCAGATTCAGTGATCCGCTGGTCACAAAGTTTGTGAACAATGTGATGTTGGCCGGAAAGAAAAGTATCGCCTATGAAGTCTTTTATGAAGCCATCGACCTCGTTTCTGAAAAGACGAAAGAGGACGGACTTGAGGTTTTCAAAAAGGCCCTCGCCAATGTGACCCCGTCGGTTGAGGTGAGAAGCCGTAGAATCGGTGGCGCCACCTTTCAGATTCCTTCTGAAATACGCCCTGGCCGGAAGAGTTCTATCGGCATGAAATCGTTGGTAAACTTTGCCCGTAAACGTCACGAAAAGAGTTTTGGTCAGAAGCTTGCCGCTGAGATCATGGCAGCATATAAGGAAGAGGGTGCCGCATTCAAACGCAAAGAGGATACCCACAGGATGGCTGAAGCCAACAAGGCTTTCAGTCATTTTCGTTTTTAATAACTGAAAACGTGTGGCCGTTGGGTCACCGATTATGACCGGAAAACTGGAAAATACAAGGAATATTGGGATTATGGCCCATATCGACGCGGGGAAGACCACCACGACCGAGCGTATTTTGTATTATACCGGTATCAATTATAAGCTGGGTGAAGTTCACGATGGTACTGCCACGATGGACTGGATGGTTCAGGAGCAGGAGCGTGGTATTACGATCACTTCCGCTGCAACTACTGTTTACTGGAATTATGACAGTACGGATTACCGGATCAATATTATCGATACGCCCGGCCATGTGGATTTTACAGTTGAAGTTGAACGTTCACTACGGGTTCTTGACGGGGCTGTCGCGATATTTTGTGCAGTCGGCGGCGTAGAACCTCAGTCGGAAACAGTTTGGAGACAGGCCGATAAATACCGGGTACCGAGGATCAGTTATATCAACAAAATGGATCGGACCGGCGCTGATTTCTTTCATGTGATCGAGCAAATAAAGTCAAAACTGGGTGCAAAACCGGTTGTGATACAGCTCCCGATCGGCGCTGAAGAGGATTTTACCGGGATTGTCGATCTCATCGCCAATAAAGCGTACCAGTGGGATGATGATTCTCTGGGGCGTGAGTACCGGGAAATACCGATCCCCGAGCACATGGTTGAGACCATACGGTCTTTTCGAATGAATTTGATTGAAGGCGCTGCCGAAGAGCGGGATGAGCTGTTGCATAAATTCATGGAGGATCCTGACTCGATTACTGAGGTTGAGATTCTGACCGAGATTCGCAGAGCTACTATCGAGGGGAAAATTACTCCGGTGCTTTGCGGGGCTTCGTTTAAAAATAAGGGAGTTCAGTTGCTGATCGATGCCATTGTGAAATTTCTCCCATCCCCATACGATATGCCTGCCATTACAGGAATGAATCCTTTTAATGACAAGGAGGAAGAACGTCATCCGGACCCGCAGGAACCTTTTACTTCTCTTGCTTTCAAAATTGCTACCGATCCGTTTGTTGGCAGGATTGCATTTTTCAGGGTTTATGCAGGTCAGCTTGAGGCCGGTGATGTAGTTTTAAACTCCCGGACCGGTAAAAAGGAACGCTTGTTGAGAATCATGCTGATGCATGCGAATAAGCAGAATCCGTTGAAACACATTGAAGCCGGTGATATTGTAGCCGCGGTTGGGTTTAAAGATATACGGACCGGCGATACCCTTTGTGATCCGAAGCATCCACTGGTTCTGGAAACCATGTCATTTCCTGAACCTGTGATCAACATGGCCGTGGAACCCAAAACGCAGGATGATCTGGAGAAACTGGGCATTGCTTTAAGCAAACTCACGGAGGAGGATCCAACATTTCAGGTTCGGGTCGATGATGAAACAGGCCAGACCCTTATTAGCGGGATGGGTGAGTTGCATCTCGACATCATTACCGACCGGTTGAAACGTGAATTCCATATTGAGATAAACCGCGGAAACCCGCAGGTTGCCTATAAAGAGGCACTTGTCACCACGGTGAATCATCATGAAGTATATAAAAAGCAAACCGGAGGCCGGGGGCGTTTTGCTGATCTTGTCATAGAAGTCGGTCCGGCCGACCACGGAGTTAAAGGCCTGCAGTTCATCAATGAGATCAAGGGCGGCAGCATTCCGAGAGATTTCATTCCGGCCATTGAAAAGGGGATCCGGGCTGCTATGACCAGTGGTCCCATCATTGGTTTCCCGATTGAAAGCGTTAAAGTACGCTTACTTGATGGCTCTTTTCACAGCGTGGATTCTGATGCATTGTCGTTTGAAATTGCTGCAGGGATTGCATTCAAGGAAGCGAGCAGGAAAGCGAAATCGGTCATTCTGGAACCCATTATGCGGTTTGAAATTGTGACTCCCAGTATGTACATGGGTGAAGTTACCGGTGATATTACCAAACGCCGGGGTCAGGTAGAAGCAGTGGAGTCGCGGATCGGTAATCAGGTCATAAGGGGACGCGTCCCTCTTGCAGAAATGTTCGGGTACGTAACTACCCTTCGCAGTCTGACCTCGGGAAGGGCCACAGAGATGCTTGAGTTCTCGAAGTATGATATTACTCCAAAAGAAATTCAGGACGAAGTTTTATATAAAATCAGGGGATATGTTCCCGTCTATTAATTTTTTATATGAGCCAGAGAATTAGAATAAAATTGAAGTCTTACGATTATAACCTGGTTGACAAATCGGCTGAAAAGATCGTAAAAACCGTAAAGGCCACCGGTGCCGTAGTCAGCGGTCCCATTCCGTTGCCCACGGATAAAAAGATCTTCACCGTGCTGCGTTCGACCTTTGTAAATAAAAAGTCGCGCGAGCAATTTCAACTATGCACATACAAGAGGTTACTCGACATTTACAGTACGACGTCGAAGACCATTGATGCGCTGATGAAGTTGGAGCTGCCCAGCGGGGTTGAAGTGGAAATCAAGGTTTGATCGTTATTTGACTAGAAGATTTATTAACACAAGAACTTTAAGAGATGTCTGGATTAATAGGTAAAAAAATCGGCATGACCAGTATCTACGATGCCAACGGGAAGAATATCCCGTGCACGGTAATCGAGGCAGGTCCCTGTGTGGTGACACAGGTCCGATCGAAAGAAAAAGAGGGATACGATGCCATCCAGTTAGCTTTCGGGGAAAAGAAGGAGAAGCATACTACCAAGGCTGAGCGTGGTCATTTTGCGAAAGCTGGTATTACCCCCAAGAAAGTTGTGGCTGAGTTTACACGTTTTGAGCCGGATCACCAGAAGCAGTTCGGTGATGTGCTGCGGGTGGATATTTTCACGGAAGGAGAGTACATTGATGTTGTCGGTATTTCGAAGGGGAAGGGATTTCAGGGGGTCGTCCGCAGACATCATTTCAACGGTGTGGGAGAAGCGACACACGGTCAGCACAACCGGTTGAGAGCTCCCGGTTCTGTTGGTGCTTCTTCGTGGCCTTCCAGGGTCATGAAAGGGCTCCGTATGGCCGGCCGTATGGGGGGAGATCGTGTTAAAGTGATTAACCTTCAGGTATTGAAAATCATCCTGGAAAAGAACCTGATTCTCGTAAAAGGTGCTGTTCCCGGACATAATGGATCATATGTAATTATCGAACGATGGAAGTAGCAATTTATAACATAAAGGGAACGGCGACCGCACAAAAAGTCATGCTTGACGATTCGGTTTTTGCGATTGAGCCTAACGATCATGCCATCTATCTGGATGTTAAGCAGTATCTTGCCAACCAGCGTCAGGGAACGCACAGTTCGCTTGAAAAATCGGTTGTATCGGGCAGTACGAAAAAGCTGCATAAGCAGAAAGGAACCGGGGGAAGCCGGAAGGGCAGTATCAAGAATCCATTGTATCGCGGAGGAGCAAGAATTTTCGGCCCTCAACCCCGAGATTACAGTTTCAAGTTGAATAAAAAACTTAAGAAACTTGCCCGGAAATCAGCGCTTAGTTATAAGATAAAGGATGAACAATTGACTATCCTGGAGAATTTTTCTTTCGAGACACCCAAAACAAAGAACTTCACGGAGCTGATGAAAAATTTCCAGCTTGTCGGAAAAAAAGTTCTTCTGGTTGTGGCATCGCCCGATGAGAACATCATCCTGGCGGCTCGCAATTTGAAGCGGGTTAAGGTGATGAACGCAGCGGAGCTGAATACCTATGATATTCTTAATGCGACCCGATTATTGATCACCGAAGGTTCGATCAAAGAAATTGAAAAAATACATCAGAATTAAACCGCTTAATTCGAATAGCAATGACAGTTATCATGAAACCGATCATTACCGAGAAGATGACCCACCTGGGCGAGAAGCTCAACCGGTACGGGTTTCTGGTTGACCGGAGAGCGAACAAGCTTCAGATCAAAACAGCGATAAAAGAGCTTTATGGAGTAGATGTGGCCTCAGTCAACACCCTGGTTTTCTCCGGTAAGAACAAGTCCCGTTTTACCAAAAGTGGAGTGATTTCGGGCAGGACAAGTGCATATAAGAAAGCCATTGTTACATTGGCAAAAGGTGAAACTATTGATTTTTACAGCAATATTTAAATAAATGGCGCTCAAGAAATACAAACCGACAACACCCGGTCAGAGATTTAAAGTGATCAGTTCATTTGATGAGATCACTGCGGATGTTCCAGAAAAAAGTCTTTTGGCTCCCTCACGCAAGTCAGGTGGAAGAAACAATGAAGGTAAGATGACCATGCGTTATCTTGGAGGCGGTCACAAACAGATGTACCGGATCATTGATTTCAAGCGGGATAAAGAAGACATTCCCGCGGTGGTTAAGACCATTGAATATGATCCGAACAGAACTTCAAGAATTGCATTGGTTGTTTATAAGGATGGAGAGAAACGGTATATTGTTGCCCCGCATGGCTTGAAAGTTGGTCAGACCATTTTATCAGGTAAAGGCGTACCTCCTGAGATTGGGAATACTTTATACCTGAGCGAAATTCCCTTTGGTACGGTTGTACACAATGTGGAATTACGTCCCGGACAGGGAGCGAAGTTGGTCCGCAGTGCCGGGTCGCACGCGCAGCTTATGTCGCGTGATGGAAAATTTGCGATTTTAAAGATGCCTTCGGGTGAGACCCGCATGATTTTGCAAACCTGTAAAGCTACTGTCGGTATGGTTTCCAATCTGGACCATAACCTGGAGTCCTTTGGTAAGGCTGGCCGCACCCGTTGGCTTGGACGTCGTCCGAGGAACCGCGGGGTTGCTATGAATCCGGTTGACCATCCGATGGGCGGTGGCGAAGGCCGTGCCTCAGGCGGACATCCCCGTTCGCGCAAGGGCGCTCCTTCAAAGGGTTATAAGACCCGTGCCCGGAAAAAACAGTCCAATAAATATATCGTTGAACGCAGGAAGAAGTAATCGATAACAAAGAGCATATGAGCCGATCACTGAAAAAAGGACCTTACATTCATTATAAGCTGGAACAGAAAGTCACGGAGCTTATCGAATCCAAAAAAAAGACCGTCATTAAGACCTGGTCGCGTGGTTCCATGATCTCTCCTGATTTTGTCGGACAGACCATAGCCGTGCACAATGGCAACAAGTTCATCCCGGTATATATCACTGAGAATATGGTAGGTCACAAACTGGGTGAGTTTGCCCCGACCCGGATTTTCCGCGGGCATGCCGGAAATAAAGATAAAGGTAAGAAATAACTTCTTAATAGGATAGACCATGGGAGTAAGAACCCGAACCAGAGCTGAGAATCGAAAAGAGGCTAAAAAAGATGTCGCGTTTGCCAGGCTGAATAATTGTCCGACATCGCCCAGAAAAATGCGTTTAATTGCTGACCTTGTCAGGGGAAAGCGTGTTGAGCTGGCTCTTCATATTCTGAAAAATAACGCGAAGCAGCCGTCAGAACGGTTACGCAAGCTGTTATTATCTGCACTTGCAAACTGGCAGGCTAAGAATGAAGGCGTACGTATCGAAGACAGCGATCTTTATATAAAAGAGATTTTTGTCGACAGCGGGCGTCAACTGAAGCGGCTTCAGACTGCACCGCAAGGAAGGGCGCACCGGATCCGCAAACGTTCAAATCATGTTACCATTTTACTTGACAGCAGGAACAAGCCTGTTGCTGAGGAAGAGGTAGCAAAGGAAGAAACCGAGAATTAACATAAAAATAACAAGCATCAATAAAAAGTCATTTTAATGGGACAAAAGACCAATCCGATTGCTAACAGATTAGGCATCATCCGCGGCTGGGATTCAAACTGGTATGGCGGGAAGAATTTTGAGCCCAAACTGGTCGAGGACGAACAAATCCGTAAATATTTGCATGCCCGTTTATCGAAAGCAGGTATTGCAAAGATTGTTATTGAGCGTACACTCAAGCTGGTTACGGTAACCATTCATACGGCACGTCCGGGCATCATTATTGGGAAAGGGGGTCAGGAGGTTGACAAGTTGAAAGAGGAGTTGAAGAAGATCACCCATAAAGAGATTCAGATCAATATTTCTGAGATCAAGCGGCCTGAACTGGATGCCGTCATTGTTGCGGGTACCGTTGCCAGTCAGATCGAGGGCCGTATCTCGTACCGTCGGGCGATCAAGACTTCTATTGCTTCGGCGATGCGGATCGGTGCAGAGGGGATCAAAGTCATGATTTCGGGCCGTCTTGGTGGTGCTGAAATGGCACGTCGTGAGCAGTACAAGGAGGGACGTATTCCCTTACATACTTTCCGCGCTGATATTGATTATGCTACTGCGGAGGCCCACACTACCTATGGCCGGATCGGGATCAAGGTATGGATTTGCAAGGGAGATATTTATGGTCGTCCGGACCTGGTTCCTGATGCATCAGCCATTAAGACAAAGCCTGTTCCACACCGTCCGGGATCTCTTAAGGGTGATCGTGACCGCGGGGATCGCGGTGATCGTTCGGATCGTGGTGATCGCGGGCCCCGGAGAGATGGCGGGAGAGGTCGTTCCAGAAAATAAGATAGCGTACTAAATGTAACCAATAATACTTTTAACTAATGTTACAGCCAAAGAAAACCAAATACCGGAAACAGCAAAAGGGTAAAATGAAGGGCAATGCGCAGCGTGGGCATGAGCTTGCTTTTGGCTCATTTGGTATCAAGACCCTTGAAGAAGCATGGATCACAGGAAGGCAGATCGAAGCAGCACGTCAGGCCATCACGCGTCATATGAAACGTGAAGGACAAATCTGGATCCGGATTTTCCCCGATAAGCCTGTATCCAAGAAGCCTGCGGAAGTTCGTATGGGTAAAGGGAAAGGAGCGCCCGAATATTTTGTGGCGCGTATCACACCGGGCCGGATTTTATTCGAAATTGAAGGAGTTCCCATGACTGTTGCCAAGGAAGCGCTTCGTCTGGGTGCACAAAAACTCCCGATACAGACCAGGACCGTGATGCGTAAAGATTACGTGGAAGAAGCAATTTAACTGAAGACAACCTTGCAGTTGTGCAATACAAAATGATATGGAACAGAAAGTTATCAAGGAATTAACGACCAATGAGATCCTGGAGCGGCTGGATGAGGAAAAACGGCAACTTGTGAAACTGAAGTTGAATCATACGGTTTCTCCGCTTGAAAATCCCAATAAGATCAAGGCTTATCGCAAGACGATTGCGCGTCTTGAGACAGAGTTACGGTATAGGGAAATAAATGGTGAAAAGATCACTAAGACCGTTAAAATATAATTGGCAGATGAGCCCGGATTAACCGTGTTCAACAAATGAAATCAAATGGAAACGAGAAAATTAAGAAAAGAAAAGAACGGTATCGTTGTCAGCAACAAGATGGAGAAGTCTGTCGTAGTTGAGGTCGAACGTAAGGTAAAGCATCCGAAGTACGGTAAATTCGTTAAGAAATCTTCCCGCTTCATGGCTCATGATGAAAAAAATGAATGCAGTGAAGGTGACCTGGTTCGGATTGCCGAGACCAGACCATTGAGTAAGAATAAATGTTGGAGACTTGTCGAAATCATTGAAAAGGTAAAATAGCCATGATACAGCAAGAGTCAAGATTAACAGTAGCGGATAACAGCGGGGCAAAGGAAGTCCTGTGTATCAAAGTACTTGGCGGAACCCGCAAAAGGTACGCACGGGTTGGCGACCGCATCATAGTTACCGTAAAAAATGCACTTCCTTCCGGCAACATCAAGAAGGGTACCGTTTCGAAAGCCGTGGTGGTTCGCACCAGCAAGGAGACCCGCAGGGCCGATGGTTCCTATATCAGGTTTGACGACAACGCGGTGGTTCTGTTGAACAATGCCGGCGAATTGATCGGAACCCGCATCTTTGGTCCCGTTGCCAGGGAATTACGTGAAAAACAGTTCATGAAAATCGTTTCTTTAGCACCTGAAGTGCTTTAAGCATATACCATAAAGAATCATGCAGAAAAAGTTAAACATCAGAAAAGGCGATACCGTGATGATCATTGCCGGTGATTCAAAGGGTCAACAGGGGAAAGTCCTGCGGATCGATACCGATACTTACATGGCCATCGTTGAAGGGGTAAACTTGGTTTCGAAACACACCAAACCCAACGCCAAGAGTCCACAGGGTGGTATCATCAAGAAAGAGGCCCCTGTGAACATCTCAAACCTGAAGTTGATCGACAATTCGGGTAAGCCGACACGGATCGGCAGAAAAATTGATCCTAAAACGGAAAAATTGGTACGTTATTCAAAAAAATCAGGGGAGGTTATAAAGTAATGGCTTATATACCGAGATTAAAAGAAAAATACCTGAAAGAAGTAGTTCCTGCTTTAATGAAGCAGTTCGACTATAAGAGTCCGATGCAGGTTCCTCGTATTAATAAGATTTGTGTGAATCAGGGATTGGGAATTGCCAATACCGACCGTAAATTCATTGAGACTGGGATAGCGGAAATGACCATGATCACGGGTCAGAAAGCGGTACCCACAAAATCGAGGAAGGATATTTCCAACTTCAAGTTGAGGAGGGGAAATCCGATCGGCGTAAGGGTTACGCTTCGCGGAGAAAAGATGTATGATTTTCTGGACCGTTTGATTTCTGTTGCACTCCCTCGGGTCAGGGATTTTCGTGGGATCAATGACAAGGGATTTGACGGGCGCGGAAATTACACGCTGGGTGTTGCCGAACAGATCATTTTCCCGGAGATTGACATCGACAAGGTATCCAGGATCAACGGGCTCGACATTACTTTTGTCACTTCGGCCCGTAATGACCGGGAAGCCCATGCATTGTTGAAAGAGTTTGGAATTCCTTTTAAAACCAAGTAAATATATGGCAAAAGAATCCATCAAAGCCAGAGAGCTTAAGCGTGCCGAACTGGTTGCAAAATTTGCTGAGAAGCGGAAATCCCTCAAAGAGGCGGGAGATTACATTGCACTCCAGAAACTTCCCAAGAACGCGTCGCCGGTTCGTCTACACAATCGCTGCAAACTGACAGGACGTCCCAAGGGGTACATGCGGATGTTCGGGATTTCCCGTATTAATTTCCGTGAGATGGCCAACAAGGGTCTGATCCCCGGTGTCAAGAAAGCCAGCTGGTAATATTCGTTAGTTCAGAAACACAAACAAAAAACAAAGATAAATGGTTACGGATCCCATTGCAGATTATTTGACGAGAATCAGGAATGCCGTGATGGCGAATCACCGGGTTGTAGAAATTCCCAAATCAAAAATTAAGGAAGAACTTACCCGTATCCTTTTTGAGAAAGGCTATATTTTGAATTACAAAATTGAGAATGAGCCTCATCCCGGCATCATAAAGATTGCCCTCAAATATCACCCTGTAACAAAACTCTCTGCCATCAACACGTTGGTCAGGGTTTCCAAACCGGGTTTGAGAAAATACGTCGACAACGAACATTTACCAAGGGTGCTTAACGGTTTAGGGATTGCAATCCTTTCCACATCAAACGGCATCATCACCGATAAGGAGGCCCGCGCCCAGAAAGTCGGCGGTGAAGTATTATGTTATATCAGTTAATAGCAAGGCACTATGTCAAGAATAGGAAAACTATCCATTACAATTCCTGCCGGTGTACAGATTTCTGTATCTGAAAGCAACCTGGTTACCGTGAAAGGCAGTCTGGGAGAGCTTCATCAGCAGATTGATCCAAAGATCACCTTAAAGATTGAGGGAAATACAGTTACCGTTGAGCGTCATTCCGATGATCGTGATGATCGGTCAAAACACGGCCTTTACCGTGCCTTGATACATAACATGGTCAAAGGTGTTTCAGAAGGATTCACGACGGTTCAGGAACTGATTGGTGTCGGATACAAAGCATCCGCCAATGGTCAGCTTTTGGAATTGGCGCTGGGTTATTCGCATAATATTCTTATGGAATTGCCCGATACTATCAAAGTACAGACCACTGCGGAGAAAGGTAAGAACAACACCATCATTTTAAAATCGGTCGACAAACAACTTTTGGGGCAGGTCGCGGCCAAGATCCGGTCGTTCAGGCGTCCGGAGCCTTATAAGGGCAAAGGGATCAGGTTCCAGGGTGAGGATATCAAGAAGAAGGCCGGGAAATCGGCAGCAGGCAGTTAACAGGTCGTACCTGTATTTAAAGGAAGTACTCCAGAATATAAAAACAAAAATACAATGGCAATTAAAAGTAGAACAGATTACCGGAGGTTCAGGATCAAGAAAAGGATACGCAAGATCGTACAAGGGACTCCTGACAGGCCTCGCATGACTGTTTTCCGGAGCAGCAAGGAGATTTATGTTCAGTTGATCGACGACCTTTCAGGCAAGACGCTGGTGGCTGCCTCCTCATTGGAGAAGGGGCTTGTTGCGCAGAAAGGCACTAAAACTGAGATAGCGAAGATGGTCGGGAAGGTGGTTGCTGAAAAAGCCCGTGAGGCAGGAATCCAGGAAGTTGTTTTTGATCGTAATGGTTATTTATATCATGGCAGGGTAAAGTCCTTGGCTGAAGCGGCCAGGGAAGGAGGCCTCAAATTCTAAGTAAAATATGACGAACGTTAACGTAAAAAGAGTAAAGTCGAGCGAAATCGAGTTTAAAGACCGCCTGGTCAGTATCCAGCGTGTGACGAAAGTCACCAAAGGAGGCCGGACCTTCAGTTTTTCTGCCATTGTTGTGGTGGGGAACGAGAATGGCGTCGTTGGTTACGGACTTGGGAAGGCCAAAGAAGTAACTGCGGCCATCGCGAAAGGTGTGGATGATGCAAAGAAGAATCTGATCAAGGTTCCCATTTTAAAAGGCACGATTCCGCACGAGCAATTGGGAAAATACAGTGGTGCCCTGGTCTATCTTAAGCCTGCCGCCCCCGGTACCGGAGTTATTGCAGGAGGTGCCATGCGTGCCGTGCTTGAAAGTGTCGGCGTGAAGGATGTGCTTGCAAAGTCAAAGGGTTCTTCGAATCCGCACAGTGTGGTCAAGGCCACCATCAATGCCCTGATCCAGATGCGGGATCCTTACACGATCGCCCAGCTCAGGGGAATCGAACTGAATCAGGTTTTCAATGGTTAATTTTAAGTAAAAGGTTTTTTTCAATGGGAAAAATAAAAATAACACAGGTTCGCAGCGGTATCGGACGGCCGTTGCGTCAAAAACGCACCCTGGAGGCGCTGGGATTGAAAAAAATCCGTCATACCGTGGAACATGAGGCAACTCCTCAGATTCTCGGGATGGTCAACAAGGTCAAACATCTGGTTACCGTAGAAGAAGTATAAAAAGTTAAAAGATACTGAAATGGATTTAAGCAATCTGAAACCGGCAAAAGGTTCTGTAAAGAAGGAAAAACGTATCGGAAGAGGTGAAGGCTCGGGCCACGGTGGAACATCCACACGCGGACACAAAGGCGCGAAATCCCGCTCAGGCTATTCCAAAAAGCTGGGTTATGAAGGTGGCCAGATGTCGCTGGTCAGGCGTGTTCCCAAATTTGGTTTTAAGAATTTCAACCGTGTGGAATACAAAGGCATCAACCTGGATGTTTTGCAGCAAATAGCAGAAAAGAAGAATCTTGAGGTGATCACACCCGAGGTTTTCGTTGAAAGCGGTTATGCTTCAAAGAAAGACCTGATCAAGATCCTGGGTCGCGGGGAATTGAAAGCAAAACTTGAGATTACTGCTCATGGCTTCTCGGCAACTGCCAAAAAGGCAATTGAAGAATTAGGTGGAATTGCTCACAAAATTTAAATTTGTTTGAATGAAAAAATTGATTCAAACCTTAAGAAACATTTGGAAGATCGATGATCTCCGAAAGCGGATCATCTTTACCATCGGACTTGTTTTGATTTACCGGCTGGGTTCCTACGTGGTACTGCCGGGTGTTGACCCGAGTATGTTGGCGGGTCTCCAGAACCAGACCAAATCGGGTCTTCTGGGATTGCTGAATATGTTCTCGGGCGGGGCGTTTTCAAATGCCTCTATTTTTGCTCTTGGGATTATGCCATATATCTCTGCCTCCATCGTGATGCAGTTGCTGGGCATGGCCATACCCTACTTCCAGAAATTGCAGAAGGAGGGCGAAAGCGGACGAAAGAAAATTAATCAGATGACGCGTTATCTGACTGTTGTTATCCTTATTTTCCAGTCGCCTGCCTACATTGCAAATCTGGCTTCTCAACTTCCTCCGGAAGGGATCATGCCTTTTAACCCGAACGTTACCCACCACTCTGTCTTTTCCTTTTTCGGAATCTCCTCGATCATAATTCTTACGGCCGGATCAATGTTCGTGATGTGGCTTGGCGAGCGTATCACCGATAAAGGAATCGGTAATGGAATTTCTTTGATCATCATGATCGGGATCATTGCCCGGTTACCATTTTCCCTTTTCAGTGAGTTGGTTTCGCGGATGGAACAAAAAGGGGGAGGACTGGTTTTCTTTGTAGTTGAGATTGCATTCCTGGTATTTGTGGTGCTGGTTACCATCCTGTTGGTTCAGGGTACCCGAAAAATTCCGGTGCAATATGCAAAGAGGATAGTAGGGAACAAACAATACGGTGGTGTTCGCCAATACATACCACTCAAAGTTAACGCTGCTGGTGTTATGCCAATTATCTTTGCGCAGGCCATTATGTTCCTGCCGTTGACAATTGCGGGTTTTGCCAGCAATGAGACCCTAACGGGTTTTGCCAGGGTGTTTACCGATATCAACGGGTTCTGGTACAATTTTGTGTTTTTTATTCTGATCATTTTCTTTACGTATTTTTATACAGCCATCACGGTAAACCCGAACCAAATGGCAGAAGATATGAAAAAGAATGGCGGTTTCATTCCCGGGGTTAAACCGGGCAAGAAGACCGCTGAGTTCATTGATGATGTAATGTCGCGCATCGTACTGCCGGGATCCATCTTTCTGGGATTTGTGGCCATCATGCCGGCTTTGGTCAGGATGGTCGGGATCACTTCTCAGTTTGCACAATTCTACGGCGGCACTTCCTTATTGATCCTTGTCGGAGTTGTGTTGGACACCCTGCAACAGATTGAAAGCCACCTTCTGATGCGTCATTACGATGGACTTACGAAATCGGGAAGGATAAAGGGACGTTCTTCATATGCCGTCAGCAGTTAAAAGGTATGTTCGACAAAACAATGACCTTAAAATCGGCGGATGAAATTGAGATACTGAGGGAGAATGCGCTTATAGTAAGCAGAACTTTAGCGGAGGTCGCTAAATATATAAAACCGGGTGTCAGTACGTTGACACTTGATAAAATTGCTGAAGAATATATCCGGGCGGAAGGGGCGGTACCCGGGTTTAAAGGTTACAGAGGATTTCCGGCTACACTGTGTACATCCATCAACGAAGAGGTTGTACATGGGATTCCGGGAGAGAGAGTTCTTAAAAATGGTGATATAATTTCGATTGACTGCGGATGCCAGAAACATGGTTTTTTCGGGGATTCAGCCTATACATTTCCTGTTGGTACGGTTGGTGAAGGGGTGCTAATGTTGCTAAAACGAACCAGGGAATCTCTGACCAAAGCCATTGAAGTGGCCGTTGCCGGCAGGAGGGTTGGCGATATCAGCGCAGCGGTGCAGGAATATGTAGAGGGTTTTGGTTATTCGGTTGTACGGGAGTTGGTAGGCCATGGGATCGGGCGGCAGTTACACGAAAAACCCGATGTTCCTAACTATGGCAGAAAGGGATCGGGAATCAAGATGCAGCCCGGGTTGGTCATTTGCATAGAGCCGATGATAAACATGGGAACAAAATCGGTACTGCAGGATCATGACGGATGGACCATCCGCACTGCTGACCGGATGCCGTCAGCTCATTATGAACTGACGGTAGTTGTTCAGAAAGAGCGGGCGGATGTTCTTTCGACCTTTAAGTATATTGAAGAAATTCTTGGACCTAGCAGCATATAGAATGGCAAAGCAATCATCAATCCAGCAGGATGGCACAGTCATCGAATCACTTGGTAACGCGATGTTCCGGGTTGAGTTGGAAAATGGGCATGTAATAACGGCCCATATATCGGGAAAAATGAGAATGCATTATATAAAAATACTTCCCGGTGACAAAGTCCGGATTGAAATGTCGCCGTATGATTTGACAAAGGGAAGGATTACATTCAGATATCAATAGACAATAAAGCAACGATACCATGAAAGTACGAGCATCAATTAAGAAAAGGTCTGCCGATTGCAAGATAGTGCGCAGAAAAGGCAAACTCTATGTTATCAATAAAAAAAATCCTAAGTTCAAACAGAGACAAGGTTAAAAGTTCATAAACATTAAATTGGATTAATATGGCCAGAATTGCAGGTATTGATTTACCTAAGAACAAAAGGGGTGAAATCGGGCTGACTTATATTTTTGGGATCGGTAAGAGCACGGCTCAGAAGATTCTGGAGAAGGCCGGGGTGGACCGCGACAAGAAGGTACAGGACTGGAATGATGAAGAGCAGAATAAAATTCGTACGGTTATCAACGATAACTACAAGATTGAAGGCGCCTTGCGGTCGGAAGTTCAGATGAACATCAAGCGTTTGATGGATATTGGTTGTTACCGTGGGATCCGTCATCGTCTGGGCTTACCTGTTCGTGGTCAGAGCACCAAGAATAATGCCCGTACGCGTAAAGGCAGGAAAAAGACTGTTGCCAACAAGAAGAAGGCAACCAAGGGTTGATAAATAGCGATAAGCGAGTAGCGAATAGGGAAATACAGAAGTAAAATAATATGGCAAAGACTGAAAAAAGTTCAAGAAAACGAGTTGTAAAGGTTGATGCAGTTGGAAAAGCATACATCAACGCTTCTTTCAACAATCTCATTATCACCTTGACCAACAATACCGGTCAGGTAGTTAGTTGGTCATCGGCCGGGAAAATGGGTTTCAAAGGTTCCAAAAAGAATACTCCTTATGCAGCCCAGATGGCCGCCCAGGATGCTTCGAAGGTTGCCTATGATCTTGGCTTGCGTAAGGTAAAGGTTTACATTAAGGGTCCGGGCGCCGGCCGTGAGTCAGCCATCCGTACGCTGCATACTGCGGGAATCGAGGTTACAGAGATCATCGACATCACGCCATTGCCTCACAATGGTTGTCGTCCTCCGAAAAGAAGAAGAGTTTAACGTTAATATATTTTAAATACCATGGCAAGATACATTGGTCCTAAGTCCAAGATTGCAAGAAGATTCAGAGATCCGATTTTCGGTCCTGACAAAAGTTACGAGAAAAAGAATTACCCCCCGGGAATGCACGGGCAGAACAAACGTCGTTCAAAATCATCGGAGTATGGCACCCAGCTCATGGAGAAACAAAAGGCCAAATATACCTATGGCATTTTAGAACGTCAGTTTAAGAATACTTTTCTGAAGGCCGCGCGTAAGGGTGGTATCACGGGCGAAGTGTTGCTTCAGTTGATCGAAGCCCGTCTTGATAATGTTGTTTTCCGTCTTGGAATTTCCCCATCACGTGATGGAGCCCGCCAGCTTATTTCGCACCGGCATATTCAGGTTAACGGTAAAGTGGTCAACATCCCATCATTCGAATTGCGTCCCGGAGATATTGTTGCGGTGCGTGAGCGTTCAAAATCACTTGAAATTATCACCAATTCCGTTGCAGGAAGGGGTAATCAGTTTCCCTGGCTGGAGTGGGATGGCGGAATGATGACCGGAAAATTCATGAATTACCCGGAGCGGGACCAGATTCCTGAAAATATTAAGGAGCAGCTTATCGTCGAATTGTATTCGAAATAACAATAATTAACAAAAACAGCATCATATGGCAATATTACCGTTCCAGAAACCGGACAAGGTCATCATGGTGGAAGCCGATGACTCCCGTGGGGTATTTGAATTCCGTCCGCTAGAACCTGGTTTTGGTGTGACCATTGGAAACTCACTCAGGAGGATCCTTCTTTCATCGCTTGAAGGCTTTGCCATCACCTCGGTAAAGATTGAAGGAGTTGAGCAGGAATTTTCCACGATAAAAGGTGTTATTGAGGACATTACCGAAGTCATTCTGAACCTTAAACAGATTCGTTTCAAACGGCTTATAGAGACCGAAAACTCGGAAAAGGTCACAGTGATCATCGCACAACAGAAAGAATTCAAGGCTGGAGATATCAACAAGTTTTTATCGGTTTTCCAGGTATTGAATCCCGAAGTGGTAATTTGTCATATGGAACCCTCCGTAAAACTCACTGTTGAGTTATCAGTCGACAAAGGACGCGGATATATTCCCGCTGAGGAGAATAAGACCCTGGGCTCCTCCCTGGGTCGAATTGCAATCGACTCGGTTCATACTCCCATTAAAAATGTCACTTTCAACATTGAGAACTTCAGGGTTGAACAGAAGACGGACTACGAGAAACTGATCATTGAGGTCGAAACCGACGGCTCAATTCACCCGAAAAATGCGTTGAAAGAGGCAGCCAAGATCCTGATCCATCATTTTATGTTGTTCTCGGATGAAAAGATCACCATCGACTCGGCTGAAAAGGCTGTTACTGAGGAATTTGATGAAACTTCGCTGCATATCCGTCAATTGCTGAAAACCAAGCTTGTCGATATGGATCTTTCGGTCAGGGCATTGAATTGCCTTAAAGCGGCTGATGTGGAGTATCTGGGCGATCTGGTCGCTTTCAACAAAAATGACCTGCTGAAATTCCGCAACTTCGGAAAGAAATCACTAACCGAACTGGAAGAGCTTGTAAAGTCGAAAGGACTTGAGTTTGGAATGAATACGACAAAGTACAAATTAGATAAGGATTAATTGCAATGAGACACCAAAAGAAGATTAATCATTTAGGAAGGAAAAGTGCCCATCGTAAGGCGATGTTGTCGAATATGGCAACTTCACTGATTCTTCATAAACGCATACACACTACGGTTGCCAAGGCTAAGGCGTTAAGGACCTTTGTCGAGCCACTGATCACCAAGTCGAAGGACGATACCACCCATTCGCGTCGTATTGTTTTCGGATACCTGCAAAGTAAAGAGGCAGTTACGGAACTTTTCAAGGAGATCTCGAAAAAGATCATGGAGCGGCCGGGCGGTTATACCCGGATACTGAAGACCGGTAACCGTTTTGGGGATAATGCTGAAATGTGCCTCCTTGAGCTGGTCGATTACAACGAATCCATGATGACTAGCAGGGATGACGGGAAAGCAAAGCCGACCCGCAGAAGAAGAAGCGGAGCAAAGAAAAAAGAGACGCCGGTATCCCCGGAGCCCAAGGCAGAGTCGACGGAAGAAAAACCGGAAGCCTGATTCTGAAACCACGAATTAATGATTTCTGAAAGGATAACGGGGATTCTTGTTATCCTTTTTCTGTTCTGTATTAACCAATAAAAAATCAGAAAATGAGTACAATATTATCAGTGCATGGAAGACAGATTCTCGATTCCCGCGGAAATCCAACGATTGAGGTTGATGTTGTAACCGATAGCGGGATTATCGGCCGTGCCGCTATCCCTTCAGGGGCATCGACAGGCATTCATGAAGCCGTTGAACTTCGTGACGGCGATAAAAAAGTTTTCATGGGGAAAGGCGTACTTCAGGCTGTTCAAAATGTCAATAAAATAATTTCCGAGGAGTTGCAGGGAATGTACATCGCCGACCAGCTTGAAATCGATCAAAAGATGATTGAGTTGGATGGAACACCCAATAAATCCAAGCTTGGCGCAAATGCCATACTGGGCGTGTCGTTGGCAGTTGCGCATGCAGCCGCTCAAACTACCGGACAGGAATTGTACCGGTATATCGGCGGGGTGTCGGCACAAACCCTGCCCATTCCGATGATGAATATCCTCAACGGCGGATCCCATGCCGACAACTCTATTGATTTCCAGGAATTCATGATCATGCCGGTCGGCGCAACATCATTTTCTGAAGCTATCCGGATGGGGGCTGAGGTATTTCATAACCTGAAATCGGTTCTGAAAAAGGGAAAATATTCGACCAATGTAGGTGATGAGGGTGGTTTTGCCCCGAATCTTAAGTCGAATGAAGAAGCCCTGAAAGTGATCCTCAAAGCCATTGAGGCAGCAGGATACCAACCGGGCCGGGACATTTGCATTGCACTGGATCCTGCATCTTCAGAATATTATATCCCGGAAGAGAATGTGTATCATTTGAAAAAATCGACCGGCGAAAAGCTCTCACCTGCCGAAATGGTCTCTTTCTGGAAGGATTGGGTGAAACGGTATCCCATAATCTCCATAGAGGACGGGATGGCAGAGGATGACTGGGATGGCTGGAGGCTGATGACCAAAGAGCTTGGTAATAAAATCCAGCTTGTCGGCGATGATATTTTCGTGACCAATGTCGATAGGCTGGCCCAGGGCATCAAAAAGGGTGTAGCAAATTCCATCCTGATCAAGGTGAATCAGATCGGCACCCTCAGCGAAACAATAAACGCCGTCAATATGGCTTACCGCAGCGGTTACACGGCCGTGATCAGCCATCGTTCCGGTGAGACTGAGGATGTGACCATTGCCGATCTTGCCGTGGCATTGAACACCGGTTTGATCAAAACGGGATCGGCATGCCGGACCGACCGGATTGCAAAGTACAACCAGTTACTCCGGATTGAGGAGCAATTGGGTGATATGGCAAAGTATCCCGGAAAGGAATTCAAATACAGGAGATAACCTTCAAAATAAAATCAAAAATCATGGTTGCCCGGGCTTGCAAAGTCCGGGCATTATTATTCTGTTAATAAAGATGTTGAAATAAAAAGGACGGGGGATTAGAATATGTTACTATAAGATAATATATTTGAACCTGTGACAGTACCTAATTTTTGTTTGTGAAAAAGATCTTCCCGATCCGGTTGTTGATTTTGTTTTTTTTGATTTCCGGATATGGTTTTTCACAGAGCGCCGGAACTGTTAAAATGTCGCCATTTGCCAAGCGGTGGTACCTGGGAATTAATTTAGGACCCGACTTTTACTATGGCGATCTCCGCACCAAGTCGTTCCTGCCTAACAAAAATGTGAGCCTTGCGGGAAGCCTTTTCCTGCAGTATCACTTTAATGATATTTTCGGTTTACGGATCCAGTTGTTACCGGGAGGGCTCAACGGATCGAAAATGGTTGAAAAAGAAGGAAAAACCATAGAAGAGTCCTTCACGGGGATTTTCATTGAAGCCAATGTAAACGGAACAGTTAACTTTTTTAATTTATTCTCTCCGGGTAAGCCTGATAGGAGGTTTTTTATTTACGGAACAGTCGGTGTCGGGTACTCGGGTTGGTACTCGAAACTGTTGAATAAGGTATACAACTATGATTCCCTTTCCACAGACAATCCTTTAAAGAATTTTCATTCTTCTCTCGTTTTACCCGTTGGAGTCGGGGCTATTTTCAAGATCAGTGAAAAGATACAGGCAAATGTGGAATGGACCTGGCGTTCCTACCTTTCTGACCAGCTCGACAATACAATCGGGGGATATAAATTCGACATGGTCGATTATCTTGCAGTTGGAATTTCCCTGCGGGTCGGAGGGAAGGGAAAGCATCAGAAAGAAAATCTGAATGTGCTTGATTACCGGTATCCGGTTTATCCGGTCACCTACCAGCAACCGGAGCCGGTCAGGACACCTCAGGCGGAACCACCTGTTCCTGTGCAGCAATCGTATGCGCAGGAGGAGTATGACTACGTAGTGCAGATTTTCGCGTTTGACAAACACAACTACAGTGCTGAGTGGATCCGTAAACGTTATAAGATTGGCCGGGAGGTCCGTCGCGAGCAGGAGGGAACCCTTTCACGGTACCTCGTTGGTAACTTCAGAGATATTCAATCAGCAAAAGCGCTTCGGGATGAAATGTTGCAGAAAGGTATCCATGATGCATTTATCATGGCATACAAGGACGGGGTCAGGCACCATACGGTAATCACCGAATGATCACTTACAAACCTGTCGGATAAAACCTACCGATTGGGGGTCATTCATCCCGGCATTCAATGATTTTTGAAAATCACTGCAGGAGATGGCAGTATTTCCAAGGAAAAAATTGGCCAATCCCCTGTTGTAATAGATCGATTTGAGGGTATTGTTGTCGGTAACCTGCGTTGTAGATAGACCCAAAGCATAATCGAAATCTAGGATTGCGCCGTTGTAATCAGCAAGCTTGAGTTTACAATTACCCCGGTAGGAGTAGATGCCCATCAGACCGGATGACTGTGGTTTAAGCTCAATGGCACGGTTAAAACTCCGGATAGCCTCTGTATAGTTTCCGTTTTCATATTTCCAGACCCCATCCCAATAAACCTTGTAATAATCATCCTGCATACCGATTGAGCTGTTGTAGCTGCTGGTGGCAGGGACACTGCTGACCGTTGTAAAATTCATCGACGGACCCCTGTAATTATAATTCCGGCAGTACTCTTTCAACGCTTTTTCATTTTCGACATCTTTATAGCCGAATTGAAGGGCGGTATTCCAATCCTGACATGCACCATTCAGATCCTTGAGGTAGTACCGGGCAACTCCGCGGTTGTAAATCGCAGTGAGCCATGAAGTATAGTAGCTTTGGTCGGAGGGTTTGAGCATGACTGCACGGTCGAAATCCTGCATGGCGCCTGTGGCATCTCCCATTTTATGCCGGGCATTGCCGCGGTAAGCATAGGTAAGAAAGAAATCGGTGTAGGGGGGATATTTGGCAGCTTCTGTAAGGTCAAAGACCGACTGAGCATAATTGCCGGTACTATAATTTGAAACTCCACGGCGGTAGTAATCATCGGCAGTCTGAGGAATCCCCGTATATTGCTGAATGGAAACAGGGCCGCCACTGTACCTGATAAAACTTTGAAAGGTGTTGTACTCGGTTTCGTAATAGGTTGACCTGAATATCTTGTCCCGGTTCTTTAATTCAAGATAAGGTGTGTAAAACTTTTTTTTATTCATAACCTGGATCAGGCGGAAACGGGCCAGGGTTTGACCTCCGGATTGGACCGGCCAGAAACCGATTAAAAGGTTATGGGAAGCAATGGTCTTATCAGTCAGCGTTTTTTGTATATCGTAAGCAATGTTGGAGGTAAAGGTGTTTTTGTTATAATTGATCATGGTACCACTACAAACGACCTCCATGTTGGTGATATAGGGTTTGTTGAATTCCATTTTTTCGGGAAAGATCTCGGCCAGTTTCGATGCTTTGAACACGAAATAGGATAATCCCTGCTGGTAGTGCCAACTTTCCATGAGAATCGGAAATTCATAGTATCCGGTCTTGAATTTGATGATCAGGACGGCGTATTGTTCATTTTCATATGTCACATCTCTCATTTCAAGCAGTTCGAAATTTTCTCTTCCCAATTTGTAATAGGTCTTTCCGGAACGGTTATAATCGGATTTACTGTATAAAAGTCTGTTCTCGACCGAAACCCACTTTCCGTCATCCAGTAAGGTCCAGCCCATCGCTTTCTCGATGGATGACCGGGGCTCACTGATCATTGGGAGGTTGTTGACCGAACGTTCGACAGATTGAAATTGGGGCTGGCTCATTAACGGAACTGAAGGAGCCGGATTCCCCGGATACTGTCCCCAAAGTAGTCCGGTAATCAACAAACTCAGCAACGATAATATAACTGGTCTCATCATTTCAAAATTAAGCTAAAAATTCAATAAAACATGAGTGAGCAGCGATGTGACACGTTTTACATTTTCATTAAAAACCTTAGAAACATCTTCCCAGGTCACGGGTGCTTCATTTTGTTTCCAAGAGTCGTAATCGGTCGACAATGCAACTGAAGCATAGGGGATCCCGGCCTCATTAGCAAGGCTTGCTTCCGGAGCAATGCTCATGTTGACCACATCTGCACCAAGAACGCGGAACATTTGAGATTCAGCCCGGGTAGAAAAGCGGGGGCCTTCAATCGTCACCATGGTACCCCGGTGATGACATGAGATCTCCAGCGCTTCGCATCCCCTGATCAGTTTGTTCCTGAGGTGATCGGAGAATGGTTCAGCCATTGAGGTATGGACCACATTTCCGTTTTCGAACCGGTCGTGGAAGGTGTTGATACGGTGTTTGGTAAAATCGATGAATTGATCGAGGATGACGAGATCCCCTCTTTTGATCTCTTCGCGCAGGCTGCCGCAGGCTGTTGTGGTTAAAATATACTGGCATTCAAGTTCCTTTAAAGCGAAAATGTTTGCCCGGTTGTTGACGCCACTCGGGGTTATGGAATGGTCCCGCCCGTGACGTGAAAGTATAAATACCTCGCAATTGCCAATGATACCTGAAAAAAACGGAGAGCTGGGGTCGCCGTATTTTGTTTTGACCGTCAGTTCACTTGTATCAGAAAACAGATTCAGTTTTTCAAGCCCGGAGCCTCCGATCAGACCTACTTTAACCATATTACAAAATTTAAGCGAATATAAGAGAAATCCCTTCTTGATTCAAAGCCTGTGTTACATCAAATCAGTAATTATTTATTACTTTTTAATAACATTTTTCAAAATATCATTGAGAATGAAAAGGATGAGGTGATATATGAGGTTGTCTGTTTTTAAAACCAATTATGTGTAAATTTGTATATAAAATTAAAATTCATGGAAATAGCATATATAGGTGAACATTTGCTACCGGGAATTCTGGGTAAGGTTTTAATCTGGATCGGTTTTTGGGCGGCGATTCTTTCTGCAGGAGTCTACCTTTACGATTTTTTTTGCAAACGGGAACGTTTCAATTTGATCCGTAATGCACGGCTTCTTTATATTATGCACGCAACAGCCTTGATCGCTGCCGGTTTAATTCTTTATTTTCTGATTTTCAGACACTATTTTGAATATTCTTATGTGTGGCAGTATTCCTCGAAGGCACTTCCGGTAAGATACATCATTTCCTGTTTCTGGGCAGGGCAGGAGGGGAGTTTTCTGGTATGGGCCGTTTGGCAGGCACTGGCCGGAATCGTAATCCTGTTCATTTCCCGTGATTGGGAAAAACCTGTTATGGCGGTTGTTTCGATATCCCAGGCATTTCTCACATCGATGTTGTTGGGAGTGCAGTTTTTCGGTATTAAGATTGGATCGAGCCCGTTTTTGTTACTTCGTGAAACCATGGAATCGGTGGACGGGACCATTTTTGCGCTTCCCAATTATCTGTCGATGATTTCTGACGGGAATGGATTAAATCCGTTGTTGGAGAATATCTGGATGACGATTCATCCCCCGGTGCTATTCCTCGGGTACGCGCTTGCCCTGGTACCTTTTGCCTATGCAGCGGCCTCGCTGATGAAAAAAGATTACTACAGCTGGGTGAGTCGTGCCATTCCATGGTCACTTGCTTCGCTCTTGTTCCTGGGCGCAGGTATCCTGCTTGGCGGAGCCTGGGCATACGTATCTCTGACTTTCGGAGGCTTCTGGACCTGGGATCCGGTGGAGAACAGTTCGCTGGTTCCCTGGTTGACGCTGTTGGCCGGCCTCCATTTTCTGCTCATCGCGCGCCGCCAGAATTATGCGCTTCCCGCTTCTTACATGGCGCTCATGCTATCGTATGTTCTGGTTCTTTATGCAAGTTTCCTGACCCGCAGCGGGGTGCTGGGCAACACCTCTGCACATTCATTTGGCGATAACGGAATGACCCTGCAGTTGCTTCTCTTTCTCCTGACCTTCTTTTTCTTTACCGTTGTGATCATAGGGTACAACCTTAGGAGAATCCATAAGGCGAGGAAGGATATGTTATGGTCGCGGGAGTTCTGGATGTTCATTGGTTCGGTTGTGATCACCCTGGCTGCATTTCAGATCATTTTCACGACTTCCATCCCGGTTTTCAACAGCTTGTTGGGGACCAGCTTCGCTCCCCCGGTCGATTCAGTCGGTTTCTATAATAAATGGCAAACCCCTTTCGCGATCCTGATTGCAGGATTCATTGCATTCAGTCAGGTTCTGAACTATCAGTCGAATCGACCGGGAACCCTCTGGCGCAGGATGTGGATGCCCCTGTCGCTCTCGGCGATCCTTACGACCATCATATTTTTTTCGGGTGTTCTTCGTCAGTTGAATATGGCAATCCTGGTCTTCTTTGCGATCACCGCATTTTTCGCACTGATGAATAAACTGTTTTTCAGCAAGGCTAAACCGGTAAATTACGGGGCTATAATCACCCATGCCGGTTTTGTTATCTTCCTGACAGGAACGGTACTGACGTTTCTTAACGCTGAGACCATTTCGTCCAATACCTCCCGGTACGACCTGGGGGATGATCAAAGAAATGCCGAGAATCTTGTTTTGATGCGAAATGATACCCTTTACATGAACCGTTTTTATGTTTCTTACGTTTTTAAAAGGATCGCGGGCAATACCACGGTTTACCAGGTGGATTTTTTAAAATTTAAGAACGGTCAGTTTCAAAAAACATTTTCACTCTATCCATCTGTGAATGTCCATCCAAGGATGGGAGCGGTTTATAATCCGGATACCCGTCATTTTTTAACCCGTGATTATTACTCCTATATTTCGGCGGTATCCAGGGAACCGGATTATATCGTGATAAAGACCATCATGAACCCGAATATCAATATTTTGTGGATCGGGTGTTTAGCAATGATCATCGGGCTTGCAGTCTCGTTGTACCGGCGGGCGCGGCGACTGTGGCTGGTCACAGGACGTTAGACCGGTTTTTACTTTTCCCTGGCCTTGTTTTCGAGCATCGGTACGAACCGGAATGCCCCGTGTTCGCGGGTTTCATATTCAGTCTCAGAAATCCGGGTTACTGAAGTCATAGTTTGTACATCCGACGGGCCGACCGGAATAACTAGGATCCCTCCGGGCCGGAGTTGCAGGAGAAGCTGTTCGGGTGTATAAGGCGCTGCAGCGGTAACTAAAATCTTATCGAAAGGGGCAAAAGTCGGCAATCCCTGATATCCGTCACCATAAAAGGTTTTGATGGTTGGGAATCCGAGCGTGGGAAGCAGTTTGGATGTTTTTTCAAAAAGTGATTTCTGGCGTTCGATGGTAAAGACCCGGGCGCCCATTTCGGCCAGGATGCAAGCCTGGTACCCTGAGCCTGTGCCGATCTCCAGAACCTTTTCCTTAGGCTTTAGTTCGAGAAGGCTGGTTTGAAAAGCAACGGTATAAGGCTGGGAAATCGTTTGTCCGGCTCCGATCGGGAAGGGTTTATCCTCATAGGCATATTCGAGGAACGAAGAATCAAAAAAGAAGTGGCGGGGAACCTTCTCGATGGCATGCAGGACACGCTGATCGGAAATGCCTTTTTCCCGGATCTGACGCACCAATAATTTTCTGAGGCCCTGGTGCCGGTAAGAATCGACCGGTACTTTAACAGTCATGCGGTATCGTGTTAAATTTTTCACGAAATTAATAATTTCAGAGCGGGTAAAAACCTACCTTTGCAGAAAAAATGAACATGTTGAAAATTGGCGTTCTCGGAGCCGGTCACCTTGGTAAAATCCACATCCGGTGTATCAAGGAAATTGATAAGTATGATCTCATCGGTTTCTTTGACCCGGACGATACCAACAGCGCCCTGGCGGAGAAGGAGTTCGGGATTAAACGGTGGAAGGCGATTGATGAACTGATTGATACTGTGGATGTTGTGGATATCGTCACTCCGACCATCTCCCATTTTGAGTGTGCCTCAAGGGCTTTGAAGAAATGCCGTCACGTTTTCATCGAGAAACCGATCGTGACAAGTCTGGAGGAGGCTCACGAGCTTATTAAAATAGCAGGAGAAGCAAATGTCAAGGTTCAGGTTGGGCATGTTGAAAGGTTCAATCCCGCATTTCTTGCCGCGGAACCCTATTTTAATCGTCCCATGTTCATCGAGACACACCGGTTATCGATGTTCAATCCCAGGGGAACCGATGTTCCGGTGATTCTCGATTTGATGATCCACGATATTGATATCGTTTTAAGTGTCGTTAAAAGCCATATTCGTAAGATCAGTGCCAGCGGTGTTGCAGTGGTCAGTGATTCTCCCGACATCGCAAATGCACGGATTGAATTCAACAACGGGTGTGTCGCTAATCTCACCGCAAGCAGGATTTCGTTGAAGAACATGCGGAAATCGCGCTTTTTTCAACGGGATGCCTATATATCTGTTGACTTTTTAAAGAAAGAACTTGAAGTGGTACGGATTCAGGATGCCGGTCAGCAGGATGCCTCCGGAGCCTTTATTCTCGATTTCGGACCGGGAAAGGAACCAAAGCAGATCAGTTTCGACAAGCCGCCCATTCAATCTACCAATGCCATAAAAACCGAACTGGAGAGCTTTTATTTTTCCATCATAAACAATACTCTGCCTTCGGTGACGATTATCGATGGTTACAGTGCACTGGAAGTGGCCTATAAAATCATCAGCAAGATTCAACAGAATTCTGCTAATATATTGTAAACGTGATTAATGGAATGTTAATTACTTTTGTTCAGAAATAGACAATATCGTGAAAAATGCTCCGTTAGCCTTTAGGAGTTCGTAATTTCAATCAGCCTCTTGTTTATGATAATACGGAATACGCTCAACTCTTTTTTCCTTTTAATCCTGTTGTTGACCGGCGCCACTTCCTGCGAAAAATTCAAGGGTGATCAGACGATTCCAGCTTACCTGAAGATTGATTCCATTTACCTGAGCACCGAATATTATGCCCAGGGCACGGCTTCGCATCAGATCACCGATGCCTGGGTATACATTGACGATTATTCGATGGGCGCGTTTGAGTTGCCGGCGAAGCTGCCCGCGCTTTACCAGGGTAAGCACAAGGTTATGATATGGCCGGGAATCAAAAGAGACGGGATCGGGGCTACCCGGACTGTTTATGAGTTTTACAGTCCCATCACCCGCGAAGTGACATTCACCGAAGACAGTACTTCGTCGATGGGCGTTTTAAAGACCACCTACCAAAGCACTACCCTGTTTAGCTGGAAGGAGGATTTTGAGAGCATTTCGGTGTCGCTCGATACCACCGACCGCAGCCTTACCGCCATTCGCCTCACCGCACCGGGATCTCCCGATACATTCGAGGGAAACCATTCAGGTTGGGTTGTCCTCGATACGGCCAATAATTTCTTTGAATGCCAGTCGCACGAAGAATACGCCATTCCTGCCTCTACCGTTTACCTGGAGTTGAATTTTAACATCTCGAATTCAATGATTGTTGGCGTTTTCACCTATTCGGATCTTATGGTTTACCAAAGTCCGATCATAACCCTGAACCCCACCAACGGCACATGGAAAAAGATCTATATTGACCTTACGACCACCCTGAATGCTTATTCCGGAATGAAGACCTTCCGGGTATATTTATACACATTTTTAGACAGCGGACTCGAAAAATCGACCCTACTGTTCGACAACTTCAAAGTGGTGACGCGAAAATAACGGGAACTACCGCTTTTAAACTTACAAGGATGAATAAACGTTTACAGGTGACCAAGTATATTATTGCTGACTTTCTTTCAGCTTTTATTGCCTGGACCTTATTCTTCGTATACCGGAAATGGGTGGTTGACCACCAGATTTTCTCTCATATCCAGGATATCTTCACAGACCGGAAATTGTATTACGGGATCACCATTATTCCGATATTCTGGCTGATTCTGTACACGCTGATCGGAACCTACCGTAAAATATATCGTAAAGCCCGGCTCCGTGAGTTTGCACAGTCCATTTTGATCACTTTTATCGGCGTGACGATATTATTTTTTACCCTGATCCTCGATGATGTCATTATCAGCCAGAGAAACTACGCGGAATTTTTCTTTATCCTGATTTTTCTCCATTTGTTTTTCACGGCCGGGTTCCGTTTCTTTCTAACATCCCGGGCAGCTTATAAGATCCATCATAAAATCATCGGTTTCAATACCATCATCATCGGCAGCAACGGGAATGCTGTGAATATTTATCATGAGATAGAGAATCAGGTAAAATCATCGGGTAACCGGTTTGTGGGCTTTATCAATGTTGAGGATTACAGTCAGTATAAACTGACCGATTTTATTCCACATCTCGGTGGGTTGCAGGATCTGAACCGGCTGATCCGCGAAAACAGTATCGAAGAAGTAATCATTGCCATTGAGCATTCTGAAAATCATACCATTGAAAATATTATCACGCAACTTGAAGATACCGATGTTGTAATCAAAATCATCCCCGCTATGCAGGATATCCTGATGGGTTCCGTTAAAACGACCTCCATTTTCCATGCCCCGCTGATTCAAATTTATCCGGATCTGATGCCCGACTGGCAGATGTCGCTGAAAAGGATTCTCGATATCGTGATATCGAGCATATGTCTTATTCTGCTCTCTCCGGTGATGCTGATAACAGCCATCATGATCAAGCTGACTTCGGCAGGACCGGTTTTTTATTCACAGGAGCGAATCGGTATCCGGGGAAAGCCTTTCATCATGCATAAATTCAGGACGATGTACAACAATGCCGAGGAAAATGGTCCGCAGTTATCTTCGAAGAATGATCCGAGGATCACGCCGATCGGTAAGTTCCTGCGTCAGTTCCGGGTGGATGAAGTCCCCCAGTTCTACACGGTGCTGAAGGGCGATATGAGCCTGGTCGGCCCCCGGCCGGAACGTCAGTTTTATATCAACCTGATCACGAAACAAGCGCCTCACTACCGGCTTTTGCATAAGGTAAAACCAGGCATCACCTCCTGGGGGCAGGTGAAATATGGTTATGCCGAGAATCTGGACCAGATGGTCGAACGACTGAAATTCGACATCCTCTATATTGAGAACATGTCGCTGGCGATGGATTTCAAAATCCTGATCTATACCATCCTGATCATCATCCAGGGGCGGGGGAAATAACATCCGGAAACAATTCCCTGTCAATCATCTCCATGATCTCTGCAGCTTTTCCCTGCAAAAAGATATCTGTCAGTACTGAAGTGAACGCGGAGGGTTGCGGGTTGATCTCGATAATGGTAGCACCGTTCTGCCTGGCAATGACGGGAATCTGATTCGCCGGCATCACTTCACCGGTAGTACCGATGACGAGCATCACTTCCGACAGTGAAGCTGCTTCATAGGAAGAATGAAGAGCCATCTGCGGAATTGCTTCACCAAAAAAAACAAAATCGGGTTTCAGCAATCCCCCGCATTCCCGGCAGGTCGGGGGCAGGTGATCCAGGCTGATCAGTGAAATATGGTACGTCCGGTCGCAATGGATGCAGCGCAGTGTGGCCGAATTTCCGTGAAAAGCCGTGACGACTTTCGATCCGGCCAGCCGGTGAAGGTCATCGATATTCTGGGTGATCACCTGGCTCAGCAACCCTTCCCGTTCCATTCGTGCGAGGATATCATGGGCTTTGTTTGGCCGGGCATTTTTAAAGTGATCGTAAAATATTTCACGGATGACCTCCCAGGATTCGGAGGGATGTTCATGGAAGAAGGCAATATCCAGGATCTCCGGATTGTACTTGTTCCAAAGTCCATTCTTTCCCCGAAAGGGCGGAATTCCGCTTTCGACCGAAATTCCGGCTCCCGTGAAGGCGGTTGTAAATGCTGACTGCCTGAGTATCCCTGTTGCCTTCCTGATAAGATCGGTCATGGGAGCGGATCAGTTTGTTATTTCAGCCATTTGTCGAGCCAGTTATAGAAGGTTCGTTGCCAGAGGATTCCATTCTGGGGTTTGAGTACCCAGTGGTTCTCATCGGGAAAGTACAGAAACTCTGCAGGAATTCCCCTGAGAATTGCGGCATTGAACGCTTGCATGCCCTGGGTTGCCACAATCCGGTAATCGAGCTCGCCATGGATCACCAGAATGGGGGTGTCCCAGTTCTGTACGAACCGGTGTGGTGAATTGTCGAAAGAGCGTTGGGCGATTTTGTTGTTTTTATCCCAGAATGGTCCACCCAGATCCCAGTTGACAAACCACATCTCTTCGGTTTCAAGATACTGTGCCTCGAGGTTGAACATGCCGTCATGGGCAATGAATGCCTTAAACCGCTTGTTGTGGTTCCCGGCAAGCCAGTAAACAGAAAATCCGCCATAACTGGCGCCAATACACCCCAACCTATCCTTGTCAATATAGGATTCCTTTGAAACGACATCGATGGCGCTGAGATAGTCCTTCATGTTTTGTCCTCCGTAGTCTCCGCTTATTTGTTCGTTCCATTCCTTGCCGAAACCGGGAAGTCCTCTCCGGTTGGGAGCAACAATGACATAACCGTTGGCTGCCATCATTTGAAAATTCCAGCGGTACGACCAGAACTGGCTGACGGTACTTTGCGGACCGCCTTCGCAATAAAGGAGGGCGGGGTATTTTTTAGTGGAATCAAAATTCACGGGATAGATAATCCAGGTGTGCATCTCCTTGTTATCGGTGGTTTTGATCCATCGTTGTTCAACCCGACCGAACTTCAACTGATCCAGCAGATCTTTGTTGGTCATCGTCAGCCGGGTATCTTTACCACTGGTCTTGTCAACGGAATAGATCTCTGCCGGCATCGACATGGAGACGCGGGTGGCTATCAGCCGGTCGCCGGCAGGAATAATCCCGGTGTAATTATGGATCCCGTTGGTTATGCGCGTAATCTTGCCATCACCAAGCTCCAGTTTGTAAATTTCATCGGTTGCGTGCCAGTCGCTGATAAAATAAATGGTCTGTCCGTCACCACTCCATGCCGGACTTTCAACATTCTGATCGAAAGCTGCTGAGAAATCTTTCTTGTCGCCCGAAGCAATATCAAAAACGATCAGGCGATTCTTATCGGATTCATAGCCGTCGCGCTCCATACTTTGCCATGCGATCTTCAACCCGTCCGGTGAATAGACCGGCGCAACATCATAACCCATCATTCCCTCTGATATATTGATGGTTTTCCCGGTTTCAACCGAATAGAGGTAGATATCGGAGTTGGTCGAGATTGCATATTCCCTGCCCGTCTTTTTGCGGCAGGTATAGGCGATGGTTTTGCTGTCGGGACTCCAGTTGATCTGTTCCATTCCGCCAAAAGGCATCAGGGGTGATTCATATGGTTCCCCCGACATGATGTCGGTTCCGGTGGTTATTTTTTCCCGGGTCAGCTCCGACGTGAAAATATGGCTGTACGACTGTACCCAGGTATCCCAATGCCGGTACATCAGATCGTTATAGATTCGACCGGTAGCCTTCGACAATCCCTGATAGAGGTCTTTGAACTTGTTGTCGGGGTAAACGTCAGCAGTATAGAGGATCTTTTTCATATCGGGTGAAATCTTGTACCCGTTGATCCCGTTTTCAACCTGTGTGATTTGCACCCTGTTGGCGCCATCCGGATCCATCATCCACAACTGCATGGAGCCCGATTCGGGTGAGAGAAAGGCAATCTTTTTCCCGTCGGGAGTCCACATTGCCTGGTTTTCACTGAACCGGGTGCGTGTTATCTGTTGTTGGTTTGTCCCGTCGGTTCCGATGGTGTAAAGTTCCCGGTTGCCCTTATTCTGATCGATGTCGTAATAGGTTACCCCGTATAAGATGGTTTTGTTATCGGGTGTTACTTCGGGTTCACTGACCCGGCCAAAGCTCCACAGCACTTCCGGTGTCATGACATCACTTTTCAGTTCCAGGTTCTTTTTTTCGATCAGAGGAGCCTCCTCCTTTTTGTTTTCACCGGTTTTACAGGCAAACAACCCGGCTGTCAACAAGGCTGCCCCAAGCATATTATACTTATTCATATTGATATGTTTTTATGTTTTAAAGATAAAATCAGCCCAGGTATTTTCCTAAAATCGACAATAATTCACGCGAGTCGATTGGTTTTGAGAGGTAGTTATCACAGCCGGCGGCAAGGCTTCGTTCACGTTCGCCTTTCAATGCATAAGCCGTCTGGGCGATAATGGGAAGCGTTTTATGTTCTTTTTTGATCTCCACGGTGGCTTCATAGCCATCGAGCAGGGGCATGCGGATATCCATCAGTACCAGATCGATGTGTTGGCTGTTGCACATTTCGATGGCTTCGAACCCGTTTTTTGCCCACACCAGCTTGACCCCGGTCCGTTTCAGGATGCGGTCCATGAGGAAGAAATTGGACTCCTCATCTTCTGCAACGAGAATAACCTTTCCGGGCCAGGTATTGGGTGCAGCGGCGGCGGGTTTTGGAATCGCGGTATCGAAGGTCATACCGGGAGGGATGGTCAGTGGAAGCCGGACAAAGAATTTTGTTCCTTTTCCGCGTTCTGATTCAAGCCGGATCTCACCGCCGAGCAGTTGAATCAGGTTTTTCGAAATGGTAAGCCCGAGACCCGTTCCGCCGTATTTCCGCGTGTTGCTGTCGTCGACCTGGCGGAAGCGTTCGAAGATGATGTTGTGCATCTCCTGGGGAATGCCGATCCCGGTATCGCGGACAAAAAATTCGATAAAGGATTTATTTTCAACATTCAAGAAGGTGTATCCAAACTCAACAAATCCTTCATCGGTAAATTTTAAGGCGTTTTCGATCAGGTTGGTAAGGATCTGCCGCAGCCGGTTCCCGTCGGTAAGTATGGTAAAGTCCTTATCGGTATTTCCGGGCAGACAGTTCAGGATCACATTCAGTTTATTGGTCTTCCGTTTAACTTCATTGAGTGTGACCGAAAGGTTTGTCAACAGATTGTTAACCTTACACTCCTTGATTTCGATGCGGACCTGTCCCGATTCAATTTTTGCCACGTCGATGATGTCATCGATGATCCGCATGAGGTCGGTTCCCCGTTCTTTGATGATGTGAATGAATTCAGTCCGTTCCTCTTCTGAAATTCCGGGATCGGAAAGCAGAGTCGAGAATCCTAAAATGGCGTTCATGGGAGTCCTGATCTCATGCGACATATTCGACAGGAATGCGGATTTGAGTTTATCGGATTCCTCTGCTTTTTCTTTCGCGGCAATCAGGTTCTTCTCAATTTTTTTCCGGTCCGATATATCGCGGTAGATTCCATATGCTCCTTCTGTAACTCCTTTGATAATGATGGGGGTAACGATTATAGAAACATCAATCAGGTGGCCGTCCTTATGTTTGCGTTGCGTTTCCAGCTCTGTAACGCTGCCTTTCAGGACATTTTGTGTTATTTGGACGGCTTCGCTTTTTGCATCGGGGTTCACGATGAGATCATCCACATTAACTCCGATGATTTCATTCTGCCGGTAACCGTACAAATGGGTGAACTCTGAGTTTGCCTTGATTACATTTCCATCGGTATCGATCATGATGATAGCCTCGGGACTCCCCTCGAAAAGCTGGTCCAGGTAAGCCTTTTCTTTCTGGAAAGAATCTTCGACACTTTTCCTTAAAATGGAGATGGCGATCTGGTCAGCTACAAATTTTAACAGTTCCAGGTCTTGCAGGTTGTACCGGTTTGGATCGGTGTAATTCTGGACTGCGATGACGCCGATCACTTCATCGTTCACGATGAGGGGAACGCCAAGCCATACCTTTGAAGGCGTTCCGACGATCTCAATTTGCCCGGTGCGGGCGAGTTCTTCAATGATCTGTTGAGTGGCCAGCAAAGGAGTCCGGGTCTGAATGATATATCCGGTCATGGTCTTGCCAGCCGGAAAGACGGCAAATTTGTCTTCTGAGTCAACCTGGTAAGGAAGGGAAATGGTGTGGGTCTTTTTATCATACATGGCGACATAGAAATTCTCCACATCGAGTATCAATCCAAGGTTGGCATGTATCGACCTGAAGACCTCATCAAGGTTGGAGGTCATGTATGAGGCCTTTGAAATTTCGAACAGGATTTTTTGAATCAGTTCGGCTCTTTTCTGTTCCGTTACATCGAATATAAATCCTTCAATATGTTGCAGGGTCCCATTTTGGGAAAAAATCCCTTTGGCACGTTCCCATACCCATTTTATTTGATGATTTGCAGTGATTATCTTGTAATTCAGGGTATAGGGGAGATGTGATATCAACCCTTCCTGTACTTCATTCCAGATTCGATCACGGTCATCAAGAGCGATCAGATCATTATAGGAGATGGTTTTGTTAAGGATAAGGTCGGATGGTTTGTAACCGGTAAGTTCAATGCAGCCGTCACTGATGAATTCCATGGTCCAATCCCGGTCATTCCGGCATCGGTAGACCATACCCGGCAGGTTATCGAGAAGCGTTGTAAATTGTCGCTTACTTTCAGATAAGTCGGCAGTTTTTCGTATGGTGCTGGTAATATCCATGATTGAAACCATGATCAACGACACGCCCCCGAACCTGACATTTTTAGAATGCAACAAAACGGGTACCTGGCATCCATCAGGTTTTTGCATGAGCATCATGGACTGGTCGGCATTTTTTTCCTGGTCGATGACTTGCGTGTGATGTTCCCCGGGTTCATGAAAAAGGTCCGACAAGGGTTTGTTGAGGATCTCACTTTCTGAGCCAATCCCCAGCATGGTCAGACATTTCGCGTTGACGAACAGTATCTTCCTGTCTTCCGTGGTAAAGATGATGCCTGAAAGACTTGCATTTAGCAGGGAAAGTACTTCTTTGTGTTCCGGAGTATAAAAATTCATTGGTTTGGTATTGTTGCAGCGATTAAAAGTAGCGTCTTACCTTCAGTGTATATTGATCCCATTCACCTTTAAATTGTTCCGACAGATAGTTCTCTTCGGCTTTAATGATGAAATGATGCACGATTATTCCATAAAGCGCCATGGTTATGTTGATCAGATCGGGGAAATAGAGACAGGAGGCAATTGCCATCAGGCTCATTGTGGTATAGAGGGGATTGCGGCTGAACCGGTACATTCCACCGGTATGCAGACGGGTTTTTTGTTCGGGCAGGCCCATTTTGATTTCGCGCCCAAGCTCCTGAATTGCTAATACCATGATTACTCCGGAAAACCATAGCAATCCGACTGCAATCCAGGAAAGAGCAGATGGAACATGAATATACCCGAAGTGCGGGAATACTGCTTTGATCAAAAATAAAATGACTGAACAGAAAAGCGCAATTTTACCTGAATAGAAAAAAAAAGGCTCAATCGAGGACCTGCCCCGTATCTCTGAAGCGGAAATCTTTTGTTTCTTCCCGATAAGAAACACCGACACCCCTAACAATGCGAAGGCCAGGATAACTAAGATATTGTGCAGGAGCATAAAAAATTTTCAGTAAAATTAAAAAAAAATTCACGGAAAAAACCTTATACCGAATCGGAACAGGTTTGCGAAAAAAGAAATCCGCTGTCACCGGGTAGCGTCACACAATGCGCTCTCCGTTGTCCATAGTTATCGTTACCGGCGATTTTTCCTATCTTTGCCGGCACAATATCTCAAAATGGCGACCATTCTGCAGGTCGAGAACCTTGCCCGATCGTATGGCGAAAAAAACCTCTTCGAGGATATCTCTTTTGTAATCAACCAATCACAGAAAGTCGCTTTAATTGCCCGTAACGGCGCCGGAAAGACCAGCCTTCTCGACATCATTGCTGGATTGGAACCAAGCGATGGGGGCGAGGTTACACATTTTGCCCGCGAATCATTTGCCTACCTTAAACAGGAGCCCGCTTTGAACCTTCAGAGCACTGTTTTCGAGGAGGTGTACGCCCATACCACAGAAGTGCAGCAAGCCATTCTTGATTACGAGATGGCCATTGCCACGGGCAACCGGGAAGCCCTTGAACCTGCGATCAACCGTATGGATGCCTTGCAGGGTTGGGAATATGAGACCCGGATCCGGCAGATTCTTACCCAACTGAAGCTGCCCGATATGAACCAGAAGCTGCGTGAGCTGTCGGGAGGCCAGCGGAAACGTGTTGCCCTGGCAAAAGTTTTAATTACCGAGCCACAGTTCCTGATTCTCGATGAACCGACCAACCATCTCGACGTGGAGATGATTGAGTGGCTGGAGGAATACCTGTGCAAGGCCCGGATTACCCTGCTGATGGTGACCCACGACCGCTATTTTCTGGACCGGGTGTGCGATGAAATCCTCGAGATGGAGCATGCCGCTGTGTACAGGTACAAAGGCAGTTACAGTTATTTTCTTGAAAAGCAGTCGGAACGATATAATATTCAGAATAAGGAGACCGAGCGTGCCCGTAATTTGTTACGGACGGAACAGGAATGGATGCGACGTATGCCCAAAGCAAGGACCACCAAGGCAAAGGCGCGTATCGACAGTTTTTATGAACTCAAAGAAGTGGCTTCTAAAAAGATTCACGAGGAGCGGATCAACATCAACATTGAAGGCGTCAGGATGGGGAAGAAGATCCTTGAACTCCATGATGTATCATTTAACTGGGGCGATCTCTCCTTTTTACAGAATTTTTCATACACCTTCAAGCGAAATGAAAAGATCGGGGTTATCGGGAAGAATGGCTCGGGGAAGTCGACCTTTCTGGATCTCCTCACCGGCAGGTTACGGCCTGTAAAAGGGCATATTCAGACCGGTGAAACGGTTGCTTTCGGCTACTATCAGCAACAGGGACTCTCGTTCAACGAACAAACCAAAGTGATCGATGTAGTGCGTGAAATCGCCGAAGTGGTAAAGCTGGGTAACGGGGAGACGGTATCGGCTGCCGCTTTTCTGAATTATTTCATGTTTCCTTATCATTCTCATTACCAACCGGTTTATAAGCTGAGTGGCGGCGAAAAACGGCGGCTTTACCTGGTTACCGTGCTCATGCACAGTCCGAATTTCCTGATCCTTGATGAGCCCACCAACGACCTCGACATCCTGACGCTGAATATTCTGGAGGAGTATCTGAGTTCATTTAACGGATGTATTGTGGTGGTTACCCATGACCGTTTTTTTCTCGACAAAATCGTCGATCACCTGTTGGTCTTTGAAGGTGATGGAAAGATCAGGGATTTTCCGGGAAACTATACCCAGTACCGTGAGTGGAGTGAGGCACGCAAAAGGCGGGAGCAGTTTCAGCGCAGGAAAGCCGCTCCCGGGGAGCCGGTCGTTAAGGAGAAGGTAATTGATGATAAGAAGCTGACCTTTAGGGAAAAACGGGAGTTTGAGCAGTTGGAAAGAGAGATTCAACTCCTCGAGGACGAAAAATCTGCTACGGAGGCTTCGTTGAACTCGGGAACACTTTCACCGGCAGATTTAATCGCGAAGTCGGAACGATTTGCCGTTATCCTTGCAGAAATTGAGGCTAAAACTGACCGTTGGCTTGAATTGAGTGAACGGGAGGCAGGCGGGTAAAGGAGAAATGAATCCCGAATTCAGGAAATAATCATACAGGATTTGGTAAACTTTTCTTAATTTTGTCGTTCAAATACGCCACGCGGTAGTAGCTCAGATGGTAGAGCATCAGCTTCCCAAGCTGAGGGTCGTGGGTTCGATCCCCATTTACCGCTCAAACACTTTTTCACTTACTTGCACTGAAAAGCCCCGGATAACAGAACTTTCGGGGCTTTTTTCGTTCCGGGATTGAAAATATATTTTGCAATCAGAAGCAACAAAAAGCAAAGATTTCGTATATTTGTTATGCGCATAGTTATGCGCAAAGTTGTACCCTATAAAACTTCTTATCGGCCTTTTTAAATAGTTTTCTTTTGAAAAGATTCTGATAGCATGAACAAGGCAACCGTTAAACTAATTCTCGACGAACGCCGACCCAAAAAAGATGGGACCTATCCGATTGTCCTCCGAATCACCCACAAAAAGTTGAGCCGGTATATCTTCACTGAATATTCCGTTACGGAAGATGATTGGAATGCTTCAGAACAATCGGTTCTTCCTGGTTCCAAACAATACAAGAATACAACACGGGTTAATAATCACCTCCATCAAACATTATTGGATGCTTCAGATATCATTACCCGGCTTACAGCTTCCGGTGAAATCCAGGGAATGAATGTTAATGATATAAGGAACGCCATTGAATCACTTGCTGAAGCAACCTCCTTCAAGACTTTTACTGAAAGTGTTATTGACGAATTGAAATTGAAAAAGGAACTTGGCAATGCGAGTGTATATCAACAAGCGCTCGATTTCATCCTCCGGTTGTCCGGCCGAAAAGACCTTGCATTTAACGAAATCACTTACCAATTGCTCAAATCCATCGAAGCAAAATTCCTCTCCGAAAATAATTCATTAAACGGCCTCAGCTTCTACCTCCGCACCATCCGGGCCATATTCAACCGGGCCATCAAGGAAGGCAAAGCCAGTCGCGATGATTATCCTTTTACATCATATTCCATTAAGGAGACTAAAACCCGTAAACGGGCGATTCACAAAACCGACATGGATAGCATTAAAGCCGCCAAATTTGAACCTGGCTCTCCCCGGTGGCATACACGCAATCTATTTCTTTTCAGTTTCTATAATCGTGGGATGAATTTTGCCGATATGGCAAAACTGAGGATGTCTGATATCGAAACCGATCGGATCTACTATCGCCGATCCAAAACCGGCAAACCATTATCAGTTAAACTCACTGATGCTACCCGCGAAATTCTTAGTACCTATATAGTTGGTAAATCCGGAGATGATTTCGTATTCCCGATCCTGAAAAGAGAAACACCCGAACTCCAGATGAAGGATCTGTATAATGGCAGGAAAACGTTCAACAATTACCTGAATAAGATTGCTAAAAAACTTGAAATCAAAAGCCATCTTACATCCTATGTCGCCCGACATTCCTGGGCTACCATTGCAAAGGATCTCAATATCCCTATCAGTGTTATCTCAGAAGGCCTGGGCCATGAAGATATTAAAACCACCCAGATTTACCTCGATGAATTCGATACCTCGGTCATTGATGATGCCAATCAATTAATAACCGGCTAAATATCCTTGGTTTAATTTCCCAAGGCTGACAATCTCCCCAGTTTTTTTTGACTATTGGGAAGCCATCCTAATCCAGATTAATTGCTCCGGCTTGCATTAGGAACTTTTCAATATCCTGCCGCTTTACCGGAATTCCTGCTCATACCTTTATTTTCAATTTTTCTAAGTTCCTTAATTTTAATACTATACGAATTATTTTAACAAATACATAAAAAAACCTCTTAAAACCCTATCACTTTTTTCATTTTTTCCGATTAAGCATAATAATGTATCCAACCATTCCTTATACGCACCCATATGTCTCCTCAGCCACAGCAATCTTTGCGGCCCATGTCGCTGCATTTTTTCGAGGAAATGTTCGAGCCTTTCATCGATCAAAGTCGGAACATCACCATCCGGTATCAGGTACAGAAAGAAAAATCCGATGATCCCGACAATTTTACTATTGCGGTCTGTTCGGTGAATAATTCAGAAACACCGGAGGATTTTTACAGGCATCTCATGTTGTTGACCGATGCGTCAGTTCAACAAGTCGATGAATTCCTTCAACAACAAAAGCCTGCCTACATTGATCCACTTGCCGATTATGTCATTGGAAAAATTGACTCCCTTTCTACCATCATCGAGAATCAATCGATTCTTCTGCATGATGAAAAATTGGGAGGTCTCTTTCACTGCCATTTAAAATCATTTTTAGGCGCACGCATGATAGGACCAGATATTTGGGATTCCAAGTTGTTGGTCCCGGCGATCCATTACAACACACAAAAGTTCGTTGAAGTCTGGCTCCGGGTAATTCAACATACAAAGGAACAGGTTAATCTGATCCGTCATATGCATAAAAGCGCTAATCTTGCCATAACCCAGGATACCGTTCAACATAAGCTGAATAATGAAGATTTCAAGATAAAGTTTAAAATCTCCGTTGATCAGGAGGCATATTTATTCTATTTGCTCGTCAAATCTGATATCATCGATGTTCCCGACCGCAAAAGCCCTCAACTCATAAAATGGATAACCAACAACTTACAGTCGAAAAATCGGAAATCAAATAGCCTGATCTCATTAAGGAATAAATATTTTTACCATCAGATCTCCACCCTCGACTACTGGTATCAAAAATTACTGGATGCACTGGTGTTTATCAATGATGAACGCGAACGCATTTTGAAATACGTCCCCCAATAATTCCCCAATTTTCCTTCTTTACCATTCATTCCGGTATGGGAAACCGGTCTCACGTCACAAGTCCCGATTCACCCAGTCCCATGTCCCGCTTAGCGATTCAATCGTAAATCCCTTTTTTATTGATCATTCTCAGCAAGGGGGTTACCAAAGGGTTACTATTCTTTTCCCCATTTTCATCCGGGGGTTACTAAACTTTAGTAACTACCCAAACGATTTCCACGAATATAATTTTGCTCCCATAAACTTTAAAATTCTTCAAAATGGGACCAGTTGAAATCATCCAGGAAGTTTACAGAAAACTAATGGAAACAATAGAAAATATGCAAGAAGTTTACAGAAAACTTGCGGATAAAATAGACAACATCGACAAGAAACTCGATGACTACAAAAACACAAAAGCTCTCCCCGCCGATTGGCTCGATATTCAGGATGCCTGTCAGGTATTGAAAATTTCCAAGCGAACACTTCAATCATATCGTGATAACGGCATCCTGCCGTTCAGCCAGATTGGCGGAAAAATCTATTTCCGGGCAACCGATATCGAAGAACACCTCAACCGTCATTACAATAAGGCTTTTAACAAGAAGTAAACAGCCATGAAAGTTTCAATGTTCAGGAACTTCAACCAGGTTGTTGAAAATCTTGATATCACCATGGTTCTGGAGCAGATCCGGTCCGGTAAATATAAATCCCGGATCCTTGCTTTACGCGCGTTGCTGCGCCAGGGCAAAACCGATGAATATAACGATGCCAAAAGATCACTTCCTGCCTTCACACCCTCAGGCCTCTTTGAAGGAGGACGAAAAATGGAATTCCTGAAGGAATATTCCGGCCTCATCATTCTCGATATCGACAAACTTACCCGGGAACAACTTTGTGCAGTACGTAGCAGGGTAGAGGAAATTCCCTACACCCATGCTTGTTTTATTAGCCCCAGTGGTAATGGTTTGAAGATCCTTGTGAAGGTATTCTCCCGCCCGGTCTATCATAAAGTGGTATTCAATCAGGTTAAATCCTATTATGAAGAACATCTGAAGGGTAGTGATCAGTGCCTGGTAATAGACATTAATGGCAACACAAATTATAATAGCACTGTTGCCGAATCTCAAGCCACCCAAATTCAAATTGACCCATCCGGCAAAGACATAACGAGACTCTGTTTTGTCTCTTGGGATGAAATGCTATACCTCAGCCCCTCCGCTGCAATTTTCAAACCCTATATTAATATGGTTGAAGATGACATCGAAAAACTGGTTGCACAAATTGAATCCCGGCGCATCGACTTAACTTCAAAATACGACGATTGGGTCAAGATCGGCTTTGCATTGGTCGATGCGATCGGGGAGGAGGGGCGCTCCTCTTTCCACCGCCTGAGCCGGTTTTATCCCGGGTACAATCCAAAGGATTGTGATGATCAGTATGATAAATGCCTGAAAGCAAAGCGAAGTGGGATCACCATCGCGACACTCTACTATTTTGCCCGCGACAGTGGTATCGAAATATCGAAATATCGAAATATAAAACAGCGCCGAACGAAACCATAAATCCCGTATCTGAACTTTCACCACAAGGGAAATCGGTTCCAACCAAAACTCAAAAGAACGATTCCATTCTGTCAGAAGAAATCATAACTCCCGCTCAGGATCGTGCAATTTTATCCGACCCCATCCCCGGTGAAATTACCAATGAACCCCAGTTAAAGAAGAAAAAACGTAAAAATCAGATCGATACCATCGAAGCGTATCTATCAAGCCATTACCAATTAAGGTACAATATAGTTACCTCAAAACTTGAAATCCGGAAAATCTGCAGTGTCCAATCATTTGATCCGGATCCTGCTAAACCGTCACCCGTCACTGAGCCCACCTTCCCTGACACAACTAATAGTCAATTATCAGTTGTCAATTGTCAATTACCATTCCTCCCTCTGACCGACTATCATGAAAACTCCCTCCTCCGCGAAATCCTGAAAAGCAACCTCAAATGCTCGGCAGCCCTTCTGCGCAGTATCTTGTATTCTGATTTCAGCAATTTCTATGACCCCTTTCATGATTATTTCCTCCACCTGCCATTATGGGATGGCAAAACGGATTACATCCAGCTAATGGCCGAAACAGTGAACACCACTTCTCAGGAATTATGGGGTAAATGCTTTAAAAAATGGCTGGTCGCCACCGTGGCCGCTGTCCTCGACAATAAAACCGTCAACCACACGGCCATTATTCTTTCCGGCGGCCAGGGCATCGGCAAAACCACCTGGATGCTCAATCTCTGCCCCCCCGAACTCGGCGATTATATCTTCTCCGGTACCATCAATCCCAATAACAAGGATACCCTCATCCATCTTGCCGAATGTATGTTCATCAACATGGATGAGCTCGAAAATATGAACCGCACCGAGATCGGTGCCTTTAAAGAGATTATCACCAAATCAGCCATCCGGATGCGCCGGGCCTATGGCCATCACATCGAAGCATTTACCCGCCGGGCCTCATTCATGGGCTCTGTCAATTCCAGTCAGTTCCTTACCGATTCAACCGGTTCTCGCCGGTTTTTATGCTTCGAAATCATATCCATCAATTATCAGCATTCGATCGACCTGCAGATGGTTTACGCCCAGGCTTACGATCTCTTTCAGCAGGGTTTTAAATTTTACTTTGATAAAGATGAGATTAATGCCATTTCCGAATCCAACGAGCAGTTTCAAATAAACACAGTCGAAGAAGAATTGCTCCTTACATATTTCCAGAAAGTCCAATTATCCGAAGCAACCAATTTTCTCTCCGCGGCGCAGATCCTCAACCGCATCACCGAACGGACTCACGTAAACATCGCCACCTCCCCCGGCGCTGTCATCCGTATCGGCAAAGCCCTGAAAAAATTTAGCTTTGAAAAACGTAAAACTGATGGCCTATACCTCTGGGCCATCCAGGAAAAATCCTCCTTGCCCTCTCTTCCCTGAATTACACTATTTCCAATAGACATCAAACCTTAATCTTCAAATTCTCAAAACCTCAAATTTTCAAATCTATGTCTGCCATCCAATTTTTCAATATTCTTTTTTTACTGAAAACAACCCCTCAACCTTCCCTGACCTCTCAAACAATTAATATAATCAACCATTTCAAGATGGAGGTTTAATAAAAAACACCTGCCCTCAACCCTCCCTACACTCCCTTTGTCAAATTGTACAATCGTAAATCGTAAATCATGTTCAATTGTAAATTTTTTTAACCCTCCCTGATATACTACCAGTAAAATCAATAGTTTCCGGAGCTCAGGGAGGGTAGGGAGGGTAAAATGGCAAAAATTATAAAGAACCCCAAAAAGCATACTGATCAATTGATCTTTGGTCTTAAATCTTTTCACGTACCGGTCTGCTTTGTATTTTCTCACCGCCCAAATTATCAACGAATCATCCAACAGAGAAATCAGCTGTCCGAAAACCGATTGTCTAAAAAATGTTTACTTTTATCCATTGTGGAGTGTTTATGCAAAACAAATCTACAACTTCTTGGGAGCCGAGCCATAAGTTCGGCTCCTTTCTAAAGTTTTACCGGACAACAGTGATTGGAATACTTAAAAATTTAGGGAAAAGTGATTCTGAGGCTGATAATTGTCTTAAGATGATAGTGCTGTCCGACTAATTTTATTTCCGAATCTTTACCTGTGTTGTGTTTTTAAGTGTGCAACCTAAAAGTATAACATTGAGGGAATCCTTCGGGATTTAACCCCTTTCTTCGTAATTTAGTCGGTCAGTAGTGTAAAAATGTATAAGTTATGCAACCAAATCATTCATCAAAAACCCACCCAAACCGCCTCATTCGACTTGCGCCATTGGTCGTCACCATCCTGGTCATAGTAATTATCATATTTGGTTACTGGGGATACAGCATCAACAGTGTAAGGAGAGCCACCGACCCGTTGAGTACTTTCTACGACACGCTCCTGATGTTCAAAATGGAATCGTACGAGTCGGGGGTGTATAACTGGCAACTGGTAGTGGCCCGTTACCTTGCCACGCTGATGGTCGGGTATGGCCTCTATATTTTGGTCATCAGCCATTTGAATAAATGGTGGTCGCGGTTAAAGATCACCCTGACCTACCGCGATCATACCATTATTGCGGGATTGGGACTTAAGGGATATTTATTGGCTACCGATCTGCATAAATCAGGACAGAAAGTCGTGGTCATTGAAAGTAACCCCGAAAGCATCTACCTGGACAGGACCCGAATGGAAGGGATCACCGTTTTCATTTCCGACGGGCTGGATAAAAATTGCTGGATCAACGCCGGTTTGCTCCGGGCAAAACGCTTTATCCTGGTGATGGACTCGGATGAAAAAAACATTGAAACAGCCCGGTTCATCTCAGAACTCTGCTGCCGGCGAAAAAAGCAAAATCCGATGACCGGTCTGGTGCATATAGATAACCCGAACACGTTTAACCTGCTCAAAGATTACCTTGATGTTCAATACGGGACAACGAACCTGGATATAAACCTTTTCAATAGTTCCCAGTTAGCCGCCCGGAGGATCTGGGACCTTTATCCGCCCCACGATGGCGAAAAAGAAAATCCTGCGGGGGCTGAGATCGCCATTCTCGTTGCCGGATATAATGAAACGGCAGAGGCGTTCCTTGTCGAAAACATGATTTTAAGTCATTATAAGGATATGGAGAATATTCGGGTTTTGATTGTTGTTTCCGATCCGGATCAGGTTGAATCGGATCTGAAACGCAAGTATCCTTTCATGCCGGAATATCTCAATTATGAAGTGATTGGTCAGCCCGATGACTTTTTCTGCAACGAAAATTTCATCAAGGATCACGATTATAAAAAACTCAGACGGGTATATGTTTTCGGGAATGAGGATGCAGAAGTGACACTGAGAGCAAAAAAACTGAAACAATGTTTTTATAACAGAAACTATTCAAACGCCAGGCCGGATGAAGGAACATTGCAGGATCCGTTGTTTTATAACGGAGTGCTGAAGGTACCTCAGGTAATCGTATGTCTTCCGGAAAAAACAAGCATCGTGGAACTGTTGAAGGACAGACCATCCTTGATAACAAATGCGGATGAGAGTATTACCGGAGAGGCGCTCGATCCGAAACCATTTGAGAAAAAATTGTCCGGTTATCTCAACATCGCTTTATTTAGGCAGTTCACCGATTCCTTCAATAAATCATATCTGGTCGATGAAAACGAAATGATCACAAACATTGCCAAGGTCATCAATTATTTATATGCCATCAAATATGGTTTCTCCGTCAGGATCAAGTGGCTCTTTGAAACGGCCGCGATTGCTTATGATCCCAATTCACTGGATGGAGTTATAAAGGATCTGGGAAAAGTCTTATTGAATATCAATCTGACAACGGACAATCCGATCGGGGAAATAGAAGATGCTATATTCAAAAAAATTCGTTCTGCATTTGCTTTGCCCGACGGTTTTTCTTTGGACAAACTTAGCGTCAATTATCGATGGCAATTGCTGAGCGACCGGCTGGAAGATTCAAATATTTACTCAGCCAGGCACACTAAAATCAAACTGCTTTATCCGCATGAAACCGATTCCGATTTTGCAGCCCTCGCTCCCATGGAGCACACACGGTGGATGGCAGAGAAGCTGGCGTTCCAGTTCCGGCGCGGATCTGTCCCAAAGATTAAGCCATTGAAAAATATTGTTAAAGAGGAGTTAAAGCTCAATGACCTTATCAAACCATATGATGAAATTTCTGACGCTGAAAAGGATAGAGATTATGACCCTTACAGATTACTAAAGGTGATTCAGCAGATTGCAAAATTTCATCAAAAACCCGCCCGATAACTTTCCAGAAAAACCAAATCATTATTATCTACAATCCAGATAACCTTTACAACTCTTTGCAACCTTAAAAGTCAGTTAAATGGCAAGTCAGATCGATTTCAAAAAGGATCGTGTAATCCGGGTTTTTATCTCTTCCACATTTAAAGATATGAAGGAAGAACGAGATGAATTGGTAAAGTTTATTTTCCCGAAATTGAGAAAACTATGTACTGAACGACAGGTTGTCTGGGGAGAGGTGGATTTGCGATGGGGAATCACGGATGAGCAGAAAACGGAAGGTCAGGTATTACCAATATGTCTTCAGGAGATTAAAAGATGTCGCCCGTATTTCATTGGCGTTTTGGGAGAGCGATATGGGTGGGTACCGGATGAAATTGACCCCGAAATCGTCAACCGTGAGCCCTGGTTGAAAGAGAATTTTGACCGTTCTGTCACCGAACTCGAAATCATGCAGGGAGTTCTCAATAATCCTGAAATGGCAGATCATGCCTTCTTTTATTTCAGGTCAAATGAGTATATCCGAAAAATCTCTCCGGAAAATCGTGAAGATTACGTTGAATGTCCGTCACCGGATGAAATAGCTAAATATGGAACGTTGAAAGCAGCTTCAATGGTTGAAGAAAGAAAGATGAAATTGGAGCTGCTCAAAGAAAAAATACGGGAAAGCCATTTCCCGTTAAAAGAAAACTATCCTGATCCAAAAGCGTTTGGAGAACTTGTTCTGGAAGACCTCACGAATCTGATCAATGAACTATTTCCGGCTGATTCTATTCCAAGTGCAATAGAAAGAGAAGCGCGTATCCATGAAAATTTCGCATTAAGTCGTTGCCGGTGTTATATTGGCGGAGAAGATTATTTTAAGGCAATCAACAGCCATATTGAATCCGATGGGCCACCACTGATAATCACCGGTGAATCCGGAACCGGCAAATCGTCACTTTTATCAAACTGGGCGATTAGGTTTATAAAATCAAATCCGGATACCAAAGTTGTTATGCATTTCATTGGAACCAGTAATTACAGCGCTGATCTCACAGAAATGCTCAAAAGAATCATAAGTGAACTGTATGGATATTATAAAATTCCATTTGAAATTCCTACTAAAATTGAAGAAATAAGATCGGCATTCGCCGAATGTTTGATCAAAACAGCCACAAAAGGCAAATGCGTCCTGATACTGGATGCTTTAAACAAATTAGAAGATAAAGACCAGGCTCTTGAGCTTGGCTGGCTTCCAATAAAAATACCAGAAAATATAAAAATAGTCATCAGTACGCTGCCCGGCAAGTGCCTTGATATTATGCAAAAGAGAGGTTGGCCTGTTCTTACTATCAAACCTTTTAGCGATGATGATAAACGTCGGTTCATTATTGATTACCTGGAGCCGTATTGCAAAACCCTGGCGGGTGACATTATAAGTAAAATTGTTTCCAGTACCCAAACATCCAATCCATTATTCCTGCAAACGTTACTGGAAGAATTAAGGATCTATGGAGATCATCAGACGTTGAAAGATAAATGTGACAAATATCTTGAAGCAAAGGATCCGATAGAACTTTTCAGAAAATTATTTACTCGGTATGAAGCCGATTACGAAGAGGAAAGACCAGGCTTAATAGAAGATACGTTAACAGCCATCTGGGCTTCCAGGCATGGTTTGTCAGAACATGAATTACTTGGTGTCGCGCTGGAAGGAAACAAAGAAACCTTCCGGTTATATTGGTCGCGGTTTTATATACCTGCCGAACATTTGTTTGTGATCTCATCGGGATTAATCAATTTTTCTTATGATTATTTAAGAACTGCCGTCGAACAACATTACTTGTCAAGAAGTTATGTAAAGTCTCAAGTTCACTTGAAGATTGCAAATTATTTTAATAAACTGGTTCAATTTGAGATAATTGATGAGAAAACTGGCCTTGCAATACAAGACATAGAGTCGAGAAGAAAAGCTCAAACTTTAGTATGGATTACTGCAGAGGCAAGAACAATCAGTGAGATTAGCTGGCAATATTATAAAGCCGAAAATTGGAATAAACTTTTCAAACAACTAGCTGATCCTTCATTCCTGATGAGATGTTATAGTATAAGTGCTTATGATACAGAGAATTACTGGACGTCCATTCAAAATAATTCTGATTTATCCTTCCTCATGGCATATGGTGGGATTATTAACAAGTTTCATGAATTAAATGAATTCGAACTGGCCGCTATCTCTAAAATATCAAAACGTTTTGGACATATTGATCTTTCCTTTCAGATTGACAAAAATTTATTGCGTAGTGTAACTTTGTTTCTGTAAAATTAAAAAAGCCACGGCTGAAAAAATGACGTATAACGTCATAACCTTAAAAATATCAGCCATGGCTAAAACACAAACGAAAGTTACAAAAGATTTTTT